>Ga0334900_1000005_pt1 | contig 480981 bp, 443 predicted proteins | sample GraSluR3_MG_2_FD_207231 | JGI IMG/M metagenome (GOLD analysis project Ga0334900, IMG submission 207231) | Sludge microbial communities from methane-producing bioreactor in Wageningen University, Netherlands - Granular Sludge_31_08-R3 | ecosystem: Engineered > Bioreactor > Anaerobic >... | reverse complement strand
TTCGTCTATTCTTTGTTCAGTTTTCAAAGGTCTACGTTACCTCGCAGCAACTTTTATATCATAACAAACTTTCGTTTGAATGTCAAGAACTTTTTTAAAAAAGTTTTTTTAAGTTGTTTTGCTCGGTCGTTGCCGTCTGCTGTGACAACTTCTATATCTTATCATTATCTCAGTTGTTTGTCAACAACTTTTTAAAACTTTTTTGTTATTTTATAACAAGTTTTTTTGATCAAATGATTGATTTAAAAGCAATCTCTTTAACGACTTTGTTATTCTAACATGTTATTTATCTTTTCGTCAAGAAAAATTTTTAACTTTTTAAAACTTTTTTCTTAACGAACTGTTTGTCAGAACAGATATTAATATACCAAGGATTTTTCTAAAACGCAACTATTATTTTGCAGAAAAATAACATTTTTTTCAATTTCGAACGATGAATATTTTCTGCAAAGAAAACATTCGTTTCTTTATCTTATAATCCCTTTTCTCTTACTGAAATGTTCGTTAATCATTCGTAAAAAAAGCAACGTACTTTATTGTACGTTGCTCTCTTCTTTTATTCCAGCGATTGGAATAAAAATTCTAAAGATTGTTCCTTGATGCAATACGCTTTCTGCATCAATACGTCCTTTATAGTTTTCGACTAATTGTTTTGCAATCGATAGACCTAAGCCATTACCGCCTTTATTTCTTGCACGGGCTTTATCTACTCGATAGAATCGATCAAATATTTTCTCCAAGTCTTCTTCAGTGATTCCTTCACCAAAATCTTGCACAGCTATTTCAAATTCATTCATCGTTCGAGAAATGGAAATATGCACTTCTTTTCGATCTGTTGAATATTTAATCGCATTATCTAATAGAATAATTAGCAATTGTTCAAAGTGATTACGATAGATTTTCAGTTCAACTTCGGTTGGTAAATCGTCATCTAATGTGATATGAAACTCAGGATAAACCAATTGGAAGTTATTAAATACTTGGTAGACTACTTGTTTAGCATCTGTTCGTTCATTTGCATATTGGGTGTCCACTTGTTCAGCGCGTGAAAGGTCAAGCATTTCTTGGACCAAACTCTTCATACGACTAATTTCTTGTAAACTGGCCTTTAATGATTCATCTAAAATTTCAGGATCGTCTTTCCCCCAACGATTTAAAAGGTTTAAATGGCCTTCCATAATCGCAACGGGCGTTCTTAATTCATGGGAAACATCTTCAACAAACTGCTCTTGTTGTTCGATATAGCGTCTCATACGATCTAACATTTCATTAAAGATTTCCGAGATATCTGCTAACTCATCTTTCGTATTAATCTCCGGCATGTGGACATCTGATTGCGGGTCTTTGCGGATTGTATCCATCGTATCTCTCAATACTTTTAATGGTTTTAAGAAATAAGAAGAGAGGATAAAGCCTAAGACACTACTTACAATCAGAGAAATCACTTCTAAAACTACAAGTGTTAATAATAAATGATTACGAATTTCATAAAAAGAAGAAAGTTCATAAAACGCTTGAATATAGCCAATCTTTTCTCGTGTTTCTTTTGAAAAAATAGGTTCCACGGAATAAAAACCGGTTTTATCAAAAACGGTTCGAACAACAGGTAATTGTCGATCCAATTGTAATAACTTATCATATTCATTTTGTGTTTTAAAAACTAGCTTTTGGTTTGTGTCATACACAGATAAATAAAGTTCTGGTTGTCCTAGTTCAGATATGAAACTGTCCATTTCCATAAACGAACCTTCTACTGCTGTATGCTTATTATAGTAGTTTTCATCTCTTTCACTCGGCGTTTTTAAATAGTCAAAAACGTCTGTTACCGTTAAATTTTCATTGGCATTAGCTAATCGATTTGTTACTTCTGCAATCGTTGCTTCGACATTTTCCTTTTCTTTGGCAACAATAAGACTAACAGAAGACTTATAGGTAATCACCGCAAAAATGGTAAAAACTACAAATATAAAGAAAGAACTTGCGAAAGCCCACTTTATAGTTAAAGATGGGCCTTCCAGTTCTTTTTTAATCGTTCTTTTCATTAATTAGTTCTCACGAACGCATAACGTAGCCAGTTCCACGGACAGTTTGGATGTAGCTTTCTTCTCCAGGTACGTCAATTTTATTTCGTAAGTAGCGGATATACACATCCACAACGTTTGTTTCTACTTCTGTTTCATAGCCCCAAACTTTATTTAGTAACACATCACGTGCCAAGACAACATTCACGTTTTCCATTAGCGTTAATAGTAATTCGTATTCGCGTTTTGTTAATTCAATCATTTCAGAATTACGACGAACGACACGATTTTCTTTTTCAATTGTTAAGTCACGATATGTAATCGTTGTTTGTTTTGCAACGTTTTTATCGCCCTCAATATCAATACGACGAAGTAACGCACGTAAACGAGCTAACAATTCTTCAATTGCAAATGGTTTAACAATATAATCATCCGCTCCATGGTCTAAACCAGAAACACGGTCAATTACTGAATCACGCGCAGTCATCATAATAATTGGTGTATTTTTCACTTGGCGAACACGGCGACATACTTCTAATCCATTCAATTCTGGTAACATCAAATCAAGAAGGATAGCATCCCATTCGTTGTTAAGAGCGGCTTCCAATCCTGTACGACCATTGTAGTGTACTTCTGTCGTATACCCCTCATGTTTTAATTCAAGCTCAACGAATCTCGCTAAGTTCTTTTCATCTTCAATAATTAAAATGTTGCTCATTTGATTAATTGTCCTTTCTCTTTAAAAGCTATACTCAAGCTCAACCTTTTTATTCCTTACTACTTATTAGAGAATTACTACTCAATCTGTCTGGTTCTTTTTTAAGCCACAGTAAAACCATGAGCATGGTGAGCCACACTCATGGTCTCCAGCGTGTTTATTCTTCGTTGTACCAGCTGTAATGGTAGATTCCTTCTTTGTCTGTGCGTTCGTACGTATGAGCACCGAAGTAATCACGTTGTGCTTGAATTAAATTCGCTGGTAAGCGATCTGAACGATAAGAATCGTAATAAGCAATTGCAGATGAGAATGTTGGTACAGGAACACCTGCTTGAACAGCAATCGCAACAACTTCACGAACGGCTTGTTGATATTTTTTCGTAATTTCTACGAAGTATTCATCTAACAACAAGTTTTCAAGTGCTGGATTTTTTTCATATGCATCGGTAATTTTTTGTAAGAATTGTGCACGGATAATACAACCTGCTCGCCAGATTTTTGCAATTTCACCAAATGGTAAATCCCATCCGTATTCTTCAGAAGCTGCACGGAGTTGTGCAAAACCTTGCGCATAACTCATTAATTTACTAAAGTATAATGCTTCGCGAATTTTTTCAATCAATTCTTTTTTATCACCTGCAAAGTTAAAGGCTGCAGGTTTTGATAAAATGCCACTTGCTTTTACGCGTTCTTCTTTGTAAGCCGAAATAAAACGTGCAAATACTGATTCTGTAATTAATGGTAATGGTACGCCAAGATCTAACGCACTTTGGCTTGTCCATTTACCTGTTCCTTTGTTGCCTGCTGCATCAAGAATAACATCAACGATTGGTTGGTCGGTTCCTTCATCATCTTTACGTGTCAAAATGTCAGCCGTGATCTCGATAAGGTAACTGTCTAATTCGCCTTCGTTCCATTCTTTGAAAATCTCTGCCATTTCATCAACAGATAAGCCTAAGATTTGTTTCATTAAATCGTAGGATTCAGCAATTAATTGCATGTCCCCATATTCAATCCCATTATGAACCATTTTTACATAATGTCCAGCACCATTTGGGCCAATGTAAGTCACACATGGTTCACCGTCTTCTGCTTTAGCTGAAATTTTTTCAAGAATTGGCGCAACTAACTCATACGCTTCTTTTTGTCCGCCAGGCATGATAGATGGTCCTTTCAAGGCTCCTTCTTCTCCGCCAGAAACGCCAGTACCAATAAAGTTAATTCCTGAGTTTGCTAGTTCTTCATTACGTCGCATTGTGTCTTTGAAGAACGTATTACCGCCATCAATTAAGATGTCGCCTTTATCAAGGTGTGGTAACAATTCTTGGATTGTCGCATCTGTTGCAGGTCCAGCTTTAACCATCAACATAATTCGACGAGGTTTTTCAATTGCATTCACAAATTCCTCAATTGAGTATGTTGCTTGAAAGTTTTTGTCAGGATGTTCTTCAACCACTTCTGTTGTTTTTGATCCTGTACGGTTATACAGCGCAACTGTATAGCCTCTGCTTTCGATGTTTAAAGCAAGATTTTTTCCCATGACAGCCATGCCGACTACGCCAAATTGTTGTTTTGTCATTTTATGACCTCCTATATTATAATCAACGAAAATTCTATGAGCATTCTCTTATAATCCTCACTATTATAACGCACTATCTTTCATATGAAAACAATATAGTGCCAATAAATTTCCAATTTCTTCATATTTTCTTAAAAAAATACAAATCCCCTAGGCTCCATGGTTAGCCTAGGGGATTCAACATTTCAAAAAATGTTTTTATGCTTATGCTTCTTTAGACATTACGTCTTTTCCATCGTAGTGACCACATGCTGGACATACGTGATGGCTTTTTTTCATTTCACCACAGTTTGAGCATGCATTTAAGCCTTTGATTGTTAATTTGTAGTGTGTGCGACGTTTTGCTTTTTTCGCTTTAGAAGTTCTTCTAGCTGGTACTGCCATTGTTGTTCCACCTCCTTGTAAAGATGCGTGTATTTACATACACAATATATTCCAACCTAGCTGTTATCTTCCTCTTCAGCATTATCGCTGAGTAATTCTGATAGTTTAGCCAGACGAGGATCCACTGTTTGTTCTGCTGCTTTCTGCTTACTTTCCAAATATGCTTCTTCTGAAATCACTTCCCAGTCATTGCCACTTGGCATTTCTTGACTGTTTTGTTCTTCTGTAAGCACTTGAATTGGAATGGACAATAGAATGTTGTCTTCGACAGATTCATCTAAATCAATTGTTGGCTTGTCCAATAAAATAATCTCTTCAGCTGCAAATCGTTCATCTCTTGTATCCATTTGTTCTTTTGTCATAAAGACTTCATCGACCGTGATTTGCATTGGCAAAGCCACAGGTTCTAAAGAACGGGATGAAGGAACGGTTACAGTTACCTGAATAGTGTAATGAAGTAAATATTCTGATTTATTGACTGCTAATAAGCCTTCTACTTTGATTGGACTTACATCCAACAAGGTATCATCTCGTTGAAGAAGCTCTTCTTTAAGATGCAATGTTTCTGAAAACACTAGCGGCTCTTCTTTGTATTTATTTAATTCTAACAAAGACCACTTCATAATTATCACTCCTAAGCAACAAAAGCTATTATACAGGGGTATGAAAGCTTTGTCAATGAAATTTTCTTGACAGCCCTTTCTTATTTCCTGTTTTTCTTTCGTTTTTTTTATAATTGTTTTTCTGTTGAAGATAACTTAGCGCTTATTTAATTAAATAACAAAATTTTTGTGTGAAATAACATAAATAATTTAAAACTCAGACATAATTTTACTATTTGCGCCCAACTCTTTATTTACTGAATACGTGTTTTCTGAACATTTCATACCACTGTCTTCCTTGTAAAAAAAGCTGAGACAAACTGACGAATCGGTTTGTCCCAGCTTTGCGTCCGAGTACATATTGCTTAAAATCAAATGATTGAATTAATTAGACTTAGATAGCTGTTGTTGCTCCGCGGTAAACAATACCACGACGAGGATCAACAGTAATCACTTCGTCATTATTAATTAATGATGTTGCATCTGCAGCACCTACGATAACTGGAATATTTTGCGCAATCGCTACAACAGCTGCATGAGAAGTTAAACCACCTTCTTCAACAACTAATGCTGATGCTTTTTCAATTGCAGGCATGTATTCTTTATCTGTTGTTTTTGTAACTAAAATAGCTCCTTCAGTCGCTTTAGCAACTGCTTCTTCAGCAGTTCCTGCAACAACGGCTTTTGCAATAATTGCTTCTTCGCCGACACCTTGACCTTGAACTAATTTAGAACCGATCATTTGAATTTTCATTAAGTTTGTTGTGCCTTTTTCGCCAACTGGAACACCAGCAGTGATAATGATTAAATCACCTTCTGAAGCATAACCTTCTTCTTGTGATACTTTTGAAGCTAAATTAAACATTTCATCTGTGCTTGATGGTTTGTCAGCAACTGTTGCGTAAACACCCCATGATAATGATAAGCTACGTGCTTTTTGTTCTGAGAACGTAATTGCAACGATATGTGCTTTTGGACGGTATTTAGAGATCATACGTGCTGTATGGCCTGATTCTGTTGCCGCAACGATTGTTTGGATACCCAAGTTACGTGCTGTATGGCCAACAGATTGTCCGATTGCTTCAGTCATATCTGTTTTGCTATATAATTTCAATGCGAATGAATCTTGGTTAACTAATGTTTCTTCTGTACGAACTGCAATACGAGCCATTGTTTGAACAGCTTCTAATGGGTAATCCCCTGCTGCAGTTTCGCCTGATAACATTACTGCATCTGTTCCATCGTAGATTGCGTTTGCTACGTCATTTGCTTCCGCACGTGTTGGACGTGGGTTACGTTGCATTGAATCTAACATTTGTGTTGCAGTGATAACTGGTTTACCTAAAGCATTACATTTTTTAATTAAAGCTTTTTGGACAACTGGAACATCTTCTGTTGGAATTTCAACACCCATGTCACCACGAGCAACCATTAAACCATCAGAAACTTTTAAGATTTCATCGATATTATCGATACCTTCTTGGTTTTCGATTTTAGGAATGATTTGGATGTGTGTTGCGTTTTCTTCTTCTAAAATTTTAGTGATTTCTAAAACGTCAGAAGCACGACGAACGAAGCTAGCTGCGATAAAGTCAATTCCTTGACCAATTCCGAAACGGATATCGTTAGCATCTTTTTCAGTGATCCCTGGTAAGTTTACAGAAACGCCTGGTACGTTAACGCCTTTTTTGTTTTTCAAGACGCCTTCGTTTTTAACAACTGTTACGATTTCGTTTGCATCACGGTCGATATCAGTTACTTCTAAATCGATTAAACCATCATCTAAAAGAATGTGTGAACCTACGTTTACATCATTGATTAATTCTGGATAAGTGATTGAGAATTTTTCATTTGTTCCTAAAACTTCTGTCATAGAAATACGTACTGAGTCACCAATTTTCATTGTGATTGCGCCATTTTCCATGTCATTTGTGCGGATTTCAGGACCTTTTGTATCTAGTAAGATCGCTACGCGTTTCCCTGTAATTTTTACAGCTTCACGAATGTTTTTAATACGAGCACCATGCTCTTCGTAGTCACCATGTGAAAAGTTCAAACGGCAAACATTCATACCTGCATTAATTAAGTTTACTAGCATATCAACGGATTCACTAGCTGGTCCAATCGTACATACGATTTTCGTTTTTTTCATTACTAAAACGCTCCTATTCCAAATTTGTTTATACAAAGCTAATAAGATTAGCTAATATACAAGATTAAAAAGAAATTTCATGATTTAACTCATAAAGAGATAAATCTGGTTTGTGTTTATTGTTTTCTAACGTATCAATAATATCAGCTGCAACTACTTGGTTATCTAACATACCGATACATAAACCGCCTTTGCCTTCTTTTAGAAGTTCAACAGCATATGACCCAAATTTACTTGCTAATACACGGTCACGAGCACTTGGCGAGCCCCCACGAACCACGTGTCCTAAAATTGATACACGCGTATGGAAATCACCGTATTCAGAAAGTTTATCAGCAAATTCATTTCCACCCATTACGCCTTCTGCTAAAATGATTAAGCAATGTTTTTTCCCGCGGTCGCGGCCTTCTTGAATACGTTTGGCAACGTTTTTCATATCAAAATCATGTTCAGGAATAATGATTTCATCTGCTCCGCCTGCCACGCCTGACCACAATGCGATATCACCAGCGTTACGTCCCATTACTTCGATAACGAATGTACGAACATGAGAAGTTGCTGTATCACGAATTCGGTCAATTGATTCCAAAACAGTGTTAATCGCTGTATCAAAACCGATTGTGAAATCTGTTCCAGGAATATCATTATCAATTGTTCCAGGAATTCCAACAGCGGGGAAACCACGTTTTGTCAAAGCCATTGCGCCATGATAAGAACCGTCTCCACCAATAACAACTAAGCCTTCAATACCGAATTTTTTCAATTGTTCGATTCCTTTTAATTGCCCTTCTTCAGTAGCAAATTCAGGATAACGAGCAGAGTACAAGAATGTTCCACCACGTTGAATCTTATCGCCAACGTCAGCAACATCTAAACGACGGATGTCGCCTGCGACTAAACCGGCAAATCCATAGTTAATACCGTAAACTTCGATTCCATCAAAAATACTTTTGCGTACGACTGCACGAATTGCAGCGTTCATTCCAGGGGCATCTCCCCCGCTGGTTAAAATACCAATGCGTTTCATTCGCTATTTCACCTCATATAATATACTTTCAACTGCCAAAAGAAACCTTTTCGCAAAAATTGATATACAAAAATATTACGTCATTCATTTTACCATTAAAGAACCAAAATGTCTTGAGTTAAGAAGAAAAAAATGAAAAAAGTTGAAAACAACTAGTATTTTTTACCGTAAATCATTTGAAAATGACGTTTTGCTCGCCTAAAACGTAAGCTAATTGTTGCTGACTAGCGCTTGTATGAGCGACCCAATTTTCTTCATTTAATACTATTTTCTTTCCTGTTTTTTCAAAATAGACAATCACTGGAATATGTCCAGCGTGACGACTGAGTACCTCTTTCATTTTCTGAAAAACGTCCGTTTGTTCGACATCTTTTGTAATTCTGATAAAACACGTTTCGTCACTAATTGATGTTTCTACTTGTTGCGCTTTTTCTATTCGTTGAACCAATATTTGCAATTCTTGATTGTAAGTACTGCGTTCCACTTTTCCTTCCACATAATAAACTTGCCCTTTCTCGACACTCTGTCTTAACTGGCGAAAAACGGTTGGGAACAACGTTAGTGAAATACTTCCTGTTGTATCATCCCCATCAACAAAGGCCATTTGTTCTCCCTTTTTGGTCCGAATCGTCCGAATGTTTTTGACATAAATCAATAATTTCGTGGGCTGATTTTCAACAAGTTCATGAACAAGTTGCGTTTGCTTGGCTAAGCGTGTTTTTTTGAACTCTTCTGTCGGATGTCCTGATAAATAGACCCCTAAATATTGTTCTTCTTGTTCTAGTCGCTCTTCTAGCGGATAATCGGCAATTTCTTCTTCCTTGGGCTTCAATGTTTCTAACAAATCCATACTACCACCGCTGAGAAGAATACTTTGGATATTACTCTCTAAACCTACTGCTAATTGACGGCGATTAGGCGCAATTTCGTCAAATGCACCGATGGCAATCAATGGTTCGATATTTTCAACTTTCAACCACTTACGGTCAATTCGCAAAAGAAACTCATCGAACGTTTTGTACGGTCCATTTTCTCGGCGTTCATTTAAAATATTTTGAATGAAGTCTCGGCGGATTCCTTTTAAAGAACTAAAACCAAATAAAATTTGCTGTTGCTGATTTAGGTAAAAGCTGTAGTGACTTTGGTTAATTGACGGCTGCAAAATCGTCTGCTTGTTTTTTCTAGCTTCGCCAATATATTCTTTAATTTTTGTTGGATTATGACGAACAGAATGCAACAATGCGACATAAAAAGCACTCGGATAATGAACCTTCAAGTAAGCCATTTGAAAACCAATAAAGGAATAGGCAAATGCATGCGAGCGGTTAAAGCCATAATTAGCAAAGCGCTCAATATAATCGTACACTTGGTTAGCTGTTTCTTGGGGATAGCCTTGTTGTAACGCACCATTAACAAAATGATTTCGTTCTTCATCTAGCACATCTTTTTTCTTTTTACTAATGGCCCGACGTAAAATGTCAGCTTGCCCTAAAGAGAAGCCTGCCATTTTCGCAGCAACTTGCATAATCTGCTCTTGGTAAACAATAATTCCGTACGTATTTTCCAAAATGGGGGCGAGACTAGGCTCTGGATAACTAATTTGTTCCAAGCCTTTTTTCCGGCGGATGAAAACATCAATATTTTGCATCGGACCAGGACGATACAGGGCATTGACAGCAGCAATATCTTCAATGCTAGTCGGCCCTAATTTTCTTAATACATTCCGAATTCCAGCAGATTCAAACTGAAAAACACCACTTGTTTCCCCTTTTCTAAATAAAGCCAGCGTCGTTTCGTCATCTAATGGAATCTGATTCAAACGAATGGTTTGATTATAGACGCGTTTAACAGCTGTGAGGGTATCATCAATGATGGATAAATTTCTTAAGCCCAAGAAATCCATTTTCAGAAGACCAATTTTTTCAACATCATTCATAGTAAATTGGGTCAATAAAATTTCATTCGATCCTAGTTGTAACGGAACCAAATTCAAAAGATTTTCATCACTAATTACCACACCTGCTGCGTGCGTAGAAACATGGCGAGGCAATCCTTCTAGCTGAACAGCTGTTTTATAGAGCAATTGATTATTTGGTGAAAAATTGACCAATTCTTGCATCCGTTTCGACTCTTGGTACGCTTCTTCTAACGTAATTTTCAGCTTGTTGGGGACAGCTGCCGACCAACGATTCGCTTCACTCTGGGACAACCCGAAAACACGTGCAACGTCCCGTAAAACCATTTTCGCAGCCATCGTACCAAACGTGGCAATTTGCGCCATGTGATAATGACCATATTTTTGACTGACATAAGCTAAAACTTCCTCCCGCCGATTATCAGGAATATCTAAATCAATATCGGGCATCGTGTAGCGTTCCGGATTCAAAAAACGTTCAAAGAGCAAATCATATTTGATTGGATCTACATCTGTAATTGATAGCACATAGGACACTAAAGAGCCTGCAGCTGAACCTCGGCCAGCGCCTGTAACAATTTGATTGTTATGACAGAAGTCCATCACATCCCAAACGATTAAAAAGTAATCATCAAAGCCCATATTGTGAATGATGGTTAACTCTTTTTCTAATCGTTTTTGGTAAACTTCATTTAGATGAGGCACTCTTTCTGGTAATTTTTCTAAACACAATGTGCGTAAATAAGAACCAGCCGTTTGATTATCAGGCACAGGAAAATGCGGTAATAATTTTTGATGTAAAGGAATGTCAACTCGGCAATTTTCAGCTAGCTGAATCGTATTCTGGACCACTTCTGCACCAGCTATTTGAAGCATTTGTTCCATCGTCGTCTCTGCTTCACGCAAGTAATTCAGACCTTCTATTTCCGGTGTTTGACTTGTAATATTCAATTGATTATTTTCTTTGATGCTCTCAAGAACAGTTACGGCAAAGCCTTCTTCCCTTGTTAAATGACGTACCTCTTGCAAAGCCACGCCAGGTAATTGTTCTCTTTGGTAAAAAGAAAAGAGCGCTGGATTACGTTGTTGATTCATTGAAAAAGAATGTTCAACAAATAACGACTGGGGATCAAAATATGAAGCAAGTTGTTGGAAAGCGTGAACCGCTTGTTGTTCATCTTCAAAAAATGTTTGGGCGACTTCTCCTTTGGCTGACAAAGTCACGGCAAATAAATCACTTAATAAGGATTGATGTTCCGCTAAGTAAAAGGGACCCTCTGTCGTCATTTTGCTGCTAGATAGTTGCATTAATTGCTGATACCCTTTTAAATTTTTAGCAAATAAAAGCAATTCGGAATGCCCTTCTTTTTCTGCTGGGGTATATTCTAATCTTAAACCGATAATTGGTTGAATTCCCGCTTCTTGGCATGCTTCATAAAATTCAACCGCCCCATGCAAGACATTGATATCGGTAATCGCTAATGTTTGATAACCTAACGCTTTCGCTTGTTTTACATAGGAACGAATCCTAACCGTACTAGATAAAAGCGAATAGGAAGTAACGGTATGTAATTGTGGAAATGACATTGGACAGCTCCTTTTTGAATCCTTGCTATTTTTTGCCTCTTCTCTTATTTTCCTATCGCGGATTCTTTACTTTTAAAGAAAATATGCTAAACTAAGAGCTAGAAAAGAGGTGCTCATATGCGTTATCTTGTTGTATTTTTCTGGACCTTCGCATTAGGCCAAGTCGTTGGATATATCGGCGGTGCATTATCTGGTGGTTCATACGACTTTAAAATGACAACGATTCTATCGTTGGCAACAGCCGTTATTATTTTATTAATTGCACACTTTGCAGTACCGAAAGAAACCAAACCTGTTAAATAAGAAAAAACCAGTTACTAAAGTTATTGTAACTGGTTTTTTTATCTTTTCAACTGTTTAGAGCTTTTTATTTAAAACTTTTCGGAAATTAAAGAAGGACAACCCAATGTTTCCTAAAACGAAACAAGCGGTTACCAGAAAAACAGAAGAATAGCCAAAACCATGGGCAACTGTCGACCCTACCATCGGTCCTAAAACTTGACCGAAATTACTACACATCTGATTGTAACTATAAACTCTACTTACGCCCTCTGTTGGCGTTATTTTACTAATTAACGTATTAATTGATGGCATTAAAGCACCTGTTGAAAAACCTAAAAGGAATCGTAAAACACCTAACTGAAAAGGTGTTTGCACAAACGCCATGGGAATGTAACAAATAAAAGAAAGAATTAATCCGCCTAATAAAACTTTTTGGTTCCCAATGCGGTCCCCAATTTTTCCCAAAGTTGGAGAAGAAATAATTGCTGAAACGCCGGCAATCGAAACAATCAAACCACTAACAAATAATACATTCTCTGTATCGCCACTTAAAGATCGAATATATAGCGTTAAGATTGGGCTGATACTTGTAATTCCTAATTGTAAAATTAACGTAGTCACAAACAAACCAATCAATACTGAAACATGATCCATCTTACTAAAAATTTCTTTAGTCGTTAATAAATCCTTTTTCTCAACTGGTTGAAAATCTTCTTTAACTAAAAAGATAGTCAACAACGTTGTAATGAATAAAATAACGCCGGTAATAATAAAGACATTTTCCATTCCAAACCACTGTGCCAACGCACCGCCAATCGATGGCGCAATTAACGTCCCAGCAATTGCACCTGTTGATAATGTTCCTAGAGCCCAGCCATTTTTCTCTTTTGGCGCCTGCGACGCAATCATCGCTGTTGCGTTAGGAATATAGCCGGATAAAATCCCGTTCATAAAACGCATAATCAACAGCCAGTATACATTAGGGACAAATGCTAACGCCCCCATCGTGATCGTCATTCCTGCTGCAGCCCGAATCATCATAATTTTCCGACCTTTTCGATCAGCTAAATTTCCCCAAATCGGTGCAACAATCGCAGCAGCAAACGCCGTGACGGAAATTGCCAATCCAGAAAACAACTCTACTTGACTCTTAGGCGTCCCTAATTGTTCAACGTATACTGGAATAAACGGCATAACTAAGCTAATACTCGCCCCTGTAAAAAAGCAACCAATCCATGCGACTAACAAATTCTGCTTCCATTTTATTTTCATACTTTTATCCACCTTATCACCTCTTCACCTACCACTATACTCTAAAAGAGTGAATCTCTCAAAAGAAAATTCTTTAAAAAAAAGTCTGACAGACCGGTCAAAACGACCAATCTGCCAGACTTCTTAACACTTGGGCTTAAGATAAATAGCTGAATAAACGCAACACCTTCAAAGCTAACCGCTGTTATCTCAGCCTCACTTCTATTTACTATAAAATAGCTAAGATTACAAAGTTTAAGATAAACAACGCATCAATGACCCAAATAATTGGTGAAACTTCTTTGGCTTTTCCTTTGACTACTTTCACCACTGCATAAAAGATGAACCCAGCAGCAATCCCATAAGAGATGCTATAACATAATCCCATGAAAATTGAAGCGAAAAATGCTGGAATCGCATCTTCTAAATCCGTCCAATTGATGTCTTTGAAAGAAGCTAACATCATAATTCCCACTAAAATTAACGCTGGAGCCGTAGCTTGTGCTGGTACAATAGCAATAAGTGGTGAAAAAAGACTACTTAGGGCAAATAGAATTGCTACCACTACCGATGTCAAACCTGTTCGACCACCCGCACCGATTCCTGCTGCACTTTCTACATAAGTTGTCGTATTCGATGTACCAAAAATCGCACCGATAGATGTTGCAATAGCATCTGCAAATAGAGCTTTGTCCATTTTAGTGCTGAAGCCCTTACTATCTTCTAAAGCTAATTCATCTTCTTTAGAGAAAATCCCTGTTCGACGTCCCGTACCGATAAATGTTCCAATTGTATCAAACGTATCTGATAAACTGAAGGCAATAATGGTCATTAAGACTTGAGGAATTTTTGAAGAATCACTAAACAATGACTGTAAGCCCTCAGCACCAAAAGCAGCGCCAAAAGTTGTACCTAATTCTTTAAATGAATTGCCCAACGAATTAGCATGCCAATCAACCGAAGCAGTGTCTACCACCCCCATTGGAATTGCGACTAACGTAGTAACCACAATGCCAATTAAAATAGCCCCACGAACATTGGTGACAACTAAAATCGTTGTTAAAACTAACCCAATTACCGCCAAAATAATGGCTGGATTATCAAAATTTCCTAAAGCGGGCACGATACTCGAACCATTCACAACACCATTTTGAGGTTCTGCTTGTACTGTGAAACTTAGTAAGCCAGCATTTTTCAACCCTACATAAGCGACAAAAATTCCAATCCCACCACCAATAGCATGTTGTAAACTCTCTGGAATTGCTTTAATAATCATTTTGCGAATTTTTGTCACTGTAATCAAAATGTTAATCAAACCACAAATAAAAACCATTGCTAATGCTTGTTGCCATGTATACCCCATCCCAAAAACGACCGTAAACGTGAAGAAAGCATTGAGTCCCATCCCCGGTGCTTGAGCGTAAGGTACATTAGCAAACAGCCCCATAATTAATGTACCGATGATTGAAGCAATAATGGTCGCTAAAAAAACAGCCTGAAAAGGCATCCCTGTTTCTGAAAGAATGGACGGATTAACAAATAAAATATAACTCATTGCAAAAAAGGTCGTGACCCCCGCCATTATTTCAGTTGATACCGTTGTCTTGTTTTCCTTTAATTTGAAAAACGTATTCATAATTGCACTTCTCTCCCTTAAAATCCATGTTTTCGAATAATTACTCTTTGATTATAAGAGAATCGCTATCTTTTTACAACAAAATATTAACTATTATATATATTTTTCTATATAACGTTCGTGTTTTGTGGATATAAAAAAAGAAAAAGCTTTACATTGCTTCTTCTTTTCCTAATAATTGGATTAGCCCAAACAACAGCATCTGTAGAAACATCATTAATAAAATAAACATTAATTTTTGAAGGGACCAGTCAAAAAAGATAATTTTCACTGTTTCAATTGGACTCATAAAAAGATAGACACTGTGTAATCGATCAAAACGTCCAACATAAATCGCCAAAGCAGACAAGAAATGAAGGCTGGCTTGAAAGACTACAATTGTTCTATAGTCACAATAACTTTGCAATTTCTGACTAACAGTTGTTACTGTTTTCATCCCTAAAAGTCCATATATAACAATCCCGCTAGTTAAGCAAACAAACGCCCACCAATCACCAATTTGGTTTGCAAAAATCGTATTAAAGCCTCGATAAATAGATAGCGTTTCTAAATGAAAAAAATCCGTAAATAGGTACGGCGCATTAGGATAAAAAATTAACCAAGCAAAACCTATCAACCAATCCCTTTTACGTTTTTCTGCGTTTAAAAGATAACTAAGTTCAATTGGAATATAGGCTAACAACACGTTCAACGCCATAAAATGAAAATGCGTAGCAAATAACCACATATAGATACAATAGATTAAGGTGATCACTCGTAAATAATTTCTAGAATTTTTCAAGATGCTCTGCGCTCCTTTTTCAAACGGTTTATTTTAGTGTAGCATACTTCTTAAGCTTTTTTTTAAACCTTATAAATGAACATGCTTCTCCCCTTGATAATCTTCGGTTTTATGCTAGACTGAGTAAAAGGCATTTAGGAGGAATTTTTACTTGAAAAAATTAATTGCTATTGATTTAGACGGCACAACATTAAATGCACAGTCTTTAATCAGTCCAAAAACCGAACAAACACTAAAAAAAGCGATTGACAACGGTCATTACGTCAGTATTGCCACTGGACGTCCCTATAGAATGAGTCATCAATTTTACCAACAACTTGGCCTAACGACCCCTATGGTTAACTTTAACGGCGCTTTAGTCCACATTCCAGAGAAAAAATGGGACTTGGAAAGCGAAGCCAATATTGAACGTGACCTAGTCTTTGACATTTTGGAACAGAAAAAAGAATTACAATTAGATTTTGTTGCTGCTGAAAACAAAGAAACATTTTATATCGATACGTTAGATGGGTTCGATCCGAAATTTTTTGCTTCCAAAGCAACCTTAGATAATTTACTTACTGCTAAAAATTTACGAACCAATCCTACCTCAATGATGGTTCGGACCACACCAAACCAAGCTGAAAAAGTTGCTGATACATTGACAAAACAATATGGTGATTATATTGATGTCCGCACTTGGGGCGGTCCAATGCCTATTTTAGAAATGGTCGCAAAAGGAATTCAAAAGGCCCATGGCGTTGATCAAGTGGCGAACTTTTTATCTGTCAAACCAGCTGATATCATTGCTTTTGGCGATGAACATAATGACGAAGAAATGTTAAGTTATGCTGGTTGGGGTGTTGCTATGAACAATGCCACGGATAAAATTAAATCCGTAGCTAACGATGTCACTGAAAAAACAAATGATCAAGATGGTTTAGCAGATTACTTAGAAAATTATTTAGATCTATAAAAGGCTAAAATAAAAGTATTTCTTTAAAAAGAACTCACTTTGGTTTAGCTGATAATCTTAAGATTACGAAAGTGGGGCATAAGTCGAAACGACTTATGCCCCACTTCCGTTTTTTTATTCCTTCAATGAATTTTGAAACGTGCTGATTTTTTCAGCCAATCTTTGATAAGTAGTAAAAGACGGATGCTTTAGCTCTTGTTCTTCGTTAACGGATAAAGTTTGTTGTGTCGTAATGGCCTTTGTTAGTGCATCTACAAAATGAATAAAAGAATTGTTGGTTTGTTTATTGTATCCTGGTGAATAATATTTCGATTGACGATAAAAAGGCCGCAGGGCTGTTTCTGTGATTTTTTCCTGTTCATCTGAAAAGTATTCATCATAGCTGACATGTTTTATTTTCTGCTCTTCTGTTATCACTTGAAGTCGAGCGATTAGGCCATTGCCTAAATCTTCTGCGTAACCGATATACGTTTCTTTCGATGGCTCTTTTAGCCAAGTGTCCATCTCTGCTGCTAAAGGCATTAAACCTTCACGCGCAGAAGTTGATGAACCGCGTACCGTATAAAAATTACCTGTGACACGATTTTCGTCACGCATTTGTTTTTCTACATAAGTAATACCATTAACAACGGTGACTAACGTATCGTCTGTGCGCGTGTTGCTTGCTTGAAATTCAGGATAATCCGACAGGCGTTTGTTGACACCCGAATATCGTGTATCGTAATAAGGATCACTAGCAAACTCTGTAAACTCAACATTCAGAATCCGTTGCGTTTCAGGTTCCGTAATAATCTCTACAATGCCGTAATTTCCGCCAGTAAATACACCTTCATTTTTATAATAGTTACCCGTCATTAATCCCAAAGGCGGTTGATTGGACCAAAACATTTTTTCCTTTTTTTCTTCTGGTGTATATTTTGCTGGTGGGGTTGTCCCAAATGTCGTTTGTGTGGCCCCTGTAACCACTTCGTACGTGTATTCATGAGAATCAAAAGTCAATTGATTAGCAATCAGTTCGTCATTTTTAGTCGGCGCTTGTTTTTCCACCGCAGAAGTCGTTTGATTGGTGACGGTAACTTGCTTCACTTGCTTTGTCTCTTGCGGACCACTTGTTGTTTGTTTCGTTGGCTCTTGATCTGGCGCACAACCAACCAAAATAAATAATCCGATAAAAACCAACATTCCTTTAATATGTTTCATTCACTTCTCTCCTTTTTATAAACGCTTAATTTCCTCTTATCTCCAGTGTAGCAAACATTTATAAACCAAAACTGACGGAAAAATGAATAAATAATAAACAAAAACGCTAAGTCTCCTGCAGCTTAAGAGACTTAGCGTTTTTTTATTTAATTGCTTGGCGCTTTTGGCGCAACCACTCTTCTTTAATGTGTTCAGATAGGCGAATCATTCGTTTACCAACTTCACTATATTGGTTAGTAGCTAAATTGGCTAAAGAAATTCGAACTGACCATTTGTCACTCCCGAAAGCATCCGCTTTTAAAAGCATTAATTTTTCTTTTTCTGCTAAAGAGGTTAATACTTTTGTGATCGTCCACGATTTCGTTAAATAACTTGAAAATTCTGGGCCATAACGTTTTTCTGTCCAATCTCTAAAGTTAATTTCACAATAATAGGCTGTATTTAAACTTGCTAAAGGCTCTTCAATGCCTAAGGTGCGGAACAAGAGCTTTTCACGCGTATGACAGATATCCATCACTTCGTCTTTATAAGCTTGACCGTCTTTTAACAAAGCATACAAACTAAATAAAGCCATCATCGCTTGCTGAATAGAAGAAAGTCCCGCTGCGTGGTTCAACGCAATATCGCGGCTGTCTGCGACTAAGCGGCTGATAAAGTTAATTTGGCTTGTGTCTGCATTCAATGTAGCATAACGTGCCTGTAATTCCATTTTTCGAGCCACTGGCAATTCTTTTAATAATTGGTCAAAGATGTTCTCTTGGCTGACCGCAATGGTCCCCACACGCCAACCGGTAGCGCCAAAGTATTTAGAATAAGAATAGATACAGGCTGTATTGTAAGGTAACTCCGTAAATAGTGAACGGAAAGCTGGCACAAAGGTTCCGTAAACGTCATCTGTTAAAATCATTAACTTAGGGTTATCCACTGCAACGATTTGTTTGATTTGTTCAATGGTAGGTTTTCCCATAGCATTAGCAGTTGGATTGCTGGGATTTACGACAAAAACCGCTTTGATGGACGGGTCTTTTAGTTTATCAATTTCCTTGTTTGAGTATTGATACGTCGTTTTTCCATCAATAATCATTTGCTCTGCTTTGATTTTAACCACGTCAAAATCATAACGTGGTAGTTCTGGAATTTCTAGATAAGGAGCAAACGTTGGTAATAACAACGCAATACGATCACCTTTTTCTAGTAAATAATTATTTGCCAACGTATCAAACAAGTAACAAATCCCTGCTGTACCACCTTCAACGGCAAAAATATCAAACGGTTGTGCTTCGCTGGAAAATAATTCTTGATTTAAATATGCTTTAATCGGTTGTTCACACGCCTTCAAGCAACGAACAGGATTCGGATAATTATCCCCAATCACATAGTCTAACATGGCATCTAACCACATTTCCTTATCCATCCCAAAATAGTTATGCTCTGCTGTCCAAATTTCTTGTAAGAAGGTTGCCCCTTTGCTAGGATTTTCTGCTAAAAAGTTTAAGAAGCGTTGCGTTCTACCAAAACTTGGCTGAATCATACCAGCCGTTTGTTCGCTCCCCTCTCTTAACGTTTCTTTTGTAGCAAATTGACCTAATAAAAAAAAGGCTTCCCTTGGTGTTGGCGCCGTCCAATTAGGATTGCCTCGCCCTGCATTTAACAATGTTTCTAAATTATGATTTTCTTCATGTAATTTCTTCTCTAAAAATAGACTTAATTCAAACGGACTAAGATTTTCTGTCAATTCATCACTTGTTATCATTTTATCCTCCTGAAGCACACGCGGTCATTTAGTATTTAGTATGTAGTCTATACTACTCTTCTACCTCCAGATGTCAACCATTTAAGCGGAATATTCTGACAATTAATAAAAAAGAAACAATCCTTTATAAAAAATAAAGGATTGCTTCTTTTTCGCTGATTAACCAAAGAACCGTTGCATCTCAATTTTTGCTGATTGGACAGAATCAGAAGCATGGATTAAATTTTTGGTGACAGACAACCCATAATCCGCTCGTAAGGAGCCACTTTCAGCATCTAACGGATTCGTTGCTCCAACTAATTTACGCACTTTTTTAACCACATTGTCCCCTACAACGACCATCACAACCACTGGGCCACTTGTCATATAGGCTAATAATTCAGGGAAAAATAGTTCATCTTTTAAATGCTCATAGTGTTCCTTCACTGTTTCTACTGTTAATCGTTCGAATTTAAGGTGCAATAAGTCAATACCTTTATCTTCAAAACGTTGAATGATTTTGCCAACTAACTTCCGTTCAACGCCATCTGGCTTAATAATTACTAAACTTGTTTCCTTCATTTTTTCCATCCCTTTCAAAACTTCCTTTTGCCCTTTCCCAAGGGGTAGCTACAGAATAAAATGAAAGCGGATACTTTGTCAATGATAAATTTTCTTTTCCTTTTGATTAAATAAAAAATTAAAGATTATTCACAAGGTTTGTGAATTGTTCTTTCAGTTCTGTATTGCTTGTTTCTTTTAAAAACAAATAAGGTTGCTCCTCTACTGGCTGTTCTTTACTCACATAAACTTTGGCTTCACCATTCACTAAAGTAAATAAATAGACATGCTTCTGGGCAACTTGTGTCGCACTGTCAGAGTATACTGCCACCAGACAATAACCCCCTTCGCTGCCTGTTTCTGACCAATTTAACCAAATGGGATTGTTCCCAATAGCTGGTTGTATTTTAGGTTCATAACTCAATAAATCATCAGGCACTTGAATCGTGTAAAAAGCTACAGAGTGACCTGGTTGGTACGTTTGATAGTTCTGATTGCGTTCTTGACCCCAGGTTTCCATGTATTGTCCTAACTGTTTTGCTTTTTGCTGATTCCAAATCGTCCCTTCTTCTGTAACTAATTCAGTTAATTCTTGTGTTTGCGTTGTTTGCTCTAATTCCAACGCCGTGGTTTGACTAACTTCGGTTGCTGAAATTGCTCTTGTTTCTTCAGTATTTACATTGTTTGTTTGTACGGTTTGTACTTTCTGTGATTCCTCTTTCGATTTTTGCCAACCACAGCTAGATAAAACGCTTCCAACAACCGCTATCATAATAATCCCGTTTAGTTTCATTCCTTAAACTCCTGTTTTTATTTTTATTCTATCGAAATAAACCTAAAATCTCAATCCCTTTCTTTGGATAGTTGAAAACCATTTGGGAACTAGTAATTCTCCACAATTATAGTCCTCTAGTAATTGTTGGTATTGCTGTTCCATAGTCCTGATTTCTTTTTCACCAAAGCTCAGTGCCCAAACTAAAGAATAGAGTCCTGCGTGAAAAGTATAAAGCTTTTGAAACCGCCAAAATAAGGTAGGAACTTTCCCAGCAAAATAACCTTGTAATTGACCATAAGCAAACAATGGCGAAACATTTCTTGAAAAAAATTGTAACTTGTAAAATTCTTCATAAGGATCCCCAAAATCCCATCGATTAAAATCAATCACACCGACCTGCCTAGTTGGCAAGTAAATAAAATTTCCCACATGGAAATCTCCATGCTGATAAACTACAGGCCGTTGTTGCAATAACGGTAATTGTTTTTCTAAATATGAAATTATTGGCTGCTGGTACGGCATACAAAATTGAGATTTCTTATACTTATTTAGTTGGCTCTGCTTTTTTTCGTATAAATTTTGCGCACTCTCTCTTTGACTAATCCTTTCAGGCAACAAAAGCTTATGGATTTTGTTTAAATAGCGGCCCGCCTCTACGCCTAAGTTCAGTTGTCTTTTGGGAGAAAGAGCGGGTAAAACATCGCTTAAGTCTTCACCTTCTAGATACGTTAATAACATGTATCCTTGTTCACTTTCAGGAATAGGTGCACATAAAAAAGGTTTAGAACTGGGAAATCCTAACGCCGCTACTTTTTTGATAAATTGATATTCTTGTTGTTTGGCTAATAACTCTTCTTGTTGAAAAATTCGCAATAAAAAGGTTTCTTGATTTTTGGTAACTTTAAACTTTAAATCAGTTGACCAACCACGGTGAATAGCTTCAACTTTTTGCCATTGCTGAAACGCTGGAATCTTCTCAAACGCCCTCATTACTTTCGCCTCCATTTCCCTATTGGTTTTAGTATACCAAAGAAAAAAGGCTGGAGACAATTGGGGATAAATTGTCGCTAGCCTTCACTGGTTATCGTTTTCTAGTTTTCCTTATATAAATCGTTCCACTTGTTACTAAGAAAGCTCCTCCTAAAACAATCCAGAAAGTACTAGGTACTTCTGCACCTGCTTTTGGTAATACTTTTTTGGGAAGCTGTTCTTGTTTCCCAATCATACTTTTATTAGAAAAAGCATGCGTACTTTCTGTTGATTTGGTTCCCTGATTTGCTGATGAATTCAGCGAATTAGCTAAGGATGACTCACTAGTAGTTTTTCCAGCTTTGTCTGGGTTTTGGTTTTGGTTTTGGTTTTGATCTTTTCCTTCGATTGGTCCTTCACTTGTTTTTGTTTCTTTGTCTTTGTCTGGTTCGCCACTTGTATCTAGTTCTTTATCTTTATCTGGTTCGCCACTTGCATTTGGCTCTTTGTCTTTGTCTGGTTCGCCGCTTGCATCTGGCTCTTTGTCTTTGTCTGGTTCGCCGCTTGCATTTGGGTCTTTGTCTTTTTCTGGTTCGCCACTTGCATCTGGCTCTTTGTCTTTGTCTGGTTCTTCTACATGTGGTTGATTTATCTTGTGGTTATTTTCAAATAAAGCACCTAATTGTAGCAATGTTCGGTCTTCATTTAATGCACTATTAAATTGAATCCCCAAAGGCAGTCCTTCTTTTGAAACGTAAGTTGGTACACTTAATGCTGGATGTCCAAATAAATTTGCTTGTTGTGTAAACGGTGTATATGTGAACGCCGTCAGCCATTGGTCATAAATCAATTGTTTTTGTTCTGCTGGTGACAATTGGTCAATTTTTTCCATCTGTGCTGCATGTTCTGGTTTTAGTAACGGATTATCAATACTAGGTGCCGTGGCAGCCGTCGTTGGTGTTAATAAGATAGGATACTGTTGATAAAATTCGTCCATCGCTTGTGCTTGTAAAGCAATATCTGTCCAAGCCGCAGTTGTCTCTTCACTCGTTATATTTTTTCCTGTTTGAAAAAGCGCCCATGTTAACAGTTCTACATCATTTCGTTCAAGCGGTCTTTTTAATTTCTGCCGCGCCATAAAATCGGCAATTCCTGCTGAGCCAGCAGCTACAGTATAATAATTTTTCATTAGACGTTCCCCATCAACAGGGTGCTTCACTTCAACCAATGTGTACCCTTGGTCTTTTAAAAAAGCAACAGCTTCAGCGACCGCCTCTTTTGCTTCGGCACTTACAGGCGTTCCGGCAGGGGATTCTGTTGTATAAGCAATGGGTTGCGCTTGACTTAAATGTCCCGCAGGAAGATCTTTTTTGGTTAATAAGGTTTCAAATAATGCATTTGTATCCGCCACGGTTCGACTTAAACCAAAGTGAACAGTTTGACCTTTTGTACTATTAGAATTGCCAATGATTACTCCTCTAGAAGGTTTCAAGCCTACGGTGCCTGTCCAAGAAGCAGGGATGCGGATAGAGCCACCAGCATCACTTCCAGAAGCAATGGGAACAAATGCCGCGGCGACACTAGCACCCGCTCCGCCTGAAGAACCACCTGAATAATGGTTAGGATTCCATGGATTGACGGAAACACCATATAACTTCGAATCTGAAATATTCTTCCAACCTAATTCTGGATAATTCGTTTGACCAATGATTATGAATCCGGCATTTTGTAGTGCTTTGACAAAGGTCGATGTCCCACCAGCTACTTGATCTTGGAGAAAACCAAAACCGTTCGTGTTGCTTTCACCTTTCAAGGATTGTCCTAACCCTTTTAGTAAGAGCGGCACACCTAGAAATGGTTGACCTGTATCTTGTAAAGCTTTTGCTTCTGTCAAAGCCGCTTCTTCTCGTAAAGTAATGACCGCATTTAATGTAGGATTTTCACGTTTAGTGATGGCCAACGCAATTTTTACTAATTCTTCGCTCGTCACCTTTTTTTCTCTTACTAAAGTTGCTAACTCCAGTGCAGTTGCTTGTTTATAATCTGCTTCTGAAAAAACACTCTCTGCAGAAACAGCTTTTCCATCTGTATCACTATTTTGTATCTCATTTGTGGTTTCAGTGGTTACTGCAACCACATTTCGGCTACTGCTTTCGGCGATTGCCGAAGAGGATTCTTTTTCCTGCATCACCGTTTGGCTAGTAGTTTCAGATTCCAAGTTAGCTACAGTCTGATTGGTTTCTGTTGTTACTGATTCCGTCTCTGTTTGAACGGTTGTTTCTAGTATACTTTCTTGTGCCAACATTGGTACCCCTACCAGTGTTTGGCTAATTAATAAAATAATCCCTAACTTTTTGAACAAAATCGACTTCTTCATAAGTCACATCCTTTATCTATTAATACAGTTAAAAAATCTGTATTACTTATAGCATAAATGAAAGCGATTAAAAAGTAAAGTTCTCTTGAAAATTCCCATGTTCAACTTTTAGGCTAGGTTCTTTTTATATGCTAAAATAGAATAGAAACGGAGGTTTTTTAATGGAATGGATTGAAATTAAGCACGCAACACAAAATAATTTGAAGAATATCTCTGTCAATATCCCTAAAAAGCAACTAACTGTTGTTACTGGACTTTCGGGTTCAGGAAAGTCCTCCTTAGTATTTGACACATTAACCGCTGAATCACGTCGTGAACTAAATGATACATTTAGTTCGTTTGTTCAAAATTACTTACCCAAATATGGTCGTCCAGAAGTTGAAAAAATCGAGAATCTTCCTGTTGCAATTGTCATTGACCAGAAAAAAGTAGCAGGTAATTCTCGTTCGACAGTGGGAACGTACACAGATATTTATACGTTTTTACGTTTGCTGTTTTCACGAGCAGGTTCTCCATTTGTTGGTTATTCAGATACTTTTTCGTTTAATCATCCGGATGGAAAATGTCCAACATGCGATGGCTTAGGAAAGATTACCGAAATCAATCTTCATCAGCTAGTTGATTATGACAAATCATTAAACGAAGGGCCTATCGATTTCCCCACATTTACAGTTGGCAACTGGCGGTGGAAGCGTTATGCCCATAGTGGTCTATTTGATTTGGATAAAAAAATCAAGGACTATTCTCCTGAAGAGTTAGCATTATTTTTATATGCTCCACAACAAAAACTAGCTAATCCACCCAAAGAGTGGCCTCATACAGCTTTGTATGAAGGAATCGTCCCGCGTATGCAACGTAGCATATTGCATACAGACGAAGGCAAACGTCATCAAAAATACCTTAATCACTTTGTTACCGTAAAAAGATGTCCTGATTGTTTAGGAAGTAGAGTCAATGAACGTGTTCGTAGCTGCAAAATTAATCAGAAAAGTATTGCTGATGCTGTTGACATGCCACTCACTGAATTACATTCTTTTATTCGTTCAATGGACCTTTCCTTAATAAAAAATATTCAAGAAGAGCTACTTGTACGTCTAGAAGCATTAATTAATATCGGTCTCTCCTACCTCACATTAGGACGAGCAACTGAAACACTTTCTGGTGGTGAAGCACAGCGGATTAAAATTGCTAAGTATGTAAACAGCGCCTTAAATGATATTATGTATATTTTAGATGAACCAAGTGCTGGCTTACATCCAAAGGACATCGAACGGATCAGTCGTGCGTTGCTCAATTTAAAAAATAAAGGAAACACCGTGGTTCTCGTGGAACACAATCCACAATTAATTAGAGAAGCTGATTTTATCATCGATATAGGACCTTTCGCAGGCGAAAATGGTGGCCATGTCCAGTTTTCAGGAACGTATGACGCATTTTTAGCCTCCAAAACCTTGACTAGTCAAGCCCTTCAAGAGCCGCTCCCTTTAAACGACCAACCAAGAAAAGCAAGGAAGTCTTTAACAATCGAACATGCGACACTGCATAATTTAAACAATCTATCTGTCGAAGTTCCGTTAGGAGTTTTGACTGTTATTTGTGGGGTCGCTGGTTCAGGTAAATCATCATTAGCGGAAGAAATTTATCAAAAAGCCCAGGCTGATAACCAAGAAATTATTCATCTTTCACAAAAAAGCATTACCGCAAATTTACGATCCACACCTATGACCTATCTTAATATTTTTTATAAGGTCCGCAAACTGTTTGCGGAAGAAAATCATGTTAGTCCAGCTTTATTTAGCTATAATTCCAAAGGCGCCTGTCCTACTTGCAAGGGGAAAGGCATAATTGTCTCCGATATGTCTTTTATGGAGGATGTTACTAGTATTTGCGAAACCTGTCACGGAACGCGTTACAAAGAAGAGGTGCTTCATTATCTGTATAACGGAAAAAATATCGTTGAAGTACTAGCTTTAAGCGTTAAAGATGGCTATGATTTTTTCAAAGACCAGCCTTTTGCTCTTTCATTAAAAAATTTACTGGAAGTTGGCTTAAGCTACCTTAAACTCAATCAATCGCTCTCAACATTATCTGGTGGCGAATTGCAAAGGGTAAAATTAGCAGACACACTTCACCAAAAAAAAGCTATCTATTTAATGGATGAACCTACAGATGGTTTACACTTAATTGATATCCAACAAAGTCTTCAACTTTTCAATCGAATGGTAGAAGAAGGAAACAGCTTGATTTTATTAGAACATCACATTGATGTGATTAAAAGTGCCGACTGGTTGATTGAACTAGGTCCCGAAGGTGGAGAAAATGGCGGACAGCTTCTTTTTACAGGAACGCCAGCAAATATGCTAAATTCCACTCATTCTATTACTAAAGGCTATCTGTAAAATAAAAAGTACAAACGGTGCAAGCAACAAGCACCGTTTGTACTTTTTCTATTTTAACCCAACTTCCATCTTCACAGGTTGGTGATCTGTATATTTAAATTGTTCGTCCTTTGTTTTCACGCTATGAACAGCCACATTATCAGAAACAATAAAACCATCAATTACATACACTTGAGATGTTTCATAAGAGCCAGTGTAAGGCTTATTAAGCACCCGCACAGTCGGTTGTTGATCATCATAAGCAAGTGAAAAATGTTTAGGTAAGTCTGCAGGATCAATTTCTCCTGGCGCCCAACCAGCTTCCCCTAAGTCAGGATATCGATGACTGCCTTTGAAAACTTGATTAAAGTCACCTCCAGCAATTACATAGTTTCCTTTAGCGTATTCTTGGGATAATACCTCAGCTAACTTTTTGCTTTGAGCAATCTTCCCTTCCCCATTGTCATAGGCTTCCAAATGTAAGTTAAAAACCACTAATTCTTTGTCTGTGCCTTTAATTGGAAAGCGCGTTTCTAGAAGCGCTCGTTTTAAGTTACTAATGCTAACGGGCCAACGAAAGGGATTGGGTAAAGCAATGCGTTGGGCCTCTGTTATTTTTTCATTTGATAATGTTAATAAACCACTTTCTACTCGTCCAATCGGCGGCCAAGGAATGGGCACATAATCTACCTTAAAATTATAAGCAAATGCGCTGTTCAGCTGTAGCTGTTTTTGTAACTCTTCCTCTTGATTGACTTCATAAGAACGTTGCGAGCGACGATCGACTTCTTGGAATAAGTAAATCATCGCTGGTAATTCTTTCAAGGTTTCTTCAATGCCCGTTAAATTCTGTTGGACCATTGCCTTATTAACTGGTTGGACAGTTTTGCCACCGTCCATAAAAAAATCTTCTGTTTGTCCTAGGCCAGCATAGCCTATGTTATACGTGACTAAAGAAATGGATTGCTTTTTTTCGATGGTTTGCTCTGAAAATTGTTTATTTATAGCAACTGGTTCAACCGCTCGTGGTCGAAACTCTCGGAAGGTTAAATATCCTATCAAAATTAAAGCTATGCTTAGAAGAAGGACCATCAAGCTACCGAGATATTTAAAAAACTTTTTCATTGATTCCGATGTTCCTTTCACATTATGTCAAACCAAAAGTAGCAATTATCTTCGTTGCTACTTCTTCTGGTGTCATGTTTGAATTATTTATTTTCGTTATTTTTACATTTGGAAATGTACTTTCTAGTTCGCCTTCGTGGCTTACTAACCGATGTTCTTTGAAGGTATTGAGTAATTCTTTTCGAGAAAAGTCGACATCGCGTTTTGAAGGTTTTGCCTCTAGCCGCTCTGGATGAACATTCCGTTCTAGGCGGATTTCTGTTGAAGAGACGAGTTCGACGAAATAAACGGACTCATGTTTACTAAGAAAAATTTCTGATATTTCTTCTAAAAATTGAAAATCCTGTTCTTGATCAAAAGCAATCACCACTGTAAAAATAATGTTTTTTGTTGTATTTGTGGCTGGATTTTCTACAAAGGCATGAAAAAGTTCCTTTCTAACGGAATCAGACAATTGAAACGCACGTTCCGTATACCCAAGATAGTTTGCAAATAAGTCAATGGTTTGATGATTAAATAGTAATTTAGCATCTAACTGCTTTTCTAAAGCCTTGCCAACGGTCATTTTCCCGACAGCTTGGGCACCAATTAAAACGATTAAAGACATCAACTTCTCCTCCTCTAGCCTAATTTTTTAGGTGGCTATCTTCTACTATATCACACTATATTACAACACCTTACAAAACTGTTCGGAAAATTTTCTGTTTTTTATTACAAAAAAAAGACAAAAGACTCTATAATGAGAGAGGACTCGATTGATTATAGATGAGATAGGTGACGGAGAATGGCAATAGAAAAATATTTTCAAACAATAGATGGCAGTCAAATTTTTTATCAAATTTTTGGCAAAGAAACAAATTACCCCCTTGTGTTACTTCATGGTAATGGCAATGATCATACTTTTTTTAATTATCAAATTTCTTATTTCTCCAAGGAGTATCAAGTTATTGCGGTGGATACCCGCGGACATGGACGTTCCACCAATACACAAAGTCAATTAACTTTTCCGCTTTTGGCAGAAGATTTAGCTGGTATTATTCAACAAGAACACTTAACAAAAATTAATTTATTGGGCTTTAGTGACGGAGCAAATATTGCCATGGTTTTTACCCATTTATATCCTGATTTCGTCAACAAACTCGTCTTAAATTCTGGAAATGTCACCATGTCTGGTCTGAAAAAATATGTAACGATTGCCACTTATTTTCAATATTGGTTTTGTCGTATTGGCGCCTTTTTTTCAAAAAAATTGCGCGCACGGCTCCCTATCGTGGCTCTGTTATTTGAAGATACTGGACTGACAAAACAAGATTTAGAACACATCCCCTGTCCTACTCTTGTTATTACTGGCAGTCGAGATTTAATTGCGCTTTCCCATTCACGGGCGATTGCTGATGCCATTCCTGATGGCAAATTGGTCTTGGTAAATAAACAGGGTCATTTATTTGCCAAAAACTCACCAGATATTTTTAATAAAACAATCGAAAAATTCTTAAAGGAAATGAAGGTGTCTAAATGAAACAAATTATTCATTGGATCAAAACGCATACAGGATTACTAAAAACACTGTTTGTTATTGCGGTCTCAATTATTGTTGTTGCCCAACTTTTATCAATTGGTAAAACGATCTCATTTGAACAGTTAAAACAGATTTTTGATGAGATTCCGCTATGGAAATTGTTATTGATGATGGTTATCGGTTTAGTTTCCGTTACTCCGATGCTAAATTATGACTTAACATTAAATCGCATTTTAAACTTGAAAGTCTCAAAACGGGAACTCCTTGAATCTAGCTGGATTGTCAATACAATCAATAATATTGGTGGATTCGGTGGTTTGGTCAGCATGGGACTTCGTTCTGAATTTTATGGAAATAAAACAGAGGAAAAGAAAATTTTACCTGCGTTAACCCATATTTTACTTTTTGTGTTATCCGGTCTATCTATTTATAGTATTCTTTGCTTTTTCCTTGTTCAGTTTGATCCAAAGATGGCTTATTTACAGCAATATTGGATTTGGTTATTAGGTGGCGGTCTTTATTTCCCATTACTTTATCTTATTTTACATTTCCAAAAAAATAGTTCCTTTGGTAACCTCGATGCAAAAAATCGCTTATCTTTAGTTGTTTCTTCGTTTTTAGAATGGACAGGTGTTTTAATTACCTTTATCAGTATTGGTTACTTATTAGATGTACCGATTCCTTTAATTGATATTGTTCCTTTATATGTAGCAGCTTCGATTATTGGGATTGCTTCGATGATTCCAGGGGCTTTAGGTAGTTTTGATGTCATGATGATTTTAGGACTGAGCAACTTAGGTGTCGATCGTGAAATTATTGTTTTGTGGTTATTGCTCTATCGTTTATTCTATTATATTATTCCTTTCTTAATTGGCTGTTTGTTCTTTACAAAACACTTAAGCCAAAAATTGGATACTCATTATCGACAATTACTGAAACAAATTACTTTGGAAATTGCCCACAAATTAGAAGTGGTTTTACTTTATTTTTCAGGAATTATGATGGTGCTCCTAGCCACTATTCCAGAAGCCTTCACTCAAGTGCATTGGTTGAGAGATATTAACCCCTTCCGTTCACATATTATTATTCAAATTCCGAGTATTGTTTTAGGCTTTGCATTATTAATTATGGGACGTGGGATTGCTGATCGTGTTAAAAGAGCCTATTATCCAACGATTATTTTATTAATTGGTGCTATCTTGTATTCATTTGTTGTTGACTTTAGTATGTTTTCCATTTTCTATTTAGCTATTTTATTATTTATCGTTATTTTTTCAAAATCAGAATTGTACCGTGAACAACTGGTTTACTCTTGGGAGTGGATGACGATTGATGGGTTTATCTTTGGCTTGTTGACTTTGTTATACCTGGTAATTGGTGTTTATAATTTACCGAACTTCCCACACCATCGTCATCATTTTGTGGAATTTTTCTTGTTCCCTTCCGAACGGATCTGGTTGTCAGGATTTATCGCTATCCTCTTAGTTATGAGTTTTAACTTTCTATTTGTTCGCTACCTCCAAGGGAAAAAACACCAAGTGGGTGAGTTTCCAGAAGATAGTATCTTGCATAATATCTTAACAACTTATGGCGGGAATATTGACAGTGAACTTGTCTTTCTTCATGATAAACAGGTTTTCTTATATCCCAAAGAAGAACCGACTGTCTTTTTACAATTCAACACCATTAATAATAAATGCGTTGTGATGGGCAATCCTTCGGGGAACAAAGAAGATTTTCCTGCGGCGATTGATGCATTCCTTAAAGAAACAGATCGTTTCGGCTATGTCCCCGTCTTTTACGAAACCAATGAGGACAGCGTGATGTTACTACACGAATATGGCTACGAATTTATCAAAATGGGCGAAGAAGCCTTAGTTAATCTAGAAACATTTACGATGTCTGGGAAAAAATTCAAAGGCACCCGAGCAGTGTTTAATAAAATTACCAAAGCCGGCTATTCATTTGACGTACTCCAACCTCCTTTTAGTGCCGAACAAATGCACGAATTAAAAGCTATTTCAGATAGTTGGTTAGACAATCGAAAAGAAAAAGGCTTTTCACTGGGATTTTTCGATGAAGCGTATCTTCAAAGAAACCCAATTGCTGTTGTCCGAAATGCTGAAGGAGAAATGGTCTCTTTCGCTAATATCATTCCTAGTTACACAAATGAAGTTGGTACCATCGACTTGATGCGTCACCATAAAGAAAAAGCCCCTTCTGGAAGTATGGATTTCCTATTTATTCATTTATTTGAATATATGAAAACAGAAAATATTCATTATTTCAATTTAGGGATGGCTCCGTTAGCCAACGTTGGTCAATCAAGAAAAAGTTTTATTCAAGAACGGATTGCTGCGTTAATTTATGAATTTGGTTCAGAAATCTACTCCTTCCAAGGATTACGCGAATACAAGGAAAAATTTGCTAGCAAATGGCAACCCCGCTATACACTTTATTCTAAAAGTAGCTGGATTGTCTACGTGATGATCGCTTTACTCATTGTCGATCAAAAAAATATTGACTAACAAAAAGAAGCCCAATTAAGTATAAAAAGCTTGGCAACTTCACTGAAATTTAGTGAGGTTGCCAAGCTTTTTAATTTCTTTCATCTAGTTTTTCTTTAATTAAAAAGGCTGTTTCTTCGACAGATTTTGCGGTTACATCAATCACTGGGATACCATACTTCGCAAAAATTTCTTCGGCATAGGCTAATTCTTGTTCAATCCGTTCAACATTGGTATAACTGGTCTCATTACCTAAACCTAAAGAAGCCAACCGACTGCTACGAATCTGACCTAATGTTTCTGGCGAACAAACTAAACCAATCATTTTTTGTGGATCCATTTCTTCCAAAATTGGCGGCAATGGAACTTCTGGAATTAATGGTAAGTTAGAAACGCGGTAGCCTTGATTTGCTAAATACATACTGACTGGCGTTTTTGAGGTCCGCGAAACGCCTAACAACAATATATCAGAATCAAGAAACCCTTGAGGATTTTTGCCATCATCATATTTTACAGCAAATTCAATCGCTGAGATTTTATCAAAATAGGCACGATCTAGTTGGTGGCGTCGTCCAGGCTCTTCAATAGGATCTACTCCGGCTTTCGCTTGAATTAATTCAAAAAATGGCGCCATTAAATCTAAATATAACAACCCTGTTCGTTCACTAAATTCTTTCGCCGCTGTGATTAGTTGTTTACTGACTAATGTACTGACAACTAAGGCTTTATCTTTTAAGGCATCTTTTAAAATCTCCAATAATTCTTCTTCTGTTGTGACAAAAGAAAAATTGTATCGATTAAGAAAAGAAATATCTGGATATTGTGCGCTTGCTGCAGCTAACAATTTTTGTGATGTTTCTCCAAGTGAATCGGAAATAGTATAAACAATGATCTCTTTTTTCATAATTAAGCTCCCTTATCTATTTTGTGCGGCTTCTTTCGCTTGTTGCGTAATATAGGTTAAAATTTTCGTTTTCGTAATTTTTCCAATAACTTTTTTAGGATTTTCTTTTTCAACGACTGGCAAAGAATCCACTTCGTATTTTTGCAAAGTGTCAGCAGCTTCAAGAATAGTAAATTCTGGTGTGCAGGTTTTCACATGTGGCACTCTTGTCATACAAACAGCAACAGGTGTGCCATCAATATTTGTATTTAAAGAGGCCCGTAATAAATCTTTTCGTGACAAAACCCCTAATAATTCTTTTGCTTCATCCATGACATAAAGAGAACCGACATCATACATAAATAAGTTGGTAATCGCATCTCGAATTGAGGTGTCTTGGGCAACCATCAATGGTGGACTCATGATCTCCTGAACTTTTGTTTGAAAAACGTCAAAAAAGAAAAAAGCCTCCATATTATCACTTTCGTAAGTATAACCAACTTTCAGACTTGCTTTTAAAATTCCTGAAAGTGTTAAAAAAGACAAATCAGAACGCAATGTCGCACGTGAAACGGCTAGTATGTCCGAAATGCGTTCACCACTAACTGGCTGATGCTCTTTTACAACAGCGATAATTTGCTCTTGTCGTTTACTTAATTTCATCATTTCCTCCTCAATTCCTCTTAAACAAATTGTGCATTCGCTTACAATTATACACATATTTATTGTTTTTTCAACATATTGACAAGAAACTTTTTCTATTGACAAACTTATTTCCGTCTATTATGATGTTTATTGAACATATAAGACACATATTAAACGGAGGTCACGCATGAAAAAGTTTATTTATTCTTTTAACGAAACACACAATGAAGGTAAAGAGACTCTTGGTGGTAAAGGGGCGAACTTGGCAGAAATGACACGCTTAGGTTTGCCGATTCCGCAAGGATTCACGATTACAACCCGTTGCTGTATGGACTATTTGGCAGATGCTACTTTCTTTGAAGAACACTTACAATCAGAAATTTTGAAAGCGGTTAAAAATCTAGAAACTGAAACAGGCAAATCTTTTACCGCGGACAATGAGATTCTCTTAGTTTCCGTTCGCAGCGGTGCTGCCTTCTCGATGCCTGGTATGATGGATACTATTTTAAATTTAGGTTTAAATGATCAACGTGTGAAAAAATTTGCGACCTTAACCTCTCCTGGTTTTGCTTTTGACTGTTATCGCCGACTTATTCAAATGTTTGGAGACGTCGTCTATCACATTCCCAAAGAATTATTTGACCAACAAAAAGAGCGCTTGGAACAAGAGCTAAACAAAAAAATTATCGCTTTTCAAGAAGCAGATCATTTCGCCTTGATTGTCCGCTACCAAGAAGTTTTTGAACAACATCAGGTGGTCTTCCCGCAAGACCCTGTCGCACAACTTTTTGAAGCAATCAAAGCTGTTTTTGATTCATGGAATAATCAACGTGCGGTGGTTTATCGAAACTTACATCATATTGCACATGATTTAGGTACAGCTGTCAACATTCAAGAAATGGTTTTCGGCAATCGTGGACTAGACAGTGGCACTGGCGTTGTTTTCACTAGAAATCCGGTCACAGGGGAAAATCAACTGTTTGGAGAGTTTCTTTTGAACGCGCAAGGAGAAGATGTAGTGGCTGGTATTCGGACGCCAGAACCCATTCGTCGTTTACGTTTGACTATGCCAAAAGTTTATCAAGATTTTCGCCATTACGCAGAACTTTTAGAATATCATTATCGTGACATGCAAGATATTGAATTTACCATTGAAAATGAAAAATTATATATTTTACAAACAAGAAACGGGAAACGAACCGCCGCAGCTACGGTTAAAATTGCTTTAGACTTAGCCAAAGAAAATCGCATTACTAAACAAGAAGCACTGTTGCGTGTGACACCTGATACGATTGATCAATTAATTCATCCCGTGTTTGATCAAGAGAAACGACAACACATGGAACGTTTAGCTATGGGACTTCCTGCTAGTCCTGGTGCAGCAAGTGGCCAAATTGTTTTTACAGCAGAAAAAGCCAAAGAACTGACCAATCTAGGAAAGAAAGTCATTCTTGTTCGTCAAGAAACTTCACCAGAAGATATTGAAGGCATGGTTGTAAGCGAAGCAATCGTGACCAGTCGTGGCGGAATGACTTCTCATGCCGCTGTGGTCGCACGAGGAATGGGAACTTGCTGTGTGACTGGTTGTGAAAGTTTAACCGTCAATGAAGAAGCCAAACAACTACACTGCGGGCCACAGGTCATCTTAGAAGGAACAATCATTTCCGTCGATGGCTCAACGGGGGAAATTTATCTTGGCGAAATTCCTACAATTTCTGCTGATAATAACGATGACCTTCAAGAGCTCTTGTCTTGGGCAGATGCATATGCTGATTTAACTGTTCGTGCCAATGCAGAAACTACACAAGATTTAGAGACTGCTATCCGTTTTGGCGCAGCGGGGATTGGTTTAGCGCGAACAGAGCATATGTTTTTCGGTGAAGAGCGTGTCTTGGAAATGCGTCGCCTGATTTTAGCAGAGTCTGAAAAGGAAGCAACCTATGCGTTGGAGCAACTTCTTCATTTTCAACAGGAAGACTTTTATCAAATGCTGAAAGTAGTTCAAGACAAGCCCATGGTGGTCCGCTTGTTAGATCCGCCGATGCATGAGTTTTTACCTCATGAAAAGAATGATATTCAATTATTGGCGAAGCAACTACAACGGTTCCCGGTGACCATCGCCAAACAAATTGAACGGTTACAAGAAACCAATCCAATGTTGGGCCATCGTGGTTGTCGTTTAGGTGTGACCCAACCACAAATATACAAAATGCAAGTTACAGCCTTATTTACTAGTGCCATTCGATTAGTCAAAGAAGGAATTACTGTTTATCCAGAAGTGATGATTCCTCTAATCGCCGAAAAAGAAGAACTTCTCTATCTCAAACGCATTTTAAAAGAAACGATTGACGGTCTCTTTGAAGAACATAAGATGACTCCTTTCCCTTACGAAATCGGGACAATGATTGAACTACCGAGAGCTTGTCTGATTGCGGATCAGTTAGCAGAAGAAGCAGACTTTTTCAGCTTTGGAACAAATGATTTAACACAAATGACCTATGGTTTTTCTCGTGATGATATCGGTAAATTCATTAATACGTATCGAGAAAAGAAAATCATTACCCAAGATCCGTTTCAATCACTAGATCAAACAGGTGTTGGTCAACTGATTCAATTAGCTGTAGAGAAAGCGCGTCGCACTAAACCAAACATGAGTATTGGCGTATGTGGAGAAGTCGGTGGTGATCCGCAATCCATCACGTTTTTCCAAACACTTGGCCTAAACTACATCTCTTGCTCACCTTATCGGGTACCTATTGCGAAACTCGCAGCTGCCCAAGCCAAAATTTTAACCGAACCGGCTGTGACTGAAGAACAAATGGTCCTTCTTTAATTTAACGTGTGTAACAAATGATTCATCCTTACAAGATAAAAAGTGCTAGGAACATCAGTCGAAACGGCTGATGTTCCTAGCACTAAATTTTAAGATCAATGATTGCACTCTGGTTATTTTCTTATAAACGCGGCATCTTTTGTCAAGGGGTCTGTTACATCTGATACATATCTTTCTACTTTCATATGCAAATCATATTTTTCTCTAAGTTCCGTAATACGGGTCATCATTGGAGAAGCGTGGTGTTTGTCTAATGCTTCCTGATCTGTCCAACTATCAATCAGCAGAACTGTTTCTTCATCGTCCATTGGAAAAAAGTATTCATAGCGACTATTCCCTTTTTCTGCACGAATCGCCTCTACAATTCCGCTGGCAATCATTTCTTTGGCAAATTCTCTTGCACCTCCATTTGTCCCACTATAATAAATATTTATAGTAATCGCCATCTGTCTTCCCCCCTAAATTTACTTGCCTTTTTACGTTCCCGACTGGAATTGAACCAGCGACCTACCGCTTAGGAGGCGGTTGCTCTATCCTACTGAGCTACGAGAACAATCTGTTTTAATTTTAGAAGTCTTCACTACATCTGTCAATAGACAAAAAGAAAGTATCCTGCATAAATAATTATGCGAGATACTTTCTTTCAGTGAAACACGTCGTTCGTTTATCTATTATTTTTTTTGCCGCCGATCAAGAATCATTTTTCCTAAATAATAAAGTCCTGTCGCAATAGCTATATATTGCCCAATTTTATTATTGCGTGCAACTTTTTCTTGTTTCGTTTTCGCCATTGTCCCCATCACCTTTCTAAAATAATTCTTTTTACATTTTTATTATAGTAGGTTCTGTCATTTTTTGCGAATAAACACACTTTTAAAAATAATCTTCTAAAATTGGCATGCCTTTGACTAAACGTTGGCCTAAACGTCGAACTGCCGTTGCGTCTCCTTGCAAGCGTTCATAAAAAGATAACGTTTCTGTTGAACGATAGCCCAAGAATAGTTGCGTCCACGTTTGGATATCTGCTTTCAAAGCAGCAGTCCCTTCCTTTTCCACAGCACCTTTAGTCACTGTCGCTTTTCCTTGTTCGTCAATTGTGATTGTCCAAATACCTTCATTCCATGGCCCATAGGAATCTTCAATCTCTAAAGAATACGTTTCTTTTTCTCCTGATTGAAATGGATACTTTTCCAGAAATGTTTGTAACTCAACGATTCGTGCCATCATGTAAGGTAAAATTTTTACAGAAGCTGCTGGCGTTGGCATTAAATCATTTAAATCTTTTCCAGCAAAACCATTAATCCAATGGAACGATTGAACGGAACCACTATGTGAGCCAATAAACCCAGCTAAAGCTTTAAAAGCTGTATTAGTTAAATAGTTCCATTCTACGATTTCAAAGGTGCCAGCAGCTATCCGATAAATCACATAGCCTTCCGCTTTCCCTTCTGACGAATAATAAATCGCTTGATTATTTGGTTTACTTGCACGATTCAGCGTATAATCCAGCCACCAAGTTTCACGGATCACACCACCAGAGTGCGCTCTTTGATTTTCAAGGTATACGTCTTTAATGACCTCTTTACCGTCAGCCCAAGAAACTCGTTTAATGGTACCCGGAACTCGTTTAACACGTGGCCAATCTTCCGTTTTAATTGTATACTCTGCTTGTTCAAATGTTTGTTCATAGCCATATTGACGATAAAATGGATATGAAAACGGTGCTAAGTAAGAAAGGGCAACCTTTTGTTTCGCTAAATCAGCCAACATTTCTTTCATAATAGCAGAGATGCCGCCTTCACCACGATATTCTGGATAAGAAGCCACATAGCCAATTCCAGCCATGGGATAGCGGACACCATGGAAATTCACTTGAAAAGGTGTCGCCATCACTTGACTTGTTAATTGCTCATCAATTAGGAAGCCATAGCTTTGCGTATGTGACAACAATTTTTCAAAACGTTCTTGGCGTTCAGCCGTGGGTTCCTGATTAAAAGCATAGATGACAAGATCAAACATCTCTTTCATTTCTTCTTTGCCCATTTTTTTGACTCTTTTAGTTGTCATTTTCTTTCCTCCTCGCACATTGTATCAATTCATTTTATCACAGAAACAGTTCTCTTTCTAAAAGCCGTTATTTGCTGTCATTTCTTTGAACCAACGACCGCTTTTCTTAATGGTCCGTTTCGCATCATCATCTAAATCCACAGCGATGAAGCCATAACGATTTTTATAGGCATTAAGCCAAGACCAGTTATCCATACACGTCCACATATGATATCCTTGAACATTACTACCTTCTTGAATCGCTTGATGCACCCATTTCAAGTGATCCTGCACGAATTCAATCCGATAATCATCTTCAATGACTCCTTGTTCATTGACAAAGCGTTCTTCTCCTTCTACGCCCATGCCATTTTCTGAAATGTAGCAGCGAATGTTGCCATAATTTTCTTTTAAATTCATTAATGTATCATAAATACCTTTTTCGTAGATTTCCCAGCCACGGTAAGGATTCATTTTTTTGCCAGGCATATCGTAGACATCATAAAAATCTTCTGGAAGTAAGCCTTCTGGTCGTGTTTCAACAGGTGTTTCTTTTGCTTTGGCACGACGTGGTTGATAGTAGTTTACTCCTAATAAGTCCACAGTATTTTCAGCAATTATTGCTAAATCTTCTGGCGTTGTTTCTGGCAACAAGTCATTTGCTTTCGCCCAAGCAACCATATCTTCTGGAAAATGACCTTTAACAGCCGGGTCTAAAAACGAACGGTTAAAGAAACCATCGACAAATTTAGCCGCATTTACATCGGCTTCGTTGTGCTCATCACGAGGATAAGTCGGCGTTAAGTTTAAAATAATGCCAATTTCACCTGATAAGTTCATAGAATGATAGACGGCAATCGCTTTGGCACTAGCTAAAGCTTCATGATAGAGTACTTGAATCCCTTCTTTTAGATTCACTTTATCAGGATAATGCCAGCCATAGAGATAACCACCTTCAACTGGTACAATTGGTTCATTGTGCGTAAACCATTTTTTCACGCGATCGCCAAACAATTCAAAACAGGTTTTGGCAAAGTCAACATACAAATCAACCACTTCACGGCTTTCCCAACCACCTTTTTCTTGAAGTACCATCGGCATATCAAAATGATACAAGTTCATAAAGGGCTCAATCCCTTGTTCTAATAAATCATCAATCACTTGATTATAAAAATCAACTGCTGTTTGATTGACTTTTCCTGTTGTAGGATCTGGAATTAAACGGCTCCATTGAATGGATGTTCGAAAAGAGTTATGTCCCGTTTCTTTCATTAACTGAATATCTTCTTGGTATTTTTTATAAAATTGTGAGGTCTTATCTGGACCGACTTGTTGAAAAAATTTTTCTGGCGCTTCTTGATACCAAAAATCCCAAATATTTTGACCTTTACCATCACCTTCAAAAACGCCTTCTGTTTGAGGACCGCTGGCTGCAGAACCCCACCAAAAATTTTCTGGAAATTGATATTTCATGTTATTTGCTCCTTTACGATTTAATCATTAAAAAAAGGATTGAACCCTCCGTAAGAGTCCGGACGATTCAATCCTTCGATTTTTTACTCAGCTGCTTCTGCGGCTGCTTCTTGTTTCAAGTATTGATCTGTTGCTACTTTTACGAAAGGCATGTAGATCAAAATAGAAATCAATAAGTTAACAGCTGCTAAAACTCCGCCGGCGATACTCTTCGTTGCTAAAAATCCGCCAATAATTGGTGGTGTTACCCAAGGTGGCATAAAGGTTGCAGCTGGTACTAAACCAGTTGCTGTCGCCACATACGCAACAGTTACAAGAACCATTGGGACTAAAATGAATGGGATAAACATAATTGGGTTTAAAACAATTGGTAAACCGAACATGACTGGTTCATTAATATTAAATAGTCCTGGTGCTAAACTTAAGTTTGTAATGACTTTGTATGGTTTGTTACGACGACCAACGATAAAGATAGCAATTAACAGACCTAATGTTGCTCCTGTTCCACCTAAGTTTACAAATGAATCAAAGAAAGGTTTGTTTACAATATAAGGAATTGCTTTACCTGCTTCTAAAGCTTTAATGTTCGCATCAATCGCTGGTACGTTGATTGTTTGCATTAATGGGTCAACCATGTTGGCACCATGTAAACCAAAGAACCATAAGAATGGTGTAATGAAAGCTAACAATAATGCTGATGGGTAGCTGTTTGCAAGTCCCATAAATGGTTGTTGAACTGCTTCATAGAATGAAATAACGATATTGTCAATTCCTAAAACAAATAGAATTGATGTAATTAAACTAAATAAACTGATTGTAATCATTGCTGGTAATAATGCCGCAAATGATTTTGCTACTGCTGGTGGTACACCATCAGGCATTTTGATAACTAATTTAGGATTGCCAGATAAACGTTGGAATAGTTCTCCTGAAATAAGTGCAATAATCAAAGCAATAAATAATCCAGTTGCGCCCATGCCTTCTAAGCCGCCAACTGCGAAGAATGAAGCTACAGAAACTGTACCGGCTGCAATGCCGTCTTTTCCATAAGATTTAACTAAATTGTGTGCTACTAAAAAGGCTACTAAAACGGCAAAGATTGCGAATGTACCGTTCCAAATGTTGCCACCAAAGCTTTTCCAAATTGGTGCATCGTTATACATCATTGGGAAAATTTTGTTTAAAAAGTCCTCATATCCTGGAATTGGAATATTATTAATTAATACCGCCAAAGCCCCTAAAATCATTAATGGCATCGTTACGACAAACGCGTCACGAATTGCTACCAAGTGCCGTTGCGCTGCGATAACTGACGCTTTCGGCATAAAGTGTTTCTCCATCCATTGAACAAATCCGTCCATTGTTATTCCTCCTAATTAACGCTTTCTCAAGCGCGTTTTTCTTATAAGACGCATTGACAACGAGATTACTCGTTATCAATACGGCGATAAAGATCGATAATTTCTTTTGCTAAATCTGTAAATGCAATCGCAGTCATTAAATGATCTTGACTGTGCACTGTTAACAATGTTACTTGCATGTTATTGCCTTTTGCTTCTTCTGTTAACATTCCTGTTTGCGAATGATGTGCATGTACAAGTGATTCTTCTGCATCTGCAATTTTTTTGTCTGCTAATTCAAAATCCCCCGATTTTGCTGCGGCAATCGCTTCCATTGCATCGCTTTTAGCATTTCCGCCATACATGATTAAACCCATGATTGCTTCTAAGTTCTGTTGTCCGTCCATTACCTCTACCCCATTTTCTGCTCTAGTTTGATGATCCCATTAATGAAATTGCTTGATCTAAAACTTTTTCGCCATTCATCATGCCATAGTCCGCCATGTTAATTACATCTAAAGGAATCCCTTTTGGTTGTAATTTTTGTTCAAATTGCCCTTTCATGAAACGAACTTGTGGGCCTAATAATAAAACATTTACCTCTTTATTTTCCAAGTTTGTATCTGCTTCAGAAGCCGATACTGCAAAGATGTCTGCTTCCATGCCACGATCTTCTGCTGCTTTTTGCATTTTTGTTACTAATAAACTTGTGCTCATTCCTGCGGAACAAACTAACATAATTGTTTTTTTTGCCATTTTCCTTCATCTCCTAAATTCTCTTTGTTTTGCTTTACACCTTTATATAAGCAAGAAGCGTGCCAAGTTTTAACACATTAGAAACCTTGATATGACAACGTTTTTCAACATGGAAAGCGTGTACACACTAAAAATAAAACGATTACACACAGCTTTTTTGTGTGCGTTTCCAAAATAATAGGGCAACAAAAAAAAGTGAGCGATAAGTCGAAACGACTCATCGCTCACTTTCTAAAGCTGAAGAGAATCAACTGGACAAAAGCTACTTTTTCCCTTTAAGCAGTTTCCATCATTTTAAGCATTTTATAAAACTGTTTCTTTTTAAAATAACTTAAAAAGATACCTAATACTGCATCATTCAGTTTTTGTAACGCCCCATAAGAAACCATTGTTTCTGTATAACGCAGTTCACAGCTTTTTTCATCAATTGGCTGGAGCTCATACCGCACCGAGAAATCATTTTTAGTTGTGGATGTTCGAAATTGATAGGTCTTATTTTCTACAGCTTCTTCAATAACTATTTTCGCGCGACTATTTTTACTATATTCTTTGATATATTCAAACTTACGTAACTGCTTTCTTGTAAGAGTTTTGCCTGTTTGCTTACGGATATCAAAAATAACAGAATTCATTAATTGCGTGTAAAATTCATCTGCTGAAATAGTTAATGTTTTCGTAATTTCCATTACCGTTTCACCTCATCCTTTGTCGCCTCTTCTTCAGCAACTTTTTTTCCTTTAAAAAACAGGTAACCACCAAGTCCAATGAAAAAAATCCCGGTTGTCAGACTTAATAAATCATAGTTTAAGGAGCTCGGATTCAACGAATACAAAACAATCAAGAAGCCAATACTACATAAAAATAATCCATTTCTAATCATTTTCATCCATCCTATCTTTTTAGACTACCGTTGCTTGGAAATATAAAACGCCACCCCAAGGTTGTTCCTTAATCAGCTGTTTTGCAACTTGTGCAGCAGTTTCAGGGTCTCCTTCAACTTCAAAAAATAACTTAATACCATTCTTTTCTTTAAAAGTAAATGTTTCATTTTCCCCTTGATATGCCTCTAGTAAAGTAATAATTTCCTCTTGCTTCATTGCACTTGCAATCGAAATCATGCCGCTCGCTCCTTTCTATACAAGTAATTGCTGTTTTTATTGCCTATTGCTCACTTTCGCCTAATGCAGGATCCATTTTGTTAGCAGCGATAACAAACGGTGTCCAAATCAAGAAAGTGACTACCATACATACCAACGCTACGATTGGTGCGCGCCAGTCAGCACCTGTCGCCAAGAAAGATAATAGCAACGGCGGTGTCACCCATGCGACTTGTTGAGAAACTGGGGCGACTAGCCCAAGATACGTTGCAACCCAGCCAATTGTAGTAGCAACTAATGGCGCAATTACAAATGGAATAAACATAATTGGATTCAGAACAACTGGTAAACCAAACATAATCGGTTCATTGATATTAAAGATCCCAGGTCCTAATGATAATTTACCGACTGTTAAATAATCTGCTCGTTTGGAGAATAACAAGATTGCAATAATTAGGACAATTGTACCGCCTGAACCACCAAACCAAGCAAAAGCATCAAACGAACCACGGACCCACATGTAGGCTTTACCGTCGTCAATAGCGGCTAAAACCGCAGCTGTTCCTGTTTTTCCTTCATAACCTTTTTGGAAAATATCAATATTGATTAATTGTGCTTGTCCCCAAATTCCTTCAAGAACTGGTGCCAAAACGTTTGGCCCATGAATACCAAAGAACCAGAAAATTTGAACAAAAACCGTTACGATTAACACAGCGCCTAGTCCTTGTGATAACCCAAGGAACGGTTCCGCGATATATTTTTGAATTAAGTCAATTAATAATTGACCGCCTGAAAGTTTTGACACCGTAAAGTTAATAATTGCTACGACATACAATGCGATTGTTGCTGGTAAAATTGCCGCAAACGCTTTTGAAACTGCTGGCGGAACAGAATCAGGCATTTTTATTGTTAAATCCGCTTGCATTAATTTACAAAAAATAATGGTTGATAAAGCGCCCATAATCATCACCGTAAAGAAAGCGTTACCATTTAGATGGTTGAGATTTAACCAACCCCATGGATTGACAGTCAATTGATTATTAGCAATTGACGCACCAATTTCTGCCCCATTAATTGCGTTGGCAATCTTTTCTGGCACTTTCACAGCTAATTCAGCTGTGTTATTTGGTGCAAAAGCAACACCTGAAATTAAGGTAGCTAAACTGACAATCCCACCAGCTAGCTCATTCACATTGTATGCTTTCGCTAAGTTATAGCCCCAAGAAAAAGCGAAAATCAAACCAGCGATAGCCAATGTACCATTCCAAACAAAACCATTAATCCCAATGATGACATTCAATACTGCAAAAATACCTTTGTCTGCTTCCAAACTTGCCGCATAAGTTGAGACAAACTCTTGGGGAAGATCTCGAATAATTGCGTTAATCATTACGGCGACTGATCCAGCCATTGTCGCAGGTAATGTACCAATAAAAGCATCCCTTAGTGCCACCAGATGTTTCTGTGCACCAATTTTTGCGGCAGTTGGTAAGATATATTTTTCCATCCATGCCATTAATCCGTTCATTTTTATTCCTCCTGTATCCATTTATATTTATTAAAAAGGCAGTAGCCTCATTAAACGAATGAATCGAGCGTACAAAACAAAACCTTTGGTAACATGCACTATCCTTATTTGCTATTCACTTTTCCTAAACGTTTTAATTCCTTATCCCATTAATGAGATTGCTTGATCTAAAACTTTTTCGCCATTCATCATGCCATAATCTGCCATGTTAATTACATCTAAAGGAATCCCTTTTGGTTGTAATTTTTGTTCAAATTGCCCTTTCATGAAACGAACTTGTGGACCTAAAAGTAAAACATTCACCTCTTTATTTTCCAAGTTTGTATCTGCTTCAGAAGCCGATACTGCAAAGATGTCTGCTTCCATGCCACGATCTTCTGCTGCTTTTTGCATTTTTGTTACTAATAAACTCGTGCTCATTCCTGCGGAACAAACTAACATAATTGTTTTTTTTGCCATTTTTTCTTCATCTCCTTAAAAGTTATGACGTTATACACTTTATTTATAGCAATAATTGTGCCAAGTTTTTTTCTCATTAAAATACTGATATAACAGCTTTTGTCATCGAAAAAAGCGTGCACACACTAAAAGAAAACGCTTACACACATGAAATTGTGTGTAACTTACAAAAAGAAAACATCAAGAAAAAAGAGAGCGTTTTCTCATTTCTTGATGTTTTTTTTATTTATTATTGTTTACTTTTAATTTCATTTTCTAAAAACATTTGGGTAACATGCGCAACTTCTGCTTCCGGGATCGTCACACGATACGCCCGTTCAATTAACATAAAATTCGTGCGTACGACATCGATTTCTAAACGATGTGTTTTAACATATTCCGCTAAGTTTGGAAAAGTTCTTGCTTCTTCTCCTTTAATTAAAGCATCTACCAGAAAAGCCAAATGAATCATGATTCCGGCATCCACCCCTGGTTCAACAATAATATGCATGTCTGTTTGTATTTGATGAACTGTTTTTTGTAACATGAGAATTAATTTTTGTAAGGAGTCCACAGAAGTAATGACGCCACTTAGTGAATGAACAATTGTATCAATCGCCACTTCATCACTAGCAATCCGTTTCAGTACATTTAATTTTTCATCATCAAAAATATCATAGACAGAAAAGAAAGGAATATTTTGATATTCAACATCCACAGTTCCCGCAATGGCCTTAATTTCATATTCTTCCATCAAGTTGTCGATATGTTTTTTAAACGTTTCTCGTTCAATAAATTGCATTTGAATCAGTTCCACTTTTGTTTCATCAATAACGGGTAAGATTCGTTGGTATAGTTTTGCGGCGACCCCTTCTCCAGTAAAGCACGTCACGATTACTGCTTTTTTTACGTTTTGACGTTTTTGCAGACTAGAACGAAATTGTTCTCTCACAACGCTTTCAAAAGAAAGTTGAATATTTTGGTAAATGTCCTCTAAACTTCGTCCCACGCTTGCCATTCGAATAGCTTCTAAGACAATCATTGTGCTCGTCATTGTAATCGCCTTCGTTCGGATACCTGTTTCTTCAAACAACATATTTCCAAACGAATTTAATGAACCCATATCCGTCAGTAATAAAATCCCATTATTTAACGATTCTTTTTGCGTAATTACTTGGTTTCGTAATTGTTCATACATTGTTTGAACTTCCATCGTTAACGGCATATTCATCGCTGTTCCGATTGACGTTCCTAAAAGTTCTTGGGCGGTTTTCAACATACTTGAGGCAGTAGAATCCCCATGCATTAAGACGAACACACCAACATTATTTTCTGGAGTTCTTTCTTCTTTACCGACATTAATAGATAAAAACATACTAATAAAGCCAATTTCATCGAAAGGAATCTCTATGTTGTTCTCTTCTTCAATAATAGAAGATAAATCTAAGGCTACTTGAAATTCTTTTTTCATATTTTTACGGACATTATTTAAATCAGGATGGACAATCACGTGACCTTCTTTGACACGTTCAATCGTACTTTGTAAATGAAGCGCAAAGGCAAAGCGCGCAGTTTCGTTGTACGTGTGTTCCAAACGCTCTTCTGCGATATCATAAAGACGATTCGTTAAGTCCCAAATAGCTTCTGGTAATAACTCCTTATGTAAAGAATGTTGGGTTAATTCTTCGACATAATTTTTAAAATACGCATTCATATCTTTGGAAATCAATTCTTCTAAATCAACATTTTCTAAGTCAGCTTCGGACAAGTCAGCGACTTTTTCTTCGATTTCATTGTAAACTTGCATGTCTCTAGCTGGATCTTGTGACCAAACAATTTTGTTGGTGCCTGGCTGGAAAGATAAATAATTACTTTTACTATCGACAAATTGATCCAAGCGCTCAGGTACTTCTTTAATTTTTAATAATCCTTTTTGGACAGGTAACGACAAATCCCGTTTACGGATAACCAAATGTTCTAAATTGTGCGTCCGATAATAAAGGAATGACTTAGCACAAACTAATTTTAAGTCCCGCTTCACCTGACCAATATTTCCTTCTGCATCGTATAACATGAACGCCAAAACTGCTTCGCGTTCAATATCAATTTGTTGGCCCAAACGTGTTGCCTCTTGCTGAATAAATAACGAAATGATGGCATAACGCTCATCTAGCGTCCGTGCATCTAAAGATGGTAATGTAATCGACATCGGAATCCGCCGATTAAAAGTGGTTAAAAAGTTTTCTGAGGATTCCGTTGTCGCACCAATAATTTGAACAGAGGCTTCATAGGTTTGGCCACTTTCTCCTAATGGACGGTACACGCCTTTATCAATAAACGTAAAGAGCATTTCTTGACCTTCTGGCGGTAAACGATGAATTTCATCTAAAAAGAGAATCCCGCCATCTGCTTTTGCCATTAAGCCTGGACTATCTTCATTCGCACCAGTATAGGCGCCTTTTTTTACGCCAAAGATATGACCAAATAATAATTGTGGGTTTTGTGCATAATCAGCACAATTAAAAGAGACAAAAGGGGCATCTTCATCTAAGGTTTTTGAATCAATGGCAAAACGGTACATACATTCAGCAAAAAGAGATTTCCCTGTTCCTGTTTTCCCAAAAATAATCGTATGCAAACCTCTTGGTGGATATAAAATAGCCGCCTTGGCCTGCTGAATACTCACTTTTAAAGAATCATTGGCACCTACTAATGTGTCAAAACTAACAGAGGTGGACTCATCTACATGGACTTGTTCTCCTTCATTGATTGTTGGCACTGAATAGATAACAGGACGTCCAGTACTTCTAGTAATTTTCTTTTCTTTGAATAATTCATTTAAATAACGGCTGGCATTACTGCGATCAATCATTAACTGTTCTGCTACCGCTCCTGCCGTTAAGCCAGTTTCATTTTTTTGAAGTAACGCTAAGATTTCTTCCTTCCGAGATTTCATGGAATCCTCCTCGATACAACGTTCTGCTTGAAGCTCGTAAAGCGTTATTTCTTCGCTTTACGAGCTCCTTTGTTTTTCGTGTTTTTCTTTTTGTTTTTCTTCTTTTTGCGTGTTTCTTGCGGTTCTTTGACAACAGAATTTACTGTTTCTGGTTTTCTTTCTTTCGTACTCTTTTTTTCTGAATACGTATCTTTGGCTACGTTCTTTTTTTCTAGTTCATCTTTGGCTTTTGGCTGCTCATGAAGTGCACCATCATATAAAAAGATTTCCTGATAAGGAATGGCCAATTGTTTCATCAAACGTTGATAATCCCTTTTGGTGCCATCGTTGATAAACGTAATCACTGCCCCTTGTGCACCCATCCGGCCAACGCGACCAGAACGATGAATATAGCTCTCTTCGGCTAAAGGAACATCTACGTTTACGACGTAAGGGACCCCTGTGAAATCTAAGCCCCGTGCCGCAATATCCGTGGTTAATAACAACTTCACTCGTTCTGCTTTAAATTGATCGATCGCCAATTTACGCAACTGTTTACTTTGATCTGAAGCCAGACCAATAGCTGGCACATTCTCATAAACTAATTTTTCTTCTGCTGCACCTAAATCAGCAACTTGATTGAAAAAGACCATGCTTCTGAATGCTTCTGTATGGGCCAAACGACGTAAGTAATCAGCTTTTTTTCTTGGTGCTAACCGAATAAAGTAGTGGGCGACTTGACCTGCTGAAGTATCTTCTTCCGTCACATCAATCACCTGTAATTTTTGGCTTAAAGATTGCGCTTGATTCACGACACGATCAGCAGTCGCTGAATAAAAAACAAGTTGGTATTCGGTTGGTGTGTGTGTCAAAATTTGCTTGGTTAAACTTAGCTCTTCCTCTTGGAAAAGTTGATCAACTTCATCCATTACAATTGTTTTTACCAACTGAGCTTTGACTTTTTTATTCTTCATTAACTCTAAAATCCGACCTGGTGTTCCGATTAACACTTCAGGACGTTTTTTTAACTTGTCAATCTGGCGTGAAACATTTGCCCCGCCGATTAACGTTTGAACCGTTAATTGAAGTGGCTTAGCCCAAGTCCGAGCAACTTCAGCAATTTGCATAGCTAATTCTTGAGACGGAGCAATAATCAACAATTGATTTCCCTGTCCTTTTTCAACAGTTAAGAGTAAAGGCAGCATGTAAGCAAGTGTTTTTCCAGTTCCTGTCGGCGAAATTCCTAAAACATTTTCTCCTTCGCGAAGGGGCGTAAAACTTTTTTCTTGAATTGTTGATGGTTCGTTAAAGCCAGAAGCTTGCCACTGTTCTTGCCAAGCCTCTGGAAGTTGTTCTAAAAATCTCATATTGTTCCTTTCCTATCGCTTAATTCTTATTTATCAGCATCAAAAATAATGCCGGCACTATGACGTAAATCAGTGACTACTTTATTGACATTTCGAGCAAGCTCAACCCATTCTTCATACTTGGTGCCCCAATACTTATCTGTTGGGTTATTTAAAACTGCTGCAAAATCACGGGCTTCTTCAATCATTGGATTATCGGCTACTTGAATATCTAAGACATCACGTTCTTCATGTGCGCGATCATGGTACTCAGCCGAAGAAATAGCATTGACACTATCTAAAATCAAGGTCCCGTTTTCAAAGTAAATTTCGGATGGCGCAAAAGAATCACTAATTTTCCCAGTGTTTAACGTCACGTCAAACTGATCATAACGTAAAATAATTGTTCCTAAGCCATCGACACCTGTCGCAATTTTACTAGCAAAATAATGGCTTTCGTTTGGTACGCCAAACCAACCTAAGGCTGCATAAACTAAATAAACGCCTAAATCCGCTAAGGCCCCCCCAGAAAAATGAGGAGAAAAAATATTTGGCTCTTTGCCTTCTAATACTTGATCATAGCGAGAAGAATATTTCATATACGTAAAATTCGCACCTAAAATTTGGTTTTTTAATGGCAATAATTCAGCAATTTTTTGGAAACTTTGTTCATGAATATTACGGGCCGCTTCAAAGAAATACACACGATTTTTATTCGCTAATTCAATAATTTCTGCCATCTCATCAGGCGTTGAAAAAGCTGGTTTTTCAACAATTACATTTTTTTTCGCTAAAATTGCTTGCTTCGCTTGTTCAAAATGTAATGAATTTGGTGAGGCAATATAAACCGTATCCATATGTGCAATACCAAAAAACGTCTCTAAATCAATTGCATATTCCACATCCCCATAGCGAGAACCAAATTCTTGTGCCGTTGCTAGTTTCCGAGAATAAACAGCCGTTAAATCATACGCACCCGTTTCTAAAGCTGCTGCAACAAATTGATGACTAATCCAATTGGTACCAATTACGCCTAAATGTATCATAATCAAAAACCTCCATTTTTTGTTTATTTACTCTCTTTATAATAGTAATCTCTCGTACAAAAGTCACGTAATTACCCTGCCTTAAAGCGCTAGGAGTTCTTCAAGTTATTTATTAGGATCATCAAATGCCTGTAATAAATCAAAGGTTACCTGTGACTTAAGTTCAATCGTTGCTGGTGTTACGTGGCAATTGTAAGCAAGGACTTGCACACCTTGATCAATTGCAGCACCCACATTTTCAGCAAAGGCAGGTTGCATCTCTTGGTGAATCGTTGCTTGCTTAATTTCTTCAAATTGGACCACAAACAAAATGTAACAGCGGTAACCCGCTTTAGTTGCAGCCATTAGTTCAGTGACATGCTTCAAGCCACGAAGTGTTGGTGCGTCAGGAAAAGCACCGATGCCTTTATTTTCTAAAGTCATGCCTTTCACTTCGACAAAAGCTTGTTCGTCCGCATCCGTTTCCACTAGAAAATCAAATTTTGAATGTGCAAATCGTTGCTCACGTTTAACAGTTTGGATCGTACCAACTAAACCAGGAAGCACAATTTGACCATTTTTTAACGCTTCATTGACTAATGTATTCGGTACTTGGCTATCAATATTAATCCAAAAAGAACCTTTTTTTACTGCAATCAAATCGTAATCTGTTTTTCTTTTAGGCGATGGTTGATAACTAAGCGCCACAACAGCACCTGGTAAAAAAACTTCTTTCCCTCTGCCAGTATTTTTGACATGTGTGATTACTTCTTCATTCGTTTCCATTAAACGACAGTGTGCAATAAACCGATTGGGTCGTTCGATAAAATAAGCAAGTTGGACATTCGGGTACTTCATACACAGACTTCCTTTCTTACACACTATACCATAAAAAAACAAGGAAAAGTATAGACCAAAACCAACAATTTTACTATCTTGTGTCAATCATTAAATATTTGTCAATTCTCAGCGATTTAGTCGAATATTTTAGACAAGTTCTATATAATAAAGGTAACGAAGACGAATAAATGAAAATGAAGGTTAGGAGGAATTTCTTTGAAAAAACATTGGACTTTCTTGGTTGGTGCATCTTTACTTACTGGATTAGCAGGCTCTATCCTCTGGAAAAAAAATAAACAGCTCCCTTCCCCACAGGAGCTTCAACACAACTATACTGGACATTGGTGGTTTGTAGACGTGAAGAAAGCCACGCAACACACCTTGGAAATCACCTCATCTTTCAATGTTTTCATTGATGGCAAACAAACGCATGCCTTGCTTGTTGAATTAACCCCTAAACGCTTAGTTATCTTAGACAAGTTAGGTTACCATTTAATCATTCAATGTGAAAATGGTGTCCCTGCGACGCTTTACGATGAAGCCGACGACGAAACCTACACACTAGAACGGGCCATTTACAATTAATAAATCACCCATGACACATAAAATGAAGTATGTGTGGTGGGTGATTTATTTTTTTACATCCCTTGCAAAAGCATTCAGAAAGTTTTCTTACAACTTGAATATTATTAAATAGTCAAATGCGCCTTTTTCTGATAAACTTAGGATGATGTTTTTTTGAAAGGATGAGCCCCTATGACACCAAATCGCGAAGACTATTTAAAATTAATTTTTGAATTAGGTGGCGACGAAGTTAAAGTGAATAATAAACAAATTGTTTCTGGACTCGATGTTTCAGCAGCTTCGGTTAGTGAGATGATTTCAAAGTTAGTAAAAGAAGATTTGGTTGAGCATTCTCCTTATCAAGGGGTACAATTAACTGAAAAAGGCTTAAAAAAAGCGAGTACGTTAATTCGCAAACACCGAATCTGGGAAGTCTTTTTAGTAGAGCACTTAAATTACACTTGGAATGATGTGCACGAAGAGGCAGAAGTTTTAGAACATGTTACTTCACAGACGCTTGTGAACCGTTTAGCGGATTATTTAAATCATCCAGAATTTTGTCCACACGGTGGTGTTATTCCCGAAGATAATCAACCCATTCATGAGGAGAAACGCCAAACGTTAACAGACTACCCTGTTGGCACAAAAGTTCGGATTGCACGTGTCTTAGACGAAAAAGAATTACTGGATTATTTAGTTTCCATTGATTTAAATATTCAAGAAGAATATACGATTAAAGAAATTGCTGCATATGAAGGACCGATCACCATTTATAATGAAAACAAAGAATTATCCGTCAGCTTTAAAGCAGCAAACACAATTTTTGTTGAGCCGTTGATTAGAGAAAGTGAGGAAAACTAATGAATGAAAAAGTAGCATTATTTACTATTTTCGGGGGGACAGGTGATCTTGCCAAACGTAAATTGTATCCTTCCCTGTTCCGCTTATATAAAAAAGGATTATTAGCTGAGCGTTTTGCGGTGATTGGTACCGCACGTCGGGAATGGACAGACGAATACTATCGTGAAATCGTTCGTGAAACCATTCAAGACTTAAATCCCACGGCCGAAGAGGCAACTGAATTTTCTAGTCATTTCTATTACCAATCACATAATGTGAATGATACGGAACATTATAATACCTTAAAAGAATTATCTGATCGCCTAAATGAACAATACCACTTAGAAGGCAATCACGTTTACTATTTAGCTATGGCCCCTCAATTCTTTGGAACCATTGTTAATCACTTGAAATCACAACATATTATTTCGGAAGAAGGCTTTGATCGTCTAATTATCGAAAAGCCATTTGGTTCTGATTATGAATCTGCCTACGAATTAAATGAAGAAATTCGTGCTGCATTTCCTGAACAAGATATTTTCCGAATTGACCATTACTTAGGCAAAGAAATGATCCAAAATATTTCAGCCATTCGTTTTGCCAATAATATTTTTGAATCACAATGGAACAATCGTTACATTGATAATGTCCAAATCACCTTCGCTGAAAGCTTAGGTGTCGAGGATCGTGGCGGCTATTATGACCACAGTGGCGCACTAAAAGATATGGTTCAAAATCATATTTTACAAGTCGTTGCATTGCTTTCGATGGAGCCTCCTGTTGCCTTTTCTGAAAAAGAAATTCGGACTGAAAAAGTAAAAGCTTTACGTGCCATCCGCCTTTATTCTGAAGAAGAAGCCCTTCAAAATTTCGTGCGTGGACAATACGGCGAAGGTCAGCTAGCTGATCAAACATTTGCAGCCTATCGTGATGAACCGAATGTGGCAGAAACTTCATCCACTGAAACTTTTGTTGCTGGTAAATTTTTAATTGATAATTTCCGTTGGTCTGGCGTCCCTTTCTATGTTCGCACAGGTAAACGATTAACTGAAAAAGGCACACGCATTAACATCGTCTTTAAACAAGTACCTATTAATGTCTTCAAAGATGATACGTGCGAAGAATGCGATAAAACCGATTTACCACCGAATGTTTTAACTATCTATATCCAACCAACTGAAGGATTTTCATTAACCTTAAATGGAAAAGAAATCGGTCAAGGGTTCAATACAACTCCAGTGAAACTTGATTTCCGTCAAAGTGCTGAAATGACTGAAAATAGTCCAGAAGCATATGAAAAACTTCTATTAGACTGCCTAAATGGCGATAGTACAAACTTCTCTCATTGGGACGAAGTTGCCCAATCTTGGCGCATTGTTGACATTATTCGACATGCTTGGGATAAAACAGACGTTTCTTTCCCTAATTATGCCGCTGGCACAATGGGCCCGCAAGCTGCCTTCGACTTATTAGAAAAAGATGGCTTTACTTGGGAATGGCAACCAGATAATTGGTACCGTGACCGCGGTCAACTTGATCAATAAATAAGCCAAAAAAGATCCGCTAGTTAACGACTAGCGGATCTTTTTTCTTGTTTATTCGAATCCTTCAGCAACCGCTTCTGGATAATTTTCTTCAACAATGTGTGCACAACGGCCACAAAGTGTTGGTAATTTTTCATCTGAGCCGACATCTTGACGAACGGAACGACAACGGTCACACGTTTCGCCTTCTGCTTTTTCAACTAAAATAGCCATGTCTTCAAATTGAACAGCTTCACTAGGTGCTACTTCTTTTGATACTTCAAAGTCGGAAACAATTAGTAATTGAGCAATATCTGCATCAACAGCTGTCATTAATTGACGAATTTGTTCATTTGGATAAACGGTCACTTTAGCTTCTAACGATTTACCGATTAATTTAGAATGACGAGCTTCTTCCAACGCTTTTAAGACATTGTCACGGAAATCCATAAAGGCTGCCCATGTATCCATCAATTCTTCTTCATTAGTAAACGTTTCGTAACCTGGGAATTCAGCTAATTGCACATACTCTTCTTCTTCTTGTAAGAAACTCCAAATTTCTTCCGCTGTATGTGGAATAATTGGTGTCAATAGTTTTGTTAATGAAACCAATGTTTGGTAGAAAACAGTCTGCATACAACGACGTTGATAATCGTTTTCAGCTTCAATATAAACGACATCTTTCGCAAAGTCTAAATAGAAAGAAGATAGATCCACAGTTAAGAAGTTCATAACTGTCCGATAAATATGCATGAAATTATATTTTTCATAACCATTTTCACGGATTTCTTGAATGACTTGATTTAAACGAACCGTCATGTATTTATCTACAGAACGTAAATCAGCATAAGCTACAGTATGCTCAGCTGGATTAAAATCACTCGTATTCGCTAACAAGAAACGCATAGTATTACGGATTTTCCGGTACACTTCAGATACTTGGTTTAAGATATCCATTGAGACACGCACATCGGCTTCCGCGTCAACACTACTTACCCACAAGCGTAAGATATCTGCACCCATTTGGTTGATAACTTTTTCAGGTAAGATAGTATTGCCTAACGATTTACTCATCTTACGGCCTTCGCCATCGAGAACCATCCCTTGAGAAATGATTGATTTATAAGGCGCTACCCCATTGATAGCAACACTTGTTGTAATACTTGAGTTAAACCAACCACGATATTGGTCAGAACCTTCTAAATACATATCTGCTGGGAAAGTTAACTCTTCTCTTTCTCGTAAAACTCCTTCATGTGAAGAACCTGAGTCAAACCAAACGTCCATGATATCTGTTTCTTTGGTAAACTCGCCATTTGGTGAACCTGGATGTGTAAAGCCGGCTGGTAGTAACTCTTTTGCTTCACGCATAAACCAGATATTTGATCCATGTTCTGCAAATAAATTCGCTACATGTTCAATTGTTTCTGGCGTAATGATGGCTTCCCCATTTTCAGCATAGAAGATCGGTAATGGTACACCCCACGCTCTTTGACGAGAGATTACCCAATCACCACGGTCACGAATCATATTATACAAACGTGTTTTTCCCCAAGGAATTAGCCAGTCAACTTTCTCAACTTCATCTAAAATATCTTGACGGAATTTAGAGATTGAAGCAAACCATTGTGGCGTTGCACGGTAGATAACTGGTTTTTTGGTACGCCAGTCATGTGGATAACTATGCGTAAAGAAATCTAATTTTAATAACGCGCCTTTTTCTTCTAATAACTCAGTAATCATTGGATTCGCTTTGTCATAGAAAATTCCTTCAAAACCAGGTGCTTCATCTGTAAAGACCCCTCGACTGTCAACAGGAGAAATAACAGGTAAATCATATTTACGGCTAACGATATAGTCATCTTCACCATGTCCTGGTGCGGTATGAACTAAGCCAGTCCCGGCATCTAGCGTCACGTGGTCGCCTAGCATAACAAGTGATGTTCGATCATAGAATGGATGTTGAGCTGTCATACGATCTAATTTTTCACCAGAAAATTCTCGCAAGACTTCTACTTCTTCCCAACCAATCGCTTCTTTAACTGTTGTTAATAAATCTTTAGCAATTACAAATTTACGACCGTCTGCCTTCACTTCAACATACGTAAAATCAGGATTAACTGAAATACCTAAGTTGGCTGGTAATGTCCAAGGGGTTGTCGTCCAGATGACGAAGGCTGTCTCGTTATCTAAAAGACCTTTACCATCGGCCACATTAAAAGCTACGTAAATAGAAGGTGATTTTACATCTTTGTATTCAATTTCTGCTTCTGCTAAAGAAGATTCACTTGAAGGAGACCAATAAATTGGTTTTAAGCCTTTATAAATATAGCCTTTTTCTGCCATCTTACCAAAAACACGAATTTCTGCTGCTTCATACTCTGGATCTAACGTAATGTATGGATGTTCCCAATCGCCTGACACACCTAAACGTTTAAAATCGTTACGTTGTTTATCGACTTGTGATAAGGCATACTCTTTACATTTTTCGCGATACTCAGCGACAGTCATTTCTTTACGTTTAACCCCTTTATTGGTTAACACTTGCTCAATTGGTAAACCATGAGTATCCCAACCAGGCACATAAGGAGAACGGAAACCAGACATTGATTTTGAACGAATAATAATATCTTTACTGATTTTATTCAAAGAATGTCCTAAATGAATATTTCCGTTTGCATACGGAGGGCCATCATGTAAAACAAAGGTTGGTTTTCCTTCGTTTAATTTTTGACGTTGTTCATATAAGCCTTTTTCTTCCCAATCTTTTTGCCATTCTGCTTCACGGTTTGGCAAGTTCCCACGCATTGGAAAAGCTGTTTTTCCTAATTGCAATGTTTCTTTCATTTTCATATGCATTTGCCTCGCTTTCATTTTATCGATTTAATTGTGTTAGTTCATACTAAAGATGAACGATAGCTGATAAAAGTAGATAAAAAAAGAGTACTCCATCCCAAGGGACGAAGTACTCGTGTTACCACCCAAATTCAAAGTAGAGTTGCCCCTACTTTCTCTGAAATTGATAACGGTAATTATCCGGCAATTCCTACTCAAGTGTTCAGAACTGCATCTAGGATAGAGGATCTGTTTAATGCCAGTGTCTGTCAAACTTTCACTATCATTGACTCGCTGCTAAGAATAAACATTAAACGTTCTGTTCTATCTATTTTGATTCTTCTTCAATTGTTTCTTCAGTGACTTCAATTACAGGCTTTTTTTCTACTACAGCATCTGTGTTCTCTTCAGAGTTTACAACAGTTTCATTTTCGTTGTCAAGGTCTTGTTCATCAAGAATTTCCTTAACTGCTGTATGTTTGTCTCCGACATAACTAGAAAAAGGCTTTAAAATCTCTTCCCACTCTTCACTCTTCACTTGCTCTAATTGAGTTTCAAGCATTAAGCTTAAGCGTTGATGGAAGACACGTGTTTTCTTCTTCAAGTCTTCTGTTTCCCCAGCTAATTGACGGGCACGTTCAATTGCTTCTGCTAAGATTTGTGTTGATTTCGCTTCAGCATCTGCAATCATTGCATTTGATTTACGTTCAGCTTCTACCAAGGTTTCTTTGGCTTGGTTATCTGCCGAAGTGATAATCATTTCTGATTCTTTATTGGCACTTGATTTCACTTTATCAGCGGTATCTTGTGCAACAATAATTGATTGGTTCAATGCATCTTTCAATTCATTGAAGTATTGTAATTTTTCTTCTGCGTGTTTTAATGATTTCTCAAGTTCACGATTTTTTTGTAATGCATCTTCATAATCACGTGTGACTTGATCTAAAAAGTCATCTACATCGTCTTGGTTATAGCCTCTCATTTTTGTTGAGAAGTCTTTGTTTTGAATATCTAATGGAGTTAATGCCATATTCCTTCACCTCTTTGGATTATTTTTGTAAAACCCCTTATGAACACATTCTCATACTAATCCTGAAATAGCAAATATCTTACTTTTTTTATTATACACAACTTCGTCTGAATGAACAGCCAAAATGGTTTTCTTAAACAAAAGTTCGAGATTATTTTCTCAATACCCCTAAGAGGACACGAAATTTTTCTTTCTTTGTTTTTCCTTCTAATTCTTGAATCTGAAGGCGCCCAAATCCCCGTATCGAAACAATATCTAATAAGTCTAAAGCAAAATCTGGTCGTGTCGTTTCTGTCCAATTGACTTTTACTTTACCAGATTCGATCAATTGTTTTGATCGCTGCCTTGAAATATTAAATACGGCGGAAATCACACTATCCAGCCGCAAAGAGCTCATAGTCGTTCGCTCTTCCTGCCAACCATCCTTCGGTATCAAAATTTGTGTATAATCACGCTCTTCTAAACGAACAGTAATTTTACCAATTTTGTCGACTTGGTTAACAACGAAGCCAGCTACTTCTTGTGCTATAAAAACCTGCCACTTATCACCATCGGAAATAATATCTCCAAAGGCTTCCCTACGAACCCCAACATTCATCAAGGTGCCTAAAATTTTCCCATGAGATAATGTCGCAAATTTAGATGGATAAATAATTTCGAATAATACAACACCAAAATCTGTCTCTTCTGGTATGTAATACGCTGGATAAATCAAGCAGCGTTTTCGTTCTGCTTGCTCATAACCACCATAAAAAGTAAACGATAAATCACTGTTTTGTCGAATCAACGTTTCCAAAATATACGCCTGTCTAGGATCAAGAAAGTCTGTCAAATAAGGCGCGTATTGCATCTCCACTTGCTCTAGCCAATCCCCGACAGTGTCAATAAAAGGATGTTCATCTTTGCGGAAATGTTGATACACATTTGCGTTCATAGATAAATCATCCTTTCTAAAAGTTATTAATAAACAATAGCTCGTAAAATGACTGCTAAGCCACCCGCTGCTAGGTTAAGGACAATAATCCCTACCATTACGTTAAATCCAACCATTCCAATCCTTAAATTCAAACGGTCAAACAAACTTAAGTATGGTTCACAAATTCTAGAGAGCAAACGCCCGAAAGCAGAATCATATGCTCCTGGAAACCATGAAAGTAGCGCGTAAATCACTAGTAATCCTGAATAGATTTGAACGCCTTTGTATAATAGAGTAATCAGTGTTGCGATAATAACACCTCCCTAAGGCTTAGAAATCAAAGAATTGTTTGTTGGCTAAAGATTGTGCTGTCGCACTATCAATTTCCATATTCGCTGGTGTGCATAAGAAGATTTCATTGCCAACGCGCTGAATATCTCCGTCTAAAGCATACACAGTACCAGTTAAGAAATCAACGATGCGTCGTGCTTGGTCTTCTTCTACTAATGTAAAATTAACTAGCACAGCTTCTTCAGCAAATAAATGTTTCGCAATGCTCATTGCTTCTGAATACACACGTGGTTCAATAATAGTAATTTTATGTGTTTTTGCATTGGCGGTGCTTTCTTGTGCTCGTCTTGTATTCGTAGTCGCTGATTGATTAGAACTACGCATAGAAACCACTTTTTTCTCTGTGTAAGCAGCTTGTTGTGTGTCTCTTTCTTGATGCGCTTCAGCAGAACGATAGCGTGCAGAAGGTTTTTCAACTACAGGCTCACTTTGTTGTGTATAAGCTGGCTGACTGTAACTTTCCTGTTGTTGAACAGGGCGTTGTGGTTTAGGCCGAGCTGCACGACGCGGTGGTTCATTAACTGCTTTGCGCTCTTCATATTCTTCGTAGTTATCATAATAATCATCTTCTTCGCCAGATAAGCCAAAAAAGCTCGATAACGCATCCTTGTTAAAAATTGACATAAATTCCTCTCCTTTACGCATCTCTGAATAACGCTGTTCCGATTCGTATAAAAGTTGCACCTTCTTCAACTGCGATTGGGAAATCGTTACTCATTCCCATGCTAAGTTCTGTACAAGGAGCAAAAGATAAATGTTTCTCATTTACGGTCATTTGCAGCTCTTTTAATTCTCTAAATGTTGCATGTAATACTTCTTCACTTGCCCCAAAAGGTGCCATAGTCATTAGACCGACGATTTGAATTTTGTCCAAATCAGCAAGTTCTTGAATGAAAGGTAAGACGTCTTCTTTACGAAAGCCGTGCTTGCTTTCTTCCCCAGTTATATTCACTTCAACAAAACAACGAATAACTTTCGTTGCTCTTTTTTGAATTTCTTTGGCTAGACTCAGACTATCTAATGCATGAAAATAATCTATCTCATTAATAATTAATTTTACCTTCCTACGTTGTAAATTACCAATTAAATGCCACTGAATATCATTAAATTTTTCCAATCCAGCTTTCTTTTCTAGTAACTTATCTACTCGGTTTTCAGCTAAATTCTGGACACCAAGCTGAACAAGCTCTGCTGCTTCCTCAATTCCTACTGATTTAGTGACGCCAATCATTGTCACATCAGCAACAGAGCGCTGTGAGCTTTTGCATGCTAGCTGAAGTTGATTATTAATATTTGTTAAGTTTTCAGCTATCATTTCTAATCGATGCTCCTTATCGTTTTCTGCGGAAAAATGGTGGCGTACTTAATTCGTCATCATTGTGATTTGGTTCTTCACGGTGGAATGTGTCAAATTCTTTTTTGTCTACTTGTTCTAATGAAGATTCATCAACTTTTGGACGTGTATTTTGTTCTCTGCGAATATCCCAATCGCCAAAAGCACTTGCTTCTTCTTGTGATTTTGGTTGATCCATTTCCACAGATTGAGTTGTTTGTTGCATTGGTTGAACCGCTTGTCTTGTTTGACGGTGCGGTTTTCTATCCTTTTTTGATTCATCAATACCTGTAGCGATTACTGTTACACGAATTTCGTCGCCTAAATCTTCGTTGATTGATGTACCTAGGATGATGTTCACATCACCTGAAGCAGCATTTGTAACGATATCTGAAGCATCTTGCGCTTCAAACAAGGTCATATCTAAGCCACCAGTAATGTTTAATAAGACTTGTTCCGCACCATCGATTGATGTTTCTAACAATGGTGAAGAAATAGCTTTTTTCGTTGCTTCAATTACGCGTTCTTCGCCGCTCGCTACACCAATTCCCATTAAAGCTGTTCCTTGGTTTTCCATCACTGTTTTCACGTCAGCAAAGTCCAAGTTTACGTAACCTGGTGCAGTGATTAAATCTGAAATCCCTTGAACACCTTGACGTAATACATTATCAGCTTCTCTAAATGCTTCAAGCATTGGCGTTTTCTTGTCAACGACTTCTAATAAGCGGTTGTTTGAGATAATTAATAGTGTATCAACGTTTTCTTTTAATAAGGCAATTCCTTCAGCGGCAAAACGACCACGCTTTGGACCTTCAAAACTAAATGGACGAGTTACTACACCAACTGTTAAAGCGCCTAATTCTTTAGCGATTTTTGCAACTACTGGGGCAGCACCTGTACCAGTTCCGCCACCCATACCAGCAGTAATGAAAATCATATCCGCGCCTTGTAATGATTCTGAAATCACTTGTTCACTTTCTTCTGCAGCTTTTTGGCCAACTTCAGGTTGTGAACCGGCACCTAAACCACGAGTGTATTTAGGGCCTAATTGAATCACTGTTTCTGCTTTTGAATGTTTTAATGCTTGAACGTCTGTATTGGCTGTGATAAATTCCACGCCTTTAACGTTTTCTTCGATCATACGGTTTACAGCGTTTCCGCCGCCGCCACCTACACCGATAACTTTAATGACTGCACCGTTGTTAATGTTATTGTCTAATGAAAATTCCATGATATCGTATCCTCCTGTTTGTGTGATTAGTCGAAAATGTTCGAGAAGAAGTCTTTGATTTTGCCTGTCACTTTTTCACCAGACTCACGTTCGTTGAATTCTTCGTATTCTTCTTGAGGCTGTTCAGCATATGTGTCATAGCGAACTTCTTGTTGGACAGCGACTGATTGTGCTGGTTTCGATTTTTCACCAGGGATTGCATATTTGGCAATGTGATAAATATCGTTTAGTTGCGCTGAATATTCCACAATGCTAATGACATTAGCAAAGACTGGGTTACGTAAGCCCATGTGATTTGGTACGTATAGTTTTACGTTGGCTTCAAAAATCTCTTGCGCCAAATCGACAATACCTGGCATACTAGCGGCGCCGCCAGTTAACACAACGCCTCCAGGTAATTCAAACGCATCAATTTCATCCAGAACTTCTTTTGATTTTCTCAAAATTTGTTCCACACGCGCTTCAATAATTTCTGAAAGATAACGTTCGTCCACTCTTACAGGCTCTGACTTACCGATAACATCAACAGGAAACTCTTCGTTTGCTGAAGTTCTTTCTGGATAAGCATCCCCATAATTAATTTTTAAGGCTTCGGCGTTGTTAAAAGAAGTATTCAATACGATTGAGATATCTTTCGTGATGAACTCACCGCCTTCTTGGTTAACATGAGTAAATTTCAATTGTTTGTCGTGGATAACAGATGTCGTTGTTTGACCGCCACCCATATCAATGACAATTGTTCCAAAGTCTTTTTCGCCATCTGTTAAAATTGTTTCCGTTAAAGCAAGCGGTGTAATCACTAATTCGTTAATTCCTAAGCCAGCTTTTTCAACACATTTACGGATGTTATGGATGATTGTTTTTGGTCCAGTATAGACAACGCCAAACATCTCCATGCGAACGCCAAGCATTCCACGTGGGTCTTTGATGCCTTCAAAGCCGTCGACGGTAAAGTCTTGCGGTAAGATTGCAACAATTTGACGTTCAGGAGGAGTTGAACGAACCAAAGCTGCAGATGCGACGTTGCGCACATCCTCATCTGTAATTTCTTTTGATTCACTGCTAACAGCTATCATTCCTTGACAGCTTTCTACTTCTAATAAATTCGCTGGTAATCCAACATTTACGCTTTTAATTTGAATGCCGGCTTTTTCTTCGGCTTGTCGAACGGCCCGTTGGATTGCTTGAACTGTTTGATCAATATCGACGACAATCCCTCGATTCAAACCGTCTGATTTTGCATTTCCAACGCCGATGATGTTCATTTGACCTTCAATATATTCAGCGACAACTACTTTGACAGAAGTTGTACCAATATCGAGGCCTACATACATTCCTGTTTTTGCCATGAACGGAATTCCTCCTCCTATTAATTCCAATATCTAAGCGGACAAAGGCGTCCGTTTAACTATCTCTTTTTTAGTATTATTCACTTCTTCCAATTTTACCATAAAAATGGGGGTTTTAGAAAGCAGATTATACGAATTTGTTCGTTAATTTTTGAAACATTTTTGTAAAAAACTTATTCTGCTTGTTGCACTTCTTGATTTTCTCCATTTGTCGGCGTACCGTTATTCGCTCCATCCGTTGCTACGCCTGCATTTGGGTCCACAACTTCTTGATTTTCAACCGCTGAATCTTCGGAAACTTCACTGCCCGTTTCTTCACTTTCTTTTTCATACGGATAAGAAAAAATGCCGACTTCCATATCAACGATTCCAGGTTTGTCCATTTGTTCGGCTACTTGTGAATAATAAGCCATTTTCTCACTTAAATCAGAAATATTAACAATCACTCGGTTTCCATCATTCATATAGACATTAATCAAGTCTTTATTGGTTTTGGATGGTGCATATTTAATTTCTGAAATTCCTTGTTTAATTTCTTGAGGTAATTTGTTGTAAGAGGCCATTAATTCAGGGATTAATTTATCCTCTTTGAAATTCTCAAAAATTGGTTTGCCACTTTCAGCAGCCTTGGTGGTTTCCGCCAAAGTTTTACCATTCTCTAAAATCGGATGATAGCCGCCTTTAGTCGCAGCAAGAGCGACAATTTGATACTCTTGAATATCAATTTTAAATGAATTAATACCATTTAACTTAATGTTCGCCTTTTTTATAATTGGAAACTTTTTCTGAATATTTGCAGAAAAATAATTTCTATTTGAATACTGCTCCCATAAGCCACTGCCCGTTTCAAGTTTTGACTGCTGAATAATCGCTTGACTCTCCACACTTTTGTTACCTGAAACTGTTACTTCACTCAATCGACTAAGAGGCGAAACAAAATACAATGCCACTAAAATGGCTGTCCCTAAACAAGTTAAAATAAAGGCTAAACGCCTATATAAGCGCTTGTTCCGTGTTTTCTTAACGTTCGGTAAACGATCTGCAAAATGCTCCTCTTCTTCCACTGTTTCTTGTGGAAGATGTTGTTGAGGCTCTTCTTGACTTTGTTCTTGTAAAGTGATGGTGACTTCTGCTTGTTCGTTTTCACCTTTTGAAGCAGCTTCTTCCGCTTGCTTCTTCAAATATTCTTGGTTTTGTTTTTGCCAAGGTGTCAGTTCAGGTTGAGACTCTTCCGATTTTTTTGGAGGTAATGGTTTTCTTTTTTTGAATATATCGTTCTCGTTACTAATCTTCCACACCTCCTATCTCAGACTAACGTTTTCACAACTTGATACAAACGATCACTTGCATCTGGGATGCCTTCCCCTTTGGACGCCGTTGCCATCTGTTGTCTTTTTTCATTGTTTAATAAAATATCATCAATTGCCGCAACTAAACGAGCGCCGGTCAATTCTGCATCTGGAATCATTTCAACAGCACCAACTTTTACTAAGCTTTGCGCGTTTTTCGTTTGATGATCATTCGTGACGTAAGGACTCGGAATTAAAATTGCTGGTAATCCTAATGCGGTGAACTCCGCAATTGAGGTTGCTCCTGCACGTCCCACCATTAAATCGGTATTAGCCATCACTTCAACCATTTTATCAATATACGGTTGCACACTTATGTTTGTCAATTTCTTTTCAGAAAGCTTTAGACTTTCTTGAAGTTCCTGATAATATCTTTCTCCTGAAGCGTATAAAACTTGATACTCTCTCTCTTCAAACAAAGGAAAGGCCTGTTCAAACGCTTGATTGATTTTCAAGGCACCACGACTTCCGCCAAATAAAACCACCGTTTTCTTTGCTGGATCCAAGCCAAACTCTGATAAAATAGCTGACTTTTCCACCGTTACGACTTCTTGTCCCCGCGGGTTCCCTGTTAAAATTGTTTTTTCTTTCGGGAAAAAACTAGCGACATCTGGAAAACAAATCGCAATTTTATCCACATAACGACTTAAAAATTTATTTGTCATTCCAGGGATACTATTTTGTTCATGAATAATTGTCGGTATTTTTAATTGGTGGGCCGCATAAACTACTGCACCAGAAACATAACCGCCTGTACCAATGACCACATCTGGTTGAAATTCACGAATAATTTTTTTTGCTTTATTAATGCTTGTTAAAAATAAATAAATTGTTTTAAAATTTTGAGGACTTAGCGAACGCTTGAATCCTTGAATTTTAATCGTTTTAAATGGAATTTTCGCCTTTGGCACAATTTGACTTTCTAGACCATTTTCTGTTCCCACATACAAGAATTCTGTTGCAGGTGCTTCTTTTTTGACGTGTTCGACGAAGGATAACGCAGGATAGATATGCCCACCTGTGCCACCACCAGTTACTAGTATCTTCATTTTCTCACATTTCACTTTCTTTTAATTGTTGAACAGCTTGCATAAAGGCTTCCCCGCGTACTTCAAAATTCGGGTATTGATCCCAACTTGCGCAAGCAGGTGATAGTAAAATAGTATCATCTTTTTCCGAATAATCAAAGGCAATGGTAACCGCCGTTTGAACATTTTCAGCAAATAAAATTGTTTCAATGTTCGCTTTTTTAGCAGCTTCCGCCAATTTTTCTTTGGTTTCTCCAAATAAAACAATTGCTTTGAGTCCCAGCAGAGCAGGAACCAATTCATCAAATGAGTTACCGCGATCCAAGCCACCCGCAAGTAAAAGTAGCTTTTGGTTGTCAAACCCACTTAACGCCATCTCTGTAGCTAAAATATTGGTTGCTTTTGAATCGTTATAAAAACGTCTTTGCTGAACTTCGCCAACAAATTGCGTTCGATGGGGAACGCCTGAAAAGTTTGTCAAAGTTTGTCTAATCTGAGCATTCGATACATTTTTTAATTTAGCTACACAAATCGCTGCGAGTGCATTTTCAATATTGTGACTGCCAGGAATACCTAACTCATCGGCGGGCATAATATATTCTTCATTAAAATATAATTTCCCATCTAAAAGATAAGCCCCTTCTACTGCTTCTTTCGTTGAAAAAGGCAATACGTTGGCAGCTGTGGTTTTGGCTAACGTTTGAAGCTCTACTTGATTCCAATTTAAAATCAAGGTGTCCTCTGCGGTCATGTTTTTTTGAATGGCCCATTTTGCAGCAACATATTCTTTCCGCGAACCATGATAATCCAAGTGTGCCTCAAAAATATTTGTAATTACTGCAATTTGTGGGTGAAACGTCTCAATTCCCATTAACTGAAAACTAGAAAGTTCCATCACAAGATCATCCTTGGCTGTTGCTTCTTGAGCCACCGTACTCGCTGGAAAACCAATATTTCCCGCCAAACGTGCCTCACCAGCCGTTCTGTCAGCGTTTAGCAATAAACCAATCATCGTGGTCGTGGTTGTTTTGCCATTGGTGCCCGTAATGCCGACAATTGGACATTCGGCAATTTGACCTGCTAATTCCACCTCAGTTATGATAGGAATTTTCCGAGTTAGTGCTTCTGCCACAAGTGGATTTGTATAAGGAATACCAGGATTTTTAACGATTAGTTCAAATTCTTCATCCAACAATTCAATTGGATGCCCCCCTGTAACAACACGAATACCCAAGGTTAATAAATCTTGGGCGTCAGGGTTTTGATCAAATTGTTTTGCGTCATTAACGGTAACGAGCGCACCTAACTCATGTAAGAGTTTCGCTGCGCTGACACCACTTTTAGCTAGTCCTAAAACCAACACTTTTTTGTTTTGATAGGTTGTTATTTTTTTCATTGTCAATTTCCCCTTTGATAGATTAGAAAAGAATCCATAATGTGATTCCTGAACAGATTAAACCGACAGACCAAAAGACAAAATCAATTTTCCATTCAGACCAACCACACATTTCAAAATGGTGATGAATTGGTGACATTTTAAAAATCCGTCGACCAAATAATTTAAATGAAGCAACTTGTAAAATAACACTTGCTGTTTCACAAACGTAGACAAGTCCAATTAAAAGTAGCGTCCATTCTTGATGCAAAATAATTGAAATTGCTGCTAACAATCCACCTAATGCTAATGAACCAACATCACCCATGAAGATTTTTGCTGGTTTTCTATTATAAGGGAAAAAGCCAATCAGCCCACCAATCACACTTAGGCAGATAATCACAACATCAAATTGTTGTTGTTTCCAGGCAATAATTGCATAAGTACCAAATGAAATTGTTCCTAAACCAGCAACTAAGCCATCAATCCCATCTGTCAAATTCACGGCATTAGAAAAACCGACTAACCAAAAAATAATAAACACGCCATAAAAAATACCTAACGGAACTTCTGCTACTCCAAACAAATCTAAGGTGTCTGAAAAGCCTTCACTTCGATAAACAAAGTAGAAAACCAACCCACCAAAAATTTGACCAATTAATTTTTGACGAGAATTTAAGCCCATGTTCCGTTTTTTAAAGACTTTAATGAAATCATCCAAATAACCTAGCAAACCGTATAACACTAAAATAAATAGAATAATTAGTAGCGACGGCGTAAATTGGTGGAAAAATAACCCCATTGCTAGCGAAGTAATCAAGCTGGCTACAAGGAAAACGACTCCACCCATTGTAGGGGTACCTGTTTTCACGCTATGCCAAGTTGGGCCATCTTCACGAGTAACCTGCCCTTGTTTTTTCATTTGAAAATAGCCAATGAATAGTGGCATTACGCTCACTGTAATGGCAAAACTCACCACTATGGGAATAAAAATCTGTGTCCACTCCATGTTATCTCTCCTAATTATTCTACGTTATTATTCTGTGCCTTCTAAAGTCACGGTTAATTTTTTCTCCGTAATTTCAGTTTCAGCAGCGATACTTTGTTTCGTCACATAGCCTTCACCTTTAAACTCGACAGTCAAACCTAATAGATCGCCAAACTTGGTAACATCGCTCTTGGACCAGCCGGTTAAATCAGGCATATAGTTCGTTCCATTTGTGATCAAAATCAATTTCTGATTAGGCATTAATTTTTCACCAGACGGCGTTGATTGTTTTTTGATTTTTTCACCATCACCGATAATCACAGGATCAACCCCGTTCACTTTGGCATTGGCCAACGCTTCCGCTGGTGTCATGTTTTTATAATCAGCAACTGTGACTTTATCAGAAGCTACTTTCGTTGTTTCCGGATCTGTCTCTTTAATGTCTAACGCTAATTTCATTAATGGGTTTGCAATTGCCGCCATTGCTTCTGAAGGCGAACCTGATTTTGCTTGTCTCAGTGTAATATACAAAACATATTCAGGATTATCTGCTGGGACCATTTCCACTACAGAAGACAAGACTTGACTTGCTCCATCAACGTACCCTTTACCATCTGAAATCTGGGCAGTTCCTGTTTTGGCAGCAACATGATAGCCTGGTACTTTATAAATATCATACGCAATCCCGTAAGTCGGGTCTTCAACAGTATCAATCATGTACGTACGAATCTGTTGAGCTGTTTGCGCTTTGATTGGGGTTCCTACGATTTGTGGTTCCGTAATCGTTTCTTTTCCTGTATTTTTGTCAACAATTTTGCTGATGTAATGAGGTTGCAACATTGAACCGTCATTTGCAATAGCTGAGAAACCTTTCATCATTTGGAAATTAGTAACTGTAATTGCTTGACCAAATGCCGACATTGCTCTATCTACAAAGTTTGTTCCTGGCAATTTACCAGCAGATTCACCACTTAAACCTGAATGCGTGCTCGTACCAAAACCAAATTTTTTCAAATATTCCATCCATTTTTCATCACCCATTTTTTGTTCTAGTTTTACCATACCAATATTACTAGACCAAGAAATGGCTTGACGATAATTCAAATATTCTTTGCCGTTCAACCGAGTGTAGTCATGGTCATTCACAGTTACATCCCCAACCTGAATTCCACCAACACGATTGAATAATTCATTAGGATTAAACTGTCCTTGTTCCATAGAAGCAGCTGTTGTAAATAATTTGATTGTTGAGCCTGGTTCATAAGGACTTTCAACTAATAGGTTCTGCCACGTGCCATTATCGTCTAACCCTTGTTTCGTTTCAGGATTAAATGTTGGCCGTTGAGACATGGCAACAATTTCGCCTGTTTTTGCTTCCATTAACATGGCAGTCATAGAAACTGGTTCATATTTTTCATTAACTTGCGTCATTAAATCTTCTAAGGTATTTTGCAAGCGACTATCTAGCGTCGTGTAAATATCTTGACCATCCACTGCTTTTTTCTCTTCCGCCACAGTTCCTGGTAAGGCATTGCCATAAATATCTTTTTCAAAATACACACGGCCATCGGTTCCACTTAAAATATCATTATAGGTCTGTTCTAGTCCCATTGCTCCTACTAAGCCTTCTTTATCATCATCTGGATTGGCTGCTTTTGTATAGCCAATAAAGTGAGAAGCAAACTGACCATTGGGATATAATCTGGCTGGATGTTCATTGAAATAAACACCTGAAATTTTTTTCTTTTTCAAATCTGCTTCAATTTTTTGGCGTGTTTCCAAGGTGATGTTTTGACCACCCGTACCAAATTCCACTTGATATTGTGTTGACCCATCTTCATGGATCCCATTATTCAAGTATTTCAATGCTGTTTTTTTGTCTAGTTTGGTATATTTCGCTAAAATTTCAGCAATATCATCGAAGTCTTTTTTCTCCGCGTATAGCTTTTCATTATTTTGTCCCGTATATTTTTTTGATAATACGACATATAACGAATAGGAAGTAGCATCTTCTGCAATTGGATTACCATATCGATCTAAAATTGATCCTCGCTTAGCTTTTACCACTTGGCTTCCTTCATATAGAGAAGCTGTTTTTTCCTTTAGTGATACACCGGCTACTTTGCCTGTTGCCACAATGTATGTCGTTCTAAAGGCAAATAAAAAGAACAATCCAATACTCGTAGCGAATAAAATGATGCCTACTTTTTTACGATTGTTCATCGGATTTAAGTTTTTCTTTTTCATGAATTGTTTAAATTTATGTCTTTTACTCATTATTTAACAGTCCTAACATTGTCGCCGTTATTTTCTAGTCCTTGTTTTTTAGCGACATCTTTGATTCGATCTGATTTAGAAAGTTCGCTTCTTTCTTGTTCCAATTTCAAAGCGTTATCTTCCTTTTCTTTAATGACTGCTTGTGTTTCTGTAATATCGTTCATGGTTTGGACAATTGTCGTTCTTACTTGAATTGTCGCAATTGCAATACCAATCGTTGCACAAACTAATACAACACCGATTAATTTTTCTAGTAAAGAGACATTTTTTAGTTTCTTTTTGGGTAATAGAGTGGGGACAGGTAGTGTTTCCTCTTGCATTTTTCTGTCTTGCTCTGTTGCCACAGTTGGCTGATCCATTTCTGGTGCTTCATAATGGAAATCATTTACTTTCTTCAATTCAGCCATGTGTCTACCCCTCTCTCTATCTAGATTTTATTTTTTCGGCAATGCGTAACTTCGCACTTCGTGAACGATTATTCTCAGATAACTCACTGTCACTTGGTAAAATTGGTTTTCTGGTAATTACTTTTAATTCTGGTTGAAATTCTTCTGGTACCACTGGAATGCCTGGTGGCAAATCTTGTACCGTACTGTATTCTTTAAACATTGTTTTAACGATACGATCTTCTAACGAATGGAACGTAATCACACTGATTCTGCCATTTTTCGCTAGCAAATCAATTGCTTGTTCTAGCGACTCTTCAACTGCCCCTAATTCATCATTAACGGCAATGCGAATTGCCTGGAAAATTCGTTTTGCAGGATGTCCACCTTTGCGTCTTGCTGGAGCTGGAATCGCCGTCTTAATAATCTCAACGAGTTCACCTGTTGTTTCAATTGGTTGCTTTTCGCGAACACGTTCAATTTCTCGAGCAATCTGTTTCGAAAATTTCTCTTCCCCATAACGAAAGAAAATTTTTACTAACTCACTATAGCTATACGTATTCACCACTTCGCGAGCCGTCAAGGGTGCGTCTTGATCCATGCGCATATCTAAGGGTGCGTCTTGATGATAGCTAAAACCACGTTCTGCTTCATCTAATTGTGGTGAAGAAACACCTAGATCGTATAGAATCCCATCAACATGGAACACCCCGTGTTCTGCCAATTCTTCTTTAATATTTCTAAAATTTGATTTGATGAAGGTCACTTGACCTTTGTCTACATATTTCTGCAAACGAGTCTTAGCATGTGCCAACGCTTTTTGGTCTTGATCAAAGGCATATAAATGACCGTGCTCATTCAATTGTGTCAGTAAGTATTCACTATGTCCGGCACCACCGAGTGTGCAATCTACGTATACGCCATCCGGCTTCACTTGTAATCCATCCACTGTTTCTTTTAAAAGAACGGTGTAATGGCGAAATTCTTCAGTCATCATTTGCCTCATTCCTAAAATCCAAAATCAATCATTGTTTCTGCTAATTCATCAAAGTTTTCTTCAGCTTCATCAGAGAATGCATGCCAACGTTCGTCACTCCAAATTTCAATTCGGTTAGAGACGCCGATAACAACACAGCCTTTTTCTAAACTGGCATGTGTTCGTAAATTCGCCGGAATATTGATACGACCTTGCTTATCAATCTCACATTCTGTTGCAGCGGAATAAAAGAATCGTACAAAGGTACGTGCATCTTTCTTAGCTAAGGGCATTTCTTGAAGTTTTGCTTCAAGTTGTGACCATTCATTTAAAGGATAACCAAATAAACAGCCATCCATCCCTCTCGTTACCACAAATTTTTCACCAAGTTCCTCACGAAACTTTGATGGAACGATTAGGCGGCCTTTGGCATCGATATTATGTTGGTATTCACCCATAAGCATAGCCAATACACCCGCTTTTCCACTTGATAGAACAAGTCTACCACATCCCACCACTTTCTACCACTATAAATCTAAAAACTTCTATTTTTTAACTGTTATTTAAAATTTCTGTAATATTTACAGGGTTTTATGTAACAAGCATCATCCAACAAAAAATGTTATTATAACAAGGTTTTTACTATGTTTTTTATCAAATAACCCCCAAAATAACAAAAAAACCCCACGGAGTGGGGAGTTGTGGGGGACATTTTCCCACAGCGTATTTCCCCTATTGTCTCCACGCTTTATTACAGTAGATAATGACTGATATTTAGCAAGATAAGCAACACATACAACACAAACGTTAGTAAAAACGTCAACCGCCAAAACATCTTGAAATATCGTCTATATAAAATCTCTCCATAATAATAAGCTTGAAACAGGGCAACAGCGACTCCTAATAACAAAATAGAAATCACAAAATACGGCATAATCGATTCATCATAACTATCTTTGGATAACTCATGGATCCCTATGAATAAAAACGGAATGGCCAAATCCGGTGCTTTTATTTTCCAACGTTCCGTTAGGGAAAAAGTGGACACGAGAAAATTGCACGCAAAGAGCACAATTACCGGAAAAATATACCAAAATAACATTATTGCCGAAAACGACACCATTCTCTCAACAAATCCTTTCATTCCACCTGCTATAACTATACTTCATCAACGTTACACAGATGTTTCATTTCGTTTAAATATATGTGCTAAAAGCCCTTTTTGCTTGCTTTTTCATATAAAAAACGGATTACTTATCAAACCATTTTCAAAACGAGGCCTCACCTATCGCGGCCACTTATTTTTGAATGTTTTTTATAAGCTTTTCTTCTCGCATTGTGTCATACTTCTATTATAATGGATTTAGAACAAAAAATGTTGATTCGGGGTGAATCTTTTGATTAATTATTTATTATTGAAAAATGACTATTTTGAACCTTGTTCACCAGACGATGAAGCCCTAAGTTGGATTTCGGTAGAATCTCCTACAGAAGAAGAAATCGAGCGTCTCGTCAATCAATACCACTTACCAACAGATTATCTTACCGGCGTTTTAGATGATGAAGAAAATGCTCGAGTGGAAGGTTTCCGCCACGAAAAATTACAAACGCCTACGTTACTTTTATTTCGTTATCCCAAAGCTAGTATCAGTCCTAGTGGCTATCTGCAAGTAGAAACGGTGCCGATTGCTTTAATCGCAACCGTCGATAACAAATTAATTACTGTTAGCAATGGGCCTAACGACATCGTTCACGGGATCCAAAAAGAGGCGTTCACCCATCAAGATCTTTCTATTGAGAAGGCCTTAATTTTAGCCCTTTCATGGAAGATGGCCCTTTCCTTCAATAAAAACTTACAAGCACTTATCCAACAAACCAACAAACTTGAAGGAGAGCTCCAAGTAGCCACAGAAAATAGTCAATTGTATCAGATTATGGACATTCAAAAAAGTCTAGTTTATTTTGAAGCAGCTTTAACGGATAATTTAAAAGTATTAAAACGTTTATATAGCGCTGAAATTTTTAATCATCCAGAAAAACATTTGCCATTTTTAAGGGATATTCTGATTGAACTAGAACAAGGACTGAATACGACTAAAATACAACTAAAATTAGTTGATAACATTAGTAATACTTTTTCAGCAATCGTTTCAAATAACTTAAATAATGTCATGAAAATTTTAACATCCTTAACAATTGTCTTGACCATTCCGACCATCATCGGAGGAATTTACGGCATGAATGTGAAACTCCCTTTTGCAGAGCATGAATATTCTTTTTGGATTATTTTTGCCATCACTACCTTAATCTGCGTAATTAGTATTCGAATTTTAAAGAAAAAGAATCTCTTATAACTTTAGGTTGCTGTTTTCAGGAAAAGGTTGTACACTATTAGCAGAAATTAAAAAGGACGTGTCATTTATGAACGACAAAGAACAAAGTCGCTTTTCAAAAATCACGAAAGTCGTGGTTTGGCTAATGCTGATCGCAATTGTAGGTTCAACTGTTTTAACAGCGATTCTTAGTCTTTAAACTGGAGAACTTTTTCACACATTAAAAGTAAAAAAACAGCCCCTTCTATCAATTGAAGGGGCTGTTTTTTTTACTTGCTCAAATAGAGCGGCTATTTTTTCGCCATCGCCAACAGCTCTTGTGCATGTTCAATGGTTAATTTCGTAATTTCACTTCCTGCGAGCATACGCGCAATTTCGTTTACTCGCTCTTTTTCAGATAAAATTCGGACGCTTGTTTCTGTCCGACCCGCCACAATTTCTTTTTCAATAAAATAATGTTCATCAGCAACGGCTGCCACTTGTGGCAAGTGCGTGATACACAACACCTGCGAATTTTCTGAAATTTGATAAATTTTATCGGCAATCGCCTGTGCTACCCGGCCACTGACTCCTGTATCCACTTCATCAAAAACAATACTAGTGATCCCTTGCGTTTGAGAAAAGATTGTTTTCATAGCCAACATCACTCGCGAAAGTTCTCCGCCAGAAGCCACCCGAACTAACGGTTTTAATGGTTCCCCTGGGTTAGTAGTAATATAAAATTCTACTCCGTCTAAGCCATTTTCTTGTAAATGCTCAAGTTCTGTAAAGCGGACTTCAAATTCCGTTCGCTCCAAATATAGTTCTTTTAATTCGGTTAAAATTTGTTGTTCGAGCTCTTTGGCTAGGCGCTTTCGTTCTTTTCGCAAAGCTAACGCTTGTTGATGAGCCGCTTGTTGTTTCTCTGCAAGCAACGCTTCTAAGTCACCTGTACCGCCTTCCAAAAAATCAGCCTCTGCTAACTCTTTGGTAATTTCTTCATAGTAAGATAAAATCGTTTCGATCGAATCACCATATTTACGTTTCATTTGACGGATTAATTCCAAACGATTTTCTACTTCATTCAAGCGGCCTTCATCTAGTTCTAAGCCATCAATCAACCTAGAAAGATCTCCACTAGCTTCTTGTAGTAAGTAGTAGGCATTTTGAACAGTATCTGACAATGATTTATATTCTGGATCAAGGGATTCAATCGAAGCGAGTTCATTCATACTTGTTCCGATTTTATCCAAACTACTATCGTCTTCACCATTTAGCGCGGCATAACTAATCGTCAGTGCATCAGCAATCTTTTGAAAATTGTTCAGTTTATTGCGTTCTTCTAACAATTGTTCTTCTTCGCCAGCGACTAACTGTGCACTAGCAATTTCATCACTTTGAAAATGAAGCATGTCCATTCTTTGGGCAAATTCTTTTTCATTTTTTTGTCGCTTTCTGACTTTGGCTTCGAGTGCGCGATACTCTTGATACGCCTGTGTATATTTTTCTTTGACTGCTAAAAGTTTTTTCCCACCAAATTCATCTAACATATCAATATGGCGTTCACTTTGCATCAATTCTTGATGTTCGTTTTGGCCATGAATATCTACTAAATATTCCCCAATTCTTTTTAAATTAGTAATGTTGACAATCCGTCCGTTGACACGGCAAACATTTTTACCAGAAGCGGAAATATCTCGTTGAATCACTAAAGAATCTTCTTCTGTTTCAATACCTAATTCTTCTAATAATTTCTTTAATTCTTGACTTTTCGGCATTGAAAAAAGTCCTTCTAAGGTGCATTTATTTGCTCCTTGACGAATATAGTCACTGGAGCCGCGTCCGCCTGTGAGTAATCCCATTGCATCAATAATGATGGATTTCCCCGCACCCGTTTCTCCCGTTAAAACGGTCATACCCATTTGAAACTCTAATTGTAACGAAGAGATAATCGCAAAATTTTTCACGGAAAGTTCTTGTAACATCTTGTTCACCTCATTCTTTATAGATAGCTTAACAGCTCTTTATGAAGTTTTTCTGCTGCTTCCTCAGTTCGTGCAATCATGAGGACACTATCATCATCGTTGATGACGGCAAAAAGTTTCTCTTGGTAATTCTTTTCGATTAAACTACCACACGCCGCCGCATTGCCAGGAATGGTTCGTAATACGACATATTTTTCCATTTGTTCTGCAGCTACAAAGGCATCTTTTAAAAGCTTTGCAAGTTTAGCACTCGTATTAGCTTGTGTTTCTAATGGAAGGCTATATCGATAACCCCCTTCTGCAGATGGAACTTTGATCAGTTTCATATCTTTAATGTCGCGAGAAATTGTTGCTTGTGTTACAGCTACGCCCTTTTCTTGTAAGTAGTTGACAAAATCTTCTTGCTTTTGAATATTTTTTTCAGTCAATAAACGTGTAATTAAACGGTGTCTATCTTGCTTTCTCATGGCGCCGCTCTCCTTTTCAGTTTACTCTTGCCCTCATCATAGCTTATTTTTATGCATTTTAAAAGATGAATTACTAGATTTATACAAAAAAGAAGCTTTCACCTATAGGCGTCCACTTCTTTCTTCTAACTTTTCTCATCATTCCGCTAATTTTTGATGCGCATGCGCGACAACTTCTTCAATGGATTCTGGCGCTTGATAGGATCCTTCCCCTTCAACAGAAACTAAATGTGCCAAAAATTCAATGTTTCCTTCGCCACCAGTGATTGGTGAAAAATCTAAGTTTTTCACATCATAACCGTTATTCATGGCAAAGCGTGTAATTTCCTCCACAACCATTTGATGGGTTTCTGGATCACGCACGATTCCTTTTTTCCCAACAAACTCTTTGCCAGCTTCGAATTGTGGCTTAATTAACGCCACCACACTACCGCCTTTTTTCAAAATATCATGAAGAGGTGGCAAAATTAAGCGTAATGAAATAAAGGAAACATCAATCGTTGCAATATCCGGCACCCCTTCAGTGAAATCTTCAGGTTTACTATAGCGAAAATTGGTACGTTCCATTACCACCACGCGTTCATCTTGCCGAATTTTCCATGCTAGTTGGTTATAGCCAACATCTAAAGCGTAACTCAAACGAGCCCCATTTTGTAAAGCAACATCGGTAAAACCACCTGTGGAGGAACCAATATCTAACATTGTTTTGCCTTGAACGTTGATTGCAAAAACATTTAGTGCCTTCTCTAGTTTTAAGCCCCCACGAGAAACATAAGGCATTACTTGGCCCTTAGTATGTAAGGGTGTCTCCACAGAAATTTTTTCCCCTGGTTTATCTAAACGTTCATTTTTATCATTGTAAACCAAACCAGCCATCACACTACGTTTGGCTTTTTCTCGTGTTTCAAATAGTCCTTGATTAAACGCCAAGACATCGACGCGTTCTTTTTTCATAAGTGCCTTCTTTCTATCTCAATTGTAACTGAGTTAACAAGTTTGCTAAATGTTCTTCTGAAAAGTTGGGAACATTTGCTTTGATTTTTTCTAAAACAGCGCTACCTTCTGCTAATTGATGTGTTAGCGCATCTTTCGCACCGGCAATCCCTAAAAGAGCTGGATACGTACTTTTATTCAACGCTTCATCTCGGCCTACTTTTTTACCTAAATCTGCTTCTGTACTTGTGGCATCTAATAAGTCATCACGAATTTGAAAAGCCAAGCCATAGTGATGCGCAAACTGTGTCAGTAAACCAATGACTTCTTCTGTTTGATTGGCTAATATGCCCCCAGCAATTAAGGCGAATTCAATTAGCGCTCCGGTTTTCTTTTCATGAACAGCCGCTAACTCTTCTAAAGTCAAGCTGACTTTTTCTCCTTCAATATCACCCATTTGGCCGGCAACCATGCCTTGATTCCCCGCTGCCTTTGCCAGTTGTTGCATCAGTAAAACTTTTTCACTTAAGCCTAATTGGCTCAAAGAAAGTAACTGAAATGCGCCTGTTAATAAGCCGTCCCCTGCTAAAATGGCAGTCGCTTCACCAAACACTTTGTGATTGGTTGGTTTGCCACGACGTAAATCATCATCATCCATTGCTGGTAAATCATCATGAATTAATGAATACGTATGAATCATCTCTAAAGAGGCAGCCACTTGATAGTCTTGTGTTTCCATCTCTTTTTGAAAAGCGGCCACTGTTGTTAGCACTAATAGCGGGCGTAATCGTTTGCCACCTGCGTGTATTGAGTAGAGCATTGCTTCTTTCAAACGCTCATTTTCAGTATATTCTGCGATAAAATCGACCATGACTTTTTCAACCAACGGTAAATGCTGTTGACTAAAATTCGTCATTACGCTTCCTCGCTCTCTTCAAAAACAATTTCTTTATTGTTTTCTGTCATCATTTTCGTTAAAGTTTTTTCCGCTTTTTCCAATGTATCTTGACATTGTTTACTTAATGCCATGCCCTCTTGAAAGGCAACTAAGGCTTCTTCCAAAGGAACATCTCCTCGTTCTAAGCGCTGAACGATTTCTTCTAAGGCATTTAATGATTCTTCAAACGTTTTTTCTTTTGCTGGCATGTTAAAACTCCTCTTTTTTCGCTGTTATTGTTTCGACGTTTGCTTGAACTGTACCGTCAGCATAATGAATCGTTAATTGATCTGCTGGCTGTAACTCGGTAACAGTTTTAACGACACGGTCCTCTTTTGTAGTATAACTATATCCTCGACCCATAATTTTGAGTGGGCTGAGTAAGTCTAATTGTTGAACAGCAGACGTGAATTGCTTTTGTTTGTTTAGGAACAATTGTGTCATTTGTGTTTGCAAGTTTCGTTGTAAAAACGCCAACTGTTGCTGACTTTCTCTTAATTGTCCCTTTGGTGTCTGTTGTTGCAATTGAGCGATAATTCCTTGGGCTTGACGTTGTTTTTGGTGATGAATCGTTGTCATTGCTTGGAAAAGACGTTGCGTCATTCGATCTAATTTAATCGTTTGACCTTCATAAAGTCGCTCAGGTTGCTTAAACACATAAGAATTTTGTAGTCGTTGGAAACGTTCTGTTCGTTGTTGTAAGAGATATAAAAAGCTTTGTTCTAAACGACTACGCCGTTCACTAATTCTTAATAGTTCTTCATTTAAAACTGGTACCGCTAGTTCCGCTGCTGCCGTTGGCGTTGCTGCACGAACATCTGCTACCATATCGGCAATTGTCACATCTGTTTCGTGACCAACCGATGAAATAATCGGTGTGGTGGCAGCATGAATGGCTCGAGCCACTTTTTCTTCATTAAATGGCCATAAATCCTCGATTGAACCACCGCCACGGCCGATGATCATCGTATCAAAATCGCCTTGCGCATCGGCTCGCTGAATGTTCCGCACAATGTCATCCGCCGCCTGCTCGCCTTGGACCAAGGTTGGAAAAAGGACCAGTTGTGCAATCGGATACCGTCTTTTAACTGTCGTAATGATATCCCGAATAACAGCACCACTAGGACTTGTAACCACAGCGATTCGTTTGGGATAACGAGGCAACTGTTGTTTAGGCCCTTCAAAAAGTCCTTCTTTTCCTAGTTTTTCTCTTAATTCTGCCAATGCTTGATAAAGTGCACCTACACCATCTGGTTCCATATGTTCAATATAAATTTGATAGGAGCCGCTGTTTTCATAAAGCGAAATCCGCCCCACCACCATGACTTTCATGCCTTCTTTTGGTTGAAACTTCAATTTTTGAAAGGCTGATTTAAACATAATTGCAGAAATCTTCGCATGGTCATCTTTTAAACTGAAGTACTGATGCGCGTTCGCTCGGAAGCGAAAGTTCGAAATTTCACCTGTTAAATAGACACGTCCTAAGTAAGGGTCTGCATCAAATTTACGTTTTAAATACTTCGTTAAAGCTGTTACTGTTAAATATTGTTGCGTCATTTTTTCACCTTACTTTTGTTTTTTTGCTGCCTCGACTGTTTGATACATTAACATGGTAATCGTCATTGGGCCAACACCTTTGGGAACCGGCGTGATATAGCTTGCAATTTCAGAAACTTCATCGAATGCTACATCACCAATCAGTTTTCCTTCTTGATTGCGATTCATACCCACATCAATCACTACCGCACCTGGTTTCACGAACTCTTTGGTGACAAAATGCCCGCGTCCAATTGCTACAACTAAAATATCCGCTTCTTTTGCAACTTCTGCTAAATGTTCAGTTTTAGAATGGGCAATCGTCACGGTCGCATTTTTCATTAACAATAATTGTGCCATTGGCTTGCCAACAATATTACTTCGACCAATAACCACCGCACGTTTACCTGTTAAATCAATATCATAAGCTTCAAACATCTTCATAATTCCATACGGCGTGCAAGGAATCATTTCAGGTTTGCCTACAAACAAACGGCCTAAATTCATTGGATGGAACCCATCTACATCTTTTTTGGGATCAATCGCTAATAAAATCTTTTCTTCATCAATATGTTTTGGCAAAGGTAGTTGTACAAGAATGCCATGAAAGCGTGAATCTTGATTATATTTGTCAATCTCAGCCAATAATTCTTCTTCTGAAATAGTTTCTGGTAGTTTTTCGACCTTTGACAGAATGCCAATTTTGGCTGCTGCACGTTCTTTATTTCTCACATACGTTTGGCTGGCAGGATTTTCCCCAACTAATAAAACAACTAATCCTGGTTGGATGCCTTGTTGTGTCATCTTTTCTACATCTTTTTGAATCTCTGCTTGCATTTGATCTGCTAATTCACGACCGTTAATTACTGTACTCATTCCTTCGCTCCCTCTATTGTTTCTTTACTTCTTTAATAGTATTTATTTTAGCATATAACCCAGTATCTTAACACCAGTTAGATAGTAAAAAAAGATTCAGAGCTTACGCCTCTGAATCAATTTCTTTCATTACATTTGATAACACACCATTAACAAATTTACGTGAACGGTCGTCGCTGTATTTTTTACTTAACTCAACGGCTTCATTTAATGCCACAATGTTTGGCACATCTGAAACGTATAGCATTTCAAAAATAGCTAAACGTAAAATAACAATATCTATTTTTGCTAAGCGTTGCATAGACCAGTTATTACCTAAATGGTTCGTAATCACTTCGTCTAGTTCTGCTTTGCGGCTACACACACCGCCGACAAGTAAATCTAAATACGTAGGGACTAGGTCTTCGCCATCTTCACTGACGATTTCCCGATTATCATAAGCCAATGCATAATCAATGGCATCTTGTTTGGTTAAATCAGCATTAAAATCTAAAGGAAAAAGGGCTTGGAGCGCTTTTTCACGAATCTCGTGACGGGTTAATTCTGTTTTACTCATTCTCTTCTCCATCTTCATCTTCTGGGAATAATTCATTTAAGTCTGGTTGAGGGATTTTTTCAGGTACTACCGCTACAACATGAATATTCACTTCAACTAAATCAATATCTGTCATAAATAAGACTTGTTGTTTCACACGGTCTTGCATTTCTAACGCAACTTTTGGTACAGAAACACCGTAGTTCAAGTAACAATAGATATCGACTTTTAAGCCTTCTTCTTCTGTTCGTAAATATACACCTTTGCCGTGTGCTGCACGGCCTAATAATTCATTCACATTATTGGCAAACGTGCCGCGCATCCCATAAACGCCCTCTACTTTTGAAGCAGCGATTCCGATAATTACTTCAATGACTTCAGGAGCGATCACGATTTCTCCTAAAGAATCGTTTGCATTGATTACAAGATTTTTTTCTTCTGACATTTGGTTGTCCTCCTTATCTATTACGCACAAAATCGTTAAATAAACGATTTATTTGATGAATCACTAAGTCTCTTAAGGATTCTCTTTTAAGCAACGGATGATTCTTAAAAATTAAAACAACACTGGTTTCTTCAGTTAGTTGTGAAAGAACGTCCAAATTTTGCTTATCAATACTCGTTCTTAGTTTATCATTAATTAGCCTATTTCGCTACCAGAAAAGCTAAGTTCTGACTAAAAGAACAGATAATTTCTTGTCATAAATTTCTAATTCAAGCCTTTAGACGTAAAAATAAGAAAGACCAAGTAATTTTGGCTTTCTTATTTTTACATCTTTATTCTTCAGGATAACGTTCCATTAGTTTCGTCCGATGCTTTTGCATAATCATTTCTAAAGAGATGTCATATTTATCGGCTAAAATAAATAAATTATCCAACACATCGCCTAACTCTTCCGTTAAATTTTCCAGATTCTCTTCATCCGCCAAAACTGTTTCATCCGGTCGATCACGGCCAATTTCAATTGTCCGAATGGCCCGACAAACTTCGCCGACTTCTTCTGTTAAAAAGTTGGAACGAATAAACGGATCATATTGATACCAGTTACGTTTTTTATAAAACGCACTAATAAACCGCTGATACTCTTGGATATCCATGTTCTCCCAACCTTTATAAAATGATTAATTCTTTTGGCGCATGTGTTAATACACGATTACCTTCAGCAGTAATTAATAAATCGTCCTCAATACGCACGCCACCAATTCCTGGCAAATAAATTCCAGGTTCGTCCGTAATCACATTCCCTGGTACAAACTGTTTATCTGCTCGGAATGAAACATTTGGTCCTTCATGAATTTCTAACCCAATGCCATGACCAGTGCTGTGACCAAACGCATCGCCATAGCCATAGGAAGCAATATGATCCCGTGCAATCGCATCTAATTGAATGCCCGTCAACCCAGGTTTAGCTTCTGCTAACACTTTTAATTGTGCTTCTAAAACAATGTCATAAATTTCTTTTAGTTTTGGCTGAATACTACCAATGGCAAATGTCCGTGTCATATCAGAAACATAGCCTTCATAATAACAACCGAAATCTAAAGTGATTAACTCACCTTTTTCGATGACTTTATGGCTAGCAACACCATGTGGCATCGCCGAACGTAGACCGCTGGCCACAATTGTCTCAAAAGAAACACCACTGGCTCCTTTTGACCGCATGAAGAAATCTAATTGATTAGCCACTTCAATCTCTGTCATTCCAGGTTTAATCATCTCTAAGACAAAGGCAAATCCTTGATCCGCGATGGCACACGCTTTTTCAATAATCGCTACTTCTTCTTCATCTTTCACTTCTCTTAATTCTTCAATCAAACCCATTACAGGAACTAATTCACATGGTAAAATTTCTTCCAATAAGCTATAATCAGCGAAACTAACTTGCGTTTCTTCAAAAGCTAAATTATCTAATTGCAAACGTTCAGCTAAATCTGCTACTTCGTCAAAAATATGTCCTGTGTTTTTAACGATAGTAAAACCAGTTGCTTGTTCCGCAGCTTGTTCCGTATAACGAAAATCCGTTACAAAAAAAGCTTTATCTAATGTAATCATTGCCAAGCCCGTTGTCCCAGTAAAATTGGTTAAATAACGTAAATTATACGGACTTGTCACTAAAAATCCTTGTAAATTATTTTCTTTCATTAACTCCCGTAGCTTTTCGACTCTTGCCATCATTGGTTCGACCTTCTTTCTTTTTTCTCATTTTTCATTATAGCAAATTTACTTCAGAAAAGCATGAATCACCAAAAAACTTCATCGAGAAAGTTTACTGAAAATTTTACCTTTCCTTATTTTTTGCTTAACACTTTTGTAGTAAACTAATTTAGCGACTTCAAGGAGGAAATTATGAACGTTTATTTATTTCTGGCACTATTTTTCATTATTATCGGCATTTTAAGCTATAGTTTTTTTATTGAACCTAACTGCTTAGTCATACACAAAAATCAAATTAAAGTAACAGAATCAGGGAAAACCTTACGGATTGTTCAACTCTCTGATATTCATTTAAAAAAGAATTATTCTGTGAAGGCCTTAAAACAGATTGTTGAAAAAACAAATACATTACAACCAGACATAGTCGTTTTTACAGGAGACTTATTTGATGATTATGCCCGTTTCGGTATCGAAATTCAGGATGAAGTGAGTCAACTTTTCCGTAAAATTAACGCCCCATATGGCAAATTCGCTATTTATGGCAACCACGAGTATAGCGGCTTAGATACCAATTTTTACGAAACAATCTTAGAAGCTGCCGACTTTACCGTACTAAAAAACACGGGCAAATTACTGCCTGTCTCACACCGTATCTCCTTGTACGTCGCTGGTTTAGAAGATTCGTTATATGGACAAACCGACTTAGCTGCAGCTTTAGTCAACCGCCCTACTGGAACGCCCACTCTGCTACTAACCCATGAGCCAGATGTCGCAGACTCAGCAGTCAACAAAAACATTGACCTCATTTTAGCAGGACATAGTCACGGCGGACAGATTCGCTTGCCTTTTTTCACTTACAAAAATCAGCTTGCTAAAAAATATACACATGGGCTTTATCATTTAGAAGATGAAACGCCGCTAATTGTTCACCCAGGAATCGGAACCACTAAAATCAGCGCACGCTTTGGTGTCTTACCAACAATTGAACTGATTGAGTTAACTATTTAACTATGCATTAAAAAGACCGCCCCACGTTAGAGAAAAATTCTCACGTTAGACGGTCTTTGATTATGTTCGATTAATGATGAAAATCTTGCTCGTGATCTTCTTCTACTTTCGCTTTTCCTAGCGTATAAAATTTGCTGCCATTTAACCCGAGAATAAATAGCACAACCACTAGTAAAAGAATTGATAAAGATAACAATAAAGTCTGCAAGCCATCGCCATGTGCAACCATTAATTGACGTAAAATTGCGGTTAAACAAATTAAAATCAAATAACGAATCGGAATATGGTGTCCTTCTTGAATATAGCGAAGAATCATCATAATAAACTCAAATAACATAAAGAATGAAATAATTTCTTGCATGATAACTGAAAAATTATCCGGCGTCATTGGCTTCATGAGATATGTAGCGAGGTCAACTAAATAACTAGCCATAAATACTAATAAGAAAACTCCTAAAATCCCTAATACAATATCCAAAATCAAATTCACGTACTTCTTTACTACACTAAAATTCTTCTGCATAATACCCTTCTTTCTTTTGACTCAATTATTTTATAACATGCTTGTTATTACATTAAATATATCATCAATTAACCTTGTCAGACAAGCAGTTAAACCCAATGTGAGATTTTTTTTATTTTGAGATGTTTCTTCATTTTCCGGCTAACCCTTTATGCAAGACAAAAAAAGCTGAATCCGCAGATTCAGCTTTTTAATCGTATTAGTTAGCTACTGGATAAACTGATACTTGTTTTTTGTCGCGGCCTTTACGTTCGAAACGTACCACACCGTCAACTTTTGCAAATAACGTATCGTCGCCACCGATTCCAACGTTCACACCTGGATAAATTTTAGTTCCGCGTTGACGGTATAAAATTGAACCACCTGTAACTGTTTGGCCATCAGCACTTTTAGCGCCTAATCGTTTAGATTCAGAGTCACGGCCGTTTGATGTAGAACCGCCACCTTTTTTATGGGCAAATAATTGTAAATTCATAGTCAATAACATAGTCTGCACCTCCTATTTCTCAGTGATTGTTTTTATTTGAATAAATTCAGTATTTTCGTTCTCTATTGATTGTAAACCTAATAAAAGATTTTCTAATAGAATTTGGGCAATATTTTTTTGTTCCTGATTGACAGTTGTTAACATCTCGACATAAAGGTAGCCACCTTCTACATCGTCAACTTCGACAATCGGTTCAAAACCTGCTAAGGCATCAATCCCATTGACTGTGCTAATTGCTAAGGCAGAAACTGCCGCGCAAACCACATCGCTGCCATAAGGACCTGCTTCAGCATGCCCGGTTAATTCGAATGAAACGATTCGGCCGGAGCCTGTCCGTTTAAAAGAACCTTTAATCATTGATAGGCCTTCTTTCCTGTCAACAAGAGAGATTAAGCGTTGATTGCTTCGATCATAACTTTTGTATACGGTTGACGGTGACCTTGTTTACGGTGAGAGTGTTTTTTAGGTTTGTATTGGAAAGTCACGACTTTCTTTTGTTTGCCGTGTTTTTCAACAGTTCCTTCAACAGTTGCGCCTGCAACAGTTGGCGCACCAACTTTTGTAGATTCGCCACCTACTAAGATAACTTCGTCAAAAACAACTTTCTCGCCAGCCTCAACGTTTAATTTTTCAACGTAGATTGCTTGACCTACTTCAACTTTCACTTGTTTACCACCAGTTTTGATAATTGCGTACATGCTATACAGCACCTCCTTCTTCTAGACTTAGACTCGCCATCCCAAGTGATGATTACTCATGCTTAAAAACTTGTTCTGTGCGGTTGTAGCTGTGGAGACCACAATTACAACACTAACTATAATAACAGAACCAGAAAACCTCGTCAATATAAACTCTCTATTTTCTTCACTTTCTCTCTCCAAAAAAACTTCTTCTGTTATTTAAATTTCCGATTGACTTTCTAACACTACTTCCATTATAATTAGCTTTGTTGTGTTACAACTATTGTCATAGTAGCTCAGCAGGATAGAGCATCCGCCTTCTAAGCGGACGGTCGGGGGTTCGAATCCCTCCTGTGACGTAACAGACTGACAAAGACAGCGTTACCTTTAGAGGTGACGCTGTTTTTTTTAGAGTTTATCCAATTCTTTTCGATATGTTCTCGTCCATTCACGTTCTTTTTCCTCTAATTGTTGTCTATAACGATTTCCTTCTTGATGTATCAGATGATCACTTTGTTCCATTGCATGGTAAAATTGCTGTTTGTGCCATTGATCATTTTTCGTTAAATAATTGACTTTATCTACCAATTGTCCAGTTTCTCTTCTAAAGTTTACCAATTGATTACTCAGCACTTCTTGTTGGCGGTGAATTTTATTTTTTTCTTCATAATATTGTTCTTCTAAATATTGCCGTTTTCTTCGCTGTTCCTCCATTTGTCGGTCACTCTCCCTTGACAGGTGTTTTTAAATTTGGTCTCTGGCTTCCTTTTAAAAATTTTTCTGCTGATTCTGCACTTTTCCCCTGCAAAGCTCCGTTCAAGGCATTAGGTAGGGCACTATTTGTTTGTTGAAACATGGCTTCTGAAAGTTCTTTCAAACTTGCGGTTGTGTTTTGTTTGGTTGTAGTAATTCGTGTTTTTTTAGCAGTAATTACTGTCTGGATTGCTACTCGTTCACGAGCTTTTTGTTCTACTTCTAATTTTTCTTGAAATTCTCTTTCATCCATAAGAAAACCCTTTCATTTGTTATTTTTGAAATAAACTACTTCTTGCTTGTTGATCGTATGCTTGAATATTTTTAGCAACAGTTGTTAATTTTCCGCTAAAATCAGTTAATTTTTGCTTGTATTGCTTGGCTTGGTTGCTAGTATTTGTTGCTTCAGCGCTATCCCAAAGACGACTTTTTTCGTAAGGAGCAATCATTGCTTGAACTTCTGCATAGGATAGATACTGTCGGATACTCATTGCACTTTCACAAATTTCCTTTGAAACTGTCTGGACTTCATCTTCTGCTTCTTGGAGGATATTTTTCACAAGTAGTTCGTATTCTTTTCCAGCTTGCTGAGCTTGTTTTGCAACTAGTTCTGCTAATTCACTACGTAATTCAATCTTTTCACTACCTGAAGCACTGGCTAAACTTTTCTGAATACGACTCACTTTCCCTTGCCATTGGCTGGCAATTTTTGCTTCATGAATGATTTTTTCATATTCTTTGATGATTTTCTGGCGATTTTCTTCAGATAGCAGACTTAACAAAAATTGGAGACTGTTTTTAGCTAAGGATTCACCTGAAGCATCCATGATTTTCCCTAAATATTTATCAATAAGTTTGGAAACTTTTACTCCTGCCGCAAAAATATAGCCATGTTCCTTTAGATTGGCTTCTTTGGGCGTACCATCAGGATTTAATTGATACTGACCAAAATCATGACTAGAACCGTATTTGTCCGTCAGATCAAAAGTAGTGGTGAACGTTTTCGGTAATAGATAATGCACCCGACCAATTTCATCTACCCCTTTTTTATTTCGATTCAACATGGAGACAATATCAAACGCATTCACATAATAATCGATTTTCCCTTGTTCTTCTAATTGTTGAAGATTTTCCTGAGCTTGTTGAGACATTTTATTAATGCTTTCTCGCGCATCAGGCCCTTGAAACAATACTATTTTATCAATTTTAGCGAGATCTGCTTGGGGGAGATTGGCCACCGCTTGAATAGAAATCATGGTTCCTAAAGAATGACCTGTAATCGACATAGTCGCATTAGGGGCTTTAGCACTCATCTCCATTATCTTTTGATGCATGGCTTCATTGGCTAATTTTGCTTGAGGCAAATAGGCATTAAATAACGTAAAGGAACCATTATTATTGACCCAGTCATTCAAATTATTCCCTGACCAACCTTTTTTCACGTCCATTGAAACGCCGTCACTACCGCGAGTGGCAAAATATGTATGCTGCGTTTTTGGACTCAAGGTCGGCGTATCTGTTACATAATAAGAATTATAGCCAGCTTTCTCATCTGTTAATAACCCTTTTTTATAAAACGTTTCCCTACCTACCCAGTTTTTTTCTTTGATTGTTTTTACAGTGTTGTCGGGTTGGAGGTAGACAGTACTGGCGTCATTTCCGTGGGCGTCTTTGGCGTTGGGGAAGGTGAATGGAACAGCCTCTTTATTTCGGTACTTATCTAATTGTTTATCATTCCATTTCTTTGCACTATACGGAAATTGTATGGATCTGCCATTATAAGTTGCCTGCGCTAAATCCGCGTATAAATTACTATATTTTTCTAAGTCTGCCATATTATCCTCCTTCTGTATAGTAATCGTAGTCAGCATTAATCGTATACAGTTCTTTTATTTTAGTAGGCTCATTCCAATTATTTGGTTTTATTGCAAGTCCAAATGAATTTATTTTATTGTTATTATTATCAATAATTTGTATTCGGATAGATAGAATATCTCCTGCTCCTTGTGGAAGACCATTTCCCACTGACTCTTGTTCTAACGATTCCCAACAAAACGCAACTTTAGCAATCTTTTCATTTTGCTGTTTTACATACTCCGTCATTTCTTCTTCATGCTCTTTTAAAAAAGCAATTTGTCTTTCTTTTTCTGTTGGTTCAGTCATCTTCTTCACTCCAATCGTTCCAATTATGGCTAATGCTATTATTGTTGCAATTAACACACCAAATTTTATTCGCATTTTATTTTTCACTTTTTCACCTCCTTAATATGTATGGGGAAGAGTTTCTATGTGATTTTTTCGATTTTGATTGTTTTTGATTGACTTTTTCTATGTTGATAACCCTTTTTTATAAACCTTTTCCCTGCCTACCCAGTTTTTTTCTTTGATTGTTTTTACAGTGTTGTCGGGTTGGAGGTAGACAGTACTGGCGTCATTTCCGTGGGCGTCTTTGGCGTTGGGGAAATGGAATGTAGCATGTTCATTTAGCTTAAGCTCTTCTTTTTGAACTTGTGTCAATTTAGCAAACATAAACCCTTCTTTTCGACCGATGTATGCTCCTTGGGCTAAATCAGCATAAATATTAGTATACTTTTCTAAATTTGCCATTAAATTTCATCTCCTTAACTATTCAATATTTTTTATTTCAGTTGGATTTTTTACATTATCTGGAAGCACATATATTTCAAACCCATCTAATTTTTTACCAATACCATCAAAAATAGATACTTCAACAGCTATAGTTTTTGGGCTAAAAGCCATACTTCGAACTTCAATCACTGATTGCCAACTATAGGTTACTTCTTTAACATCATATTGTTTTAAAAGTACATATTCACTTTCATACTTTACATACTCCGTCATTTTCTCTTCATGCTTTTTCAAAAAAACAATTTGTCTTTCTTTTTCTGTTGGTTTATTCATCTTCTTCACTCCAATCGTTCCGATTATAACTATTGCTATTATTGTTGCGATTAATATACCAAATTTTATCCGCTTTTTATTTTTCAATTTTTCACCTCCTTAATATGTATGGGGAAGAGTTACTATGTGATTTTTCTATTTTGATTGACTTTTCCTAGTTGTCGGGTTGGAGGTAGACAATTCCACTATTTGGGAGATTTTGACCTCCTTTAGTTCTATCTCCTTTTTCATCAATTACATCTAAAGAGTAATTAAATTCTTCTTTTTCCTTGCTATTTTGATATTTTGGAAAAGCGTTAGGTCTACCATTATAAGAACTCTCAGATAAACTTGCATAGATACAATTAAAGTTTTCTAAATTATTCATACAACATTCCTCCTATCCTAAAAGAATTATAACTTGTCATACTTTTAATACTTGGTAATTTAGTAGATTTATCAAATTTAAATTGTAAATAAAAGCTAGAATCATAAATACTATTGAATTTTCCATCAATCGTGAGTATTTTTCCAGCTCCTATAGGTGTTCCGTTACCAATAGTTCCAACCTCTACACTTTCCCAATCATATTGAACACTGTAAATCTTTGAATTTTGAGATTTTACATACTCCGTCATTTCTTCTTCATGCTCTTTCAAAAAAGCAATTTGTTTTTCTTTTTCTGTTGGTTCAGTCATCTTTTTCACTCCAATCGTGCCGATTATGGCTACTACTAGTATTGTTGCGATTAAAACACCGAAGTTTATTCGCTTTTTATTTTTCATTCATTTAGTCTCCCTTTGTATCTACATACAAGAATTAATCTTTCGCTTTCTCCTTTTATTCCATTGATTTATCAAGATTTTTACAGCCAGTTTTTCTTTGTTTACAGTTTATCAAAAATCAATCTGGCATTTTCTCAATTTTTTTAACGTTAGATTAATTATTAGAGAATATTGCTGTATTTCTATGACACACTAACTTTCTATCTCCAATTTTTTACTGCCTTGTTGATCACTACAGGATCATTGGTATTTTACTTCTATTGTAAAATAAAAAAAGAGCGTGGGACAAAAATCACTTTGGATTTTTGCTCCACGCTCAAAAACTAATAAACGGCGGGAACAGAAGCAACTCCTTCGGAAATAAGCCGAAATTCTCCAAAAATTAAAGAACAATTTTCGGAAATTCCTTCTTATTTCTCGGAGTTAAACACTTCTGTCCCGACCTCTCCTTACTACATTTCTTTTTCTAAAATTTCTGTTCGCTCTTCAAAATTTAGTTCTTGGTTAATTTGATGTACCATCCACATGTAACCAAATGGATCAACAAATAACGAATTTTGAATAGCTCCTTCCATCATTTCTGTAACTGGTTGCATCTCAATGCACTTATTTGCTAAGGCTTTTTTATGAGTTTGCACAATATCTGCTACCGTGATATTGAACCAAATTGTATTGGGATGTTCTGAATCTGGTGCTTTTAAACCAAATTCTTCATTAGCATCTAACATATGGAACCGAGTATCATATAAGTTAAACACTACTTCATTCCTTCCAACAGGATACTTTGTCGCTTCAACTACATGGACCTCAAAGATTTCTTTATATAAAGCTAATGCCTTTAAACTATCACTAACAATAAAATCAATTTCTGTGCCTGTAATCATTGATTGTTCCTCCTTAAAATTTTTTGCAGCAGAAAGCTACTTTTTATTTCTGTTTTCCGCAAACCCTTCAGAATTTCTTAATACTGGCTATTTTCCACTTCGTTATTCTTTTTTAGAAGTTCTTCGATTCATTTGTTTCAACACTTATTTTTCTGGCACTGGATATTTCACCGCATTTTTCTTCAACTTTTCTTCGATAATTTCGTCCAAATCAAACCCTAAATTATCAGCCATCATGTAGGAGTAAATGAGAACATCAGCCAATTCTTCTTTGATTCGTTCTTCTTGTTTGATGCCTTCTTCTGCTGTTTTCCATTGAAAAAGTTCTAACAATTCTGCTGCTTCTAAACAAATTGAGAGCGCCAAATCTTTTTCATTATGGTGGGGGCGCCAATTTCTTTCATCACGAAATTGATTAATTTTTGCCATTGTATCCATCTGTTTCCCTGCTTTCTTATTCATTTGATGGCAACTGAAACCCATCGAACGTTTCACCATCATAGTATTTTAATAACTGCTCTCTAGACAGTAATGAGGAGGTTATTTCTTCCTCTTCAACAACTGCTTGATTCTCTTCTCTATACAACAAATAAGCCTGTAAAAGCTGTTGGTAAAGTTTTTTTCGTGAAGAGGCTTCCGCTGAAAGAAACGTTAATTCTTTTAAGTGTCCGCGATAGACAGGCAAATCATCAACAAATTCGATTGGTAATTCTACTACAGTTAACTGAAATTCTTCAAAGACTTCTTCGTACATCTGCCATTCCTTCTTTCTGTCGATATTGTTTTGGGGTCATGCCCATTTCTTCTTTAAAACGTTTATAAAAAAAGGCTTTGTCTTGATAGCCGATTCGTTCAACAATCGTTTGAATCGATAAATCTGTTTGCTTCAAGTAGTTTTTCGCCAATTGGATTCGGTAGGCTAAGACAATTTCCGTAAACGTTTTGTTTGTTTTGTCTTTTAAAAAATTCGATAAGTAATTCGGATGAAAATGAAATTTAGCGGCGACTTCTGCTAAAGTGACATGTGCAATCTGTTGCTCAATATACGCTAAAATCACCTCAACACGTTGATGATTCGACAAATAATTATCTTGCATCTTTAAAGCTTCTCTAGGCAGTTGACCTAGTTCCACCACCAGCAAAACAAAGGCCGCTTTGGTCACTTTATTATTAAAATAGGCCATTTTCACAATTTGTTTCAGTAATAATAGCGAATAGACGTGAACATCCGAATTTGGTTGGCTAGCAAAAACGAAATATCGAGGAATGTTTTCAAATTCACTGCTAGCAATTTCTGTAAAAAAACGATACATGACTGGTTCTTCCGCCAGCTGGTTTAAGAGCGTATCAAGAAAATAGTGCTTTTTAAAATAAAATATAATCATAGACATTCCTTGCCCCTGATAGCTAACAGAGGTGGCCTCATTGACAATCATGACTTGGCCAGCCGAAACCGAACACCTTTGTTGATCCAAATAAGCATTGCCATCTTGCTCTAAACAATAGAGCATCCGAATAAATCCTTTCGGAACGTCAATTGTTTCCGAAGATGCCAGCATAAAGCCCGCAATTTCTCGATGCGGATTTTCCTTAAATTGCGCTACTTCATTCTCAAGAGCATTGGTAGTGGTTAAATAACAATCTAAGGTCTCTAAAAACTGATAAAATGCTGCATATTGCTCTTCTTTGCTTGCCAATTAATCACCTCATAATCCAACACTTTTTACTTTACTCCCTCTATTTTTTTCTTTGGCGTTTCCTTCTATACTAGATACATGGTAACACGAAAAAAGAGATTCAACAGTTTTTAGGAGGAATTTTTTATGAAAATTAGTTTTATCGGTGCTGGAAATATGGCATCCGCTATTGCCAAAGGTGCGCTAAAAAAGCAATTTATTGCCGCAGAAAACCTTTATTTTTATGATATTCAAGTCGAAAAAACCGCCGCTTTCGCACAAGAAATTGGTGCACACGCGGTTGCTTCACCACAAGAAGCCATTGCAGTAGCTGACTTAGTTATTTTAGCGGTGAAACCGCAATTCGTTCAAGCAGCTTTACTTGAAGCAAAAGAAGCAATTTTAGACAAGCAACCGTTAATTGTTTCCATTGCAGCAGGTACGACTATTGCAGAATTGTATCAACTGTTTGAGACTACCCAACCGCTCCGTCTCGTTCGTGTGATGCCCAATATGAATGCATTGATTGGCGCAGGTGCAGCAGCTGTTTGTGGCAACGCTTTTGCATCCCCTGAAGACATCCAGACTGTTTTATCGTTGTTTCGAGCAGTTGGCCAAGCCTGGGAATTAGAGGAACAGTATTTTTCGATTTTTACTGCTATTGCAGGTAGCACTCCTGCGTATGCTTTCTTATTTATTGATTCGATTGCCCGAGCAGCCGTTAAAAATGGTATGAACAAAGAGTTGGCCTTAGAAATTGCCACACAAGCTGTACTAGGCAGCGCTCAAACTTTGGCAAATAGCACAGAGAATCCTTGGACTTTAATCGACCAAGTCAGTTCTCCTGGTGGAACCACGGTTGCTGGGATTGTCGAATTAGAAAACAATGCGTTTATTTCAACAGTCATCAAAGGGATTGAGGCCACCATCCTTCGGGATCAAGAATTAGCCAAACAAGACTGATAAGAATAATTACATGAGCGAATAAATAAGAAAAAGCGCTGAAAATTCAGCGCTTTTTCTTATTTTAGTTGAATGAGTAAGCCAAAATGATCACTGACTATCGGTGTTTTCCTACCATCAAAAATTACTTCATATTTTCGTACGTGCCACTGTTTTGGAACAAATGCGTAGTCAATCCGCAAGGCTGCTTCATTTTCTTCCCAGCCATCTATTTTTTTCTCTACTGTCGCTTCACCGCTTGTCTCTTCCGCTACAACAAATGCATCTTGAATCGGCAAGTAACTATTTTCCACTAATTGATAGCCAGTTGTACCAGCTGGGTTGTTTAAATCGCCTAAAATGACTAACGGTTGTTGCCCCATCGCTAAGTATTTCTCTAATTGTAGCCATTCATAGGCAAAACCTGTACAGGGTGTTTCCCACCAAGAAAAGTGACCAGAGACAACAGTAAGCGTACCTTTTGAACTCTCTGTCTCCGCTACTAAGATTTTTCTTGTTCGATAATTCGTTGGTTCTTGGCTTTCTGAAATAAGGAGAGCTTCACTAGTCAACGGACATTTCGAAAGTAGTGCGTTCCCTTCTTCATAAATAGCGTAACCAATGTGGCTCATTTCCCAACTCCAATAATAGTGTTGGCCTTTTTCAGCTAGATATTGAACGATTAGATATGCAAAATTATCTTCATGGACCGGTGTTTGGGTCGCTACGGGACAAAAAGTAGTTAACTGTTCTAACGGCACTTTCTTGGAAGCGACTTTCTGATTCACTTCTTGTAAGGCAATTATTTCACTTTCAGAAGATAAAATCACCTTGGCAATCTCCTCTAATTTTTTTAACGGTTCTTCTTCTAACCAGCTATGAGTATTGATTGTTAAAAGATTCATCTTTTCCCCTTCTCTTACATGTTATTAGGTCGGGCACAATTATTGATTGTGCCCGACCTAATCATTTAAATTTCAATCTGTCCGATCACAGTTCCCGCAGTGGTGGTTCCTAGTTGATTAATAACTACTTGTTCCACTTTGTCGCTGTTTGTAAAGGCGACAATAATCGTTGTTTCTTTGCCAGCTTGTTCAATCACATCCAAATTCATTTTAGCTAGTTTCGTCCCAGCTTTCAATGATTGTCCTTCTTTAACAAACGATTCAAAAGCAGGTGTTGCCATTTCAACTGTATCAATTCCCATATGGACAAGTACTTCAATACCTTCTTCTGTTTGTAGCCCAATCGCATGTTTGCTTGGGAAAACACTTAGGACTTTCCCCGAAATTGGTGCCACCACCTCTCCTTCTAGAGGCTTAACTGCAAATCCATCCCCCATCATTTTTTGTGAAAAGACAGGATCATTGACTTGCGCCATTGGAATAACTTCCCCTGTCGCCACAGCCACGAAATCTTTTTTCTTGCCTAAGAAATTCGTTGTTGGCACTCCTGTTGTACTTTCTGCTATAACTGGTTCTGGAATGTCAACGCCGGAAGCTAGTAAATCTTCAATATCGGATTTTAAAACATCGGCTTTTGGTCCATAAACGGCTTGAACGCCATTATCTTTCACAATCAAGCCCATTGCGCCTGCCCGTTTCCACGCCTCTTCCGAACCGACTTTTTCTCGATCCTTTACACTGACACGTAAGCGTGTCATACACGCATCAACTTCTTTGATATTTTGTTTACCACCAAGTAAGTAGACAATTTGCGCGATTTGCTGATCGACGACACCTGAACCAGCCGCGCCAGATGCGATTTCTTCGCCGTTATCATTGTCATAGTTTCCATTTCTTCCAGGTGTTGCGTAATTGAATTTTTTAATTAAGAAATTGGCTAAGAAATAAGTGACAACACCAAAAATGATGACCATTAAAACAAAATTGATTAAATCGCCACCTAAACCAGCTTTTATCGCTAGCGGTGTTCTTGTTAACAATTCAATATTTCCAAACGAATGCACACGCAATGGTAAAATATCAGCCATTGCAAAAGCAGCACCTTGGATCACCGCATAAATTACATAAAGCGGCACTGCAGCAAACATAAACATGAATTCTAGCGGCTCTGTCACACCAGTTAAGAAAACAGCTAAAGCAGCAGAAAAATACATTGATTTATATTTAGCTTTTTTATCTGCATCGACATTACGATACATCGCCAAAGCCATCCCCATTAAAATCCCTGAAGAACCAATCATTTGGCCTACTTTGAATCGAGCTGGTGTCCAATTTTCTAAGACAAACTGATACTTGCTCATATCACCAGCGCCTTTAAGATTCACTAAGTCTGTTGCCCAAGCCAACCATAAAGGATCTTGACCAAAAACTTGGGTTCCAGCTTGTGCGCCAGATAAAATTTCATACGTTCCACCTAATTGTGTATAGTTGATTGGAATCGTCAACATATGATGTAACCCAAAAGGTAATAACAAACGTTCCAACGTTCCATATAAGAATGGCGCTAAAATAGGTGCACTGTCTTGAGATTGCGCAATCCATAACCCAAAATTATTAATTCCCGCTTGAATATTTGGCCAAATAAGTGCTAATGCAATTGAGACAATTGTTGACCACAAAATAACGACAAATGGGACAAACCGTTTACCATTAAAAAATGATAGCGCATCTGGTAATTTCCGATAATTGTAATACTTGTTGTAAGCCATCGCACCGACAAAACCAGCAATAATCCCTACAAAAACACCCATATTTAATGCCGGAGCTTCTAAGACACTTGTAAAGAATCCCTTCACCATAATCTTGGTGCCAAATAAGGTATGCGTGAAAGCTTGTTCATCTGCCAACATTTCATTTGTTACACCAAAAATGGCTCCAGTAATACGGTTGATTAAAACAAAAGAAATCCCCGCTGCAAATGCTCCACCTGCACGATCTTTGGCCCAACTGCCACCTATTGCTAACGCAAATAGTAAATGTAAGTTGCCAATAATTGCCCAACCGATACTCTCTAGAACTCCGCCTGTTGTTACTAACAAGCCTAAATTAGGATCGATTAAAGGAAGCGATTTCCCAATACTAATCATTAAACCCGCTGCGGGCATTACTGCCACAACGACCATTAAAGCTTTCCCGAATTTTTGCCAAAACTCAAAACTAAACATTTTTTTCATTCCTGCCACTCCTTACGCAATCGGTTTCGTTATGTTGCCATTATATACTCCTGTTTCCTTTTTGTAAATGCTTTAATTTCAAAAATATTGTGGAAAACAACTCCCTACTACTTAATCTTTTTTTATTTTATCTTTTAATAAAGCAAATAAAGTTCCTTCTTTCCTACCTTTGTTTCAGTTTTTATTCATAAGATTACACTTTTTAAGCATTGACTATTGACTAATGCAATCGGTTGCGTTTATGATAGACCTATCAATAAAATCACTGAGGGGGATTCTCATGAAACAAATCAAACGTTTATTCCAAATTGATCCTTGGAAAATCCGTACTACACACTTAGATAAAGAAAATTTACGTTTACAAGAATCATTAACGAGCATTGGCAATGGCTATATGGGGATGCGGGGAAATTTTGAAGAACACTATTCTGGCGACCACCATCAAGGAACCTATTTAGCCGGTGTTTGGTATCCAGACAAAACACGTGTTGGTTGGTGGAAAAATGGTTATCCTGAATATTTTGGTAAAGTGATTAACGCAATTAATTTCATCGCAATGGACTTACAAATTGATGGACAAACAATTGATTTAGCCACTACACCTTACGAAGATTTTTCTTTAGAATTAGACATGCAAAATGGGGTCCTTTCTCGGCAATTCACCATCCAAACACCGAAGAACAAAGTGCGCTTCTCTTTTGAACGTTTTTTAAGCTTAGAAAAAAAAGAAGCGGCTTACATCCACTTAACAATTGAAATGCTGGAAGGTACAGGCACAATCACTCTTCACTCAAAATTGGATGGCGATGTTCAAAATGAAGACAGCAATTATGAAGAACATTTTTGGGAAGAAAGAGCTATTGAAACACAAGAAACACTTGGCTTTGTTACAACTAAGACCATTCCTAACAACTTTGAAATAGAGCGTTTTACAGTGACTGCAGGCATGCGCCATTTCATCGATGGAGCCTCTGTTGTGCCTACATATACACAACAGCCCTTGGCCTTAACCGCAGAATTGACAGTGTCTTTAAACGAAGGCGAAACGACCGCCATCACAAAAGAAGTGCTTGTCGTTACCAGTCGTGATGTGCCAGAAACGCAACAAATCAAACGAGTAAACGAATTATTTGCAGAAATGACTACCTTGTACCCTGAAGCAAAAGCTGGGCAAGCTGCCGCTTGGGCAAAACGTTGGCAATTAGCTGATGTTGTTATTAAAGGAGATGATGAAGCCCAACAAGGCATTCGTTTTAATCTTTTCCAACTTTTCTCAACCTACTATGGCGAAGACGATCGTTTAAATATCGGACCAAAAGGCTTTACTGGTGAAAAATATGGCGGTGCCACATATTGGGATACTGAAGCATATGCTGTCCCACTTTACTTGGCGTTGGCTAAGCCCGAAGTTACTAAAAATCTACTGAAATATCGCCACAATCAATTGCCTCAAGCCATTCATAATGCCCAACAACAAGGGTTAAAGGGTGCCCTTTACCCAATGGTTACTTTTACTGGTGTCGAATGTCATAATGAGTGGGAAATTACTTTTGAAGAGATTCACAGAAATGGTGCGATTGCTTATGCGATTTATAATTATGTCAACTATACAGGAGATGAAGATTATCTAAAAGATGCTGGTCTAGAAGTACTTGTAGCAATCGCTCGTTTTTGGGCAGATCGGGTCCACTTCTCCCAACGTCATAAACAATATATGATTCATGGCGTAACGGGGCCAAATGAATATGAAAATAATATCAATAATAACTGGTATACCAATACCATCGCTGCGTGGGTTCTACGTTACACCCGTGAGTCTTATTTAAAATTCCAAGAAGAAACAACGCTCAAAATTGCAGACGACGAATTAGCTAAATGGGCAGACATTGTAGAAAATATGTACTTCCCAGTGGATAATGAATTAGGCATTTTTGTACAACATGACACTTTCTTAGATAAAGATTTAATGCCTGTTTCTGATTTACCACTTAGTGAGCTGCCTTTAAATCAACATTGGTCATGGGATAAAATTTTGCGGTCTTGTTTCATTAAACAAGCCGATGTTCTTCAAGGAATTTATTTCTTCAATGACGCCTTTTCTTTAGAAGAAAAACGCCGGAACTTTAACTTTTACGAACCAATGACTGTCCATGAATCTTCTCTTTCACCAAGCATTCATGCTGTGTTAGCTGCTGAATTAGGCATGGAAGAAAAAGCAGTGGAAATGTATCAACGAACAGCGCGCCTTGACTTAGATAATTACAATAATGATACAGAAGATGGCTTACACATTACCTCAATGACTGGTAGTTGGCTAGCGATTGTTCAAGGTTTTGCCCAAATGAAAACGGACCATCAACAACTAAAATTTGCACCCTTTTTACCAGCGACATGGACAGCCTACTCATTCCACATTAATTATCGGAATCGTTTACTATTTGTTGAAGTTGCAGCAGACCAAGTGGCCTTCACTTTACTCGACGGCCCTGCAATTCCATTAACTGTTTACGATCAAAAATACACATTAAAAGATCGATTAGTTTTACCGATCAGAAAGGAAGAAGTTCATGTTTAAAGGCGTTTTGTTTGATTTAGATGGCGTTATTACTGATACAGCAGAATTTCATTACCACGCTTGGAAAAAATTAGGGAACGAAATTGGAATTTCCATTGACCGTGTTTTCAACGAACAATTGAAAGGTGTAAGCCGTGAAGATTCTCTGCAGTTACTGTTAAAATACGGAAAAAAAGAAGGCACGTTTTCTTCTGAAGAATTTGCCCAGTTAGCGCAACGGAAAAACGATTATTACTTGGAAATGATCCAAGCGATTACGCCTGAAGATGTCTACCCAGGAATTCTTTCTTTATTAACGGAATTACGTGAAGCCAATATTAAAATCGCCTTGGCTTCTGCAAGTAAAAATGGGCCTTTCCTTTTAGAAAAAATGCAATTGACGCCCCTTTTTGATGCCATTGCTAATCCAGCAGACGTCCAGGCAGGCAAACCCGCTCCAGATATTTTCATTTTAGCTGCGAAAGAAATTGATTTGACACCAGCAGAATGTCTTGGCATTGAAGATGCCAAAGCTGGGATTCAAGCGATTCTTGCTAGTGGAGCGCAACCTGTTGGCGTTGGCCGCAAAGAAGAGTTAGGCGAAGGGTTGCCCATCGTGCCAGAGACGAGCGCTTTAACGTTTGATTACTTAAAAAAAGTGTGGCTTGATCATGAAGGATAATCGTATCACCGTAACCGATATTCCAAACACAAACTTAAAGAAAATTACTTTGAAGAACGACTTTTTAGAAGTCGCTCTTCTCAATTATGGCGCGCGCCTCCATCAACTTTTGATGCCAAACAAAAATAATCATTGGGAAAATATCCTTTTATCGTATGATTCGTATCAAGATGTATTAAAGGATCAAAGCTTTTTTGGCGCCACTGTTGGACCAGTTGCTGGACGCATTCGTAATGGCCATTGGCAAAATGGAATATTAGAACAAAATAGCGACGGTCACCATATCCATGGTGGCTCAAAGGGGTGGTCTTTTCAATATTGGACAGTCGAGCCCTTTGAAAAAAAAGATATCATTGGCGTTGCTTTTCATTTAACCGACACCATTTCTGGCTATCCTGGACCAATTGAGGCCACCATCACCTACCAGCTAGAGGATAATCATTTACGAATGATCAGTACTGGACGGAGTAAACAGGAAACACTTTTTAATCCTACGAACCACGCCTACTTTAATTTATCTGGCGATGGAAAGTTAGACATTCTGTCGCATTTGCTATCTTTGAACTGTCAAGGTATGTTAGAATTAGACGATAATAAGCTGCCTACTGGACGGATTTTACCAGCTTCTGAACTATCCATACGTTTTAATGAACTGACACCTATCGAAACAATCCTCCAACGCTATCCAACTGGGTTAGATGATGTTTTCCCCTTAGTTGGCTCTGACTTAAGACAGCCACAATTATGCTTACAAGAACCTACTTCTGGAAGAAAAATGACGATAGCAACAACGAACCAAAGTATGGTATTATTTTCTACGACTGGTTTTGAGGCTCCATTTTCTATTAATGGACAAGCGATGCATTCAAACTATGGCTTAGCAATTGAACCACAAGAGTATCCAGACATTGTTCATCATCCTCAGTGGGGCTCTATTTTATTACCAGCTAATAAAAAGCAAACCTACCAAACGGTTTATCAATTTAACCTTCTATAATTACTAAGAAAGGCGTGGCAAAAATGGCAATTACAGTAAAAGATGTCGCTAAGAAAGCGGGGGTTGCAACTTCAACCGTTTCGCGTGTCATTAACGATCATCCTAGTATTTCTGAATCGACAAAAAAGAAAGTGCGAAAAGTCATGGATGACTTAGGCTATGTGCCAAATATGACGGCACGGAATTTGGGTAAACGAATTTCAAGTGCCATTGGCGTAATTTTACCTCCTTTAGATTCGAAAGAACGGTTAGGGAATCCATTTTATTTAGAAATTATGGAAGCCATCAACGAAGAAGCCCGTCTTTACGATATGACTACTGCTATTGCAACTGCCAAAAGTTTTGATGTACTATTAGAAAACGTTAAAAGAATGCATCTTCAAAAACAAGTGGACGGTTTTATTCTTGTGTATTCAGATAGTAAGGACCCCGTCATTGATTACTTATATGAAAACAACATTCCCTTTACTTTAATTGGTCAACCTTACCAACATGAAACGGAAATAGTTTACGTGGATAATGATAATCAATTATTAGGGAAACAAGCGACGGAATTTTTAATTGAAAACGGCCATAAAAATATTTTATTTGTGACCAATACAACGCATGAAAGTTTGTACTTTGAACGTTACTTTGGTTATCAAAAAGCAATGATGATGCAAGGATTAACTGTTTTACCAAGCGTTGCGTTAGAAAAACCTGAAGATTACATGGCTTTTGATGACATTCTTCATCAAAATAATGCCACGGCGTTGGTGGTGATTGATGATATCTTTGCTTTGCGGACGATGCAACTTGCGCAAATCTATGGTTATCAAGTTCCTGAAACGTTATCCATTATTAGTTTTAACAACTCAATCTTTTCAACATTGACACATCCTTATCTAACAAGCATTGACATCGACACGTCAGAATTAGGTCGAATGGCGATGAAAAAATTATATGAATTAATCCATGAAGAATTGACGAATGGTGTCCGTCTCGTTATTCCTCACAAATTAATTAAGCGTGAAACAGTTATTCCTATTCATTAAAAAAGAAGCGTAAGCAGTTTAACACTGCTTACGCTTCTTTCTATGTGTACGCTCTTATTCGTATGTATTACTTTTATAAAATAACTTTTTGCGAAATTTTTTTCCAAAACGTTTCTTCTTTTGCATCAAATTGAGCTGGTTCCCCGTCAGACAATTTTTCATTTAATAATGATAATTTTTCTTGATGTTTTGCATACTCATCTTTTTTTATTAGCTCTAAACGATACGCACGATCCAAGATCGACTCTCGATAGTTAACATTCATTTTCGTTGCCTTCGCCATTTCTTACATTCCTTCCCAAAATAAATTTTCATTTTTTCGTTAAATTCTTCTATAATTATAACAAAAATATCAGAAAAATAAATATGAAACAAACGATAATTGCGAAAATTTTGTTTTTTCATGCAATTATCGTTCGATTATTTAAGAAATTAAAATTATTAACCAATAATTAATCAATCAGCAAACGCATTAAATGAACATCTAAAAATTCACCTTGGTCTGTTTTGGCGCCCCGAGGCATAATTGCCTCTGTTTCAAAACCTAATTTTTTATAGACATGAATCGCTCGTTGATTACGATCCTGTACCGTTAATTCCAAGCGACGAATAACATGACTTTCATGCGCCCAGCGAATAAGTTCTTCCATCAGGATACTGCCCAGTCCATAGCCCCAGTACTGTTTTAAAATACTAATGCCAATTTCACCAATATGCTCCATCCGCTTTTTAGAAGAAGCAGACACAGATGCGGTCCCAATGATCGCTTCTCCCGCTAATGCCACCAATAAAACATTATTTGGCGATTCATAGAGTGTTGCTAGATTTTCAGCCAATTCTGCTGTCGACATAGCCATTCCTCGCTCATCCATTACCAAATAGGGCGTTTCACTCCCAATTTTTGACATCACAGATAGTAATTGATCCGCATCAGTAGGCACTGCTTCTCGAATAGAAAATGTTTGTTCAGTCATATTCGCGAGCCTCCCACGCTTGTAAAATCTCTGCTATTCTTTCTTCTGCCAATGGACCAGTTCCGCGGAATTCAAGAACTCTCTTGTCCACTTCTTGAGAATCTTTATTTAAAATAATTTCTAAATAATCTTCTGGCAATTCTTCTTCAATCAAGCTGCCCCATTCTACAACGGATAGCCCATCTCCTTCAAAATACTCATCTAACCCTAATTCATCCGCACCCTCTTCAACACGATAGACATCCATATGGTATAACGGAAGTCGTCCTTGTGGATATTCTCGGATAATCGTATAGGTGGGACTTTTAATCATTTGGAAAATGCCTAATCCTAAAGCAATCCCTTTCGTCATTGTCGTCTTACCGGCCCCTAAATCACCAGTCAGGACAATTACATCACCAGCTTGTGCCTTTTGTCCAATGATTTTAGCAATTGCTTCTGTTTCCAATGGATTGTTCAGGACAATGTTCATTTTTTTGCCTCCCATCTGCAAGAATCTATGTATGAAAGTATACCGAAAATTCAATAAGTTGACTAGTGGCAGCTTCAAAAAAATAAAGTTGAGGCCCAAGTGTCCTGGGAACCTCAACTTCTACTTTGCTTATTTATCATGCTTCGACATAGTTAATTAGTCGTTCATTAATGTTTGAGCAGCTGTAATGATTGATAATTTATAAACATCTTCTTCGTTTGCACCACGTGATAAATCAGAAACTGGTTTGTTCAATCCTTGTAAGATTGGGCCAATTGCTTCAAAGTTACCTAAACGTTGAGCAATTTTGTAGCCAATATTTCCTGATTGTAAATCTGGGAATACAAAGACTGTTGCTTCTCCAGCAACTTTTGAGTTAGGCGCTTTTAATTGTGCGACAGAAGATACATAAGAAGCATCAAATTGTAATTCACCATCAATCGCATATTCAGGTGCTAATTCTTGCGCAATTTTTGTAGCTTCAGCAACTTTTGTTACTTCTGGTGCTTTTGCAGAACCTTTTGTTGAAAAACTTAACAATGAAACTTTTGGTTCAATGTCAAATAATTCAGCTGTTTTGGCACTATCAACAGCAATTTCAGCTAATTCTTGTGCAGTTGGGTTCACGTTAATCGCGCAGTCTGAGAATAAATATCTTTCTTGGTCACGACCACGAATCATTAAGAAAGCACCACTTGTACGGCTCACGCCTGGTTTTGTTTTAATGATTTGTAACGCAGGGCGAACTGTATCACCTGTTGAGTGGATAGCACCACTAACCATACCATCAGCAATACCCATGTAAGTTAACATAGTACCGAAATAGTTGACATCTTTTAAGATTTTTTCAGCATCTTCTTTAGTAGCTTTTCCATTACGGCGTTCAACAAATGCTTCGACCATTTCATCCCATTTTTCATAATCATTTGGGTTGATAATAATAAAGTTTGATGTGTTGATTCCACGAGCCATAGCAGCATTTGCAATATCTGTTGGATCACCAATTAAGATTGGTTCTACTAATTCATCAGATTTTAAGCGGGCAGCAGCACCTAAGATTCTAGGATCTGTTGCTTCAGGGAAAACAATTTTGATATTACGGCGTACGACTTTAAATTTTAAGCTATCGAATAATTCCACGATAAACCCTCCAGTTTTATATTTACAAAATCCATCATACACTATTCTCAATGAAAATAACAGTTTTTTCTAGCTGTATTAGTCAAAAAAACCAATAATCCGATAAACTTTTCACAAACTAACTCTTCTACACTATAACAGTTTGCACTGTTACATTACACTGTTTCAGGAAGTTGCCAATCAATCGGCGTTTCCCCTAAACGTTCTAGAGCGGCATTCGCTTGAGAAAACGGACGTGAGCCAAAAAAACCACGATGTGCTGACAATGGACTTGGATGTGGCGATTTGATAATCACATGCCGAGTCGTATCAATCATTTTAATTTTTTCTTGAGCTGGACGTCCCCATAAAATGAAAACAACGGGTTTTTCACGCTCATTCAACTTTTCGATAATGACATCTGTCAGTTGCTCCCACCCTTTACCTCGATGGGAATAGGCTTGACCTGCCCGAACGGTCAACACAGTATTTAATAACAACACGCCTTGTTTGGCCCAGCTTTCTAAAAAGCCATGGTTGACGGGTTGGTATCCTAAATCAGCTTGTAATTCTTTGTAAATATTCGCAAGAGATGGCGGCACTTTCACACCTGGCTGGACAGAGAAACTTAGTCCGTGTGCTTGATTGGGTCCATGATATGGATCTTGTCCCAAAATTACTACTTTTACTTCTTCAAAAGGGGTTAGTTCTAACGCTGAAAATAAATGATACATATCTGGATAAATCGTTTGTGTCTGATATTCTTTTTTCAAAAATTCCCGCAATTCTTGATAATACGGTTTTTCAAATTCAGCAGATAAAACGGTTTGCCAACTATTGTGAATAATTTCTTTCATAATGCTCACTCCTTCGCTCTCTAAGCATAACGAATTTCTCCAAACCTGACAAGAAATTTCTGGGTACTTTCTCTTGGAAAAACGTGGTAAACTATAGGTAAGCTTTAAATAGATAATGAGGTGTAGAGAATCGATGATTAAATTAATTGCTTCAGATATGGATGGAACACTTTTAGATGCAAAAATGAGCATCACAAATGATAACACTTCAGCAATTCGCGAAGCGGAACGTTTAGGAATCGAATTTATGGTTGCTACTGGCCGCGCATATACCGAAGCGAAACCCGCGTTAGAAGAAGCTGGAATTGACTGTGCCATGATTACTTTAAACGGCGCCCAAGTGTTCGACAAAGATGGACACTCACTTTTCACGGCTGGGATCGAAAAAGAAACAGTAACAGAAGTACTAACTATTTTGAGTCAACACAATGTTTACTATGAAATCTCTACAAATAAAGGTATTTTTTCTGAACATCAAGAAAAAAGAATTGAAAACTTTGCCGCTCATATTGCAGAATCCATGCCCCATTTAACTTATAAAGTGGCGATTGCCATGGCTTCAGCACACCTATCTTTATTGCATATTACCTATGTTGATCGTTTAGACGACATTTTAAAAGATGATTCGATTGAAGTCCTTAAAATTATTGGCTTCAGTATGGATGGGCCGAAAGTATTAGGCCCTGCTGGGATGGAAGTAGAAGAACTAGATGATTTGGTTGTTACCTCTTCTGCGCTTAATAATATTGAAATTAACCACCGCCTAGCACAAAAAGGGATTGCAGTTGCGCGCGTCGCTAAAGAACGTGGGATTCCCGCTGAACAAGTCATGACTATTGGTGATAATTTAAATGACGTCAGCATGATTCAATGGGCTGGGGTAAGTTTTGCAATGGGCAATGCCGAACTGGAATTAAAAGAATACGCTAAATATGAAACAGCCACTAATTTAGAAAATGGTGTTGGCGAAGCCATCCTGCGTGCAATAAGAGAAGATTTGTAATAAGCACTACCAGTTACAGCACTCATTTATATATAGAAAGGAGATCGTGTCGTGTCTGAATTTTTTATTCAAGAACAACAGTTAGGAAAAGTTACGCGAACCATCGTGAAAGACCAAGCAGGCCGTTCACTTTTTCTATTGGTGGGGCGCTGGGGCACACGAGGAGATGCGCTTTCTTTATATGCAATGAACGGAGAAATTCTAGCCAGTATTAAACAAGTTTCTTGGACTTTTGGTACACGATTTGAGTTATATCAGCGTTTTGAAAAAGTGGGTACTCTACGAAAACTGTTCAATTTGAATGCTGATTTCTATTATGTTCAAGGCCTTCACTGGGCAGTTGTTGGTGATATCAAAGCGCATCAATATTCAATTTATCAAGTCCATAAAAAAATTATGTCAATGGATAAAACCATGCTTTGTACAGGCGACTATTTTGTTTTAACTGTTGCCAATGATGAGGACGCACCGTTGTGCATCTGCATAGCAGCTGTCCTTGACTACTGGTTATATAATAAGAAAAAACAAAAAACTTCCGATGATTTTGGATTAGATTTTGATCCTTTAACGGATTAATGAAAAATAACGAAGCTAAAGTGATTGACTTTAGCTTCGTTATTTTTACACTTCTTTTTGCATATGATTGTACAAGTGACCACTAATAGTCATTGTTGTGACATCTTTAAAGCCTTTACTTGCGTATAACTTTCTCGCCCCTGGATTGTCAAAATCAACATTTAGACCCAAGGCTTGCTTCCCGCTAGCTTTGGCTACTTCAGGTAAAGCATCTAATAACTTAGAACCAATTCCCATTCCACGGAAACGTTCATCCACAGAGATCGTGTCTAAATACCATTCATTAGGCAAGGTTTCTTCTTCAATAAATAGCCGAACATCTTCTGCTAAGCCATGTTTTTTAAAGACTTCTCTTAAAGGTTCATCAATAATCTTTTCATCTTCCGCAGGATAGCCGACAGCAATCCCTGCAACTTCACCTGCATGTTCATAAACTAAAATTCGTTGATAGCCATAGCGATAGGTTGGATACGCCGTTGCCTCTGCTAACAGGTCAATCATTTGTTCTTCTGAGACTTCTTCTAAAATTGGTAACTCCATATCTTTTAAAATAACTAAGACCAGCCGAGCAATCGCTTGACCGTCTTCTTTTGTTGCCGAGCGAATCATTGTAATTCTCCTTTACATTTAACTAAAAAAGAACTGGCTACTATCATTACTGACTTAGCCAATTCCTTTTATCTTGTCTTTAGTATAACAAATTTATTATTGAATTTCTACTGTAACCTGACGTCGTCCCCAAAGACGGCATTGGTCTACTGAATCAAAATGAACATCAATAATATTTCCTTGAATAGCGCCACCTGTATCTCCAGCAATAGCAAAGCCATAACCAGAGACTTTCACTAATGAACCTAGAGGAATTACACTTGGATCGACTGCAACTACATTGCTTTCTTTACTTAAGTCAATACCAGTAGCACTTAGATTACTTGCACCAGCTTCGCGCCAAGAATAAGCAGTTGATTCCATCTGAAGCACACGACCAGAGCCAGTTCCTGGTGTTGATGATTCGCCTGTCGATGATTCTGTCGTTGATGACGATTCGGATGAACTAGCTGAACTTGAAGATTCAGTGCTACTGCTTTCCGTACTTGTAGAAGAGCTTGATGCTTGACTGCTTGACTCTTCAGCAGCTTCGGCTTCTAGTTTAGCCGCCGCATCTGCTTGCGCTTGTTTGTCGGCAGCTGCTTGTTTCTTCGCTGCTTCTGCTTTGGCAGTTTCTGCCGCACGTTTTTTCTGTGCCTCAGCTGCTGCTTTTTCGCTGACTAAGCGTTGTTGCTCTTTCTGTTTGTCTGTCGAAATTTGAGCCAATAATTCTTCATTATTCGCCATTTTTTCTTTTAACTCAGAGACTTTATTATTCATTGAAGAAGCTTCAACTTGTAATTTCTCTTCATTTTGTTTTAAAGTTGTTTGCGTATTTTCAACTTTTTCTTGTAATGCAGCTAACTTTTCTTTTTCGCTAGTTAAGCTTTCAATCTTTTCCCGTTCAAAGTTTTGTAAAACGGTCATGGCATAGGCCCGATTAAAGAAATCTGATAAATTTTCTGCATCTAATAAGGCTTGCCAAGTACGTTGGTCACCATTTAATTGAATATCCTTCATACGATCGCCAACAGCTTCTTTACGACGAGAAATATTTTTTTCTGTTTTTTCTATTTCCTCTTTCGAAGTTTTCAACGTATCTTCCGCTTTTGAAATTTGCGTTTTTAAACGTTCGATTTCCGCATATTTAGCATTTACATCGTCTAAGGCTGAATTGATTTCTTTACTAATTAACTCCCCAGATTGTTTCGCTTGCGCTTCTTTTTCTTGCAACGAATCAAGTGATTCTGCTGCCGCAGCGACTGGAAGTCCAAAATTGATAAGCATCATTGTTGTTAAAAATGGTATCAACTTTTTAACCTTCACTAAATCCAACACCTTTCCTAACTTATCTAAAACACCTACTCATTATACTAGTCAGGAGGGCTTGTTTTATTTCAATCATGTTACAATTTGTTACAATTTAAATGCAACTCTTTTTTTATCCTGCGTTTATTCATTAGTCCATTTCTATCTCAATTCTTTAAGAATTTCTTAAGACGCCTTAAAAACTAGCTTTTGACGATTTTTCTTTTTTTCATCTCATTAGACCATTGATTGAAATATTTTGTAATATTTTTTGTTAATTATTGGCCCTTTTTCTTCAAATCTTCTAAGAGATGCCGAACTTCTTTGGAATTTTTAATGTTTTTTAAAGTTAGTTTTGGGTAATTGTTAATAAAACGACGTTGTTGGAAATTTAACCGATTTTGGAAATTCTCTTTTTTGGTTCGTTCTTTTAACTTCTGCCAATCAGCTGTAGCGATTTCCATTTTTGTGTTCAACCGTTGCTTAAATTCTTGTTGGTTCGTTTCCAACGTTTGGCCCATCTCGGTAATAAGTTTTTTGAAACCTTGCATGTTCAGCAACGTATAAATTAAGTCAAGCCCCATTACAATCACTATGCAAAGTGCTAAGTAGTTGCCAAAGATTGCTTGTAAAAAACTGACAACTTTGGCGATTTCTGGTTGAATAACTTTGACAATCAAGACACACCCCAATCCCCAAAAAAGAGAAACCGGTAAAGCCACGCGACCGTTTAAATTAAAAGGTACATCATGATAATCCCACCAAGAGGCATGGAACAATTTTTCCAAGCCATAACTAGTGACATATTCTAAAATCGTCACTAAAACAGCCGATCCGACATACAATACCAAGAGATTGTTCTCAAAGGGTTCCACAAAATAGAGAACGCTTAAGACCCCAAATCCATAAATAGGACAATAAGGCCCTACCAAAAATCCTCGATAAACAAATTTTTTGGCTTTTAATGAACAATACACCGTTTCCCATAACCAGCCGATAAAGGAATAAATAAAAAATAACAAAATAACCTGACTCATTTTTTCCACGTTTCTGTCACACTCCACTTCTTTGCGCTTTTCTTCTATTTTAACAGAAGTTGAGAAAATGTAGCGAACAACTTTCTTTCATTGAAAGATTAGGCTACAATGAGAGCAGCAAAGGGAGGAATCTTATGTTTGGTTTATTGAAATACGCAAAAAATTATCGAAAACAAATTATCCTCGGTCCAGTCTTCAAATTTTTAGAAGCTTGTTTCGAGTTAGTCTTGCCCTTATTCATGGCTCACTTAGTCGATGTCGGTATTCGTCAAAACGACCGACAGACTGTCATAGAAATGGCCCTCTGGATGCTTGTTATGTCGTTAGTTGGTTTATTTTTTGTCATGATTTGTCAATATTATGCTTCAGTCGCTTCGCAAGGTTTTGGGACGGAGCTAAGAAATCAATTAATGAAGAAAATTAATCAGCTTTCACACAAAGAATTGAATAGTTTTGGTACAGATACCCTCATCACCCGGATCACAAACGATATCAACCAGCTTCAATTGGCTTTAGCGATGTTTATTCGGTTGGTCATTCGGACACCTTTTTTAAGTATCGGTTCTGTGGTCATGGCTTTTTACATTGACGTGCAGATGGGTTTTCTTTTCCTATTACTTTTACCAATTTTTAGCCTTATTCTCTTTATTATCATTAAAGTGACTGTGCCTTTATATCAAAAAGTCCAAGAATATTTGGATCGGTTAAACCGTCAAATCAGTCAAAACTTAAGCGGTGTCCGTGTGATCCGTGCGTTTGCTAGAAAGGAAACAGAGCAACGACATGTTGATAAAGCTTCAGATGATTTAGGCGATATTTACATTCGCGTATCGAATGTCTCTGCTTTATTAACACCTTTAACCACTTTGATTATGAATGTTGGAATTTTATTTTTACTTTATTTTAGTGGTTTAAAAGTTTCTTTTGGTTCCTTGCAACAAGGGGAAGTTTTAGCCTTGATCAATTATATGAATCAAATGATGCTCGCTTTAATTGTTGCTTCTAATCTCGTGGTAATTTTTACGCGAGCTGCCGCTTCCGCAAACCGTGTCAATGAGGTTTTAACTGTAGAAAGTCAGTTAACAGATACACCAGAATCAGCAAAAACATCGCCACAATTTGGTGATATTACCTTTGACCATGTAGATTTTCGCTATGAACCAGAGGCCGGTTTGGCTTTGGAAAATATCAATTTTACGATTCCTAAAGGCTCAATTCTCGGCATCACGGGACCTACCGGCAGCGGGAAAAGTACCTTAACCCAACTCATTCCCAGATTTTATGATGTGAGTGCAGGAAACCTTTTTATTAATGGTGTAAATGTGCGCGATTGGCCGCTCTTTACTTTACGCCAACAAGTGGCAAGTGTCCCACAAACTGCCGTCTTATTTACAGGGACTATTCGAGAAAACTTACAATGGGGCAAACCAAATGCAACTGATGAAGACTGTTGGGAAGCATTAGCTATCGCCCAATGTAAAGAATTTGTTGAACAATTAGACCAAGGGTTAGACACGCCTGTTAACGAAGGCGGAAAAAACTTTTCTGGTGGACAAAGACAACGGTTGACCATTGCCCGTGCCTTGATTAGGAAACCGCATTTACTTATTTTAGATGATTCCTTGAGTGCCCTCGACTATCAAACAGATTTGAATCTGCGCCGTGCTTTACAAAAAGAACGAGCAGAGACAACCGTTATTTTAATTTCACAACGCGTGAGTTCGATTGCTACGGCGAATCAAATTTTAGTCCTAGATAGTGGAAAAGTCGCTGGCCTTGGCACCCACGAAGAATTACTTACTTCTTCTAAAGAGTATCAAGAAATCGTTGCGTCACAGGAGGAGGATACCCATGCAAACTAAAAAAATTCATTTTGGTGCCTTCTCACGTTTTAAGCCGTATTTACTACGCTATCCAAAAGAAATTATCGGCGCCTTAATCCTAGGAATTTTCAGTGGTTTTTCGACTGTCCTCATGACTTATTATATAGGTAAATCCGTTGACACAATGGTTGGTAAAGGACAAGTCAATGCTGCGCAACTCATCAAAATTTTAGGTTTATTAGCAGGAATTTTACTCGTAACCGTTCTAAGTCAATGGCTGATTCAACGTCTTGGTAATCGCGTGTCTTATTTATCGACCACACAGCTGAGAAAAGACGCCTTTGCCCATTTAAATCAATTACCGTTAAGTTATTATGACCAAACATCACACGGAAATATCGTCAGTCGCTTTACCAACGATATTGACAATATTTCAATGGCTTGCTCGGCTGTCTTCAACCAATTATTTTCTGGCATGGCCACCGTCGTTGTTGCTTTGCTCTTTATGATTCGGCTAAGTCCCCTGCTCACATTAGTGGTTCTTATCAGTACGCCGATTATTTTTATTGTAAACTGGCTTGTTGCAAAAGCTTCACAAAAAAACTTTGCTGCACAACAAACGATTGTTGGTGAAATTTCCGGCTTCGTTTCAGAAATGGTTGGCAACCAAAAAATTGTTAAAGCCTTTCAACAAGAACAAGCTACGCAAGAAACATTTGAAGCATTGAATCAAACGTTGTATGAAAAAGGACAGAAGGCTCAGTTTTCTTCCTCTTTAACCAACCCACTTTCTCGATTTATCGACCATTTATCTTACTTATCGATTGGATTAGTCGGTGGCTTGTTAGTTTTAAGTGGCAATCCTTTAGTCACAGTTGGTGTTATTTCCAGTTTCACCATTTACTCTAGTCAGTTTTCTAAACCTTTTATTGAACTCTCAGGAATCACCAACCAAATCCAAGCAGCCTTAGCTGGATTGGAACGTACTTTCGATATGATGGATCAACCAGTTGAACGTCCTGATGCCCCGAACGCAATTGTTTTGAAAGAAGCGCGAGGCCGTGTTGAATTTAAAGACGTTGATTTTTCTTACACGCCGACGCGACCTTTAATCGAAAACTTTAATTTAATTGCTGAACCAGGAGAAACAATTGCCATTGTTGGGCGAACTGGTGCGGGTAAATCAACATTAGTGAATTTGTTAATGCGCTTTTACGAGGTCGACCGTGGCCAAATTACGGTTGATACTCACGACATTACTCAAATTACTCGGGACAGCTTACGAAAAAGTTTTGGTATGGTTCTCCAAGATACTTGGCTATTCGATAGTTCCATTCGGGAAAATTTAACGTACGGAAATCCCGAAGCCTCTGACGAAGAAATTATAGAAGCCATGAAAAAAGCCCATATTTTTGATTTCGTCATGCGTTTACCTCAAGGACTAGATACCGAGATTGGTTCCCAAGGCGTTAAAATTTCTGAAGGACAACGACAATTAATGACTATTGCACGCACGATGATTAGTAATCCGCCGATGCTTATTTTAGATGAAGCGACCAGTTCAGTTGATACATTGACCGAGCAAAAAATTCAGGATGCTTTTTTACAAATGATGACTGGCCGGACCAGTTTTGTTATTGCCCATCGCTTAGCAACAATCAAAAGTGCTGAAAAAATTCTAGTTATGGACAATGGTCAAGTAGTTGAAATTGGCACCCATGACGAATTATTGCAAAAAGAACAGGGTTATTATCGTGACCTTTACGAAGCACAGTTTAATCAAAAAGCACAATAAAAAAGAGTCACTTTTCTGGGATGATGAAAAGTGACTCTTTTAATTTTAAATTTATTGATCTAATTCAGATAATGGCTTCCCAAATAAACGTTTAAAGGGAATTTTATTGCCTAAATAATAAGTGGCAATTACTTGAATAGGAAAGAAAATAACTGTTTTAATTAAGCGTGGCACCCACCAAGCAAAATTTGCTAGATTGACGCCATACATTAAACTTAACCACAAAGGAGTTAAAATGATATTAATTAAAACGGTGACCAACAATGTCGCCAAAATCACTCGTTGCCATGTCATTTCTTTCTTATAATAGAAATAACCATAAATAGCACCAGCCAAAAAGGCATTTAAAGTAAACCCAGGAAAATAGCCTGCCTTTGGAAAAAGCAGCATTCCTACTACATCAGCCACCGCCGTGCCGATTCCAGCCCAAAAAGGTCCGAAAATCATCCCAATCAATGATTCTGGGATAAACGTGAAACTGATTTTTAAAAACGTTGTTTCATACGCAAAAAAACGTGAAAAGACAACGACCACCGCAATGAGTACGCCCATTAACGCAATGGATTTTGTGCCAAATTTTTTCTTTGTCATTTTTAGCATCTCCTCTAAGAGCTGCTACATGACGAACCATGCAGCGAATGCGAAAACAAAACCGCGAACATTAAAAAGCTGAACGTGTTGTTCTGATGATAAGCAAAGTAAGAACCTTTGCTTTCTAGCAACACACTGTTTATGTTCTTCGTCCAAAAGGCAACATCCCATCCTTTTAGCACTTAACGCTTTGTCTCCTACTCTGTTATTTTATTTGGACAAAAGTCCTCATAAAATATACCACAAAATAGTCAAAATAACCATTAAGGTTCTCTAAAAAGCTAACGGTCGACGATCCCCTTCATGGATAACCTCACGGAAGTCCGCAAACCCCGCCTCGACACCTCTCAAAAGAATTTCAGCACTGCCGATATTGGTCGCTAAAGGAATTTCATAGACATCACTTAGACGAATCAAAGCCGTCACATCTGGTTCATGCGGTTGCGCGGAAAGAGGATCTCTTAAAAAAATAACTAAATCAATGTTGTCTTCTGATATCATTGCGCCAATCTGTTGATCCCCACCTAATGGCCCCGATTTAAAGCAATGCACGGGTAAGCCAGTTGCTTCCATCACTTTCATGCCTGTCGTTCCCGTTGCATACAATTCATGTTTTTCTAAAATATGTTTATAAGCGGTTGCTAGTTTGATCATTAATGTTTTTTTACGATCATGAGCGATTAAAGCGATTTTCATGTTATCCAACTCCTGTCTTTGTTATATTATAACAAAAGTTTATCGATAAATCCGCTGAGAGTGTTTGCCCTTTGTCACCTTGACGAAAAAGTCTTCTTTTTCTTGTGCAACTCTCCCTTGCTGAAAGATAGCGTTTTCATTTAAACTATGAGTAACAAATCAAAAAGAAAAGAGTGACGTATCAAATGGTGGAAATGGCGCTTAGAAATGTGTATAAAAAATATGACAATGCAGAACATTATTCTGTTACAGATTTTAACTTAGAAATTACAGACCGTGAATTTATCGTCTTTGTCGGACCTTCTGGTTGCGGTAAATCAACAACATTGCGAATGATTGCTGGCTTAGAAGATATTACTGAAGGTGAATTATCAATTGGGGACAAAGTCATGAATGACGTTGCACCGAAAGATCGTGATATTGCCATGGTTTTCCAAAACTATGCGCTTTACCCGCATATGACTGTTTTTGATAACATGGCCTTTGGTTTAAAACTAAGAAAATATGATAAAGCTGAAATTAAAAAACGGGTGGAAAATGCTGCGGATATTCTGGGCTTAACAGAGTACTTACAACGTAAACCTGCGGCGCTTTCTGGTGGACAACGCCAACGTGTTGCACTTGGCCGAGCAATTGTCCGTGATGCCAAAGTCTTTTTAATGGATGAACCTTTATCAAACTTGGATGCAAAATTACGTGTAGCCATGCGTGCTGAAATCGCTAAACTACACCAACGTTTAGAAACTACGACAATTTATGTGACACATGACCAAACCGAAGCGATGACCATGGCTGACCGAATCGTAATTATGAAAGATGGCTTTATTCAACAAATTGGTTCACCAAAAGAAGTTTACAATACACCTAAAAATATGTTCGTAGCTGGGTTCATCGGCTCACCTGCCATGAATTTCTTCAAAGTTACCTTAAACAATGGGGTTATTTCTAACCAACATGGCTTAAAACTAGCAATTCCTGAAGGAAGAAACAAAGAGCTTGTTGAACATGGTTATGAAGGCAAAGAATTAATTTTCGGTATTCGTCCAGAAGATATTCATAGCGAACAAGTGGCTTTAACGGCAATGAAAGATGCAGTGATTAAATCTGAAGTCGTTGTTTCTGAATTATTAGGGGCTGAATCCATGCTTTATACAAAAATTGGTGATACAGAGTTTATCTCAAAAGTAGATGCTCGTGACTTCCACCATCCTGGTGAAATGATTGACTTAGCTTTTGATATTAACAAAGGACATTTCTTCGACCCTCAAACAGAAGAAGTCATTAAATAAAAAATCTCGAGGCATCCGTCACAATGACGGATGCCTCGATTGCTTTTCTCTATGCTAATTTAACCTTCTTCTTTATCACTTTGGGTTGTTTTGCTTCTGTAAAAGTTGGAATATCTACATGTTTACTTAAGGTACTTGCTAAAAAGTAGGCAATACTGAAATCCACCAAACTATGAATTAATCCACCAACGCCCATCAAAAGAAAAATAGAATACATGAAGCCGGCTGTATAATAGGTTCCTGGCAAGTTGCCCATTGTGTAAAATACAGAAACAACCACTAGCTCGGCAGCGGAATGAATCACTCCAATTCCCACGTTAAACAACTGTAATTTCCCATTTAATAAAGTGAATTTCCCCTCTTTATTGATTAAAATTTCTGGATGCTTTTGTAAAATCACTGCGCCAATGACTGCAAAAATCAAATGAGATAAGGCCCGCAAAGCAATAATCGGTGTTGCGGATAAGAAAAAACCAAAACCTGTTCCTAGACTAACCGCAATTGCCACCACTGGAGAAATAAACATGGCAATAAAAACTGGGACGTGACTTGCTAATGTAAAACTGGCTGGACCAATGGTAATTCTTGGCATAACCATTGGAATGATAATCCCCATTGCAATTAAAAGTGCTGAAATTGTTAAACGTTTTACTGAGTTTGTTTTCATTAAAACTGCCTCCTAAAGGTGTCATGACACCTTTTTGTTTTTCTCAAGTGTAGCTGAACAGCCGCAATGTGTCAAGACACACAAAAGAACTTTCTGTTATTTCTCATAAATAACAGAAAGTTCTTTTTTATACTGGTTTATTTTTTTCTAAAGCATTACTTAAACGAGCGAATTCTTCTAAAGACAATGTTTCACCACGTCTAGAAGGATCAATTTCTGCTTCAGCTAGGCTCTCTTTTAGCCAAGCCACCGTTTGTTCATCTTTCCCATAAAAATGCGTTAAGTTATTCCACAATGTTTTACGTCTTAATTGGAAACTGGCTTTGGTTAATTTGAAAAATTCTTTTTCATTGGTCACTGTCACTGCTGGTGTAGCACGGCGCGTCAATTTAATAATCGCCGAGTCAACATTGGGCTGCGGCACAAAAACCGTTTTTGGCACAATAAAGGCGACACTTGCTTCCATAAAATATTGAACAGCAATTGATAATGAGCCATAAGCTTTCGTTCCTGGTTTAGCAGCAATTCGATCAGCAACCTCTTTTTGCATCATCACAACCATTTCGGCTACATCTAAAGAAGATTCTAAAAAATGCATCATAATTGGCGTAGTAATATAGTAAGGTAGGTTAGCTACCACTTTAATCGGATACTTCTCTTGAAAAACTTGGTTGGTTGTCTCGACCAAATCAGCTTTTAAAACATCCTGATGAACCACTGTCACATTATCATAGCGACTTAAGGTATCCGCTAAGACAGGAATCAAGCGATCATCAATCTCAAAAGCCACAACTTGTGCCGCGTTCATCGCTAATTGCTCTGTTAATGCACCAATTCCAGGCCCGACTTCGACAACATTTGTCTGCTGATTGATTCCCGCTGTTTCTACAATTTTTCTTAAAATATTAGGCTCTGTCAAAAAATTTTGACCTAAACTCTTTTTAAATGAAAATCCATGCTTTTTTAGTATTTCTTTGGTTCTGGATGGTGTGGCAATTTCTTTATAGTCCGTCACGCTTGTTCCTCCATGTAGTTATTCTTCGTTTGCAAGTTCTTTTAAAATACGTGTCATGCTTTCTTTCAATTCTGCTTCTGTAATCCGAAACATGCTTAACCGTTTGACTAACTGTTTGCTATTTGTATAGCCAATTCTTAGGTCATCTCCTAATAATTCACGGTATTTTTTTGCATTTGCTCCCGCTATTAAACCATATTCAACTAGTGTTTGTCTAGGAATTTCTTGATAGTCTTCATCAGCTTGAACAGGTGTTACGACTTTTTTTAAGGCTTCAATAATTGCTTCATCACTAGCATGTTCAACCCCTAGGCTACCGCCATTTTTTTTAGGCACTGCGACTTTTCTTGATAAAAAAGCATGCTTTGCATCAGGGACAACTTCCATTATTGTTTTACGAATTTTTTCGCCCGAATAGTCTGGATCTGTAAAAATAATTACGCCTCTCGTTTCTTGTGCGTGTTCAATTTGTGTCAAAATTTCATCATTGATAGCAGAACCAATCGTTTCAATCGTATCCGCTGCAACTACCTCTTGAATGCGGCGTGTGTCGTCTTTTCCTTCAACGACAATGATTTCTGCAACTTTCATTTTTTCCTTCATTTATCTATCCGAAACAAGCGATGAGCGTTGACTCTCGTTTGTTCTGCCACTTCTTCAAAGGTTAGTTGTCGTAATTCAGCAATTTTTTCCACTACGTATCGTGTATAGCCTGGTTCATTCCGTTTACCACGATAAGGAACGGGAGCTAAATAGGGTGCATCTGTTTCCACCAACATTCGTTCGAGTGGTACCGCCATCGCCGCTTCTTGAACATCCAACGCCTTTTTAAACGTTACGACGCCACTAAAAGAAATATGCAGACCTAAATCTAAAAATTTCTTCATCCACTCGGCATCACCACTGAAACTATGCATGATTCCACCAATATCTGAAATTTTTTCATCTTTTAAAATTCGATAGGTATCTTCTAATGCCTCTCTCGTATGCACACTAAACGGTAAATTCATTTCCCGAGCAATCGCAATTTGACGGCGAAAGACTTTTTCTTGCACCTCTTTAGGATCCTCCATCCAGTAATAATCAAGACCGATTTCACCTAATGCGACAATTTTTGGCAACGTTAATTGTTCTTGTAATCGTCGTTCAACCTCTGGCGTATAGCTACCCGCTTCTGTTGGATGCCAACCAATAATACTATAAATATTGGCATATTCCTGACTAAGTAAAAGAGATTTTTCAATCGTTGGTTCATCAAAACCGACCACGGCCATCTCTGTAACACCCAATTCTTGGGCATGTGCAATCGTTTCTGGAATATCATCATTAAATTGTTCTGCATTCAAATGTGTATGTGTATCAAAAATCATTATGATTGCCTCCTTTATCTCCTCTCTACTTTATCATATTTCTTGAAAAATCTGAATGACTAGGCGACAAGATTCGCCATTTCCTCATAAACAGCGCTTGCATTTATGCTAAAAGTAACGTATACTATTCAGTCATGTTATTAAAAGGAGGAATCTCCATGACCGATGAAAAAATTTATGAACAACAGCATTTAACAACGGTTTATCATGAGCTGCAAGCGGCTAAAAAAGTTTACGAAGAGCAATTGGCGAACACAATGAAAGATGGCAAACATATGCTAGAGGAATTTGGTCGCGATTCTAAGCTGAATTTTGATAGTTATGCCGATAATCTAGAAACGTTTGCCATGTTGGAAATGAAGAACCGTGAAATTGATCAGTGGAACTTAAAAAATGAAGCAACGGCTAAAAATTTAGACAAAGTGAAACGCCTATTACAAGTTCCTTATTTTGGCAAAATTGGCGTGACTTTTGAAGACAGTCCTGAAGAGCCAGAAAACTTTTATATTGGCGTAAACGATTTTACTTCTTTAGAAGAAGAAACGCGCATTCACGATTGGCGCTCACCGATTGCTTCGTTATTTTATGACAATGTTTTAGGAAAAACAGCCTACATGGCACATCAACAAACCATTCCTGTACAACTTGATTTGAAAAGACAGTTAATTATTGAAAAAGATCAATTAATCAACTATTTTGACACAACCATTGCGATTCAAGATGATGTGTTATTGCATTCTTTAGAAGAAGATGCTTCTCCTTATATGAAGGACATTACGACAACCATTCAACAAGAACAAAATCAAATAATTCGTGACGAAACGCAGCCACTCCTACTAGTCAACGGGATTGCTGGTAGTGGGAAAACGTCTGCGATTATGCAACGGATTGCTTATTTACTTTATCAACATCGAGCAGAAATTACAGCGGATAATATTTTATTACTTTCACCAAATTCAACATTTATTGATTATATTTCTCAAGTTTTACCGAATTTAGGCGAACGAAATCCCTTGAATTTGACTCTTTTACAATTTTTGCGCTTCACTACCAAAGAAGCATGGCCAATGGAAGAAGAAACGGACTATTTCGAACGCATTACTCGCTCTGAGGCAACGGAGCAAGAGCACGTTATTCGTTCAAAAGAATTTGCAACGTTTCTTTTAAGCAATCCTGAAAAAGCGGTTGTGCAGCCACATTTTTTCCGTCCTTTAACTTTTAAAAAGCAGACCTTATTTACTTCAGAAACAATTTTTAAACTTTATCAAGAAACACCAGCTGATTTGAGTATTCGCCAACGAATTTCAGCCACAAAAGAAAAATTAACCAGTCTTTGGACACGGTACTTATTAAAACAAGCCCATTCTAAAAAAATGTTGGATCAATTCCAAGATTTAACAGAAGCTGAACAAGTTCGTTATTTTGGCACAGTGATTACCGAAGATAATGAAAAACATCTGGCTGATTTTGCTTTAAAACGTTTGAAGAAAAAATATCGCTCTATCACTGCCGCTATTAAAATTGATGCTTGGCTAGATCAATGGGCCTTTTTTGAAACGTTTTATTCTTTATTCACTGAAAAATCGTATCAAAAAGAGACAGCTGTTTTCACAGCCGATGAAATTGTGGCCCTTATTTTGGTGAAACATGCATTTATTGAAAACCTCGCCAACCAGCAAATGGCTTTTATCCTAGTCGATGAAGTCCAAGATTATACAGAAGCCCAATTATTATTACTGCTGACACTTTTCCCTAAAGCTAGTTTTACTTTAGCTGGTGATGAAAATCAAGCCATTTTTAATACAGCCATTGAATTTTCTGAAGCCCATGATTTATTGGTTAACGAAACCAGCCGTTCTGTTGGAACCTATCAATTATTAAACAGCTATCGTTCAAGTAAAGAAATTACACGACTCTTCCAAACATTAGGCACTCAACCAGAGCAATTAACCATTGTGCCCATCCGGCATGATGGAGAAAAGCCGACATTTATTCCTTGTGACTCTGCGTCTGACTATCTTAAAGCAATCGTCACTTCCATTGCAACTTTTGATCCGAAAGAAAGCACCGCCATTATTACTAAAACTTTTGCAGAAAAAGAACAATTAACAAAAGAACTTAGTGCTTCTCTTTCATTGGAAGAACATCCGTCACTGCAAGTTTTATCAATTGATATGGCAAAAGGTCTAGAATTTGATAATGTAATTCTTCATAACCCAAATGTTAATCGTTATTCCGACAATAAACGAGATAAAAAAATCCTGTATACTGCTATTTCTCGTGGAATGAAACGGGTCGTTTTACCTTATACCGGCACACTTTCTGAATGGTTTACACCTTACTTGGCAGCCCAGTAACTGAGACTTAAGGCGGATTTTATTTTTAGAAAAACCACTTATAATAGACGAGTAGGCACTGCTTTTTAATTAGCAGACCTACTCGTTTGTTGTCTCTTAAGTTGAGAGGAGCGTGAGAAGGTGAAACAATCACCTGATTTAGAAAATTTTTTAAAAACCTCTATCCAAAAAAATGTAACTATTGAGCGAAAACAACAAAACCAAACCATTTGGCACTGGCTACTGCTTATTTTATTTGGCTTGCTAACCTTTGGCTCACTGACACAGCAGTTACTCCTAATTGGCTTGTTTACACTTATTGCCGCTATTGTTAAAGGTCCCTTAATGCTCGTCTGGGGAACCATCTATTCGGCGTTAGTGGCTTTGTTTCCACCTTTCGCTTTAGTCCTATCTTTACTTTTTTTTATAATTAATTTAGGCACCGTTATGAAAAGTTGGCGTATTACTTTAACAAGTGCTTACTTTTATCTAGTTCCTTTAGGTTTTAGTCTCTTGAAAACGACCAACTGGGTATCAACGCCTTATTTCCTGACAGGCTTGGCTTTGTTAAGTATTTTAGGGCTGCATTTTATATTAGAGTGGCTCTATAAAAATAATAGCTTAGGCCGTTTACTCACGTGGCAAATTATCAGTGTCCCTTTTTCACTCTTACTGATCATTTTACCAAGTCGCCTAACGAAAGGCCGTTTTGGTAAAAAACGAATACCTAAAAAAGTGAAACTCTAAAATAGAAAAGCCTAGGAAAAATCGCAAATGATTTTTTCTAGGCTTTTCTTCGATTCTTTTAATTTAAAAATTCGTTGATTTTCGATTTTAGGACGTCGATAATATTATTTACTTCTATATCGCCACTTTCTATTTTTTTCCACAAAACAAAGCCCCAAATAATTATATTTATCGTAACTAAAGTACCAATAATACGTTTATTCCTAGCAGATGTATAGGCCTTTCTCCATTTTGGATCATTTTTACGTCTTTTTAAAAATTCATAAGTATGATAAGCCATCAAACTTCCCCCACATCAAATCACTTTTCTTCTAGTATACAAAAAAAGTAGTAAAGATAAAAGGTTACAATTCACCTTTTATCTTTACTACTTATGCTTTTATGCAATTCCTGCACCATTTGGCATTTCTTTTGGTGCTTCAACAATTTGAAGTTTACCTTCTGGTGATTCAGCTGAAAGAATCATTCCTTGGCTAATTTGACCACGCATTTTTCTTGGTTTTAAGTTAGCCACAATGACTACTTTTTTGCCAATTAGCGCAGCTGGATCTGGATAAAATTCAGCAATACCTGAAAGAATTTGACGATGGTTTTCATCTCCAGCATCTAAACGAAATTGCAATAATTTATCTGCTCCTTTGACTTTTTTACAGTCAATAACTTCGGCAACTTTTAATTCCACTTTATCGAAATCATCGTACTTAATTTGTTTTTCTTTCGTTGAAACCAACGTTGTTTCTTCTGGATTCCATTTAATATCCTCTTCTGTAGCACTTTCGCTTTGGGACATTTTCTTTTGAATATACGTTACTTCTGTTTCAATTTCTAAACGTGGGAAAATAGGTGTTCCTTTACTTGTTACTGTTACGTCTGTTGGGAACTCACCAAAATGAATATTTTCCATGTTCATTGTTTCTGGATCTAAGCCTAATTGTTCGAAAATTTTCCCTGGTGTTTCTGTCATGACTGGTTGCAATAAGATTGCCACAATTCGTAAGCTTTCCGCTAAATGGATCATGACACTTTCTAATTCATTGCGTTTCTCTTCTTCTTTAGCCAATACCCAAGGCGCTGTTTCATCAATATATTTATTGGCACGAGAAACTAGCGTCCAGATTTCTGCAATGGCCGTATTAAATTCCATTTTTTCCATTGCTTCATGATATTTTCCAATAACATTAGCCGCAGTTGTCGATAGTTCACTATCAAATGGGGTAACTTTTGAAGCATAGGCTGGTACTTTGCCATCACAATATTTATTAATCATCGCAATTGTTCGATTCAACAAGTTTCCTAAGTCATTAGCTAAATCATAATTTAAGCGAGAAACGAAATCTTCTGGTGTAAAGACGCCATCACTACCAAATGGAATTGCTCGTAATAAATAGTAACGTAACGCATCTAGACCGTAGCGTTCTACTAACATTTCAGGGTAAACAACATTTCCTTTAGATTTAGACATTTTCCCGTCTTTCATCAATAACCAACCATGTCCAAAGACTTTTTTCGGTAATGGTAAATCCAAGGCCATTAACATAATTGGCCAATAAATCGTATGGAAACGCACGATTTCTTTCCCAACCATTTGCACGTTCGCAGGCCAATATTTTTGGAATAATGAATCATCTTCTGAACCATAACCTAGTGCTGTAATATAGTTTGATAACGCATCAATCCATACGTAAACCACATGTTTTGGATCATTTTTTAATGGAATTCCCCAAGAGAAAGTCGTTCTTGAAACGGCTAAATCTTCCAATCCTGGTTTGATGAAGTTATTTAGCATCTCATTTTTACGAGATTCTGGTTGAATAAATTCTGGATGTTCTTCGTAATATTGTACCAAGCGATCCGCATATTTACTCATGCGGAAGAAATAGGATTCTTCTTTAACTAATTCGACTTCGTGACCACTTGGTGCTTTCCCACCAATGACATTGCCTTCATCGTCACGATATACTTCAGCTAATTGTGTTTCAGTGAAAAATTCTTCATCAGAAACTGAATACCAACCTTCATATTCTCCAAGGTAGATATCTCCTTGTTCTACTAAACGATCAAAAATTTGTTGCACGGCTGCCATGTGATAATCATCCGTTGTCCGAATAAATTTATCATAGCTGATATCTAATGTTTTCCATAATTTTTGAACATCTGCTGCCATTTTATCAACGTACTCTTTTGGTGTCACATTCAACTCAGCAGCTTTTTTTTCAATTTTTTGGCCGTGTTCATCCACACCTGTTAAATAAAATACATCAAAACCCATTAAACGCTTGTAACGGGCCATTGCATCGCAGGCGATTGTTGTATATGAATTCCCAATATGTAACTTCCCACTTGGGTAATAAATTGGGGTGGTAATATAAAATGTTTCTTTCTGTGACATACAGAAAAAACCTCCTTTAGTCATTTTCCTAAACCCTCAGGATTTACTCCTAAACAGTATACCATAATTAGACATTATTAAACTATATTTCTTGTCGGTTTTCTCTTGAAAATGAAGAAAATGCCAGAAAGAAAAGAGAGAAACACCTGTCTATTTGACAAGTATTCCTCTCTTTTTTCGTTCATTTTTATTCTTTTGTCTCGAAACGAACGATACTATGGTGTCGTCCATAAAAGAAATAAATAGCCAAACCAATCACTACGGCTATGCCAAATACTTGCCAAGTAGCTAAAGACAATTGGAACATCAAAGCCGCGCAAACCACGATTGAAATTAATGGTAGAACCGGCACAAGTGGTACTTTAAATTCACCTGCTTGCGGTTCTCCTTTCATTGTCCGTAATTTGATAATTCCTAAAGCGAGAAACATCAGATAAAAGAGTGTCACGATATTTGTAAGTTCAGCCAACATCTCCATTGGAACAACACCAGCAAAAACCATTGCTAAAAATCCAGCTACATAGGTTGCATTCTTAGGTGTGTGCCGTTTCTCATCGATTTTGCTCATAAACTGCGGCAATAATCCATCTTTACTAATCGCATAAATCACACGGGCTAAACTGTACATCATCGCAATCGTCACTGTTAATAAGGTTAAAATAGCACCAACTGAAATGATTGTCGCAATTGCGCCATGATTAATGAAACGCATCGCAAAAGCCACCGGATCCTTGACCCCTAAATCCGTAAATGGAACAATTCCAGTTAAAACTAACGTAACAACAATATATAACAATGTTGAAATAATAATGGAACCAATAATCCCTTTTGGAATATCTTTTTTCGGATTCTTCACTTCCTCCGCGGCCATGCTAACCGCATCAAACCCTAGAAAGGCAAAGAAAACTAAAGCAGCACCACTGAAAACGCCTGAAAAACCATAAGGAATAAATGGTTGCCAGTTCGTTGGTTTCACATAAAAGATTCCCACGAGAACAAATAATAAAATAATCCCAAACTTCACGAAAACCATTAAGTTATTTAAACGTAACGCTGTTTTCGCTTCTAAAGATACCCAAAAAGTTACGGCTACAACGACCAACATGGCAATCAAATCAATATATGTACCATTTGTTGGATTATAAGCGCCACTTAGCGCTTGCGGCAAAGAAAAACCTAAGCTATCCAAAAAGCCATGGACATAGCCTGACCAACCTGAAGCAACGGATGAAACCGCCAAGAAAAACTCACAAATAATCATCCAACCAGTCATCCAAGCCACAATTTCTCCAAAGACCACATACATGTAGGCATACGGCCCACCAATGACCGGAATACGTGATGCAAATTCTGCATAGCATAAACCAGATAAAATAATCGCGGCTGCTGCTACCAGAAATGATAAGACGAGCCCTGGACCTGCATAGCGTTCCGCTGCGACACCTGTCACAACAAAAATCCCTGTTCCTACTACAGCCCCAATTCCTAGAAAAATTAAGTCCATCGTCTTAAGATTTTTTTTCATCCCACCACTGTCATTGACAGGCACAGTGATTTCTTTTTTTCTGAAAATAGACATGTGTTTACCCCCGTAAAAAAAATAAGCGTAAATAAACTATTTACGCTTTCATATACCCTAAAAGAATACCACCTAGAATAACAAAAATGCAACCAAAAATAACATAAAACATTTCTTTTTTTGATTTTCTTTCGCCTAAAAGGAAGATGCCCCCAAGAGTCGAAATAATAATCCCCATTTGTGATAAAGAGAAGCTAATAGCTAAGCCAATTTCACGCATGGTTAATAACATACAAATATTTCCTAAGCCCCAAAGCAGACCCGTCGTCATATTCATCCAAACAAAACGATCAACTTTGACTTTTTTGAAGGCAAAGAAACTAGCCCCCACCAACATACCAATACTTTGTGGCAAAATAATTCCCCACGGATCTAAACCAGTGGCATTAATAATGATGGTATAGACGCCATACCCAACTGTTGAGAAAATCAAGGCCCGAATCCCTTTATTAAAATCTAACATACTGTTTGAGGTTTTCGGTTGACTGTCATCATCTTGTCGAGCTGTTAAATACACCCCAAAAACTAAAAAGGCCAAAGCGATAAAGCCCACAACAAAGTCTTTTGTTTTTGTCCATTCATGGAAAAAAACAGCCCCTGCAACGGTATTAACAACTAACTGCATCCCAGTTGAAATTGGTAAGCCAACTGAAACGCCCATATATTTCATGCTATGAAATTGTTGATTCTGTCCCAAACTCCAGAATAAACCAGATATAAATCCAACAATTAATGTGGCTGTCGTCAACGTAGGCTGGATGACAAAAAAGACAACAATTGAAAATAGTAATGCGCCGATTGTCATACCTAACGTTTGTTGATTGGCGCTTCCACCAATTTTACCGCTGACTAAACCAATACTGCCCCACGCAATCATGGGCACTAAAGCGATAAGTAAACTCATAATATTCTCCTAACAAATTTATTTCATTTCATTCTAACAATAAAAACGTTTTCTAAACAACTAAGAAGAGTAAGAGAAGTTAGCAAGAAAGTTTTAATAAATAAAAAAAGGCCTATCACCTCTTTAATTTGCTGATAGACCTACTTTTTATTTCACTTCATTATAATAACTGAGGGAAGGGAAAAACAATGTCATCGTCGTACCTTGCCCTTCTGTCGATTCGACTGTTAAATCATGACCTAACTTTTTCGCTAAGCTATGGGCCAAATACAGGCCAAGACCAGTCGAATGCTGTTCGCTTTTTCGCCCGTTTTCACCAGTAAATCCTTTATCGAAAATGCGTCGTTGATCTTGTGTCGGAATGCCAATCCCAGAATCTTTTAAAGATAAATAAATACCTTGTTTATTTTTGGAAATTAGGACCGTAATCGTGCCGCCTTCTGGCGTATACTTGACTGCATTACTTAATAATTGGCGGAAAATAAAAATGACCCATTTTCGGTCGGTTAAAACCGCTTCATCTTCCCCTTCAATTGAGAATTGCAATCTTTTTTGGATAAAATAATTTGCTTGCGTACGAACAACAGATTGCACAATTTCTTTTAAAGAATATTCTTGGAGTAAATAATCTCGAGAAAAGCTGTCCAGTCTAGCATAATATAGGACTTGCTCGACATATTCATCAATTTTACCTAACTCATTTTCCAATAGATAATATTTTTTCTCTGGAATATCATCTTCGACAGATTGTACCAGTAACGTGATAGCCGCTAGGGGGACTTTGATTTCATGAACCCAAGAGTCAATGTAATCTTTTTGGTCCTGTTGGTTGTTAATTGCTTGCTGCATGGTTTGTTGGTGCTCTTGCAATAAACCGTTAATATACGTTTGGACAAGTAGTTCTTCTTCTTTTTCTGCTGTATTCAAATATTCTTGTAAAGAAGGCGGCTCTTTTTCCGTTGCCAACGAAAGCCACCACTTACGTTTTAAATAATAATCAATTGTTAAAAATAGCGATAAAAAAACACTTTGCAGTAAAAAGATATAGCCAACCACTGTCCAATCTAAGCGGACATTAGGAGCCAACCATAAAATAAAACAAGTTAAGAACAGAAAAAATAACCAACCAATTAGTAATAACCAGCGATCTTTTAAATACTTTAGAATGGTCATTGTCTACTCCTATCTAGGGCACCATATAACCGACGCCCACTTTGGTTTCAATATAGCCAGCAATCCCTGCTTGCTCAATTTTTTTTCGTAAACGATTGATATTTACCGTCAACGTATTGTCATCCACAAAACGTTCATCGTCCCATAAAGCGCGCAATAGTTTTTCACGTGTTAAAATTTTTCCGTGCTTTTTCATTAAAAGATACAGTAATCGGTATTCATTTTTACTTAAATCGATCATTTCGCCTTTGATTTCCATTCGTCCATTGTCCACATTTAAAGTAATGCCATTATGTGAAAGCACTTCACTATCCGTATCGGAATAGTTATAAGAGCGGCGCAACAAAGCATTGATTTTAGCAATTAAAACATCTATCTGGAACGGTTTTGTAACAAAATCATCCGCGCCCATGTTCATCGCCATAATCATATCCATATTGGTACTACGACTCGAAATAAAAATAATTGGTACTTTAGAAACTTCACGAATTTTTTGACACCAATAGTACCCGTCGTACACAGGTAAATTAATATCCATCAAGACTAATTGAGGATTCTCCTCTTGAAAATCATCCAATACATCATTAAAATCGGTTGTTCCAATCGTTTCAAATTGCCATTTTTGTAATTCCTCGCTAATTAATTCTCGAATGGTTGTTTCATCTTCGACAATCATGATTTTAGCCATGCAATCCCACCTCTTTTATTTCTAAATTTTCATCTTTCTTATCCTAACAAACTTCATTCTTTTTGGATATAGGACTTTATGATGATTTTTACACTATTTCAAAAATAGGCGCTAATAATTCCCATTCTGATAACATGATGAATTTACCAACAAAAGCAAAAATACCATCTAATAATAACACAGACATATTGATTCCTAATACAATAGAAGCTTTTTCAACAATTGGCATGGACTTTTTATTTTTCAAAATAAGATATAAAACAAAGTTCGTTCCATAAGTAAAAACTGTTAACAACACAATTAACTCAATCATTTTACCACTTCCTATTTTGGACTTTTCATTTTTCCTTCAATAATTTACTACTCTTAATTATAGCATAATCTTATAAAAAAATCGGCAGAGTCCTAACCCTTAAGATAAACAACAAAATAGAAGCAGCCTCTTTGGAACTCGCAAGAATCGAGCTTTTTTTAAGAGTTGAAGGTCTTGATCCTTAAAAGACAAGTCCTTCAACTCTAGTATGTTCCATGCATAGGAATTGATACCAACGTAACGAAGTGTAGTCGATCAGACAACCTCAGTTTTTCTAATGATTATATTTGTCATACACTTCTTTTAACTGGTTTAAATCTATTTTTTTCATTTGGTACAATTTTTTGGTCACTTCATTTGCTCTAGCTGGATTTGAGTCAGATAAATAACGTTTCAGTTCAGGATTGCCTGTTTGCCAACTGACCCCAAATTGATCTTCCATCCAGCCACACGGCCATTCTTTCCCTTTAGCAGTCACTTGTTGCCATAGCCGATCTATTTCCTCCTGATTTTCACAATCAATATAAATGGAGAAGGCCATGGTAAAATCAAAATCATGTTTATCTCGTGCATCCATTACTCGAAACGGTTGCTCCTGTAATGTGAAAAGTGCTTGCGCAATGTTCCCATCTTCATATTCAACTTTTTCAATTATTTCGCCTGGACCGAAAATCGCCAACCATTCTGATAGAGCTTTGGCTGCTTCGCCATATTTTTCATTAGCAAACATAAAGGTTGGTACAATTGTTTGTTCTTTTCCTGAAAAAGACACTTGCCAAGAGACACCAAATTTGTCCACTACCCAACCATATAAAGGACTAAAAGGATATTCCCCAAAAGGCATCAAAATCTGTCCGTCTGCTGTTAAATTTTTCCACAACGTTTCTGTTTGTGATAATGTTTTACATTCAACAAAAAATGAACTAGCTGGCGTAAAGGAAAATTCTGGTCCGCCATTTAAACCAATGATTGTTTGGTTCGCCAAGGTAAATTCAATGGTCATTAATGATGTTCCTTGAGGTTGATGCTCCTCATTAACGTAGTTCGTTTTACTTAGAATCGCACCTTTTTCAAAGATTGTTGTATAGAAGTTAGCAGCTTCTTCCGCTTGTGTGTCAAACCATAAACAAGGTGAAAATTTAGGCATTGTGGTTCCCTCCTTCGTTTTCTTTAGTGTAGTCAAAGATTGATAAATAAACAAAGAGAACGTTTTAGTATTTATTCATTTCCGTCTGATAGAATCGATAAATTGCTTGTTTTACTTCTTGAAGCAAGGAGGATTTTAAATGTCCCCGTGTCAAAAAATAAAAGGAACGCCAGTACTTTTCACCTAACGTTTGGAAGGGGATTTTTTCAGTAATCGCCTTTCTTGAAAGCAACGATTGCCCCATGCCCAATTCCAACATTTTAACAATCATTTCATTGTTTTTAACCGTCATGAGTGTTGGGCTTTGATTACTTTCTTCTAAATACTGTTGGGTATAATGAAAGACCCCAGAATCCTTTTCACGTACCAACCAATTCTGATTGGCAGGGTCCCCAGCTAAAACCAATTGATCCTGAATAATTTCTTCACGAGAGGCGCCTTTCGTAATTAATGGTTTTTCGATAAAGCCAAAATCAACTTGATGTTTCTCAACTTTTTCCACTACTTCTTCTGAATTGTTCATTTCTAAAACAAAATTGATCGTTGCATACTGTGTCTGTAAATGCTGCATCAGTTGCGGCAAATAATAAACTGCAAAAGTATTAGACGCAGCAATTCGGCAAGTTTCTTTAGGTAATCTCGCCTGATGAAGAGCTGTTAATGTTTCTTGCCAATCATCAGCTAAATTTAGCAAACGATTATACAAGACTTCTGCTTGCCTAGTAGGGACTACATCTTGTCGACCATTTCTTAAAAACAATGAACAGCCTAATTCTTCTTCTAATTGTTTGATTTGATTAGAAACGGCTGGTTGTGAGATATATAAGCAGGTAGCTGCTTTGGAAAAGTTCATTTGCTCATACACAATTTGAAAAGTCTTTAATAATTTAAACATAGGCATCCTTTCGATAACTTTCTATTATAAATATTATTTTAACTATTTATTTCTCAAATGTAAAAAATTTCGTTATACTGGAAGTAATGAACAAGAAAGAGAGATTTTTTCAATGAAAAATTCAGAAAATGATTATATCCAATCTTTATTCCAAATTCTTCCCGGCTTGCTAACAGCTTTCCTTGTCGCCTGCCTTAGCAAGTTTCTTGCCATCTGGTTACCTAGCTTAGGCGCCGCAACGATAGCTATTTTACTAGGAATCTTTTTGGGAAATACCTTTGTTCGCGGTGCCAATTTAAATCGCGGAACCAAAGTAGCCGAAAGTAAATTACTAGAATTTTCTGTTGTTTTATTGGGAACCACCGTGACCTTTCAAACGATTGCCCAAATTGGCTTACAAGGTGTCGCATTTATTCTCATTCAAATGTCGCTGACCATTATTTTTGCCTATTTGATCGGTAAAAAACTGGCTTTTTCTGATAATATGTCTTTATTGATGGCTGGTGGTAATGCCGTTTGTGGGTCTTCTGCTATTGCTTCGATTGCTCCAGCAATTCAAGCAGATGAGGAAGAAAAAGGCCAAATCATTACTTTAGTAAACTTATTAGGAACCGTTTTAATGTTGACCTTACCCATTTTAAGTGGGATTCTCTATGGTACCAATTTGTTGGCTCGTAGCGCACTAATCGGAGGGACTTTACAATCAGTTGGTCAGGTTGTCGCCAGTGCCAATATGGTCAATGAGAACGCAGTTCAACTTGCGATGCTCTTTAAAATTATGCGGATTGTCCTACTCGTAGCAGTTGTCTATTTATTTGGACGTTTCAAGCAAAGTAAGACGGCAGAATCAGAGGCTGAGTTGGTAGAAGTCACCAAAAAAAGCAGTGCCCTACCTTGGTATGTAGTTGGCTTTTTCATTGCCTGTGTCTTTAATAGTTTGATTCATTTCCCCGTCGTGATCAGTGAGACTGCTCATTTCTTTAGTTCTTGGTTTGAAATTACTGCCTTGGCAGCAATCGGGTTACGACTCGATTTTAAAAAGTTTTTCCAAGAAGGCAAACGTTTCTTAATCTATGGTTTATCAGTAGGAACTGTTCAAGTCGTCCTAGCCATTTTGTTGTTGGCACTGTTACAGTTCTAATAAAAAAGTTTGACGTTAACACGTCAAACTTTTTTATTTCAGCTTATTCATGCTATTATGAATAAGATTTTATTAACTTAAAGGAGTTTTTCGATGTTATTTAGTTTTAAAAAAAGCGAATGGTTAGGCAATGAACGAAATGATCTATTTGCGGGTCTCGTTTCTTCTGTCGCCATTTTACCAGAAGTAATCGGGTTTGCGATTATTGCTGGTGTTCACCCGCTTTCTGCAGTGTTTGCTTCAGCAGTTACTTTACTTGTGATTACTTTTACGGGCGGCCGTCCGGCAATGGTCTCGGCGTCTGCTGGTTCAATGGCCTTAGTCCTTGCAGGCTTAATTCAAGCACACGGTTTGTCATACATGCTTGCTGCGACTATTTTAACAGGCTTTCTGCAATTTATTTTAGGTTATTTAGGTATCCACAAATTGATGCGCTTTATTCCCAAGACAGTGATGTACGGATTCGTCAATGCGTTAGCCATTTTAATTTTCATGGCGCAAGTACAACAATTGCCTCATCAAACACTGTGGTCCTACGGCATGATTATCTGTAGTATCTTACTTATTTATCTATTACCTAAGTTTATTACAATTGTGCCTCCTGCTTTAATTGTTATTTTATTCATGACTATCCTGTCCTATTTTTTAAAAGGTCATTTACAAACGGTAGGTGATCTTGGTGAAATGAGCCAGTTTCATCCAGCGATCCGTTGGCCTAATGTACCCGTCAACTTAGAAACGTTGTGGATTATTTTACCTAGTTCTGTTGCCTTAGCAATGGTCGGGTTAATTGAATCTTTATTGACGATCCCCATTGTGGACAAAATGACAACGAGCCAAAGTGATAGCCAACGAGAAGTTAAGGCGCAAGGATTCGCTAATATAATTACCGGCTTTTTTGGTGGCCAAGCTGGCTGTGCGATGATCGGGCAAGCGGTCATTAATGTTAAATCAGGGGGACGAAAACGGCTTTCTACTTTGATTTCAGGTATTACCCTCCTTCTATTCATTTTTGTTTTTAAATCCGTGATGGTAGCCATTCCTACAGCTGCATTGATTGGGATCATGATGACAGTGGCAGTCGACACCTTTGATTGGGAAAGTTTACAGCTTTTCCGAACTTTTGAAATTACTGAAATTGTTATTTTACTCGTGACAGTGGGTGTGATCGTCTATACGCATAATTTAGCGATTGGAATTATTCTAGGTGTTCTTTTAAGTGGTCTTCTTTATCATTTTTTCAAAAAAGAACCAAAAAAAAGTTGCTAGCTTTAGCAACTTTTTTTATTTTTCCCAATATTTCTTCAACGCTGCTTTTTCTATTTTCTTAATGAACGCATCTTTGCCATCCATATATTTATCAATGCTATCGGGGTGTGCTTGGGCCAATTGCTTTTTTAATGTACCATAGGTTGTAGCAATTGCCGGATTTTCTCGTAAATAATTTCGAAAAGCAAGATGGCGCAAAATTTCTTGCGTATTGTCAAACTGATAAATATGCACATGATGTGTTCTTTTTATCGGGCCTTTTCGTAAATAACGACGTCCTGATAGCCCAAATTCCCCCATATATTCATAACCGATTCTTTCAAATTCCCCTTGTAACAGGTCTACTTTTTCAATTTCTTCAACAATGACCAAAAAATCAATAATTGGTTTGGCTGCTAAATTAGGCACAGATGTGCTACCGATATGTTCAACTTTAAGACAATTTTCCTTTAGAATCTGTTTCAACGCTTGGGCTTCTTCTTCAAACTGTTCCACCCAGGCTGGTTGATATTCAGTAACGATTACCCGCATGATTTCTTCCCTCTTTTCTATATCCGTTTCATATGTAAAATAGGAAACGGATTTCCTTGAGGATCTTCCTTTGATTCACCAATTACTTGAAACCCTTGAGATTGATAGAACTTCACTGCCCCTTCATTTTGTTTATTAGCATCAACAAAGATAATTGATTCTTGCTCTATTAACTTTTTGATAATTTCTCCACCATAGCCTTTACGAAAATAGACTGGGTCAATAAATAACATTTCCAAAGTTTGTTGATTTGTTCCACTAAAGCCCACACATTTCTGTTCTTCATTTAACCACATACTTAATTGAACTTGTTGAAAATAATCAGGTAAAACTACTTCGATTTTATCAATATCTGCCTGACTCAAAAACAAATGAGTAGCTTCTACTGAAGAACGCCATAGAGAAATTAATTGAGGATAATCGTTTTTTTTTACTTCTTTTTGGTTCAGCATTTTTAATTCCTCCCTATCTAATAAACAAAGTATACCACATTTTGTCTCTCTCAATTCCATAAAAAATAGTCAAATCAACCGTGTTTTTTCTGTCGATTTGACTGTCTCTCTATTAACTCTGATGGCTAAACGAGTAAACTAATCAAAGCCACGATAGCTAAACCGCCTTGTGTTAAAATAATTTTTTTATCACTACTTAAGCTACCGTACGCCGCCACTAAAATAATATAAATCAATAAAAATTTTGTCATCTCCATCGTTGCTTGCGCAAAATAGACACTATAAATAAGTCCTGCACCGATTAGTCCATTATAGATTCCTTGATTTTTAAACAATGTAGTCACTGATTTTCTTTGTAACTCTTGCTTATCCATTTTAAAAACACGGCTTGTTGTCTCAGATGTTGGTACAATCGTTTCTAAATACATAATGTAGAAAAATTCTACAGCCACCAAGGTTACTAAAATTGTTGAAATTAATGTCATCTGCTCCCTCCTCCCATTCCTTTGAACGAAGTAATTTTATGTAATTTTTGCTATGATGTAAATAGATATGCCTAGCCTTAACGAAAGGAAGAAACCTATGACTTTTCAAGAAACTATTAGCGCCTATATCCAAGAACGTTATCAGATAACGCCCGATTTTCCTTTTAAAAAACACCCAGACTATCTCGTCTTTCGTCATCCTAGAAATGCAAAATGGTTTGCTTTAATTATGCCACTGGATGCACAACTGCTCGGCGCTACCGAGAATAAGCAGCTCACTATTTTAACCGTTAAACTTGCGCCTGAATTGATTGCCTTATTAAAGAACCAACCTGGCTATTTTCCTGCCTATCATATGAATAAAGAGCATTGGTTAAGTCTTTCTGAAGAAATTCCGCTCTCACAAGTTTTTTCATTTATAGATGAAAGTTACCAACGGAGTTATTAAAAAAACACCCTACTCAAGGAGTAGGGTGTGAAAGATTATTTAAGCTTATTTGCTTAAAGCGTCTTTTGCTTGTTCAGCTAACGCTGTAAATGCTGCTGCATCGTTAACGGCTAAGTCAGCTAACATTTTGCGGTTGATATCAATCTCTGCCAATTTCAAACCGTGCATTAATTTAGAATAGCTTAAGCCATTCATGCGAGCTGCCGCGTTGATACGTGCAATCCATAATTTACGGAAGTCACGTTTCTTTTGACGACGGTCTCTGAATGCATAGTAATAAGAGTTCATTACTTGTTCTTTTGCTGATTTAAATAAAGTATGTTTTGATCCGTAGTAGCCTTTCGCTAACTTAAGGACTTTTTTACGACGTTTACGGGTTACTGTTCCACCTTTAACACGTGCCATGTTGAATTCCTCCTAATATCTTGTTTCTCTTGACGGTAATCTAAAAGTCACCGAGTTGTTTTATTTCATTCTTGCTAATTGTTGGCGGATACGTTTGTAATCGCCTTTTGCAACCATGCTTGCTTTACGCAATTGACGGCGTTGTTTTTTAGTTTTACCGTGGAAACGGTGAGATGTAAAGGCACGGCCACGTTTTAAGCCGCCTCCACCAGTACGTTTTACACGTTTTGCTAATCCGCGGTGTGTTTTTTGTTTTGGCATGACTAATTTTCCTCCTCAAAATCTTTGCTTCAAGTGAAAGACTCTAACAGTCACAACTGTCGAATATCCTTCTTGTAGAAATTACCAAAAGTCCGAATGCTCGGTCTCTTCGTTTACTTGTCGTTTTTCGGTGCCAGCGTTAGAAACATGCTGCGTCCGTCCATTTTCGCTTTTTGTTCCACTGTGGCGATGTCCGCAGTTTCTTCAGCTAAGCGATCAAGAACTTTCTGACCAATCTCTTTATGGGTAATGGCACGGCCTTTGAAACGGATAGAAGCTTTCACTTTGTCTCCTTTTTCTAAGAACTTACGCGCATTACGAAGTTTTGTATTGAAGTCATTTACGTCAATTGTTGGACTTAAACGAACTTCTTTGACGTTGATCACTTTTTGTTTCTTGCGAGCTTCACGCTCTTTCTTTTGTTGTTCGAAACGGAATTTTCCATAATCCATAATTCGCGCAACTGGTGGTTTCGCTCCTGGCGCTACAAGTACTAAATCCAAGTTTGCAGATTCAGCGATTTGTAATGCTTCTGCTTTGGTTTTTACACCTAATTGTTCACCATCTTGTCCGATCAAACGTAACTCGCGTGCACGAATGCCGTCGTTAACCATCATATCCTTTGCTATGGTCATTCACCTCCAAAATTTTTAAGAGAAAATCCTAACGGAAGTCTGCTTTGTTTGCTAAATGCAATAAAAAAACAGGTTCCTATCCAGAACCCGCCAACAGTCTGCCTTACTTAAAAAAATAAGGAATACTTTATCTAGCCCAGCGATATACTCAACTAAGGCGAGAAGCGGGTGCTTCTGCTTTCATTTCTCAACTTCACTAGTTTACCTTAGTTTATCCTAGTTGTCAATATATTTCCTCAAAAAAAAACGAATCTAGCACTAGATTCGTTTGAACTCGTATTTTAATCATTAATAATTAGTGGACTGTCCCAATGTGACTTCCTAGAAACAAATGGTTCAACACATGGTGTACATTTTCTATCCCCTAGGCGATCCCTGTAGTCCCTACAGTTCTTCTATTTATAAGGTTTCTCGTTTAGACAAGCCACGTTCTAAGATTTTTTGGCTTCTAAGATACTCTGAATTTTCTGTACTTTCAGAAAAAGACAACTCTGTTTCTATCTCCTCTGACTCAATACAAATGAGTTCTTTGCCATACCATTGTGCTTTATACAACAGTTTAGCTAAAAATAAAGACCAAGCCAGTTCAGAACGATCATGTTTTGGCGGCCGTTCATTACTGTGATGGGCTTTTTCAATACAAATAACATCGTAACTTGAAACCAATTCCGTTGTAATTTTGTTTAAAATATCCGTTCGTTGGTTGGCTATTTTTTCGCGAATTTTTGCGACTTTTATTTTTTGTTTTTGATAATTTTTTGCTTGCGAAAGATCGACACCTTTTTCTAAAGCAATCATTTTACGCTTGTTTAATTTTCGTTCTTCTTGACGTAGTTTTTGCTTTAAATGCTTTGAACAATAGCTTTTTTCGAAGCTTTCACCATTCGAAAGCAGCGCAAATTTTTCCCTACTGCTACAAATTCCCACCATTTTTTGTTGCTTTGTTTTCGTTTCAATCGGCGCTTCACATAAAATGGAAACATAATAATTGTGACTCGCACTCATAGAAATAGTTACAGATTTTATCTCCCCCAGCGGTTGGCGGTGTACCTTCATTTTAATTAAAGATTTCAATTTAGGTACCTTCAAATAACGATTATCCAAAATTTTGACCGTGCCATGTTGATTGTTCGTAGTGTAGGAATGCACCGTTTCTTTCTTTTTCTTTTTTGGAAAGCCCATCCCTTTTTCCCGATAAAAATTTTTAAAGGCTCGATCCAAATAAACTTGTGCATTTGCCAAGGCTAAACTATCAACTTCTCTGAGGACAGGGTATTGTATCTTATATTTAGCTGGCGTTGGCATTTTAAACGTTTGTTGAGGATTTTTTCGCATCTCTTTGTAGATATCAATCCGGTCTTGTAACATTAAATTATACACCAAGCGAACACAAGAAAATGTTTTTTGAATAAACTCTTCTTGTTTTGAGGTTGGATAAAGTCTGTATTTATAAGCTTTCAGAGCCTTCATCTCATAACCACCCTACCAAGATAGTTAGAAAAGAAGCTGGTTATAAACCAGCTTTTCTTTTCTTCTCTTCAATTTTTTCACGGTACATTGCAACTTCGTCTTCAGCACAATAAACATAGTGTCCATTGAGAATTTCACGGAGCTCACGATCTTTTCCATCTGCCGCTGCAGGCTGGTAAACGATCCGTTTACGTGTGCGTTCATAGTCTGGATCTGGTAATGGAATCGCAGAAAGTAAACTTTCTGTATAAGGATGAACGCCGAAATTATAGACATCATCACTTGTGCCCATTTCCAATAATTTCCCACTGTGCATTACGCCAATTCGGTCACTGATATGTTTTACCATCGATAAGTCATGTGCGATAAACAAGTAAGTTAAGCCTTGTTCTTTTTGTAAATCTTGTAATAAGTTTACTACTTGAGCTTGAATCGACACATCCAAAGCCGAAATTGGCTCATCACAGATAATGAAACGTGGATTAACCGCTAAAGCACGAGCAATCCCGATCCGTTGACGTTGCCCACCAGAAAACTCATGAGGATAACGCGTACTGTGACTTGGATTTAAGCCCACCGTTTTTAAAAGTTCATTGACTTTTTCTTCCCGCTCTTTTGGTGTTTTAGCTAATCCATTGACATCGATTCCTTCAGCAATAATATCATTGACTTTCATTCTTGGATTCAATGAAGCATATGGATCTTGGAAGATCATTTGAACATCGCGGCGGAATGCTTGCATGTCCGCTTTTGATTTAATTTTGCTAATGTCTTTTCCATCGAAAAGAATTTCACCAGCAGTTGGATCATATAAACGAATGACACTGCGACCAGTTGTTGATTTTCCACTTCCTGATTCGCCAACTAATCCAAAGGTTTCGCCTTCAAAAATATGAAAACTAATGTCATCAATGGCTTTTACTTCGTCTTTACGACCAACATTGAAATACTGTTTCAAACCAGTGACTTCTAATAGGACTTTTTTCTCTTCTGCCATTAATTACTACCTCCTGGATTTTTTTGACGCTCTGCATAAATTGCCCAACGACGAACAATCTCTGCTGGAGGCGTAACTTTTGGTGCTTGTGGTGCTAATAACCACGTTGCTGCTTTGTGTGTCGGTGATACTTCAAAATAAGGTGGTTCTTTTTCTGTATCAATTTTTAAAGCAAACTCATTCCGTGGATAGAAGGCATCTCCAGTTGGTGGATCTAATAAATCTGGAGGTGAACCTGGAATCGCATAAAGTTTGTCTTCTGTTCCTTCCATCGTTGGCATTGACCCTAAAAGTCCCCAAGTATATGGATGTTGTGGATTATAGAAAATTTCTTCTGCTGTTCCCACTTCAACCAGACGTCCACCGTACATGACAGCGACACGGTCAGCCACGTTCGCTACTACCCCTAAATCATGGGTAATGAAAATAATCGAAGTGCTAATTTTTTCTTGTAAGTCTTTTAATAACTCTAAAATTTGTGCTTGGATGGTTACGTCCAACGCTGTAGTTGGTTCATCTGCAATTAGAACTTCGGGATAACAAATTAGAGCAATTGCAATGACAATCCGTTGACGTTGCCCACCAGAAAATTGGTGTGGATAGTTTTTCAAACGTTTTTCAGCATTAGGAATGCCGACTAATTTTAGTAATTCTAATGCTTGCGCTAAGCCTTCTTTTTTTGAGACTTTATTATGTTTGATTAATGATTCCGCCACTTGTTTGCCAATTGGCATCGTTGGGTCTAATGAAGTCATCGGATCTTGGAAAATCATTGCGATTTCTTTACCACGAATGGCTTGCATTTGTTTTTCTGTTTTATGAACAATATCTTGTCCTTTAAACAAAATTTCCCCGTTATCAATATTGGCATTACTGCTCAACAAACGCATAATACTGCGGGTTGTAACAGATTTACCACTCCCTGATTCACCTACGATGGCTAACGTTTCACCTTTATAAAGATCAAAACTCACACCACGAATGGCGTTGACTTTACCTGCAAATGTATCAAAGGAGATTCTTAAGTCTTTAACTTCTAATACTTTTTCCATAGTCATTCACCACTCTTACTCTTTCATCTTAGGATCAAATGCGTCACGTAAACCATCAGCTAACAAGTTGAAACAAATCATGATAACTGAAAGTGTTGCCGCTGGAATCCACATTAAATATGGAAGGAAACGGAAAGTTTTGTATCCTTCGTTTAACAAGGTTCCTAAAGATGCGGTTGGTGGACGTAAGCCTAACCCAATAAAACTTAGGAACGCTTCAAAGAAAATTGCCGATGGGATACTGAACATCATTTGGACAATAATGACACTTGAGATATTCGGTAAAATATGTTTAATAGCAATTTTCCAACGAGATTCGCCCAATGTTTCTGCTGCCATGACAAACTCTTGGTCTTTTAGTTTCATGGTCTGGGCTCGCACAATCCTGGCCATTGATATCCAGTTTGTAATAACCATGGCTAAAACAATCGAAACAATCCCTGGATCAAAGACTGTTAGCATCAAGATCATAACAACTAAGTTAGGAATACCAGAAAGAACTTCTAAAATACGTTGCATCACTGTATCGACACGACCACCGACTAACCCGGAAATCAGTCCATACGTTACCCCAATCGTAATATCTAGAATCGCCGCGATAAACGCAATTAATAAGGAAATACGTGTTCCCATAAATAAACGACTTAGGACATCACGACCTAAACCATCTGTTCCTAGATAAAAGTTTACGTTATCTGGAACGTTTGCTTGTGCATATTTATCAACTAATTGACCAGCAACTGTTGTTTTACCATTTAAACCATTCACGCTTTCCAAGCCAGGAATTCGTGGTGGTAAGTTAATGTAAGAAACATTTTGTTTCGTTGGGTTATGTGGTGAAACCCAAATGGTAATAATAGAGATAAAGATAATAACTGCTAAGAAACTCATTGAGATAACTGCAGCTTTATTCTTTTTCAAACGACGCCATGAGTCTTGTAAGAAACTTAAAGACGGTGTGGCAATACGCTCTCTTTCTTTTAGAGTTGAAGTGTTTAGAGGCTGAAACTCATCTGCCGGAATATCTTTAATCGCTTGTGGTAGATTATTTTTATTGACTGTTTCCATTAGCCTTTTGCACCTCCTGATACGCGAATTCTTGGATCAATTAAACCATAAAGTAAGTCAACAATCAGAATTACAACAACTAACATTGTTGAATACAAAATAGTTACTGCCATAATTGTTGGATAGTCGTTTGTCATAATTGATTTTACAAACTGTTCCCCAATTCCAGGGATGGCAAAAATATTTTCTACTACTAAAGAACCTGTCATTAAACCAACGGCTAAAGGTCCTAATAAGGTAATCAATGGAATTAAACTGTTTCTTAACCCGTGGCGGAATGCAACTTGCCAGCGACTCAAGCCTTTTGCTTTGGCTAATTCGACATAATCACTATGCAAGACCTCTACCATCTCGGTTCGAATAAACCTAGCCGAATCGGCCATTGGACTCATTGCCAAGGCAATAGTTGGCAAGATTGTGTAGGCAAAACCATTCCACATAGCAATTGGTAAGATTCTTAATTTCATTGCAAAAATGTATTGTAATAATACCGCGAAAACAAAGTTTGGAATAGAACGACCTAAAATGGCTAACAATGTTGCCAACGTATCTACCCAAGTATTTTGACGCATCGCTGCGATAATCCCCAATAAAATACCGACTAACGTACCAAAGATAATCGCTTGTCCTCCCAGTTGAAGGGATGGTCCAATTCGACCAGCTAATAACTTAGCAACAGGTTGGTTTTTAAATTGGAATGAAATACCAAAGTCTCCCGTTACCAGGTTCTTTAAGTAAATTCCGTATTGAACAATCACTGGTTTATCTAAGCCAGATTGTTTATTCAACATAGCGATTGTTTCTGGACTAAGTTTTTCTTGGTTGGTATAAGGCGTACCTGGTAATAATTGCATTAAGAAAAACGTAATCGTTGCGATTAACCACAAAGTGATAATCATGAAAAAGATCCGTTTAAGAAAATATTTTCCAAAACTATTCAATAATGACACCTCCGAGATTTTTTTGACTTCCTCAGTTATTTTCGTTAAAGTAATGACTAGATAGACCACAATAATAGATAGGGTGAACACATGAAAACTTTTAAATGGCCAATTATTACAGCCGTTATTTCCAGTATCGGCATTTTTCTTTACTTATTAATAAGTAAAGAACCTATCACTACCTCCTCATTATCAGATACCTTCTTTATCGTTTCGCTTTTCTTTTTAATTATCGGCATTGCTTTATGGATTATGTCCTCTGGCTTTTTCGATAACTTTCAGCGCTCAATGAAAAACGCGTTTCGTTTTAAAAAGAAAAATGAACCGAAAGAGTTTATCCCGCTTTCAGTCATTGGCGATGCACATCGCTCTTTCTGGCTAAAAACTGGGGGCATCTTACTGATTCTGTCTTTAGGCTTTCTACTATTTTACTTGGTCTAAGACAAGATAGCAAGAGGACCGTTGCCTTTTATTCCATGGCAAAGGTCCTTTTTTGTTTGCTATCGATCTTTTGTCAGGTTATTCTGAAATGTATGCCCATTTGTAGTCATACGTTGCGCCAGCAGGATGAACTGCGACATCTTTGACTTTTTCAGCACGTAAATGCGCTTCTGATTTTTGGAATAATGGTACCACACCCATGTCTCCCATAATCGTTTTCTCTGCATTTAACATATCATCCCAACGTTTTTCAGGATCTGTCGCATCTGCACTACTTGCAGCTTTCACGAACTTGTCAAACTCTGGATTGTTATAACGTCCACGGTTATATGAGTTATCTGAAGCAAATAAGTCTAAGAAACTACTTGGATCAGCATAGTCAGCACTCCAACCACCGATTACTGCATCAAAGTCGCCTTTGTTTGAACGATCTAAACGAACAGAGAATGGAACCGGACTAACCGTTACCTTCACACCATCTAAAGCATCTTGAATTGACCCTTGAACAAATTCAACTGTTTTCTTAGAAGAATCTGCATCTGAAGAAAGAATATCCATTGTTAAAGTTGAAATCCCCAATTCTTTTTTCGCTTTTTCCCAGTATTCTTTAGCTTTTTTCGTATCATATTCAATTTGACTACCTGCTTCTTTAGCAAAGTCTTTGCCGCCACTTGGGTCTTTTGCCATATCTGCTGGTACTAAACCGTTCGGCTCGATAGAACCATCCCCTAAGATTGATTCAACTAACGCTTTACGGTCGATTGAGTAAGAAATTGCTTTACGTAAGTTTGCATTTCTAAATGGTGATTTTTCATCACGTTGATTTAGTTCCATATATTGTGTTGATGCTTCTTTTTGACTAACAAAAGCTGGGTCATTGGCCATTTGTTGGGCTAATTCACCAGAAAGAACGACATCGTCTGTTTGTCCATCTTGGAACAAGTTCAACGCGGTTGGTGATTCTTTCACGACATTCACATCTACTGAGTCCAGTTTCACTGTGTCTTTATCCCAATATTGATCGTTTTTCTTGAATGACCATTTTGTATCTGTACCAGGACCATCAAAGCCGTCTAAGACGAATGGCCCATTGTAGACAGCACTTTCGCTGTTTGATGCATAATTTTTACCATATTTTTCCACAATATCTTGACGTTGCGGGAAGAATGATGGGAAAGCTAATAAGTAATCAAAGTATGGTGTTGCTTTTTCTAAAGTGATTTCTAATTCTGTATCACTGACTGCTTTAATTCCTAATTCTGATTTATCTTTTTCCCCTTTAGCAATGGCATCACCATTTTTTACAGAGGCATACAGATAAGCATATTCAGAAGCTGTCGCTGGATCAACTGTTCGTTGCCATCCGTAAACATAGTCATTAGCAGTCACTGGTTTACCGTCTGACCATTTTGCATCTTTATTTAATTTAATTTTGTATGTTAGTCCATCTTCAGAAACTTCTGCTTTTTCCGCTGCACCTGCAGGTTGGACTTTGTTATCTTTGTCTAAACGATAAATTCCTTCATATACATTATTTAATGCAATAAAACTAATTCTGTCTGTTGCTAGTGATAAATCAGCTGTTGGCATTTCTTGTTGTTCTGTGACACGTAAAACTTGTTCGCCACTTGCCTTACCGCCACCAGACGCGCTTGAGCTATCTGACGTTCCGCCGCCTCCACAAGCCGCTAAAGTTGTTACGCTAAATAATGTAATCACACCGAATGTTAATGACTTTTTCAATTTCATAGTGTTGCCTCCTAAAATAATACAATCTGTATTTTCTGAAAAATCAGAATTTAATAATTATTTATTGCTATGGAATATATCTTACATTTTTCATATTAAAATTGCAAGTCAAAATGTTAACTTTTTTTAATTTTTCTTCTCTTCCTATCAGAAACCCCTCTTTTTCTTCCTGTCTTTTATTGCAATTCTTTTGTCAGTTTTCTAAACATTATGGTAAATTAGGAAGTAAAGGAGTGACAAAATATGAAAAATTCTACGTTTTTAAAGGATTTGTTTGCTATTGATAAAGCAAATGACGAATTATTTCGGTTAGTTGGTGTCGCAATTTGTATGGCAATTCCATTATTAATTGGTTATTTTTCCAATAATTTACTCATTGGGACCTTTGGCTCGATGGGCATTTATACGTTTATTTATTATCAGCCGCTTCCTTTGCCCCAATTATTGCGCAGACTGAATATTGTTGGCTTTTTTATTGTTCTGGGCAACAGCTTAGGAATGCTAAGTCACCATGTGCCTTGGTTGATTCCCATTACAATTGCCATCGTCGCTTTTCTTGCACGCTTACTTTTTAGATTGTATGGCATTGAGAAGCCTGGTGCTTTGTTAGTTATCATGTCAACCGCAATGGGAACAAGCAACAATTTTCCTTTACATAAGATTCCCATCATGGCCAGTTTTGTTCTTTTAGGAGTAGTGACCGGCATTATCATGGGCATTGTGCTTCATTTCATTGACAAGCGCCCCTACGTTTTTCAAAAACGGATGTCTCTTCAAGAACGACTTTATATCGATCCCGCTTCTTTATTAGATGCTTTGCATTATGCGGCCATTTTATTTTTAGCGGCTTATTTAAGTCAATCGCTTCATTTAGTCAATGCCTATTGGATGACGTTTACTTGCGCAGCCATTTTACAAGGGGAAAATTTACATTCTGTGATGCAGCGAAATGTTCAACGGATTCTAGGTACGAGTCTTGGTTTGTTGCTTTCTGCAATTTTATTAATGATTCCCTTTACACCTTTACAAACAATCGGTATCATTAGTATTCTGTATGCAGCTTTTGAAGGATTCATTAACAGAAACTATGCGATTGCCAGCTTTTTTATTACCCCGATGTCCTTATTATTATCAAATCTTGCACGACAGCAAGTCATTAGTAATCTTTTAAACTATCGATTAGTCGGGATTGTGTTAGGTAGTTTACTTGGTTTTGCCGGCGCTTATGTTTTCACAACTGCGCTACGTTTCTATAATCGGGCCTACTCAATTGATGAAACCTTTGAAAATCAACAAGAAGAAAGAGGCGTTTTATGAAAATAACTTATCCCTTGCCACCAAATTTGCCAGAACAACTTCCTCTATTAACGAACTGTCAATTAGAAGATGAGGCAATCTTAGAAAATCATTTGTATCAGCAGATTGATTTACCGAATCAAGAAGTTCGTAACTTAGTCTTTCGGGATGCTGTTTTCGATCATCTTTCATTAGCAAATGGCCAGTTTGCTTCTTTTGATTGTAGTAATGTGCGTTTTGAAGCTTGCGATTTTTCTAACGTCGAATGGCTGTCTGGCAGTTTTCATCGAGTGACTTTCCTTCGTTGCAATTTGACAGGAACGAATTTTGCAGATAGCTATTTAAAAGATTGTCTATTTGAAGATTGCAAAGCCGATTATGCTTCTTTTCGTTTTGCAAATTTTAATCTTGTTCACTTTAATCAGACACGTTTAGTCGAAAGTGAATTTTTCGAGGTCACCTGGAAGAAACTCCTTCTAGAAGCTTGCGATTTAACCGAAAGTAATTGGTTAAATACTTCTTTAAAAGGATTGGATTTTTCCCAAAACACCTTTGAACGCTTGACTTTCTCACCAAACTATTTATCAGGTCTTAAAGTCACCCCTGAACAAGCCATTTATTTGGCAAGTGCCCTTGGTTTGGTGATTACCTAAGAAAATTTTAAAAAAATAGCCGAATAACTGGTTCTGTCGGTTCTTTCTTATTAAATTGTTATTAATTTTTTGGAAAAACCAACGGAACCATTTTACTTGTGCCTTATTTTTAGGTAAACTATCTTAGGTTAAGCAATCTCTTTTTTTGGAACAAGAGAAACTTTTGGAATCATTTCCTATAAATCATGAAGAGATTATGACAAACGTTCTTCTAATCCAAGAACGTCTTTTGTCCTATACTCGATTCTACTCAAAAGGAATGTCAGTGAATGAATATAAAAAAACAAGGTCTCGGTCAAGCGACGGGAAAAATCATTTTAATGGGGGAACACGCCGTTGTTTACGGCGAACCAGCAATCGCCTTTCCTTTTCAAGCGACAGAAATCACAGCCGTCTTTACCCCGGCAAAAACTATGCAGATTGATTGTGCATATTTTACAGGATTGCTTGAAGATGTGCCCCAAGAGCTAGCAAATATCAAGGAAGTTGTTCAGCAAACCTTACATTTTTTAAAGGAAGATACATTTAAAGGCACTTTGACCTTAACAAGTACGATTCCCGCTGAACGAGGAATGGGCTCAAGCGCAGCAACCGCTGTGGCCATCGTTCGAAGCCTTTTTGATTATTTTGATTACGCTTATACATATCAAGAATTGTTTGAGCTTGTTTCCTTAAGTGAGAAAATTGCTCATGGCAATCCTAGTGGTATCGATGCCGCAGCAACAAGCGGCGCTGATCCCTTATTTTTTACTAGAGGATTTCCGCCCACACATTTCTCGATGAATTTATCTAATGCCTACTTAGTAGTAGCTGATACGGGAATTAAAGGTCAAACACGTGAAGCAGTGAAAGACATTGCGCAGCTAGCTCAAAATAATCCCACAGCAATCGCTAAAACAATGAAACAATTAGGTTCTTTTACTAAAGAAGCAAAGCAGGCAATTTTACAAGATGATAAACAAAAATTAGGTCAGCTAATGACGTTAGCGCAAGAGCAACTCCAGCAATTAACCGTCAGCAACGATATGCTGGATCGACTAGTGGCTCTCTCTCTAGAACATGGCGCTCTAGGAGCAAAATTAACCGGCGGCGGTCGCGGTGGCTGTATGATTGCCTTAACAGATAATAAAAAGACCGCACAAACCATTGCACAGACTTTAGAAGAAAATGGAGCTGTTGCTACATGGATTCAATCATTAGAGGTGAAAAAGTAATGCTTTCAGGAAAAGCACGAGCGCATACAAATATTGCTCTGATTAAATATTGGGGAAAAGCCAATGAAGAATACATTTTACCAATGAATAGTAGTTTATCATTAACATTAGATGCCTTTTACACAGAAACAACTGTGACATTTGATGCCCATTATTCAGAAGATGTATTTATTTTAGATGGTACCTTGCAAAACGAAAAACAAACAAAAAAAGTCAAAGAATTTTTGAACCTTGTTCGTCAACAAGCCGATTGTACTTGGTTTGCAAAAGTGGAAAGTCAAAATTTTGTGCCTACTGCAGCTGGTTTGGCTTCTTCAGCGAGTGGTCTAGCTGCTTTAGCAGGGGCCTGTAACGTAGCCTTAGGATTAAATCTTTCAGCAAAAGACTTATCACGTTTAGCGCGACGTGGTTCAGGTTCTGCTTGTCGCAGCATTTTTGGTGGTTTTGCTCAATGGAACAAAGGCCACTCTGATGAAACGTCGTTTGCTGAAAATATTCCAGCTAATAATTGGGAAAACGAATTGGCCATGCTCTTTATCTTAATTAATGATGGCGAAAAAGATGTTTCCAGCCGTGATGGAATGAAACGAACAGTAGAAACTTCTAGCTTTTATCAAGGTTGGTTGGACAATGTGGAAAAAGATTTATCACAAGTTCATGAAGCAATTAAAACAAAAGACTTCCCTCGTTTAGGAGAAATCATTGAAGCCAATGGGTTAAGGATGCATGGAACAACCTTAGGCGCTGTCCCTCCATTTACTTACTGGTCCCCAGGCAGTTTACAAGCGATGGCTTTAGTTCGCCAAGCACGGGCCAAAGGAATTCCTTGTTACTTTACAATGGATGCAGGTCCGAATGTCAAGGTTTTAGTCGAAAAGAAAAACTTAGAAGCATTAAAAACATTTTTAAGTGAACATTTTTCAAAAGAGCAGTTAGTCCCAGCTTTTGCTGGTCCCGGAATTGAATTGTTTGAAACGAAAGGAATGGATAAATAAGCATGATTGAAGTTACTACGCCAGGAAAGTTATTTATTGCAGGAGAATATGCCGTTGTTGAACCTGGCCACCCTGCCATTATCGTTGCTGTGGATCAATTCGTAACTGTAACTGTCGAAGAAACAACAGATGAAGGCAGTATTCAATCTGCACAATACAGCTCTTTACCTATTCGTTGGACACGCCGAAATGGTGAGCTTGTATTAGATATTCGCGAAAATCCTTTTCATTATGTTCTAGCGGCGATTCATCTAACTGAAAAATATGCGCAAGAGCAAAACAAAGAATTGTCATTTTATCATTTAAAAGTGACGAGTGAATTAGATAGTTCAAATGGACGAAAATATGGTCTTGGTTCAAGCGGTGCAGTAACCGTTGGAACTGTCAAAGCCTTGAATATTTTTTATGACTTAGGTTTGGAAAATGAGGAAATTTTCAAATTATCAGCATTAGCTCACTTAGCCGTTCAAGGAAATGGTTCTTGCGGAGATATCGCCGCCAGCTGTTACGGGGGCTGGATTGCCTTTTCAACCTTCGATCATGATTGGGTCAATCAAAAAGTAACCACTGAAACATTAACTGATTTGTTAGCAATGGACTGGCCTGAATTAATGATTTTTCCGTTAAAAGTACCGAAACAACTACGTTTACTAATTGGTTGGACAGGTAGTCCTGCGTCCACTTCAGACTTAGTTGATCGAGTTCATCAATCAAAAGAAGAAAAACAAGCGGCTTATGAGCAGTTCTTAATGAAAAGTCGGCTTTGTGTCGAAACAATGATTAATGGCTTTAACACAGGAAAAATTTCTGTTATTCAAAAACAAATTACTAAAAATCGCCAATTGCTCGCCGAATTATCTTCACTGACTGGTGTGGTAATCGAAACAGAAGCCTTGAAAAATCTTTGTGATTTGGCTGAATCTTATACAGGAGCTGCGAAATCTTCTGGCGCTGGCGGGGGGGATTGTGGGATTGTAATTTTCCGCCAAAAATCTGGGATTTTACCATTAATGACTGCTTGGGAAAAAGACGGAATTACCCCACTGCCACTTCACGTCTATACCTATGGTCAAAAGGAGTGTAAGGAGAAGCATGAATCGAAAAGATGAACATCTATCATTAGCTAAAGCGTTCCACAAAGAAAAAAGTAATGACTTTGATCGTGTGCGTTTTGTTCACCAATCGTTTGCTGAATCCGCTGTTAACGAAGTGGATATTTCCACTTCGTTTCTTTCTTTTCAGCTTCCCCAACCTTTTTATGTCAATGCAATGACAGGTGGTAGTCAGCGTGCAAAAGAAATTAATCAGCAATTAGGCATTATTGCCAAAGAAACTGGCCTTTTAGTTGCGACAGGATCTGTCTCGGCAGCGTTAAAAGATGCTAGTTTAGCGGATACGTATCAAATTATGCGAAAAGAAAACCCAGATGGACTCATTTTTGCCAATATTGGTGCAGGCTTGGGTGTGGAAGAAGCAAAGCGAGCGCTTGATTTATTTCAAGCGAATGCCTTACAAATCCATGTAAATGTGCCCCAAGAATTGGTCATGCCTGAAGGAGATCGTGATTTCACTAATTGGCTAACCAAGATTGAAGCTATCGTACAGGCCGTAGAAGTGCCTGTCATTGTCAAAGAGGTTGGCTTTGGCATGAGCCAAGAAACCTTAGAAAAACTTACCTCTATCGGCGTTCAAGCAGCGGATGTGAGCGGCCAAGGCGGAACGAGTTTTACACAAATTGAAAATGCCCGGCGGAAGAAACGAGAACTTTCTTTCTTAGATGATTGGGGGCAATCAACGGTCATCTCTCTTCTGGAATCACAAAATTGGCAAAAGAAACTAACTATTCTCGGCTCTGGCGGTGTGCGTAACTCTCTTGATATTGTCAAAGGACTCGCTTTAGGTGCCAAAAGCATGGGAGTTGCTGGGACTATCTTAGCTTCCCTTATGAGTAAAAATGGTTTAGAAAATACCTTAGCCCTTGTACAGCAATGGCAAGAAGAAGTGAAAATGCTTTATACTCTTTTAGGAAAAAAGACGACAGAAGAATTGACGAGTACCGCACTTATCCTCGATCCAGTTTTAGTTAATTGGTGTCATAACCGTGGTATCGACAGCACTGTTTTCGCAAAACGTTAAAGAGACCAGAACATTAATGTTCTGGTCTCTTTATTTGAGTTCTTTTATCCTACATAAGCATCTAAGATAATTTGTTTTAGTTCACTAATTAATGGTTCTTTCGGATTTGCAGTTGTACATTGGTCTTCATATGCAAGTTCTGCCATACGATCAACCGTTGTGTCTAATGTTTCTTGTGAGACACCTTGGGCTTTCAAGTTCATGTCAATTCCGACTGATTTACCTAAGTCTGCTACTGCTGTTGCTAAAGCTTCTACTAATTCTGCGGTAGTATTTCCTTTTAAGCCTAAGAATTTTGCAATGTCTGCATAATCAGTATCGGCGCGGAAGTAATCATATTTAGGGAACATTGCGTGTTTTGATGGATCTTTCGCATTGTAACGAATAATATGTGGTAATAAAATCGCATTTGTACGACCATGTGGAATGCCATATTCCCCACCAATTTTATGAGCAATAGAGTGACAAATACCTAAGAATGCATTAGCAAATGCCATCCCTGCCATGGTTGATGCATTATGCATTTTTTCGCGAGATTCCATATCTGGACGTTTCACTGAATTTTCTAAATGATCGAAAACTAACTTGATTGCTTGTAAACTTAAACCACGTGTGTAATCTGAAGCCATTACGGAGACATAAGATTCAATAGCATGTGTTAAAACATCCATACCTGTATCTGCAGTGACTGAAGCTGGCACAGACATTACGAACTGTGGATCAACAATCGCTACATCTGGTGTTAACGCATAGTCTGCTAACGGATATTTCACGTGTGTTTCACTATCAGTAATAACGGCAAATGGTGTAACTTCTGAACCAGTTCCTGAAGTAGTTGGAATACAAACAAATTGTGTTTTTTCTGGTTTGGCAATTTTATATGTCCGTTTGCGGATATCTAAGAATTTTTGTTTTGCACCAAAGAACTCCGTATCTGGGTGTTCATAGAACATCCACATGCCTTTCGCTGCGTCCATTGCAGAACCGCCACCCAAGGCAATCACTGTATCTGGTTGGAAATCAACCATCATTTTGGTACCTGCATAAACAGTATTTGTTGATGGGTTTGGTTCAACATCAGAAAATACTTCGATTTTCACATCATTTTTACGTTTTTGTAGCTCTTTACGTACGATATCTGCATAGCCAAATTGAACCATACCTGGGTCACAAACTAACATGACACGTTCAACATTTTCCATTTTTTGTAGATATTGTAAAGAATTTTTTTCAAAGAAAATTTTTGGAGGTAATTTAAACCATTGCATATTATTTCTCCGTTTCGCTACCGTTTTAATATTAATTAAGTTAATGGCTGATACGTTTTTAGAAACAGAGTTTTTCCCGTATGAACCACAACCAAGTGTTAAGGATGGAATCATTTCGTTATAAATGTTACCAATACCACCTTCTGCTGATGGAGTATTCACTAAAATACGACAAGCTTTCATACGTAAACCAAAAGCAACTTGTAACTCTTCATCTTCTGTATGAATTACTGCTGTATGTCCTAAACCACCTAAGTTTAACATCGCTTCACATAGTTCAAAAGCATGCTCTGCATTGTTTGATTTCATCATTGCTAAAACTGGCGATAATTTTTCTCTTGATAATGGATATTCTGGACCTGCACCTTCTAATTCAGCGACTAAAATTTTTGTGCCTTTTGGTACGCTAATTCCTGCTAATTCAGCAATTTTTTCTGCAGAGTTACCGACAATCGCTGGATTTACTGCGTATTTGCCTTCATTCATCACTGCATCTTCTAGTTTTTGTAATTCATTCGGTTTCACGAAGTAAACGTTATGTGCTTCAAACTCAGCTTTGACAGAAGCATAAATTTCTTTATCCACAATGACCGCTTGCTCAGAAGCACAAATCATTCCATTATCAAATGATTTTGAAACAATTAAATCATTAACCGCACGTTTTACTTTAGCCGTTTTTTCAATATAAGCTGGTACGTTCCCAGGACCAACGCCTAGTGCTGGTTTACCTGTTGAGTATGCAGATTTTACCATGCCTGCGCCACCAGTTGCTAAAACAATGGCAATCCCTGGATGATTCATCAAAGCAGATGTTGCATCAATCGATGGTTGTTCAATCCATTGAATACAATTTTCTGGTGCACCTGCTGCAATCGCCGCATCCCGTACAATACGTGCCGCTTCTGCCGAACATTTTTGTGCGCTAGGATGGAAAGCAAAAACAATTGGATTTCTTGTTTTTAAGGCAATTAGTGATTTAAAAATAGTTGTTGACGTTGGGTTTGTTGTTGGTGTGACCCCACATACCACGCCAACTGGCTCAGCAATTTCCATTAAGCCGGTTTGTTCGTCTTTGTTAATTACACCCACTGTTTTATCATGTTTAATATTATTCCAAATGTATTCAGATGCATACATATTTTTGATTGCTTTATCTTCATAGATTCCACGGCCAGTTTCTTCGACAGCCATTTTTGCTAAAGGCATATGTTGGTCTAACGCCGCCATCGCCATTTGATGGACAATGTGATCTACTTGTTCTTGTGTAAAATCTTCCATTGCTTTTAAAGCGACATTCGCTTTTGTTGCTAATTCATCAATCATTGATGAAACATCAACTGTTTCTGTCTTTTCTTTTTTTACTGTTTTAACCATGTTCATCCTCCTAAGAGTTTCATTTTAAAAAAACTTTGTTAACTATTTCACATTCACATCATACAACATAAAACGAATCTTGTAAATAGTTTTTGTGATATTTTTCACAACTATTTATAATTTTTTTTTATCTCAAAAAAAAGACCTATTCTTTTTTCTAGAATAAGTCTTCAATATCATGCCAGTCCCTTAAAGGATTTTTTGATGTCTGTGCCAATAATTGTTGATAGTCAAAAAATTCATTCGGCTTAACCTTCTGAATGTCTTTGCGACAGTCTTTGACAGATAAACGGGCTTGCTTTTTCCAACGATAGGTGAGTAAATAAGTCAATAAATCTTCTTCGTTGATGGAAGAATAACCTAGTTCACGAAAATTTTGGCACTTCTTTTTAATACTTTTATTGAGCATTTTTTGTTGTAACCAACTTAATTTTTCCTTTGTCATGGGCTCTTCTCCTTCCAACCAAGCGAAAGATTGCTCACTTTTTAACTATCTTCCAACACTATAAAAAGGAACCTTTTTTGTAAACTTAATAGTTAAAAAGGACTTAGGACGTAAGTCCAAATGACCTACCTTCCTAGTCCTACATTTTAAGATAAACGACACGAGCGGAATAGAAATTATCTCTTCTTATTGGCTTTCTCGTGTGACTACTGGTCACAGTTTCGCCTTTGAAAAGCCTGTTCCGCTCTCTTTAACCATTAAATGAATTAGTTGATTCGTTTAGTCTTTCTTTTCTTTTGAAGGATCTGATGTTTCAGGAACTTCAGTTACTTCTTCTGTGACTGTCTCTTCAACTTCTGTGACTGGTACACTAGTTACTGCTGAATCATTTGTAACAGCAGTTCCAGGTGTTACAGTTCGAATTGCTGCACGGTCAAATTCTAAGACAATACCTTCGCAATCGATTAAAACTGTTTTTTCGTTGATTTCACTTAAAACACCATGTAAACCACCAATTGTGACAACACTATCGCCAGTTTTCATTGCGTTTAGTTGTTTTTGACGTTCTTGCTGTTGTTTCTTTTGAGAACGTGTCATGAAAAACATCATTCCTCCTAAAAGGACTAATGTAAAAATCATTGTAAATCCGCCACCCATTTGTTTCACCTCACTCTGCATTATTCACACTACTAACTGTATCAAAAAAATGCTTGAAGAACTAGTTTTTTCCTCTAATTTTTAGAAACTTTTTGCATTCGCTTTATTAAAGCCATATTCTTCAAAAAACGCTTGTCGAAATTCTAATAAATTGTCGTCCATAATTGCTTGACGGACGTTTTTCATTAAGTCTAACAAGAAGTATAAATTATGATACGATGTTAAACGGATTCCGAATGTTTCATCACATTTAATCAAATGACGAATATAGGCCCGCGTATAATTACGACAAACATAACAATCACATTTTTCATCAAGCGGACGAAAATCTCTTGCATATTGGGCATTTTTAACAACCAAGCGACCTTGTGAAGTCATACAAGTACCATTGCGCGCAATACGTGTTGGTAGCACACAATCAAACATGTCAATCCCACGAATCACTCCATCAATTAATGAATCAGGGGCACCCACACCCATTAAGTAACGTGGTTTATTTTCAGGAATTAACGGTGTCGTAAAGTCTAAGACTCGGTTCATTTCTTCCTTAGACTCACCAACAGATAAGCCACCAATCGAATAGCCAGGAAAATCCATACTCACTAAATCTTTGGCACTTTGACGACGTAAATCTTCAAATCCCGCACCTTGAACAATACCGAATAATCCCTGTCTATCAGGATTCGCATGGGCTTTTAAGCCACGCTCAGCCCAACGAGAAGTCCGTTCAATCGAGCGTTTGACATACTCATAGCTTTCATCAAATGGTGGACATTCATCAAAGCTCATCATAATATCTGATCCTAATTTATTTTGAATATTGATCGCTTTTTCTGGAGAAAGGAACATTTTTGAACCATTTAAATGATTTCTAAAATGCACACCTTCTTCTTCGATTTTCCGCATATCACTTAATGAGAAGACTTGGAAGCCACCTGAATCAGTTAAAATAGGTTGATCCCAGTTCATAAATTTGTGTAAACCGCCTGCTTCTTCGACTAAATCTTCACCTGGGCGTAACCATAAATGGTAAGTATTACTTAAAATAACACCGGCACCCATTTCTTTTAATTCTTCTGGTGACATTGTTTTAACTGTCGCAAGTGTACCTACCGGCATAAACATTGGTGTTGGAAATGTGCCGTGAGGAGTAATTAATTCACCTAAACGCGCACCTGTGTGTTTATCTTTTTTGATTAAACGATAACGAATGGCTGGTTCCGTCATTCATTTCCCTACTTTCTACTATAATTTGTCCTCCCATCATCATACTTTTTTTTTATTGAATTTGCAAGGATTTCTCAAGGTTTCTTTTTTCAAAAAAGGATCCTTAAAAAACAGCAACTAGTTCAAATAATTCAAATGAGCTAGTTGCTGTTTGGCACTTATTTTGTCGCTGTATATTTTTCTAAATCTTGCATCGCTTTTTTCACAATTTCAGGGGTAATTTTTTGTTTCATATAATGAATCGTTTCGCCTTCTATACAAGCACGTTCTGCTACTTCTTGATACTCGGCTTCAGTTAAGTCCATCTCCATTTCTTTTAAAGAAATAGGCAAACCTAGTTGGTGATAGAAAGGAATCAATTCAGCGATTTCTTGCCATTTCTCTTCAATGGCTAATTGAACAAACACACCATACGCCACTTTGTTTCCATGCAATTGTCGATGGCTAGCTGGCAGCAAAGTTAGTGCATCATGAATGGAATGGGCACCCGCTGTCCGACCATAATCATCGCCAAAGCCACCCACCATTCCACCAATAATTAAATTCGTTTCGATGACATCAATAAACGATTGATTTAATTGCTGCTCTTCCATCGCTTTTAAAGCATTGATACTTTCATTTAACAAAATATCGCGGCATTTTTCCGCGGCAAAATGAGAAACTTGAATAGGTAATACTTGGACATCTAACTGCGAAATAATCGCATCTGCTTCGTACCATTTAGCTAATGTATCCCCAATACCTGCCACCATTAAAGACCGAGGCGAATGCAATAACACTCTTGGTTCTACCAACACCAAAGCGTTTGCTTGCGGAAAAACGTCATATCGTTCCATTGCTCCATCTTCTCGATACATTACACTCAATGGCGTACACGGTGCACAAGTAGCTGCTAAAGTGGGCAAAATAATTACCGGTAACGCCATTTTGTGTGCTAAGGCTTTGCCCAAGTCGGCCACTTTTCCTCCACCAACAGCGACGATGGCCTCTAAATGATTGTCCAGCACTTGCGCTTCTAACTCTTGCACACGTTGATCTGTACAAACACCTCCATAGTTTTCAAAAACAGCTGTTACTTTTTGAAACGTCGGAAAATACGGTTTTGCCGCTTGCCATGACTCAGTCCCGTGTAAAATGAATACACGATGAATATTTCTGCATAATAGTTGTCCTTCTAATAATTCCCACGAACCAATTTCGCAAAGATACTCTTGTGGTGTCCCTCTCACAATTAATGATTGTTCCATCTTGAAAATCCCCTTCATTTTTGACTTTTGAAAATTTTTTTGAAAAAGTTGTATTTTTTCAACTCTACTACTTTTCCTTTTACATATTCTATGATATGATAAACCACATCATAACACAATAAATTTTTATACATTTATTCGCTTTTTTTGAATATTTATAAAAATAATACAAAAAGGAGTTTACGCAAATGACCAAATGTAAAAAATGGCTACAGACGATTTTACCAATTTTATTCTTGTTGCTCTCATTATTACCTATTAAAGAAACTTTTGCAGCCGAAAACGATCCAGTCTATGACAAAATCATCCAAAAGGGAGAACTAGTTGTCGGCTTATCCGCAGACTATGCCCCTTATGAATTTCATGCAAAAGTAGATGGTGAAGATAAAATTGTTGGTTTTGATATTTCTATTGCTCAAAAAATTGCCGACGATTTAGGCGTTAAATTAAAAATCGAAGAACTAGGCTTCGATGCTCTGTTAGGGGCCTTAAAAACTGGCAAGATTGACATGGTCATCTCTGGCATGTCGCCAACGCCTGAACGATTAAAAGAAGTGGCTTTTTCTCAACCATATATGAACGTTCAACAAAGAGTCATTGTTCGGAAAGAAGACAAAGATAAATTTCATTCCACTAAAGATTTCGAAGGCGTTCGTGCAGGTGCCCAAAAGCAAACGACACAAGAAGAATTAATTAAAACCGAATTAACCGGTGCTGTCCCTACTTCTCTTCAAAAAATTCCAGATTTAATTATGAATCTAAAAAATAATAAATTAGATGCAGTCGTTATGGAAGAACCGGTTGGCGAAGCCTATGTTTCTCAAAATGAGGATTTAGCTTTTGCTAATGTTACCTTTGAAAAAGGCTCAAAAGATACTGCCGTTGCTTTTCCTAAAGATGCGCCCGTTTTGACGGAGAAAGTAAATGCCTCTATTAAACAAATTAATGATCAAAAATTAATGGACGGTTATAAAAAAGAAGCCAATCAATTAATGTTCCAAAAAGATCAAAGCTTTTTACAAAAGTATGGAAAGTTCTACCTTAACGGTGCGGGCTATACCATTTTCCTAGCTTTCATTGGTGTTTTGTTTGGTGCCATTTTAGGGGCATTACTTGCCTTAATGAAGTTAGCCAATTCCAAAATTTTACGTGGCATTGCCATTGCTTATATTGAATATGTTCGTGGCACTCCTTTGCTTGTTCAAATTTTTATTGTCTATTTCGGGACAGGCGTTCTTGGTTTGGACTTATCAAAAGTAGCAGCTGGTTGTATTGCTCTTTCTTTAAACAGTGGTGCATATGTAGCAGAAATTATTCGTGCTGGTATTCAGGCTGTTAATAAAGGACAATTGGAAGCTGCTCGTTCTTTGGGAATGAATCAAAACCAAGCAATGCGATACATCATTTTCCCACAAGCTATTAAAAATATTTTACCAGCGTTAGGCAACGAATTTGTTACAGTAATTAAAGAATCTTCCGTTGTTTCAGTCATTGGTGTTTCAGAACTAATTTTCCAAGCTGGCAACGTTCAAGGAGCAAGTTTTAAACCCTTCCTACCTTACTTAATTGTATCGTTAATTTATTTCGTCCTAACCTTTACTATCTCACGTCTATTAGGTGTTGCTGAAAGGAGAATGAGTACTAGTGATTAACATTAAAAACTTACAGAAAACATTCGGAAAAAATGAAGTACTTAAAGGAATTGACTTAGAAATTGAAGCTGGTGAAGTTGTCGTAATTATTGGCCCTTCTGGTAGTGGTAAAAGTACTTTTTTACGTTGCTTGAACTTATTAGAAACACCAACTGGTGGCAGCGTTGAATTTGAAGGAAAAAATTTATTAGATAAAAATACCAACATTGATCAACTTCGTCAAAAAATGGGAATGGTATTCCAAAATTTCAATCTTTTCCCGCATAAAAATGTCTTGGAAAACTTAACGATTAGTCCTGTTAAAGTAAAAAAAGAAGCCGCTGCTGAAGCCACAGAACATGCTCTTTCTTTACTGGAACAAGTTGGTTTATCAGATAAAAAAGAAAATTATCCCGCTCAACTTTCTGGTGGGCAACAACAACGGGTAGCGATTGCTCGTGCTTTAGCCATGCGCCCTGACGTGATGCTGTTCGATGAACCAACTTCTGCCTTAGACCCTGAAATGGTGGGCGAAGTGCTATCCGTTATGAAAAATTTAGCTATTGAAGGGATGACAATGGTAGTGGTTACCCACGAAATGGGCTTCGCAAAAGAAGTCGCGGACCGTGTCATTTTTATGGATGCAGGAATCATTCAAGAAGAAGGCACACCTGAAGAAATTTTTGATGCGCCACAAAACCCAAGAACACAAGATTTTCTAAGAAAAGTTTTATAAAAAGGAGCACCTGGTATGGATCGCAAGAATATCGCAACACGTTACCAACAACCTACTGAAAATTTACTCATGGATATTGCAACATTGGCGAAAAAGACCCCAAATTTAATCGATTTATCGATTGGTGACCCTGACTTAATTACCGATGAGCGGATTATCGAACAAGCAGCTAACGATGCCAAAAATGGGCATACAAAATATACCGCTTCTGATGGTAGCGAGGCATTCATTGAGGCGGTCATTCAGTTTTATCAGTCACATTATCAATTATCTTTTCAACCGAATCAAGTCCGGGCCACAGTTGGCGCTCTGCACGGAATGTACCTTGCCTTACAAGTGATTCTAAATCCTGGAGATGAAGTGATTATTCATGAACCTTATTTCTCTCCTTATAAAGACCAAGTCCTTTTAGCAGATGGCGTTCCGGTCTTTTTACCAACCTATGAAGAAGATGGTTTCCAAATTGATGTAGCTCTTTTGAAAGAAAAAATCACGCCTAAAACCAAAGCGATTATTCTTAATTCACCGAATAACCCAACAGGCGCTGTTTTCTCTGAAGAAACTTTCAGAGAAATCGCACAGGTAGCGATTGAACACAACTTATACATTCTTTCAGATGAAGTTTATGAAGCCTTTTGTTTCCAAGAAACGTTTACTCCCATGGCTACGTTTGCTCCAGAAAATACTATCACTTTTGGTAGCTTTTCAAAAGCCTTTGCAATGACTGGTTGGCGTATTGGTTATATGATTGCCCCAGACTATATTAACGAAGTAGCCAAATTAATTAATGAAGGCGTTACGTATTCTGCGCCTACGTTGTCACAGCAAGCAGGAATCTATGCGTTACAACATTTTGACGAATTTGTAGACCCAATCGTTGAAGTGTTCCAAACACGTTTAGAGTATGTGGCCCAGCGAGTAGCAAAGATTCCTTTCCTTTCGCTTCATCCAGTCAAAGGAAGTATTTACGCCTTCATTAATATTCAAAAAACTGGACTAACTTCCGTTCCTTTTGTGGAAAAACTTTTAAAAGAGACACAGGTATTAGTGATTCCTGGAAAAGCATTTGGTGAAACAACGGGCGATGAGTACATTCGTTTAGCCGCAACACAAAATTTAGATTTATTAAAGGAAGCGTTCGATCGAATTGAAAGAATGACCTTTGAATAAAAAAAGCTTCTGCATTAGCTAATAATCATAGCTAATGCAGAAGCTTTTTAGATTTCTTCTATCAATTCAATCGCTTGCCCACCAACATGCGGTGGAATTGACATAGTCATCGGCGGCAAGCCCACGACTGTGAAACGGACTTTGGTCCCTTTTTTCAAGTGAGACAGTGGGATACTTTCCTCTAACTGTTCAACAAGTATGTTTAAAATTACCCCATGAGAAAATAAGGGAACAATGGATTCTGGATCACTTTCTGCTTGGATATTTTCTAAATGTAATCGCATTGACAATGGCTGCGTCTCATTTAACACACCAGCCTCTGCTAATTTCCCTGTAAAAACAGCAAGTTTTTCAGTCATTTGTTTGCCTCCTTTTTAAACATCATATTGAAGAGAATTAATTCCATCCCCTAAAAATTCTGAAGCGTTGTTAAATTCGGCAGGATCATATTTGGTATAGGAAACTTGTAATGTCAAAGTAATATTCCTTAAGGTTTCAGAATGGGCAAATTTCTCTTGAGCTTGTTGTTTGAATTCTTTTCTAGTAGTGTATCCGTCATCCCCATCGCGGAAAATTAATAACGCCCAAGTCGGCGGTGTGCCGTCGATAAAGTATGGTAAGAAGCGATCATCCGTTGTCTCTTTAATCGCCGCTGTCACGATTTGTAGCAATTCATTCTTTTGTTCAGGACTTAATAAGTTACGAATACTTTCCCAATAGGCCACTCGGATCACGACTAAATATAACGGCGCTTCATAACGTGTAGAAATATCAGAAAATAAATCGAATCCTTCCTCGTACATTTTTGCTGTTCTTAAATTAGTTACTGCATCTAACGCATTTAACCGTGAAGTTTCTTTACGTAAGCGAATATTTTCTTCTTCAATCGTACGAATTTGATAAGTCACTGCATAGATTGTTAAACAGTAGAGCGGCGGCATGATTAGCCAAAATAATGAGCCATAGCTAAACAAATCATGATAGACATACTGATATACAACATAAGTCAATTGTAGAAAAATAAATATAAGCGAAAATGTTAACCCCGCTGTAATTCCTACAAAATAGGTAACGATAATTAAGATAACTGAAATTAATAGACAACTTAAGTCCACAAAGAAATCATTCGTTCCTAAGGCCATAAAGATGGTTGTGCCGACAACCAAAACAATTCCTACCAACAAAGTTAAATCCAAAAGTAAGGTCACTCGTTTTTGATTCACTCTATTCCCCACCTTTCAAATTCTTCTTCACGATGAAGAACGCACTTAATCCAATAATAGTCATACCAATTAAGAAGACAAATAGATAAATCATTAATTTATGATTATTGACAATTCGTTTACCTAATGATTCGTTGCTGACGTTGCTTACACGTTTTTTGAAACGATAATCATAGCGACGATAGTTCGGATCGACCACAATGGCATCTCCTTTGTACATAGAAGTATTCTTCTCTGTATTCACTTGTGTAGAGGCTAAAAAGACACCTTGTGATTTAGCTCCTGTTAAGATTAACGCCGCGGCTTTCGCATTATATGGAGAAAACATTAACTGCGCCGTACCGATTTGTTTACCATAATCTTTTTCAATGCTAAGTTTCTCGTTTGAAACAAAACGTGTGAAGTCCTTATCATAATGGAAATACAACTGATCGTTTAACTTACGAATCATCGGATTATCCTTAGGCGTACCAAAAATAATCAAGTTATGATTTTCTAATGCCGCATTTTTAGGCGCTTTTTTATAATACGTAATCTCACCGACATTACTTTCGGCATAATTACCAATTAAGTTAAATAAATTGGTCAACACTTTAAAATAGTTGTCGTCCATTTTTTCTGGTAATAAAATCGCTAAATCAGCAAAAGAACGGCTTCTGATAAAAATGTTCGGATAGTTGTTAAATAATATGTCATTCAGTTCTTCTGTTTGAATAAACGCATTCGAATTATTTTCAATAAAGGCCCATGGAGTCTGACCATTTCGTAAAACTTCTGGTGATTTAACATTCAAATCAAAAGCAACTTTTAAAACAAAACTATCAGCAATTTCTAAGTTCTTTGGAAATTCGAGATTTAATTCATCACCGTTCGCACGAGCAGCGGTTAATTTCTTGCTGCCAATTGGTTTATCATTGGCATAGACCGTCACTAAAGAAGAATCAAAATCTAAGTTTTCAGCGTATTTAAAATGTAAATGCACGCGACTTCCATTGGCATTGTTTCGATCCACTGGTAAATTGACAAAGTACGTTTGTTCTTGGTGATAGGCCCCTTCTAGCTTATCCCCCGTTGAGGTTAATGGATAATTTCCATCAAATTCTAAAGTTGAACTAAACGTATCGGTATTCTCATCAACTGTTGTCTCTTCTTTATCTGTTTGGGTCATTAATTCATAGTTTGCTAAATAACGTCCCGCACGAACAAGTAAGTCCTCATCTTTAGAAGTAGCTACTAAAACATGCTTATCTGGTTGATTGAAAAATTTTAAGACAGCCTGGTCCTCCACGCGTTTGCTATCAATTTGACTTTTATACTGATCTGGTAATTTATCATAGCTGGCAATAATCAACTGATAGGGTGCTGACTGTTCTTTGTTCAAAGAAGCCATTGGCAACAATTCTTCTGAAGTAGTAATCAAACGAGTAGCGCCAGCTAACGCATGGGTCGCTGCAGCTAATTCTTTTTCCGATGCATTTTCTGGTGTCAAAATAACACTGTGTTTATTCGCAATCGTGTCTGCTCCCACAAAATGATTATAAAAAGAATGAATTGTATTCTCTGGTAATTGTAAATCGTATTGGAAGTTTACGTTAGATCCTTCATACATCGTTAACCAATTTGCTGGAGTTTCAATTAAATTATACATGTCGTTTCCTGCCTGATTAATAATTTGGCCTTCAACAGTCAATGTATTTGTCTCTTTAATCAGTTCCAAAGGGATTTCAATCGTCTTTTGTTGAATACCAGTCGTATTTTCAGGACGCCAAGAATAAAACTTCACACCATTCACTGCCACAGTTAAATCTGAGGTCTGATTATTTTTTAATTGTGTGATTTGGTAGGTCATATTGAATGATGCTTTTTTAACGTTCCAATAATCAATTTTTGTAAAATACATGGTGCTACGGACAGAAGTACCTGTTAAAGAGATTGTTTTATTTTGAAAAGGTTGTGTAAAGGTATGGTTGTCTTGTTCTTTGTTTTCGGCGTATACGGTCGGACTTGCGACACCAATCAGAATTGCCAGAAAGAACAACCCTATTAAAGTGACTGTTTTTTGTTTCATTGCACGTTTCCTCCTTATTTAAATCGTTCAGTTTTGTACCATTTTGTTTGTGTTTGTTTATGAAAAACATTTTCTTTAATATACATCACCATGCCATAAGCGGCGACTACTAGCCACATCTGACTGTATGTAATATACATCAAGGCAATAATTAAGATATTCTCTAAAGTCATTTCGCCTTTTTCGGTTGTAATACTGACAAAAGTACTGAAAATAAATAACAAAATCGCTAACAACCATAAGGAATTGCTAAATCCTTGCAGGGTCGTTGTTAAGTAACCAGACATTGATAAAACTAACATGATGTCTGACAAAACGAGCGATGTCATTAAGAGAAAATAAATGGACAAGAAATATAAGATATCAAAACGGATCCGACTCGCTTTAGGATTAAACAATAATTTAGCATTTTTAACAATGACATAAATATTGCCTTTGACCCATCGCGTCCGTTGTCGGAACCAAACTGACAAAGTTTGTGGCTCTTGCTCCCACGTCACTGCTTTTGGTTGAAACTTAATTTTATAGCCCATCATATAGATGCGAAAGCTGATTTCTGTATCTTCGGCTAACGCTTTGTCATCCCAGCCGCCAATGGCTTCAATAATACTACGACGAACAATAAAATTTGTGCCAGGAATCGTGCATAACTTAAATAATTGAAAACGACCGGCTTGTGCCATCCATTGAAAGGCCAGTGTTTCGATATTAATAAAGCGTGTCAACAAGCTTGCATTGCGATTTCTCGTTCTAAATTTACCAATAACTGCGCCGTATTCCTCACTAGCGATTAACTCTCCAACTAAATAACGGAGTGCATTCGGTTCAGGTGTATTGTCCGCATCATAAATGGCAATCACGTCCCCCTTGGCTTGCTTGAAACCAATGTTTAAGGCATTAGACTTACCTTTCCCACCTGTTATACTGTCTGTATTAATAATCTTCAAATTTCGATTAACCGCCTTTTTTTGGACATTCGCTAAAAGCTCGGCACTATTATCACTTGAGTTGTCATTAATCACAATAATTTCATAGCGATCTTGCGGATAATTAAAATTCAATAACGCTTCAACTGTTCGCACAATGACAATTCCTTCATTATGGGCCGGCACCATAATTGAAACAAACGGCGCGTCTTCATCCTCTACAGGTGGTGGTGCGACAGGATCTGTTTTTAAATAATAAACATAGCCAAAAATAACTAAGAGAATATTTACAATTAGTAGACTCCAAATAATGATAGTTGCTGTTAACATTACAATGTCAGCAATGGTCATTTGTCTTCCTCCTTATTAATATATTTCGACCGATAATTCTTTCGTCCAATCATAAACAAAATAATCAGGATGATTAAAGTCAGCGTGACAACGCCAATCAAAATATTGTTTGTAATACTGAAAAAGAATGAAAATAAGCCTGTAAATCGTTGTTTTTCAACTGTTGAGGCCCCTGTATCAGCCAAACCATTGACAATTTGATTGTTTAAGAAGAACCGATTATTCCGAAATTCGATTTTCTGCGTTTGTGTTTGAACAGTGAAATGTTGATCCGCTTCTGAAACACTAAACACTATTGGTGCTTCCTTGACTTCTTGAATTAGATGATCCACTTCTTTTTTAGAATTTGGAAATGAAAAACTAATGGTGGTCGGCATTGGAAATCGATAGTCATTCGGATTATCTTTATCCGTCCATTCAATCCCCGATAAATAATCATACGGTAAATCAAACAAAGCATTCTTATAAGTGATTGATTCTCCCGTTTGGTTCCGATAAAAAACGCGTTCAATCGGCGGATTTTCTCTTAGAATCACTGTATCACTAATTGCTAGACCATCCTCTTGGTATTGAAGGTCTTGATTCCAGTATCCTGGAGCAGAAATGCCTACTGGATAGACATGTCTGTCGACCAATAAACTAATCTGCTGCTCCATCAATTGTTTCAAGGCACGTTGGTCATTTAAATCAACATTGTTAACGACCGGTGTTTCTAAGAAAATAACCCCCGTCGAAGCAAACGCACGTAACGCATTCGTAAATAGTTTATAAGGTAAAATCGTATTGTTTTGTGAAACGCTCGTACTGGATAAAATATAAGGATACGTGGTTTTAACTAATTCTTCTTGCAAATAGGTTGCGACGGACATATCTCTTAACGGGTTAAAATCAGAAATCGTCAAAAACGGCCGTGACATTTTTTCACTTTCCAGCCATTGACTAATTACGTCCAAGCTTTCTAAAAAAACAGCGCCTTTGCGTTCAAACATTGGTAGAAAAGCATGCCCATTCTCAATTACACCAAATGGATATTCTTCTGGTGCTAATTCTTGTGTTTTTAATCGGCCAACCGTCTGACCTTGCGTATTTTCCAGCACAACTGATTGATCTTGAAAAGGCAATACTTGAGAAAAACGGTTTTTTTCATCTTCTAACCGATATTGACGATGACTTAATTCTTTCCACGTACCGCTAAAATATTGTTTTTCATCGTCACGCATGTTTCGACCAATGTGTAATTGTTTGCCTTTAAAATGAACTCGATCTGCTAGAAAATCAGAGGCAATAACGCCGGCTTGTTCAGGCCAATTCACCATAGAAATCAAACTGTCATAGCCATCATTTAGCAATTCTCCAGGCACATAGTCTGACACCGCCACACTCTGAACTTCTACCCCAAAACTCGTCAACACTCGTTGTAAAGCATCCACATCATTTTCTTTTTTCCCAGCAATATTCAAGCTGTCATAGACAAGTAAGACATGTTTACTTGGTGCAGCCAGCGCCGGTTTGGCAAAGCCACAAAAAACGAAAAAGAGTAAGAAACACACCCAGCCAATAAGATATTGTTTATTTTTCAATTCCCTCTACCTCCCCAATGACTTGTGGTGTTGTATCTTGCCACATTCGTTTACCAATAACATCAGAAACAATTTGTAACAAGAGAAAATCTAAAAATACTGAGACTAAAAACAAATGACGTACTAAGTCACTATCCCCATCAATAATAATTGTTGAAATGAAAACAACTAATAAATTTAGATAAATTCCTGTCATTAAAAAGAAGCGAAAAACTAATCTGGGTTCGTTTCTCTTGATTCCTCTGTATAAACCAACGCCATATAAACCAAACAGAATCACGCCTAATAATAGATAGAAAGCAAAGTTTTTAGGGAAAAAACTGGCTTTAATACGGTTATACACCATAAAAAATTTAGATTGTTCCAGCGGTGCACGCCCCGTCGTTTTCTCAAAATTCCCCACATTATTAGGCTTTACTAAGTAAACATTTGGGACCGCTGAATTCAGTCCTTGCCATAATTCAGATGGATAATTTAAATAATTCAATAACACCCATCCAAAACTCGTTTTATCAAAAAAATCTTTTTTCATTTGTTCAGAAGTTGGTGATACAGGACTGTATTCTTCAAAGTAGGAACGTCCCTTTTGCAACCCATATTGCGGGTTGATTCCGCCCTCTGACATCCGTTTATCCGGAACCTTACTATCCTTCATTACACCGCGCGTCATACTGTGGTAGACATCACGTTCATAGATATCGTTAGGAACGATAAAAGCTGCTAACGTTGTAAAACCAATCAACGCAATTAAAAAGGCCGTCATTGACAATCGTTGGTAACGTTGTGACAAGTAGACAAAAAATCCTAATCCAGCAATAATTACGCCAATAATCAGCAAATATTCTTGGCGTGTTGTTCCTATTAAAAGTACTACTGCTTGTGCCAAGATAACTAAAACTATTCTTCTGAGCCAAGTTCGTGGTTTCGTCACCCGATAAAAATAGACTGAAAATGCTAAGACACTCACAGAAAGTAAAAAACTCGTCGCTTCTGTATAAAAGGAATTAAAATAAATCGTATAGGAGGTATCCCCCAAGATGAAAATAACCAACAAGGAGATAAGATAACTTTTTTTCAAAGATACGCCTTCGGTTAAGCCTCGTACCAGAATATAAATTGACACTAAAAAACAACTAAGATAAACGAAACCTAAGAAACGAATATCGAAAAGTGTTTGACTATAAAAAAGTTTATTAAGCCAAATGGCAATGGTGATGAAAAATTGTTGAGTGGAAACAAAGTGCGTCGTTGTTTCATTAAAATAACGCATAATCGAAAAGTCCTTAACAAAATAGGCCACATTGTCGTAGCTATCACCATTGACACGATAAAGACTATTTGAATTTAACACACGAAAATACTCGCCATTATCTCCCAAGCCATTAATCGGATAAACAAATAACAAAATGCTTGTCACTAACCCAATCCCTAAAACGGCCAAAAGACTTGGAGAAATATAACGACTCAACCATTCAAAAGCCGAGTTCATGTATTTTTTGATCTTTTCCATGCTTTCACCTCATCTAGAAATCATAGGCCAAAAGAGCCATTAAGTTATTATAGGAATAGACTTGTTTCGTAACTTTATCACCAAATCCTCCATAAATCGGACTGCTTGAATCCATAATTTGAAAATTATTAAGTACTGTAATTGCCGCACGATACAACTCTTTGTCATTTTCGGCAACACCAATTAAAGCCGCTATCGCATAACTAGCTGCAGATTGATTTTTATCCACGGGCGATCCATTTAAATCATACGAGTTAAAAAGCGTTCCTTGCTGAACTTGTTTTCGCACAAAATCAATACTAGTCTGCTTCGCCATACCCACTTCACTTAAATGGACAATCGTTAATAAAGATTCAATAATATTAAGTGTTCCGTTGTTTTCGTATTTATTTGTTTGATGATTAAACTTCGTTTGATAAAGAGGTAAATCATCAGAAATATAGCCATCATCTATTAATTGGTAATGATACTGCAAGTAGTCTGCTGAAATCCCAAATTCTTTGTATAGATAACCCAGCGTAATTAAGTCAATATAAAACAAAGAAGTTTCTGAAGACTGTTGTTTTGATTTACTATCGTAAAAATCAATTAGAATGTTATCTTTCATAGAGGTTTTCATAAAACTCTTGCCTAATTTTTTAATTTCTTGATCATACTGATCTGTTTTAAAATGACCCCCTGCTTCAATTAATGAACGAATGATCCGTAAATCATCAATCGAGGCATTGACATTGTATTTATTGCCTTGCTCGTCAATTCGATAACTAAATTGGACGCCGTCGTAAAAGGTGTCTTTCGTCTGCTTGTAAAAATTATCAAAACGTCCCTGCGTATCAAAAGCTAAATTACGCAAATATAGACCCGAAGACTCACTTAGCAGCTCATGTCCTGTGGCGACATCTTTACGTTCAGCATCTGGTAAATAATTGGTTAAAAAGCCGCCGTCTGTTTTGAGCCGGGTTTCAATAAAAAACTTCAACAAATCTTTGCGTTCAGCTGTTTCTTTTGTGTGAAATTCATGTTTTGTTAAAAAATGTTGTTTGTCTGTCGACATTAAGCGTTGAATTTTTGGATTCACTTTTTCCACCTCTACTTTATAGGATTTTTCTCTAAACAAAAGAAAATATCCTCCCAGAAGCACCACGAATACCCCAATAAAAATCCAAAGTTTTCTCTTCATTGTTACGCCTCTTTTCCTCACTTCTTTATTGTCAGTGTACACAAAAGTACTTGTTTTTGCGAAACTTACGCTACCTCTTCAAACGCAAGAAAAAAAGCAATCCATAAAAATAAAAGGATTGCTTTAACCGTTTCGTCGATCATTTCCTGTCATCGTAATCTCTTTTGACAGATAACGCACACGTTCCATAATTCGTCTGGCTTTTAGCGGCTCTTGTTCTCCTCGTTGCGTCACGGTTAAATGCTCTTCTAAAGCTTTTAAATCTAGATTGGAAGAGAAAAAAGTAACTAATTGTTCTTGCATTCGGTATTGCAAGATTACGCTTAAAACGTCGTCACGAATCCAACTAGTCATGGATTCCGCACCAATGTCATCAATCATTAATATAGGGGATTTTTTTACTGCATCGAGCTTTTCACCAACTTGATCGCGACCAATGGCTTGCTTCATTTCTACTGTAAATGTTGGAAAATGAACAATTGTCGTAGTAAATCCACGTTCTGCTAAAGCATTAGCCATCGCACCTAATAAGAAAGATTTTCCTACACCGAAGGGGCCTTGTAAATAGAGCCCTTTATGAAATTCTTTTGGTGTCGCAGGATATTCTCTTAAAAATTGCATTGCTTCTGCTAACGCTTTGGCTCGACCTTGAGAAGATGGATCGAAATCTCGTAAATTTGCTTCTCGGACATCTTTTGGCATGTCCATTGCCCTTACTCGATTACGAATTTCTTCTTCCTTCTGACGGGCGATTAAATCAGCCGTTGGGACATACGTTACATCAATGTAATGAAAATTCAACATTAATCTTGGCTCATAGCCTGGAGCAATCATTGCTGGATCGTTTAATTGAAATTTCTTTTTTTCTTGAACAAATTCATACAGCTTAGCATAACTTTTACGAATATCTTCATCGCTTAAACGCTCTCGGTTTGCTTGTATAAAGGCTTGAACATCTTGATCTTTCAATACTTCGTTAACCAGCTCTTCATATCGTTCATTGATGTCACGCTTCTGGATAATTTTTGACATTTCTTTTCCTACGTCTTCCATCATTGGTCACCTCCTTGGTTTAAAAATTCTTGAATTTGTCGATCTAACTCGGCTTGTTCTTCTGGGGAAAGTTTTGTTTCATCGTTTGGCTGATCGGCCCATTCTGGCAATCGCTCTTGTCGAACAGTTTGGCGTTTCCCTGAATAATTTTGTTGTCGCTGTTTTTGTTTGGTTTGGCTTTGTTTTGCCAATTCTCTGACATGTTCAATTGCTTTTTCTGGTGAATGAATGCCACTTTGTCCCCATTCATTCGCAATTCGATTCACATACTCCGCTTTTAAAGTCGGTTGTTGTTGAATGTTGTAAACATAGTTAATCAAAATATTAATCACACTAGTCGGTAAGCCTGATTTGGCAACCAAATATTTCACTAATGAACGTTCTTGTGGTGTCGTATAGCCGCCTCGACTATTTTTTAAAGCTTCTAAATATTGAATAGGCGGATTCTTTTCACTATCCATAATCATTTGAATATCCAGTTCAGAAAAACCATTCATTTTTAATGTGTTATATCGATACGTTTGTTGCTCTTCCACCGTCAATTGTGCTTGCTTGTTTGTCACTACGTTTGTTGGTTGTGGTTTTTTATCAGGATCAAACGCTTGATGAATCGTTCGCACTAATTCCTTAGGCAAAATTCGACTTGTATAATAGTCAAATGATTTCGAAGCAAAGTCTACCATATCTAACTCATTGATGCCATATAATTGATGAAAAACATAGACTTCTTCTTGAAAACTAGCCTCATCTTCAGGCAGTTGTAAACCTAAACGGTGCAAACCTTCCACAAAATAGTGCCAATCAAAAGAATCCGTTGATACAGAAATTTTCTTCGATTTTTCTTGTTGAGAAAAAGTTTCTTGAATCGTTGTCAATCGGTTCGCTTCGGAAACAATTTGTTCTTCTTTAAAGGCATAAACCTCTTGAAAGCTAGCGGAAACATTTTGATAGCCCTCTGTTTTGGTAGGATGCGGTTGGAACTTTTGCACTAATTGATCAAATTTCCGTTGTCCAACCCGATTAAATAACACTAAAGCTAACACTTCATCTTTAAAAAAACGAGCGGCTGTTTCAGGTGCTTTTAAATAATATAAATAACAATCTCCTAATTCCCGATCTGTTTTTTTATACGTTTCTAGCAACCCAATGCCTTCTAATTTGTAGCAAGCTTCTTCTAATTGTTGACAACTCAAGTCCAGCAAACTAATTAAATCTGCATGAAACAGCGAGCCATTCTCCTCTGAGTCTGTTGTTTCAGATAACAAAAGCCAATATAAACTAAACGCATTGGCGCCGACAATTGGTTGATATAAAAAGGTTAAAACCTCTTTCTCTTGATCAGAAAGCGGTGAATCAATAACCGCTTGAAAAATATTTTTTGGTTGGATTCTTTGCCGATTTCCTTTCAAAGAAAGACCTCCTTTTTAATTTTCTGAGTCAGGAGAAGAAGATTTTGCTTTGTCGACAATGTCCTGTAACTCTTTCAAAAACACGCTCATATCTTTGAATTGTCGATAAACACTCGCAAAGCGGATGTAGGCAATTTCATCTAGATTGACTAAATCTTCCATCACATATTCACCGATAAGCGTTGTAGAGACTTCATTTTCCCCTAAACTACGCACTCGATTTTCAACATTATCGACAATTTGAACCATTTGTTCCATAGCAACGGGTCTTTTTTCCGCAGAACGAATGAGCCCACGCAAAATTTTATCACGATTAAATTCTTCTCGATCCCCATTTTTCTTGATTACAAGTAATGGCGCCGCTTCAATTCTTTCAAATGTAGTGAACCGATAACTGCAATTTTCACATTCACGACGACGGCGAATTGCACGTCCATCATCTGCTTGACGGCTATCAATAACACGGGAATTATTATGATGACATCTTGGACAACGCATAACGTTCACCTCTTCTATTCTGTATAATTTTTGTTGCCTATATTATAACATGAAATTGCGCTATTACTAGGTCTTTAGAACTGGTTCTTAGTTGAATCTTTGCCATTCTTTAATAAAAACAAAGACTTTCACTGTTTTTTTCTGAAATTTTCAAAACATTTTACGCCATTTAAAAAATATTCACTTCTTTCCAGTTTGTTTCTCTAGCCACTTCTTCACTTGCTGTTCCGTTTCTTCTCTAGTTCCTTGGTTATCAAACACGATATCTGCTCGTTCTTTTTTCATTTCAATCGGCCATTGGCTAGCAATTCGTTGTTGCGCTTCTTCTTCTGTTAATTGGTTTCGGGCCATCAGACGCTCTTTTTGAATCTTTTCTGGTACATATACCACAGCAACTTGATCCATAATCGCCTCATAATGAGCTTCATAAAGCAGAGGAATATCAACAATAACCAGGGAGGCTTTCTTTTTAGCTTCTTCAATTTGACGTAAAATTTCTTTTCTTAAAAAAGGTTTCAGCGTTTCATTTAACAGCTCTCTTTTTTGAGGACTAGCGAAAATTAATTGTCCTAATTTTTTCCGATCCAATTCACCAGTTGTTAATACTATTTCTGGTCCGAAAGTTTCAACGATTGCGGCTAAGGCTGGTTGCCCTTTTGCAACAATTTCGCGGGCGATAATGTCGCCGTCAACAATTGGATAACCTGCTTTTTTAAAAAGAGCAACAACCGTACTTTTACCTGTCGCAATCCCTCCTGTAATGCCTAAAACTTTTGTCATTTCAATCGACGACCTTTCAATTGTTGGCATTGTGGACAATAATGCGTACCACGTTGTGCCACTTTTGTTTTAACAATTGGCGTACCACAACGATTGCAAGGTAAGCCTGTTTGCCCGTAGACATTCAACGCTACTTGAAAAGTCCCTGCTTCTCCTAACGCGTTTAGATAGGTTCGGATGGTGGTTCCACCTGCTTCAACAGCGCGTGCCAAGACGTCAATGATTGCTTGATACAACTTAGCAACTTCCGCAGGTTTTAAGGAATCTGCTGGTTGCTCTGGATGGATTTGCGCTTGCCAAAGTGCTTCATCTACATAAATATTCCCTAAGCCCGTCACTAGCTTTTGATCTAACAGCAATGGCTTAATTGCTTTATGATGCTTTTTCAAGCCTTGTTGAAAAGTAGCTAATTGGAAAACGTCTGGTGTTGGCTCTGGGCCCAAAGCTAAAATCCCTTTATATTGATGACCTTGATTCTTAGGAACCAATGTCATACGGCCAAATTTCCGTACATCTAAATAACGTAATTGCGTGCCATCTGTAAAAGTAAACATTACATGGGTATGTTTGGCAATTTCATCATCAGCCTGATGAAACTCATATTTTCCTTCCATCCGTAAGTGAGAAATCATATCATTATCAGACAATTTAAAAATCAGAAATTTTCCTCTTCGCTCAATCCCTTCAATCGTTTGACCAGCTAATTGACCTTGAAATACATCAACTTCTGGTGATTCAATAATTCTTGGCCAAAAAACAATGACTTCTTGAATGGTTTTTCCTACAACAAGTTTTTCAAGTCCTTTTCGCACTGTTTCTACTTCTGGTAATTCTGGCATTATTTTTGCTCCTTTATATAAAGAGGTCTGAACGCTTAGATATCAACGTCCAGATCCTACTTATCCTTATTTTATTCATCGTTCTTAATAGGTAAGCTATTATTTTGCTTCATACCATGTTTTTCCCCAACTGCTATCGGTGATAAGTGGCACATGTAAGGAAACTGCGTGCTCCATCACTTCTTTGACGAGTTGATTTAATTGTTCTAATTCTGATTCTGGTACTTCAAAAACTAATTCGTCGTGCACTTGTAATAACATTGTCGCTTGTAATTTTTCTTCTTTTAAACGACGCGCCATTTCAATCATCGCAATTTTTAAAATATCTGCGGCACTTCCCTGAATCGGTGTATTAATCGCTGTACGTTCAGCGAACGAACGTAGATTAAAGTTTCTTGAATTAATATCACTTAAATAACGACGGCGATGATACAATGTTTCCACATAGCCTTTGTCTTTGGCATCGCGGACAATCTCTTCCATGTACTGTTTCACGCCTGGATATTTTTCAAAATAGGTGTCAATATATTGTTGCGCTTGCTTTCTAGTAATGCCTAAGTTTTGGGACAAGCCGTAATCACTGATACCATAGACAATTCCAAAATTCACCGCTTTAGCTTGACGACGCATGTTAGGTGTGACATCTTCTGCTTTTTCAACACCGAAAACTCGCATTGCAGTGCTGGCATGGATATCTTGTCCTTCCACAAACGCTTCTTTTAAATGCTCATCATTAGAAATATGCGCGAGCACACGTAACTCAATTTGAGAGTAATCAGAAGAGAAAATCAACCAATTATCCTCTCTTGGTACGAACGCTTCTCTAATTTTTCGGCCTTCTTCTAAACGGATAGGAATGTTTTGTAAATTAGGATCTACTGAGCTTAATCGTCCTGTTTGTGTTAGTGTTTGTACATACCGAGTATGAATTTTATTATCTGGCTGAATTACTTTTAAAAGTCCTTCAACATAGGTCGATTGAATTTTGGCAATTTGACGATAAGTTAAAATATCGGCCACAATTGGTGCTTGTTCTTTTAGTTGTTCTAAAACATCTACCGCTGTTGAATAGCCAGTTTTCGTCTTTTTGATCACAGGTAAGCCCATTTTTTCAAATAAAATAACGCCTAATTGTTTAGGTGAATTCAAATTAAATTCTTCGCCAGCTTCTGCATAGATTTTTTCTTCGATTTCTTTCAAGCGTTCTGAAAATTCTACTTGCATTTCTTTTAAGCGTGTGGCATCAACACGGATACCAGTTATTTCCATATCGCCTAAAATACGAGAAAGTGGTAATTCCATTTTATAGAATAAATCAGCTTGATTTTTTTCTGTTAATTCGCTATCTAATTTGCTTGTTAAAAATTGAATTGCTTTAATCTTACGTGCTAAATGACCAAAGAAAACTTCTTCGTCCTCTGGCAAGCCTTTTTTGGCCCCTTTTCCATAAATGGCTTCATCAGATTGAATCGCATCATATCCGTAATGTTGTGCTACACCTTCAATATCAGCGTTATTGTCATTGGTATCAAGTAAATAAGCAGCCAATAAAACATCAAAGGCAATCCCTGTCATTTTTCCTACATAGCGATTTAGTGCAACGTACGTCCGTTTTGCATCGTAGACATTTTTTTTACGTGTCTCATCCATCAACCAGTCAATAAATGGCTGACTTTCAAAAACAGCTAAATTATTCGTGGTATAAATCTTCTTGTTGTTGCCCCAAGCAAGGCCGACAATCGGTGACGTATGATAGTTATCTTCCATCATCTCAACATAAAGAGCCATATCGTCTGTAAACATTTCATTGGTTAACTGATCTTCGACTACTTCAAATAAAATATCTTCCATTTCAACAGGTTCTTCTGTAATGTCCAACTTAGCTAAAAATTGTTTAAAGTCCATTTCTTTATAAAAAGGAACCAATTTTTCTAAGTTTTTCCCTTCATATGCCAAGTCTTCCACATTGACTTCGACTGGTGCATTGACTTCAATTGTCGCTAAACGTTTAGAAAGAAAGGCTTGCTCTTTATCATTAATCAAGTTTTCTTTCATTTTGCTTTTTTTCATTTCATCGATATTCTCATAAACCCCTTCAACTGAGCCATATTGTTTTAACAGCTTAATCGCGGTTTTCTCACCGATTTTCGTTACACCTGGAATGTTATCCGACGTGTCGCCAGCCAACCCTTTCATATCAATAATTTGCTTAGGCGTTAACCCATCATATTTTTCAGCAATATGCTCAGGCGTATATGATTCAATATCGCTAACTCCTTTAACAGTGATATCTACTTTGACAGTGTCCGTCGCTAATTGTGTCAAATCTCGGTCCCCTGATAACACGACAACATCAAATTCATCTTTATCAACTTTGTTGGCTAATGTACCAATAATATCATCTGCTTCATAGTTAGGTAGTTCATAATATTTTACGCCTAAACCTTCTAAAAGTTCACGAATATACGGCATTTGTTCTTTAAATTCCCCCGGTGTTTTTGAACGTCCGGCTTTATATTCTGAATAAAATTCTGTTCTGAATGTGGTTTTCCCTGCATCAAAAGCGACTAAAACATGAGTAGGCATTTCTTTTTGCATTACATTTTCAAACATATTGTTAAACGCATAAATAGCATTTGTATGCAAGCCGTTTTTATTTTTGAATCGTTCTAATGAGTTATGTAGCGCAAAAAATGCACGAAAGGCTACACTGTTTCCATCAACGAGTAATAATTTTTTTTTGGTCATTTTTTTCCCCTCATCTTTAGCAAACTAGTTTCCTTTCTATTTTAACAAAAAACTACAGAATTTGCAGTAGACGGAGATTGCCGAATGAAAGAAAAAGGTATTTGACATAGTTCCTTAGTGACAACTATATCAAATACCAAAATCAATCAGCAATACACGCTGGATCTTCACAAGTATGAGAATCTTTTTACGGCAAAACATTTCCCGCTGCACGATAAATATCGTACCAATCTTCGCGACTAATCACAATGTCTGCTGCTTTAGCAATTTCTTCAATTCTACCAAGATTCATACTTCCTGCGATGACTTGCATATTAGCAGGGTGGCGCAGAATCCAGCTGCTGGCTAAACCAGTTGGCGTTGTTTGATATTTTTCAGCCAATTCGCTTAATTTTTGATTTAACTCAGGGAATTTTTCATTTCCAATAAAGACACCTTCAAAATAACCATATTGGTACGGTGACCATGCTTGAATAGTCATTTGTTTCAACCGTGAATAATCTAAAATACCATGATCATAATCAATGCTTCCTGATATTTCCATATTTGTTTGTAAGCCTTGATCTACCATGCCAGTATGCTTGATGCCAAATTGTAATTGATTGGCTAATAACGGTTGTTTAACAGCTGTTTTTAAAAGTTCAATTTGTCCTGGCGTTTGGTTACTTACACCAAAATAGCGAACTTTCCCTTGTTTTTCTAATAAATGAAAAGCTTCAGCTACTTCTTCTGGTTCCACTAAAGTATCTGGACGATGCAACAATAATGCATCGACTGAATCTACACCTAAACGCTGTAAACTCCCTTCGACCGCTTCTAAAATATGTGCTTTTGAAAAGTCAAAAAAGCCCTGACGAATCCCACATTTCGTTTGTATAAAAATATCTTCACGACGAATGGTACTTTCTTTTAAGGCCTTACCAAAAATGGTTTCGCAGTCGCCGCCACCATAAATGTCGGCGTGATCAAAAAATGTAATGCCATGATCATAAGCAGTTTCAATTACCTGTTGAGGATTTTCAGCACCATTTAAGCGCATACATCCTAAGATAACCGAAGAAACTGTTTCGTCACTTGTACCAAATTGTAGTTGTTTCATTTTAATATCCTCCTCATCCATTCCTCTTACTTCTTCATTTTAACACTATTTAGACAAAATTGGACTTCTTACGATAGATTCGCTTCGACTTTTTCAAAAAAAGCAGGAGATAATTCCTATGGCAAATAAACAACTGTCTCAGAAGAAAGCGCTACGTTCATCTGAAACAAATGATTGACAATTAAGAGGTGTGCTTGGTGAAGTTGATACGTTGGTTTTCCATGAATAATTGTAATATTCTTTTTTTCACTGAAATAGCTTTTTATAGATTGCCCCAACGCTTGTTCCTTTTCTGGAGGAAAGTCCGTCAATAGGCAAATAATATATTTTTTTTCATATAAAATCGGGTCAAATAAATCTAGGATGTGATAAAAATAGCAACTCGTCAATTCCCGTTCTTTTACTGAAGTAAAGGCTGGGTATAGGCGTTTTAAAAGCCTAATTAGTTTCTGTAATCTGTGCCAAGTTTGATGATAACGTACAGCGAGTGTTTGTTCCTGTTTATGAGCTGGCAACCATGCTTGTCCGTCTAATAAACTATTCATATGCGTACTTAAAAATCGACATAAATGAATTTCTTGATAATTAAAATGATGTTGTGTAAAATTTCTCCTAATTTCTTTCATAATAAAAATAGCTGTTTTTAAGCATAAACTTTCTATTTTCATTTGCTCATGAATAAAATACTTTCGCGCTCTCTTGCCAAAACAACCACCAAAATGTGCTTCAAGAATCACAAATAACGCTTTTTGTTCTTTAAGAGACATAAAAGAAGTGCTCAACACTTCCACACGAAATAAATAAAAAAAAGCACTTGTTTGTTGAAATAAATTAGCATTTGGCACTGAAATTTCATGCCCGCCTCTATATCGTTTCTCCCAAATATAAATTAGCCAACTAAGATGATTCTGTTGTGCTACATTTAAATCCAACTCAAAAAAGGTAATGATTTTCCGAGTCATTTCTCTGTTTTCTTCTAGACAGCTTTCTTGAAAAAACAAATAAAAACAAAGGATTAACTGTCGAATTTGCCATTCATTGCCAGTTAAATCGTAATGTTTTTGACGTACAATAATATCAAAATTAACTAGCCAACGTCGAATATTAGAAAGTTTCTTCCGAAGAGTTGATTCCTGTAATCCCAATACCTGGGTCAATTGCGCATAATTGATTCGCTCTTCAATTAGACAACGTAAAATATAAAATTCGGGAATAAAATAACAAAATTTTTGTCTAAATCGAGCCAAGCCACAAACGCATAATTCACGATATTTTACAATTCCTTTGGTCGTTGTATAAATCTTACAAAGCCCTTCTATCTTAAACGTTTCCTGCTTTTTTTCAAAACGTTGAATGTAACAATGGATGGTTTTGTCGCTCACCTTTAGTTTTTCTGCAGCCATCAAAACAGAAAATGTCTGCTCTTGTTGCAGTAAATCCAACAATTCCAACATATTTTTATGTTCAAAAGACAATAATTCCTTGAAATCCATATATCGTCCCCTTTCACTCCCTTGTTATAAGAATACGTCAAATAAGGCAAAAATTTTTTTAAGAAGAAAAAAATAGAGAACAAAAAGTATTGATTACTTTCCGCTCTCTACAATTATATCGAATTATTTTTTTGAAATATGCAGTGTCATAGCATTTGCTGCTACAATAATTGTACTTAATGACATCAAGACAGCACCTACAGCTGGATTTAAAACAATCCCAAGTGGTGCAAGGACCCCAGCCGCTAAAGGAATGGCGACAATATTGTACCCAGCTCCCCACCAAAGATTTTGGATCATTTTACGTCGTGTTTGTTTGGCTAAATCTAAGAACCTTAAAATATCTTTAGGATCACTATCCGTCAGTACAACATCTGCCGAATCAATCGCTACATCTGTACCAGCGCCTATCGCAATGCCGATTGAAGCACGGGCTAAACTTGGTGCATCGTTAATACCGTCTCCTACCATCATGACCTGATGTCCCTCAGTAAGATATTGTTGCACAATTTTTTCTTTATCTTCTGGTAAGAGCTCTGCGTAGTATTCCTTCATTCCTAAATAATTAGCAACTGCACTGGCGGCTGTTTGATTATCCCCTGTTAACATGACTGGCGTAATTCCTTGCGCTTGTAACTCTGCAATAAATGTTTTAGCTTCTGGTTTGACTTTATCTCCTAAAGCAAGCAGTGCGACTAATTGACCAGCGATGATTAAATAGCTCAAGGTATTTCCTTGCTCTTGATAGTTTGTTTTAATTGTTTCATCGAAGGTTAACTGTAACCGTGCAACTTCTTTTTCATTGACTATTTTGACTTCTTGGTTTTGAACAGTAGCAACCAGTCCTACGCCTGATAAAGCTTGCAGATTATGGGCTTCATAAGGTTGAACGGCTTGTTTATTTAAATAGTTCATGATCCCAATTGCCAACGGATGATTTGCATTTTTTTCCAATGCCCCAATATATTTAAGTGCTTCTTCTCTAGTAAACTGCTTACTCATTAATTCTAAGCCAGTAACTGTAAATTGTCCTTCTGTTAAAGTTCCAGTTTTATCCAGCAACACATATTCAACCTTATTGGCTTGTTCTAATGCATTCCGATTTTTTAAAAGTAAGCCATTTTTAGCAGCAATGGAGGTACTTCTAGCAATCACTAAAGGAATTGCTAAGCCTAACGCATGGGGACAGGCAATAATAAAAACTGTAACCATTCGTTCAAATGCTAGAGACAAATCTTTCGTTACGAGTAACCAACCGATAAATGCTAACACACCTACGAATAAGGCAATATAGAATAACCACTTGGCTACACGGTCTGAAATGGATTCTAGTTTTGATTTTTCCGATTGCGCTTGTTTAACCATCTCCATAACTTTTGACAGGTAACTATTTTCACCCGTGCCAGTTACCGAAATTTCAATCATTCCGTTGCCATTGACAGCTCCACCAATCACGGAGTCACCAATGTTTTTTTCTACTGTTTTTGATTCCCCTGTAACCATCGATTCGTCGACTGTTGTGCTTCCTTTCAAAATTTTACCGTCTGTCGGAATTTTATCTCCCGAACGAACAATCAAGCGATCGCCTTCTTGGACATCTTGCAAAGGAATTTCTTCTTCCCCATGTTCAGTCATTCGCTTGACTGTGTCAGGCAACAGTTCAGCCATTTTTTTCAAGGCATCACCAGCATTAGAAATAGCATTCATTTCAATCCAATGGCCTAAAAGCATAATAACAATCAGAGTGGCTAATTCCCAGAAAAAGTCCATCACGTGGGCCTGATTCGTAAAATGATTCATGTAAAACGCATATAAGCTGTAAAAATATGATACCGAAATCCCCATCGCAATTAACGTCATCATTGCTGGACTCTTTTGCTGTAATTCCATTCTAGCGCCACTTAAAAATGGTTGTCCACCATAAAAAAATAGCACAGTTGCTAAAATTAAGACCAACCAATCAGAACCTGGAAAAGTAAATTGAAAAGGTAATTGAAAACCCATCATTGGTGAAAGAACAATAATCGGAATAGCTAAAATCAATGACAGCCAGAATTTTTGTTTAAAATTCCCCATATGCATTGAATGATCCATTCCCTTCATTCCTTCATGTTGGTGTGACATAGCCATTTGTTCATGCGCCATGTCATGATTCATGTGATTCATTTTATCGTGGGACATTGTTGGCTGTTTTTCCTGGTGTTGTTCATGATTATGTTTTGCTGACATATGATCCCTTCTCTTCTTAAGTATTTTCATCTTAAGCATAGCACAAGATGAAAATTGTTAGAAATAATTACTTTTTTTAGTTTAGAAAAAAAAAAGAGCCGAATTTTGCGTATGTATATTTTAAGAACACCTTATCCTCATATTTATTACAAAAGGAGTGTTTCAATGAAAATTACTACAAAGCAAGTCGGGGCGCGCATGCGTGAAGCTCGAAAAAAGAAGAAGTACACTTTACGTTATTTAGCCAATAAAATTGGTTTATCTAGTGGAAGTACAATTAGTAACTGGGAATTAGGTTTGAATTTACCCAATAAACGATACTTAAAAAAAATCGCTAAAGCCTGCGATACAACAGTAGATTGGCTACTTTATGGTGATTTCGATCGATTTGTGCGCCAGCTATTAAAAGAAAATTTTCAAAATAAACAACTGCTAAAACCACCTTTTTTTACTCAGTTGATGGGACGTTTATCTGAAGAACAGCTATCCTATCACGATTCCTTAAAAATCATGATTCAAGCGCAAAAGTTACAGCAGTCCTTTTATGCTTTTCCTTTAACAGTAGAAGCCCCCTCTCATTCCCAAGAGAGTATTTCTATTTATGAACCAACAACTGCAGAAGAACAGTCTGACCAATCTTATTATCATCCGTTTATTTTGTCGGAACTACATGAATTATTTACACATTCTCAAAATCCAGAATTGGATTATTCTCTGATTATCGCTTTTCTTCCTTTGTTAAAAGTAGATCAATTAACTGAACCACAAAAAGAAGTCTTACTGGCCATCTTTAAGCGAATGAATTCCTTTAAAGACCAAACACTTTTAAATGAATTCTTTGTGGAATTACAGTATTTACTCTGATTCTACAAAAAAGATTGAGCCATGTATCTCAAGGACCTAGGCTCAATCTTTTAGTTAAATTTCTTCTATTTATGAACGATTCTTTCGTTCGACTAAGTGCGTTTTCCGTTGTGGGCCAATGATTAAAGGAACAGATTCATATTTGACTTCACTGTATTCCAAGCCAAACCAACTTTCAGGAGAGGTAGTTAAGTTTTTAATAGCTAATTTTGCCTGCATAATTTGTCGATCCCATTTTTTCAGTTCAGAAACGTTAGATAATTCTTCTTGAATTAATACAAATTGGAAATCGCCAACTTCTCTCCCTGGCGTTAATGAATAACGTTGTGGCTGTTTTGGCAAGCGGCCTGTTTTCATCAAGTCATGAACAATTTGTCTTAAATATACATTCACTTCTTGAGAAATATGGAAGCCTAAATATAGCTGAACTTGCACAATAAAATCAGTTCCTAGCATGTCAACAGAATACTCTTGAGTAAAGGGTTCATCTGTTACCTGAACATTAACAAACCAATAAACGTTCGCTCGTTTTGGTTGTTTGTCCAAAATCGAATAAATAATATTACGATTAATTTCGCCGTCCACTCGATCGGAGGTTAAAAAGACCACGTTGGTTTGATACATAGGTACAGATGTATCTTCTTTCAAAGCTTTAAGTTGTGGTACATATTTTTCCAGCGACACTTGTTCCGCCGTTGCTTCCTTAATCTCGTTGCCGCGTTCCCAAATAATCATGATGCATAACAAGAAGACTGCCATTCCCACAGCAACATATCCACCATGGAAAAACTTCGCAGCACTTGAAAAGAAAAAGACAACTTCAATGGCAGCAAAGAACAAGGAAATTAGATACGCAGACCAAGCTGGAATTTTATCCAAAAGATAAAACAACAATAAAATGGTTGTCATTAACATCGTAATCGTAATCGATAGACCATACGCAGCTTCCATGTGTGTCGATGTTCTAAAAGCCAGCACGATTGCTGAACAAGCTAACCACAAAATTAAATTTACCGCTGGAATATACATTTGACCGATATTGCTCCCAGGATAAATAATTTTAAGTCTTGGTAATAACTTCAATTTAATCGCTTCAGAAACTAAAGTATACGAACCTGATATTAACGCTTGCGAAGCAATCACTGCGGCGATTGTTGCAAAAACAACGCCAAATACGAGAATACCTCGTGGAATCATTTGGAAAAATGGGTTAATTTCAGCTAATGCCTGCATTTCAGGGTTTTCTTTGACCGTTAACAACCACGCAGCTTGCCCTAAATAATTAAGAATCAAACAAATCTTAATATACGGCCAGCTAATGCGGATATTCATTTTTCCTACATGCCCTAAATCAGAATATAAAGCTTCAGCACCAGTTGTAGCCAAGAAAATATTCCCTAAAATAAATAGACCTAATTTATTTTCTGGACTGACTAGTAATTGCAAAGCATAATATGGATTTAATGCACGAATAACTGTCCAATCTTGGCTAAAATTCATTAAACCAATGATGCCAAAAAAAGTGAACCACAAGAACATAATCGGCCCAAAAGCTTTCCCGACCAATTCTGTTCCAAATCGTTGAACAGAAAAAAGAATTAAAATAATCGTCAACGTAATAACCACTATAATCGTTTGGTCATTGCCAAAACGTTCAAAAAATGCCGGAATCCCCCGTAAGCCTTCAATCGCTGTCGTCACTGTCACAGCTGGGGTCAAAACGCCATCAGCCAGTAAAGCGGCGCCGCCAATCATTGCGGGAATAATCAAATACTTACTTTTTTTACGAACCAATGTATAAAGAGAGAAAATCCCACCTTCTCCATGGTTATCAGCATTTAAAGCAATAACAACATATTTAATCGTGGTTAAGATAGTCAATGTCCAAAAAATTAATGAGACCGAACCTAAAATAAACGATTCAGAAACCCGTGCCAAGCCACCATTATCTCCTACAATGGCTTTCATTACATATAAAGGGCTCGTTCCAATATCTCCATAGACAACGCCCATGGCAACTAAGATCCCTGCCATCGTAAATTTCCGACGATCAAACCCCTCTGCTTTGTGTAACACAATACTTTCCTCCTACAAAAGAAATGACTTCGTTTAGTTTAACCAACAGCTCCATAAAAACTTTTAAAACTCTTTATTATATAACGTTTTATATATCTTTTTCATTAGTCAAAAAGCGCTTTTTGACTAACGATGCTACTCACTATAATACGTTTTAAATCGTTTAGCAAGTCTTTTTATTAGAGAATGTTCATCTTAGATAAGAAACCCACCTATTTTGAAAAAAGGAAAATCAAAAATAAGTGGGGCAGCAGTCGAAACGACTGCTGCCCCACTTACTAACTATTAAGATAATTCCCTGAACAAAAGTAGCTCCTTTTATTCCTGTTAAATTTAAATCACTTCTTCTTCCTCTTCAACTTCAGAGAAATGGAACTTAATCATTTCATTGACGAAAATTGGCACAAAGGATAGGAAAATTGCTAACATCCAATGATTTAAACTAATATGCACTAATCCAAATAGTTCTTGTGTGAATGGTAATAAAGCAATGGTTGTGGTAATTAGTAATGCTAAAACGACCATTTCAAAGAGCGACTTGTTGCTTGATAATTTTACACGGAAAACAGAGTTCGCACTACGAACATTAAAGACATGTAAGATAGAGGAATAAGCTAAGATTAAAAATGCCACTGTTTGTCCAACTTCATAGCTGTTTGAAACATAGGCTGAAACACCTGGTACAAAGGCACCTAGGTAAAAACCAAACAAAGTAATGACTGTGAACACTGCTGCATTAATCCCAATCTTTTGCCACAAGCCTCGTGCAAAAATCCCTTCATTTTTAGGGATTGGTGCCTCATCCATAATTCCTTTTTCTGCTGGTTCTTTTCCTAATGCAAAACCAGGTAACCCATCTGCGACCACGTTAACAAACAACAATTGAACTGCAGTAAATGGCGCACCCCAACCAAGTAACATGGCAATTAAAACAATAAAAATCTCAGAAATATTACAGCTTAACAAGAAGTTAATGGCTTTACGAATATTTCGGTACACGGCACGTCCTTGCGCAACCGCATCAACAATAGTTGCAAAGTTATCGTCCGTCAAAATCATATCTGAAGCGCCTTGGGCCACATCTGTTCCAGTAATCCCCATTGCGCAACCGACATCACTAGCTTTCAAGGCTGGCGCATCATTCACGCCATCTCCGGTCATTGCTACAACAGCGCCAGAACGTTGCCATGATTGAACAATTCGAATTTTATCTTCAGGGGTTACACGTGCATAAACGGATAAATCTTTAACCCGTTTATCTAATTCTTCATCACTCATTTTTTTCAGTTCTGAACCAGATAAGGCTTCACTTTTATCTTTTAAAATTCCTAATTCTTTAGCAATTGCACTGGCTGTTACCACGTGATCACCAGTAATCATGACTGTTTTAATTCCAGCTTTTTTCGCACGAGCAATGGCGCCCTTACTTTCTGGACGTGGTGGATCAATCATGCCAATTAAGCCTAACAAGCGAAGATTTTTTTCTAAAGCCTCTGATGTAATTTCCTTGGGTGGTTCATCATATACGGCATAACCGACAGCAATAACTCGTAACGCTCGTTTTCCGAAACGATCATTAACAATAGCCGCTTGATCGACATCTCCGAAACCAAAACGTGGTAGTAACACATCAAAGGCTCCTTTAGTAATTGAGATGTACTTTTTCCCCCATTGATGGACCGTAGTCATCATTTTTCGTTCTGAATCAAAGGGAATTTCACCAATACGAGGATATTTTTCTTCAAGTTCTTCTTTCGTATGATAATTTTCTTCGACAGCACGAACAATTGCCGCTTCTGTCGGATTCCCTGTAACAGTTAGTTCATCGCCTTCTTTTTCCACAATGACATCTGTACATAAGGCAGCCATTTTCAGTACTTCCATGGCTTCATCGGTCATGGCATCTTCCGTATCCGTTACTTCATCACCACGATGCCATACTCGGCGGACACGCATTTTATTTTGTGTCAGTGTTCCTGTCTTATCAGAACAGATAACATTCGCAGTTCCTAGCGTTTCTACTGCTGGCAATCGGCGAATAATTGCATGTTTCTTAGCCATTTTTTGAACACCATATGCTAAGGTTAACGTTACAATCACGGTTAGTGTTTCTGGTACAGCTGCCACCGCTAAGGAAACGGCTGTCATAAACATTTCAAGAAGCGGTTCTCCTTGCAGTTCACCAATAATGAAAACAATTGCTGCAGCCCCTAAGGCTAACAAACTAATACGTTTGCCTAATTGATTCAAGCGTTTTTGTAATGGTGTTTTTTGCTGATCGCTGTTATTCAGTAACCCAGCAATTTTACCCATTTCCGTATTCATTCCTGTTGCAGTTACTACTGCTCGTCCGCGGCCATTCACAACGGTACAACCTTTGAAAATCATATTTATTTGATCTCCTAAGCCATCATCGTCATGCCCCACGTATGTAGGATCTTTTTCAACAGGTTCACTTTCACCTGTTAGTGCTGACTCTTCTACGCGCATTTGAGAAGCTTGAATAAGTCGTGCATCGGCTGTAATCATAGAACCAGCTTCAAGAACTAGAACATCTCCTACTACTAGTTCTTCAGCATCGACTTCGATTACCTTGCCATCTCGTAAGACTGCACTACTTTGCTTGTTCATGTCTTGTAAAGCCGCCAGAGATTTTTCAGCATTTCCTTCTTGAACAATGGCTAAAACAGCATTGATAATCACAATTGCAATAATTAAGATTCCTTCAAAATATTCGCCATGTTCTGTTACGATTGCTGTATAAAACGAAATTGCCGCAGCAACTAATAAAATAATCGTTGTAAAATCAGATAAACTGTGAATAAATTTCTTTAACACAGAATCCTTCTTAGCCTCTTCAAATTGATTGCGGCCATTTTCTTTCAGTCGTTGTTGGGCCTCTTGTTGTGTTAAACCAGTTTCAGTATTGACTGAAACTTCTTTTGTGACAGTATCGACAGATTGCTTGTAAGCTTCCATCCTATTCCCCCTCTAATTTTTTCTTCCTATATAATAGTGTCTCTATTAAATATAACATGATTTTTTTTGAACACGCAACTTTTTTCATCTTTGGCTTAGCGTTCTCTCATATATCCAGAAAAAACTGGTATTTTCGTTGTTGCTACAGCAATGTTTCTATTTGATTATGGGAATTTTATGAAAAAGGAAACGAATTCAGCCAAAAAGCAATGGACATTTTTTTCATTTTGTCTGATAAAAAAATAGTTTATTTCTATATATTCAACACAAAAACAACAAAAAATACAATGTTATTTAGTTCGCACAATTATTTATTTTACATGTTATAAAATAACCAGAAAAATATTATATTTAATCTTATTAATAAGTGTTATAATTTGCAAACGCTTCCAAAAAGTGCTATTCTTTAAGTGTAAGGAGGACATGCAAATCAATTGGTTGAAGATTTTCTCAGTAGATAAAAATCGGTAAACTCAAAGTTGTTAGAATTGCAAGATTCACCTGTAAACAATACGTGTAGAGTAATTGTTAGTGATAACTCGTATCGGAAAATAGGGAAAGGTTATAGAAGGATGGAGTTTCTATAAAGCATTTACCCTATCTGTTATCACCTAACGCAAGTTATCCACCATCCAAGCGTCGAAACTGTATGAAAACAAGGTTTTAGTTTCACCACATCACGTTCACCTTTTGCTTTACATGTATCGCGAAATGTAAACACTTATTCAACCAATTGATGTCTTCCCGTTAACAAGGCCGAGCTTAAATTTAAGCTCGGTTTTTTCTTTTAGGCAATAAAATATATTTGTATCAAATAATCATATGTGTTATATTCAAGGTGCACATTCTATTTTATCTTCTTTTAAAGGAGGGAATGCTATGCGAAAAAAGAAAAAATCTTCGTTTGAAAGTTCAATTCATGTTTATCGTGCTATGGCTCGTATGACCCAGCAAGATTTGGCCAATCGAGTCGGTGTCTCTCGACAAACAATTATTCAACTGGAACGAAACAAGTACAATCCTTCATTACTTCTTGCGCATGACATCGCGAACGTCTTTGGCGTAACCATTGATGATGTGTTCACCTTCAAAGAAACACTGAATGACGATGTAGAACAAGAAGCCTAAACAGTATAAGCTGTACTTAACAAGACAATTTTTCTGATTGTACTTGGAGTTGCCGAGGTACAACTTAGTACCGGCAATACGAAGAAAGCACTTCTTCGTATTGTTGTTTCAATAATTAATCTTTGCTTACATAAAAAAAGAACGGCGCAACCGTGGTTGCGCCGTTCTTTTTATTCTAAGATTGTCTACTAAGCACTTTTATCCTAGTAGCGTTTTGGTTTCTAACTTTATTATTTACAGGGGAAGAAAAAATAAAGCACACCTTTACTGTGATTCCAAAAATCACGTGTTTATCATAATATATTTTTGTTTCAATCCCAAGTATTCTGCTCACAAAGTGTCGCTTATTTAATAAACATTGCATCGCCAAAACTAAAGAAACGATATTTTTCCTCAATAGCATGTTGGTAAGCAGCCAATGTTAAGTCTTTTCCTGCAAAAGCACTCACAAGCATCACTAACGTAGATTTTGGTAAATGGAAGTTCGTTGAAAAAGCCTCTACGACTTTAAATTGATACCCTGGTGTGATAAAAATATCGGTCCAGCCACTGTCAGCCTGGATTTCACCATTAAATTTTGTGCCAATTGTTTCCAACGTACGAATAGAAGTTGTTCCAACCGCAACAATCCGACCGCCTGCTTGGCGTACTTCATTTAATTGCTTAGCCGCTTCTTCAGTTAAACGATAGAATTCGCTATGCATATGATGTTCTTCTATATTATCAACGCTCACGGGACGGAATGTTCCTAAACCGACATGTAACGTTAAATAAACGAGATGAACACCTTTTGCTTTGATCTCTTCTAATAGTTCTTTTGTAAAATGCAAACCCGCTGTTGGTGCTGCAGCTGAACCATTTTCTTCAGCATAAACCGTTTGATAACGATCTGGGTCATCTAGACGTTCTTTGATATATGGCGGCAATGGCATTTCTCCTAACGATTCTAAAATTTCTAAGAAAATACCATCATATTTAAATTCAATGATTCGACCACCATGTTCCAACTCTTCTTTAACCACCGCTTTTAGGCGACCATCGCCAAATTGAATTTCCGTGCCGACTTTTGCACGTTTCGCGGGTTTAATCAAGGTTTCCCATGTATCGCCTTCTGTATTTGTTAAAAGTAAAACTTCCAAATGACCGCCTGTTTCAGGTTTTTCTCCATATAAACGGGCCGGCAGTACCCGTGTGTTATTCATGACTAATGCATCCCCAGGCTGTAATTCATCAAGAATATCATGGAAATGTTTATCCTCCATGTCCCCTGTTTCTTTATTTACAACTAATAATCGTGAACTAGCGCGATCTTTTAGTGGGGTTTGAGCAATTAATTCTTCTGGTAAATCAAAATCAAAATCTTCTGTACTTAGCATTTCCGTCACTCTTTCTACTAGTTTTTATCTTGGTTATTCTAACACTTTTTCTTGTTTCTGGCTATGTCAGCCTTCTGAATCAAACTAAATAGTTGTCAAAAATGTCAGAAGCACTATACTTACTTTAAGTAAGTATACATAGTTATTTAGAGGAGGAACTCAAAATGCATGCTCAATTTCATCATGTTTCACTATTAGCGCGTCATGGTCAAGAAAACCAATCATTCTATACAAAATTGTTAGGCTTACGCTTTGTCAAAAATACCGTAAATCAAGACAACAATCGCATGCCTCATTATTTTTATGGCGATTATCAAGGCACACCGGGAAGCTTAGTAACTTTTTTTATCGTGCCCTTATTAGGCAACCGCTATGAAGAAAAAAATTATTTAGCCACGATTGGCTTAAAAATTCCCCAAAACAGCCTTTCCTTTTGGGAACAACGTTTAACAGAAAACAAAATTCCATTTAACAAAAAAGAAAAGAGCCTACATTTCAGTGATCCAGATGATACGCATATTATCCTGACAGAAGTTCCTGAAAATCCATTAAAAGAAACACTCGTTGTTTCTAACGAAATTCCAGCAGCGGTTCAAATTATCGGTTTGGCCTCTACTGAATTTCATGTGCCAGATTCTGAAAAAACCTTGGCCTTTTTTGAAACATTTCTTGGTTGGCAAGCAGTTGGCAATACGATTATTTTAAGTGAGACGGAAAGCTTTTCTGTTCATCAAACAACGTCGGATAAAACAAGCCGAATGGGGCGTGGCAGTATGGATCATATTGCTTTTTCTGTGGCTGATGATGAAGCATTACAAGAACTACACACGCGCGCTTTAGCACAAGGCTGGGAAATTGAAATGTATGTAAGTCGTGGATATTTTAAAAGTTTATACATTCGTGAACCAGGCGGGAATCGGGTTGAATTTGCTACTTTGACTCCTGGTTTTACATTGGATGAGCCTCTGGAACATTTAGGGGAAACGTTGGCTTTACCGCCTTTTTTAGAACCAAAACGGACTGCAATCGAAGCCAACCTCTACAAAGACATGTAACCAACGCTTTAGAAAACAACGGAAGACGGACGTAATAATCGGTGACAAAATTACGTCCGTCTCTCTTCCCCTATGTTTGAATGTTTGAACAAGAGAATAAAAAATGACCTTCAGATTTTTCTGAACGTCATTGCACATTCCATAAAAAGCATCCTTCGTTCTTCCACTTCTTACTTCTTAAAAAAACTGGTAATTTTTTCAAAAATTCAGTAAAATAAAAGTGATCAATGGTTTCCATTGATTGAACGGGCAACTTGATGGTCCACTTGCACAGGTGACTATTCAAGGCTTCGTGATTTAGTTGCCGCTAAATCATGAAGCGCCTTTTTTTATTTTATTCCCTTGTTCTCTTTCCATTGTAATGAAAAACTCAGCTCCCGTCAACTTGCTATAAAGGACACTTTTCTTTGTTATAGCGGCTTTTCTTCCTTCTCAGAATACTCTTTTTAACATCTTGTTTCGTTCAGATAACTTTTACTAAACAATAGTTATCTTTTCTTTTTTTTAGAACGAATTAAAAAAATTTTACCGCCTTCTTTTTCCCATTAAAAATAGATTACATTTGTCGAAATCGCATTTTTATAGCATACTAGTAATAAGATACATTTTCAAAATATTTAGTTGAGGTGAGTAAGTTGATAGAATTTCAGCATGTATCAAAATTTTATAAAGGCGGAAAAGTCGCCGTTGATGACATTAATTTGTCTTTCGATAAAGGTGAATTTATCTGCTTCATCGGAACAAGTGGTAGTGGAAAAACAACATCAATGCGGATGCTTAACCGCATGACCGACCCTTCAAAAGGAAAAATTTTAATTGATGGCCAAGATATTCAAAAAATCAATCCTGTAGAGCTACGTCGCCAAATTGGCTATGTCATTCAAAATATCGGCTTGATGCCTCACATGACCATTCGTGAAAATATCGTTTTAGTGCCTAAATTATTAAAAGTACCTGTGGAAGAACGCAATAAGATAGCCGAAAAAATGATTGATTTGGTTGAGTTACCACGAGAAATGTTGGACCGCTATCCCAATGAACTTTCTGGGGGACAACAACAAAGAATCGGCGTTGTGCGGGCTTTAGCTGCCAATCAAGATATTATTCTAATGGATGAACCTTTTGGTGCTTTAGATCCTATCACCCGTGATTCATTACAAGATTTAGTGAAAGATTTGCAAGAACGTTTAGGAAAAACTATTGTCTTTGTTACTCATGATATGGATGAAGCGTTGAAATTAGCAAATAAAATCGCCATTATGAGCGAAGGCAAAGTAATTCAATTTGACACACCAGATAATATTTTACGTCATCCAGCCAATGAATTTGTAGAAGAACTCATCGGAGAAGATCGCCTATTACAAGCCAAACCTGATTTCACCACTGTTGATGAAGTCATGTTAAATTCAGCTATTACTATCACGCCGGAAAAATCTTTACAAGAAGCGATTAAATTGATGCGTGAAAAACGGGTTGATACCTTATTAGTTGTTGATAATTCCCATGTGCTTAAAGGCTTTATCGATGTTGAAACATTAGATCAGCAACGTGGCAAAGCTTCTAGTGTCGGTGATATCTTGAATAAAGATGTCTTCTTTGTTCAAAAAACCGCTCTTTTACGTGATGCTTTACAAAGAATCTTAAAACGCGGCTTAAAATATGTGCCAGTCGTTGATGAACAAAAACGAGTGGTGGGCATCTTAACACGTGCTTCCCTTGTTGACATTGTTTATGATGTTATCTGGGGCGATGAAACAACGATTAGTGAAGCTGTAGAAGCAAAACAAAGCGAGTCCGAAACTGATAAAGAGGAGGCGTAAGCAATGAGTAGCTTCTTTCAAGAATATGGATCAGAAATGATTTCAAAAAGTATTGAACATATTTATATTTCATTCTTTGCACTTTTATTAGGGGTCGCTATCGCTGTGCCCGTTGGCGTTTGGTTAACACGTTTGCCCAAAGTAGCCAATATTGTCATTGGTTTAACAAGTGCCTTACAAACGGTTCCTTCGTTGGCTTTATTAGCTTTGATGATTCCAATTTTTGGTGTCGGCAAAACACCCGCTATTATCGCGCTATTCATCTATTCTCTTCTACCTATTTTAAGAAACACGTATATCGGAATGAAAAATGTCGATGAAAATTACCGAGATGTTGCTAAAGGCATGGGCATGACCAATTTACAGTCTATTTTTAGTGTTGAATTACCCATTGCCATGCCAACAATTATGGCCGGCATTCGTTTAGCTGCTGTCTATGTCATTGCTTGGGCTACACTGGCTTCTTATATTGGTGCGGGTGGTCTTGGTGATATGATTTTCAGTGGATTAAATAACTATCAGCCAGAATTAATCTTTGGCGGGACTATTCCAGTAACTATTTTAGCGCTTTTAGCAGATGTTCTTCTTGGATTATTAGAAAATCGTTTAACGCCAAAAGCTTTAAGGGAGGGCGAATAATGATGAAAAAGAAACTCAAGTTAAGCTTACTCTTCTTAAGCAGTTTACTTTTATTGGCAGGGTGTTCTTTACCTGGTCTCGCTTCAACTTCTGATGATAACACTGTCGCCATTACAGGTGGGATTACTTCAGAAGCGCAGATTTTAGGGAGCATTGTAGCAGATATGGTTGAGCATTACACAGATAAAAAAACAAATGTGATTAACAACTTAGCCACTACTACCATCAATCACCAAGCAATGTTAAACGGAGATGCCTCAATTTCTGCAGCTCGTTATACTGGTACTGACGTGACTACTACGCTGGGCTTACCAGCGGAAAAAGACCCTAAAAAAGCGTTTAACCTAGTTCAATCAGAATTTGAAAAACGTTATCAACAAACTTGGTTCCCTTCATATGGATTTGAAAATACTTATGTATTCTTAGTTACAAAAGAAACGGCTGAGAAATACAATTTAAAAACAGTCAGTGATTTAGGGAAAGTCGCAGACAAATTAGTTGCTGGTGTCGATACTGCGTGGATCACACGTGAAGGCGACGGTTATGAAGGCTTTAAAAAGGAATACAACTTCCAATTTAAATCTATTTTACCAATGCAAATTGGCTTGGTGTACGATGCAGTCAACGCTGGAAAAATGGACGTTATCTTAGGTTACTCAACAGACGGCCGGATTGGTAGTTACGATTTAGTCATGTTAAAAGATGACAAGCGCTTCTTCCCGCCTTATGATGCCGCTCCTGTGGTTAGTGACAAATTATTAAAAGAAACGCCGGAAATCAAAGATGTATTAAATCGCTTAGATGGTAAAATTTCTACCAAAAAAATGCAAGAATTGAACTATCAAGCAGATAATGATTTAATTGAACCTGCGGTCGTAGCCGAACGTTTCTTAAAAGAAAATAACTATTTTGAGGGGGAGTAACAGATGAATAATATGAATTTATTCCAACAATTTATCTACTATTTCCAACAAAATGGCGGCTACGTCTTTCAACAATTTTTACGTCACTTTTTAATTTCGATTTATGGCGTAATCTTTGCTGCAATTGTCGGGATTCCTATTGGGATTATGATTTCACGTAAACGTAGCTTAGCCAACTGGATTATCCGTTTAGCGAACATTATCCAAACAGTACCAGCTTTGGCAATGCTTTCGATTTTAATGTTGGGAATGGGCTTAGGCGTCAACACGGTGGTTGTAACGGTCTTCCTTTATTCTCTCCTGCCAATTATCAAGAATACGTACACTGGCATGATTCAAGTGGATCGCAATATTTTAGATGTTGGTAAAGGAATGGGTATGACAAAAGTACAACTTCTTTATATGGTCGAGTTACCTTTATCTGTTTCAGTAATCATGGCAGGTATTCGAAATGCGTTAGTCGTCGCAATCGGGATTACTGCGATTGGTGCTTTCGTTGGAGCTGGTGGTTTAGGGGATATTATTATTCGTGGAACCAATGCCACAGATGGTGCTTCTATCATTTTAGTCGGTGCCTTACCAACGGCCTTTATGGCGATTATCACAGATTGGGTTCTAGGGATTATTGAACGGCGTTTAGACCCAGCTAGCAAACATTCCAATTAATAAAAAATGCAGAGCAGATCCAACATTGTTTCTTTTCAATGGGATCTGTTCTTTTATCTAGGAGATTAATAATGTCTAACTATACTATTATCGATTTAAACCAACAACCACACTTAATTCCGTCAGCTGCTCAATGGTTTAGCCAAAAGTGGCAAATCCCCGCTGAAGCGTATCAAGCAAGTATGCAGGAAATGCTAACTAGCGAAAACCACGTACCTCATTGGTGGGTCTGCTTGAATAAACAGCAGGACATCGTTGCAGGCGTGGGCGTAATTGATAATGACTTCCACAATCGTGCAGACCTTACGCCAAACCTTTGTGCATTGTATGTCGAACCAACATTTCGTCACCAAGGCTTAGCAGGAATTCTTTTAACAACAGTTGGTGATTTTCTTGCTAATTCTGGATTTAAAAAGCTTTATCTGCTTACAGACCATACTACTTTTTATGAAAGATATGACTGGGAATTTTTGACAATGGTAACCACCGAAGAGCAGTCTTGCGCTAGAATTTATCAAAAACAATTACGTCAATAAAAAAATCTGCCATCAAAAGATGGCAGACTTTTTTTTATTTTTTCAAGTGATAACTATAGGTAGCCACAATAATATTTTCCCGCCACGCTAAACGAATCCGCAAGCGTAAACTTGTTTGGTTATGCAAAATATTTTGCCAACGTTTATTTGGTACAAATTGTGGTACTAAAACCGTTGTACTGTAGTTATGCTTCGTGGCATTTTTACTAACCAAATCAACATAACGTAAGATAGGGTTTTGCAGTGAACGATACGAAGAATGGACAATTGATAGACGAACGTCCGGGAAGTGTTTTTTAAACTCTTCCTGAATTTCTTTTTCCTTCTCAACGTTTTCATCCATTGAGACATGCATGGCAACAACATAATCACCAATGGAACGCGCATAGTTCAAGGCGCCGACATTTGCCTTGGTTACGTTCCCTACTAAAACAATAACTGTATTCCCGTCAAACTCATGCAACTGTGCCCCATCTTCTAAACGTAGCTGTTCCGCCACATTTTTATAGTGAGTATTGACCCGATAAAATGCATAAATCAACACCGGCATAATAATAAAGAACGGCCAGATGTCCCCTAATCGATAAATAAACAAAATGGCGATAATCGCGAAAGAGATAAAGGCGCCGACAATGTTAGCAATTGATTTTGGCAACCAATTTTTAGTTTCTTTTCGCCATTTTACAACCATCCCCGATTGAGACAAAGCAAACGGAATAAACACACCAATTGAATACAATGGGATTAAACGTTCTGTGGAACCTTGGAAAATCAATAATAAAACAATCGAACCAGCAGCTAAAGTTAAAATACCATTTGAATAGCCTAAACGGTCGCCACGATCCATATACATATGCGGCATAAACTTATCTTTGGCTAAGTTATAAGCCAAAACTGGAAAGGCTGAGAATCCTGTGTTAGCGGCAACCGCTAAAATTAAGGCTGTCGCAAACTGTAATAAATAATATAAAATATTTTGACCAAAGACCGCTTTCCCAATTTGTGAAAGAACTGTCACTTCTTCTTTGGGCACAATCCCATACCAATAGTTAATAAATGTAATCCCCACGAAGAAGAACCCTAAAATCGTTGCCATTAACGCTAACGTCCCAGCAGCATTTTTTGCTCGTGGTTTCTTAAAGAATGGCACTGCATTACTGATTGCTTCGACCCCTGTTAAGGAAGAAGAACCAGATGAAAACGCCCGTAAAACTAAAGCAATAGAAATTCCTGGAACCACGGCTCCTGGTAAAGCTGTCGCATTCAATGGCTGTGCGCCAGTCACAATTTTAAATAGCCCAACAACAATCAGTAAGGTAATAATTGCGATAAAACTATACACTGGCAACATTAAGAACGAAGCAGATTCTCGCAGGCCTCTCAAGTTCATTAAGGTAATCAATATCACAATCCCAATAGAAATTGCTACTTGATGACCATATAACGCCGGAATCGCCGATATAATCGCCTCTGCGCCCGCTGAAACTGAAACGGCTACTGTTAGCATATAATCGACTAACAACGAACCACCAGCCAATAAACCGGCATTTCTGCCGAGGTTTTCACTACTAACAACGTATGCGCCGCCGCCATGCGGATACGCATGAATAATTTGTCGGTACGACAATGTTAAAGAAATAAGTAAAATAATAACAAATGCAGCAATTGGTAATGAATACCAAATCGCAGCCGCCGACAAAGTAACCAGAACCACCACTATTTGTTCTGTACCATACGCAATGGATGAAAGTGCATCAGAAGATAACAACGCAAGCGCTGCAAATCTGCTTAATTTATGTTCATCATTTTCGGCTGATTTCAATGGTTTCCCAATGAACAGTCGTTTTAAATCCGCCATTTTTTTCTACTCCTTTTCTCTAGAGTGACCCGCTCACTTTTTTCATTATTTTTTATCAAACAAATCCATATGCTACGCTTCTCACAATGAAAAGTCAATTGATTTTTGTTACTGAAAAAGATAAAAAAATCACCATCTTTTTTTAATCAGACACTCATTTAAAGTCCCCCGCTTCCTTTATCTTATCAAGAGAATCCAGATAACAAAAGAATTTGCATTCTCTAAACAAAAAAGCGAGAGCTAAAAGTCTATTTGACCTTTTGGCTCTCGCTTAAAAACTTAGTTAATTATTCCCTTTTATTGTAACAAGTACGTATGATCGAAGGTAATTTCCACTTTATAACGACCAATTTTTTCATAAACTTGCCGTTGAATTTCCACACCCAGTTCAAATTCAGATAATTTTGATTCTGTAGGTAAAACCAAGTCGAACAAAATCTTCGGTTCTTCGCCATGGGTAACTAAGCGGATATCATGGACTTTTAAAGACGCATCAAAAGAACGAATAATCTTTTTGATTGTTTGATGAACAAATTGTTGTGTTGGGTCATACAAATTCACTGGATCAATATGACAAACAAGGTTAACATCTAATTCTTCTTTAAACTTCGCTTCAATCGCATCGATTGTCTGATGGGCTTTATTTAAATCCCAGCGATCATCAATTTCAATGTGAACAGACGCAAACGTTTGGCTGGGACCATAATTATGAATCAGTAAATCGTGATACCCTACAATTGTTTCCATTTTTGATAAGACATTTTTCATTTCATCAATTTCTGTTTGGCTCGGACGCATGCCCATCAACTCATTAATAAATTCGCGAATTAACTGCAAGCCACTATAAATAATATATGCAGCAATTAAAAAACCAATATATCCATCAATTCGCAAACCAGTGACGCCTTCAATAAATGCAGAAACCAAAACAGCTAATGTAGTATAAACATCATTGAAGCTGTCCTTAGCAGAAGCAACTAATGCTTGAGAATCAATTTTTGCTGATACTTTTTTGTAAAACAGCCCTTGCCAAATTTTAATCCCAATTGACAAAGCTAAAACAGCAAATAAAATGGGTGTCACCTTGATTGATTCTGGATGCAGGATACGATCAACGGAGGTCGTTAGAAACTCAAACCCAATAAACGTAATCACTAATGATACAAGCATTCCACTAATATATTCAAAACGTTCATGGCCATAGGGATGTTCTTTATCCGCTGGCTTACCAGCAATATAAAAACCGACTAATGTTAAAACTGAAGAAATAGTATCGGACAAGCTATTAATGGCATCTGCCATGATTGAAACACTACCTGAAAGCAAGCCAATCATAAATTTACTAACGAATAAAAATAAATTAGAAACAAGCCCAATCCGCCCGGCAAAAGCACCGAATGCTGTTCGTTTTTCCAATTTACGACGTTCAATTTTTTTCTCATATCGTTGAAGCAATGCTTGAATCATTTTACAACCCCTACCCACTTTTTATTTCTTAAAAAAATACTATAAAACCTTTTTATACATTTGTACACAAAAAACCTCACTTTCTGAGGGAGATTTTATTATTTAGCATTGCCAAAAAGTCAAAAGCAAGAGCCCCCAAAACTTCTTTGTTAGGGTTGCCTTGAAAATAAAGAAAAACAAAAAGCCGAAAACGCTAGAGACGTTTTCAGCTTTTTGTTTTTTAATGGAATAAATGGCTCTTTTGTGCTAAAGCCGCAAATTTTTTCGATCTGTGTTCCAGATGTGGATAAAGAATTGCGCCGCCAATACTAAAGACGACTGAAATCCCCACCATAATCCAAATTGCAAACCAAGCATTTGGCCAGTAAATGCCTCCTGCTGATTCCCTTAGCAAGTTCACCGCATGCGTAAACGGCAAGAACGGATTAATCATTTGGAAGAATTTACCTGAGACTTGAATTGGGTAGTTCCCACCCCCACCAGAGATGGATAGTACCAAGATTATTATCGCAATTCCTTTCCCTACATTGCCAAAGAGAGCAACGAGCACATAAACCATTATCATAAACGTAATGGCAATCAATACCGCAAACCAGACACTATACGCTGGATTACGAACATCTACGCCTAACGCAAAGTAATTACCTAAGGTTACAATCAGTGCTTGACCAATCCCCATGACAATGAAGGTAAACATCCGTGCTGAAAATTGTTCCCGTTTAGAAAAGCGTTTTTTATCTTTTCCTTCAAGATAAACATCTGTTGTCGCAACACTTGAGAATAACACAGCGCCAACCCATAAACACAAAGCTGTATAGAATGGCGTACTTGCCGAACCATTATTAGCAATCGGATAAACAGCATGTTCTTTGACTTCAACTGGTTGTGTAAAGAAGTCACTTTCTTTATTGGCATCTAATTTTAGTAATTTAAGAATTTCACCTAAATCAACTTCTTTTTCACCTTTACGGATTGCATTCGCTGCTTTGTGTAATCCTGTTTTGATATTTGGCCAATCATTAATAATTAGCTCGTTGGCTTTGTCCAAGGCCGCTTCAACATCTGGCATTTTCTCATTGACTGTTTTCAAGGTATTCGTTAAATCTTTTCGGATACCTGGATAGTCATTTTGCATAAAGGCTGCCGCTTTGCTGACTTTGTCTTGAATGACTGGTAAATCGTTTTTGTACAAATCAGCACCACGGTTAATGCCATTGACAATGGTTTCCATATTGCCATTCAACATCGTATTCGCATCATGAATTTCTTGTTTAATTGCCGGCATTTCGGCTTGATATTTTTCTAATAAAGAAATCGCATTAGTGACCGTTTGACTTGTTGAACTCAATAACCCTTCAAAGTCAATTTGTTGCGCTTTGTTTAGTTGGCCTTGAGCATTTTGGATGGTACTAATTAGTTTGTTTAAAATGGTTGAAACGGTATTACTAATTCCGTTTACATCAACACTGCCCACAATACTAGAAATATTAGTTGCCATTTCGTCAATCTCATTTAAATAATTTTGTACTCCAGAGATATCACCCGCTTGGACTAAAGCATTTAATTGATTCAAGCGATTGCTAAAATCTGTTAATAAATCATTTACATGGCTTAATTGAGCAATCGCACCATCTAAGTCATGATTACCAGCATTTTCTTGGAGTTGTTTCATAAACGCAATAATGTCGTTAATTGCTTGCTGTTGCCGTTGGATATTAGTTGTGAAATCTTGTACTACTTCATTAATATGTTGTTTTTCTTCTGGCGTTAACTGTCCATCATCTAACGCTTGACGAATAGTCGCGACTACAGAAGTTGTTGTTGTAGCAACTTGCTGGATAGATTTCAAAGTCACTTCAACGCTATTCGTAATGCTTGGTAAAGCCTTTTCCAATTGAGTGGCGCCATCTAATGTGACATTCCCTAAATCATTGGCTTGATCACCTAGTTTACGAATATCTGGTAACGCCGTTTGGACTTGTTGAATGATTTCTAATCCTTGTTTTGCTTCTTGGATTCCTTCGCTCATTGTTTGTTCCACAGAGGCAAAGTCTTCATCAATCATAGCAATTTGTCGGCCAGCGTTTTGAATTTCTGGAATTTTTTCTTGTAACGTCAAAATAACACTAGCTTGTTCTTTGATGCTTGGCATTTTGCCATTTAGCTCAACAATCTTCTCTCCTAAAGCATCAACTTCAGGTAAATATTTCATCGCATCGTTGGCTTTCGCTAATTTTTCTTTTAGCTCAGGCATCTTACCATGTAAGTCTGTGACTTGTTTCGCGTACGTGTCAATGGTTCCAATGTTGGCATCTGTATCTAAAATCATGCTCTTAACTTTTTGAATGCTAACCATGTTTTTATCAATATCATAGCCAATATCATTAAATGTTTTGATTAACGTACTACTTGCCGTTTTAATGAATTCTTCCGAAATTTGTGACTGAATGGAAGAAGCGCCTTTTGAGGTAATTTTCGGCGCAATTGCATTAATTTTTTCATTGATTGAGTATTCAATTTTAGGTTTATTGATGTCACCAGAAGTAAAACTTAGCAAATCTTTGGAAAAATCTTTAGGTAAATAAATCCCGGCAAAATATTTTCCTGATTGGACCCCTTTGTCTAATTCCTTTTTCGAATCAACAAAACGCCAACCTAATTGCTTGTTTTTCTTCAAGTTTTTCAAGACTTCATCACCAATATTGACCGATTTATCTTGAAAAGTTGCTGTTTGGTCATCACTATAGACCGCTATTGGTAACTCTCCTGTATTTGAATACGGATCCCATAGTGCTTTAATGTTAAACCATGCATATAATGATGGAATAATCATTAAGGCAACAATCAAAAATGTTGCTACTGGGTTTTTAAAAATTCTTTTCCAATCTAAAATAAATAGTTCCCATGTATTTTTTATATGTTTCATAAAATCACCTGCTTTTTTTTGTGCCTGAATAACTTTAGCATAAAATACAAGAGAATAACAAACAAAAGCTTGAATGTTACGACACATTTTTAAAATGTCGTAAGTTCAAGCTAAGATTGTTTATTTCATATTTTTAGAAAATTCCGAAACGACTTGTTTAACTTCATCAATGGCTTCTGGTTTTAAATAAGCCAAAAGTTTTGGTGCTTTTGTCATCAAGTACATTTTATCTAATTTGCCTGTTTGTTGGCGTTCAAACATTTCTGCAAGTAGCGCTTGCATTTTTTCTTTTTTATCTTCTTTTGTTCGATCTAGTATGAACGTTAAGAATTGTTCTTGTCCTTCTTTCATTCCCTATCCCTCCTTACAAACAGATTCTTTTCTATTATAAAACTTCTTTTTTAGAAAGGATAGTCCTTTTTTTAGGATCTATGATTTTGTGTACAGACTTAGCATGTCTTTTTTGGCGGATAAAGGTAAGCCGAGTCCCTCTTTTAAATAGCCCTCTACCGAACCAAATTCTTTTTCAATCGCCTGTAAAGCGGTCGCTAAGTACTCTTTTTTCACATAAAGCAGCGTTTCTAATTGTTGAATTTCTGCTGGAGGCGTTCCATTTGCTTGATATTGCGCAATAATTTGCTCGTTAGCGGTTTTTCTTTGCTCGTTCGTCTTTAAATAATCTTCTAAAATATAAGAATGTTCCACACCTAAAGCACTTAATATCAAGGCTGCGCCGATTCCTGTTCGATCTTTTCCTGCGAAACAATGAAATAAAATAGCTTCCTGTGGATAACTTAAAAAGTTTTCAAAAAATGTTTGGTAACCTTTGCGCCCCGAATTGGAAAGAACCATTTCCTTATAAGCCATGTCCATAGCTTCATCGGGTGAACCAACCGTTTTAAGCATTCCTTCTAATGAAGCAGTCTGCGCCTGAATATCGGCCAAAATATCTATATGTAGATAGTTGGTTCCTTGAATTGAATCATCTGGTCGTTCTTGCGTTTCCGCTGCACTTCTAAAATCATAGATTCGTTTAATTTGATAGTCCTCTACCAGTTTCTGTTGATCCGCTTGTGCAATATTGACGAGTTCACCACTCCGAAAAAAATGCCCTGTCTTGACAACTGTGCCTTGTTGCGTTGGAAATCCTCCAATATCTCTAAAGTTCACCACGCTGTTCATGTTCTATCGCTCCTTCATTTTAATTATTTTGTTATCATTTAAATACTTTGTTTTTTCTTTTTATTTCTTTTTCTCAACGATAATAAAAAACACCTCAAAAAACAATCTTTTTATCAGTTGTTTATTGCCATTTTATCATAGATACAGTATTCTTAAAAGAGAGGTGAGTAACGATGCTAAAACGAGATTTTTTAGAAAAGCCTTATGATTATATGAATGATATTTTATTGTTCCTATATAATAATAAAGGTCAAGCGACACGAAATGAATTAGTAGATTTTTTCAATATTAGTTTACCAACATTGAATGAATATCTTTCTTTTTTAGAGCAATTTTTGAAAGAAGAGCAACTTCAAGAAAACCTCACCTTAACAGTATTAGGTGACACTCTATATCTAAATAAAGCGCCTACCTTTTCCATGAAAGCAATGATCATGTTGTTCTTAGATAAATCTATTAAGTTTCACATGGTCCAGCAACTCTTCCATAAAAATGAAATAAATGGCGGGTATTTCCAACAGAATTATGCCATTAGCTCTGCTACCTATTATCGAAAAATTGTTGAATTAAATGACTTACTCAATGAGTTTAATTTACGTATCAAACGAGGAAAACTTGTCGGCGAAGAAAAACAAATTCGCTTTTTCTTTTTTAATTTTTTCTGGTTTATCTTTGAAGAAAAAACAGATTTAGAAAAAGAACTGGCCAATCAATACCTAGGATTAATCGAGATACTACAAGAAATCCCCAGAATTACCTTTGACCATACAGAAATTCTCCAAATTAAACTTTGGATGAAAATTTCTTTTCGTCGCATGGTTTTAGAACCCCTGCCAACGATTAGTCCACATGATGTCCAACTCGATCGACCTTTATTTGAAGAAATTAATTTATCTATACATACATATATGAAAAGAATCGACCGTCCATATACAATCAACGAAGCCTATATGTTTTATGACTTTTTTTGTTCCATGCATAATTATTCTGCGAATGCTGCTTTCGCCTTTCGTTTAGCAAAACAACAACGAATTGAAAAAACGTATCTTAACGAAATGAACCGGGTCATTTTAACGTACCTTAAAGCACGTGGTTATTTATCCCATTACGTGCTGCCTATTCGGCTACTTTATATTGAAAATTTACTTTTCCAATTACATGCGCAACTCTATTATTTTTCAGGATTTATTTTACCCTTTGATTATTGGACAATTCAGTCACTTTTGAAAGTCGTACGTCATCCTTTTAGCGAAAGTGAAGTTTACGAATTAGTGGAGATCGCTACAACGAACTTTGCCACAAAAGCCACTGCTTCTAAGTACCAAAATCAATTTACTGAAATTAATTATACACTTATTTTGAATCACATTGCTGAATTAAATGAAAAAAAAATAACGATTGGTGTTTATCACTCACTGAGCAGTGCTTATAGCGAGTTGGTAGCACAAAAAATACAACAGAGTATCGCTGGAAAATATCCGCTGAAAATTGAGCCTTACAACGCAGAAAACCATTATGATTTGCTTTTAATGAATACCAATAATGAACAGCTCGTTGCCCAGTATGACCATTACTATATTTTTTCGGATATTAGTAATCGTTACGACCTACAATCAATTGAAAAAATCATTCAATTGTTATTGGGCAAATAATCTCTAATAAAAAAAGCTTAAGTGCCCTACTCTCAGATGGCTGACTTAAGCTTTTTATTTTACTTTCCCTATTTCCTTAAACGGCGCCATTTTAAACACCACGATTCCTTCAATCGCTTGTATCTCGACAAAGCCGAACGTACGACTATCACTTGAATGCGTACGATTGTCCCCTAAGACAAAGTAATGACCAGCTGGAATCTTCTGAAACAGGCGAAGTTGGGCTGCCGCTTTTTCTGATAAGTCAAAACGACTGGCATTCTCAGGCAGTGCCTCATTATCGCTTGCTATAGGTTCTTCTGAAAGATAAAGTTTTCCCTCGTTTACCCAAATTCGATCACCAGGAACCCCGATGATTCGCTTGACGTACGTACCTTTGCTAGCTAGCGGTGCTTTAAATGCAATCACATCGTACCTTGCTACTTGCTTCGTCCGTTGTACTAAGACTCGTTCCCCTGCGTTAAGTGTCGGCTTCATGGATTGCCCAGCAATTGGGTAGCTAGATGTCTTTAACACAAAAAAGAACACAAAAATGGCGAAAAGAATAGCTGGCATAAAAAATTTAACGACTTGGACGCGTTGTTTCTTTTGGTAGGCTTGCCGCTTTTTTTTAATCTCTTCAGCGGTCATTTTTCTTTTCGGTCCTCTTATTGATTGATGGTTATCTGTTTGCTCAAGCAAATATTCCATTGCTGTGTTAGCCTTTTGCTTTTTTAGCTGATATGTCGCAGGCAACTTTTGCTTCAAGAAGGCGCGCTTAATGTGGCGAATTGTTCGCATAACGGGCTTTATCCATTCTTCCATCGTTTTCTTAAAAGGAAAAGCTTCTTAAATAAACTTTTCCTTTCTTGCTCCTTTTTTCTATTTAACTAATTGCGTTCCTTTTTTTATATAACTACTACGTAACTGGTTTTCCTTCATAAACTGATTCAATGGTTTCTGCGCATCTTGTGCCAGCTCCCAAATACTTTGATTTGCTTCTACAAGATATTCGCTCTTCTCTGTTACTATGTTTTTCCTGATAAGCGGTTGCCTTAGCGACTGCTCTTCCTTTGAGACAGCAGCAGCCTGTAATCTTTCTGCGGAGCTACTTAATGTAACAGCTAAAAAAAGGACCCCAAGACAATGTAGTTTCCTTGCTCCCGTTAACTTTTTACTGACCATTTTATTAATAGTTATCTTGTTCAAGACGTGTCAGTTTAGTTAAGCGTTCCTCTAATTCGCGATAAATCTCAAGTACTTCTACTTTTGATGCTTCGACTTCATTCGAAATACTTTTCGCTCGGTTACCAATATTTAACATTTCTAATTCTGCGGAATTGATTAGGTGTTTTGCTTCTACTTTCGCTTCATTAACAATCCGATTGGCTTCTTTTTTGGCAGAAACCATCACTTCGCCAATTTCTTGTTGCGATTTTAAAGCCTCTTCTTGTAATTGCTGATTTTTCATTAATAAATCGTTAATTTGCTGTTTTGCGCGTAGCAGTTCTGTTAACTGCTCACTACTCGGTTCAATATTTTTTGAAACGGCTTGTAGTGTCTTCAATTCTTTTTGAACTTGTTCTAAACTGTCTTCTTTGGCCTCTACTTCTTTTCTTAGAGCAGCTAATTCCCCTTCGTAAACTTGCTTTTCAGCAAGATGTTTGTCATTGACACCTTGTAGTCGACCTAGTTTTACTTCTGCTTCATTTTTTTGCTGTAAACTATTTTGAAGCTCATTCTTTAACTCCTCCATGCGTTGTTTCACAATCACTTCTTGTTGGGCAGCCTCTTGTAAGGTTTGTTTTTCGGCTTCTACTTTTTGTAATTGTACAGTTAGTTTTTCAATTTGTTCCTGCAATGCTTGTTGAGTCGTTGTGCTTTCTTCTAATTCTGTCGTTAACGTTTCTACTTGCTTTTCCATTCCTGTAATATCTCCTTTTTTCTCCAACTTTCCTTTTTCTTCTGCTAACTGGTTGTGTAATGTCTGGATATGTTGTTGCTGTTCAGCCGATTCTTTTTCTAATTCTGCCACTTGCTGCGTTAATTCACTTTCTAAACGTTCCATTTGATTATGTACAGTGGTTAATTGTTTTTCTGCATTTTGCAGATTTGTTTGAAGAGTGGTAGCCTCTGTCGTGGTTTCACTGTTCGTTTCCAGTTGCTCTTCCAATTCAAAAATTTCATGTTCCTTTTGATTTAGTATTTCAAGTAATGACTGATTTTTTTCTTCTAATGCTTGTTTTTCCGTTTCTTGTTGGTTCTTTAATTGCTCATTTTCTTCTTGAAGTTTTTTAAAGGCTGTTTCTTTTTTCTGATAGTAGGCGAGCCTTTCTCTTAACGTCGCCATTTCTTTTTCCTGTTGTTCTGGTTTGATTCCGCTAATTATTTTTTCTGGTTCGAATCCTAGCTGAAAAAAGACTTCTTTTTCAAGCGTATCATCCGAAATATCTTTAATTTTTTTGATTAAACGTCTTTTTGTCATCTATATGTCCTTTCTCTCGTCCTTTTAACTAATCACGACAGGCTCCAAATTTGTTTCCAACGTCTCACGAGCATACGTATCAATGGATTTGACAAGGGTTTGCTCTTGATCTCGATAAGTAAAATTAAAATCAATCATGGTAATTTCTTTAACTGAATTCAACGCTGCAATAAGTGCTACAATATTGTCTTGGCCTGTTTGAAATTCATGGTAACTTAAGCCAACTGAAAAAACAGACAGTGTCAAGGTTTGTGTTTTTTCACTTCTAATTATTGTGATACTCGTCTCTCCGAAGTAAGGACGCCATTCACGCGCTAATTGTAATTCATAATTAGTCAAGACAGCGGCCGATTCTGCCGAAACAGCTTGCTTCCAGGGAAACTGATTTAAGGCTGTTTTTTTAATCGCTTGTTTTTTTATTTTGTCACCTTGAGTAGCTTGGCCTTGTGCCAAACGCTCGATCCGTTGTTCCATGCGGATATTTCGTTGATTTAATTGATAATATGTATAAACAATTCCTAACAATAATACGCTAAGTAGACAAACACTAAACAATAAATAAATCATTAAACGACTATTTTTCTGATACTTATAGAAATTTATTTTCCTCTTTAATGTCCGGTCCTCTGAATCCAGTTTTTCGACAAGTAATCGCAAATACAATTGATAGCTTACAAATAAAAATAAGCAACTACTCATTAAAAGTACAACAATCATCATACAAATATAATCTCCTTTATGTCATCGCTCGACAATCAAAACTTGTAAAATCACCTGTTACGCTCTTTAAAAACTCTATATAGTATTGATTGTAACATTCCGTTTGAGCCTTGCCAACAACTTTATTTAAAATACAATGATAAAATTTTATATTTTATATTTATATTTTAATTTTTAAAATATAAAACAAAAAAAGAGAGATGCCACTTGGCCATCTCTCTCGCTTTTACTCAAACTATGTTTAGCGAACCGAACTAGATCAGTCGCTTTTAAAAAAATCCAATTAGTCTTTGTTGATTTCATAGTAGCTATCGTTCTTTATGTAGCTGAATTTGCTTTTGCTGGGGCTGAATCGCTACTAAGTCCAACACTGATGCCTAAGGCACGATCAACTTCTTCCATAATATCAAGTCTCAAATGACAAACTTTTTCTTTCAAGCGACCCTTATCGATTGTTCGAATCTGCTCTAAAAGAATCACTGAATCTTTTTCAATGCCTGTTTCATCAGAATTAATCCCGATATGTGTTGGCAATTTTGGCTTTGCCATTTTGGCTGTAATCGCCGCAACGATAATCGTTGGGCTAAAATGATTACCTAAGTTATTTTGGACAACAAGGACAGGTCTGACGCCACCTTGTTCCGAGCCCACTACTGGGGAAAGGTCTGCAAAATAAATATCTCCGCGTTTGACCATAGTGGAACCTCCTATCTAGTTATATTCTCTGGGGATTCTTTGTGAGAAAGTACATGCAACTTCATAATGAATGGTTTCTAATTTTTCGGCTACCATTTGTAACGTATTTTCTTCATTGCCATCTTTTCCAACTAATGTAACGACTGAGCCGACAGGAACTTCTTCTGCTAAACGAATCATACATTGATCCATACACACTCGTCCGACGATTTCGCAACGCTTACCATTCACGAGCACTGTAAATCCTTGGAGATGACGCAACCAGCCATCTGCATAGCCGATTGGCACTGTCCCAATCCATTCTTCAGCTTCAGTTACGTAGGTTTCGCCATAGCCAATCCCTTCACCAGCCGCTAAGCGTTTTACATGGATAAGTTCACTGGTCAACCGTAAGGCCGGCTTTAACGCATAGCTTGGGGCCAGCTTATTACCTGAAGGGTTCAATCCATACATGGCTACCCCATAGCGAATCATGTTTCCTGGCACATCAGGATGCCATAACGCTGTCGCACTATTGCTAACATGGACATACCGAGGTAACTCTTCTAAAACTGCTAGAACAGCCTTAAAACGCCCTGCTTGTTTTTCAAAATAGCTTGTATCGATTTCATCAGCTGTTGAAAAATGAGTAAAAATCCCTTCCCATAAAAATTCTTTGTGGGATTGAACAAACCGCACTGCTTGCTTGGTCTCTTCCGGGGTTAAAAAACCAATCCGTCCCATGCCAGTATCGACTTTTAAGTGAACACGTAATGGCGTGTTACTCTCAGGCGTTAGTTGTTGAAGAGCAGCTTCTAACCATTCTTGTGTAGCTACCGTTACAGACAAATCATATTGAATCAACAAAGGCACATAAGCTAAGTCTACCACACTCAAAATTAAAATGGGGTCCTGAACACCTGCTTCTCTCAATTCAATTGCTTCATCCAATAACGCGACACAAAAACCTGTCGCGCCACCTTTTTTCGCCGCTTTGGCGGATTCTACGGCGCCATGCCCATAGCCGTTCGCTTTTACAACTGCAAATAAAGCGGTTCCTTCTGGCAAACGTTGACATTCCTTTTGGACATTTTCAGTAATTGCTTGCGTATCGATATGTAACCGTGTAGGACGATGCCATCCAACGACCATTGTACATCCTTCTTTCTTCGTTGCTTCTATTATTCGCTTTCTAAAACAATTTGTGCAATCGCCATAGTATCTGTGTGCGTAATCGAGACAAACACTTTACCATTATGGGGCGAGTTTGCTACGTATGGTGCACCTGTTTTTTCAGTCAGCACCTCAATATCTTGTAAACCAACTTTACCAATCCCTGTGCCCCATGCTTTAGAGAACGCTTCTTTACAAGCAAAACGACCAGCTAAAAATTCTATTTGACGTTTTGTAGATAACTTTTCAAAAAGGGTCAATTCGTTAGGTGTTAAAACCCGTTGAATAAATGATCCTTGTTTTTCAACAATCGGTTTTATCCGACTTAATTCTACTGCGTCAATACCAATTCCCTTTATCATTTTCCGCCTTACTTCCTATTTAATATAGTTACTCCGAATTACCTTTCATTTTAACAAAATTTCAAAATTTTTCCACTGATTCGCTAAAAAAATAAAGAATGTTTTACAAGATCTCACACAAATTGAAGTACCATACGTTTTCTTCCTATTTACATTTTTATAAAATTTTTCTGAATTTTTATAAAAGTAAGATAACAACTAAGAAGCATCGGAAAAAAATCAGAAAACTAAGTGGATGTTCTGATATTTTATAGAAAATTTTGGCTACTTATGGGAGAATAAAAAGAAAAAGGAGAAAAACGTATGACTTTAACTTCTCGGCAAAAAAAGTTACTTCGTTGCGCCCTATTTATTTTTACTTTGTTGCTCTACATATTTCCAATCTTATTTAAAAATCCCAGCCTATTTTTTCTCTTGCAACTGGTTTGGATTATAACCATTCATTTGCTACAACAAAAAATGAAACTCTTCAATGTAACTTCCCCGTTGAAAACTTGGATAATTTTGGCGTTTTTCTTTTTCTATATCATTTTGATGCCTTTTTTACTTTTTTTAAGTTTTTCTATTTAACGATTATCTACCAAAAAAGAGCGAGTGTTCCGTTCATAGACGGAACACTCGCTCTTTTGATTATTTGGCGTTTTCGCGAATGACGAAACCACGTTTTTTATCGTTATGACGTTTGCCGCCACGTTGATCTTTATTTTTGCGGTCGCTATTTTTGTAATTACGGTCGCCATCTTTATGGTTTTTGTTGCCACGATAGCTGCCACCTTTACCATTGCCACCACGGTTGCGATTACGGTTGTTCCCACCGCCACCACCACGGCCATTTTTGTTAAAGCCTTTTTTATTTGAAGGCAATGGTCGTTCTGGGGTAATTTTTACAGGAACCGCATCTGCTGGATCTTTCGCTACTGTTTTTAATAATAACGCAGCTAAGTCTGTCGCTGAATATTTTTCTAATAACGCTTCAGCAGATTCTAGATATTTGTCTAAACCATTTTCTTCTAGATCACTTTCGATGGTTTCAACAGCTGCACTTAATTGTCCTTTAAATGCTTCTTTTTCGGTTGGTGGACGTAATGGTGTCATCCGTTTTTTCGTTAGGTTTTCGATGACATGTAAGTAACCCATTTCGTTTGGTGTTACAAACGTCACAGACATACCGCCTTTACCAGCACGACCTGTCCGACCAATACGGTGAACATAACTTTCTGGATCTTGTGGAATATCGTAGTTATAGACATGGGTGACACCTGAAATATCTAACCCACGTGCTGCTACATCTGTTGCCACTAAGATATCTAAGTTACCATTTTTGAATGAACGTAAAACGCTCATCCGTTTTTGTTGTGATAGGTCGCCATGGATGCCTTCTGCTTTGTAACCACGCGCTTCTAACCCGCGGGCAAGTTCATCAACACGGCGTTTTGTCCGACCAAAGACAATGGTCAATTCTGGGGTTTGCACGTCTAGTAAACGTGTCATAATGTCAAATTTTTCAAAGTCTTTTGAACGTACATAATATTGATCAATTAAATCAGCCGTCATTTCTTTGGCTTTAATCTTCACATGTTCTGGTTGTTTCATGAATTTCACGCCAATATTCTTGATTGCTGGCGGCATAGTTGCTGAAAATAGAAGTGTTTGACGTTGTTCTGGCACTTGTGAGATGATTTTTTCAATGTCTTCCAAGAAGCCCATGTTTAACATTTCATCTGCTTCGTCTAAAACTAATGTTTCAACAGTTTCTAATTTCAAGGTACGACGATTAATATGGTCTAGTAAACGTCCTGGTGTACCTACAACGATATGTGGACGATCTTTTAGTCCACGGATTTGGCGACCGATATCAGCCCCACCGTAAACGGCTTGGACGCGAATCTTTTTATCGCGGCCTAAACGGAATAACTCTTCTTGTGTTTGGATAGCCAACTCACGGGTTGGTGCAATGACTAATCCTTGAATAACGCGATTGTCTGCGTCAATTTTGTTAAGCATTGGTAAGCCAAAAGCAGCGGTTTTCCCTGTTCCTGTTTGTGCTTGTCCGATTACGTCTTTTCCTGCTAACGCTAACGGAATTGTTTCTGATTGAATAGGGGTTGCTTCCTCGAAGCCTGCGCGTTCTACCGCTGATAATAATTCTGGCGCTAAACCAAGTTCTTTAAATTTCAAATGATATCCTCCTAGATTTTGTTTCGGAAAGAACGATTTCTTCCTAGTTTCAGGTGTCTTCACTTTCAGTTGTTAAAAAGAAATCCATTATAGTGTGCCAACTATTTCTTCTTTCCTGATTTCACCGAAAAATTCACCTTATGGCATTAGAAAAGCCAAACGTGGTCGTTCAGCTTCACATTTATTATTAAACATAGAAATAGATCTATTTTATTTACTACGATTCAATTTTTCTCGTCATCTTCCGGCAATAGGTCATTCTATCATAGAATCCCATTTTCAGCAAGTTTTATGAAACTTATTTACTTTTCCAAAAGTGCATCGATGACTTCACGAAGTCCCATCCCGTTACTTCCCTTTAAAACCACCATGTCTTCTGGCTGTAAGACTTTTTTGACAGCTTCAATCAACTCATTTTTTTCTTCTTTTTTAAAAGAATGAATGTTAGCTGGTGCATAGGTTTCTTGCAATTTATCAGCTAAATAAGCCATTTCAGAACCATATAAAAAGACTTCTTCAATCGCATCTGGGGCTAAATGCTGCGCCATTGCTTGATGCATGGCAGCAGAATCAGGACCTAATTCCAGCATGTCTCCTAAAACAGCAATTCGTTTTCCTACTTTGGACATTTTGCTAAAACTGTCCAGAACAAGACCCATAGCTGTCGGATTGGCATTGTACACATCACTTAAAATTTCGGCACCATTCGCTGCTTTCAGCCATTCTGTCCGATTCTTTGTTAGTTCCGCTGTAGCCAATCCTTTTTGAATCTCACTATCCGTTAATTGGAAATACCGACCAATACCAATTGCGATTAATGCATTGGTGACATTATAGGTTCCTGGCACTGGAATCGTAAACGTCATTTGTGTATCACTGATTTTGAATGAGGTTTGCTCTTTGGCTTCATTTGTGACGATTCCTTGAAGTTGACTTTCCTGGCTAAAACCAAAAGTAATCACTTGTTGCGTGACTTTTTCCACCAATGGTTCTAGCAAAGGTTCATCGCTTGGCACAAATAAACTACCGTCTTTGGCTAAACCATCTACGATTTCCATTTTTGCTTGTGCAATGCCTGCTCGTGAGCCTAAATTTTCCACATGGGCTTCGCCAATCATTGTGATGGCAGCAACTTCTGGCTGAGCCAGATTGGAAAGGAAAGAAATTTCCTGAGCATGATCCATGCCCATTTCTAAAATCAGTTTTTCTGTTTCATCAGGCATGTGTAAAATAGTATAGGGTAAGCCAATTTGATTATTGTAATTGCCTTGCGTTTTGTAAGTCACAAACTTTTCAGATAACACAGCAGCAATTAAATCTTTAGTGGTGGTTTTTCCATTACTGCCAGTCACAGCGATGACATTCGGTTGCATTTTATTTAAATAATAGGTAGCTAATTTTTGCATAGCAACCAGTGGATCAGTAACATGCAAAACAGGCAATTGTTGCGGCGCATCGACTAAATCCTGTCCCCAAAAAGCGGCCTGACAGCCATTAGCCATGGCACTCTCAATAAAACGATGACCATCATTTTCACCTTGTAAAGGAACAAAGAGATTTCCTTTCACAATTTTACGACTATCAAATTCAATGCCTGTTAAAGGAAAATCAGGCCATTGTTGCCAATCATTACTGGCTTCAACCGCTTGTGCTACTTCCCAGAAGGTTAATTTCATTATGTTTTGCTCCTCTGACACAGGGACTGGGACATGCCAAAGTCTTGTCATGTCCCAGTCTTGTGTGATTTTTTCTTCTTAGTTATTATAAAATTCTTGGCGTTGTTTAAAACGATTCAAAGCTAACTGAATCAGTTCCTCAATTAAATCACTGTATTTCAAGCCCATATTTTCCCATAGTAAAGGATACATACTAAAGTCAGTAAAACCAGGCATGGTGTTCAATTCATTCAGGAATAATTCGTTTTTGCTTGTTAAGAAGAAATCACAGCGACTTAAGCCACTTCCATCTAACATAATATACGCTTTTTTAGCGTATTCTTGCGCTTGATGAGCTACTTCTTCTGGAACATGCGCTGGGATTTGCATTTCAATCGTGTTATTGATGTATTTTGCATCATAATCATAGAAAGCGACATCTTTCACCACTTCACCAGGTAAAGTCGTACGGACATCTTCATTTCCTAAAATGGCTACTTCAATTTCACGTGCTTCAATCCCTTGTTCAACAATTGCTCGGGCATCATAACGGAAAGCTTCTTCCAATGCTTCTTGCAATTCTTCACGATTTTCCGCTTTGCTAATTCCGACACTAGAACCCATATTGGCAGGTTTAACAAAGACCGGATAAATTAAAGAACCTTCACATTTCTCAAAGACTTCTTTTGGATTTCCTTTCCAATCACTTCTTAAAACTGGCACGAATGGTACTTGTGGAATGCCAACAGTTTGTAAAAGATATTTCGTCATGATTTTGTCCATTGCGTTAGCACTAGCTAAGACACCTGCGCCCACATAAGGCATATTAATGGTTTCCATGAATCCTTGAATTGTTCCATCTTCACCATTTGGCCCATGTAAAACAGGGAAAACAATCGCTTCTTCTTCATAAATTTCCGAAGGACTGATTCGTTTTCCTGAAAATTCGCCTGTTTCTTCAGGTGTTTGTGCCCAAGTTAAATGTAAAACTTCTTTATTTTGTGGTCGTTCAGATAAAAGAGGGCCTTTTACCCATTGACCGTCTTTACTAATAAAGACTAACTGTACTTGATAATATTTATAATAGATTGCATTTAAAACGGAATATGCAGACAAAACAGACACATCGTGCTCTTCACTTCTGCCGCCATACAACAAAATAATCTTCAAATGCTTGTCCTCCTAGTTTCTTTCCTGTCTTTTAGAAAAAATTATTTTTCAAATTATCCTTACTTATTTTAGCATAAAACCCAGTTTCATAATAGAAGCAAATTTAGTGAAGGCAAAATTCTTTGCTTGCCTTTTCCTTGCTAAAGACTCCGTTCCACCAGCTCAATAAGGGCTTGTTTAAACGTTATTCTATCTTGGTCTGTAAAAGGTTTAGGTCCTTTCGTTCGGCCACCTTTTCGCCGAATTTGGCCACTAAAATAGCGTTGTTCTAACAATCCATCAATATTTTCTTTCGTATATTGATAACCCAGTTGATGTAAAACTGACACTCCCTTTGGCAAGACCAAGGAAGCTAAGCCATAATCTTGTGTAATTAAAAGATCCCCTTTTTTTATTAACTGCACAATTTTAAAATCAGCAGCATCCGCTCCTTTATCAACATACACAAAAGAGACATTTTCTGGATAATCTTTTAAGGAATAATGATCTACACTAGTAACAATCACCACATCCAAAGCTTTCTCTACAGCGACTTCAATAACCGTCTCTTTCACAGGTGAACCATCGCCATCGACAAAAATTTTCATTCATTTCCCTCGCTTCTTCCTTGCTCTAACCATTTGGGATGACGTTGAAAGTAGTGTTGTAATTCGTCAAAAACGACTTCTTTAACCACTTCATATAACTCTGTATTTCTTAAAATGGTTTTCGTTGCATCAGTGTAGCGGGGCTTTGGTATCGTAATGGCTAAAACAAAATCAAATTCTGCTAAAAAACTATCTGCTGTCACAGATAATGAGTAATGTTGTTCCTCTAAAAATTGATTAAAGGCGGCCACTACGCCATCAAGAAAACCCTCATAGTGGGTTCCACCAAGACTGGGATAATGCCCATTAACAAATGTTTTTTGCACTTGCGGTGCATGATTTTTACTCAAAATAAATTGAACAAGGGCCAATTCTGTTTGCTTGGCTTGAATAATCGGTGCAGCTTTTCTAGTTAATGGGTTATCTTTTTCAAATAAATAATTACTTAAACCTTTAGGGTAATAACAAAGATTTTTTTGTTCCTCTTCTTGTGTTAAGAGAATCTTTAAGCCTGGATTCAACATGGCAATCTGTTGACATTGTTGTAAAACACGCATATAAGAAAGTGATTCTGTACCAAAAATTTGCGTATCTGGCCAAAACAAGACTTCAATTCGTTCCTGGGTTTCTTCAATAGGTAATAATAATCGTTTTTTCAATTGCCCTTGATGATAAATAAAAATAGTCCGCTGTTTTTCTTGATCGATACTGATTCCTACTTGTTTTGAGAAGGCTTGTAAAACAGATAAATACAGAAAAGGTGGTTCTAAATCGACTTGCTTTTGTTCAAAAACAAGCGGTCGTGTGGAAGATACCTGAAAAGAGATTTGTTGACGTGATAACTGTATAGCAATTTTCCCTTGATTCTTTTCAATGAAAAACTCTAATAAACCGTTAATTGTCTGAACAAGTAAATTCTCTAAGCCGACTAAGCCAGTCGTTCCAATGAACGCTTCTGGTCGTTTTTGAATCCGTTCAATAAATTCATCATTTTCTAAAACTGTTAAAAGATGTGCAACACTCATCCTACTGCCTCCTTTGCAATCTGTTTCTTTTAATTATAATGAAAAAAAGACCAGAAGAAAAGCCACACACGACTTTTCTTCTGGTTTTCTTCTTTAACGAATTAAATCAAGATTCGGATGTTCAAGAACGTGATTCACTTGTTTGACCGTTGTCAAAGGAATATCTCCTTGAATCGTATGTGCAAGGACCCCATTGACTGTGGCAAAGGTAACTGCCTTTTCTAACGACCAATTTTGGCTATAGCCATATAAAATCCCCGCCGCATAAGCATCGCCAGCGCCAATTCGATCAAGATTAAGAAGCGGTCTTTTTTCACTCTGTTGGTACTCATTTTGGGTATATAAATACCCACTTAAGTAGTTTTGATTTTTGGAATGACTTCTCGTTGTCCCAGCAAACCATTCCAAATTGTATTGAGACATGAAACGCTGAATCAGTTCAGTTTCTTGTGCCTCACCTTCTAAATCTTCTCGCGGAATGAAACCTAATAGCTCGACCAAATCACGTCGACTGCCAAAAACAATATCACAATAAGGTAAAATGCGTTCGTACTGTTGACGCATAAAGAGTGCGCTATTTGCTGTATTCAAACTAGGTCGATAATTAAAGTCAAAACAAACTTTCTTTTGACAGGCATGCGCCTTTTGAGCAAGTATCAAAGCAGCATCACGAGTTTTTTCAGTTAAACTTAACGAAATACCACAAATATGCACCATATCTACTTCCGCTAAAAAGGCCTCAAAATCGTAGTCCTTCGCCTCGCTGATGCCAAAAGCACTCTGATGGCGATTTTGATAAGTTACTTGTGTGGGTCGGATTCCATAACCCATTTCTGCAAAAAAACTACCAATATGATCGCCCTTTTCTCCTACCCATTGATCTGAAATTCCTAACTTCCTTAACGCTGCTTTGCCAGCTTCACCAAGACGATTGGCGGGTAATTTCGTAATCAATGCTGTTTCTAGTTGAAAATGAGCCAAATTTGCTAAGAGATTTACGCCAGTCCCTACAAAGTTCATTCTTAACTGCTCTGTTTGTTCTAACATTAGATACTCTGGCGGAGTGAAACGAAGCATGACTTCACCAAACGCAGCAATTTTCATCTTTGCCACCTACTTATTCAATGTGTTTTTCATCATGGTTAGTAACGTTTTCACGTCTTCTGTTCTAGTGTCCCCTGTTTCTTGATCAATAATTGAGCTGTAGACATGAGGAATGATTTTTTTAACGCCGGCATCCACCGCAATTTGAACAATTTCTTCAAAGTTTTCTAAATCAATGCCCCCTGTTGGCTCTAAATAAAAGTCATACTTGGCACAAGCTGCTGCTACTGCTTGGTATTCTTCTTTGTGAGCCAAGCCTTTCATCGGGAAATATTTAATGGAACTGCCCCCCATGTCTTTCAACAATTTGATGGCGGTTTCGATAGGCACTTCCGCCGCTGGCGCACCCGAGCTTAACGGACCTGTCGCAATGTTGACATAGCCAACTTTGCCTGTGGGTGAAACCAAGCCATTAATCACTGTTTCGTCTTGACGAAGTAAGGCCCGCGAAGCGCCGACACCTGTGAAGACTTGGTTCACGTGTTGCGGTTGTAAAACTTCTGATAAGCGAGCCACCATTTGACTTTGATTTGGATCACCAGCTCCTAAACCGACAGATAAAGCGTTGTTGGTTGCTGCTTGGTATTTTTTCATATCGTCAATGGCTGCTTCATCGGTTTCATAGTTTTTTGAAAGGACGCCTAACACAACATGCCCTTCTGCTGCTTCATAACAGGCTTGGGCATTTTCTACTGAATTGGCTAAGACGTTTAAACAAATGCGTTCTTCTAAATAATTAGGTTTTAATGACATGGCTTATTTCTCCTTTGTGTCCATAATTTCTTGTAATCGTTGCACGATTTTGTTCATTTCTTCTTGATTGACAGAACGAATGTCAAATTCAATGATGCCATTGTTGGCTTGATATTCTCGCGTATAAATAGCTGGACTTTCTGCTTTTAATGCTTGGATGACTTCCTTGGCGGTTTTTCTGCCGTCCACTTTGACACTGGCGCGATAAATGTCTCGTCCGGCGCCATCTTGGACGATTTTGGCGGTTAAATCTGACAAGTTGTTGATGGCTTCAACAAACGGTTTTAAGCGCTCTTGCATCGAAGACCCTGATTCACTGCCATGCGCCAAGTATTCTTCAACTGCTTGGGTAAAACCTAGGATATTGTCTTTGCCAATTTTCATTGCTCGACCAATGCCTTTGCCTTGTAGGCGCACCCAGTCAATGTATTCTTTTTTCCCGACCACTAAACCAGCACTTGGCCCTTCAATGGCTTTGGCGCCGCTGTAAATCACCAAATCAGCACCTGCTTCGGTGTATTTGAAAAGATCTTCTTCTGCTGCCGCGTCAACAATTAGCGGCACCTTGTGGCGTTGCGCCACTTTGGCCGCTTCGGCCACCGTCAGCATACTTTTTTGCACGGTATGATGGCTTTTGATGTATAGAATGGCCGCTGTTTTTTCAGAAATCATCATTTCCACGTGTTCTGGACTGCACATGTTGGCGTAGCCAGCTTCCACCACTTGGCCGCCACCTTGCGCTACCATAACTTCTACAGGCGTGCCGTAGTCCACGTTGTGCCCTTTAGGTAAAACAATCTCTCGCTGTTCAATTTTTTCTGTATAAGGATGATACGCGTGGTACAAGCTGCCTTTTCCAATCAAGGCAGCCACCGATTGGGCAATCCCCGCCGAAGCCGAGGAAACGATTTGGGCATCTTCTGCCTTCAACAAGTCGGCTAAAAAGGCCCCTGTTTGCACACTAAGTTCACTCATTTCAAAGAAATGTTCGCCGCCGAATCGTTGAGCTGCTAGGACTGCTTCCGAAACTTTGGAGACACCTAGAATGGTCATTTTGCCAGAAGCATTAATGACTTCTTTTAAGTGGAATTTTTCGTAACTAATTGTCATAGATTTGTCCTCCAATAATTGTTTTGATTGGGCGAATTTGCTCTTTGGCTACTCGTGTCAATCCATTAGAATCAGTCAATGTTTTTTCTTCTGCTTGAATCGTGAAAATCGTTAAATCAGCATCTTTACCTATTTCCAACGTGCCTTTTTGCGTTAAATGGAAATTCTCAGCAGGAGCCTTGGTTACCTTTTCAATAATTTCTGGCCAATCATAGCCGACCACACGGAGTTTTTCCATCGTTGTGGCTAAATCATAAACAGGACCATTTTCTCGGTTACGGATGTAGATATCTGTGCTAATTGATGCAGCTTTCATTCCCTCGCGCAACGCTGTTTCAGCTACGTGAAAATTGAAACTATCCGTACCATGCCCGATATCAAATACGACTCCTTTGTTGTACGCTTGCCAAGCGAAATCTTTTATTTTATCCGTTGCTTGGTCTAAGATGCCATTTTCTTTCCCATTAAAACAATGGGTTAGGACATCCCCTTTTTCCATCAAGGCTAAAATTTCATCTAAATGAGGCGGTGCTGATCCAATGTGAACCATTAAGGGAATTTCTTGGTTCTCTTGCTGAATCTGTTTGGCCAATTCTAAAGGCGTAATGCCGTTATCGCCAATAACGGTCCTACTCATACGGGCTTTAATCCCTACAACAAAATCTGGTAATTCTTGAATCGCTTTTTTGACCAAACTCGCTTGTACTTTACTTAAATCTGCGAGTTCGTCCTGAGCAACGATGCCCCATTTAGAAATATTGACTAATCCAAAAACATTTGTTTTTGCTTGTTGCGCTAAGTCATAAAATTCATGAATGTTTTCAGCACCTGTTGTCCCAGCATCAATCACTGTCGTAACACCCTTTTTGACCCCAATTTCATCTGGATAATCATAATAAAGAGCCATTTTTTCAAAACAATGAACGTGATCATCTATCCAGCCTGCGGATACATAAGTACCTGGTTCTAAGTGGATAGTTTCTTTTGCAGAACCTGAAATAGTTGCTGCAACAGCAGCTATTTTTTCCTCTTTAATTGCAATTTCAACAGGCATACCATCTACTGTCTGTCCATTTTTTATAAGTAAATCGTAGTCCATATTCTTCCCTACTTTTCTATAAATCTAAATTTTGTCCAAGGCTTAATGAATTCTAATAATACAAGTTCTTCTTCTATAATACGCCCTACTCGATTTTTGCGTGAGTCTTGATGTGGTTCTAAAACGACTTGTAATTCATTTTTGTATTTTCCAAATGCATCATTTCCCACAACAACATCTCCAGGTTGTAGCATTGCTTGATTATCATGTGGGGGATTAACTTCATTTTTATATTTTTTACGCACTTCTGTGGAACGAATCATCTGCTGAGTGATATCTCCACGGCGAAAATGTTGATTTTTTGTTACGATTTCTTTTTCAATTTCAGAAGTCGCTTCTTCAAAAACAATGGTCAATTCTGTTTGATAACGATTCAACTGACCCAATGCTTCTAATTCTTCGTTGGAAGCATAAGCATTTCCAATAACAACATCATCAATTAAATTTGTTGCAAATAAATGTTTAGCTTGAACAGTGACTGGCAACTGTCTATGCATTTCTAAAGTAGGTAGCCCATCATTCACATCCCAAGGACCAATTTCACCTACCTGTGATGAAATAAAAGCAGCTGTCCGAATTCCTTCCTTTTTAAAGCGGATGCTACATTTTTCAAAGAAATCATACGGCAATGCCGTTCCCGCTTGTGGATAAAAATTATGACAACCATATAAGAAAGATCGATTCGCTTCATACGTCAAAATGTTATCAAGATAAGCGACATCATTACTCATATTCAACTCAATAGCCACGCCGAATGGATTAAACGTCAACATGGCTTCTTTATTTCCATCAAAACCTGTATCCAATCGAATCCCATCAGCTCCTAATTCGCTGAAAAAAGTCAAATCATCATATGAAATTTCCAATTCATCAAAGATACTTGGAACGACATCTAAAATTGTTTCAAATCCTAAATTTTTCGCATAACTAATTAATTCTTTAAATTTTTTCTGAACCGCTTCTTTGCCATCGGTCACTTCTAACATACTCATAAAAATTCGAGTAAACCCACATTCGCTGGCTTTTTTTAAATACGCTTTATCTTGATTGATATCACTATGATCTGGATAAACTGATACACCTAATGCTCTTTTCATCTTCGTTCTCACACTCCGCTATTTTCAAATTTATTTCGAAATTTCCAAGCAATCACCGAGCTACACAGGATTGTTGTAGAGCCAACGAGCAATACTGGTTGATTTAGAAATCCGCCAATTATCATGGAAAGAGTAATACAAACTGCCGTAAAAACCAACGTCTTTACCAAACCAAATTGATAAACAACAGTAGGCAACTGCCCTTTTTCTATAATAATTTGACTAACGATAAAAAAGAAAATGAACCAAATAATCATCTTATACGCTCCTGACTTTCTTCTCTGACTTAGAAGGGGCAGGATATTCATATCAGAACACCCGCCCTAACATTTTTTAATTTTTTGCTGCTTGTTCAGCTGCTAATTCTTCTGCTTCTTTATCCAATTGTTGTTTTTCATAAACTTTGAAAAATGGATAGTAGATAGCCATTGTAATTAAGAAGTTAACAATCACTAATACTGCGGCCGAGAAACTCCAATTGGTACTCATCCAAGCAGCAATTGGTGCTGGAATTGCAAACGCTAAGCGTGCAGCCATCATCGGAATTATATTAGCGACTGTTAAGAAATAAGATAACGTTGTGGTAATTAACGGTGCCACGATAAACGGAATACCTAAAATAGGATTCATTACGATCGGCGTTCCGAAAATAACTGGTTCATTAATATTAAACAAGCCTGGTAAGAACGATAAACGGCCAAGACTTTTCAGATACGTTGATTTAGAAAACATCATTAAAACAACTAAAGAAAGCGTAGTTCCAGCGCCACCAATCCAGATAAACCATTGTAAAAACTGTTCTGTAAAAATATTAGGTAACTGATGAACGTTTGCACCATTGGTAAAAGCTTCAAGGTTTTCTGCAATCGACATATCCCAGAAAGGACGAATAACTGGGCCCATAATCGCTGGACCATGAATCCCTAAAACCCAGAAGAAACAGATTAAGAAGACTGTTAGTAAGCCGCCAAATAAACTGTTACCAGCAAGGATACCTTTAAGTGGCATTAATAACGTACTCAAGAAACCATTCAAATCAAAACCAATTACGTGGCGAATAACCCAGAATAATAAAAGAATAACTGCTCCTGGAATTAACGCAATAAATGAATTTGACACTTCAGGCGGTACGCCATCTGGCATCTTAATCATAATATCTTTTTCAATAAAGAAGCGATAAATTTCAACAGATAACAGCGCTGTTACAATCGCACCAAATAAAGAAGCTGAACCTAAATTTGCTAAATTAATATAGCGCCCTGCTGTAATGACGTTGTCAACATCTTCAAAGACACGTGTTGGTGGTGCCGCTGTTACTAAAAAGGCCATTAATGCTAAAATTCCGCACGTCAAAGAGTCAAGCTTATAACTTTTGGCCAATGATGAAGCAATCCCAAATGTTGCATAAAGTGCAAGTAACCCCATCGTATAGCGGGAAGGAATATCTAAAATTGCTTGATAAGGTTCAATCAATTTCGTGTATGCCTCAATTGGAATATTTTGAAAAATTGTAAAGAATGAGCCCACAATTGTTAAAGGCATCGTTGCAATTAATCCTTTTCTAATCGCTGTCATATGGCGTTGCGAACCAAATTTATTCGCAATCGGCATTAACTTAACTTCCATCCACTGTACAAAACCATTCATTTGTTAATTCCTCCGTTCAACTAATAAAAATAATAATTATTTCGCATTTATAATAACATAGTAACATTATAATGTAAACGCTTATTCTTATTCATGACAGAGAAAGTGCAAAACAAAAGGCTTTTTCTTATTATAAAGAAACCGGGAATATTGCACCAAAAATCATTGCGCCTAAAATTGCGCCCCCAGCGATTGGTTTTTTCCAAATGTAAAAACCTAAAGCTCCTAATGTGGCACCAATCCCAATAGGAATCGAAGCACCCGCCGCACTCAAAATAATTAACGGGCCTAAGAAACGTCCTGAGGCATTACCAGCCCCCATCATCACATCCGCACCAAAAGTGGAATTTCCTTGATTGATAGTAAATTTCCGAATCAACACAATTACGCCACCAACTGCTAACCCTAGTAGCGCACCTGTTAAAAGTGCTAAGCCAAAGTTTTCTACAGGTGCTTTAATACCCATGCTGAGGAAAATTGCAGGTACGCCAATCCCGATCCCCGTTAAAATTGAGCCACCTAAATCTAAAATCCCGACTAAAGAACCTTCTAAAATTCGTGCAAACAGGAAACTTGCACCAAATGCTGCGGCAGCGCCATAAGAACCACCATCTAAACCAGCTTTTAGCATCGCAACAATTGAAACTTCATTAAAGGCGCCTACACCATAAACTACATACATATGTGTTCCTGCAAAAATTGCCGCTGACATAATCCCGACTAAAATGGGAAAGCCCCAATCAGCATACCAAAAACTTTTGCCTTTTAAACCTTCTTGAATTTCTTGTTCTTGTTGTGCCCATTCATTTTTTTCTTGCTGTTCCATCTATGAGACCTCCTTTTTTCTATTTAACGGTGAAGACATTGTGTAAATTATTTAACCATTGAGGAATAGACAAGCGGAAACTTTCGATCATTTCTAAGTCGAACCCTCGGAAGAAGCCACTTAAAATAAATAATAAGATAATGGCACCAAGCATGCTGCGTGTCATTCGGGTCCACCCTAAATCATCGACACCTTTACCGATTAAGATCCCTAATACAACTCCTGGGACAGCATTGCCCATGACTAATTGAGATAATCCGCCAAATAACGTTCCCCAGAAACCCGTCCGTTTTCCTGCATCTAAAGCCGCTAGCCAGAATAAAACGGGCATCACAGTATTGATTAAAATCGTTGCTGCAGGTACCAACACCGCAACTGCTGTTACTTGTAGCGATTCTGGAATTGCTGCAGCTGTACTATTTAAGAAAGCCACAGTCGCCATTCCTACAAAGGCCCCGACAATCCCCATTTTTTTGGGATTATGCATCGTTTTAGTGACATCTTTATCCTTTACCAATAAAATTGCTGCAGCCCAGTTAGGCACAATCCGGTGGGTCACATCTTGTGTAAAGGCCCCTGCTCCGACGGCCGAAGCCCAAGCATTAAAGAAAAAACCTAAACCAAAAGAAAAGTGTGATGCTGGATCTCCTTGTGCCGCGTTCATTTCTCCTAATGTTCTAAATGCCCCTAACCCTTGCGTTTGTGGTGCATGAAACATCCGAGCAGCGCCTGCGCCAGCTGCAAAACCTAGTAAACCACCAATAAGCAATGACTTCAGCAAAATGATTACAAATTCCATTCCTTCTTCCTCCCTTTATACGCCTCTTTTTGAAAGAAACGGAACTACTACTGCGTTCGGTTCTTTAATTGTTTCCGTTAAAAAATCAACTTCTTCGACTGCAATGGCTTGGATTTCCACTTCTACAGCTAGTTCGACATGATAAATCACTCTCTTTCTAGGAAAGAAGAAGAACAGAAATTTTTCTGTATAAACTTGTTCTTTTGCCTGACGAATAGTTACTTCTTTCGGTTCAATCCGGATGAGGACCTCTGTTGTTTCTTTTAATACTTTTTTTGAAACATCATTCAACGCACTTGCAAAAGCTTCATTCTTCTTATTACCTTTTCCAGAAACAATCACGGTTTGTGTTGACCGTTTTGTGGCATCCATAATTACCGCTCCTTTCTAAGTTACTACTTTCTATGCTCCGTGTTTCTTAATAAATGCTTCAGTTACTCGTTTACCAAGTTCTTCCTGATCCATAAAACCAAATCCAAGAACAGTTTTCCCATCGTTAATTGCTGTTACCCCTTCTTCGATTGATCGCATGCCATGTCTTTCGGGATACCCGTATTTAGTAGCAGCCGTTAACGCTCCTGCACCACCACTGCCACAGAAAGAAATGCCTAAATCTGCCTTTTCTTGTTGCATCACATCTCCTAAACGCATATCAGCGCCCATTCCTGGAACAACAACCGCGCGACCACCGGCTTGCTCCACTCCTTTTGCAACATTTTGTCCTTTTCCTAAACGATCTGCGATAACTACTGTAATCATAACTTTTCCTCCTATTAATTGTTTTGTTTAGCAACTTCAAAATGAACAGCTAAAACATACCATTCATCTTCTGATAACTGACCAATTGCTTCTGTTGTTTCTTGTGCAATTTTCAACGTTTCTGGTGTTAGTTCCGTAAATAACGTCCGATCAACACCAGCTAATGTCGTTCCTTCTCTTGAACGATTCAGCATCTCATTGAGATGGTTAATCAAAATCGTCCACTGTAATTCCGTTGGTTCAATTTGTGCTTCTGCTAATCGCGCACTGGTTTGTTTGATAATCGATTGTAGCTTTTCTGGTTCAGCACTTTGTCGAATGATCTCCTGTGCTTCCATTGCTAGTTCCATCCTCTTCCTCCTTTGGTTGTTCTAAATAATTAAGTAATGCTGAAATTTCAGCATGATTGACAGGTAACTCATTTTTAGCAAATAAACATTCAATTTGCCGAATTTCTTCTTGCCGTTCATGAGATACTTCTCTATTACAAGGAATCTCTTCGTATTGTTTATTAAACGTAATCCGATGTGTCATTAACAAAACGTGAAGTAAAAAGGCTTCTTGATATTCGCTCAGTAACTTTGTTTGAAACATTCGTTTTAACTCTTCATAAATAATATACGCTTTTACTAATAAATCTTGGCTTTGTATCCGTTCATTTTTTTCAATTACATCAGATTTCGTGGAGCGAGCGGTACCTTTTCCTTGACGTTTCCCTAATAAAATTTTATCGACCTCTTCCCGAATCAAACTTAAGTCTGTGTCCGTCAACAATGGACTAACTTTAATAAATGGGTATGTCATTTCTTCAATTGGGAAAATACTCAATACCAAATCGGGCTTTTCTGCTTGAATCACTTCAGTTGCATTTAAAACAGAAGCAAATCCTGCGAGTTCAACGTTTGGTACTTCCTCTAAAATTTTTTGTTCAATTAAACTGGTCACACCTAAGCCCGTCGAGCAAACATACACAATCCTAACAACTTTAGCTTCCTGCTGTTGTCGTTCCTGAGCTGCCAAAAAATGCAACGCAATATATGCGCAGAAAGAATCGTTGACTAACAAAACAGAACGTTGAATTAATTGTTTACAGGCACTTTGAATAGCTAAAAATAACGCTGGGTGTTTTCCTTTGATTTCTTCAGAAAACGGATTGTATTCATTAATAAATAAATGTTTCTTTGTAAAACGTAAGGACAGGTGTGCAAACAAGTTCGTAAATAATTGGCGATCATTTACAAAAGGATAATTCAGCTCTTTTGAAACGCTTTCAATCACTTGCTTTGTTAATTGAACCATATCTTGCCGTTGATGGGTTCCGAATAAATCACTATAAATATAAAAATATTCATCCGCTAATAAAGGCAAGTCATACCGTTCAAACACCTCTTGTAAAAGTAAAAGTGGTACTTCGTTCCGTTGTTCAAAGCGTGTTTTTTGTGATAACACTCGGTAAGTCCCAATTGTATGTGCCATCTGCATACGTGCTGCGGCAATTGCCACTCTCAACGTAATAGATAATATTTCGGCATAATCAAATTGATTTTGATCGAGTGGATTAATTAAATTTCGCATTTTTTTCAATGCACTACGATAACAACCTTGAAACAATGTCCCTGACCCAAATTTAATTTTAGGGATTTTTTCAGCCCCTTTTGTCTTTGTCACATAGTTCATAATTTGGTAAATATCGTATTCTGTAAGTTCTTTTTGAGTGATAAATTCCATCAGTAAGCGTACATTGCTTTCTTCACCACTAATTGTAAACCCTTGCCGTGCTTGGCGAATTAAGGTTAAATCATATGCTTGCAGCAACCGTTCGACCTGTTCCAAATCACTGACAATTGTGTTTCGACTCACTAATAATTCATCTGCTAGCTGCTGTGCCGTTAAGTACCCTTTGACTGACAATAACTGAAAAATCAATACATTGACTCGTCTTTTTTGATCAGGATAGGTTTCAAATCGATCGACATCGATAATTTCATTTTTTAACAGTAAGCGTTTAGAGTCAGGTAAATCTAGCCAGATTCCCTTATTTCGTTTTGAATAAAGTGTCTCATCGTGCTGTTCAAACCAAGCACGAATATCTTCTAAATCATACTTAATTGTTCGAACGCTGACAGTAAAGTTCTCAGCTAATTCTTGCGTGGTAATACTCCCTTCCAAATCCAAAAGCATCAATAAAATATTTATCGCTCTTTTGGACAACAACACGGTCATGCCTTGTCACCTCTTTTCTTTTCCCTTTACACTTAAAACTATAGCGTTATTTTATCTGTTCCACAACACAAAAAAGTTGCACTTATAAAAGTGCAACACTTCTCTTTTCATACAAAAAAATCCCTTAACAGTTACTACTGTTAAGGGATACCACACTATTTATTTGCATAAATAGACAGAAACCTTCTCCACAAAAGTATTCTGTCCGACACGTTACAAATCCGGTAACTGATAGCCGTACTATCGGGTGTCGTTGTGTTTGACAATCACTAGCCGTCAAAACGGAATAGCCGAAGCTATCTGATTGAGTCAACTCGTCGCATAAAACACACTTTAACACAGAATAGTTTGGATAGCAAGTGATGGTAATTATTCGTTATCAAACCATTCTTGATAAAAACTTTCAACAATTTTAACGGTTGCTATCGTTAATTCCTTCGTCATTACGGGGCTAGTTAACTTTTTGTCTTGTAAACATTGATTCACATGATTGATTTCATAGGTAAATTCACTAGTGAATTGTTCAGACCATTTGACAGTGTTGCCTTGAGCATCTGTATAATAAGCACAATCTGTTTTCCAGAAATTAGGAATAACGATTTGCCCTTTTGTACCACAAATGGTCATTTCACTAGGTATCTTTAAACCAACATTAATTAAAATATTGCCCAGCGTCCCTTCAGCAAATTTCAAAGCTAAATTACATTGACTATCCGTCGCCCCTTGCTGATACGTTGCGGTTCCCGTAACAGTTTGAATCTCTTTCCCTAATACGTATTGTAAGTATTGTAATGGATAACTTCCTGAGCCATGAAGCGCTCCACCACCCGCTTCTCTCGAGTAAAACCAGGGAATATGGTCCACATTGGGATAGGCAGTAACTGACTGAACCCATAAAATCTCTCCCAATCTCCCTTCTTGAATTGTCGCCTTTACTTTTTGGGTAATTGGTAAAAAGACAGACTTCTGAGCTTCCATTAGAAAAACCCCTTGCTCCTGTGCGATTGCGAAGAGTTCTTCTGCTTCAGCAGTATTTAATGTAAATGGTTTTTCCAGTAGGACGGGTTTTCCTTGTGATAACGCAAGCTTAGCTGCTGAGTAATGTCCTTGATTGTAGGTGGGAATATAAATAATATCAATTGTTTCATCCTTACATAACTCTTCATAACTGCCATAAGCCACCGGAATCGCTAATTCTTTAGCCATTTTTTGAGCATTCTCTAAACGCCTTGATGCAATCCCGCGCACTTCAGCTTGCGCGCTTTCTCGAAGCCCTGCTACAAATCTTGGGACAATTTGGGCAGTACTCATAATTCCATAACGAATTTTATCCATGTGATCGCCTCCTCTTTCACTATACGAGAAAAACGAATATTTGGAAACCATTTCAACAAAAAAAAGAAACCGTTTCCCCAAAACGATTTCTTTATATGTAAATTAACGGATACCAACGCTAACTTTTAAAGCTTGATTGACCTGTTCCATCTCTTCACGAGAAAGTTGACAAACCTTGTGTAGCATTCGTTCTTTATCCAATGTTCGAATTTGTTCTAACAAAATAAGTGATGGCGTCCTGCACTCGTTATGGGGAATTTCGATGAGGACTTGCGTTGGTTGCAGCCGCTTGCTTACGTTACGGGTAATCGGTGCAACAATCAACGTTGGACTAAATAAGTTACCTTTGTTATTTTGAATAATCAGGACAGGTCGAATCCCACCTTGTTCAGAACCAACAACTGGTGAGAGATTCGCATAAAAAACCTCACCTCTTTTTATCATTCAGATTCCCTTCCCTCCTTTTCCTTTAAAAAATTATAGCATATTGTTTCTTGCAATATTTTCAACTTTTTAGCTATCCCTTAAAATATTTGATAAAACCACCCTTTAAAAGTCAAAAAAAGCTTAAACAGTCGACTCTGATATAGAGACGGCTATTTAAGCTGACTATTACATTTTTGTTAAAATACTATCCACTTTTGTATTAATTAAATCAATAGCGACGTGGTTTTCGCCACCTTCTGGCACAATGATATCTGCATAACGTTTCGTAGGTTCAATAAATTGGTGATACATAGGCTTGACGACTGTCAAATATTGTTCAATCACAGAATCCAAAGTACGGCCACGTTCTTCCATATCACGCTTGATTCGACGAATAATACGGATGTCATCATCTGTATCCACATACACTTTAATATCCATTAAATCCCTTAAGCGGCGATCTTCTAAAATTAAAATCCCTTCAAGAATAATTACTTCTTTCGGTTCTTGGATCACCGTTTCTGTACTTCTTGTATGCGCAACGTAGTCATAAACTGGCTTTTCAATGGCTTGATAATTTAACAGTTGTTCAACATGTTGAATCAATAAATCTGTATCAAACGCAAAAGGATGATCATAATTGGTATTTAAACGTTCTTCAAAACTCAAATGGCTCTGATCTTTATAATAAGAATCCTGTTCTAACATCATAATTGAATGATCGGGAAAATTATTAAAAATCGCACGGCTAACACTGGTTTTTCCGCTTCCTGATCCGCCAGTAACACCAATGATAATTGGCTGACTATCTTTCATGTATAAACCTCTTTCTTTTCAAAAACTTCATTGTCTTTTACTATTATAATGAAAACTCTGAAGAATGCCAGACCTTTTCCAAGACTTTTCATGTGATTTTTATCTTCTTATGAAAAATCTGCCCACACTTCTTTCAATTACAGTATACTTATCAATAAAAGGAGAATCCTACCTATGATTAAAAAAGTCAAAAAAGAAGCACTTACAACTGCGCATTACGCTCTTCTTTATGAGGCAGATCCCTCAAAAAAAATGGTGGAAGATTACATTACCCGCGGCATTTGCTTTGACTATCAGACTGAAGAACTTCAAGGAATTTTAGTCCTGTTGCCGACTCACCCACGGACATTGGAAATCGTAAACATCGCTGTCTCAGAAGAAAGCCGAGGGCGGGGCATCGGACAAGAATTATTACATTTTGCCATTGATTTTGCCAAAAAAGAAAAGTATGATTCCTTGGAGATTGGGACTGGGAGCACAGGCTTTCAACAGCTATATCTCTACCAAAAAGTCGGTTTTCGAATGACACATATTGAACCAGATTTTTTTATCCATCATTATGATGAGCCCATTATGGAAAACGGCTTGCCTTTAAAAGATATGGTTCGCTTACGGTTACATTTAAGTTAAAAAACAACATTTCCTGTACAGGAAATGTTGTTTTTTAATGCCCAAGAATTGGTAACAACTCATCTAGCTGTTGAATCGTATAATTGGGTTGAATTGTTGGTGTTGCTGGAGCGGAGGTCGGATTGAGCCAAACAGTTTGAATTTTCGCTTGTTGGCCTCCTTGAATATCTGAATGCAAAGAATCGCCAATAATCATTGTTTTTTCTCTACTAAAATTAGGAATCCGTTCAAAAACAAAATCAAAATACTCTTTCATCGGTTTTTGATAACCCACTTCTTCTGAAACAAAAATATCTTTGAAATAAGGCATTAATTTCGAATCTTCCAACCGACGATACTGTGTTTTTGCCACTCCGTTTGTCACAATATATAAATCATAATGGGGTGCTAATTTTTCCAAGATACGTTGACTATTGCCAAGCAAGTCATGTCCTTGACTTAAATATTCTCGGTAGTTTTCTCCCATTTTAACGCTATCAACTTCTCGATTAAACGCGTCAAACAATAAACCAAACCGTGTATCAAGGAGAACATCTTTTGTTATTTTTCCTTCTTCAAATGAACGCCATAATCCTTGATTAATTCGGTGGTACGTTGACTCGACTTCAGATGTAAATGGTACATTTTCTTCTTCAAATAAGGCATGGAGCGCCTTCTTTTCAGCCAATTTAAAATCTAACAATGTATCATCAACATCAAAAAGCAATGTTTTCATTTCCGTTCCTCTTCTCTTTTCAAATTACTCGGTAACGCTTTGCTTGTTTGTTGTTTTTCAATAAAAAAATAAGGCAATAGCAATTGTAACTCTTCTCTGGTTAATGAACGATAAGCACCTAAAGGTAATTGCGGATCTAGCCGCAACGGCCCCATAGTTTGGCGTTTTAAAGCAGTCACTTTTTTCCCCACAGATAAAAACATTTTTTTCACTTGGTGAAATTTTCCTTCTTGAATAGTCAGGAAAACATGACTCTCCGTTTCAGTCGCTGCAAGAACAGTTATTTTTGCTGGCTTACATTGAATGCCTCCTTGCAAAACAATCCCATCTTTAAATTTAGCACAATCTTCTGCAGAGACCAAACCATTGACTTTCACTTCATAACATTTCGCTACTTCTTTATTTGGCCGAATTAATTGATACCCTAATTGTCCATTATCTGTTAATAGAAGTAACCCTTCCGTATCGCCATCGAGTCTGCCCACTGGATAAAGACCAGGGCGTCTGTCTTGTGGCGCAATCAAATCAATGACTGTTTTTTTAGATGCATCTGAGACAGCGCTAACCACACCTTTTGGCTTATTCAACATGTAGTACACATGGGTCTTATGCGAAATTAATTGTCCTTTTACTTTAATCATTTGTAATTGCGCATCGACGTTTTGGCTTTCATTTAATGTCACGATGCCATCCACAGTGACCTGCTTGCCTTTGATTAATCGTTTCACCGTTTTGCGTGATCCAAACTGAAGTTCTTCTAGTAATTTATCTAATCGCATTGTTCAGCTCCATTCTGGTATAAGTATAGTGGAATCCGTTAAAGATGAAAAGTGGAAAAAGGTAATTCCTTGACGTATAAAAATATAAGTGTTACGGTTAATAAGTAAAGTAAATAAAGGTTTCTCAAAAACAGCGTAATGACCTGGGAGAGAACAACGATAACAATGAACCATTCCCATGAGTGTTGCCTGGCAATATTTGTGGGGATTTTTTGATTATTGTTAGCATTTTTCTAGACAAGAACAACTGAAAAAAGAGTTTCTTTTTTCCATTATGTTTTGTTTCTGAGTTTAACCAAATCACTCATTATTTCAAGGAGGAATTAGGTTATGTCAGTACAATTAGAAGTTAAAGAAAGAGCTATCCGTCCACGTTCACTAAGAAATCAGCTACGTCACGAAGGGAAAGTACCTGCCATTGTTTACGGTTACCAAATTGAAAGTACACCAATCTATTTTGAAGAAAAAGACTTATCAAAAATTTTACGCGAACATGGTGCTAACACCGTTATTAAAATGACAGTTGATGGCAAAAACATCAACACATTAATGTCGAAAGCACAATTAGATACCTTTACTGGTCAAATGCTTCATGTTGAATTCTTATCTGTAAATATGAAAGAAACAACAGAAGTCGAAGCAGAAGTTCAATTAATTGGTGAATCTGCAGGTGTGAAAGCTGGGGGTACCTTAGCTCAAAACTTGTACACTGTTTTAGTGGCAGCCACACCAGATAAATTGCCAGAATCAATTGAAGTAGATATTACAAACTTAGAAATTGGTGATGCTCTTACAATCGCTGATTTACCTGAACACAAAGACTATGAAATTTTAACTGATCCAGAAGAACAACTAGTTGCTATTGTTGAAGCACAAACTGCTCCTGAAGAAGAAGAAGGAACAGCTGCTGAAACGACTGAACCAGAATTAGCCGAATAAAGAGTACTCTTTTGTTCAGCTGATTCTCTTAAGTTTTAGAAATGGGATGTACGTTGAAACAACGTACGTCCCATTTTCTTTTTACTGCATGTCTTGATTTCTTCACATAAATGATGACACCTGCAAAGCTAGGAAGCTACAGAGGAATATTAAATTTTTGCTAATCTACGCAATATTTTCAAACGAAACAATTTCTTTTTTTAAAATTTGCAGTATACTAAAAGTAAGTAAACAAAAAGGAGGTCATCCATATGTTTGAACGTTTTGATAGTGACCGTAGCCGCTATGCTTCATTAGGTGTTGTTTCTAGCTTACCTAGTGGCTTAATTGATAGTATTTGGTTGATTATTGACTTAAATCTAAAAGGGGTTATCCCTTTAAACGACTTACTTCACTTTGATTTGTTGAACAATAATGGCAAAGTGACTGTCCATTTTTCTCAAGAAAATAGTTCAGTAGAAATGGCAATCGACTTACCATTTAGTTATTCTACGGCATATCCGTCGCGAATTTTTGCTTTTGATGATGGCCATCGTGAAACGATTTTATTACCTGCAGAAATGTTAGAATCTTAAATAATTTCAACAAAGTAGCCTCAAATTCCAGTTTAAACTGGAATTTGAGGCTACTTTAATTTCTTTTAGTTATTCTACAATAATTTGTTTACTACTTCCTGCAGCATTTTCAAAATTAATAGTAAAGGTTTCTGTTGCATCATCATAAGTGATTCCGTCACTTTGACTAATTACTGTGCTGTAATCTTTTGGTATTTTTAAAGTCAGTGTCTTAGTTGTTTGTGTAGGATCAGAGAAAGTATACGTTTTTTGGTGTTGTTGTGTCTTTCTCATTAAAGAAATAGCTTTATTTGAGGTAATCCCTGCTATTGTACCGCCAGTTTCTGACCAAATGTTAACCCCAAGATAGCCTTCTTCTTCTTGCTTAACTGCTTGAATTTCTTCTGTATTTGAGAGAACTTCTACTGTTTTTTTGGCAGCATATGTTTTTAAATCAGTTTCATCGATTCCTGGTAAAACTACATAAGCATAATGCTCGTTCGTTGGGTGTTGACCATGTTGAATCGTAAATGTTCGATAATCACCTACATATTCTTTATCACTTGGAAATGCTTCATTAATTGCTTTATAGGTTCCTTTTCTAGTTTCACTTTTAACATTTACCGTTGTTTCTTCTGGAAAATAATAACCCATATTAGCATTGGAATGATCCGACTTTAGTAATAACCATTGTTTTTTACTCGTTTCATTTTTCTCATGAATCTCCCCAATATTTGATAGCACTTGATACTGATACGCATCATTTAACAAACGATTATCAACAACTGTCTCAATCGAAGCTTCTGTATCCCCTTTAATTCCTGCGCCTAATGCGATAATTTGCCCATTTAATAAAAACCAAGATTTTTTAGCTTGTAGGTTCATAGTTAAAAGTTTCCCATTATTTTTGGTCCCGTCTTTATTAAGAGCCATCCCTACTACTGCCTGATTGTCTGACGTTACTCCACCAACCCATTGCTCTTTCGATGTGATTGTTGTAAATGCTGAAACTTCATCTGCCAAAGAAATGGTATCTACCGTTGTTCCTGGTAGTCGATAGGGATCTACAGTTGGCCAATAGCTGGAATTAAATTGAACCTCGTCATCATTATATACGTACATCATTCCGTCACCAGTGTGCCAGCCACGTTTATTTTCTTTATTCCCTGCTTCAAAAGATGCAGTGCGCTTTGAATACAAGCCTAGCCCAAACATATAACTAGGTGTGCGTTGGACAAATCGATCCATCGAAGCATAAAGTTTCGTGCCTGTAAAAGGAAGTTGCCCTCCCGTAATTTCTGGATTAGTTAAAAGTTGCATAGTCATCTGTAAATCATTAAAATCACGAGCATTTGTCAAATAATAATCTGGGTTCTCCTTCATCCAATATTTAACGGCTTCTTGAAATTTCTTTTGATAATTATTAGGAGCAAATTTAGCCACAATTAATAAATTATACATGGTAGTTGAGCCGTAGCCTGTTTTTCCAACTGCTGGGGCTCTTGAGATGGAACGGCCATTCACAGTTGGTAGCATTTCACCTTTATAAATCAAAGGAAGAAAGGCACGATCAACATTTTCAACAAATTCTGTCACAAGAGTTGCATCCATTTGAAAAGATGAATCTGCTGTAATGGCCAAAATTTGTCCAACCCCTTTCACCAAAACATTGCCATACGAACCTGTATAAGGAATGTTATTGTGCTGGATAAAAGAACCATCTTGGTAAAAACCATCACCTTTTGTGACTAATTTAAATACATCGACGATACTACTGGATGCTTGGTTAATTTTCCCGCTATCCTTTTGTAAAATTCCTAACCCCAAAACAGTTAAAGCTAAGTCCGTTCGGTTCGCTCCTGATGTCACAAAATTTGGGATAAAAGCTAAATCCACAAACGTTCCTTGTGGTTTTGTATACAACTGTTTAAATGGATCTGGGACATAACTGCTCAACGCATTTGTATAGATTTGTTGCTTTTCCGGAGAAACTTTATCCTCTAAAATCATTAGAATATTAAGAAACTTCTGTGGCACACCAATTTGCCAGTCCCACCAATTTCCGTGGTACTTTTTCCCATCATATCCTTTTTGCGTTACCATAAAATCTAAGCCATCAATAATGGTTGCTGCCAATTTGTCATCTTGGTAAAGCGTACTCCCCTTCGTTCCATAGGCTAACGCTAATTTTTGCAATTTGGTAAATTGAGTCGTTAAATCAGCAGATGGCGTATTGCCAGGCTCTAGTGGCCATAAATAGCTGCGGTTCGGCTCTTTATTCATCGTTTGATCGAGTTCTGTTGCTTCATTGGAGATTTTTTGGACGTAGTCTACAAGCGCTTGGTTAGTTGAATCATATTCTTTTGAAACAAGCTGATTTCGCCATTTTTCTTTTAATTCTCGGTATTCTGCAGATGAATCGATAACAGGAATGCTACCAACGGAGCCACTTTTCATAGAAATGATATTCAGCTTTGATAGATTACCAAATAGTCTAATTCCTACAGCCCCCGTCCAGTCATCATTAATGGACGTACCATCAGGATAATGAACCTCTTCATTTTCATAAAATAATTGATCATTCAGGAATGTTTGAATTTTTTTCCCATCATAGCGAACCAGCAGTTTATATTGTTGGCCACTTAGTAATGTTGGCCCCGGAATATTAGTTAGCCATTTACCGCCTGGTTGTCCTAATTGCCAGCGGCCGTCACGATTATAAGCAAAAGATTGCCATTGACTCGTCTTTTGTTTATCTCCGCGAAAAACCAATCCGAAGTTACTTTGTCCTTCATATAAAAAGGTTAGTTCAAGATCTCCTGAAGATTGTTCGCGTGCATCAAGATTGATAGAGACAGATTCGAGGTTTGTCCCTTGCTTCGTGTTTGCGATCCATAAACCAGCAGAATCATTCTTTTTTTCTGCTGTTCCCACCAAATCTTGCCAATGCCCAACTTGATTGGGAAAATCTGAAATGTAAGAGGGTTGCTCAATCGTTTGGCTCGCTTCGTTTTCTTCTGCAAAAGTAAGGGTGGTTCCCATAAATCCACTCGTCAAAGCAGTAAACAGTCCGACCAGCATTACCCATATTTTCCTGTTTTTCATTCTTTCTCCTCCTAAAAAATTATCGTAAAACGCTTACATCTAAATTAGAGAAAAAGAGTGAAGAAAAATACTTTCTACACTCTCCGACTCTCTGAAAATCACTTAATATACTTTTTACGCCAAAATACCAAAGGCACTCAAAACAATCGATAAAATTAAAATAATCCAAATCACTCGTGTGGAATTTAATTTCTTTTGACCTAACATCCAATAAGTTAAAAGAACAAGTAAGATTGGAACTAAGGAAGGCAAAATCGCATCTAACGTATCTTGAATAACTAATTCGACCCCGTTCTTTTTATAAACAAAAGGAACTGTCGCCTTGATAACTGAAGGAATTAAGGCACCAATCACAGTCACACCAAGAACAGTTGCTGCATTCGTAAAGGCAGATAACTTGTCTTTTAAGGTCGTCACTAGTTTGACCCCTTGCTTATAACCAAGTGGTAAGAGCGCGGCCCGACCAAACAATAGTGCAATATTTGCAATAATCCAAATAACACAGCCCACCACCGAACCATTTTGAGCCAGTGTCCCTGCAACAGAGCCGAAAATCGTCCCCCAAATAACGTGGAATAAAGAGTCCCCAACGCCTGCCAAAGAACCCATCAGAGCTGTTTTTAACGCAATAATTGTTTCTTTCGCTTTATAGCCATCTTGCTCTTCAATCGCAACATCAATCCCCATAATTAAATTCCCAAAAATAGCATTGGTGTTAAAAAATTGATTGTGTGTGCGCATCATATCTTGAAATTGTGCTTCATCATGACCATAGAATTTTTTTAAAACAGGTAAGATGCCGTATAAATATCCTGAACTCATCATACGTTCATAGTTCCAGTTTAATTGGCTTCCTAAAATATAACGCCAGCTAATTGCATTTAATTCTTTTTTTGTCAGTTTATGATTACTCATCGCCGTCATATCCTCCTTCAAAATCACCATTTCCTGTTGTTGCTTGTGTCGTGCTTTTTGCCCCATCACGTTTAAATACAAGCATCGCTGCTACCATCCCAACTATCGAAACACCTAACATTGGAACTTTTAAATAAGCCGCTAAGAAAAAGCCTAATAGTAAATAGGGGATATATTGCTTCGTTGGCAAGTAACGTAATAAAATCCCTACACCGACAACAGGTAATACTCCTCCAGCTGTTTTTAAGCCCGTCATTAGCCATTCTGGCATGTTATCGGTAATCGTTGTTACTACAGCATCCCCCGCTAATAACATTAATAAAATCGGAATGGCACGAGACAGTCCCCATAGAACAGAACCAGATAAAACTAAGCGTGGAATCCGTTTTACTTGCATCTTATCAATCGCTTTATCGACACTATGAAGTAAAAAGACATTACAAAAACGGGCCACTACATCTAGTTGCAACATCAACAGAGAAACAGGAACAGCTAAGCCAATACCATACTCCGCTCCTTTTCCAGAGATCACAGCGAAAGCGGTTCCTAAAACAGCCCCTGTGAAATAATCAGGTACCGATGCTCCACCAAAAGCAGCAATTCCTAAACGCATTAATTGAAGAGTGCCGCCAACCATTAAACCAGTTTTTAAATCTCCCATAATCATTCCAGAAATCATTCCAGCAATAGCTGGTTGCGTCAACGTATTTGAAATAAGTGAGTCATTAATAGCAATAAACGCATAAATAGTAATTAAAATAATTTGATACGCTGCTAAATGCATTGAAATTTCCTCCTAAATTTAAAAATATTCTTTCTTAGTCTGACAGTTTTAGCCGCGTAATTTTTTCATAAAATCAACGACTGGATCGTTTGGAACTAATTGGGCTGTCACAGTGACGCCTTTTGAAGCGATTGTTTCAAAAATTTGTTCTTCTTCTGGCAAAACTTGAATACTTTTTGTTACTTCGCGTGCTCCTTCTTTGTAACTCATATTCCCAACATTTACAGTTTTGATAGGTCCTTGCGCTTCGATAAAGCGGAGCACATCTTTCGGATTTTTAAATAATAAAAATAAACGCTGTTTACCATATTTTCCTGATTGAATATTTTTAGCGGCAGCCTCTACTCCAAGAACAGATAAACGCATCGAAGAAGGCGCTGCCATTCTCAAAGATGATTTTTGTAAAGGATCTGTAGCCGCCTCATCATTGGCTACAATTATTCGCTGTGTACTAAGACTTGTCGACCAAATTCCCGCTACTTGTCCATGAATTAACCGTTCATCAATCCGTGTGTTTACAATATTTTCTTTTCCAGCATATTGACTATAGTTACTTAACTCTTTTTCTTTGCTGGCTTCTGAAATCTCTTGTTCTGCTTGATTCATCCCAGCTTTTACATCAACAATATTTTCTTGTGCTAAACAAACTAATTCTTTAATCGAAGCCTGTTGATTAACCACTGCTTCAATCACAACAGAGAGCGTCATCCCTGCAATAATTTCCACTCCGTCAACGTTCAAATAATTCTTAGTTGCCACGTTACATGGCGTTCCTCCTAGTAAATCAGCAATAATCAGTGTCGTACCGTTAAGGGCTTTCATTTTTTCATTTAGCTCTTTCTCAAATTGAAGATTGTCGCTATCTGGTCGTAATGAGACTGTATGCACGTGTTCTTGCCGACCAACGATCATTTCTAAGCTAACTTTGACGCCTTCAGCCATGCTACCATGACTAATTAGTACAATGTTTTCCACGAATTTCCCTCCCTAGATGTAGGTGACCCTACTTAACATGTTATGTTCTCTACGAACTTACTATAACACATACTAAGTTATCCGTAAACCTAATATCTTAATATATTGAATTTATTTTTTTGAATTCTTTAAATAAAAATTGTCTTTCCTCTTTTTCAAAGTGTTTGCTAAAGGCTAGTTAACATGTTATGCTTAATTCATTCGATTACTAGAATGGAGGCAATCGCATGTTACCTAAATATGAACAAATTAAACAAGACCTTTTACGTGAAATAAAAAATCATACCTTTATTCCTGGTGATAAATTTTATTCTGAAGCCGATATTAAACGAAAATATGCTGTTAGTTCTATCACAGCTGTCAAAGCACTGAATGAGCTGACCAGTGCAGGTTACTTGTATCGTATCCAAGGAAAAGGGACCTTTGTTTCGAAATCAAAAGTTTCGCAAAATGTAAAATTTTCTGATATCGAGTTGCATTCTTTAGACTCTGAAAAAGTTAAAGTCCTTTCAATTGAAGAAGATACTCAAGCCGAAATTTTAAAGGAATTAGGCTTACCAGCTAACGCTTCTTATTATAGAATCAAGCGTGTACGCTATTCTGAAGATACACCCTTTCTCGTACATATCACACATCTTCCCAAAAAGCTTGTTAAAGAGCCGCTCTCAAAGGACCTCACAGCTTATGCAAGTGTGTATGAACGAGTCCGTAAAGATTTTTCAGTAGACCTCTTCTCGTTGGCTTCTGTAGAAACAAATGAAATTGTCTTTCCCGAAGATGCTGAGTTATTGAATTTACTTCAATTAAGTTTTCGTGAACCCGCTGTTAAACAAGTTAAACATTCCTATCTCGCAGATGGTAGTGTTGCTGAATATATTATTAGTTATAAACATTGGAAATATTTCAAAACCAAAATAGAAGTAGAAGCCGAATAAATTTCAGCTTCTACTTCTATTTTTTTAATCTATGATTACTTGATTCGTAAATTTCAAGTACTCAATTTCAATTCCCTCTGTTTCAAAAATTACTACTTCATTTTGTCCTTGCTGTAAAAATTCTTTGGGACAATACAGCGAATGAATGGGTCCTATTTCCCAATAACGACCTAGATGATGACCATTGACCACAACGAATCCTTTGCCGTAGCCTCGACAGTCAATATACGTGTCTGCTAGCTGTTCTAATTCAAATGTTACTTGATAAAATGAAGGCTGCAATGGATTTTTTCCAGCTGTGTAATCAATCTTGGCTAATTGCTCTTGTGAAAAAGTTAAGGGATAGTGTTGATAGCCTTGGTGAAAATGAATGTCTTGCATCACTCCACCTCGAATTCCTTTACTTTGTGTCGGATTATTTAATTTAAAGCCATAATTAACGCGACCTAAGTTTTCCACTAAGATATCTAACGCAAGTGTGTCTTTTTCAGTTTGTCCTGAAATCAGTAGCTCTTCTCCCACTGTCTCTTGATATTGGGTAGCAGCTAAATCTCCATCTACATAAATGTGTAAACGATCACTGGCCTCGACCACTTTTAGTTTATTTTCATGATGATAATTTTTTAAATCAAACGAATAAAGCAAGTAGCCATAGCTTGAGCCAGCTTCTTCCATACTTAATGGATACGCGGTGGTCTTCGGTGTCATCATTTGATCTTTTACTGCGAATAAGGATACGCTAGCAGTTACTGGAAAGCTTCCTAAATTCCCCAGTTTTTTCGTGCGTGGTTGTGCTTGCCAAACTTCTGGACATACTTCTTTAATTGCTTTTTGAACGGCATAATATTTTTCTGTTGGTTCTCCTGCTTCTGTTAATAAAGCATCATAATCATAGCTAGTGACTTGAGGTAAATCTTTTGCACCTCGCGCCGAACACCCGTTATAAAAGCCGAAATTTGTTCCTCCATGAAACATATAGAGATTTAAAGAACCCACTGCCAGCATATCTTTTACTTCTTTCGCCAAGTCGGTACCTTCTCGCTGAATCACTGGTTCGCCCCAACGATTGAACCACCCATCCCAGTATTCCATGCACATCAATGGCCATTTTTTACCATGACGAGTCATAAATTTTTTCAAAACAGCAGCATTTTCTTTCGAATGACTGCCAAAATTTCCTGTCACAAAAACATCCTCTTCAATTAACGTCCCCGCATCCAGAACCTCTTCCCAAGCGCCATCAGATGTAAAAAGAGGAACCTCAATCCCCAGTTCTTCCATTATCTGCTTGGTTTGTCGCAAGTACGCTTTCTCCATGCCATAGGACCCATATTCATTTTCAACCTGCATCATGATCACTGGTCCACCTTGTGTTATCTGCAGCGGTGCTAGTTTAGGCAATAATACTTGAAAATAGTTACGAACTTTAGTCATAAAAATAGGATCTGTCGAACGTAATCGTACGTCTTTTTCTTTCAAAAGCCATGCTGGTAAGCCACCAAACTCCCATTCTGCACAAATATAAGCCGAAGGACGCAGAATAACTAGTAAATTCAGTTTTTCTGCCAAGCGGACAAATGCTTCAATGTTTTTCATTCCTTCAAAATCGTATACGCCTTCTTCTGGTTCATGAATATTCCAAGGAATGTAGGTTTCTACTGTATTAGCTCCTAAAGCTTTCAGATTATAGAGGCTATCTTCCCATTGGCTAGGTGTCATTCGAAAGTAATGAATCGCCCCGCTAATAATTTTTATTGGTTGTCCATTTAATAAAAAGTCTTCTTTAATCTCAAACGTTTGCATCATTTTTCCCCTTTACCAGTATCTTTGCCATGATGGTTTTGCTAAACGCATTAAGGCTTCCATGTAAAAATAATCGCCCCATAAATTGGGTTCATCAATCCCTTTTCCTTCTGCATGTGCGTAAACACCATGGAGTAGCAGTCCTTCATTTTCGGAATCATTTTGCGTACGATAATATTCTCCTAATTGATAAATCATTCCTTTGGCAAGCTCTTTCGCTTGAGGAAAAGCCTGTAGTTTGTCTGCTTCCAATAAACCACATGCCGCAATTGCCAGCGCCGAGCTATCTTTGTCAGATGGCATTTGGTCATTAAAATCAAAATCCCAATAGGGAATTAAATCTGCTGACAAATGAGCTAGAAAAACCTCCACTATTTGTGGATAAATTTCTGGAAATGGTTGGGAATGGAGAAATGTTTCGTTTAGGGGAATCCCTAAAATTGCCCAACTTTGGCCTCGTGCCCAAATGGAAGTATCACTATGTCCTTGATGCGTAGCTCCATGTTTTGGTTTGCCTGTTTCTGGATCAAAATAATAGGTATGATAAGTTGTCGCATCGGATTTAATCACCGTTTTCATTAACGTATGATAGTGACGTGAGGCAATTTCCTCATAAACCCTATTTCCAGATAATTTAGTTGCTTCAAATAAAAGCGGTAAATTCATTAATGAGTCGATAATTAATCGATATTCTTTGGGATCACCATAATGGCCCCACGCTTGAATGAAGGAGCCATTTTCTTGGAATCGTGCTGACAATACTTCAGCGGCAGCTAGCACTTCTTGTTTACAGCGCTCATCACCGGTAATTTTATACCCAGCACCCGCCGATAGACTATATAAAAAACCAATGTCATGGTGGTCCAAAACAAAATGCTCCTCTAACCGTTGTTGAAAGCTGTCAATATTTTCCATTGCCAGTAAACGAAATTTTTCTTGGTGAGACCACTCATATGCCAGCCAAAGCATGCCTGTCCAAAAGCCATTGGTCCAATCATCGTTAGCTTTGAGACGATATCGACCATTCGTAGCACAAGCTGAAGGAAACTGTGTTCCGAAACGCTGCATATTTTTAGCAATTTTTGAAACGCATTCATTTAATTGCGTTTGAATCCATTCATCTGTGACATTTTCTCCTAGAGAGATCAGTCTTTGTTTATTTTCTTGACTACACATCTCCACCACTCCTTAACTTGTTAACATATTAACTTATTGTATTATAACGTAAAAGAAAATAAAAAGCGACCTTTCTTGATTATTTATCTTAAAAACAAGAGCGTGGGACAAAAATCACTTTGGATTTTTGCTCCACGCTCAAAAACTGATAAACGGCGGGAACAGAACCAACACTACGCGTTGCTCCGATCTCAACAACTTCTAAGAGCTAAAGCTCTAAGAGTTGAAGGTCCTTCGGAAATAAGCCGAAATTGTTGAGAATCACGAAGAACGTAGTGATTCGATGATGAACAATACCTACTTGGTCTCCAAAAATCAAAGATCAATTTTCGGAAACTTCTTCTTATTTCTCGGAGCTAAACGGTTCTGTCCCGACCTCTTGTTATTTATTCCGACCGAATACTTCAATTTGGGTCAACGCTGGAAATGGAGAAGAGTCCAGCGCTTTTCGTAAGCATTTTAATGTCAAAGTTTGTGTTGTTTTCATTGGGAACTTTATTTCTTGAAAACAGGCGGTATTCGTTGTGGCAACTACTCGTTCCTCTCCATCTGAAAAGGCTAAAGTGACTTCCTCCCAATAGCTATCATGTGGGTAATCCGCCCGAAATAGCAAGCGGATCCAGTCCGTTTCTACAGGTCTGCCAAAGTCAATCGTTAACTGTGCCTCCTTTTGTTGGTTAATTCCCCAAGAAGCAAATGGATACGAGCCATGAGAAAGGTTACCAAACTTAGAATCAATAGCATTTTTCGCAAAGAAAACAGCATCGTCTCTCGTTTCAACGTTTGCATACGCATGAGGATAGGCTCCTGAATATTCTTTTTGGTCATGTGTATTCATAGAAAGATTTTGATAATTGTCTTTTTCAAACGTGTGCGCTTGTCGAACCATTATTTGGTGCCTTGCTGAATGAAAGGCCGTATCAACAAAAGCTTTTCGAGCAGATTCTTCTAATGGAATTTGATATTCCCAAACTTTTTCTTTTAGATAAATCAATGAAGGAGCCAAAGTTTCATCTAATTGAACCATCAAATAAGGGGTAGCCCCTGTATAAGTCACTACAATTTTATCGCCAACTTGATAAAGGTACTGTTTAATTGCTAGTACCGCTAACGTGTCTCCCTCCGCCATGAATGGCGCTTCTGGCTTCTCGTGATCGATTCGGCCAGTAATAATCTGATTGTCTTTATTTTTCAATTCGATTTTTATCATTTTTTATTCCTCCCTTGTCACACCACCTACCAAACAAATCAGGCGATGCGTTCCTATTGGTAGCTCTTTTTGCAAATAAGGTAAACTTGTTCTTGGGAAAAACAACGATGTATTGGGTTCAGGTTGAAGAATACCTGCGTGGTCATACCCTTCAATTGCAACTATTTGCGAACACAATTCTCCTGAATCGACTCTAGCCCACTCTTTACCAAGTTCTTTTTCTGAAAATTTTCTAAGTAACGGTAGACTGAATCCTCCTTCGCGCACTTTTAATGGAACCGATGTCACTATTTCATGTACTCTAACATGCCATTCTCCAAAAGGATAAATGGTTGTTTCAATTTCTACTTCTTGAAAAGGTAGCCATTTATAATAAACTTGCTCCTCTGTTAAATAAAAATCATGAACTTTCCCTTTAACACGAAAATATTCACCATCACGAGAAACAGCCAGTACGTTATCAAAAGCCCCCTCCTCATAACACGCGCCAGCTTTGGGAACGCTAAAACCAAAGCGGCTAGAATAAACAAATTTACTATATTTAGCCGCGGCATGTGCTTGATTTTCAAGCCATAGTCCTGCAGGATAGCCGAGGACATGCGTTTTCATTTTAGGATGGATTAATAACATGTTTCCCTTTTCTATCAAACGCTTTTCTTCTCGTTTTATCGCCAGCGGTTCAGCACGCCAAAACGGATGGTCTTGATCCACTGCGAGCAACAAAAATGTTTTAAAAGCCCAATACGGAGAGCCTGGTGCGTTATAACCTTCTGCCATTACTAAATTTTCGTAATGATAGCCAATGGACAACCGACCATCATAAGTGAAAATAGTCTGTTGCATCCAACAGTGTAAATGTTTTGCTAACAGCGTTTTTATTTGTCCCCAAGGTAACGCCTCTACTTCTGCAAATATCAAAGCTGCGAAAAACGCTCCTTGAGCAAACCGATACGTTTGACTACGTCCGTAAGGTAACGCTTCGCCCTCCTCATCAAAATAGTACAGATAGTCCTGCGCGAACATAACGGCTCGTTCTGTAAAACGTTTCGCACGAATAGGATCTCTTTCTCGCATAAATTTGACATAAATCAAACTATAATAATGAAAAGCAAACGAAATATAATAATCTCTTTGCGTAGTTTTACCATCCATATACCAACCATCACCTAAATACATGCGTTCAATCAACGCCAATTCTTCCTCTAGTTCCGTTTGGTTAATCACTTGTCCACATCCCTCGAGTGCTAAACGAATGAGCACTTTGAAAAACGTCCAATTATTTTTAGGAATTTTACAACCAAGTGCCTTATTTAACCAAACCATGATATTTTCTTGCTGTTTCTCAGAAAAACAGGACCAAAAATATGTCTTATGAAGCAATAAAGTTAAAGATAATGCTGCTGCTTCCACAATATATTGATCATAATCAACAATATCGCCCCAATAGTCTGGGGATGACGGATCAGTTCCTGCGATTAATTTTTCCACATAAGCATCTCTTAAAACATCATCTTTACAAGCAACCCAATACGGTCCAATTCCCCATAATGGTCGAATGAGCGCTTCCATTTCAGCATGTTGCTGATCATAGACAGCACCACTGGACCCAAAATTTACGCCAGGTTTTTCTGATGTTAAAATAGCCGTTTTTAAAGGTGTCATGATTGTTTCAAAAGCTTCCAAATATGCTTCTCTGGTCAAAAAAAGATTACTTTTTAACGATTCCATGCTTTTCGCCCCCATTAGTTTAATTCAAAGAATAACAAGGGCACTTATTTTTTTCAACTATCGTTTAATGAATAAAACGGCGTATTATGAGAGCAGCATTTCACCTTCCCCAAACTTAACATATTAATTTTTTCTTTATTTTTGTTGAACCTTGAGCTATTCACTTTATCCAACAAAACTTCCATTATCAAAAATGAATAATAAATGAAAAATAAGCAGTCTAACGCAGGAAATTCTCATAATAAATATTTTTAAAAAAAAGAGTCTATGACAAAAATCCAAAGAGATTTTTGTCATAGACTTAAAATATGAGAGAAAAGACATCAAAAGTAATGGTTTGATCAACCTTCACAAGTTTTATGATGCTTTTCAAGATATCATTTTGATACAATTTTACGCCTTGCGGTTTACAATAAAAGAGTAAATAGCGATACAGATAATCGCTCCTAGCAACGCTGAGATAATTGGAAAACCGCCGATGACTGGTCCTAAAGAAGGCAACAAGAGTGATGCTACCCAACTTCCTAAAAAGCCCACGATAATATTTCCAATAATGCCACCTGGAACATCTTTTCCTAAAATTGCGCCAGCAATTGCGCCAATAATTCCTCCGACAATTAATGCCCATAGAAAGCTAAACATTTGAAAAACCTACCTTTCATAGTTGATTTTTTTAGTTAATTTTCCTACTTTAAGGATAAAACAGAAAGCAGACTTTTTCAAAAGATAGGACTTTTCAGAAGTCAATTTATTCTTCTACATAAGCTAAACGATAGGATACTGTGCGACCAAAAGAAAATACTTGCAAACCTTGTAAGCGATCTGATTTCAAGTAACCAATGGCTCCTTGGAATAAGGGTAAAACACCGGCATCTTTTTCAATTAATGTTTTTTCTAAACTTAGTAATTCATTCCAGCGTTTTTCAGGTTCATTGGCGTAATCTTTTCTAACTTTTTGGAGACCCGCATCATACGCCGAATCGTTATAACCAGAAGTATTTAAGCCACTTTTCGAGTCATAAAATTCTAAAAAATTAATGGGATCAGCATAGTCAGGTGTCCATGTTCCAAAGGCTAAATCGTAATTACCTGCTGTTTGTAAATCCAAACGATTTTGCAAAGGCAATGATTTTAATTTGATTGTTAAACCTGGTAAATTTTGTTGCAATTGCCCTTGAACAAATTCAATGGTTTTCTTGGCAATCGCTGAGTCCGCTGAGATTAGTTCCAATTCAATTTTATCTTTGCCCAACTCTTCTTTCGCTTTGGTCCAGTTAGCTTGGGCTTCTTTAATATTATATGGTAATAAATCACCATTTTCTTTGCGGAAATCTTCACCTGTATCTGGATTTTTTGCAAAATTAGCTGGTACAAAACCATTTAAAGCTGTCGAGCCATCTCCTAAAATTTCTTTTGCAAAAGTTTCTTTATCAATCGCTTGTAAAAAAGCTTTTCGAACATGTTCGTTGCCGGTGATTTCACGGCGATGATTAGGGCTTAAATAACCTACCATAGCTTTAGGTACAAAATGCGCTTGTTTTGACTCTTTATACTGAAGTGCATAAGTATCTGCTAAAACAGTATAATCTAAGTCGCCATTATCAAAAAGATTGGCTCCTGTGCCAATTTCTTTCACTACTTGAACATCAATTTCATTCAATTTTACGTGTTCTTTATCCCAATAATGATCATTCTTCTTCAATTTCCAAGTTTCGGAATTGCCATCCCAACCTGAAATTACAAACGGTCCATTGCCAACAAAATTATCTGCAGAAGTCCCATAGGCAGTACCTTTTTCTTTGGCAAAGGCTTCATTTTTAGGCATAAAAGGTGTCCCAACCAAGACTTGGGCTAAATAAGGAATTGGATTTTCCAATGTTAGTTCTAGTGTCTGGTCATCGATTGCTTTGACACCAAATTCTTCCATCGTGGCTTGTCCTTCCCGCACCGCACGCCCATTTTTAAAAATATCCATTTGATTACTGCTACTTGAACCATACGCTGGATCGACCACGTTTCTAAACGCAACTACAAAATCCCCTGCTTTAACAGGATCCCCGTTTGTCCATTTTGCTTCTCGTAACTTGAATGTATAGACTAACCCGTCTTCACTAACTTGTGGCTCTGCTTTCGCCATAGCTAGCTCAGGATCTCCGTTTTTATCTTGTCGATACAAGCCTTCAACTACTTGACCAATCATATCGGAACTATAGACATCTGTATAATGAGCGCTGTCTAATGTCGAGAGTTCACCACCAGATGCGACGTTAATTTTCTGTGTAGCTGGTTCCTTTGAGGTCGTTTTCGAACCGCCACTTCCACATGCTGCTAAAACCAAGCCCAGTGCAACAAGTCCGATTAACCACTTTTTCTGTTTCATACCAAAACTCCTCCTTCTGTTCAAACAACTTACCTACATTTTACATGATTTTCCATACATTTGTCCTTTTTCAGCACTTACTTTTTGAAAGAAAAATATTTTTTTAAGAATAAGAGTTGACAGATATTTTTTCTGGTGGTACAGTATTGAAAAACAGAGAACAGAAGAGTAACTGTTTCCTTTAGTGAAGAGAGTCTTTGGTTGGTGGAAAAAGACGTAAAGAAACAGCGAACCACATCTGGGAGTTGACTTTTTGAACCCTTAGTAGGAAAGTCCGGGACCACTCGTTAACAGGCGAAGTTATGAACTTCATAAGGTTCGTGTTGTGAAACACGAATAAACTAAGGTGGAACCACGATAATTGATTATTCGTCCTTTGGCTAGTCAGCCAAAGGACTTTTTTGTTTTTTAGATGCGCTTTTCAACCTGAGAGAGTGCCTCAACTCCTCAAGTCTGTTGTCCTCTTTTCCATATGCTTAATGGTATAAGCTAGAAAAGCAACAGGTTTTCTGTTCCGTTCGAACAATTTCATACTTACAATCAAGGCTTAGGACATAGTAATTTAGCTCTTCCTTTACAGAGACTTTTTCATTGGCTGAAAGAAAAAGATGGATTCTTCTTTACTCACACCTAAAAGATGTTTTTCTGAATCCTTTAGTAAGAAAAACCGGTGACTCTATCGTTAACAGAGAGTAGTTGTCAACGCAACTACATAAGGCTTATCTTGTGAAAGATAAGTAAATTGAGGTGGCACCACGAATGCGATTCGTCCTCTTGGCTCACAGCCAAGAGGCTTTTTTGTTTTTTAATAAAAATTGTTGGAGGAAAAAATGATGGATTATATTTTAGAAATTTTACCTGCTTTAGTTAGCGGAGCTGGCATGACACTGAAAGTCTTTTTCTTTACGCTCCTTGGCTCGATTCCACTGGGGATCATCATTGCCTTTATTTTACAAAGTTCGTTTAAACCTTTACGTTACTTAATTAACCTCTACATTTGGTTAATGCGCGGCACTCCGCTATTGTTACAATTAATTTTTGTTTTTTACGGCTTACCATTAATTGGTATTGTCTTTGAACGTTATGATGCGGCCTTATTCGCATTTATTTTAAATTATGCTGCGTACTTTGCTGAAATTTTCCGCGGGGGGATTCAAGCAATTCCCCAAGGTCAATATGAAGCTGCTAAGGTTTTACGTTTAACACGTTTTCAAACAGTCACGCGGATTATTTTGCCACAAGTTGTTAAAATCGTGCTGCCTTCCGTAGGAAATGAAATTATCAATTTGGTCAAGGATACTTCTCTTATTTATGTTCTTGGCTTAGGCGATCTTTTACGTGCTGGTAAAATTGCGATGAGCCGCGATGTTACATTAGTGCCATTAGCTTTAGTGGGAGTGATTTATTTACTCTTTACGGCAATTTTGACTGTTGCTTCTAAGAAAATTGAAAAATTCTATCAATATTATAAATAGGAGGACTCTACCATGTTAACTATTAAAAATTTAACCAAACATTTTGACAACCGGACCATTATTGATCACTTAAATTTAGAAATTCCAGAGGGTAAAATTTTAACGATTGTTGGTCCTTCAGGCGGCGGAAAAACCACTTTACTTCGTTGTTTGGCTGGTTTAGAAACCATTGATTCTGGTGAGCTTTTGTTGGATGGTGTTCCTTTCAATCCTGCTGAAATGGACAATGCCGATCAAGTGGTTGGGGTCGTTTTCCAGGATTTCCAACTTTTCCCTCACTTATCAGTTTTAGAAAACATTACCTTAGCACCTACATTAGTACTAAAAGAAGAAAAAGCAAAAAGTCAGCAAGAAGCTTTAGAATTACTGGAAAAATTGGGCTTGGCTGGTAAAGAAAAACTCTATCCGTACCAACTTTCCGGTGGACAAAAACAACGAGTTGCACTTGCTCGTGCCTTAGCAATGAAGCCAAAAGTTCTTGGGTACGATGAACCAACGAGCGCGCTAGATCCAGCTTTACGCCAACAAGTGGAAGAAGTTATTTTAGATTTACGGAAACAAGGCATGACACAGATTGTCGTGACCCACGATATGGCTTTCGCTGAAAAAATTGCAGACAATCTTTTGACGGTTGCCCCCGTCCAATAGAAAGGAGTTTATGATGAAAAAGAAATATTCTTTAGCCTTGCTGGTTATCTGTTGTAGTTTACTCCTATTTGCAGGTTGTGGTAAAAGAAAAAGCAACGAAGATCAATGGACACGGATTAACGAAGAAAAACGGATTATTATTGGCTTAGATGACTCCTTTGTGCCCATGGGTTTTCAAGATAAATCAGGCAAAATTGTCGGCTTTGATGTCGACTTAGCCAAAGCGGTTTTTAAACTTTATGGCATTTCCGTTGACTTCCAACCGATTGATTGGTCTATGAAAGAAACAGAATTACAAAATCAAACCATTGATCTTATTTGGAACGGCTACACTAAAACGAGCGAGCGGGCCGAAAAAGTTCAATTCACACAACCTTACATGACGAACGACCAAGTACTTGTTTCTTTAAAAGAAAAAAACATTGCAACAGCGAGCGACATGCAAGGCAAAATTTTAGGGGTTCAAAACGGCTCTTCTGGCTATGATGGCTTCGAAAGTCAGCCTGACGTTTTGAAAAAATTTGTTAAAGACCAAACGCCTATTTTATATGACGGCTTTAATGAAGCTTTCTTAGATTTAAAATCTGGCCGAATTGATGGGCTCCTAATCGATCGCGTCTACGCCAACTACTATCTTTCCCACGAAGATAATTTAAAAAACTATACTATTTCTCATGTCGGCTATGACAATGAAGATTTTGCTGTGGGCGTCCGCAAATCAGACAATCAATTAGTCCAAAAAATCAATACTGCCTTTGAAACGTTACGAAAAGATGGCACCCTTAGTAAAATTTCTCAAAAATGGTTTGGAGAGGACGTTACAAATAACACAAAAATAAACTAAATAACGAATAAAAAGGTGTACTGCTGACTTAGTACACCTTTTTATTTGAATCAAATTCTTAGCAAATTCTAACTTATGAAGAACTTTTATTTTTGCTACACTAGTAAAAGTCGAGAGAATTTGTCCTTTTCTGCCTAGAACAATCATTACTCTCAATAAATGAAAGGAGAAAAAAATGCCTACTAATAAAAAAGAAGGAATGCTTTTTACTACGTTAATGTGCTTTCTGATGGTTTTCGGAATGAGCACCTATAATTTATTATTGCATGGAGAATTTTCATTGTACGCCTTATCAAAAGGTTTGCTTCCTGGATTTATCGTTGCTTTTATTTTAGACGTTTTCATCGTTGGTGTCTTAGCTAAGAAAATCGCTTTTTCTTTACCCTTTAATAAAGAAAAACGGCTATTACTTATTCTGACCATTTCGAGTCTCATGATTATCGGCATGGTGACTTGTATGTCTTTATTTGGCTTATTAATGGAAGGCCAGACGTTGTCACTAAGTGCGTATTTCCAAGCTTGGGGCCTGAACTTTATTGTTGCCCTTCCTTATCAATTGCTGATTGTCGGTCCCTTTTCACGTATGATCTTAACCAATTACCAACAACGACAAACTTAGAAAATAGATTTCTTATCTAAGTTTTAACAGTTGCCTAAAAAAAAGTTAACCTTTTTGATTTATCTTAGTGATAGTTCATTAAAGGAGGAACTGAAGTTGAAAAAATATCGTATTAGCTTATTTCTTGGCTTGATTAATCTTTTATTATTTATGATCTCTATTTTAGTTGGATCAACATTATCTAGCGATGGACTTTTAAAAGAACCCGCCTTTTTCTGTACGCCGCTCGGTTACTTTTTTCTCTTCATCGCCTTGCTTTCGGTTATAACAATCACATGTAAAGAACATATGAATCAAAAAGGTAAAACAAAACAACCTTAAAAAGAGCCTGACGTTTTGATACGTCCGGCTCTTTTTTTAATAAAAACATATAACTTAATTTGCAACAATATTTACTAATTTATCTGGAACAGCAATCACTTTGCGCACTGTTTTTCCTTCAATAAATTCTTTAACAGCTTCATGGTTCATTGCAATTTGTTCTAATTCTTCTTTGCTTAACCCACGAGCGACATTTTGTTTGCCACGTAATTTTCCGTTCACTTGGAAAACTACTTCCACTTCATCTTCTACTAAGGCTGCTTCATCATAGGTTGGCCAAGGGACATAAGTTAAACTTTCCTCGTTACCTAAAATTTGCCATAGTTCTTCACCAATATGTGGCGCGATTGGCGCAAGTAATTGGACAAATCCTTCCACATATTCATAAGGTAAGGCATCCACTTTATTGGCTTCATTCACAAAAACCATTAATTGAGAAATCGCTGTATTAAAGTGCAAGTTTGCCATATCTTCTGTCACTTTTTTAACCGTTTGGTGATAAACTTTCGTTAAACGGCCATCATTAATTGTGGTAATTCGGTCACGCATTTTGCCTTCTTCATCAACAATCAGACGCCAAACGCGATCTAAGAATTTACGACTTCCTTCTAAGCCATTTTCATTCCAAGCAATGGAAGCATCTAATGGGCCCATGAACATTTCATAAAGACGTAACGTATCCGCACCATATTTAGCCACCACATCATCGGGATTTACAACATTGCCACGTGATTTAGACATTTTTTCGTTGTTTTCTCCTAAAATCATACCTTGGTTGTATAATTTTTGGAAAGGTTCTTTGGTAGGAACCACACCAATATCATATAAGAATTTATGCCAAAAACGAGCATAAAGTAAATGTAGCACCGCATGTTCGGCACCACCAATATAGATATCAACTGGTAACCAACGTTTTAATTTTTCAAAATCAGCAATTTCATTTTTATTATGAGGATCAATGAATCGTAAGTAATACCAAGAGCTTCCAGCCCATTGTGGCATAGTATTCGTTTCACGTTTTCCCTTCATGCCAGTTTCAGGGTCGACGACATTGACCCATTCATCAATGTTTGCTAATGGCGATTCCCCAGTTCCACTTGGGCGAATATCCGATGTTACTGGTAAACGTAGAGGTAACTCAGATTCAGGAACCGTTGTGGTTGTTCCATCTTCCCAATGGATCACAGGAATTGGTTCACCCCAGTAGCGTTGACGAGAGAATAACCAGTCACGTAAACGATAAGATACTTCTTTTTTCCCTACGTGATTTTCTTCTAGCCACTCATTCATTTTAGCGATGGCTTCTGCTTTGTTTAATCCATTTAAGAAATCAGAATTGATATGCGGTCCATCCCCTGTATAGGCTTCTGTTGTAATGTCGCCACCTGCGATTACTGGTAGGATATCAATGCCAAATGTTTTCGCAAATTCGTAATCCCGTTCATCATGCGCTGGGACCGCCATGATTGCGCCTGTGCCATAGCTTGCTAAAACATAATCGCCAATCCAAATTGGAATTTCTTGGCCATTGACTGGATTTATCGCATACGCACCTGTGAAAACACCTGTTTTTTCTTTTGCTAAATCCGTTCTATTTAAATCAGATTTTTTTGAGGTTTCTTCAATATATGCTTCTACAGCTGCTGTTTGTTCAGGTGTCGTAATTTTTTTCACTAGTTCTAGTTCAGGAGCTAGAACAGTATAGGTTGCACCAAACAAGGTATCAGGACGGGTTGTAAACACCGTGAAACTTTCTTCTGTGCCAGCGACTTTAAAGGTCACATTGGCTCCTTCAGAACGTCCAATCCAATTTCGTTGCATATCTTTAATACTTTCTGGCCAATCAACAAGCTCTAAATCTTCTAATAAGCGATCTGCATAAGCAGTAATTTTCAGCATCCATTGACGCATTGGTCGGCGAACCACATCATAACCGCCACGTTCACTTTTTCCATCAATGACTTCTTCATTTGAAATAACAGTTCCTAGTTCAGGTACCCAGTTAACCGCAACTTCTGCTTCATAAGCTAACCCTTTTTCATATAATTTTGTAAATATCCATTGTGTCCATTTGTAATATTCAGGATCAGTGGTATTAATTTCACGATTCCAATCATAGCTGAATCCTAGTGAATTAATTTGGCGACGGAATGTTTCGATATTTTTCTTAGTAAATTCAGCTGGGTCATTTCCTGTATCTAACGCATATTGCTCTGCTGGCAAACCAAACGCATCCCAGCCCATTGGATGCAACACATTATAGCCTTGCGCACGTTTCATACGTGAAAGAATATCGGTTGCTGTATAGCCTTCCGGGTGACCTACGTGTAAGCCTTGTCCAGATGGATAGGGAAACATATCTAGTGCATAAAATTTTTCTTTATTTGGGTCGTCCAATGTATTGAAACAATTGTTCTTAGCCCAATATTTTTGCCATTTTTTCTCAATCTCTTTGTGATTGTAGCTCATGTTATTCCTCCTAGTAATATAAAATTTTTCATTCTTAAAATTTGCCAACTGCAGCCATTGTCACTATTCTGACTTAAACTAGCCACTTAGTGATAAAAAAAAGTCCTATAGGAAAAATTCCTATAGGACGTGAACATACAAATGCAACGTGGTACCACCTAAATTCGTCAAAGAAACGGTCAGTCACCGTCACCTTAACCTCAAACGTCTTAACGATCGTCACCGACTTTTCCTACTTGGTTTGTTCAAAAAAGTAACTTAAAGGCGAGTTCAAAAGCTTCTGTACGTATTTCCACCAGCCATACGCTCTCTATCACATGGTTCTTTCTACTATTCCTTCTCATTGTTTTTTTCTATTATAAGACTCATGTTACCAAAGATAGCTATTTTTTTCAATCTTAAATTAACCAACTTTTAAAGTTTGACCAATATAAATTGTATCCCCGCTTAAGCCATTTAATTGTTTGATTTTTTGGATGCTGATTCCGTATTGCATTGATAAGCCCCAAAGTGAATCACCGCTTTTAACTGTATGGCGTTTGCCTGATGCACTATTTGTTGAAGAAGCATTGCCACCTGCAGAAGCGCCTTTTTTCACGATGATTGTTTGACCAGCAAAAATTAAATCGCCTTTGATCCCGTTCCATGAACGTAGATTAGCAACACTCACGCCAAACTGTGCAGAAATTTTATTCAGCGTATCACCTGATTTAATCGTGTAGGATGTTGTCGCACCACCACCATTATTCGTAGGCTTGTTCGTATTCGTTGAACCTGAGTTGGCACCTTTTTTCACGATAATCTTTTGACCAGCAAAAATCAAACTACCGCTGATGTTATTCCAGGCTTGTAAGTTAGCCACACTAACACCGAATTGTGCAGAAATTTTGTTCAAGGTATCGCCTGATTTAATCGTGTAGTACGTATTCGTTCCTGATTGATTATTGTTAGAACCACCATTGCTTGAGCCACCGGTGTTACCTGAAGTACCTTTTTTCACAATAATTTTTTGACCAGCGAAGATTAAATCGCCAGAGATGCCGTTCCATGAGCGTAAATTAGCAACGCTCACACCATATTGCGCGGCAATTTTGTTCAAGGTATCGCCTGATTTAATTGTGTAGTACGTATTCGTTCCTGATTGATTATTGTTAGAGCCACCGTTGTTTGAGCCACCAGTGTTACCTGAAGCACCTTTTTTCACGATGAGTTTTTGACCAACGAAAATTAAATCGCCAGAGATGCCATTCCATGAGCGTAAATTAGCAACGCTCACACCATATTGCGCGGCAATTTTATTCAAGGTATCCCCTGATTTTACAGTATAGTACGTATTCGTTCCTGATTGATTATTGTTAGAACCACCGTTGCCTGAGCCACCAGTATTACCTGAAGCTCCTTTTTTCACGATAAGTTTTTGACCAACGAAAATTAAATCACCCGAGATGCCGTTCCATGAGCGTAAATTAGCAACGCTCACATCATATTGCGCGGCAATTTTATTCAAGGTATCTCCTGATTTTACAGTATAGTACGTGTTCGTTCCTGATTGATTGTTCGAGCCGCCTGTTCCTGGATTAACTGTTCCGCCCCCAGTATTTCCACCAGAAGATGGTGTATCATATTGAGTTAAGTTATATGCGGTAATGACATTATTTAATTTAGCATTGTAGCTAGGATCTGTCGCATAACGACCTGTTAACCAAGCAGTTGCATCGCGGTACGAACTTGTATTGCTTTTCCAAGCCCCAGCATAATAGTAAACGCCCGCTTGGAAAGAAGTTGTTTTTAGCACGTGCGCATTATCTTGGAATGATTCCATGTAAGAAGGATATTTACGGAAAGGTTCTTTTTTCACTAACCATTTGCCGTTTAAATATTCCCATGTATCCATATAGACAGATTGTCCATTGTAGCTGCCTTTAATCCCAAATAAATTATAGTTTGGTGCCTTAGATAGCGTACTTGCTCCCCAACCACTTTCAACGATTGCTTGAGCCATCATCACTGATGCATATAAATCATTGGCTTGCGCAATAGGTTGTGCACAACGAGCTAACTCGGCAATAAATTCTGAAGGACTTTGCGTCGGTGATAACGCTGAAAAAGTTTGCGCAGAAGCTACTCTAGCTTCTGGTACTTTTACTTCATCATCGGGTGTAACCGCAGGCGCTGCTTCAGACTCGGTTGCTGAAGGAGCTACTGGCGTAATTTCTGCTACTGAAGAATCAGTCGTTCCTGATTCCACAGGTGTAGTTGAATCAGCTGTTGGTTGCTCGGTACTTGGTGTTGTTGGTGTTTCTTTTGATGATTCAGTTGTCGATTCAGTCGTTGTTGACGAATCCGTTGTCGGTTGTTCCGTAGTTCCTGGCGTAGTTTCTGTTGTTGGTGTCTCTACTAAGCCAGTTTCCGTAGTAGGTGCTTGGGCAACTTCCGCATTTGTTGGCTGCTCTTCTGTTGCCTCAGCAGTCACTGGTAGTAACGCAACGGGCGTTCCTACAGATGAAACAATTAACGCCGAGCTGAATAAAGTAGTGCTCTTCTTCCATTGTACTGGCGTTTTCTTTCTTTGTTGTGCTTTCCTTCTTTCGATACGTGACATTGATTCTTTCTTCATTGATACGTCCCCAACTTTCCTTTTTTAACTTATATGTAAATGTAATTTTTTAGTTTTGTTATTATAACAAGTATACCTTTTTTTCTGGCGAATTAAAAACACTTCAACAAAATTTCATATTACTGTAACTAGATTGTAAAGAAGTAATGTTTTTTAACACGGATTTCCTCTCTTGTTACTACTCGGAAAAAAACTGCGACTTTAGTTGTAGATGCTTCTTTACCTTAGTCTGATTTTTTTAATTCCTCTTGTTATTCGCCCAAAAAGAAATTATAGTTTAAGATGAGAAATGAATCGTGTAGAAAGAGGGAGCGGAATGAATAAAGAACATTTTATTATTGAGCTGAAAATTTATTTAAAAGCGTTAAATCCAAAAGATCAAGCTATTATTCTTGCGAAATACAAGGCGTTATTTGATGCTCGTGTTGCGGAAGGCGAAACAGAAGAACAAGTGGCAAAATCATTGGGGAAACCACGGGTTATCGCAGAAGAAATTTTAAAAGAACAAGGCATTGAATTGACGGAACGAAAAATTGAAAATAATGGCTGGCAAGAAATTCCAGCGGCTACACCTGCTTATGATCATCCCTATGAAGAAGAATCTGAATTTTACTATGATAATGATTCTCCATACTATCAACGACCACAGCATCGGCCACTAACCCGATTTTTCCAAGTGCTTGGTATTTTCTGTTTAAATTTTTTCTTCATGTTTTGGGTTATTTTAGGGATTGCCTTAATGTACGTCGGTTGTGGCATTGCCGGAGCTGCAACTTTATTTTCACCAATTTATGGTATTTATAGTGTTATTACCCAGGCAAATGCCGCTTCCTTTTTCCAATTATCTATGAGTCTCTTTTTATTTGGTGCATCAATCATTGGTTGGTTACTGTTTCTACCAATTTTAAAATTTTCAGCACATGTCTTTAAGCGTTATTTCCAATGGAACATTGCTGTTTTACGAGGTGATATCTAATGAAAAAAACAACAGGGATTCTCTTATCCATTGCTGTCTTAGCGATGCTAATTGGTGGATCTGGCGCCGTCTATTATTACAAGCAAGCGGAAAAATCAGTCACACCGCTAAAAGAAAGTTATACACTAAAAAATAAACAAGCAGGCGAAGAACTTCACTTATCCTTAAAAGGCAAAGGCCCTTATACCATTTATAAAACTGATAGTAACAAAATGGGATTACGATCACCGAATAATGCCTTTTATTCAAAAGCTGAAGGCACCTTAAATGTCAAAGAAGAAAAAAATAAAATAACAGCAACCATCAATACCACTCGCACACAAAACCAACCCGAATTGTCATTCTTTAATATTGGTATTTTTAGTGACTTCACACCGAACGTGAGTGTCCAGATTCCTAATAATGTGAAAAAGTTAGTAATTGATGGCTCAACCCATTCACCAGTTTCATTGAATGCTTTTAACGTAGACGAATTAACAACTAATCTACCAAATTCTTATGTTAGTCTATCGGGTGTTAAAGCCAAAAAAATGACGCTTAACTCTTCAGATGGTATCTACCTTTCAGCGGATACTTCCGCTAAAAAAGCAACAGTTGAAACCACTGACGGCGATATAACGTTGGATTCAGCCTATTTCGATGAAATCAAAAATACGACTATTTCTGGTGATATTCGAGTGCAAAATGCTCGCGGAAACATCCAAGCAACAACGACAGATGGCGATATTAGCGTCTATGATTTCAAAGGAGAAGCTAACTTTTCAAGTGAAAATGGTGATTTTTCTTTAGACATGCCTGCTGTGCCTAAAAAATTAACTGTCGCTCTTGTCCATGGAGATATTTATGTAAATTCTGGAGAAATTTTGCGTAACATTTCAATCAAAGGGGAATCAAAATTAGGCGATGTTCAACTTTTAAACAAAGAGCGAACATCTTATAAGAATGGTCGTGCGGATACAGAGTTTAACCTTTCTAGCGAATTCGGCGATATTACCGTTGATACTCCTGATGATGATAATCAATAAACATGCGCCATTTAAAAAAGTTCTGGCACCACAATGAGAGATTGTGCTGCCAGAACTTTTTTAATATCTGTATCCCCTCTAATCAGGCAATGAAATTATCTTTTAATTTTTTACCCTTTTGATGGTATAATACGGATTGTTGCGATTAAATTTTGAAAGGATTTTTTATGAAAAACAAACTTTATTATCAATTTGCAGGTAGTTGTTTTCTTTTAGTATTTATGTTTTTAGGCTACGTTGTTCGTTTTTATCCAACCTGGCTCAAAGGCTTTGATCAAACGATTACTTCTTTTGTTCGTCGTCCTTTTCCACAGCTAAATAACTTTTTTATTTGGTACACCAAATTTGCCAATTCATTGACGATTATCATCTTAGCAATCGTTGTCATTGCTCTGTTTATTGTTTGGAAATATTATGCTGAAGCATTATGGCTCTTTATTAATACTGCCTTAATTGCTGGCGTAGGTAATTCTTTATTAAAATTATTCTTTATGCGCCAACGTCCTACTTTGGAGCATTTAGTAACTGAACATACGTATAGTTTTCCTAGCGGACATGCTGTAGGAAGTACCTTGTTCTACGGCACTATTTTATTGATTCTGCCAATTTTCATTAAAAATAAAACGGTCCGCCTTTGTGTGCAAATTTTACTAGGTATTGGGATTTTCATGATTGGGGTTAGTCGAATCTATTTAGGTGTCCATTTCCCTAGCGATATCTTAGGTGGTTTTTGTCTTGGTTTAGCTTGGTTGTTATTAAGTTACCCTATTTATTTAGAAAAACGCTTTGTTTGGCGATTTCAAAGCAAACAACGCTAGAAAGAAGTCTTGATTATGCAAATTTTTCCTTATTCAGATGATCCAAATAAACGCTATCACACTTGGAACTATGCACTTCGTCAACAGTTTGGTGAAAAGATTTTTAAAGTGCCAATTGATGGTGGCTTTGATTGCCCCAATCGTGATGGGACGGTTGCCAAAGGTGGTTGTACGTTCTGTAGTGTTTCTGGCTCAGGCGACATGATTGTTGCACCTAGCGATCCCCTGCCGCTTCAATTTCAAAAAGAAATCCAATTGATGCATCAAAAATGGCCAACTGTCGATCAATACATTGTTTACTTCCAAAATTTCACCAATACACATGCGCCCGTTGACGTTATTCGTCATCGGTTTGAACAAGTAGTCAATGAAAAAGGCGTCGTTGGTTTATCCATTGGTACCCGTCCTGATTGTTTGCCTGATGAGGTAGTGAACTATTTAGCCGAATTAAATGAACGCTTTTATTTATGGGTAGAGTTGGGTTTGCAAACCACATTTGAGGAAACTAGCGCTGCCATTAATCGCGCTCATGATTATCAAACATATCTAGATGGCGTGGCTAAATTACGGAAACACGGGATTCGGGTCTGTACACATTTAATTAACGGGCTACCTGGTGAAACCCCCGCTATGATGCGCGAAAATGTGCGGCGAACTATTCAGGATTCAGATATCCAAGGGATTAAACTGCACTTACTTCATTTAATGACAAATACCAAAATGATGCGGGATTATAATGAAGGACGCTTACAATTGATGAGCAAAGAAGCCTATGTTTCAGTGATTTGTGATCAGTTAGAAATGATTCCACCCGAAATTGTTATTCATCGCTTGACAGGCGATGCTCCCTTTGAAACAATTATCGGACCGATGTGGAGCTTGAAAAAATGGGAAGTTCTCAATGCGATTGATGCGGAAATGAAACGCCGCAACAGTTATCAAGGAAAATATACTGTCATTTCAGGAAAGGAAGTTTTCAATTAATGCTACAAACAGCCCTACATTTTAGTCACCAACTTTTAAAAGAAGTAGTGGAACCTGGCGACTTCGTCATTGATGCAACAATGGGAAATGGTCATGATACAGCATTCTTAGCAGAGCTGGTTGGCCCTTCTGGTGAAGTTTTCGCCTTTGATATCCAAAAAGAAGCGTTGATCAATACAGAACAAAAGTTAACAGAACTTAATTTACTCCCACAAACTACGTTATTTCCATTAGGACATGAACATCTTCATGCTGTCCTAGATGAAGAAACAGAAATCACTGCCGCTATTTTTAACTTAGGCTATTTACCTAAAAGTAATAAGGAAATTATTACAAAACCCGCTACGACTAAACAGGCGTTAGATGGGTTACTGCCTCATTTGGTAAAAGGAAGTCGCATTATTTTAGTCGTTTATTATGGCCACGAAGGCGGTTCAGAGGAACTTGATTTGGTCACGAATTACACGCAAGCCTTACCACAAGATGTTTACAGTGTCTTACGTTATGAGTTTATCAATCAAAAAAATCAGCCACCTGTTCTTTTCTGTATTGAAAAGAAATAAGAGAACATGGTCGGATTGTCTCCAGCAATCCGATCATGTTCTCTTTTATTTGTTTTGTTACTCTGTCAATTCACCATCACGAATACGAACCACTCGATCACAGTATTTCAACAAACGCTCATCATGTGTCACCATGATAATTCCTTTATCTTTCTCTTTAGCCTCTTTCGCTAGTAATTGGACAACATCAAACGCCTTTTCTGTATCTAAACTAGCCGTTGGTTCATCTGCCAAAATTACGTCTGGCTCATGATACAATGCACACGCAATGGCTACCCGTTGTCTTTCCCCACCAGAGAGATCACGAGGATAACTATTTCGTAATTCTTTTAAACCCAACGTCTCTAACAATTGCTCTTTTAATTCACTATTTTTACGTGACTTATCAACTTTTTCAATTAAGTGAAATTGATCTTCCACTGTTAAAAATGGCACCAAATTAGAGCTTTGTAAAATAAAGCCGATTTTTTGAAAACGTTGCGCCAAACGTTGCTTCTTCGTTAACTTATTTAGTGATTGCCCGCCAACAATGACTTCACCACTTGTCGGTGCCTGTAAACCAGCTGCAATCGTTAAAAAGGTACTTTTACCAGAACCAGAAGGACCAATTACTGCGACAAATTCACCTGGCTGAACCGCAAAAGATAATTCTTTTAACGCGATCACTTCTGTATGTTTTTCACCATATTTTTTATAAATATTTTTCATTTCTAAAACATTTGCCATGTCTCTAACCTCCAATCGCGATTAACGGATCAATTTTAGCAATCGTTCGAATTGAAAATGCCCCGCCAATTAATGCAGATAAAATCAATAGTACACTAAACAAAATCATGCGTGGTCCATTAGTTGCATAAGGCATCGCTTCTGGTAAAAAGAGCACGGTAATTCCCGTTAAAGCAAGACCAATCGCCACTCCTAGAACAGCCAATAAAGCGGTTTGTAGCATGACTGCCTTTGCTAAGAAACTAGTCGGCACCCCTTGAACTTTTAAGACACCGAACATTGCTGTTTTCTGTAAAGTCATCACAAAGATAAAAATACCGATAATGAACGCTGCAATCACAATCAAGAAATAAATCATGCCATCCAAGGTCAAGTTTTGAGCGCTGTATCCTGGCAGTTTTTCAATAAAATCTGAAATTGAAAGAACTTGGCTGTCTTTATTAGTCGTTTTAACTTCCGCGTTGTCCTTGCTGCGAACAATGAAACCATTAACCATTTTGGCCATTGCTGGATTGTCACCATATTTAATTGACCGCCAAGTATCCAGAGAAGTGTAAATAACCGGCACAATGTTATAGCTACTTTTAGAAATAAAGCCGACAATTTCTAATTGCTCATCATATTTCCCTGCAGTTAATTTGTCGCCAATTTTAAATCCTTGATTTTTCAATGTTTCTGAAGCAATCACTTGATTTTTATCAGTAAATGCGTTTCCTTCAATCACTTTTGGCATTAAAAAACTTTCTTTTTCAATCCCAAATAAGCTAACATTCGTTAATTCAGCCTTTTTGTCATCTGCTGGGCGGATGGCTAACGACTGTTGACCAATCGGTGCAATTTTGCCTCCTGAAATCGTTTCTTTCACGTTTTCATCTAACACTGATACATTTAAATTACTATTGGCCTCTTTTGATAAAACCACTTGATTCGCTTGCCATTGATCTACGGCTAAACGATTTCCTTGAGCTAAACCGTTCGCTAAACCTGACAAAATAAAAATTAACCAAGCAATCAAGACCATTACTAAAACTACAAGGACGTACCGTCCTTTTGAATACTTCATTTCATTAAATCCTAAAAACATGAATGGTTCACCTCTTTCTTCTTTTCGAAATAAACTATATCACTTATCAATCGATAAATCAATAATTATTTATCAATTGATAAGTGAATTTTACAAAAAAATAGAGAAGTCTGTTTTCCAACAGGGCTTCTCTATTTTTTATTTGTGACTTTTCAGAACGCCATGTAGCATAAATTGAATGAATTTTTTGACATCGTCATCCACTGTTTTTCGCTGGTACGTTTTTTCAATACTTAATAATGCACTAACGTTATATAAAATAAACCGAGTTGCATCATCTACACTGATGCCCTCTTGTAAGCAATTGGTTTCAGGTTCACTTTCAAAAATAGCCGCAATATTATTGATATAGGTTTTTTTGAAAATTTGATACAGCGTACGATTGTAATCAGGGCCCATTTCTTGAAACATGTCGTTCAACATTAAGAAAAGATTGGTCGGATGTTCATCTAACAAAACTTTGATTAATTGATAAAGTTTTTCTTCTACTGATGCATTTCCAGAAACAATTGGGACTAATTCTTCCTGAACACGGGACGTTAATTCTTCAATCACAGCTAAATACAGTTCTTTTTTATTTTTAAAATGGTGATAGAGATTCGGTTGGGTAATGTTCGCTTTTAAAGCAATTTCACGAGTGGAGGTATTTTTGAACCCCTTTGTCATGAATAATTCAGAAGCGACAGACAAAATAATTTGCCGTGTACGTTCTAAATCAGCTTTGCGTTTATTTGGCTTTTCCATGGTTTTCTCGCCCCCTGCTGCTTTTTATTTTAGCATATTCTCCGGCAAGAAACGAGAGACCTTTATACAAAAAACGAAAAATATACAATCAATGTGCCTGCTATTTGGAGAAGAATCGCGCAATAATACCACCGCTGCAGATGTATCAGCCAGCCTTTTTCGCCCCCAAAATAAATCAACCACTGCAGTCCATATAAAAAACTATTAGCCAACAGCCAAAAAAGCAGCGCCGATTTTGTCCATCGATTCTCTCTGAATACACTCAGTACAAATAAAGTATTTAGCACCAAAAACGTGCGCCGTAATTGCCGTACATTCCTCATTTTTTCCATTGACATTTCTCCTTTTTCTATTTAGCATAGCAAAAAAAGAAGCAAATGAGAATGACTCATTTTGCTTCTTTTTCAACTTATTCAAAAACAAATTGATTTTTATAAAGTTCCGCATAGAATCCATCTTGTTCAACTAGTTCATGGTGGTTGCCTTCTTCAATGACTTCACCGTCTCGTAAAACAATAATCCGATCCGCGTTTAGAATCGTTTTCAAACGATGGGCAATCACAAAACTGGTGCGCCCTTTAATTGCTTCGTCCATCGCTTTTTGGATTTTGGCTTCTGTTACTGTATCAACATTACTTGTTGCTTCATCCAAAATTAATAATTCTGGATTGGTAATAATCGTTCGTGCAATACTTACTAATTGCTTTTGTCCCGTACTGAAAAGGTTATTCTCTTCCGTAATCTCAGTATCGTAGCCTTGCTCAAGATTTACAATAAATTCATGGATATTCGCTTGTTTCGCTGCTTGAACAATTTCTTCATCCGTGGCCTCTGGCTTACCAAAAGCAATATTCTCACGAATTGTTCCTGAAAATAGAACGGACTCTTGCAAAACAATGCCTACATGTGAACGCAAGCTATCTAAATCCATTTCACGAATGTCCACACCATCAAACGTTACGGCGCCTTCATTCACATCATAAAAGCGATTCATTAAATTCATAATCGTTGTTTTTCCTGAGCCTGTCGGTCCGACTAAAGCGACCATTTCACCTTTGTCCACATGAATAGAAACATCTTTCAACACAGGCGTTTCTGGATTATAGCCAAAAACAACATGATTTAAAGCCACAGCTTTGTTAATCTCTTCTAATTTTTCGCCATTTTCGGGACGAATTTCATCTGGTTCATCAAACATCTCATTTAAACGACGAGCGCCTGTAACAGCTAATTGAATCATGCTATAACCTGAAGAAATTTGCATCAATGGTTGATAATATTGTTGGGAATATTGGACAAACATAACGACCAAACCTAGCGCAGCGGCACGATCAACAGAACCATTGATTGCTAACCAACCACCAAAGAAAATAACAATTGCCGTATTGACTAATGACATTCCTTGCATCATTGGGAAAAGTAATCCTGAATACACTTGACCTTTATACGTAGCTGCACGAACTTTTTCATTTTGCTCTAAAAAGCCGTCAATGGTTTCTTCTTGTAAGCCATTAGTAATAATCACACGTTGCCCACTAATTTTTTCATCCATATAGCCATTTAATTTACCCACTTCATCTTGCTGTAAATCGACATATTTGCGCGCCTTGCTAATCACAAAGACCGCAATTAAAATCGCAATCGGCGTAGAAGCAATTGTAGCCCATGCCAGTTCCACATTTTGACGGAACATCATGATTAAGACACCAACCAATAAGGCAATATTGGTTAATACTTGTAGCAACGCTTGGTTTAAACTGTTTTGGATGTTGTCTAAATCACTAGTAAAACGACTTAAAATTTCACCATCTTGATGAGAATCAAAGAAACGAATCGTCAATTTTTCTAATTTATTAAACAAACCAATCCGCATGCGGTTTGTTGATTTCCCCACGACTTGTGTAAAGAGAATACTATAAATGAAACTAGCGGCACTAGTTAAGACATAAAAAATGAGTAGTTTCCAAATGACAGAAACGAACGCACTTTTATCGTCTTTTCCTTGCATCACATTAACCGCATATTTCGCTAATTCCTGAATAGCTTCCCCAACGAATTGCGGCGCTTTGACTTGTAAATAAGTCGCTGCGAAAATTGCTAAGAAAATAAAGAGGAAAGAAACTTTGTAACGTTTTAAATAATGATAGAAAAATTTACTAGCTTTTATTAAATCAGTCATTAAGCTTCCTCCTTTCCTTTTTGAGTTTCGTAAATTTCTTGATACACGGGGTTCGTAGCTGCTAATTCTTCATGCGTGCCTTCCCCGACTAAACGTCCATTATCCAATACTAAAATACGATCTGCATGGACAACAGAAGAAATTTTTTGGGCAATAACGATCGTGGTAGTCTCTTTTAACTCTTTATCCAACGCTTCTCGGACTAACCGCTCCGAACGAGCATCCAACGCGCTGGTACTATCATCTAAAATCAAAATTTTAGGCTCACCAATCACACCTCTAGTAATTGATAACCGTTGTTTTTGTCCACCAGAAAAGTTATTACTCCGTTCTTCGACGGGTGCATCATAACCTTCTGCTAATTTTTCAATAAATTCCTTGGCTTGGGCGATGCCTGAAGCCCGTTCCATGTCCGCTTCAGAAGCGTCACGTTTACCATGGCGTAGATTTTGCGCAATCGTTCCAGAGAACAGGATTGCTTTTTGCAACACAAAGGAAACTGTTTTTCGTAAACTGTGTTCGTTCACTTCTCGTAAATCGACACCACCAACTTCAATCTTTCCTTCTGTCGGATCAAATAAACGTGGAATTAATTGTGCCAACGTAGATTTACCAGCGCCAGTTGCGCCCACAATCCCAATCATTTCACCTGGCTGAATAGAGAAAGAGATGTCTTTCAAGGTATCTTCTTCATCCCCAGGATAACGGAAAGATACGTGATCAAACTCAACACTACCAATTAACTCTTGTTCTGGGACTTTTTTGTAGATAACATCTGGTTCTGTTTCCATCACTTCTTTAATCCGCTTAATGGAAACAGCGGCACGAGAAGTCATCATCATCATCATTCCGCCGATAATAATCGCCATCATGATTTGCATTAAATAGTTCATAAAGGAAGCGACACCACCAATTAAAGTTGGATCATCCTTGACTAAGTTACTCACAAAGAAAATCGAGCCTACAACGGCTAAGTTCGCCACCAACATAAACGCTGGAATCATCACAGCAAATAAGCTACCTACGATTAAGTTATGGGTGGTTAATTCTTCACTCACTTTTGTAAAACGTGACAATTGATTTTTTTCTTGAACAAATGATTTGACGACACGAATGCCTAACAAATTTTCTTTTGCGATACCATTAATCTTATCAATCAAGTTTTGAATAATCATGAAATGCTTGCCCATTTGCGAAAAGGACAGCATAGAAATCAAAATAACTGCGATGACAAGTGCAACAATCACCCACCATAGTTGTGGCAAGGTTAGCATCGCTAAAATAAAACTCCCGATAAATAAAAAAGGAATTCTAAAAAGTGTCTGCAACGCAATCATAATGACATTTTGAATTTGAGTAACGTCATTTGTTAAACGAACAACTAAGTTACCTGCTGAAAATTTTTCGATATTGCCAAATGAAAAGGTTTGGATTTTGCGGAAAGTTGCTTCACGAATGTCAGCACTGACACCTTGGGCAACTTTGGCAGAAAAAATTGTATTAATAACCCCTGCAACGAGTCCTAATCCTGCAATGGCAATTAATTGAATCCCTAAGTTTTTCATTTTGTCGCTATCGTCATTCATAATTGCTTCCAACACTTGTTGTAACAATTTTGGTTGCCAAAGTGCTGAGACAACCATTACGATCACCGCCAACAAGGCAATAACTACCGAGCCTTTGTATTTTTTGGCGTGTTGAATAATAAGGTCCATCTTATCCCTACTTTCTTAAAATAGTTCCCTGCTTCTTCAGTGTTGGTCTGCGAATTCTTCCCCATTACAAAAAAATCAATTTGCTCATTGACTTCACCAATTTAACACTGTAAAATAAGGCCGATTCATAATTTACCATTTTTAGTGGTAAAATACAAGCGAACAAGTTAATTTTTCACAAGTTTTTCCTATCATAAAGTGTACCTTCTTTTTGATAAACTTACGAAGATAACGTTTAATAGGAGCTAAAATCATGGAACCGAAATTATCAAAAGACACGATTATTGCAGCCGCATTTTCTTTGTTAGAAAAAAGTCCCACTTTAGAACAACTTTCTATGCGTAAAGTCGCCAAACAGCTTGGTGTACAGGCGCCCGCAATTTATTGGTATTTTAAAAATAAGCAAGCCTTACTTCAAAGTATGGCTGAAGCGATTGAAGAGCACTTTCAAGAACCTGCATTATGTGGTGAATGGTATTCTGACTTACTGGCCTTCATGGAAAACTATTATGATCTCTATCAACAATTTCCCTGTGCCGTAGCTATCGAAATCCAAACCGTCCCTGCCTATCCCCAACGATTACGCCATTTAAATCAAATGATGGGCATTTTAAGAGAAGCAGGTTTTTCACCAGAAATGACTCATTTAGCAGTAACGTCTTTACAACATCTTTTATTTGGGATGATTATGGACGCAACGGAGGAAAAACAGCTCGTTTTGCAAGTGTTGAACGGAGATGACTATTTAAAAGAACAAGTGCTGCACATGAAACAATATGTCTCCGACAATGGGTTAACATACATGGAGGAAAGCATTCAATTTCGGCGCTCCATTCACCAAAAATCCGCCTTTATTCAAGCTGTTAAAACCTACTTAGATGGGTTGCAAGCATATAACACCTCTTCATCTAAATAAAAAAAGCCCTTGGTCCGTCAGTCGAAATGACTGACGGACCAAGGGTTAACTTTTAAAATAAATAGCGAAAACTACTTTCTCTATTTTGGTATCGGTAGCCAAGCCAAGGCTTTTTGAATCCATTCATCCCAGAACACCCAGTCATGTTCTCCTGGTCCAGTTTCAAAAGTGTAACTTGCCTGTGCCTGTTCCAACGCTTGAGCCATCTGTTGATTAGCAGAAAGTAACATATCTTGCTCCCCACAACAAAGGTAAAATTGGGGCATTTCTGTTTGGCTTTCTACTAATTGTTGTAATAAATACAGCGGATCGTGAATGGAACCTTCAATTTGATCTAACGGGCCAAAAATACCTTCCCAATAGCTTCGCTTACGGACTTTTAATAATTCCCCAAAACTAGTGGATGATAAACTAACTGCCCCAGACAAAGAAGCAACGGCTGCAAAAGATTCTGGTTTCGCTAGTCCTAATTTCAAGGCGCCATAACCACCCATTGACAAACCAGCAGCAAAGGTTTTTTCTCGTTTTGTACTTAACTGTGGAAAGAGTTGATGACAAATTTTCGGTAATTCTTCTGAGATAAACGTCCAATAGTTCATATCGTATTGTGTGTCCGTATACCAAGCTAAATCCGTGGACGGCATAATGACAGCAATCCCCAAATCAGCGACATACCGCTCAATAGAGGTTCTGCGAGCCCAGACACTGTGATTCCCTCCCATCCCATGTAATAAATACAACACGGGAATATCTGTTAATGCTGCTTGGGTACTTGTGCCCACTTTTTTTACCGTTTCTTGTGGTAAAATTACGTTCACATTCACTTCCATTTCCAATACATTTGAATAAATATTTGCTTGTAAAAAGGCCATCTACTTTTCCCTCCAATACTCTTTCTATTAGTGTACCACTAAACCTTCGCTCGTTGCGCTTTTGCGAAAATATTTAACAAAAGAGCGACAACAACTAAGCCCGCACCGACTAAGTAAACATTATGCAGACCTGCATAGAGGATACCGCGTAATGGTTTTAACAACGCAGCTGGAATTAAATTTGCAGTATGTGGATTCACTAATTGATTCATGACATCTGCATCGACGTTTAACGCGCTCGCTTCCAATTTCGCAAACATTCCTGCATTTAAAATCACACCAAAAATTGACACCATCACAGTCTGCCCAATTGTACGCACCAACGTATTAAACGATGTTGCAACCCCCATTTTTTCAGGCTCCACTGTACTTTGTGCTGTCACCGTAGTCGTTGTGATAGTAATCCCAAAACCAACTCCTAAGACAGAAGACACTACAAAGAAAAGCCAAAACGGAACGGCCATTGGCATTACCACTAAAAAGATGGCCCCGACTAATAGAATCGATAACCCAATCGTTAAGACTTTTTTCATAGCATATTTTTCCATAAAGCTACTTGCTATAAATGATCCAGCCATCCAAAGTAACGACATAGGCGCTAAAACTAAGCCACCAATTCCTGCACTTTTTCCTAAGACACCTTGCATCCACATCGGAATGTAGACATCAATCCCCATTAAGAAACCGCTAATAAGCGCTGCAATAAGATTTACTAAAACAAACGTTGGTTGATTAAATAAATGCAAATCAATCACTGGGTCTTGCGCGCGTTTTTCTATCATCACAAATGCTACAAAAAAGAGCACACTCAAACTCAAACAACCAAATGTTACTAATGTAAAACCATTATCGCTAATCATTTGAAAACCTAGCAATAACGTTAGCAGCACTGCCATCAAAGTAACGCTGCCCAAAATATCCATTGGCATCTTGGTCCGTTCCCGCTTTGGTTCAACTAAGAAAATACTAATCAAGCCCAATAAAACAAGTCCAATAGGAACATTAATGAAGAAAATCCAATGCCAACCGACTGTATCTACAATAAAACCACCTGCTAACGGACCAAAAATACTAGCAATTCCCCAGGCGGCACTGTTTAAACCTAAAATTTTCGCTCGCTTGTCCAATGAATACATATCGGCAATAATCGTTAACGCAACTGGTAAAATTGCGCCTGCCCCCACACCTTGAATTGCGCGGGCAATAATTAAAGTCAACATATCTTGAGCAAAGCCACACAACGAGGAGCCCAAAATAAAAATGATAATGCCAATCATGAAGACAGGTTTACGACCAATTTTATCCGCAAGTTTCCCATAAATCGGTGTTAACATCGCATTCGTTAATAAATAAATTGAAAATACCCAGTTCATAATTTCCATGCCATGTAACGAGCCGACAATCGTTGGCATCGCAGTAGACACAATGGTCCCTTCAATGGCTGTCATAAATGTTGCCACAAAAACACTCACCGTGACTAACTTAACATTTGTTTCTTTTGCCATTTGTTCACATCCTTTTCTATTCAATTGTCAATTTTCTAAATTGCTCCATAGCTATTCTATACAAAAAAGAACAAAATGTCTTAAAAAAATGCTTTTTCATAAAAAAATTATTGCAAAAAAAACAAGAAGTCAGCCAAGTATTGGCTGACTTCTTGTTTTTTTATTTAATTATTCAGCTAAACTAGCTTTTAACGCTTCAACTTTATCTGTTTGTTCCCACGGTAAATCAATATCTGTTCGACCAAAATGACCATAAGCCGCAGTTTGTTTATAAATTGGGCGACGTAAATCTAGCATTTCAATAATACCTGCTGGACGTAAATCAAAGTTTTTACGAACTGCTTCGATTAATTTACTTTCTGGAAGATCACTCGTACCAAACGTATTAATAGAAATAGACACTGGTTGCGCCACACCAATTGCATAAGCTAATTGGACTTCTACTTTTTTCGCCAAACCAGCAGCAACAATGTTTTTCGCGATATAACGCGCAGCATAACTAGCAGAGCGGTCAACTTTGGTTGCATCTTTTCCAGAAAAAGCACCGCCGCCATGACGAGCATAACCGCCATAAGTATCAACGATAATTTTACGACCAGTTAAGCCGGCATCTCCTTGAGGGCCACCGATTACAAAGCGACCAGTTGGGTTGATAAAGTATTTTGTTTCATCATCTAAAAGTTCATGAGGAATCACCTCATTGATTACTTGTTCTTTAATGTCTTTTTCGATTTGTTCTAAGGTTGTTTCATCATCATGTTGTGTACTGATGACAATCGTATCCACACGTTGTGGTTGACCTTGATCATCATATTCCACTGTTACTTGAGATTTTGCATCAGGACGTAAGTAAGGTAAGACTTTTTCCTTCCGCAATTCTGCTAAACGGCGAACCAAACGATGACTTAACGCGATCGGTAATGGCATTAATTCTGGTGTTTCGTCAACGGCAAAACCAAACATTAAGCCTTGGTCACCAGCGCCAATATCGTCTTTTTCATCTTGATCACGCACTTCTAAGGCTGCGTCAACCCCTTGAGCGATATCAGGTGATTGCTCATCGATTGCTACAAGAACTGCGACAGTCTCTCCATCAAATCCATATTTTGCTCGTGTATAACCAATATCTTTCACAGTTTGACGAACAATTTTTTGGATATCTACATAAGCTGTTGTAGAAATTTCTCCAAATACTAGGACTAAACCAGTTGTTACGGATGTTTCACATGCCACGCGGGCCATCGGATCTTTCTCCAAAATCGCATCTAAAATTGCATCACTGACTTGGTCAGCTACCTTATCTGGATGTCCTTCTGAAACGGATTCTGATGTAAATAAATGTCTTTCTGTCATAATGTTATTCCCCCTAAATAGTTTCGGTTACAAGGCATCTTTAGTAAGTAACGACAATTACTTGCTAAATCCTTTCGGGAACTTGTAACAAAAACAGTATACCAGATATCTAAAAAAAAAGCTTAGGTTTTCAAGAAAATCATTAACCTATTATAAATTTCTATCACACTATTCAATAAAGAATAGCGAATTTTTAACTATCTTACTTGTTGCCATAGTTAGCAAAATACTACAACTTATTAAAAACAGAAAATAAAGTAAAATCTTTACTAAAGAAAACTGTACATTGAATAAAATATAGGCACTTGCGAGAATGCCACCTAAAGTCAGCGAACAAAAAACAGAAAGATACTCTGCCACCTTTTTATCTTTGATAATTACTGAAAGCAATAGAACTAAACTTCCTAACAGGTAAGTAATAAAAGGTAAAGTAACTATGCTCTGTGGTGCCAATAGATAAAGATATGGACTCTTTTGGTTATTTAAAATAACAAGACTAATAAGTAGTTGAAACACTTGAAAAGGTACACTAATCATTACAGCAACCACTATTTTCCCAACAACTACCCTAGTTATACTGACAGAAGACAGAAGTAATAGAGGTAAGGTCATTTGCTTTTTTTCTTGAAGCATTGTACTCATGATAAACATAGCAGCAAAACTACCGGCCAAAGTAAAGCTGGAAAATAAGTTAGCTTCATTTGGCAAAACAATTCCTTCTGAACCGCCGCTTTTACTAATGAAAACTGTAAAAAAAATCAAATAAAGCATTAAACCGAAATATTTCCAAAGATGACTTTTTAATTCCAGAAACTCACGTTTAATCACTACTTGGATTTCATAAAAAAATTCTTTATTCATGGCGTTCACCTACTTTTTCCAAATAGATTTCTTCTAAATTGACTCCTATATTTGGCTCATTGAAGCAGACTTTTCCATTATTTAATATTAAAAAATTAGTACATATTTCTTCAACGAAAGCTAAATCATGACTATTAATTAAAATGATTTTTCCTGCTTCTTTTAAATGAATAATTAATTGTCGTAACTTCTTTTTCATTTCTGGATCTAAAGCATTCGTAGGTTCGTCAAAATAATAAGCTTCACTCTCTCTTAAAAAAAGCATTGCTAAAGCAGCTCTTTTTTTTAATCCCTGTGACAATTTATCTACACGTTTAAACTCATAGTCTATTAATCCAAATTCTTTTAACACTTGTGTCAATTTTTTTGACTTTTGTTTTTCCCTCGACAGCTCCAATTTAAAAAGTATATTTTCTCTGACTGTCAGTCGTTCATAGAAACCACCCATTTCCGGAAGATATTCTACTTTTTTTATATAATTATGTACTACACCTTTGCTCGGCTTCAGCAAGCCTAAAACTAAATAACTTAGTGTCGTTTTTCCCGCACCGTTGTGCCCGAGAATCCCCCAACATTGTCCTTTTTCGATTTTCCAATTAATATCTTCCAAAACAAAATAATTTTTTTTGTAGAAAAAACTAATATCTTCAGCATAAATTTCGCTGTTTTCACTCCGATTTTCTCTCATTATCTACCTCCTATAAAAACGATGATTATTTATTTATCGTAACGTAAACACCATATTTTGTAAACGATTTCTTTATCTGCAACAAAAAACTTCCAGCCCCTTTCATCTGAGCTGGAAGTTTCTTGCTACTGTAAAATTTTCTCCGCGATAAAGTGTGTATATTGCTCGCCACCTGTCACATTTGGATGAACTCGGTCATCATAAAACCAATCATCATGGGCGTTACTATAATTAAACCAGTCAATGACCGTTAAGTTATCGTATTTTTTGTCCATTTGACTAAGTAAACTATTCACTTGATTTTGCCATCTTCTAGTTGGGACGCGAACATTAATCCAATAAACTTTTCGATTACCTAACGCTTTCATAAATTCATCAAATTGTGCCTCTGTAAAAGGACCATTCGTACCTAAACTCACTAAAACAGTATCTTTAAGCATTTTCTTTTTGTCTAGTTCACCAATTAGTGAAATGCTACTATACAATTGACGGCCCACTTCCCCATCGATAATCATTTTAGGGAAAATATCTTGTAACCCGCTAGCACCATCTAGAATAACAGAATCACCAATAGTTGTGATTTCTAAATTCTGCGCTTTTTTTACTTGCTCTGGTGTGAGTTGTGTGGGTAGAACGTCTTGGCTTTCACTCGGTTTTGTACTACTTTCTGTGGACGTGCTACTATTTTTCGTGCCACTTTCTTGGACTTCTTTTTTACGTTCTTCAATTTTTTGCTGATTTTTCGCAATATTTTTTTCTAGTTGCTCTTGTTGCGCACTTTTAGCGTTTGCTGGAGCCACAATTAAACCGAATACTGCAATCACGCTAATCACTGTCATAAAGGCCATTGTCCCTTTTTCACGAAGGTCCCACGGTTTCCGTAAGAACTCAGTGAATTGAGTCCAGACATCCTTATAAGACAATCGTGTCAGTGGATGTTCGATAAAACGATAAGACAATTCGCTCACGACTAAAATTAATGCTATTTCAACCAATGAATGTAGAAAAACATGGTCCGATAAGGTCTTAATTTTAGCCTCATAAAAAATCATGATGGGGAATTGATACAAGTAAATGCCATAACTCCGTTTACCTATCCACGTAAAGACTGGATTCGTTAACCAACGATTCATATCTGCCCCTGGATGTGCAGTGACGGCCACTAAAACGGTGGCTGCCAAACTAATTAAAAACATGCCGCCGTAATAAACAAAATTTGTATGATCTGATAATGTTAAAAAGGCTAACACTAAAAGAATTAAGGCACTTAAACCAGCGCCATTTAAGATTTTTTTAGAGGCTTCTGGAATTTCTTCTTTCAAACGTGTGCTTGGCCAAACATACGCCAATGCACTACCTAGTAAAATAGAAAAAACACGTGTGTCTGTTCCATAATAGACACGTGTAGGATCTGCGCCAGGAACATATAAAACGGCCATCAGCGTCACCGAAATTAAGGCGCCGATTAAAACTAAACTGAAAATTCGACCGCGCTTACGAACAAAGCGTTCCAGAAGAATAAAAAGTAATGGCCAAATTAAATAATTTTGCGCTTCAACTGCCAATGACCAAATATGTACAAATGGCGATTGTGTCGCAAATCCATCAAAATAAGAAAACCCTTTAAAAATTTGCCACCAGTTGTTGTAATAAAAAATACTACTAGCGACAACGCTGCGAATATTGTTTAATAAATCCTGCTGAAAGAGTGTAATATAACTAACTGCACTTAAAAGCATCACAATTAATGCTGGATACAGCCGTTTCATCCTTCGCACATAAAATCCTTTTAAATCAATGGTCTGATTTTCTGCCCATTCTTGCCGCAACAAGTCGTTAATAAGATAACCTGAAACAACAAAGAAAATCGGAACACCTAAGTAGCCACCTCGCATGACTTGGGGAAAAAGGTGATACAAAATCACGCCAATTACAGCGATCGTCCGAATGCCATCAAAACCTGTAATATAGCGTTTTTTCTTGCTATTTGCTGTCTGATTCATTTGTGCTTTCCAACTTTTCTATAAAATTATTCTTTTCCTTTATTTAAAGAAGCAAGTAACTTTAATATACGTTTTTTCCTAGGAAATGGCAAGCAAACTTTGTCTCCTTTAGGCTTTTTTTACAATTCAAAAAACCAACATTTTTTGAATTGTAAAAAAACAACCAAAGCTTATGAAAATCACTCATAAGCTTTGGTTGTTTACTCATATCGTTTTCGTTTAGATGAAGATGGAATCCCTAAGGCTTCACGATACTTTGCCACCGTTCGCCGGGATATTTCCATGCCTGAATCTTTTAATCGCTCGACTAATTTTTGATCAGATAACGGTTTACTTTTTACTTCTTCATCAATTAATTTTTGTAGTTGCTTTTTAACCATCGTTGTTGAGACATCCTCGCCATCTTCTTCTGATGAAAGAATACTTGTTGAGAAGAATGAGCGCAATTCAAAGACGCCAAACGTGGTTTCTAGATATTTTCCATTGACCGCACGACTAACTGTCGATTCATGAATAGACAAAGCATCCGCAATTTCTTTTAAAGTCATTGGTTTTAATGGCCGATCTGCTTCTAAAAAGAAGGCTTCTTGACGGCGCACAATTTCTTGCCCTACACGTAAAATTGTATCCCCCCGCTGATTCACTGCGCGCTCTAACCATTCAAATTCGTTTTTCTTATCCTTAATATATTCTTGGACTTCTTTGTCGTCAGTCTCTTGCATTCGTTTGAAATAATTTTCTTGAAAATTTAATGTCGGTCGACCAGCTTTGTTGGAAATCACCACTATTCGATCTTCCTTGATTCGGACAGTTAAATCTGGTCGAATATACAATTCCTCGGTCGCATCAAAAATATTCCCTGGCGCTGGCGATAACGTTTGTATATAATCAAAAATCAATTGAATTTCTGCTAATTCAATCCCAAATTTTTTAGCTAACGGGCCCCATTTACGACTCACTAAGGCATCAAACTCTTCCTCCAATAAAATATACGCTAAGTTAGGCGCGGTATCGTCTCGTTCTGTTTGTAGCATCAAACATTCTTGTAAATTGCGTGCCCCCACACCTGCTGGATCTAGCTGTTGTAACAAAGTTAATGCATCTAGCATTTGAATGGCGCTTGCTTCGGTTTTCTCTGCCGCTTCTTCTAACGAAATCTTTAAATAACCATTCACGTCTATATATTCTACTAAAAACAATACCAATGTTCGCAAGTATGTATCGCGGTAATTCAAATGAATTTGATCAATTAAAGACTCAAATAATGATAAATGATAGTCTGGAATTTGATTCATATAATTATTTTCTTCGTCTTGGTTGGTGTAAGAACGACTAGTTATCGGAAAATCTGTGGTGTACTGCGTGTCTACTTGTAAATCAATTAATGGATTCTCTAGTGCTTTCGCTTCAACAAAGGCAGCGAGTTCTTCCGTATTAAATTGTAAAATTTGAATGGATTGTTGAAGCTGTTGAGTCATGGCCAACTTCTGGACTTGTTTTTGTTGTTGGGACATTCGTTGCTCAAATTTCATTATTTTCGTCCTCCCTCTTGTAATTTTTGTCAATATCAGCTAAACTAGTATTCGTGCCGCGCCCTTAGTGTAGTGGATATCACGTAAGATTCCGGTTCTTGAGACGGGGGTTCGATTCCCTCAGGGCGCGTTATTTAAATATGTTGATTTATCAACGTTTCTGGACACTCTTTATTCATCTAAAGAGTGTTTTTTTCTTGTTTAGGAATGATTTTTCTATCCGTATTTTTTTCAAATGTTGCTTGTGGCAAGCTCAATCGCACTTAACGCGACAACATTTGTTCTGCTTCAGCTACAAATCCAATAAGGTTAAAATTCCTCCGTTCCTATTGTAACGCATAACGTTTCCTTTTTCTATCTGCTAAACAAAGTATTACGACAAGCAAACACCTGCTTCTCTCTTAAAGATCCCTTTCTGATTATATAGTAAATTGCTTTTAATTTGTTAATTATTTTACCTAAAACTTAATACCCTAATTAAATAAAGAACCTAGGGCAAAAATCACTTTGGATTTTTGTCCCAGGCTTAAAACCTGATAATTGGCGGGAACAGAACTGTTCAGCTCCGACCTCTAAAATACTTAATTAGAAATATGCTACCAGCAATCATACCAATTATGATTACTAGCCAAAATAATCCACTTACAAGTAACAGCTCAGTTAAGGTCGTCTTCAGATTCTCCTCCTTTAAATGGCCTCTGCTTTGTTTTGCTATGTAATTAATGGTGAGATCAGACAACAGCTATCAAAAAAACGGACCAACACGTGGTCCGTTTTCATTCATTATTAAGCTTTTACGATGTTCGTTGCTTGTAAGCCGCGTGGACCTTCTTCAGTATCAAAAGTTACTGCTTGGCCTTCGTCTAAAGTTTTAAATCCATCTGATTGAATAGCTGAAAAATGTGCAAATACATCATTGCCATCTTCACCTGTAATAAATCCAAAACCTTTGTCTGCGTTAAACCATTTTACTGTACCGTTGTTCATATATATTTCCTCCTAGTGCATAAAAATATGCAAGTTATTGCAAAAAATGTTGAGTGGCAAAAGGAGAAGTATAGTTTTTAAATATATAACTCAAATTACTTATCAAAATTGATTACTTAATTACTATAACATATTTATTAGGAATAAACAATGCCCACGACTTTTCCTTGGACTTTCTAAAATAATCAAAGATGCGCTTGACAAATCCCTAGCAAAAGACACTCCTATTCTTTCTATTTCCAGTTAGTTTTGTTTAACTTTAAATAATCGCTACGCGCCAAATAATCAAATAGCGGAGCTAATCCTGGTGAAAAATTTACTTCCTCAAATCGCTTAATAAATTGTACGCCTTTAATTTTATTTGGTTCGTTCAGCGTAACTTTTCCTTGGGCTTGTTTGGCAAAATAAAAATGTCCTTGCCAAACGATTGAATCAAAAACAAGTGGTCCAGTAAAAATTTCTTCAAGTTCAGTAATTTCCACTGCTAATTCTTCTTTCATTTCACGAATCGCACATTCCAGCGCTGATTCACCAAGTTCTTGTTTTCCGCCAGGGAAATTCCATGTGTCTGGCCGATCTTTTAAAATAAGAATTTCATCAGATTGATTTTTAAGAAGTACTCGCGAAAATTCTTTTTTCATTTCGTTTAACCCTCTTCTTCATTTTTTATTGAGAAGCCACACTTGGTAGCATAAAAATATAATGCAAAATACGATCCGCATACGATGGATTTTTTTCAAAGTCATTGACTTCTTCATTGACTAACTCCAAATCATCGGTAATCACTCCAGCAACGTCCATAAAGAGCATTTTACTTAATACCTCTGAGTCATTAACTGTCCAAGCATAAACTGCTTTTTTCTGTTGGTCAGCTTTTAAAATGAAAGTATCGTTCAACGTGGTAGCTTCCATTGTATACAAATCAGCTTGTGTTTCTGGAAAAGTGAAATTATAGGGCAAAATAAAACTTACTTTTACTTTTGATTTGGCTTTTTTAAACGCTTTGATCACATTGTAGTCGAGAGATTGAACCTGATGGTTATTCTTTATCAAAGGACGTTCATATTTTTCAATAAAGTTAGATAGCGCACCTTGACTATCTTGTTTAGACGTTTTAATTTCTACTAGTAATTTTTGTTTGGCTTGGTTTGCTTTCGCTAAATAATCATCAAAACTGGCAATTGGTGCTTCTTGGCCATTTTCTTTAACGGTCATTTTTGTTAATTCAGCCAACGTAAATTCTTGCGGCGTGCCATCAACGCCGGCGAGTTCTTGAAGGTTTGCATCATGCATCACAACAAATTGATGGTCTTTGGTTTCTTGAACATCAATTTCAATATAATCTGGTTTAAATTTAATGGTTCTTTCCATAGCAGGAATAGTATTTTGTACGCCATTACTATTGGTGACCCCTCGATGCGAAATAATCAAAGGTTTTGATTCTAATAGCCCTGTTAAGTAAACAGCGTTGAAAATTATATAGCCGCCAAAAATGGTGAATAGTCCTAGGCCCATTCCGATAGTCACTAATTTATTACGTTTCGTTTCTTTGTCAAAGGCAACTTTTGTCGTCGTTTCTGCTTGAACATTTAATTGTGTATATAAGAAATTAATCAGTAATACTGAAAGCCAAGCATTAGAGACAAACTGTAAAAATTGGACAACCGTTAAATTTAAAATACCACCTAGCAAACTAATGGTATCGCTCAAGGTATCTAACTTCAACTGTAGAAGATAAAGTAACACATAAATAACATACGTTGAAACAAATACCGCAATCGTCACAAATGCAATATTACGAATAATGAACCATAATCGTTTGTTTGTCATTGACCAACTAGCCTTAACTGCCTCGCCCGCTTTTTTTCTCTCCAGAATCATTAATGGAAGCGTGTAAATGAAACGAATAGCTAAATACCAGACTAATAACCCAAAGGCCAGTAACCCAACCAAGTAAGGAATTCGTTGGGACAAAAATTCAACAATAAAATCTGGAATCACAAATTTCGTCAATAGATTACTTTGGAAAATCAGGTTACCAAAAGGGACAATGACAACAAAATAACCGAAAAAGAATAACCACGAACGGGCACCTTGCTTTTTAAGAACCTTAAAAGATGCCTTGGTAACTCCTTTAAAATGAAAGCGATGGTCTTGCCGTATTTGAAAAATCCCTAATAATAAAAAGGTAAACTGATAAAAAACTGCACCTAAAAAAAGTAACAACAAGAGAATTAATAACACCAGAGCAAGCGGCTTTTCTAACAATAAATTCAGGTTATTAAACGAAAGATAAGGAATACCTTGAGTTTTTAGTGCGTTGGAAGTAGCCCAACTAAAAGCCCCACCCACCAATAATAATAAGACATTTAAAGTAAAAAATAACCATAAATACTGCAAGATGTCTTTAAAAAATTGCCTTGTTCCATTTTTAAATGTTTGCCAAGCAGACATACAAACTCCTCCATTCTAAAAGTATCTGATTAAAGTTCTTCCATACGAAGCCTAAATAAAACAACGGCAATCCAAATTGAAATAAATGATGGCAAAATAACAATAATGATTGCGACTGGCTCATCAATAGTTCCTTGTAACGTATTTTTTACTTCTGAAGAAACAATAAACTGATCAAAAATCACTTGATAAATAGTAACATAAATCAATACCCATTGAATATAATATTCAATTATTTTCATTAAAGCGATGGGTAAAACAATTTTTTTCGTCGTTAAATTCAATAAAAAATATAACAAAAGACTCGTACTGATGATAACGACTATCCCTAAAAGAAATAACGACTCTAACCGCTGCCCTATTACGTTTGCAACGACCATTGTTAATAATAAATACATAGCTACCGAAATTAAGATGCTCACACTTAGCATAACAGAAAACAAAAGTAATGCCTTAAGAAAAAGCCACTTATCAACTCTTTTATTTCCAATCAATAAACCTAAAAGAATCACCGACAAAAGTAAAATCAATTCAATCATTCGTTCCTCCTCCCAAAACAAATGAAAACAAATTCATATGTTTGCGTTTATTTTATCAAACCAAAATGGATTTGTAAAACATTTCACATGTTATTTAATAAACGACTATTACTAGAAAAAAGACAAGCCAAGTTTCCTTTATTTAGGAAACTTGGCTTGTCTTTTTATTCTTTTTACTTCGTTATTTTTTGATAGTTTGCGAATAATTGATTCGCATCTCCTTCTCCATCAATTTTCTTGAGATGGCCGTTATCTATTTTAAACATAGATGGCACATGTAAAACTTTATTTTCTCGGATAAATGTTGACCATTCCTTCATGGTCTCTTTGTTGGTTAATTCTACATAATAAACCTGTTTAGGTGCTTGTAATAGTTTCTCGAAATCCTGACAATCTGAACAGTTTTTCTTTTTTAAAACAACATAAAATGTTTCGCCAGAGTGTTTTTTTCTTGATACTCATTGAAACTTAATTCCTTTTTATGCGGAATAAATGTAAAACCTACCAACAAACTAAGTAACAAAATTAACAGACTGAACGAAATTTTTTTATTCATGTTTTTTCTTCCTTTTTAGTTTGTCTAATTTTTTCTTTTTTTATTTTTTGTTATGCCAAAGCTAATAGCCACTATAAGGACAATTAAACCTGCGATCATGTAAAGTGGATTTACTGTTGTATTAGTCATTGGTAAATGAATTCCTTTACTTGCTGATTTTCCAAAATTGACTGGGTTCGTTGGTGCTTGATGATTTGTAGGCGTCAACGGTTTTTTCGGTTTTAGCGGTTGTTTAGGTTCAGGTTTTTTTGGGTCTTCTGGCGTTGGTGCAGGCGGTGTTACGGTTGGCTTGTTGGAATGCAACACGTCACCTTCGTTGCCAAAGTTTAAGTCGGCTTGGTTGGGAATCCCGCCTTGTTCAATATAAGGCGCTAATTCTTCATCCGTTGCGTCAGTTTTAATTTTAGTGGTAATAGTCATTGTGTATGTATGACCGCTTAAATAGTCATAGCTGTCTGCTTGTTTGTTCATTTCAAAAGTTACTTTGTTATTTTCTTGTGTTACTGTGCCATTGGCTGTAACATCTTTACCATTTTCATCTGTGACTTTTACATCTATAATGTCTAATAATTGGTTAATATCATCTACTAAACTGGCTTGGGTCCAAGTGCTTGTTTCGTTACCAAAGGCTGTTTTGACATGCCAATCGAAACTATCTTCACGATTGGTTAAATCTAAGTGCTCTTGATTTTCGATATCTTTTGTAATCGTTGGATCTTCTGGCGTCACGTCACACGCATGCGCATTGTCATTTTTAGGAATCGTCGCTTCTGGAAATTCCTTAGCAATTGTTCCTTGATTCATTGTCCCACTACTTACAAGGGTTGCTGCATCGATCGCTGTATTTTCTTTGACTTCGTAGTGAATCGTGATGTTTCCTACGTAACCTTCTGTACTAGTTGCTGAAATGGTTTGTCCGTTAATTTGAACAGGCACATCATTTCCAGCATCGTCCGTAGCGGTCGCCGATTGAATATCAAATTGATTGGCAATCGTTAATGAAGCTGTTGCTGGTGTCGATTGCGCCAGACGATCTTTGACAATTTGTTTTAATTGGGTTGTAAAATCATCAATAGATTGGCTTGTAATAAAATCTTCTGGTGTGCTAGACCCTTGTTGCAACTCTTGTTTTACAAAAGGACCCACTTCTGTTTTATATTTATCAAAGTATGAATTCACTGAACTTAAAGATTCAACACTTTCCCAATACGCATTAATCATTTCATAGCCTTGGTTAGTAATTTCTTGGTTTAACGCTAAAACTTCTGCTGCTGCACCTTGATAGTCATTACTATACTCAACCGAAACTTGAAAAGGATGTCTTGGATCTGGATATTCATTGATTGAATCATTGGTGTTGGTTTTATGCAAGTAACCATCTAAACGTGTATTAGCGACCCCATCTGTCACTAATAAGAAATATGTTTTTCGATTCGTTAAATCTCCGTGTGTTTGATTGTACGTATCTAAAGCAAGTTTCAAGCCTGAGGCAGTTGGTGTACCACCATACGTCCGAACATCTCCAAATCCAGAGACAAATTGGCTTTTATCATGGGTTAATTGAGTATCAACACGCACATTCATATCATAATCAGCTGAATTAATTTTTACTTTTCCATCAGGAAATATAAATTGTTTTCCGCCACGATACGAAGCCAGCATCACGCGGTCTTGATCAGATAATCCTTGAACCACTTCATCAATCGCTTGTCTTACATGTGGAAAATTATCTGAAAAACTACCACTGGCATCTTCAACAACCACTAAATCAACCGGTTCCGTTTCACCCGCTTGAACTGGGAAAGCAGCTTGTCCCTCCAATATCCGTTTACAATCAGCTAGACTGTCGTCTTTCACTTTCACCGTATTGGTCATTCCTTCTCTATCTCCTGCTTTAACCACTCCTTCGGCTAAAGCCAATGTGGGACTGAAATTTCCCACAACTGTTCCAGCGACAATCACCATTGTCGATAATAATTTCGTTGCTTTCTTAAACATTTTAATCCTCCCTATTTTCTTTCGCTAGTGTTTGGGACACTTGCTTCTCTTTACTTCAACTACAGCTCCTTAAATCTTTCATCAAGTCGATGTGTCTCCTTGCTTTTGTGACACATCTCTTACTCAATTTCTGATTCTATCACCTTTAAAGGCTAAAACTTGGCAGTATTCGGCTCTTGAAAACGTAAAATTTGTCTTTTAAAAATTAATGAAAAGACTATCCACTGACAAAGTTGGTTTTCACTTACTTTTTGCTACTTGATTCCTTTTAAGACTCTTTTTTTACACAAAAAAAGTAAAAGAACCTTTACAGTCCTTTTACTTAATTGTTAGATGCTATTCATAATTTTCTTAGTTTTGTTCTATAAGCTGAATAGTTTAGCCTGTTTATTTCAACAATATTTGACGTTAGTCAGCCGTTTCGTTATAGTTAAAGAAAAGGCTTTTTGGTAGGAGTGAATACGATGAATGAGTGGCCCCATCAGTTAATGACGCTTTTAACCCCACTTTTTGAGCTATGTATTTTAGGACTGAATGTTTTTTCGATTATTGTTTTAGTTTGGGGTGTTTGTTTAGCAGGAAAAGATTTCATTAAAAGTGAACGACAAAATCAAAGCCGCTTTACCTTAACCAAAATGAATACGTTCATCAAAAACTTCCTTGGTAGCTACATTCTGTTAAGTTTAGAAATTTTAATTGCTGCTGATATTATTGAATCCATTGTCAAACCAACTTTTCAAGATATTTTGAAATTGGCAACCTTGGTGATCATCCGTACAGTTATTTCTTATTTCTTACATAAAGAAATTGAAGACACTATGACCGATATGGAACAACAAGAAAAAGAACCAGATACCCAAAAAAATTAGCGGGTACGCTGGTTCTTTTTTATTTAATCGCTTTAAAATAATGAAGTGGTTCGTTAGACAAACGCTGCATTTTACGTTTTTTATCTTCAATAATTGCTAAAATCTCGTCTGAAAAATTTTCCAAAATAACACGGCCGCCTTTATAGGTGTGACCACCCATTTCAGCAACTTCGCTGGCCGTCAAAATGACTTTACGATGCGCAATTTTTTTGAAAAATTCTTCAATTAAGTACGTCGGTAAGTAAAAATTATTTTGAGCAGAAAATGATTCCAAATAAATAAAATCATCGATGCTGATGAAACAATCATCCATCGATAAGTATTCAATTGATCTGTCTATATATAATTCACGCTTTTGTAAAATTTCTTTGACTTTTTTATTTAATAAATTCAATGATTCAATTTCTTTAACCAAATGTTCTAGTTCACGATAACGTACTTCTTTTCGCTCTTTGTAAGATGAATGTAAGGCGGCACTTGCTGTGACTATTAGCGCACCGACGATTACACCGACCATTCCGGCGATAAAAACAAACATATTTTTCCCCTCGCTCTTTTCTAATTTTCCATTTTAGTATAACATAATCCAAAAGTTTCGGATAAAAAATGACACAAAATTTTTCAAGCGACTTCGTTGACCTTTATTGACCAAAGAGGTATACTTTTCATAGGCATTCAAAGTGCTTTGTGATAGAATGACTTTAAAAGTTTCTTTATATAGGAGGATTTACTTATGAATTTAATTCCAACAGTTATTGAACAATCATCTCGCGGTGAACGTGCTTATGACATTTACTCTCGTTTATTAAAAGACCGCATCATTATGCTAAGCGGCCCTATCGATGATAACGTGGCAAACTCAGTGATTGCACAGTTATTATTCTTAGATGCCCAAGATTCAGAAAAAGACATTTACTTGTACATTAACTCTCCTGGTGGTAGCGTTTCTGCAGGTTTAGCGATTTTCGATACCATGAATTTCGTTAAAGCGGATGTCCAAACTATCGTATTAGGAATGGCAGCTTCTATGGGTAGCTTCTTATTAACAGCTGGTCAAAAAGGCAAACGTTTCGCTTTACCAAATGCGGAAATCATGATTCACCAACCACTTGGTGGCGCTCAAGGGCAAGCAACAGAAATTGAAATTGCTGCTCGTCACATTTTAGACACTCGTCAACGTTTAAATTCAATTTTAGCTGAACGAACTGGCCAACCAATTGAAGTGATTGAACGTGATACCGATCGTGATAACTATATGACTGCCGAACAAGCAAAAGAATATGGTTTAATCGATGAAGTAATGGAAAATAGTAGCGCCTTAAATTAAAAATAAAAAAATGGAAACAGCGACAGTCGCTGTTTCCATTTTTTTTATTTTTCAATGTATCCACGTAATTCTTCTTCAGTGACACTTTCGTCAAAGATATGCTCACCAATGATGATCGTTGGTACAAATTGAATGTGCGCCGCATTGGCTTCAGCAATCACTGCGGAAACAAGCGTTGCATCTTTTTGTTCTTTTAAGCCCAGATTTTTTTCAGCATACGTCGCTACTTCTTCTAAGGTTAAGTTTCCCCATTCATCTTGCGTAGCAAACATTTTATGCAATGCTGACAGCGCTTGTTCAGGCGCTGAATAGTCAATGTAGTGATGCATCACATTGCCGCGTTGTAAACTTTCTTTTTCTTTATCAAACAACTTAATGATACGTTCAACTTTACCACTTTTGACAGATTGTGCTAACAGTTCCTCAGACTCTTCAAACCATTTTCTGCAATAAGGACAGCGAACATTGATAAATTCTATCATTTTGACAGGGGCATTACTCTCACCAATGTGAAGCCCTGTTTCTGTGTTAACTTTTGTTGCATCAATTACTGAAATATCCATAAAAAAACCTCATCCTTTCAAACCTTTATTTCTCTTTTAGTATACCGTTTTTCAATAAAAAAATCATAAGACACGAATTCAAATTTTCTGAATTCGTGCCTCTGTTCACTTTTTTAACGATTAATCGAACGAGCCATTCTAGCAACAGTATGTCTTTTCCCACGTATCGCATCAGAAAGCTCTTTAATATTTTCAATACCAACTAAGCCCATATTGGCATCGCCAATATGTTGAATATCTACGCCTAAAATTTTATTTCTAATGCCGATTGCTTGGATAACTTCAGGTTGAGCACTTTCTTGTGAAGTTCCAATGGCACTCATAACTAATTTTCCTTTTGAATGTGCAAAATCCACAACTTCTTTGACTTGTTGATCATCAATGCCCCAAACCGTGCCGACTGCTGGGACTAAGACAATATCAGCGCCCGCTTCAATAAATTGTTCAGCTGATTTTAAACTGACCACTGGTTCATCTACGCCTGAACTGTGCATTTTTCCGGCAATAATGATACCGTCAAAATGTTTTTTGGCTAAGGCCACGTTCTTAGCAATCAAGTCGTTGGTCACGCCAGTTCCTGGATTACCTGTCAATAAGATAAAATCCAAACCCAGTTCATTGGCTTTTTTGAAAGTAGCTGCTGATGCTTTTCTACCTGGTTCGATCGAAACTCTCGTTGAAGCTAAGTCTAAATTTTCATCAACAGGTTCGACATTCATGCCAATCGGTAAACCGACTAGTTCTTTCAAACGATGAACAACCTCATCATTAGGGACACATGTTTCCGCAGTATATTGCCCTTCATAAGCGGCTACTACAATCGGTTGATTAACATCGAAAACATTCAATAAAATCATGTCTGCGCCATATGCTTTTGACATTTCCGCACAAGTGATATCACCTGCTACGGATGGATGAACTACCACATTTTCCGATAAAATTACGCGCCCTTCGCTCGCTTTAATACTCTGAAACAGCTCTTCTTTTGACATCCGTTTGATTTCTGATGCATTTGCACTAATTAATCGTTGAACCATTTTGACCCCTCCAATAGTTTTTAATGTTTTAGTTAAAAACAGCAATAAGTAATCGCTTGCATTTTATTACATGCAACATTCGTGCCAACGTCCTTTCTTTAAACCACAGGTCAACACTACATTTCAGTGCTACACACTTTTTGCACACTTTAATTTTTTTTACACGCTTAAAGAAAAAGTGAAGGATAGCACTTCAAACGGAAATGTTATTCTTCACTTCTGGAGCAGAAAAGTTACGCACTTTTTTCTCGTAATTTTTCTGCAAATTCATTAATTTTGCGAATACGATGATTAATACCTGACTTAGAAATAGCTCCTGAAGGAATCATTTCCCCTAGTTCTTTGAGACTAACTTCCGGATACTCTAACCGTAATTCTGCGATTTCCTGAAGTTTCTCCGGTAATGACGTCAGCCCTACTGTACTTTCAATAAATTGAATATTTTCAATTTGTTTTGAAGCCGCATCAATGGTTTTATTTAAATTCGCTGTTTCGCAATTCACTAAACGATTTACTGAATTCCGCATATCACGGACAATCCGGACATCTTCAAATTTCAACATAGAGTTCGTGGCACCAATTAATGTTAAAAAGTCGGCAATTTTTTCAGCACCTTTTAAATAACAAATATACCCATTTCGGCGTCCCAATGTTCGAGCGTTTAAGTCATAGTAATTCAACATCTTACAAATATCATTATTGTGTTCTTCATAAATTGAAAAAATTTCTAAATGATAGCGACTTGTTTCCGGATTATTAACTGAGCCAGAAGCCATGAAGGCCCCACGTAAATAGGAACGCATTTTTTGCGCGTTACCCATGATTTCATTTGACACATTGCCATTAAAAACGACCCCATCCATAATATCCAAATCAGCTAGAATTTTTTGTGTATCTTGTTTTAGACGCACAATGTAAACATTATTTTTCTTTAGTTTCATTTTTTTACGAACTAATAATTCTGCTTGTGCATGGTAATGATCTTTCAGTAATGAATACATTCGACGAGCAATTGCAGCATTTTCCGTTTGTACATTCAAGACAAACTGTTGATTAACTAAGCTAAGTGAGCCGTTCATCCGAATTAATGCTGCTAATTCTGCTTTCGCGTGTTCTCGATGGACTTCTAAACCAGTTAACTCTTTTTTGACATCCGAGGCAAAAGACATCTAAGCTCCTCCTCTCTTGATTCTTTTGATTAATTAATATTTCGTTCCAAATACGATACGGAAAAGTTCTTCAACAACTTTTTCCCCATCATGAAAAACTCCGCCATCTCTTAATTCTAAAAAGTCTGTCGAAATGACTCGGCATCCTTCTTCACGTAATCCTTGAAAATCATGCTTTACTTGAACTAAATATTCATCATAAATTTCAGGATCCATGTAATTTTCTGGTACTTTTTCTGTGTTAACCAGCACTGTATCAACAAACTGCGCTTGTAGATGTTCGTTTAAGACACGAACATGATCTGCATCCGTAAAATGTTCCGTTTCCCCTTTTTGGGTCATGATGTTACAAATATAGACTACTTCCGCTGCCGTTTGTTTGATGGCTTCACCAATTTCTGTAATAACTAAATTAGGCAAAATACTTGTAAAAAGACTCCCTGGCCCTAACACGACCATGTCTGCTTCTTCAATTGCTTTGACGACTTTACGCGCAGCTCTTGGCTGTTCTTCTCCGTGTGTATTTGTTACAAACACATGGTCAATTGTCTTGCGATCCAGTGCAATTTTTGATTCTCCCACCGCCACTGAGCCATCTTTAAATACGGCATGTAACGTTAATGGCCGTTCTGATGATGGATAAATCCGTCCATCAACATGCATCATTTTTGAAAGCAATTGAATCGCTTCATACGTGCTTCCTCTCATTTCTGAGACAGCAGCAATGATTAAATTACCGATTGCATGATTGGCAAAATGACTATCTGATTTATCAAAACGATATTGAAAAATATCTTCATATAATTGTGGCATATCTGACAATGCAACTAAAACATTTCTTAAATCTCCCGGAGGTGTCATGTTATTAATAGAGGAACGAAGCTCGCCACTACTACCGCCATCATCAGCGACCGTTACGACGGCAGTAATATCAACACTTTGATTTCTTAAACTTTTTAAAATTACTGGCAAGCCTGTTCCACCACCAACAACCACAATCTTCGGTTTACGAATTCGATAGGTTTTCATTAAGAGCGATTAACCGTTTCTTTTCTTTTTAAGCGGTCGCGGTGGGTAATATTTACATGGTAATCTTCCTCTTTTAATTCAGCGCCAACACGTTCTGTCAATGCAACAGAGCGATGTTGTCCGCCAGTACAGCCAATTGCAATGGTGACGCTACTTTTACCTTCTTTTTTATATCCAGGTAAGACTGTTCGCAGTAAATCGATAAATTTGGTATAAAATTCATCTGTTTCTGGGAAGCCCATCACATAATCATAAACAGGTTGATCCATTCCAGTTAACGGCCGTAGTTCATCAATATAATGGGGATTAGGTAAAAAGCGAACATCCATGACGATATCTGCATCAATCGGCAAGCCATATTTAAAGCCGAAGGACACCATTTCCACTCGAAATTCGTGTGTCTCTCTCGTTGCTAGTTCTTTATTCAAACGTTCCCGCAATTGACGAGGGGACAAGTCCGTAGTGTCAATGACCAACTGAGCATCCGCCTTGATTTCTTCCAGCATTGCACGTTCTTTACGAATACCTTCTGTCACTAAACCATCCATCGCCATTGGATGCGCACGCCGTGTCTCTTTATAACGAGAAACCAACTCTTCATCGGTGGCATCTAAAAATAAAATCGTTGTATCAATAAAATTAGTATTTTCAAGTTCGACTAACATATCCTGAATTTCTCTAAAGAAGGTCCGTGAACGTAAATCGATCACTAACGCAATCTTGGTAACTTTTCCAGATTCTTTAATTAATTCCCAAAATTTTGGGATTAAGCTTGGTGGTAAATTGTCGATACAGAAATAGCCCATGTCTTCAAAGCTTTGAACAGCGACTGTTTTTCCAGCGCCACTCATTCCTGTAATAATAACCAGTTGTAAATTTTCTGGCATATTCAACACTCCCTTCACTTGCATCACTATATTATAACACCCCGGGCGTATCAAAGAAAGCTTTTCAATCATTCTTATAAAGATTTCTATTCTTTCATAGAAAAACAGCATTGACATTTTTGTCAACGCTGTTTTAATTGCTGAATTATGCTATATAACTGTGTGTTATTTTAATACAAACTCAATTTCTGTTTTATCAGTAAAATTAGCTTCAAACTCAAATTGTTTTACTTGTTCATTCACGGCTAACTTTTTCGTAATGTGTTCTTTAATTTGTTCATTTGTAGCTATTTTGATTGACAATCCATCTAAAAGAGTCATGATTTTGTCTTGTGCTGCCTTACCTTCTAATTCTAAATCAGCAGATTCATCTTCATACGTTGCTTCAATTGTTCCGTTCGATTTTATTTCATAGGTAAACTCAATTTCATTTTCGTCGTATTCGATTTCTACATCAATCTCTTGAAGACTGGCAACAGTTGGTGTCGGTGTGATTAGTTCATTGTCTGCTGTTTCATGGTCTCCACCAACTTCAGGAGTTACGGTTTCCCACTTAAAGGTGCCAATTTTAGCTGTTGCTAGATAGGGATTATTAATGGTAATGACTTTCAATTGAAGGTCTGAATGGTTGGCGATATCTGTTAAAATCCCCAGAGCCTGATATGTATTTTGTGTAAAACGTGTCGCAATATTTTGCGCATCAATTGTGGAATAGCCTAATGTTTCCCAGGTGATTTGTTGCTTTAATTCCTGATGAACGGCTTGTACTGTCGCCGGCTCCAATTGAATGCCCGTTGCTTCTTTTAAGTCTTTCTTGGTAAAACTCATTACTTTTTCATGGTCTGATTGTGAAATTAAAGTTGCTGCTTCCATTGTGTTACTATGTACAAAAGGTGTGATTCCGATAGCTAAGACCATTCCTGCTGTTAATAAACTTGTTGTTATTTTTTTGTTTTTCATTTAAGACTTCCCTTCGTGTTCATTGTTATTTTGTTAACAAACATAGTATATCTTTTAATTACACATTAAGTCAACATTTATTTTTAATTTTTATTAAAAAATATTTGTTATTTTATAATAAAAGAACCTTATTTCCCATAAAAACAAGGTTCTTTATCTAATCATTAATGTTTATTTCAGAACACGTTTTAAATAATATCCTGTGTAACTGTCTTTGACTTTAGCAACTTCTTCTGGTGTTCCTGTCGCCACGATCGTCCCACCACCGTCGCCACCTTCTGGCCCTAGATCAATCACATGATCCGCAGATTTGATGACATCTAAGTTATGTTCAATCACTAAAACGGTATTGCCCGCTTCCACTAAACGCTCTAATACTAGAAGCAACCGCGCAATATCATCGGTATGCAAGCCTGTTGTTGGTTCATCCAGAATATAAAAGTTTTTTCCATTAGAATTTTTATGAAGTTCACTCGCTAGCTTCATCCGCTGTGCTTCTCCACCAGATAAAGTAGTTGCTGGCTGCCCCAATGTCACATAGCCTAAGCCTACATCCACAATTGTTTGCAATTTACGATGAATTTTAGGGATATGTTTGAAAAATTCTACGGCATCTTCCACCGTCATATCTAAAATATCAGAAATATTTTTGCCTTTATAATGAACTTCTAACGTCTCAGAATTATAACGTTTGCCATGACAAACTTCGCAAGGCACATAGACGTCAGGTAAAAAGTGCATTTCAATTTTGATGATACCATCCCCGCGACAAGCTTCACAACGGCCACCTTTGACGTTAAAACTAAAGCGGCCTTTTTTATAACCACGAACCTTTGCTTCATTTGTTTGGGCAAACAAATCGCGAATGTCATCAAAAACACTAGTATAAGTCGCTGGATTACTTCTTGGTGTTCGACCAATTGGACTTTGGTCAATGTCAACAATCTTTTCAATGGCTTCATAACCAGTGATGCTTTTGTGTTTCCCAGGTTTATTGGAATTACGATTTAATTTTTGGGCCAGCGCTTTTTTCAAAATTTGATTGACTAAAGTACTTTTCCCTGAACCTGAAACGCCTGTGACAGCAACAAATTCACCCAGCGGAAATTCAACACTGACATTTTTTAAATTATTTTCACTGGCACCAGTGACTTTGATCGCTTTGCCATTACCTTTGCGACGTTCTTTTGGTACAGGAATCACTTTTTTCCCAGAAAGATATTGTCCAGTCAATGAATGCGGATTTTTAGCAACCTCTTCCGGCGTACCAGCGGCTACAATTTCACCGCCCAGATGTCCAGCGCCAGGTCCCACATCAATCAAGTAATCCGAAGCCATCATTGTATCTTCATCATGTTCCACCACAATTAATGTATTGCCTAAGTCCCGCATTTTTTTCAATGAGTCAATCAAGCGGTCGTTATCTCGTTGATGCAAACCAATTGATGGTTCATCTAAAATGTAAAGAACGCCTGATAAGTTTGATCCAATTTGTGTTGCTAAGCGAATTCTTTGTGCTTCTCCGCCAGAAAGTGTGCCGGCAGCTCGACTTAAGGTTAAGTAATCTAACCCGACATTTTTTAAGAAGGTTAACCGATCTTCGACTTCTTTTAAAATTGGCCGAGCAATCGTTGTTTCTTGTTCAGATAAAGACACACCTTCAAAAAATTGGACCGCATTTTTTATTGCTAATTCACTGACTTCACCAATGTGCGTGCCATTGATTTTTACAGCTAAAGCTTGCGGATTCAAACGATACCCTTGACAGCTTCGACAAGTCAATTCTGTCATGTATAACCGCATTTGATCTCGTGTAAAATCGCTATTTGTTTCATGATAACGTCGTTTAATATTTTTTAAAATCCCTTCAAATGGCACTTCCACATCACGAACACCACCAAAGTCATTTTCATAATGAAAATGAAAGTTTTTCTCGCCAGAACCATTTAAAATAATTTCTTGTTGGTCTGCAGGTAATTCTTCAAACGGCGTATCCATATCAATCCCAAAACTGGTGGCTGCTTGTTCCAACATTTGTGGATAATATTGGGAACTAATAGGGTTCCACGGAACAATGGCTCCTTCTCTCAAGGTTTTAGTGGGATCTGGAATCACTAAGTCTTTGTCCACTTCTAATTTAACACCTAAACCATCACAATCGGGACAAGCGCCAAATGGTGCATTAAATGAAAACAAGCGCGGTTCCAATTCACCGACTGTGAACCCACAATAAGGACAAGCATAATGTTCACTAAACAACATCTCTTCTTGACCAATCACATCAACAATTGCGTAACCTTCAGCTAAACGCAAAGCCGCTTCAAACGAATCAAACAAGCGAGAGCGAATGCCTTCTTTCACAACGATACGGTCAATCACAATCGCAATATCATGTTTTTTATTTTTTTCAAGTTCTGGTGCCTCACTAACATCATAGGTTTCACCATCCACCCGCATTCTGACATACCCTTCACGTTGGATCATTTCAAACACTTTTTTATGTTGGCCTTTTTTCTTGACCACAACAGGCGCCAAAATTTGAATTTTTGTTCGCTCTGGTAGCTCTAAGACTTTATCAACCATCTGTTCAACAGACTGACTGGTAATTTCAATATGATCGTTAGGACAAATTGGATGACCTACCCGAGCAAATAACAATCGTAAATAATCATTGATTTCTGTGACCGTCCCCACCGTTGAGCGTGGGTTTTTACTTGTCGTCTTTTGATCAATTGAAATAGCTGGACTTAAACCATCGATGCTGTCAACATCTGGTTTATCCATCTGTCCCAAAAATTGTCGCGCATAAGCAGAGAGACTCTCTACATAACGTCGTTGCCCTTCTGCGTAAAGCGTATCAAACGCTAATGAACTTTTGCCAGAACCAGATAGTCCAGTTACAACAACCATTTTGTCACGAGGAATCGTGACATCAATATTTTTTAAGTTATGGGCGCGTGCACCATGAATCACAATTTTATCATTTGCCATATATGTTCTCCTTTTACTAAATCTCTTACGTCAAATCATTTCAAGTCATTCTATAGAGAAAAGATTAGTAAAAGATACGATGGTTCATCGTATCTTTTACTTAATCCGTTGGTTGACTTATTTGGCAGCTTTCAATTCAAGAATGGTATCTCGTAATGTGGCTGCAGTTTCGAAGTCTAACGCTTTGGCCGCATCTTTCATTTCTCTTTCAAGTTTCATTAATAAATCAGCTTTTTCTTGTCTTGATAAATCTTCATATGATTTATCCAATTGAACCACTGTTTCATCTTTATCAGCTGTTTTGGAAATAGAAATCAAATCACGAATTTCTTTAATAATTGTTTTTGGTTCAATGCCATGTTCTTCATTATATGCTTCTTGGATTGCCCGACGTCGTGCCGTTTCATCCATAGCTCGTTGCATCGAATCGGTGATTTTATCTGCATACATAATGACTTTTCCTTCGGCGTTCCGGGCAGCCCGTCCCATCGTTTGCACTAATGAGCGTTCACTACGTAAGAAGCCTTCTTTATCCGCATCTAGAATCGCAATTAAGGAAACTTCTGGCACATCGATTCCTTCACGTAATAAGTTAATACCTATTAGAATATCAAATTCGCCTAATCGTAAATCGCGAATAATCTCCGTTCTTTCCAGTGTTTTTACATCACTATGCAAATATTTAACTTTTAAGCCTAATTCTTTGAAATAGTCGGTTAAATCTTCGGCCATTTTCTTCGTTAAGGTTGTGACAAACACCCGCTGATCTTTTTCGATCCGTTCATGAATTTCGCCCACCAAGTCATCAATTTGACCCATAATTGGGCGGATTTCTACTTCTGGATCTAGTAAACCTGTTGGCCGAATGATTTGTTGAACAACCGTCTCTGTTTGTTCCATTTCATAAGGGCCTGGTGTTGCCGATACATAAACAATTTGGTTTACATGTTGTTCAAATTCTTCTAAACGAAGCGGTCGGTTATCAAGTGCACTTGGTAAACGGAAACCATAGTCCACTAACATTTGTTTCCGTGCTCGGTCGCCATTATACATCCCTCTAATTTGCGGCATTGTTACATGAGACTCATCGATTACAAGTAAGAAGTCATCTGGGAAAAAGTCCAACAGCGTATACGGCGGCTCTCCCTCTTGGCGACCGTCCATATGTCGAGAGTAATTCTCAATCCCTGACGTATAGCCCATCTCTCTCATCATCTCAATATCATAGTTAGTTCGCTGTTCCAAACGTTGGGCTTCCAATAATTTGTTTTCACTGCGAAGCACTTTCAAACGTGCCTCTAATTCTTCTTGGATCTGCGAAATGGCGTGTTCCATATGTTCTTCGTTCGTCACGAAGTGTGTTGCCGGAAAAATAGCGACATGCTCTGTTTCGCCGACAATTTCACCAGTTAACGCATCTACTTCACGAATTCGATCAATTTCGTCTCCGAAAAATTCAACACGTAGCGCATGCTCATCCCGTGAAGCTGGGAATATCTCAACCACATCACCGCGGACACGAAAACGCCCCCGTTGAAAATCAATATCATTTCGTTCGAATTGAATATCGACTAAGCTTTTTAGTAACTCATTACGATCCATTTCCATTCCCACACGTAATGAAACAACTTGTTGACTGTATTCCCGCGGATCCCCTAAACCAAAAATACAAGAAACTGATGCTACCACGATGACATCGTTTCGTTCCAATAAAGAACTTGTCGCTGAATGGCGTAGTTTATCAATTTCATCATTAATACTGGAATCTTTTTCAATATATGTATCACTTGAGGGTACATATGCTTCTGGTTGATAATAATCATAGTAACTGACAAAATACTCGACCGCATTATCTGGGAAAAATTCTTTAAATTCCCCGTATAATTGTCCAGCTAGTGTTTTATTATGTGCAATCACTAATGTTGGTTTGTTCACTTCTTGAATCACATTAGAGATTGTAAATGTTTTACCTGTTCCGGTCGCTCCAAGTAAAATTTGAGCTTTTTCTCCACCTTTGACACCGTCAACTAGTTCAGCAATAGCGGCTGGCTGATCTCCGGCAGGCTCATATTTAGAAGCCAAATGAAAGGTATTGGAAGTTTCTCTTTCGATCATTTATAACTCCCCCTCAAAGTGTCTAATTTCTCTTAAATTATCGGCCCATTCTGGCAGAATGTCCACTTATTAGTTTAACATACCGAACATATTTTCGCCACTTTTGCTGTTTCGGACTTCAACTGATCTTAATCTTTTGTTCTTAATTTCTATGTCACATTTTATAACATGCAATGTAAGGAAATTAGAGTTTTTTTCTCTTTTTAGCGTTCAAATACTTGTCAGCTTCCTATTTCTTACTATATAATTGTTCAATATGCAAAACTAGGAGGTATTTTATGAAAAGGAAACACTTTTTACTTTCTTTCTTTGTGATGATGGTAACTCTGCTAACATTCATTAGTGGCACTTCAGCACATGCGGAAGGAAAGAAATATACAATTGGAACGGATTTAACATTCGCCCCTTTTGAATTCCAAGACTCAAAAGGAAAATACATTGGTATTGACGTTGATTTATTAGATGCGATTGCCAAAGATCAAGGTTTTGAAGTGGATTTAAAACCATTAGGCTTCGATAGTGCAGTCCAAGCGATTCAATCTAAACAAATTGATGGCATGATTGCTGGAATGAGTATTACGGATGAGCGAAAAAAATCCTTTGATTTTTCAGATCCATACTTCGATAGCGGTTTACAATTAGCGGTTAAAAAAGGAAACGACAAAATTAAATCATATGATGATTTAAAAGGCAAAACGGTTGCGGCTAAAGTTGGAACTGAAAGTGCCAATTTCCTTGAAAAAAATAAAGAGAAATATGACTACACCATCAAAAATTTTGACGATGCAACGGGTCTTTATAAAGCCTTAGAAAACGGTGAAGCGGATGCAATCGTTGATGATTATCCTGTATTGGGCTACGCAGTTAAAAATGGTCAAAAATTACAATTAGTTGGCGATAAAGAAACAGGCAGTTCTTATGGTTTCGCAGTGAAAAAAGGGCAAAACCCTGAATTAATCAAAAAGTTCAACGCTGGTTTGAAAAATCTTAAAGACAATGGTACTTATGATAAAATTTTAAACAACTACTTAGCGACAGGTGATGAAACAAACACACAAGACGCTGGCGAACAGATGAAAAAAATCACTCCTAAAAAAGAGAAATATGTGATTGCTAGTGATTCTACGTTTGCTCCGTTTGAGTTTCAAAATGCCCAAGGCGATTATGTCGGAATTGATGTAGATTTAGTAAAACGTGCAGCTGAATTGCAAGGTTTTACTGTTGAATTTAAATTTATTGGTTTTAGTTCTGCTGTCCAAGCTGTTGAATCTGGTCAAGCAGATGGGATGGTTGCAGGCATGACGATTACGGATGATCGTAAAAAAGCCTTCGACTTCTCTGTTCCTTACTTTGATAGCGGTATTCAAATTGCGGTCAAAAAAGGCAATGACAAAATTAAATCGTATGATGATTTAAAAGGCAAAAAAGTCGGCGTAAAAATTGGTACTGAAAGTGCTGATTTCTTAGAAAAAAATAAAAAGAAATATGATTACTCAATTAAGTATTTAGACACAACTGATGCATTATACAGTGCGTTAGAAATTGGCGAAGTTGATGCCATGATGGATGATTATCCTGTCATTGGCTATGGGGTTGCACAAAATCAACCACTAGCGACACCAATTCCTCGTGAAAAAGGTGGTTCTTACGGTTTTGCTGTCAAAAAAGGGCAAAATCCTGAACTACTTGAAATGTTTAACGAAGGCTTAAAAGAAATGAAACGTACAGGTGAATACGATAAAATTATCGGCACTTACGTAAAAGATGGCAACGAAGCCAAAGAAGAAACAGCTGACGAATCTACGTTTGTTGGCTTCATGCAAAACAACTGGAAACAATTGTTACACGGTTTATGGATGACGATTCTATTAACGTTGATTTCCTTCGTACTTGCTTTAATTGTCGGCGTTATTTTTGGGCTATTCAGCGTTTCACCAATCAAAGCATTACGTGTACTTTCAACCATTTATGTTGATTTAATTCGCGGAATTCCTTTAATGGTCTTAGCGTTCTTCATCTATTTCGGATTACCTGGTGTGCTTGGCTTTAATATCCCGGTCTTCATTGCTGGGATTATCACATTAACTTTAAATGCCAGTGCCTATATTTCTGAAATTGTGCGCGGCGGAATCAAAGCTGTTCCAGTTGGCCAAATGGAAGCTTCAAGAAGTTTAGGTCTTTCCTATAATCGGACAATGCAAAAAATTATTTTACCACAAGCGATTCGCATTATGATTCCTTCATTCATTAACCAATTTGTTATTTCATTGAAAGATACAACTATCCTTTCAGCAATTGGCTTAATCGAACTACTACAAACAGGAAAAATTATTGTTGCTCGGACATTACAAAGTACAATGGTTTACTTCGTTATTGCGTTAATCTACTTAATTTTAATTACTAGTTTAACTAAATTAGCGAAAAACCTTGAAAAGAAGGTGAACTAATATGACTGAAAAAATCTTAGTTGAACATTTAGTAAAAAAATATGGTGACAACACGGTCTTAAACGACATTAATGTTTCTATTAACGAAGGCGACGTAGTCTGCGTCATCGGTCCTTCTGGTTCTGGTAAAAGTACTTTTTTACGTTGCTTGAATCAATTAGAAGAAGCTTCTAGCGGAGACATTATTATTGATGGTGCGAACTTGACAGATAAAAATACGGACATCAACCAAGTCCGTCAACATATCGGCATGGTTTTCCAACATTTCAATTTGTTTCCACATCTATCTATTTTAGAAAATATTGTTTTAGCACCAACCGATTTAGGTCGCTTATCAAAAGACGAAGCGGAGAAAAAAGCGTTAGAACTTTTAGAACGTGTTGGGTTGGCAGATAAAAAAGATGCCTATCCAGATTCTTTATCTGGTGGTCAAAAACAACGTGTCGCAATTGCACGTGCGTTAGCGATGAATCCTGATATTATGCTTTTCGATGAGCCAACATCAGCCCTTGATCCAGAAATGGTTGGCGATGTTCTTGGTGTAATGAAAGATTTAGCAAAACAAGGAATGACAATGGTCATCGTTACTCACGAAATGGGCTTTGCAAAAGAAGTGGCTAATCGAGTAATGTTCATTGATGGCGGTAACTTCCTAGAAGATGGTTCGCCAGAGCAAGTCTTTGAAAATCCTCAAAACCCTCGAACAAAAGATTTCTTAGATAAAGTATTAAATATTTAAACAAAAGCACTTGGCGCGCGCTAGCGCCCAAGTGCTTTATTTTATGGTTAAATTGTTTCCGTGACAGAGACAGATTGAACGTGCCCTTTTTCTTTCAAGAGATGGTGCAAGTTGGAATGCCAGAAATCTTCTTTGCCTACATAAGAAATCTTTGCTGTCACTGCCTCTTGTTCGGATTCCAAAGTCAATTCTACTAAGCGCTCCCCTTTTTCTAAAGAATCTTGAAGTTGTTCATGCAGTCGGCTTTCTTTAATCATAGGTTCCTTCATTTTTACGATAAGCTGCAATCGTTTTAAAGGAGTTTTTCGTTTAAAATGGGCCAGAGCTAATACTAGCAAAGTCGCCACGAGATTGATAAACGCAATGGTTAAAAAGCCCATCCCAATGACTAAACCAATAATAGTAACATTCCACATCATTACTGCTGTCGTTAACCCAGAGACTTTCCTTTCTCTAAAAACGATAATCCCCGCACCGAGAAAGCCTACACCACTAATCACTTGGGCGCCATATCGTGTAATATCCATAGAAATAATGGACGCCAAGGCGCTATTTTGTTTCACCACATCGACTAAAATATCCACCGATTGAATCTGTAAAATGGAAATCGTACAAGAGGCCAAACATAAAATGGCATTACTACTGATACCGAAGCCTTTTCTTTTAATACTTCTTTCTAACCCAATCAATGCTCCAAAAACCACGGCTAGAGCCATCCGAATGACAACGTCGGTGAGAGAAAGTTCAATCATTTTTAAAGAATTCATCGCTTTCTCTCCTTTCTTGCAAGTGACTATTTGACTTATTTTGTATTAACTAATAAACGCAAGCCATTAAAAATGACCACTAAGGTACTTCCTTCATGAATAAGTACGCTAAATGCGATATTCGCAATACCTAAAAAGTTCAAGATAATCAACGTTGCTACCACTAACATTGAAAAAATAATATTTTGCTGCACAATTTTATTCAAGCGTTTTGAGACACGATGAGCATAGCCTAATTTAGAAAGATCATTTTTCATCACTACCACGTCTGCAACATCGATAGCAATGTCTGTACCATCCCCCATTGCCACTCCGATATCAGCATTCACTAAAGCCGGTGCATCATTAATGCCATCACCAACCATCCCTGTCATTCCTACTTCGCGTTTTAATTGATCAACAATCGCTGATTTTTCCTCAGGCAAAACATTAGCATAAACTTGATCCACGCCTACTAAGCGGCCAACTGCTTCACCCGTAAGTTTTGCATCTCCTGTAATCATTGTTGTTTCAATATTCTGTGACTTGAAATAGTGAATGGCGTTCATTGCTTCTTCATTAGGAACATCCATCAATGCCACTAAACCAATCACTTGTTCATTTTCGGCAAAGTACACTACCGTTTTGCCTTCACTTGCTAATTTCGTTGTTTGTTTCTCAATGATTGTTGGCACTTGTTCGAAACTAGATGGTTTACCAATTCTAAAAGTTGTGTCTGCAATGGTCGTTACTAAACCCACCCCGACAATATTTTCTACTTCTAAATTTAAAGCCGTTGTTTCTGCTTCAAAGCGATTAACAATCGCCGTCGCCAATGGATGATTGGATTTTTTCTCCATATTTGTTAAAACAGCTACTAATTCGTCTTGGCGATCTTCTAAGCCATCAACAAAAAGATAATCTGTTACCTCAGGTTTGCCTTTTGTTAGCGTGCCTGTTTTATCAAAAGCGAGTGCTTTCACTTCAGCTAAATTTGATAAGAATGAGCCACCTTTAAACAAAACGCCTTGTTTTGCTAAATTGGAAATTCCTGATAAAGTTGCCGGAACGGCACTCGCTGCTAATGCACAAGGGGAGGCAGCAATTAAGAAGACCAAGCCTCTGTAAAAACTTTCAGCCCAAGTCAATTGGAAAAGCAATGCGCCACCTAAAACAATTAGTGGAAAAACTGCTAAAACTAGTGTGACATATTTCGGTTCAAATCGTTTAATTTTGCTTGCAATTTCTGATTGATTTTCTTGTGATTGGTTCACGAGCTGTACGATTTTTGCAAAAACTGTTTCTGAACTATCTTTCGTTACTTCAACAACAATTGTGCCTGAACCGTTCATGGTACTACCAAAAACCGGATCCCCACTATTTTTTTCTTTGGGAATACTTTCCCCATTAATAGATGATTCATCCACAGCGGTACTTCCTTCAATCACGACGCCATCTGTCGGAATTTGCGCACCATTGAGGACTTGCACGCGGTCACCAATCTTCAATTGTTCAACTGACACAGTTTGAATTGAGCCGTCATCTGTTATCAGGCGAGCTTCTGTTGGATTTAAATTTAATAGTTTTGTAATTTCGCGTTGGCTTTTGCCTTGAGCATAATCTTCAAGGAAATGCGCCGCCGCAAAAATCAAAATCAACAATGCTGATTCTTCAAAACTTCCCATTAATGCTGAACCAACTGCAGCTAAGGTCATTAACAAATGAATATTAGGCGAAAACTTTCGATTGTTTTTCGTATCCCGATACGTATCTCCAAAACCTTCCCCAATAATATGATAACCAGCTAAAATAGCAGCTAACGAGAAAAGAATATTTTTCACTAAGAGCATGTTCCCTAAAAATAAACCGATAAAGAAAAGAGCCAATCCTGTAAAAAAGAGAATAACTGGAACGTTTTTACCTTTTTCTTCATGTGTGTGTGCACCTGTTTGTTTTGACATTGTTATGCGCCTCCTTATTAATGTTTTTCTATTCATATGAATGTATATTCATATTATAAAACACTTGGGTGGTTTTGTAAAGACTTAAACACAAAGACAAGCGATGATTCTATTCGATAGGATCACCGCTTGTCTTTGTCGATTCTTTTTGTTGTTGATATTTTTCTTCTTGAATAGTCAATAATGATTGCGTTAAATTGACCCAATCAATCGAACGAGGTGGATCCAGCCAAACCATAACTTTACTCTGTTCTTCTTGATACAAGTTATTTAAATTGGTAATCACCACATCTGGTAAGGTATCTGATAACGGGTCAATAATTTCTACATTTAAATTCACATAGACGGATAAATTTTTTTTGATGAATTGGTTATACTCTTTTCCATAAGAAAAATCAATTAGGACCTTGGCTGGCTCTGCAATTAAATGAACCGGAACATGATTAATTAGCAACAATAGATAGTTAAAAAACAAACAGTGATTGGCTTTCGCAATTTTTTTATGTTTTGCTGTTAACCAACGAATATATTCAATTAAATAAAAATAAAATTCCGGATATGTTTGCTTAAAAAACTGTAAATCCATTTCAAAATCGTCAAACATATTAATCGGAAAGTAAATAACATTGAAATGAATAATTGCTAACCCTTCTTCTAGAGTATTCCTTGTTGACTCCTCTAAACAATTAAATGCTTTTTCAAAACTTCCAATGAAAACACGAGTTAGGCTTTCAATCGTAGGATCTTCGTGAATGACATATTTTTTCTCTAGTTTGCCATGCAAATACAAGAAAAAAACAATCGTATACGTTAATGATTTTGAAGCCAATGCCCATGCCAATTGCGATTTTTTTATTAGTTCCTCTGAAAATGTATTCAGTGCACGCGTATCGATCCCTTCCACCGCACGTCCTTCGTTGTTAATCATAATAGCTAAATAATGGAAAAAATTGCGTCGCTCATAGGTGGTGAAAGTATAGTTTAACTCAACAGACTGTAATACACGTTTCGCTTCATTATAAACTTTTACCGAATATAGTTCGGAAATTGGTTGATTGGAAAGCGTGAACAATTTATACAAAAAAAATGAAATTGCTTTTTGATTGCCGACAATTTCCCGCTTACTAAAATAGATCTGATACTCCTTTAAGGCTTTTTTTAGCCGCTGTAAGGTACTATACGCCACAGAGGTGCTGACATGATTACATTCAGCAAACTTTGTCAAACTATAATTTCCTCTAAAGTAAGACAACACTAATTTAAAAGAGAGCGATTCTGTTAAGTATTTCGTGAGCAAAAGTTTACTTGAATAGTTTCCATCAATTTCAAGTGTAACATCTACATCAGAAACGACTAAAGTTAAGCTGTCGCTTAACTTTAGATTGTCAATATCTGCTTTTAATTTTTCTAATGTTTTTTTGACTAAAAAATTCGACATTGATAATTCTTCGCGAAGTGCAATAAAAGTACCTGATAGCGTGGGACTTTCTTCTAAATGCCTTAGCAAGGAATAACTTCGTTGATCTTCTTTATTTAAAAAAATTTCATAATTCATCATTTATCAGTTCTTTCTCCCATAAATAGCCGTTCCTACTAATTCCCGTATGAAATTCAAGTAAAAAGTGTTTTGCCCCTCCGTTCCAGCACCGCCTGTGCTATTTGGTACAATGGTGATATGGCTAGCATCAAATAATTCATCCGTGAAAAATACTTGATGCTGACTTTTCTTGGAAGAAGGCCTTTCTTCATTTGTTTTTGGATTATTGGTTGTCACTTCTTTTTTACTAACGTCTTCGCTACTTTCTTCCGCTTGCGTTTCGCTAGTAATAGTACTTTCATTTGTTTCTTCCATTTTTTCTGGTGTGCCAGTATTCTCAATCGGATAAATTTCTTCTGTTGGATTGGTCGGATTATAAATTGGATTCCGTTCTTCTGCTGCTTGCACATTGGTTACTTGAAAAAACGAGAGTAACAATGTACTCCATAATAGTAAATGTTTGTATTTATCCATTTTTCTCACATATATTGCCAAATACTTTAGCTACATAACAAAACAAAAAATATAACTAGTAAAGTGGTATCAGACGATATTTAACAATACTCCTTCTTATTATTTCTTTTTTTGAGTTAGGTTTGTTGAATAAACTGCATGTTTGATAAGTAAAAACAAACAAAAACGTTGCCGATGATCAAATCAAAAATTAACTACTCTTTATATTTCTCTTTCGTTTTTTTCCTGTTTCTTTTTTCGCCAAATCAACCAGGCAATGATTAAAATCACTATCAATAATAGTAGTAAGCCAATCATCAAATATAAATTCGAATGATTTTCTTTTAAGGTGACATCTTTTTCATTTAATTCTTTGGCAACTTCACCATTAATTGTAAAGTCTTTTTCAAATTGCCATTGATTTCTAAAAGATATCGATTCATTGTTTATTGATTTTTTAAATGAGCCTGCAGCATCTTTATTCCCAACAACGGTCATAGACAAATGATAATCTCCTGGCTTAAGTGGTTGCCCTTTTAGCGCAATGGGAACAGAAAAATTGGTATTTGGTGCAATTTGCATGTTTGCTTTTTCCTCTTTATATAAAACTTCTTCATGTCCCTTTTTGGTAATCTCTGCCGAAAAGGCAACTTGGTTAATATATGTTTTTTGATCATTTTGTAGATTGACTAAAATCACATTTCTAGCATTAATCTGTCCTGGTGAGACTTTTTTCAAAAGTAAATTCGGCTCAACCTTTTTTTTGTTTTGTTGCATCAATAATGCAACGACATACGAATATTCATTTTTAATGGATAACCCCTGACTCTTATCGTCTTGGCGTTTGCCTTCATCCGACGTTTCTTCTTTAAAAGTGATACCACTAGCTAACACTCCATCAAAGGGTGTATTAGGCATTTTGACGTTAATAGAAACCGTTTGTTCACTTTTCGGTTTTAAACGAACTGAGCTAGGGTATTGAACGTAGTCTTTTATATCAAACGCTAAACTTTGATCTTTTTTCCCCTTATTTTCACCATACTCCACGATTACATTTGAATTGGTAATGGCACTATTGATGGAAATACCTACCTTTACTTCTTTATCTGTATCATTGCGCAAGTTCACTTTCAACTCAGTTTCTTCATTTGGTGCTAGTAATAAATCAAAGTAAGTTTTTTCTTTATCTACTTGTTTTTCTGATGGAATAGGCGTAACCGCAAAATTAAATTCACTGGCAAAACCATTGCTAGGTACTAACGCTAAAAGAATTAGTAGTATCGGAAAAAAAAGAAATCGTTGTTTTTTTCTGTTCAAATTATTTACTCCTTTTCTATATGTAGTGAATAGCAGGTAACCATGTTCCCCGCTATTCTTCTTTTTAAAACTCGTTTAATTTCCTGGAGCGTCTGTCAACGTCCATGTTAATTTTGTGGCGTATTTTTCAGCGTATTTGGTTGTAGAACCTGGAACAGTTAACTCAATACTTTTAGCAGCTGTAGTTGCATCTGTTCCCCAATCAAATAAATAAGTTCCTGCACCGTTTCCTTTCGCTGCACTCATTACATCTGATTGACTACCATCTGAATTTAGCGTGATTGTGGCTGGGCCTGTTGGTTTGCCTGAATCTGAAGCAGTCACTACATTTCCGTTTTTAAACGTGATAGCTGCCCCAGTCAATTCTTTACCAGAAGTTGATTTAAATTGTCCTTCTTGTTTCACTTTTAATGACCAGCCAGCTTCGGTTCCACGGTTATCTGTTACTTGGACATAGTTAGGCCCTTCTTTGACTTCATCGGTTGCGCCTACTGTCTTGTATTTTTGGGTAGCAGCAAAATAAGTCTGATCCTTCGACGTGATTTTTTGAACACCGAAGTCTAGACTTGACGCATAATCAATTGACAACGGACCGTTTGTTCCTGGATTAGGACCTTCAGGATCTGTTGGGTCAATAGGATCAACTGGATTAGTTGGATCCGTTGGGTCAACCGGATTAGTTGGCTCTTCACTTGGTGTAAATTCTACGATACCATTAGATGTATAACTACCGCCATCTTCTGCAAAGGCTTGAGAAGTCATGCCTAAGCTCCCTAAAATAAATGTGGATAAACATACTGTTGTTACTTTTTTCATTTTCTTTTCTCCATTCTTTTCTTTAATTTCCTGGTACGTCTTCTAACGCCCAAGATAAACGAGCTTTAAATGTTCCAACTCTTTGATAAGCTACAGGAACATTGATTTGAATTCCTTGTTGTTTTGATTCATCAAGTAATGCTGTTAAATCTGTTTCACCTTTCTGATTACTTTCTAAAAGCGTAATTGCCTCATTTGTAATCTGAGAGCTTCCAGCAGTTGAAACGAAAGAAAAAACATCTGGCATTACAATTGAATCATTTGTTAACGGTTGCGTTTGCTTTAGTTGCAAGCGCCAATTATTTGCGTTACGTTCATCCACAACTTTGAGTCCTTCGGTGGGATGCCCAAGTTTAATTAGTGGTTGATTACGTATCTTTTCCGTACCAAAAGTAATCTGTTTTGGTGCCTCTTTAAAATATAGTTCCCCTAAACGATAGTAAAAATAAATATCTTTTGTTTCCTCTGTCATTGTTCCTTCCGCATTTCCTGAGTCTTTTGTAAAAACATAGCCAGAAATATCTAGGGGTTTTTCTTGATAGGGTGCACCAATTTTCCCTGTTACACTTTTAGGTGGAGCAATATCTTTACCTTCCGCGTCTTTATAAAAAACGGTTACTGTTTTTTCTGTTGGTTTAGGAATAGTAATCGTTACATTATTTGACTTTTGCAGTAAGGTTCCTTCTTCATAATAGTCAAAGTTCATAGTTAAAACTTTTTCGGGCGTATTATCTTGAAGGGTTGTTTTTAATTCAATAATCATGTCCTTCTTTAAAACTAAGTAGTCATTTAAAGCAATTGTTAAGTGATTCCCTGTTTGTGTCAGATCTTTGGCTGCTACCTTTTTACCATCAATCGTTAATGAATTTTCTTCATATGCTAATTCATCAGGTAAGTCAATGCTTACTTGCGGTTGACGATCTTCGATAAAGTCATTGTCAATATTCAACGTATTCCGTAGTCTCACCTGATCATTTTTCACTGCTTCAACAGCTGAGCTAAACTCCTGACCATTCACGCTAAGGGCTGCTTGTGACGTAACGTTGGTAGGAATTTGTGTCATTGCTAAAGCATTCTCTTGGTATTTGCCACCTGTGGATGATGTAAAGCCCCAATAAACCGTTGTTGCGCCAAATTGTGCATTTAAATCTGAAACTACATACGTATTCGTGCCCACACCTTCTAAATCATATGTTAATGCTTTGGTTGCGGCATTCCAATGAACAGTCAACATGCGCCAGGTTCCATTAGATAGATAGGTTGGCGCAACAGTGACGCCTGAATGCTCCCCTGTATAGCTGTTGTTATTAGCTTTCGGAGTGACAAAAGCTAAATGTCCATTTCCCTTATCTTGTGAAATTTCTCGGTCCATTCGGTTGGAACTACCAGTATTTTTATAGGTATCAAACTCAATCGATAAGGCATTTCTAACATAAGGTTGACCCGCTTTCGTGGAGTATGCACCGATTCCCATCCCAGGTGAACCAATGACTTCTTGAGGCGTTGTGGACATTCTAGGATCATTCGTTAAGGTAAAGGTCATACCATCACCAGCATTTGCATACTCGTTTCCTAAATACAAATAACTTTTAAAGGTAAAATCCGACAATAAACTGATTGGTTTTTTTGACCAAATAGCTCCTTTTTGTGATTTAACAGCTGGGTTTAGTTGTAATAACTTCCCACCTTCTAAAATACTTGTTGCATTTCCAATTGGCTCTTGAAATACCTTGTCGATTGGAATGATATTAGGATCATCAGGCAATGAAGTAGCGTATGGCGCAGCCAACATGCGCGGCTGTGGTTCAACTATCGCCGATTCCGTTGCACTGTTATCGTCATCCTTTTGTTGTTCGCTAGGTTCTAAAGTAGCCGTTGATTGGTCTGTTTCTGCTGGATGATTATCGGTTGTTGTTGTCGTTTCTAGGGAAGGTTCTTGCTCTAATGTTTCCGAGTGAGAAGGAGCGCTAGTTGCCTGATCATTGGCCGATTCCTCCACTATTTCCCGATTGACTTCGTTGATATTTGTCGAAGGATTACTAATCGCTTCGCTAGTAATAGGCGCAAGGAGTAGTAAGAATAAACTACTTGCCAAAAAGACTAGGCTTTGTTTGTTTCGCATCTCTCTTCACCTCTACTTTTTAAATTCCTGGTACATCCGTCAACGTCCACAATAATTTTGTTTGATATTTCACGGCATCTTTAGGGGTTGACCCTGGTACTGATAGCGCAACATCTTTTGTAACATTAACATTGTGTACCGTATTGGTTTCATCGCGTTCTGCAACCACTTCTACTTTGCCCCAATAAGTAGCCCAAGTTCCTGCACCGGTTCCTTGCTTCGCAGCTGCCACTAGCGATGCGGTTCCTGGAACAAGAGCAATCTTATTTGTTGCCTCTGGTTTCACAACATTTTGCGCATTACTATTAACGGTCGGGTTAGCTAAAGAAATTTGCGCACCTGTCAACTGACTATTTAAAGTCGCCTTTGTTGCTTTAAATTGCTCCTTTTGAGTAACCGTTAAAGACCAACCACTATTGGTTCCTCTATTATCAGAAATTTGCACAAAATTTGGTGTTTCTTTTTGATTTTCTTGATATTGCTGTGCTCTTGCAAAATATACTTGGTCTTTATTCGAAATACGATTTTTCCCAAAGTCAAAACTTGAAGCATAATCAATAGACAACGGTCCTTGGGTACCTGGATTAGGACCTTCTGGGTCTGTCGGATCAATTGGTTTGACTGGCTTTTCTGGATCGGGATTTTCTGGATCAACCGGCTCTGTCGGATCTACGTTCGGAATAAATTCTACTAAACCATTCGAACGATACTCTTTTGGCTCTTCTGCCTTCGCTTGTAAGGACCAACCAGCAACTGCAAATGTACTGCATAGAACGATTCCTGTGAATTGTTTTTTCATTGCTTTTCTCCTTTATTTAATTATTAGCGGGAGTATCTTCTAATGCCCAAACTAACTTCGTTGAATATTGTTGTGCAAGCTTTACAGATTTTCCGGGAACGAATAGTTGGACAGCTTCTTTATTTGTTGCTTCATTTGAACCAAAGCGATAAACCCAAGTCCCAACACCTGTTTCTTTTTTAGCGTTCATCGCTAGATTATTATTTACACCAGGTGTTAAGGAAATAGTACTACTGACTTCAGTAGGTTTATATTTTTCATCCACCATTGAGGCAGCTTCTGCCTTTGTAAACGTTAATTGAGCGCCGACTAGTTCCTCTCCAGTAGCTGTTTTAAATTGTTCAGGTTGGGAAAGCGTTAGTTTCCATCCTGCTAACGTTCCTCTTTTATCAGTTACTTGTACATAGGTTGGTTTTTTTGAACCATCTTTCATTTCATCTGGCGCAGCATAATACGTTTGATCTGCCGTAGAAATCTTTTGTGTGCCAAATTTAAATTTTGACCCATAATCAATTGATAAAGCACCACCCGTTCCTGGCCCTGGAGGATCAATTGGGTCTACTGGATCAGTAGGATCGGGATTTTCTGGATCAACTGGCGGTGTGATTTCGTTATCGCCTGCTTCAAAAGTAATTGTGCCTTCCGTATTGTATTCTTTCGGAAAAGTTTCTGCTGCTGATGCGTTTATTGCTTGAAACCCTACGCCTAAAAGTATGGTTGCCGATGTAAGTAAAACAGTTTTTTTCATTAAATAAGCTCCTTCTCTCGTTTCATTTTATTAATTAAATAAATGACTACCCCCAACAAACTAACTCCTATCAAGGAATACAGTGGATTTTCAGACTCGCCTGTTTTAGGTAAAACTGCTTGTCCAGAAGCAGTTAAATTGTTTCTTCCCTGTTCTTCTGATTGTTGGGTATACGCTATGTCATTTGACTCTTTTTCATTCTCATAAACGTAGGTGCCATAGAAGCTCGCTTGACCATTTGATTCATAATTATTTTCTTCAGCCATAACGCTTTTTGTTTGCAACCCAATGATCAATAGCCCTAAACATACCAAACTAAACCTTTTTATGATTTTCATCTGAATTCCTCCTTCCCCATTTTCAACATTGACTGGCCCAGCCAATAAACATTATATAAAAGAAATATTTATTAGATTTTTTTATTTTTTTCAGACGCTTTTAAAAAATAAAATGGTTTCAGCTAAGAAAGCTTTAAAATCAACACTTTTAAAGACAAAAAAATAAACAAAAAAACTTCAAAAAATAATTTTCGAAGTTTTTTTGTTTATTTTTTTATTATTTTTATACTTCAACCGCTTCTAACAAAGCTAAACGTTCAGCAACTTCTGCTTCTGTTAAATTATATTTTTTTACATAACGGTTGGCAGGATGCTGGCTACATTCTAATGAGCAGCCACCTAAATGTTTATGTTCATTTTCTTCTGAAGTTAAGATTTGACGATTACATTCTGGGTTTGCACAGTTAATATAGCGTTCGCAAGGTGTTCCATCAAACCAGTCTTTCCCAATAACTTTTTTATCAACGTGATTAATTTCGACACTGATTCGGTCATCAAAGACATACATTTTGCCATCCCAAAGTTCGCCACGTGTTTCTGGATTTTTTCCATAGTTGGCGATACCACCATGCAATTGAGCAACATCTTCAAATCCTTCTTTTAATAACCAGCCAGAAAATTTTTCACAGCGAATCCCGCCAGTACAATAGGTAACAATTTTTTTATCCATAAATTGTTCTTTGTTCTCGCGAATCCATTGTGGTAACTCACGGAAGCTACGGATATCTGGGCGCACGGCACCACGGAAATGACCTAAATCATATTCATAATCGTTACGAGCATCGATTACAACAGTGTCTTCGTCTAATAAGGCTTCTTTAAATTCTGCAGGTTCCAAATATTTCCCCGTCGTTTCTAATGGATCAACGTCTTCTTCTAAGTTCAACGCCACTAATTCAGAACGTGAGCGAACAAACATTTTGCGGAACGCCATTTCTTCTGCTGGATCAATTTTAAAGAATGTATCCTTAAAGCGCTCATCTGCTTGCATTGCTTCCATGTACTTTTCTGTTTCTTCGACAGTACCAGATAACGTTCCGTTAATCCCTTCTGTCGCTACTAAAATACGGCCTTTTAAATTTAATGATTTGCAAAAAGCTAGATGCTCTTTCGCAAAAGCTTCTGGATCTTCAATTGTTGTATATTTGTAATAAAGTAATACTTGGTATTTCATCTTGTTTTCCCCTTTTGTATAAAGTCATTCTATCCCATTATACGGTGAATAAAAAAGGGAAAGCGATTATTTTGCTTGTGTATTTACACACAATAAAAAAAGCCTGATAAACGGCGGGAACAGAACCAACACTACGCGTTGCTCCGATCTCAACAACTTCTAAGGTGTTTTCTCGACATGCGTCTCGTCACAGTACACCCTTCAAAAGAGCTACAGCTCTAAGAGTTGCGATGTTTCACTGTGAAGCATGAACAGATGAAATCATCGTACCTACTTGGTGAAGGTCCTTCGGAAATAAGCCGAAATTGACTTTCTCACACAAGTGTTCGGCGTATCTTAATCCTTCCAAGTGTTGAGAATCACGAAGAACGTAGTGATTCGATGATGAACAATACCTACTTGGTCTCCAAAAATTAAAGAACACCGGGTAGGTATCATGCAACATCAACTCGTTCCTCGTTGTGTTTTATGACAATTTTCGGAAATTTCTTCTTATTGCTGAGAAACACTATTTGCAAAGCAAATAGATGTTAATCAGTACCTACTTGGTTCTCGGAGCTAAACGGTTCTGTCCCGACCTCTTCTATATACTACTCCTTTTCAGAAGTCGCGGCGAGTTGTTCTTGCAATTCACCTAAAAGTTCAATTTGAATATTTTGGATTTTTACCAAATTTTCTAGTTGATTATTGATAATATAATCCATTTTCTCATGTAATAAATTAATTTCTACTTCTGCTTTTAAGTTAATTTTATAATCATTATTCGCTTGTTCTCTGTCACGGGCTTCTTGTCTGTTTTGACTCATCATAATAATCGGTGCTTGGATAGCTGCTAAACAAGATAAGGCGAGATTTAGCAAAATATAAGGATATTTGTCAAATGGTTGTCCCAATAAAGTGGTAGAGTTAATCACGATCCAAGCAATCAACACGAAGCAAAAGAAGCCAATAAACACCCAGCTACCGCCAAATTTAGCAATGGTATCCGCTGCTCGTTGGCCAAAGGTTAATTTCTTTTCCATCTTTTCATTCATATTATTGGAAATCAGCTTATCTTCTTTGATATGTTGAACCACCAATTCATTCAGTTGTTGGATTTTTTCAGAATCATTTGCGACCAATTGTTTCATGTAATCCAAACGATAATTAAGTAACTCCGCCAATGTAATCATCGATTCAGCTGTCAATTGTGGATTGTTTTGGAGAATAAAAGCTTGCGTTTCCTGTTCTATATCTTGAAGATAAATGTTTTTTTTCGTTGATTCACCAATAACAACTTGTTTATTTTTTGATTGCTTCATCTTCGTCACTCCCTTTGATCGTTCTTCCCTTTATTTTAATATAAAGTCTCTCAGAAGAAACCTAAAAAGGCCTTGGAGTGATCGTTGTTGCTTCTGCTTTAAAATTTAACAGTTAAATTGGTTACATCATGGAACAACGAACCAATTAATTCTTTGTATTTCGCTGGATTCACACAATTAGTTAGCAATATGACCCCGGTTTTCATATCTTTTGAAAATAAAACCAGGGCTTGTTGACCCGCTTCAACGCCGTGTAAGCGTAAATAATTATCATGAACATAGATGCCGCCATGATAAGAACTTTGCTGAGAAGACGTCCATAATTTTTGCAAAAGTGCGGTGGAAACTAAGTGTCCACTCATTAATTGATGTAAGTACCAATACAAATCACCTGTCGTCATATCCACATTCCCAGTTCCAAATTCATGGGCAAAACTAGCTGCGGGAATTGAGAGCACTTGATTATACGAATTGTCTTCTGTCCATTTATAACTTGTTGAATTATTGGGTTGTTCCAATAAGGTTTCATAGAAGCCAAAATTCTTTAAACCAGCCGTTTTGTGATAAAGATTATTAAATAATTCTTGATAGGTACGTTGATACATTTTCTCTAACATTCCTGCTAAAAGGACAAAATTTACTGGGGAATAATTGTATTTTCCTTTATTGACTTGAATGGTATTTTGTTTAACAAATTGAATAATTTCTTCATCGGTAACGATATTATTAGGCATTGCTGATAACTTTAAACCGCTTGTCATATTCAACATATCGCTAATCGTAATATCCTCAGCACCTTGAATTTGCGGATAAAACGTAGCGAGTTTTGTATCTAATGTAAGTTTACCTTCTTCAATCGCTTTTAAGATCAAGGTTGTGGTAAAAGATTTTTGAATTGAGCCAATCTGAAACCTTGTGTTTGGCGTATTGGCTTGTTGCTTTTCAAAATTGGCAAAGCCATATCCTTTATTTACTAAAACCTGATCATCTTTAATGATCAAAGCCGAACCAATATAATTTGTTTCTTGAATTTTTTGATCAAGTTCGCCACTATCTGGTGCAACTATTTCTTTCGTTAAATTCGCATAATTATCACTTCGGCGATCTTCTTCCAAGACCACTTTCGATTCTTGACTAACTTGTGAATCTCTAGTGAAAAAGAACGTTTTTATTAAATAACCACTACCACCAATCACCACCAACAAACATACTATAAAAAGCCAATTCACTCCTCCATGTCTTTTCTTTGCATGTCGTTTACGCATACTGCTTACCTCCGCCTATTCTATTAACAGCATTATCATACGCTATATTTTCATGAAAATTACAGATTTCAGTAAAATTTATAAAACTTTCAACTTTTATAAAAAACAGCTTGGCACCGGAATCTAGATTGATTCTGGTGCCAAGCTGTTTTTTATTTACTTTCTTGCCCCATCACAGCAAAGTAATTATCATCGTTATCTGCAAAATTAAAAACTAAGCCTGTTGGCAATTGAACCATTTCACCGACAGTAACCCCAGCCTCTTGCATTTTTTTATAGAGACCAATGATATCATCGCTAGCAAACATTAGAGAAGGGGTATTCCCCGCCACTTCTGGTGAATGTTTTTGAATAAAGGCCAAATCATATAAAACAATAATCGTCTCTGCCGATTCACTTGGTGCAATTTCTACCACCAATGTACCGTCAACTTCCTCTCTTTCCTTTTCAACAAAGCCAAACGTTTGCCAAAATTGACTAGATTCCTCAACATTATTCACATATAACATAATCTTTACTTGGTTTGAAAACATTCCTTCACGTCCTTTTGAATTTAGTTAACAACTTATTATATACGTTCTTTTAAATAATTACTGCACTTTCGCTTAAAATTCAAAAAAAGTGTTTGAGCAAGACATTGCTCAAACACTTTTCGTTTTATTGATTTAGATATTTGCATCTAAGACAACGTCGCGATCATTTAAGACATCACGATCTAATTCATGAATACGAGCACTTGTTAACACGCCTGCAACCATACTATCGTTAACGTTAACAGCTGTCCGCGCCATGTCAATAAGTGGTTCAACTGAAATTACTAAACCAACAATTGCAACTGGTAAGTTCATTGCGCCTAAAACGATTAGAGAAGCAAAGGTTGCTCCGCCGCCGACACCGGCTACGCCAAATGAACTGATTGTGACAACTGCTACTAACATTAAAATAAATTGTAAACTAAAGACATCAATTCCAACAGTTGGTGCAACGATGGTTGCTAACATAGCTGGATAAACGCCGGCACAACCATTTTGTCCAATAGATAAACCGAAACTACCAGCAAAGTTTGCTGTGGCATCATCGACACCTAATGCTTTGGTTTGTGTTTCAATATTTAATGGTAAAGCGCCTGCACTTGAACGAGAAGTAAAAGCAAAGCTCAAGACTGGAAAAACTTTTTTTAGATACGTAACTGGGTTGACTTTTAAAGTAATTAAAATCAACATGTGAATGGCAAAAACAATAATTAAGGCCACATACGATGCCAACACAAATTTACCTAAGTTAATAATCGCAACAAAATCACTTGTTGCTACAACATTAATCATTAACGCTAACACGCCATAAGGGGTCAAGCGTAAAACTAAGGTAACAATTCGCATGGTAATTTTATATAAACTATCAATTAAATTTGCAAAAAATTCAGCTTCTTTTGGCGCTTTACGACGAACGCCTAAATAAGCGACACCAACAAACGCAGCAAAGATTACCACCCCAATGGTACTCATTGGTCGTGTGCCCGCAAAGTCAGCAAAGACATTTTTAGGAATGAATGAAACGATTTGTTGGGGAATCGTCAAATCTTGAATCGCATCTTGACGCGTCGCTAACTCGGCAATTCTTGACGTTTCTGCAGCACCTTGCGTGAATTTTGCCCCTTGAAGGCCAAACGCTAAGGTTGTTCCAATCCCCACCAAGGCAGCTACTGCTGTTGTTCCTAGTAAGGTGGCTAACACATTAAAGCTAATTTTTCCTAATTTATTGGATTCTTTCATTTTTGTAAATGCACCTACGATAGATACAAATACTAACGGAATTACGAGCATTTGTAGAAACGCTACATAACCATTACCTACAATCCCGATCCATTCCAATGATTGCGTAGTAATTTTACTGTCTGTACCAAAAGCAAATTGAATAATTGCACCTAAAACAATCCCCACGCCCAATGCTGAAAAGACACGTGTTGAGAATTTTAAATGTTTCTTTTGCATTTGGTAGAAACCGAATAACACAGCAATAAATGCAAGGATCACTAATACAGTGATGAATGTTGTCATTTTAGTTCCTCCCTATGTTTTTAATGACAAGTACATCAAAGGAAGTAAAGGTTCCCGGTACTCACTCTCCAGTAAATACCCTGAAAACAGCAAACTGTTTCCAGTGATAGTTCTATTGTACCTTATTTTATAGCAAATAGTGGGATAATTTGCTTACTTTTTGATAGAAAATAACCGTTGTGATAGTTTAAAACTATCACCAAGCGTTGTTTTACTAGTCACTGTAAAAATAATTTGTTTTTTGTCCTCTTTCTTTTAAGCTGACGTGGTATACTTAGTTCTAGGAGGTGTAAGCGTATGCAAAAAATTTGTTGGATCCTTTCTGTCAACCGTGATGGAGCAATGTTGTATGTTGGGAGCCCTGCAAATGGAGGTCCTTGGCTCTTTTCAAACAAAGAGCAGCAAAACATCAAAGCCTTTTTTCAACCAACCTATGAAATTGACTTTATCAGTTATGATGTTCTTTCAGAGGAAGTACCAGAAGCTGCGTTCATTTTGTACAATGAAATGCTCGCTCCCTATCTTCCCGAAAAAATCACCAAAGTTGGTCAGCCGATTGCTTATGTGGATATCGCTACAAAAAATTATGAACAGTTTAAAAAAGCTTTGGTTGCTAAATCTTCACAAGAATAAAAACAGCGTTTGTAACGGAATCCGTTATAAACGCTGTTTTTAAAGGTTACGCTTCTTCTGATTGTTGAAAATTCAATTGAACACCTGGACGATCCAGAGCAATTTCAGTTACTTCATAAGATAAACGTTCGACGATGCTAAATAAAGGACGCACAAGTTCATCGACTTCTTCTTGCGAAATATCTTCTTGTTTTTCAATTTTACGATCAATAATGTGATTAATTTGGCTAATCGCCCCTGATAAAACAAATTCGTCAAAGACAATTCGAAATTCTAAGCGAGCAACAAGTGCTGAGCTATTTTCTGGATAATTTTCTTCTTCTACTTCAATTGGTGAAAAACTTACACGTAAATCTGTCTCTACTTCTGAATCAGGTACTCGCATATCATAGTGATACGCTTCAACAATTTCTTGTTGGCGTTTAATTTCCATTGTTTTTTCTCTCCTTTTTTAACAAGATATTCCCCTTTTAGAATATCCAATGGTTTCTTTTCTCAAGTATACCACAAGTCCGAAAGTTGCCTAGACCAAAAAACACAGAAGGTCAGACTTTTTTGATAAATTGATTTTGGCAGTTTGAACAAGTGACTTTGATTGTTCCTCGTCCTTTCGGCGCACGTAATGACTGCTGACATTTTGGACATTTAAAATAACGATACTCTTTCTGAGTCAGGTGTCGCTTGCGAAAAGCATGAACCTTTTGCATTAGGCGTTGTTTTCGAAGAATAAACCGTTGATTTTCATTCAATCGCGGGTGAATATGTTTTGAAAAAAAGCGATAATACACGTAGGCGACTGTGATTAAAATCAATAACCGAACCCAAAGATAGCCAGTAAAAATATTGATGAGCGCCAGCACGACACTTGTTAGCAACAGCGTTCGATTCAATTCATCGAACCGGGCATAACGTCCTTGTAAAAATCGTTGCGCTTTTTTGCGCCAACGTAGAATGCGTTCAAACCAAATTTGGCTCATTTATCTTCCTTCTTTCGAGCATTATTTTTTGAATAAATGATTGATTTACAGAAACTTTCAATCAAAATTTACACTTACTAAGTCCAAATTTTGAACAACTGTCGGTTATTTTCGATGGTATACTTCTAGAGAAGTCAGGTCAACCGATGAATGACTTCGTTGATAATAGCTACCGCTATTTTATACAAACTTAAACTGTCGATAGATAGATAGATTATCCGATTTTAACTTAGGGGAAGGTTAAAATCCGATTCTATAATTTAGCACTACACTCCTTTATTTAGTAGCAACTTTAGCCTATCTATCCACATTTTAAGTCAAAAAGAAGCAAGTCCGGACTTGCTTCTTTTTATTTATCTTTCTAATTCTTCAATTTTCTTCTCAATTAACGCCAAGACATATTGACACGCTTCAGGATCTTCGACAAAATCATATTTATCGCCATCAATTTGAATTTTAGGACTTTCATCATAGTCTTCATACCATTGATCATAACGCTCGTTCAACATTTGATAGTAATCATACAACGTTGGATCTGTCTCAATTTGTTCATAAGGACGGCCACGTTTTTTGATGCGTTCCAACATTTTGGGAAATGAAATACGAATGTGAACTAACAAATCAGGTCTTTTTTTATGCGCAGCATAAGGCAATTCTTGGAGCATGTTTTGTAATAAGTCATCGTACACTTTGACCTCTGTTTCGTTGGCACGACCTAAATCTGCATTTAAATGAAAAAGTAATGAATCTTCATAAATCGAGCGATCCAATACATTATTTTCATGCGTTAATGCTTGTTTAATACTATCAAAACGTTTATTTAAAAAATAAATTTGTAATAAAAATGCGTACTTTTCCGGTTCCGCATAAAATAAAGGTAATACCTCATTATCATCAACTGATTCGTAAAAGGCTTCTGAACCTAAACGGTTTGCAATTAAAGCTGTTAAACTAGATTTACCAGCGCCAATCGTACCTGCTAAAACAATCACTGCCATCGAACTCCCTACCTATTTTTTTCCATTTTATTTTTTATCTTCAACCAATTAAACATACCAAAAATTGAGTTAAAAGTATACATACAATACATAACAAATATCGCATAATCACCACCAGCGTGCGTCCCTGCTCGGAACCATAACAAAATTGAAAAAATATTTCCTAGTAGCCAAAACACGAATTGCGATTGATAACGTTTAATCATCAATAACATCCCTGTCGCTGAAACACTGAACGTGATTGCATCTAATGTTTGTTGCGCATCATTTACAAAGCCTAACAAAATATATGCAGCTACGCCAATGAGCAGCCACGTGAAAAAGGCATACAACCACTGAATACCTTTTAAAACTTTTACTTCGGTTACTTGACCCGAGCCATCCTCGCTAGCCCGAAGCCAAGCATAAAGCCCTGTAATGTCCATAATAATATAGAAGCTTTGTAAAAGAACTTCCGCATATACCCGTGTCACTAACCCAAAATAGCCAATAATCACTGCACTGATTAACCCAAAAATGTAATTGCTGACTTTTCCTTGGGCAATTAAATTCACACAAATGATGCCGGCTAAACCACCTACTAACGTAATCCAATTCGATGGATTGATAGCGAACGCAACCAACTGTACCCCCACCATCAAAGCTAAAAACAAGTAACTTCTCGTTTCCCAACCTTTAAAATCATTCACCAAAAAATTCTTATTCACGACAAATTTCCGACCTTCCTAAAACCAAACTTTTCTCTGTTGACGTCTCAATAAGAGTACTCCGTTTTAAAAAACAAGTCAATCAGATTTCGGAATAAAAAGAAGATTTTAATACTATATATTGATTCGAAAAATATCAAAACACTACATATAGTTATTAAGCAAGCTTTCTGATATCCTTTATTGCCACAATATTTTCTTCATCTTGTTTTAATCTTCTATGTATTCATGGATTTGTTTCCATCTAATAATTCCTGCAGCAGAACCCTTTACGACGGTAGCGCTTCAAATTAATATTGCGAAAGCGGAAGCAACCGCACATATTTATACTTCAAACACAGCCATCGTTCACTCTTTTTATTGAAATGCTTAAAAATTGATGGCCTTATTTCTCGAATCTGGCCACTTATTAACTTATTACATGAAAACATTCGCCTAAAAAAGCAAAAAAAAACGACTCACCTAAATAATCGACCTACAAACAATTCCTTTCATTTGTAGGTCGATTATCTTTATTAGGTTTGATACAGATATTTCGCCATTCCTAGTTTCCCTTTACTGCTCATCTCTATTTATTTTTTTACTGTTTGCCAACAGCTCGTTGTCTGAAAGTACTATCCGTCCTTTGGTACTTTGTTCAAAGCTGTAAGCTTGCTCAAATAACGTTTGCTCATTATTGGCAGTTTGTGTAAAAGTCAGCCCATAAGGTTGTCCTTCACTGTTTTTCGCCAAAGGAACCGTCAATTCAGGATATCCTGCCACGGCACTTAAACCCGTACCTTCAGAATCAATAAAAGCATATCCGTCTAATTGTTGTTTTTTTAGCAACGCATCAAACGTTTGCTGTGCTTTTTTAATGGTTGTTTGAATGATTTCTTTATCTGGTTGTTTCTTTTTAACATCTGCTTCTAATAAATCTTGCCCATACTTGGCACGAACCTTTTTATCTTGTTGATTATACGCAATTAGTTCCTCCAGTGTTTTAAATGGTAAGTCATAACGTTTCGCAAATTCTTCCAATGCAAACTTAAATTCATTGGAAATAACTTTCCCGCCATCAATCCCTTCCATGTCTGGCGTTACCGGAATCACTTCTGCTCCAGCTTTTTGGAGGGCCTTTTTAGCAGTCGCAAATTCTTCTTCAGCACTTGGCATTTCTAGCAACCCAATGCGTTGACCTTGTAAGTTATTTTTAGTAAATTTCGTTGAATCAATGCTCGGAACCGTGTCTTTCTTAAACGCATTATAGCCTTGCGCAGCATCAACGACACTTCGGGCAATCGGGCCAACTGTATCTAATGACGGTGCCAATGGCAAAACACCTTCGCCACTTACTGAACTGTGGGTCGGTTTAAAACCAACCACTGATTGATGAGAAGCGGGGGAAACAATCGATCCCATCGTCTCAGTGCCTAAAGAGAAGGCGCCGATATTCATCGTCACACTAGCCCCACTCCCAGAACTTGAACCTGAAGGTGTTATTTTGAGCGGCCCATAAGGATTAAGTGTTTGTCCATGTTTGGAACTATAGCCACTTGGTGCTTTCATTGACATATAATTCGCTAGTTCAGATAAGTTTACTTTTCCTAAAATCAAAGCTTGCGCCTCTGTTAACTTCTTAACTACTTCCGCATCTTCCTTAGGCTTGAACGTGCGTAAGGCATAAGCTCCTGCACTCGAAATCATGTTGGTCGTATTTATATTTTCTTTCAAAGTCACAGGAATACCATACAAAGGCTTCTTCGGTGTTTGAGAGGCTTGCTGGTCAAATGCCTTGGCTTCCTTAATTGCTTGCGGATTGATTTCAGAGATGCTGTTCATGCCATTATCTATTTGATCGAACTGTAAAATACGGTCCAAATAAAACGCCGTAAGTTCTTCATAGGTCAATGTTCCTTCGGCAATCGCTTGCTGTAATTCAGTGATATTTTTTTCAATAATCAACGGTGCTTTGGTCCGAGCTTTTTGTACATCTGTTTCTTTTAATTGGTCTTCAATCGTTTTAACGATTCTCTCTTGATTGTACATTGCTGGGGTTTCTGCCTCAGGAGTGAACTTTTTGAGTATAAACCAATACGCTGCAGCGCCTATTATGACTAACAAAACAGCAATTATTCCGATTACTTTTAAAAATTTAGACATTTTTATCCTCCTATACCATTTAAAGATTATCTTACTATGTTTATTTTTGCATGACAACTAACAGTTTTGTTCGTTAAAAAGGCAAAATAGAGAGTAGGACATCCGTCAAAACGACCGATGTCTTACTCTCTAACGATTAAGATAGTCCGCTAAATGCGTTTGTTTTAGTCTTTTGTGAAAGTTAAATACTGAGAATTTATTGTGTAATTCGTGTACCACTTTCTCCTTTGATTGCTTCCGAAGCTAATTCTAAAAGCCCGATAATCGCCTGGCGGTTTGGTTTACTTTCTGCAAAACTGATGGCCGCTTCCACCTTAGGTAACATACTACCTGGCGCAAATTGATTTTCTTCTATATATTGTTGCATTGCCGTAACCGTAACATCGGTCAAAGCTTGTTGATTTGCTTGACCAAAGTTAACAAAAACATGTTCCACTGCAGTTAATACCACAAAAACATCTGCTTCAATGAGTTCAGCCATTTTTGCTGCCGCAAAGTCTTTATCAATGACTGCATCTACACCATGATAGACTGGACCATCATAGGCAATAGGAACCCCGCCACCACCACAAGCAATTACGATCTGTCCTGCATCAACAAGTGTTCGCAAGCTAACTTTTTCGTAAATATCAACTGGTTTTGGTGAAGGAACTACCCGTCGCCAGCCTCGACCCGTATCTTCTTGATAGACGTTCCCAGTTTCCGCCATCAACTGTTTGGCTGTTTCTTCGTCATAATAACCACCAATTGGTTTTGTTGGTTTTGTAAACGCTGGGTCTTTTGGATCCACCACGACTTGTGTAATTAACGTAACAACTGGTTGTTCCCCTAAATTTCTGGCTACTAGTTCTTCATCAATTGCTTGTTGTAAATGATAGCCAATATAGCCTTGGCTCATTGCTGTGCATTCAGGAAACGGCACGACATCTTCTGGAGATTGACTCGTTTCCTCAAAAGCTAAGCGAATTTTGCCAACTTGTGGCCCGTTGCCATGAGCAATCACCACTTGATGGCCTTGTTCAATTAAATCAACAATGGATTTTGCAGCGGTTTGTGCTTTTGCCAATTGTTCTTTCGAAGAATTTCCTAACGCATTTCCACCTAATGCAATCACTATTTTTGACATCTGTTTCCCTCCTAGCGCTTTGGTTCTTGTTGTGTGATACAGTGAATATTGCCGCCCCCATAAACAACTTCTACCGTATTAACGCCGACAATTTTTTTATCTGGGAACATCGTTTGAACTTGCTCTAAAGCCAAACGATCATTTTCATCACCATACTGTGGCACAATCACGCCATCATTTGTAATTAAAAAGTTCATATAGGATGCGATACAAATATCGCCATCTTCTCGTGGCATGGTTCCTTCCACGAAATCAATTTTGAAGGAGCCTTTAATGGTTACATTTTTGACAGGACAGCATAATTTGTGGACTTTTAATTGGCGTCCTTTAGCATCAGTCATTTTAAGCAAACGTTGATACGCATCTTGTGCCGCTTCATAAAATGGGCTATTTTGATCTTCGGTGTAAATACAAGCCACTTCACCAGGTGCAATAAAACAAGCTACATCATCCACATGACCATTGGTTTCTTCTGGGTCAATTCCATCACCTAGCCAAAGAACTTTTTCAACATTTAAATAGTCGCATAATTTTTGTTCGATTGCTTCTTTTGAAAGTTGTGGATTTCGACCTTCACTTAATAAGCACATTTCTGTAGTCAAGACTGTTCCTTGTCCATCTACGTGGAATGAACCGCCTTCTAAAACAAAATCATCTGTACGATAAGAATCTACATGCTCAATTTCACAAATTTTTTGTGCAACCAAATCGTCTTGGTCCCAAGGGAAATATAAACCATCTACTAATCCCCCCCAAGCATTGAATGTCCAATCCACACCACGGATTTCTCCATGGTCGTTAATGACAAATGATGGTCCACAATCACGAACCCAGGCATCATTGTTTGACATTTCGTAAACCGTAATTTCTGGCGGCAATTGGCGACGGCAATTTTGAAATTGTTGTTGAGAAACCACCACATTCATCGGTGTAAATTGACTAATTGCTTTGGCCACATTAGTAAAAGCTTCTTGGACAGGTTTACCACCATCACGCCAATTATCCGGTCTTTCTGGCCAAATCATCCAAACTTTCTCTTGTGGTTCAAATTCTCCTGGCATTCTAAAGCCATCTTGTTTAGGGGTACTTCCTACAATTCGTTTAGCCATTTTCTTTCGTTCCCTTCTTAATTTTTTTCACGTAAATAATTACTTCACCAAACAGAATAAAAATGATTGCCCCAATTGTGATTGGTAATTTTTCATTTAATGCTGCGGGACTAAAATCTAAAGGCACTGCTGTGAAAATCAGTGAAATAATAATCATAATCATTGGTAAAACCACTAAAACTTTTAAAAATCCTGGTTTTCCGTTAACTTTAAACGGACGTGGTGTATCGGGATCAATTTTTCTAAGCTTATAAAAAGCTGGGAAAACTGGGATATACGATAACAAGAATAGGACGACATTCAAGGAGAAAAAGGCCCAGAATAAATCTTGATTAGGTAAAATTGGTGCTAATACAATGACCACCGATGCCACAATGCCATTCATCAAAGCAGCCCCAATTGGCATGTCATTTTTCTTACTACGTTTTTCAAAAAATTTAGGCATGTCACCATTTTCAGCAGCATAACAAGCTGTATTATTGACTCCTAATGACCAAGAAATCATGTTGCCGAACAACGTAAGAAGGAATAGGAAAGCCATCAACATAATGAACCAACCTTCTGTCGAGCCTGTCAATAGTTTAAAGCTATCCATCATACCACTGCCGGTACTAATTTGATCGGTGGGAATCGCTACCCCAATTCCAAAGGCTGAAAAAATATAAATGGCCGCAATGACTAACCCCGCTGCTACAATAGCTTGTGGAATTTGCTTCTTAGGATTTTCCATATCATCTGCAAACGTACAGATGACTTCAAACCCTAACAAATTAAAAATGATTACAGAAATAAAAGATAAACTCCTTAAGTCAAACGTTGGCAGCATTGATTTCAAGGTAAATTCATTGGCAACACCTTTCGTCAAGGCTACATACAATCCTAGCCCACCAATTAAGACTGCTAAAACCATCTTGATTACGGCAGCTCCATTTAGAATCCAGATACTGTCGCTGACTGGATAAAAACTAATCCAAACCACAATCCAAGTAAAAATTAATTCAACAATAATCATCATCGGTGTTGAAAACTTAATACCTGTAATTGTCGTTAATAGTTCTGGCGTCATAACGGCTAATGAAGCTAGCCACAATGGATAATTAATCCAATAATACCAAGAAACTCTGGCACCCCAACGATGACCATATGCTTTGGTCACCCAATCATAGATGCCCCCTTCACCAATATAAGTTGTTCCTAATTCTGATGAAATTAACCCATATGGCAATAGGAATGCAATTAATAAGAAAATCCACCAAAAAAACTGAGAATTACCAATTGCAGCAACAGGCGCCGCTGCTTCAGCAACGAAAACCACACAGATGACTGATAAAATGGCACTCGTTAAACTAAATTTCTTTTTCCCCTCCATGAAGACTCTTCCTCTCTTTATAAACTGTCCACTGATTCATTTTTTCAATCAGTGGACAGTTGGCCGTTAAATGCTTTGAGTGTCTAAGAAAACTTCTAGTTCTTTTTTCGCTTCTGCTTGCTTGATTAAATCATAAGGATTTTTTGCTTCATAATCATTCATAAGATATACTAATAAGCCACGAATAGATGTTAAACGGTTTTCTGCTTCATCGAAACAAATAGAATTTTTACCGTCAATTACTTCATCAGTTACTTCTTCCCCACGTGTTGCTGGTAAACAGTGCATGAATTTACAATTGGCACCTGCCCGATCCATCATTTCTTGATTCACTTGATATTTTGGATAGAAAACCTTCATACGTTCTTCTTCAGATAATTCCGCTTCGTACAAGCCATACCAAACATCCGTGTACAAGAAATCAGCGCCTTCAACAGAACTTGCATCATCTGTGACCAAAAAGCTACCGCCTGAAACTTCACAATTTTTTGCTAATTTCGCTTGATGCTCTTCATTTAATTGGAAGCCTTCTGGACCGAAGTGAACAAAATTCATGCCCATTTTTGTTGTGATTAATCCTAAAGAAAAACAAACTTGTGTCGCATCTCCGACAAAGACAACTTTACAATCTTCTAATTTTTTGCCTTCTGGTAAATGCTCAACCATGGTACACAAATCACCTAATTCTTGGGTTGGATGATTGTAATCAGACATACCGTTAATGACTGGGATGGTAGCACAATTAGCTAAATCAACAATACTATGGTGACGTTCCACACGAGCCATCAAAATATCTACTAAACGTGACAATACACGGCTGGTATCTTCAATCGTTTCATGTCCCCCTAATTGAATTTGACCAGGTGCTAAATATTCGCCATGTCCACCTAATTGTTCCATTGCAGTTTCAAAAGATACTCGTGTTCGAGTTGAAGATTGTTGGAAAATCATTCCTAAAGATTTGTTTTTTAACAGTTGCGGATAATACCCATTTTTAATCGCTTCTTTAATTTTTAATGATAAATCGACTAAGTAGTGCATTTCCTCTTTCGTATATGTTTCTGTTGTAACGTAATCTCTTTTCATGATGTGTTCCTCCTAAAAGTTGTTTTTGTTTACACATTGACTTTACCAAGTTTAGCGAAGAGTTTACTATCCACCAAAAGTTAGAAAACGCTTTCTTTTTTGGCGTGATTTTTCATTAAAAAAAGTTTATTTATGGTTATAAACCGTTGGTACACCAGGGGTTTATAAAAGTTTAGGCGGATTTCTCTCTAATTTCTGACCAATCATAGATTTGAAAATGGTATAATTATTTTGAAAAATCATTCACTTAAAATAAAAGATGAAAGGGGTTTCCAATCGTGACATTTGTTTTTATTTATAACATCTTGTTGATTATTTTATATTCGTTTACTTCAACCTTTACCTTAAATCTTTACTTGAAAAATAAACAACCGATTTTTTTATTGCTTCTCTTTTTAATGGTTATTTTTATTTGTGACAATGTGATTGTTTATATGACTGAGTTCATTAATTCGTTTGCAACCGAATATAATCAGACCTTTATGACCGCACCTTTTTTAAAGACCATCATTTTTATTTGTTGTAATTTTGCCTATCTGGCTATTATCAATACTATTAGTGGTCGTCCTTTTAAAAATTATCAATTTGTCTGGTTATTTTTAATTGGTTTATGGATGCTAGCTATTCCATTTTCACAAAATTCCGCCTTAAAAGTTTGGTTGTACTATTTACCCAATCAGCTATTTTTAATTTACCTTGGATGCTATGCGCTCTATCAACTACGAATAGATCCTTTATCAGCCCTTGCGAAAAAATATCTTCGTTTTATTGGTTGGCTAAGCATTGGTTTCGGTGTGGCGATTCTTTTGGAAGATACCTTCGTTATTTTTAACATTGACCAATATTCTGATATTGTCTTTAAAATTAACAACCGAAACGTTTCTGAAGATATTTATACAATCATTCTCTCCATCGCCATTATCTACTTCTGTAATCGTGATTTTCCTCTGTCGGTTCTTGAAAAAGACGCTGCTAAATTGGAAGAAAATCAATCAGATGAACCCGTACTTTTGGCGCCTTTTTGTGATGCCTATCAATTAACGCAGCGAGAACGAGAAGTGCTTTCGTTACTTTTAGAGTGCAAAACAAATCAAGATATAGCCAACGAACTATTCCTATCAATCGGGACAGTAAAAACACATATCCACAATATTTTCGTTAAATTAGAAGTAAACAAAAGAGCAGAAGTTTTTGTCAGTTATCAACTTTTTTCTCAACAACAAGCTGAACATTTAGCGAGATAATCAAAAAGGAAGCCTCCGTGATCGGTGGCTTCCTTTTTGATTAACTATTTTCTTGTACTTGTCGAACTCTCTTTTCAATTTCTTGAAAGTTAATAATTTTAGCTTGGCGATGAATTTCTTTTCCTTCATAGTATAAGATAATGGTCGGTGCAGAAAAAGCATTTAATTGTCCAATTATTTCTGGACTTTTATCAGCTTCTGCAATGTATGTAGGAAATTCATATTTTGTTGCAATTTTTTCGACAATCGGTTTATCAACTGTACAAACACTACAATTTTTTGCTGTCAAAAAGACGGCTTGTAGACGATTGTCTGTAATTTTTTCTTCTAATTCTTCTAATGTTGTTACATATTCCACTGAATAGCCCTCCTTGTCTTTTGTCTAAAATAACAGATTTACTAGCAAAATAACAACTTATTTGTTTGGCTAGGAATGCTTTAACAAAAAAGTTGAGCGTGGGACAAAAATCACTTTGGATTTTTGCTCCACGCTCAAAAACTGATAAACGGCGGGAACAAAAGCAACTCCTTCGGAAATAAGCCGGAATTCTCCAAAAATTACAGAACAATTTTCGGAAATTCCTTCTTATTTCTCGGAGTTAAACGCTTCTGTCCCGACCTCAACTTTTTACTGATAACCGCTTATTTATTAAAAATTTTAGGCCCTTTGCGCATGTTTTTACGATCATTTTTGGGAGTTTCCATTTTTTTAGAACGGCCACCACCTTGTTTCTTTTTAATTAATTCTAACATTTTTTCTTTTTCATTCATTTAATCCACCGCCTTTGTTAATAACGTGACAGATTCAATGTGGGTCGTTTGTGGGAAATTATCCACTGGTTGAATTTCTTTTGCTTCATAGCCACCTTCTGTTAATAATGCAATGTCGCGAGCGAGTGTGGCTGGATTACAGCTGACATAAACAATTCGTTCAGGTTGCGTTTCAATTAATGTGTTTACTAATTGACCATCTAACCCTTTCCGTGGTGGATCCACCACCACAACATCTGGTTGCAAGCCATTTTCAACTAATTTTGGCAATAATTCTTCCGCTAAACCAGCCGTGAAAGTGGCATTCTCAATGTTGTTTAATTTAGCATTATTTTCTGCATCTTTGACCGCTTCTTCAATTACTTCAATACCGTAAACTTGCTTTGCATCTTGGGCTAAAGTTAAGCCAATCGTCCCAATCCCGCAATAGGCATCCACCACAATTTCATTGCCTGTTAAAGCCGCATACTCTTTAACTTTTTGATACATCACTTCTGTTTGTTGTGGATTTACTTGATAAAATGAACGCGCGGAAATTTCAAATTTCAAATCAAAAATAGTATCTGTAATTTTTTCAGACCCATGTAATAAGATGGTTTCGTCGCCAAAAATGACATTGGTTCGTTTTGGATTTACATTTTGTACAATGCTGACTACTTCCGGAATAGCTTCCAAAATATCTGGCACAATTTTACTAATTGGGAATAATTTCGGTGTTCTCGTAATTAGAACAACCATCATCTCCCCAGTATGGTAGCCACGACGAACGACAATATGGCGTAAGTTCCCTGTATTATCAGATTCGTTATAAGGTTTTACGCTATATTTACGCATAATGTCACGGATTTTAACAATTGCTGCATCAATTTCGGGGTCTTGAATATAGAAATGTTCCATCGGAATTAAATCATGGCTATTTTTCCGGAAAAAACCTGTTTGTAGTTGGTTGTCAATTTTACGCACGGGAATTTGTGCTTTGTTCCGGTAATGCCACGGATCGTTCATCCCAATTGTTGGTAAAACAGGGACTTCTGGTAATTTAGCAACACGTTGCATAACATTTTCGACTTGTTGCGTTTTAAATGATAGTTGGGCGCCGTACGCTAAATGTTGCAACGGACTGATTCCGACTTTTGTAAAGTTTTCATCTTTCACGGGCACCCGCTGTTCACTGCTTTTTAGGACAGTCAATACTTTCCCATAACCAAAACTTTTGCCTGTTTTTAAGACTTTGATTTCAAGTTTTTCACCTGGTAAGGCATTTTCAATAAACAATGGATAATGGTCCACTTTTGCCACGCCTAAACCTTCATGCGTCAAGTCAACGATTTCTACTTCAATGACGTCATTTTTCTTTACTGGATAATTTTTCATAAGTCGCTCCTTCTTTTTATACACTTCACTCATTCTAATGAAAATACCTAAGAAAAGCAACAACGAATTTTCATGGCGATTTAGCAATTTCGTTTGAGCTTTTTAGGTAAATAAAAGAATGAGACCCTTTCCCTTAGTCAAAAAATAGCCAATGAAAGATCTTATCAACTAAATCTTTCATTAGCTATTCACGGACTACCTAGTGCTTTTCTTTTTCGGCAATCTTTCCATCGCCATCAATATCTTCGTCTGTTAGTCGTTCAACTTCTTTGACAAATTCTTTGCTGGCTTCGTTATATGCTTCTTCCTCTTCGTCTTCTGACTCTACGACAATCTCATCGCTACCAGTTAAGACAGAACCCATAATCGCATTGGACGGCAGTGCATCACCATTTGCAAAAATTTCAATGTGTTGATGCATATTTTTAAAGGTCATTGGAGCATCGCCTCCATATTCACCATCTAAATTAATCATCATTTTATTGTTCTTTTCTAACGTTTCTGCATGTAAATAGCTGGTCTTTGTATAGATTAGTCGATGATCTTCAACATGCTTTCCACCATTTAACATTAATGCAACTAAATGAAGAATCTCAAAAATATTGGCTGTTTTTACAATGATTAATGAAAACTTACCATCATCTAATTTAGCATCTGGTACGATTTGCTCGAAGCCACCCACCGAGTTAGTCAGCCCTAGGAAAAACATTGAGGCGTTGCCTTCGTATACACCTTCATCATACGTCATGCGCATTTTAATCGGCTTCACTCGCGGCAACATTTCGGCTCCTTTGGCTAAGTACGCTAAGTAACCAAAAATACTTTTCAACTCTGATGGAACTTCATAAGTCAGTTCCGTTAAATGACCACCCGCCGCAATATTGATAAAGTAATTTTTGCCGGCTTGGCCAATATCCATTTTGACAGTTTGATTTTTTTTAATCACTTCTGCTGCCTTAACGATATTATCACGAGGAATCTTCAAGGCCCGTGCATAGTCATTCGTCGTTCCAGCGGGAATAATGGCCATTTTAGGGCGCCGCTTCAACGGAGCAATCCCATTCACGACTTCATTAATGGTCCCATCTCCACCTGCAGCTACTAGTAAATCAAATCCTGCCCGCGCAGCACGATGTGCTTCATTGCGTGCTGAATTTTCTTCTGGTGTGGTCGCAAATGCACTGGCTTCATAACCACATTCTTCTAAAATAGATAAAATATCGGCTAAGTTCTTTTTGATTAACTCTTTTCCTGACGTTGGATTATAAATCACTCTAGCTTTTTTCATGGTTTGCCTGCTACTTTCTTATCGTTTTGAAAGCTCTTCTTGCAATAACTTGTTAACCACACCTGGGTTTGCTTGTCCACGAGTTGCTTTCATAATTTGTCCAACAAGGAAACCAACTGCACGGTCTTTTCCGTTTTTAAAGTCATCAATTGATTGTTGGTTGTTGTCTAAAACTTCGTTAATCATTGGTAATAATTGCGCTGGATCAGATAATTGAACAAGGCCTTTTGCTTCGACAACTTCTTTAGCGTCTCCACCGTTTTCAATTAACTCTTTGAACACTTTCTTCGCAATTTTCGAGCTGATTGTGCCATCGTTAATCAAAGTAATCATACCCGCTAGATTTTCTGGTGTTAGTTTAGTATCGGCTAATTCAACTTTTTCACTGTTTAAGTAAGCAGAAACTTCGCCCATTAACCAGTTTGATGCTTGTTTCGCATCTGCACCGTTTGCTAAAGTTGCTTCAAAGAAATCTGACATTTCTTTCGTTAAAGTCAAGACCATTGCGTCGTATTCAGGTAACCCTAATTCACTGATATAACGGGCACGACGTGAGGCTGGCATTTCTGGCAAACTAGCGCGAACTTTTTCAATCCATTCATCATCAATTGAAAAACGAGGAACATCTGGCTCTGGGAAGTAACGGTAGTCACTTGAGCCTTCTTTAACACGCATAAGCAACGTTGTACTAGTTGCTTCATCAAAGCGGCGTGTTTCTTGTTGAATTTCGCCACCAGATAATAGGACTTTGGCCTGGCGTTTTTCTTCATAAGCTAAACCTTTTTTTACAAAGTTCATAGAGTTCAAGTTCTTTAATTCCGCTTTAGTACCAAATTCTTCTTGACCATACGGACGTAAAGAAATATTGGCATCACAACGCATAGAACCTTCTTCCATTTTCACATCAGAAACTTCTGTAAATTGGATAATTGAACGCAACGCTTCTAAATAAGCATACGCTTCTTCTGGTGAACGCATGTCTGCTTCAGAAACGATTTCAATTAAAGGCGTGCCTTGACGATTCAAGTCTACATAAGAATAGCCATCTGTGCCGTGAATATTTTTCCCAGCATCTTCTTCTAAATGCACCCGTTCAATGCGAATTTTTTTCTTTTTGCCTTCGACTTCAATTTCAATCCAACCATCATGTCCGATTGGTTGATCAAATTGAGAAATTTGGTATGCTTTCGGGTTATCTGGGTAAAAATAGTTTTTACGGTCAAAATGTGTTTCTTTTGAAATTTCACAGTTCAAGGCAAGTGCTGCTTTCATGCCAAATTCTAAGGCACCTTTATTCATGACAGGCAAAACACCTGGGTAACTCCAGTCAACCACATTTGTGTTGCTATTTGGTTCTGCTCCGAAATGCGCTGGCGCAGAGGAGAAAATTTTAGAGTTGGTTTTCAATTCTACGTGGACTTCTAATCCAATGACAGTTTCAAAGTTCATTAATCGTTCCCCCCTAAAATGACTGGTTTTTTCGTATGGAAATCTGTCGCTTGTTCAAAAGCATAGGCTGCTTTATACATTGTATGTTCGTCAAAATGTTTTCCAATAATTTGTAAACCAACTGGCAAGCCTTCTGAGAAGCCTGCTGGAATGGACATGCCTGGTAGTCCTGCTAAGTTGACAGGAATGGTTAAAATATCATTCATATACATTGTGATTGGATCATTGATGTTTTCCCCTAGACCAAAGGCAACTGTTGGTGTGGATGGGCCAATGATTAAGTCATAATCCGCAAAGACATTCTCAAAATCTTGTTTGATTAGTGTACGGACTTGACCAGCCTTTTTAAAGTGCGCATCATAATAACCAGCACTTAAAGAGAAGGTTCCTAACATAATCCGACGTTTAACTTCTGTTCCGAAACCTTCAGAACGTGAATTAACATAGACATCTTCTAAGTTTTGTACATTGTCTGAACGGTACCCGTAACGAATGCCATCAAAGCGTTGTAAGTTTGAACTTGCTTCTGAAGAGGCAATAATATAATAAACCGCTACGCCGTACTTAGAATGTGGCAAACTAACTTCTTCCACCGTTGCTCCTAAAGATTTAAATGTTTCTGCTGCTTTTAATACCGCTTCACGAACATCAGGTTGTACCCCTTCACCTAAGTATTCTTTTGGTAAAGCAATTTTCATGCCTTTGATGTCGCCAGTTAAATCTGCCGTAAAATCAGGAACAGAAACGCCTGCAGAAGTGCCGTCTTTTTCGTCATAACCACTAATTGCGTTTAAAGCTAAGGCATTGTCTTTAACATTTCGTGTCAATGGACCAATTTGGTCTAAACTTGAAGCAAAAGCAATCAAACCAAAACGAGACACACGTCCATAAGTTGGTTTTAGGCCCACAATACCGTTGAATGCGGCTGGTTGGCGGATACTACCACCTGTATCGCTCCCTAAAGAAACTGGGACTTGTCCGGCTGCGACAGCAGAAGCTGAACCACCAGAAGAACCACCAGGAACTTTGGTTTGATCCCAAGCATTTTTTGTTTTCTTGAAGTAAGACGTTTCCGTACTTCCGCCCATGGCAAATTCATCCATGTTCAATTTTCCGACTGGAATCATATCTGCTTGATAGACTTTATCCATCACGGTCGCATCATAAATTGGGTCAAAATTGTGTAACATTTTTGAGCCAGCTGTTGTTAAAATATCTTTTGTGACAATGTTGTCTTTAATCCCAATTGGAATCCCAGCTAATGGATTACTTTCAGTGATGCCTTTTAAGTCAATCGCTTTGGCTAATGCCATTGCTTTTTCTTCACTAACTGTGATAAAAGAACCTAGTTGTTCTTCTGTATCTTGAATACGATTTAATGTTTCTTCGGTTAAATCAACTGCTGTGATTTCTTTTGAAACCAATAAATCATGTAACTCTGTTAACGATTTGTCGTATAATTTTTCCATTAGGCTCCTGCCTCCCCGTTATCCATAATTGCAGGCACTTTAATGTAACCATTCTCTGATTCCGGAACATTCCGCATTAATTCTTTACGGTCCATTCCTGGTGTCGCTACGTCTTCACGCATGACATTGATTGATTCATTCACATTTGAAGTAAAAGGAACCCCTGTTGTATCTACTTCTTCTAGTAATTCCACCATATCAATAATTTTATCTAGTTGATTGGTAAAGTCCGCTAATTCTTCTTCGGAGAAAGATAATTTTGATAATTTAGCGACATGTTTGACTTGTTCTTCTGTAATTGCCATAGATACCCTTCTTTCTATCATTTACTGAAATTTTCATTTTCAGATTAATCAATTGGATTGTATTTCTTTAAACAGCTTAGCACAGCTGTTCACTCTGTTCCTATTCTACCATAAAATGGTCGGATATTTTAGATGAAACCTTGAATTTCATTGATAATTTGTCGCTCGCAAAAATGACGGAAATATGTTATTATGAAAATGAAAAGAGAGATATGCAGGAACATACCTCTCTAATAGCCACTACTAGTTATAAGAACTAGCGGCTTACTGAGTTATTGGTTTTATTTCAAACGCTTAACCGTTCAGCTCCTCAAAGCTTATGAACGGTTATTTTTGTTGTCTAAGACAAGCGCTAAGATACCGAAGATAATGGTCACAACAAGTGTTGCAAAACCAATCATCAGTCCTAGCGCTGCTTCAACGGACAAAAACATTGCTCCTTTCGTTAAAGTAAGAAGAATTGCGCATAAGCATCAACCTCCTTTCTCAACTCAGAAATTCCTCGTTCATATAACTTTTATGACTAAAATAAGCATACCATCAAATTACTACATAAAATCTGACAACGTTAATTTTTCTTCTTAAAAATGACTTGCATCTAACGCATCGACCATTTCTTGTTCATTCCAAACGCTCACGCCTAAGCTTTCAGCTTTGGTTAATTTACTGCCTGCATCTTCGCCAGCAACCACAATGTCAGTTTTTTTCGAAACACTCCCTGTAACTTTTCCACCAAGATTTTCAATTTTTTCTTTGGCTTCTTCGCGAGTGTACTGCGTTAATTTTCCTGTTAAAACAACTGTTTTGTCTTTGAAAGGTGACTCCACTTCTGCTAATTGTTCTGTCCGGAGACCTTTATATGTCAAGTTCACTTGGGCTTTTTCCAGTTCAGCCATTAATTCATGAACTTCCTCATTTTCAAAATACGTCACAACGCTGTCTGCGATTGTTTCGCCAATTGAATCCAAAGCCACAATTTCTTCCGCGGTTGCACGACTTAAGGTTGGTAAATCACCAAAATGCTCCGCTAAAATTTTCGCCGCTTTCGCCCCCACATGGCGAATCCCTAAGCCAAAAATCAAACGTTCGACAGAGTTTTCTTTACTCCCTTGAATGGCAGTATAAATGTTGTTTGCTGATTTTTCTTTGATTTTATCCAAAGTCATTAATTGTTCTTCTGTTAAGAAATACAGATCCGCTACGTCTTTCACTAATCCTTTGTCATACATTTGTGCTAACACTCGTGGCCCCAAGCCATCAATGTTCATTGCGTTTCGTGAGACAAAGTGATTCAGCCCTTCTTTAATTTGCGCAGGGCATTTTGGATTAATACAACGTAACGCCACTTCCTCATCTAAATGCACCAACTCACTATGACAAATTGGACAATGTGTCGGCATTTCATAAGGCTGACTATCGGCTGCACGTTTTTCAACTAGGACTTGCGCTACTTCTGGGATAATATCGCCGGCTTTGTAAATAATAACATGATCATTTAAACGGATATCTTTCATTTGAATAAAATCTGCATTATGCAAACTTGCCCGACTAACCGTGGTTCCCGCGACTCGTACAGGAGCCATGACTGCAGTAGGAGTGACCACCCCCGTGCGCCCAATTGTCCATTCAATATCTTCCACTACTGTTTCTGCTTCTTCTGGTGGAAATTTGTAGGCAATCGCCCAGCGAGGTGCTTTGACAGTGAAACCTAATTCATCTTGCAACGCAAATTCGTTCACTTTAATCACAATTCCATCGATTTCGTATGGCAAAGTGCTCCGCTTTTCATGGTATTCTTCAATGTAGGCCCAAACTTCATCGATTGACTGACATAATTGCCGTTCGGGATTGGTTCTAAAACCAATTGCAGAAAGCTCTTCTAATGCCTCAAACTGCGTCTTCGCTTTCATTGGTCCAAAGTCAGCAACTGTGTATAAAAACGTATTTAAGTTCCGTTTTGCCACAATTTTTGTGTCTAATTGGCGCAAGCTTCCCGCCGCTGCATTCCGAGGATTGGCAAAAATATCTTGGCCATTTTCTTCACGTTCTTCATTCAATGCGACAAAGGATTGTTTAGGCATGTAGCACTCGCCACGAACTTCCACTGAAATGGGCTCCGTTAAACGCATTGGCACAGAGCGAACCGTTCGTAAGTTCTCTGTAATGTTTTCACCAACCGTTCCATCGCCTCGTGTTGCTCCGCGTACAAACACCCCGTTTTCATAACGTAATGAAATTGCTAACCCATCAATTTTCAACTCGCAACAGTAAGCAACGGGTTTACCAATCGCCTTACGAACACGTTCATCAAAAGCAAAAATGTCTTCCTTGCTAAACCCATCATTTAAACTATACATTGGAATGTCATGCGGAGCTTTTTCAAAACCAGATAAAACTTTGCCACCTACACGTTGTGTCGGCGAATCTGGCGTGATTAAATCAGGAAACTCCGTTTCAATATCGACTAACTCTTTATACAAACGATCGTAAACATAATCTTCTACGGATGGTTGATCTTTGACATAATATTCATGGGAATATTGATTGAGTTGTTTTCTTAATTCTTGCGCACGAGTTGTCGCCGCCGTTAATGTTAATGGTTGTTGTTCCATCGTAGAACTCCTCCTCATAAGTGTAATGCTCTTATCGTCTTTTTAACACATTTACACTAAGATAGAAAATAAAAAGAATTTATCTAATGATGATTTCTCATTAAATCGCTGACCTATTTTGCATGTTAAATTTTTTCAATTGGTGCAAATGCCGCTAACAACCGTTTTATGCCTTTTTCTGGGAAAGCAATGTCCAACTCTAAGTCTTTGGCCGAACCGCCTACACGAACGACTGTACCAACGCCCCATGCTTTATGTTGGACCTTATCACCTGCTTGCCAAGAAACTTTTTCGCCACCACTTGCCACTTTGTTGCTAACTGATTTTGTAGCTGGCTGTGTATAAGCTGGTTTACTTGCGTTGGGCTTGAATACTTTAGGATCAAAGGTGCGCGCTGGAGCTTTCTGTAAATTGGCCGCCGCCCCTTGTTTCACTAAACGTTCCGCCTCAATTTCTTCTAAAAAGCGACTTGGTCGATTATATTGCGTGCGACCATATAATGTTCTCGAATAAGCATTCGTTAAAAACAGGGCTTCTTCCGCTCGTGTGATACCAACATAAGCCAAGCGCCGTTCTTCTTCCAGTTCACTTTCTTCTAGCATGGCACGTGATAATGGGAAAACCCCTTCTTCTAAGCCCATTAAAAAGACCACTGGAAATTCCAGCCCTTTGGCCGCATGCAACGTCATTAAGGTTACTTGTGAAGAGCTCTCTTCTAAATTATCTAAATCAGAAACCAAGGCTAAATCTGTTAAAAAATCCGCCAATTTTGTTTCTTCGCCATTTGAATCGTCGTTGTTTTGCGCTTCAAAACGTTTATCAAATTCTTGTGTCACAGATAAAAATTCGTCCAAGTTTTCTAAGCGAGCTTGAGACTCTAAATTATTTTGCGCCATCAAAGCTTCCCGATAACCACTACGTTGTAAAGTTTCTTTCACCAATTCTGTAATCGTTAAATAGGGCACTGTTTTCGTTAAGTCTTGAATCATCATGCCAAAATTACCAAGCTCTTTACCCGCTTTTCCTGAAATATTTGCCAAATCAACATTTTGGGCAGCTTCCAGCAAAGCCCAACCATGCGTATCCGCAAATAGCCGTAATTTTTCAATTGAACTTTTACCGATTCCTCGTTTTGGTTCATTGACAATTCGTTCAAAGCTGATCGAATCATCTGGATTGGCAATCAAACTTAAATAAGCCAAAATATCTTTAATTTCTTTACGGTCGTAGAATTTATGTCCGCCCACCATGGTATACGGAATATTAGATTTCAAGAGCATTTCTTCCACTACACGGGATTGAGCATTGGTCCGATATAATACTGCAAAATCACCATAAATTCGGTCATTTTCCCGCATTTCTTTTTGGATTTGGCTCACAATAAATTGTGTTTCATCCCGTTCTGTGTCCCCGCGATAATAGACAATTTTTTCACCGTCTATATTTTCTGTCCACAGTTCTTTCTCGCGGCGGTTACGGTTATTTTTGATGACATCATTCGCAGCCGCCAAAATGTTTTTGGTGGATCGATAATTTTGTTCTAGCAAAATTACACTGGCATCTGGATAATCTTTTTCAAAATCCAAGATATTTTGCATATCCGCCCCGCGCCAACCATAGATACTTTGGTCGGCATCACCTACGACACACAGATTTTTGAAACGTGCAGCCAATAAATTGACTAAGGTATATTGTGCATGATTGGTATCTTGGTATTCATCCACATGAATATAGTGAAATTTATTTTGGTAGAACGCCAACGTATCTGGTTGTTCATTGAATAAACGAATCGTATTCATAATCAAATCATCAAAATCCATACATTGGTTTTTGCGTAATTCTTTTTGATAGGCTTCATAGCATTTTGCGACAATTTCTTCATATAAGGAACCTTGCATTTCAGCAACTTTTTCAGGCGTTTGTAATTCATTTTTGGCATTGCTAATCGTACCTAAAATTGAGCGAGGATCATATTTTTTTGAATCAATATTTAAGTCGTTTAAGATGCGTTTCATTAATGTTTTTTGTTCCGATGGGTCAATAATTGTAAAATTACGGTTGTAACCAATCTGATCCACATCACGACGTAAAATTCTTACACACATGGAGTGAAAAGTGGAGACCCATACATCTTCGCCACCCGTTTCCAGTAATTTATTTACACGCTCTTTCATTTCTTTAGCAGCTTTATTGGTAAACGTAATCGCCAAAATATTCCATGGATTTACTTCTTTTTCCTCAATTAGATAGGCAATTCGGTGTGTTAAAACCCGCGTTTTTCCACTACCAGCACCAGCCATGACTAACAGTGGTCCTTCTGTATGCAAAACGGCTTCTTCTTGTCGAGGATTCATTCCCTGAACCAAGGCATGTTTTTGTGTCATATTAAACGTCCTCTCTCTTTTTTCAATCTTATACAGTATACCAAAAATCCCTTTGAAGTTCTTTAGAAAAGAACAAAAAATCTTTTTCTTTTTATATGAAATTTTCTTGTAAATCAAGTCAAACCGCAGTACATTAGTAAGTAGTGATGGAGGCTAAAAATGAAATGAATAATGATGTACATGAAATTAAACAATTAGATGGTACCCGAATCGGCTTTATCCTTAAAGGCATCGTCGTCGGAATCCTGGTCGGCTTTGTTGTCAGCTTATTTCGCTTAGGCATTGAAAAAATTGGCGAACAAGTCGTGCATCTGTATCAAACGTTTCACGAAAAACCCTTTTGGATGATTCCTTGGTTCTTATTTTCTCTCGTGCTTGCTTATTTATTAGGACGACTGATCAAAAGCGAACCAGCAATTAAAGGCAGTGGCATTCCCCAAGTGGAAGGACAACTTCAAGGTCAATTAGAAATTCACTGGTTTCCAGTGCTTTGGAAAAAATTTATCGGTGGGATCTTAGCGATTAGTCCTGGGCTATTTTTGGGACGTGAAGGTCCTTCAATTCAACTAGGTGCAGTGGTTGGACAAGGCTATAGTCAATGGCGGCAAAGCACCAAGTCTGAAGAAAAAATTTTAATCAGTAGTGGTGCCAGTGCTGGTTTAGCCGCCGCTTTTAATGCACCAATCGCAGGACTTTTATTTGTTCTAGAAGAGGTTCACCATTCCTTTTCACCTTTAGTTTGGTTAACCTCTTTTTCTGCGGCCATTTCCGCTAACTTTGTTTCTTTGCATTTCTTCGGATTGCAGCCAGTTCTTTATATTGGTCCGGTTAAATCTTTGCCTTTAGAGTACTATTGGACATTAGTACTGCTGGGCGTTTTGCTAGGATTATTAGGTTGGATATATCAAAAAACATTGTTGTCCTTACCAAAAGTATATGGAAAAATCAAAGGCCTTTCTTCTAATTATTATGGTTTTGTTCCTTTTATTTTGATTTTACCGATTGGTTATTTCTTTCCACATTTACTTGGCGGTGGGAATCAAATTGTTTTAGCTTTAGGCAATCAACCGGCCACTATTTGGGCTTTAGTCGGCTTACTGGTTTTACGTTTTGTTTTTTCAATGGTTTCTTACGGTTCGAATCTCCCTGGTGGTATTTTCTTGCCTATTCTAACTTTAGGTGCCATTATCGGAACATTGTATGGCAGTCTACTTGTCCAATACGTAGGGATGGATCCAATTTTTGTGAAAAACTTTTTAATTTTTGCCATGGCTGGTTATTTTACTGCGATTGGTAAAGCACCGTTAACAGCGATTATTTTAGTAACAGAAATGGTCGGCAATTTTTCTCATTTAATGTCTTTAGGGGTTGTCGCTTTAGTTAGTTATATTACCATCGATAGTCTTGGCGGTAAGCCAATTTATGAAAGCTTATTAGAACGTTTGGTTCCTTCTAAAGTAAGTAATATTCGTGGCCACAAAACGATTATCGAATTACCTATCACTGCAGAAAGTTCCTTAGATGATACGATGGTACGTGATTTTGTCTGGCCTAAACAAATGTTGCTCACTTCCATTCGGCGTGGTGAATCGGAAATTTTAACACATGGTGATACTGTTATGCATGTTGGCGATGTGCTCATTATTTTGACCGATGAAAAACTCGCTTACCAAGTCAAAAAAGAGATTTATCAAAAAACTTTACCGAATGATTTAGTGAATTAAAGAAAGCTGCTGAACCTGAGTTCAGCAGCTTTCTTTTTTTCTTATGACTGTTTTTTAATTTTTTTGAATGTTTTTGACCGTTTTAGATTGATTAGCGTTTTCATTTGTGCTATTATATCCATGAAATGAGGGATGAAAATGCTTACGGAAGAACGACATCAAAAAATTTTACAATTGTTAGATCAAAAATCAGTCGTCAAATCGCAAGAACTTGCTAGCTTGTTCAATGCTTCAGAATCCACAATCCGCCGCGATTTACAAGAATTAGAAGACGCCAATTTGTTAGAACGCATTCACGGCGGCGCTAAGCGTATTCTTAATTTAGGCTTTGAACAAAACATGACGGAAAAATCAATCAAAAACACGCACGAAAAGCAAAAGATTGCTTCTTTAGCCGCTAGTTGTGTACAAGATGGCGATATGATCTATTTAGATGCTGGTTCAACCACGTTAGAAATGATCCCTTTTTTAGTTGGGAAACAAATCCATGTAGTGACGAATTCCGTGCATCACGCTGCAAAACTTAGCGATATGGAAATTCCCACTATTATGCTTGGTGGTACTTTGAAGCTCTCCACTAAAGCAATCATTGGTGCCACTAGTATGGAACAGCTACAACATTTTCGTTTTAACAAAGCTTTTTTAGGAACTAACGGCGCACATTTAGAGTTTGGTTTAACGACGCCTGATCCCGAAGAAGCAGCGCTAAAAGCCTTGGCTATTCATCAAGCAGAAACAGCCTATGTTTTACTGGATCATACAAAATTTAATGAAGTAACGTTTACCAAAGTGGAAGAATTAGAGTCAGTTACTTTACTAACTGACTACTGCCCTGCTGAATCGCTTCAAAGATTCCAGCAAAAAACTATTTTAATGGAGGCAAACAAATGATTTACACAGTGACTTTAAACCCTTCTATCGACTTTATCGTTCACGTCGATCATCTACAAATTGGTGATTTGAATCGGATGACGAATGATTTTAAATTACCTGGCGGCAAAGGAATCAACGTTTCACGTATTTTAAAACGTATGGAGACAGAATCCACTGCCTTAGGTTTTTTAGGTGGTTTTACAGGCTCATTCATTGCCGATTGGTTGAAAAAAGAAGAAATCCAAACGAATTTCACTCCCGTGTCTGCTGATACACGAATCAACATTAAATTGAAATCAGATACTGAAACAGAAATTAACGGCTTAGGACCTGCTCTAACAAACGAAGAAATTCAAGAACTAAAACAAGCAGTTAGTCGTGTTCAGGCTGGTGATATTGTTGTTCTTTCAGGAAGTACACCTGCTTCTCTACGCAAAGGATTTTACGAAGAATTAATCCAAATTGTGAAGGAAAAAGGCGCAGAATTTGTTATTGATACGACAGGTGAAGATTTAATGAACGCTTTGTCACAAAAGCCTTTATTGGTCAAGCCAAATAATCATGAGTTGGCAGAATTATACCATACAACCTTTACAAGTGTTGAAGATATTTTACCTTATGGACATCGGTTACTAGAAGAAGGAGCACAACACGTAATTATCTCAATGGCTGGTGATGGTGCATTACTTTTCACAACAGAAGGTGTTTATCGTTCCAACGTTTTAAAACGTCCACTGAAAAATTCTGTCGGCGCTGGCGACTCAATGATTGCTGGTTTTATTGGCAACTTTTCAAAAACACAAGATCCTTTAGAGGCTTTCAAATGGGGTGTCGCTTGCGGTAGCGCGACTGCTTTTTCTGATGATTTAGCCTCAGAAGATTTTATCCAAGAACTTATTCACGAAGTAACAATTGAAAAAATTTCAGAATAAATCCACTAAGGGAGGAAAATAGAGTGAACATTAATGATTTATTAATAAAAGATGTCATGATTATGGATTTACAAGCTACTGATAAAAAAGGCGCGATTGATGAAATGGTCCAAAAATTATACGATGGTGGCCGCATCTCTGACATTGACACTTACAAAGAAGGAATTTTAAAACGCGAAGCACAAACATCGACTGGTTTAGGCGACGGCATCGCTATGCCTCACGCAAAAAACAGTGCCGTAAAAGAACCGACAGTTCTTTTCGCTAAAAGTAAAAAAGGTGTTGATTATGAAGCACTAGATGGACAACCTACTTATCTATTCTTCATGATTGCTGCTCCAGAAGGCGCCAATGATACACATCTCCAAGCGCTTGCGGCCCTTTCTCGATTACTTATCGATCCAGAATTTGTTGGTAAATTGAAAGAAGCGGAAACTCCAGAAGCAGTACAAGCTCTTTTCCAAGCAGCAGAAGATCAAAAAGAAGCGGAAGAAAAAGCAGAACAAGAACAAACAACGCCAGCACCAGAAAGCAATCGTAAATATATTATTGCTGTGACTGCTTGTCCTACAGGAATTGCTCATACTTACATGGCCGAAGATGCGCTGAAGAAAAAAGCAAAAGAAATGGGCGTAGACATTAAAGTAGAAACAAACGGTTCAGAAGGAATTAAAAATCGTTTAACTGCTGAAGATATTGCTCGTGCTGATGGCGTGATTGTCGCAGCCGATAAAAAAGTAGAAATGAATCGTTTTGACGGTAAAAAATTAGTCAACCGTCCCGTTAGTGATGGAATTCGTAAAACCGAAGAACTAATTAACTTAGCCATTAGTGGTGAAGCTCCTACTTTCCATGGCAGTGACTCGGCTGCAAGCGACCAAGAGGATTCAGCGGAAGGTTCAATCGGTTCTCGTATCTATAAAGATTTAATGAATGGTGTTTCTCATATGTTACCTTTCGTTATTGGTGGCGGAATTGCCATTGCTCTTTCCTTTATGATTGATCAATTTATCGGGGTTCCTCAAGATCAATTAGCCAATTTAGGGAATTACAATGACGTAGCTAGCTGGTTTAACCAAATTGGTGGCGCAGCATTTGGCTTTATGTTACCTGTCTTAGCTGGTTTTATTGCTTCTAGTATTGGGGATCGTCCAGGCTTAGTTGCTGGTTTCGCGGCTGGTGCATTAGCAAATGCTGGAGGAGCTGGGTTCCTTGGGGCCCTAATCGGTGGTTTCTTAGCTGGTTATGTAGTGGTTCTTTTACGTAAAGTCTTCAAAGGCTTGCCAAAATCATTAGATGGAATTAAAACCATTTTATTCTATCCAGTTTTTGGTTTGATTATTACGGGCTTATTAATGTTAGTCATTAACATCCCAATGAAAGCAATTAACGATGCGTTAAATCATTTCCTACTTGGCTTAGATGGCACAAATGCTGCTTTACTTGGTGCCTTATTAGCTGGTATGATGGCCATCGACTTAGGTGGACCAGTTAACAAAGCTGCTTATGTTTTCGGTACAGCTACGCTAGCAAGTACTGTTGCAGAAGGTGGCAGCGTGGTCATGGCTTCTGTAATGGCTGGCGGAATGGTTCCTCCATTAGCAATTTTCGTAGCAACTCGTTTATTTAAAAATAAATTTACAAAAGATCAACAAGATGCCGGCTTAACCAATATTGTAATGGGACTTTCTTTTGTCACTGAAGGGGCAATTCCTTTTGCAGCAGCTGACCCATTACGTGTGATTCCAAGTTTCGTGGTAGGTTCTGCCTTTACTGGTGCGTTGGTTGGTGCGTTTGGTATCAAATTATTGGCACCACATGGAGGAATCTTCGTCGTCTTCCTATTAAGTAATCCATTACTATATCTATTGTTCATCTTAATTGGGGCGATTATTTCAGGAATTGTCTACGGACTTTTGAAAAAACCTGTCGAAGTACCTGCTTAAAAAAACAGCAAAAAAGCGATTCAACCATGGTTGAATCGCTTTTTTATTATTTTCTCTTTATCGCATAATTTTCTAAATACTCAGGATTTCCTTTGCTTCTGATATACGTGTACACGCCCATCACAAAGGCCCCAAGGGTATTGGTAAATAAATCCCCCATCGTATCCATCAAAGCAGCACGCCCAATAAATGGTTGGCCGTTGGACATATTATAGCGTTGTAAGTTCATGTTCCCTAATGAATCGCAGATAAATTCCCAGAATTCCCAGAAGACGCCACAAAGCCCTGCAAATGCAAACCCAAATAATAAAAATAACCACGGGGAAACATCGGCGTACTTCGTTTTCTTCAATAGGAAAGCAGCAATACCATAACCCACAGCAGTTAACAGCATCGGACTAACAAAGTGTAAAATTTTATCCCAGAACGAAATGATTGAAATCATATGCAACGAGGTTCCTAGGAATACTGAAATAAATAAGAAAAACCAGTAAAAATAAACGATAGTCGGTGGCATAATAATTTTTAAAAATTTATTGACAAGATCCGGTAAAAAGATCAGCCCAATTCCAAGTAAACATTCGATAACAAACGTCACACCTTGTTTTGTTGAATACTTAGCCGTAAAAAATTCCCAGAGATTGTACGTCAAGCATAAGATGCCAAACACCACTAATCCATATTTAATTTTCGAATAATTTTTATCCATTTTGACACACCCTTTCAAAAGTTATTTTATATGAAAAAAACTGTAGATGAAAGACACCTTCCATCTACAGTTTTAGAAAACTCTATCGAATGAAGAGCTTATTAAAAATGTTTATTTTTCAACAGCTGTTTCAGTAATTGTTTCAACAGCACGTTTCATACGAATATCGTGTTCTAACATGTCGTTGTTTAATACTTTACGTACTTGCGCTTCAGGCATGTTGTATTGTTCTGCTAAATCTTTCACTTCAGCATCGATGTCTTCTTGTGTTACTTCGATGTTTTCAGCTTTGGCAACTGCTTCAATCACTAAGTTTGTTTTTGTGCGTGTTTCTGCTTCGCCTTCAAATTGTTTGTGTAAATCTTCTTCTGTAGAACCAGTTAATTGGTAGTACATTTCAGGAGAAATTCCTTGGCGTTGCATGTTGTTTAAGAATTCATCCATTGAACGGTGAACTTCGTCGTGAACCATTACGTGTGGTAATTCAACGATTTCAGCATTTTCAACAGCTAAACGAATTGCTTCTTCGTCTTTTGCTTCTTCAGCTGCTGCTTCTTTTGCTTCTGTCAATTCTTTACGGAATTTTTCTTTTAATTCGTCTAATGATTCTACTGAATCGTCAACGTCTTTTGCAAATTCATCATCCAATTCTGGTAATTCTTTTGCTTTTACTTCATGAACAGTTACTTTGAAAACTGCTTCTTTACCAGCTAAATCTTCTGCTTGGTAATCTTCAGGGAAAGTAACGTTTACTTCTACTTCTTCGCCAGCTTTTTTGCCAACTAATTGGTCTTCAAAGCCTGGAATAAATGAATTAGAACCTAATTCTAATGAGTAATTTTCGCCTTTGCCGCCTTCAAATGCTTCGTCGCCTAAGAAGCCTTCAAAGTCGATAACTACAGTGTCGCCATTTTCAGCAGCGGCATCTTCTTTGATTACTAATTCAGCTTGAGATTCTTGTTCGCGTTTCAAACGTGCTTCCACGTCTTCATCTGTTACTTCACGGTCTTGTTTAGACACTGTTAAGTTTTTGTATTCGCCTAATTTTACTTCAGGTTTTACAGTTACTTCAGCAGTGATAACCCAGTCTTCCCCTTTATTCATGCTTTCAACATCAATTTTTGGTTGTGCTACTGGTTCAATTCCTGCTTCTAAAACAGCCGCTTCATATGCTTCTGGTAAAACAGCGTTTAACGCATCTTCGTATAACGCTTCTTCTCCATACATACGGTTAAAAACAGTACGTGATACTTTTCCTTTACGGAAACCAGGTACGTTTAAGTTTTTTTTCACTTTATTGAACGCTTGCGTTAATCCTTTTTCGATTACTGCTTGTTCGATTGAAAAAGTTAATACACCATCATTAGTGCCTTTTTTTTCCCATTTCGCAGACATTTGTTTCCCTCCGAATAACATTTAATTTTATACATCAAACTTTATTTATGCATACCTTTAAATAGTACACTATCCCTAGGAAAATGTAAATATTTTAAGTGCTAAGAAGTGAAAGAAAGACTCGATTTTTAGCAAACTATCAGTTTTTTAATTTTTTTGGATTAAAAAAGCATAGAATTTCGAGAAATTTCCTTCTTAAAACACTAAAAGATTGTGAACAAAATATCTTGTTCACAATCGGATGTAATCGCTTTACTTTATGAATGGCCCATTATAGAATGTATGTACTCAATATTTACTCATTATATATTTTCGTCATTATACATATAATATAAAAAAGGAGAGGATGGTTTTGAATAAGTTCGTCTGGGGAATCTTTTCTTGCATCATATCATGGCTTTTTTTATCGCTGACTCAACCTTTGATAGCTCATTCTGAAACACTGAACCCTACAACTCACGCCTCTACTTTTAGTGAAACATTTACTTCAGTTTCAACAGAACAACAAACAACTCAAGCAACCGATATCGTGGAACAAAAAACCGAGCAAACCCATGCTTCCTCTGAAAACGATGAACCTATGGCACCTACGCCAGCTAGTGTTTCTGTTGGTAATAGCACCTTAAAAAGCACCTTAAGCACGGGAACGTATAACCAAGATATTATCACACTTTCGTATGAATACAGTGTGACACTTATCGGCTTAGCAATTAATGATCGACCGATTATTGCTATTCAACTTCCTACAGAAATTTCAAGCCAGTTAGATAACGACACTCTAAAGCAACAAGATTTTCTGACTCTTTTAACAGGGACTGTCAGTTATCCAGGAACAGCCACTCAAGATATTCACAGTTCAACTAACGGCGTCAGCCTCTCTTATAGTAGCACTTATCATTCTGTTTATCTGACTTTTCCAAGTAGCACCTTGGTGTTACTTCCCGGAACCAAATGGTCTGCCGCCATTTCGTTTGATGTGGGCGCACTTTATAAACGAGGAATTTCAATCCCTCCTGCTCTTAACGGCAAAGACTATCCGATTCGAGGAACCTTTACAGATGTCGGCACTGGATTAGGCGCAATTAATATTATTATTGGGAATAATACAAAAACAGGCGTAATTAGCAAAGCTCAACTTAGTTTAGGTAATTATCCCGTTCCTCAAGTCACACCAGCCAAACTAACTCAACCAAATCATCTGGACACTACTGTAACAGGGACCATTCAACAAGTACAAGACCCAAACTATAACTACTCTGTTCAATTAACCTTGAACCGCCATGATGGCACCACTACCCCCATTGTGGTGAAAGGGATTTCTGTCGATGCAGCCGGAAATTTCTCGACATCGTTAGCTTCACCATTAGAATATGGCGACACGCTCTCTACAATTGTCTTTGCTCGTTCCAAAACGTCAACCGACTATATTCAAAGCAGCCCCTCAGCTGACCAAAGTGTCAATTGGTCAATCCAACCAGTCACAAACGTAGTCGCCAATGCCGGCTCAACTCAACTTTCAGGTAAAGCTTCTCAAGCATCTAACGGAACCTATCAAGTTAAAGTACAAATAAATGGTGGTTCTATTTCCACAACGTCCTTAGATTCCAATGGCCATTTTCAATTTGCTAATTTACCCACTTTCCAAGGGGGAGAAACGGTCAGCTTGTGGGTCCAAGGGCTCAGCAATCGCACTGGCCTCCCTTTGTTAACCAGTTCTACTGTTTCTCAAACAGTTGCTTATCCTGTGCCTCAACTAACGGTCACGCAAATCATTGAGCGGAAAAATGCACAAGGGCTCTGGGAAGCTGCAAACTCTGTCGTAAGTGGTCAAATCATTCGTTTCACGTTAATCACACGTTTAACCAATCAACCAGCAACGTGGATGAATCAGCAATTACGAGCAATGGTGCCTAAAGGACTGGCTCAACTTTCAGCTGCTACATTAACAAAACAATCAGCAGCAGGTTTAAGTACGCCAATAGCTGGGCTTCAACTTTTAACTGATAGTTCCACTGGTTTGCCGTATTGGAGTTATCACAATTCGCTGCCAGCAGATAATTTTACGGAAGCCAATACACAATTCACCTTACAATATACAGCAACGGTTACAGAAGAATGGATAAACCAATTTCTTTTATTTTCTAGCACGGTTACTGGCAATGATGGTGGCGGAACGCCAATTACGCCAATCACTAAGGAACAGTCTTTACCTATCAAAAACGGTACCCTCCGTTTTGTGCAGATGCCAACTACAGTTTCCTTTAAAAATTTACCTTTTCCCAGCAAACGAACCCTCTACTCACCATCGACCATTAGCGCTCCTTTCCTCATTGCCGATGGTCGTGTTGCAAAAACACCATGGCATTTGTTGGTAAGAGAGAGTCAGCCCATGCATTCAACTTCTACAAATAAAACGATCCAGCAAGCTTTCATTTATCGAAAAAATGGTAGTGATTTTCCTATCTCCTCTTTAGCAACCGAAGTTTATCAATACACCGCAACGGACGATAACAATGTAGAAATTCCTTGGAACCAACAAAATGGACTTTTTTTAAGCGTTGCTCCTGACCTTAATTTAACGGTCAAAGAATCTTACACTGCCGAATTACAATGGATTCTTTCTGATACACCCCTCTAATTAGGATTTAGCTTTTTTAAAAGTTAAAAATAAACAAGAAAGAAGGAATAAAAAATGAAAAAGATCGTGCGCATTTCAAGCATTTTGTTCGTTGCTACGCCTCTTATGCTTTTAAATAGTCCAAAAGTTGAAGCAGCTCAAGTCGCTTCTATTCAATCCAACGCTGATATTACGTTTGCTCTTGATAATACTGTCACGCCACCTGTCAACCCGACGAACCCTTCTCAGCCTGTGACACCTAATCCTGCTGATCCTCATCAACCTGGTACAGCCGGACCCCTTAGTATTGACTATGTTTCAAATATCCATTTTGGATCAAAACAAATTCAAGCCGGTACAGCAATCTATTCGGCACAACTAGACCAAGTGCAAAATAGTACTGGCGATTTAATTAGCGTGCCAAACTATGTTCAAGTAACTGACAAACGTGGTCTAAATCTTGGCTGGAAATTATCAGTTAAACAGAGTGCGCAATTTGCTACAAGTGATTCAACACCCGCTGTTTTGGATAATGCATCCTTGACCTTTTTAGCAGCAACACCCAATTCAACACAGTTACTTTCTTTGGCGCCATTAACGGTCCCAGTAACCTTGGATCCAACTGGTGCCGCCACTTCTCCTGTGGCGACTGCCGCTCTTTCAACAGGAATGGGCACTTGGACATTAGCTTTTGGTAGCGGAGCGACCGCTGCTCAAGGCATTCAATTAACTGTTCCTGCGACAACGAAAAAAGTTGCAGCTAAACAATATAAAACAACGCTTACTTGGATTTTGGATGATACACCACTTTAAAAGAAAACAAACAAGGTATTGCATGAAGTTGTTTCATGCAATACCTTCTTATAAAAAATTGTCAAAAAGGAGTGCACACTATGAATCAGCAGCTTTTTAAATGGCTCCATGCTATTAGCGTCATCATTTTTTTATTTTTTATTGGCTCTTATTCTGTAGAAGCAAGCGAAATGACTTTTTCTGTAAAAGCCATTTTACCCGACAATCAACGAACCAAAGAAACAAGTTATTTTGATTTACGTGTCGCTCCAAACCAAACACAAAAGCTACAAATCGAACTAACGAATCAAACAGCCAACGACATTACCGTGCTAGCTTCAGCCAATGCAGCGATTACTAATGATAATGGCTTGGCAGATTATTCTCATGCTGAAACAAAAAAAGACCCATCTGCACCTTTTACTTTTAATGAGATTGCGCAATTACCAAAAGAAATCCACCTACCTAAACACTCAACCAAGACTGTTGAATGTCAGCTTACTTTACCGGAAAAACCATTTAATGGGTACGTTTTAGGAGGACTCTACTTTGAACAAAAGTCAGATGAACAACCTGCTCACTCAGAAAACGGCGTGGCCATCAATAATCGTTTTTCTTATGTAGTCGGCGTCTTACTTAGTGAAACAGATGAACCTGTTCAGCCAGAATTATCTTTAAATGAAGTAAAAACCGATCAAGCTAACGGTCGTAACCGCGTATTAATGAATCTCCAAAACAAACAAGCGGCTATGATTAAAAAATTACAAGTCGATGCCTCTTTATATTATGAAAAAGAAGCTAAACCTCGCTACGAAAATCACCAAGAGTCGTTAACAATGGCCCCTAATACAAATTTTAATTATCGGATTGACTTAAAGGAACAACCTTTTGTTCCTGGAAATTATACTGTAAAAATCAAAGCAAACGATGGCTATCAAGACTATTCGTGGGAAAAACACTTAGTCATCCAAGAAAAAGAAGCTAAAAAATACAATGCTACCGCCGTCAACCTCCCACCTGAAAAACACACCAATTTCCCTTGGAAACTGGTGAGTAGCATCACGCTGGTTTTTCTATTCATTTTGGGAAGCACGATTTATTATTTCAAGAAAAAAATACGTGAAGCGCAACAATAAAAAAGCACATCGACAATTGTCGATGTGCTATCATAATCACTTAATTATTTTGTATATTCTTCAACTAATGCAACGACTTCTTCCATCGTGTCGCATTCTTTTAATGCGCGGTCAGCAAGTTCAGCCATTTTAGTTGTGTCTAGACGTTTCATCAAGCTACGTGTTTTAAGGATAGATGTAGCACTCATTGAGAACTCATCTAAGCCCATACCCAATAGTAATGGAACAGCTGTTTGATCGCCCGCCATTTCACCACACATACCAGCCCATTTACCTTCAGCGTGTGCTGCATCAATTACATTTTTAATTAAACGTAAGATTGATGGGTTGTATGGTTGGTATAAGTAAGAAACGCGTTCGTTCATACGGTCTGCCGCCATTGTGTATTGGATTAAGTCGTTGGTTCCAACACTAAAGAAGTCTACTTCTTTGGCAAATTTATCAGCTAATACGGCAGCTGCTGGAATTTCAATCATAATACCTACTTGGATATCGTTTGAAACTTCAACACCTTCGTTGACTAATTTTTGTTTTTCGTCTTCAAAGATTGCTTTCGCTGCTCTAAATTCTTTCAAAGTAGCAACCATTGGGAACATGATACGTAAGTTACCATGAACAGACGCACGTAATAATGCACGCATTTGTGTACGGAACATGCCGTCACCTAGTTCTGATAAGCTAATACGTAATGCACGGTAACCTAAGAATGGGTTCATTTCGTGTGGTAATGTTAGGTAAGGAAGCTCTTTGTCCCCACCAATATCCATTGTACGAACCACAACTGGTTTTCCTTCCATTCCTTCAAGAACTGCTTTATACGCTTGGTATTGGTCCTCTTCAGTTGGAAAGTCAGATGAATCCATGTATAAGAATTCTGTACGATATAAACCAACAGCTTCGCCGCCGTTTTTGTGTACGCCTTCTAAATCTTTTGGTGTACCAATGTTTGCAGCTAACTCAACATGTTTGCCGTCAGCTGTCACTGTTTCTGCATTTTTTAGTTTATCCCATTCTGCTTTTTGATCTGCATAAGCTTTTGCTTCTGCTTCAAATTCAGATTTTTCAGCATCTGTTGGGTCAATAATAACATCCCCAATGATTCCGTTCACTGCTAAAATATCGCCTGCTTTTACTTTGTCAGTAATTTCTTTTGTACCAACGATTGCAGGGATTTCTAACGAACGAGCCATGATTGCTGAGTGAGAAGTACGTCCGCCGATGTCTGTAACAAAGGCTTTAACATACGTACGGTCTAATTGTGCAGTATCACTAGGTGTTAAGTCATGGGCAACCACGATTACTTCTTCGTTAATCATTGAAGGATTTGGAAGAGTCACACCTAATAAATGTGCTAAGATACGTTTGGCAACGTCACGAATATCTGCTGCACGCTCTTGCATGTAAGCATTGTCGTCCATTGCTTCAAACATACCAATATACATATCCGTAACTTCTTTCAAGGCAGCTTCTGCATTGACTTTGTTGTCTTGGATATTTTGTTTGATTTGACCAACCATTTCTGGGTCAGATAAAACCATTAAATGAGCATCGAAAACTTGCGCTTCTGCTTCACCAAGGCTTTGAGCTGCTTTGTCGCGAATTGCTTGCAACTCTTCAGTAGATTTTGCTAAAGCATCGTCTAAGCGAGTTGCTTCTGCATCAGTATCTTCTACGGAAGTTTTGTTGAAAGACAAGTCAGGTTGAACTAGCAGGTAAGCTTTAGCAACAGCAACGCCATCACTTGCGGCAATCCCTTTTAGCATCTCAGACATTATTCAGCCAATCCTTCTTTTTGTAATGTTTCAACGATTGCTGCCATTCCTTCAGCTTCGTCAGCACCATCAACAGTGATTGTTACGTCAGAACCTTGACCAACGCCTAAAGACATAACGCCCATGATTGATTTTAAGTTAACAGATTTACCTTTGTATTCTAAGTTAATATCTGAGTTAAATTTGCTTGCAGTTTGTACTAATAAAGTAGCTGGACGTGCGTGAATTCCTGTTTCTGCTACAATGTGAAATTCTTTCTTTTCCATATAAATCGGTCTCCTTCGTAAATAAAAAATTTTTATGTTAGGGTTTTCCTTTCTTGATACGCTAAAATCAAACGTCTACTCGAAAAAAGACCCTTTCAGTTTCTAAGATTACCATTTTTTTCTATCTTACACAACACTTTTTGCTTAAATTTCGTGATGTTTTGCACTGACTATTCTTCCTCTTTTTGGTAACGATAAATGATTCGTCCATTTAACCCCGCTTCTCCAACAATTTCCGCGCGGTCAGGCAAAGAAATCCAAGCATCACGAAATTGGAAAAATTCATTTTGCTCCACGATTAATTCAGAGATTTCTCCAGCTTTTAATGAAGCAATTTTTTCTACAAAAGGATTTTCAGCCATTGATTTCACCACTCTTTCTCTTAAATATCAACTCTTATAGTTTACTTGAAAATGGCGCAATTGTCTGTAAAAAAATCGAATCTTTGCCTTTTTTTAAACAAGGTCTTTTACTTGATTCTCTTACAAAAAATGCTATAATAACCTCAAAGGTCAAAAATGGTCAAGTGGTTTTATAGACAGAATTTATTCTTGCTATCTAGTACTTGGCTGGTTTGAGGAAAAATGGTCTGTTTACTAGAAATAATAGAGCAAACAGCTATTTTTCTGGCCTCAGTTATTTTGAAAGGATGTGTTTCATTCAATGATTTGTCAAAATTGTCAACAAAATGAAGCAACAATTCATTTATATGCAAATGTGAATGGTCAAAGAAAACAACTGGACTATTGCCAAAGCTGCTATCAAAAATTAAAAAATCAAGCAAATAATTCCCCTCAAAATATGGGACAAGACCCTTTTGGCTTTGGGAGTTTAGACGATTTATATCGTTCTCTTTCTCGCCAAATGCAACAAGGTAATCCTTATGAACAACAAACACCACCCACTCAATTTGGTGATGGTGGTAATGGAGGTCAACCCCCTCGCGGAGGCGCTGGCGCTGGTCAAGGTTTACTAGGCGAGTATGGGATTAACATCACCGAAGCGGCACGCCAAGGAGATATCGATCCTGTGGTAGGACGTGACCAAGAAATTAAACGTGTCATTGAAATCTTAAATCGCCGTACAAAAAACAACCCCGTTTTAATCGGTGAACCAGGTGTTGGTAAAACAGCCGTTGTCGAAGGTTTAGCCCAAAAAATTGTCGATGGCGATGTGCCCCAAAAATTATTGGACAAAGAAGTCATTCGTTTAGATGTGGTTTCACTTGTTCAAGGAACTGGTATTCGCGGACAATTTGAAGAACGGATGCAAAAATTGATTGAAGAAATCACTGAAGCTGAAAATGTCATTTTATTTATTGATGAAGTCCATGAAATTGTGGGTGCTGGTGCTGCTGGTGATGGCAATATGGATGCTGGCAATATTTTAAAACCAGCCTTAGCACGTGGTGAATTACAATTAGTCGGTGCCACAACTTTAAATGAGTACCGTATTATTGAAAAAGATGCTGCCTTAGAACGTCGGATGCAACCAGTCCAAGTAGATGAGCCAACCGTTGCCGAAACCATAACGATTTTACATGGTTTGCAAAAACGTTATGAAGATTACCATCATGTTAAATATACAGATGAAGCGATTAACGCAGCAGCAAACTTATCCAATCGTTACATTCAAGATCGCTTTTTACCAGATAAAGCGATTGACTTGTTAGATGAATCTGGTTCAAAAATGAATCTAACTATCCAACTCGTCGATCCAAAAACAATTGATAAAAAATTAGCAGAAGCGGAACAACAAAAACAACAAGCTTCCGCAGAAGAAGATTTTGAAAAAGCGGCTTATTATCGTGATCAAATCAATAAATTACAAGCAATGAAAGAAAAACAAATCAGCGATGAAGAAACACCCGTCATCACTGAAAAAGATATTGAAGCCATTGTGGAACAAAAAACTGGCATTCCTGTCGGTGACTTAAAAGAAAAAGAACAAACCCAATTGAAAAATTTAGCTGTTGACTTAAAAGCTCATGTTGTCGGACAAGATGATGCCGTCGATAAAGTAGCTAAAGCGATTCGTCGCAATCGTGTAGGCCTAGGCAAACAAAACCGCCCAATTGGTTCCTTCTTATTTGTAGGGCCAACAGGCGTTGGTAAAACAGAATTAGCAAAACAATTAGCCTTTGAGCTATTCGGTTCAGAAGATTCGATGGTTCGTTTTGATATGAGTGAGTACATGGAAAAACACAGTGTTTCTAAACTGATTGGTTCTCCTCCAGGCTATGTTGGGTATGACGAAGCTGGACAACTCACAGAAAAAGTCCGTCGTAATCCTTATAGTTTAATTTTATTGGATGAAATTGAAAAAGCGCATCCTGATGTTTTACACATGTTTTTACAAATTCTCGACGATGGTCGTTTAACAGATGCACAAGGTCGTACGGTCAGCTTTAAAGACACCATCATTATCATGACAAGTAATGCTGGAACAGGAGCTGTGGAAGCCAACGTTGGCTTCGGTGCTGCCCGTGAAGGTGTGACTAAATCCGTTTTAGGTCAATTGAACAACTTCTTCACCCCCGAATTCCTTAACCGTTTCGATGGTATTATCGAATTCAAAGCATTAAGCAAAGAAAACCTGATGAACATTGTCAGCTTGATGTTAGAAGAAGTAAATGGCTTATTAGCTAAACAAAAATTACACATTGAGGTTCCAACAGAAGTCAAAGAGAAACTCGTTGATTTAGGTTATGATCCTGCAATGGGCGCTCGTCCTTTACGTCGAACAATTCAAGAACAAATTGAAGACGGCATTGCTGAATACTATCTAGATCATCCTGAAAATCATCAATTAGTCGCAGCGTTAGATAACGAAGGTAAAATTATCGTAACTGGCGCACAAGAAGTGACTAAAACAGAAACTTCAACATCTGACCAAGCAGAATAATCAAAAATCCACACGCATTAATAACAATGCGTGCGGATTTTTTTATGCTTTTCACTTTTTATTTTCATCAAAAAAAACTATAATAGAAGAAAGATATTCGTATACTTGTTCCTCATAGAAAAAATTCAATCTGGAACTCCTGTACATAATTGGAAACGCTCTTTTGCAGCACACAACTATAATGAGGTGATAAAATGAAATTAGTGAATGTGACCAATAGCTACAAACAATTAGTAAATAAACAATTGGAAAACACGGATGCTTACTTTGTAAAAGTCTACTCAGCAGGAAACACGACCGCTGTCTATTCAGAAGCAGCTCACCATGTGGAAGTTCTGATTATGAATAAAAATCGTCGCATTCGTCCGACAGAAGTAAAAGAAATTTTAGCAAAACTGTTAAAACGATTACCTAAAGAGGCTTATGACCCAGATGAAATTTCTATCATTGAGTTAAACCATGTGACCGAAGTGTCTGTTCCATTAAAAGTTTCCCTCATGGAAAACTAGAAAAACTGCCGAAGTTTCCCCACTTCGGCAGTTTTTTAATTTATTGTGACGTTATTTTTTTTACAAGCCTTTGATAATTTTCCGACCAGGCTTCCTCATTTGTCGGACTGACTAATTTGTTTTCCTCGATTGCTTTTTTTCTTAAGTCATCCACTTCTTTTTTGAAATTTTCCCCCGATTTTTGAGCATAATCTTTAGAAAAATATTTTGATTGGCGAGAATAAGCCTTCAGTTTCGCATCTTTAATCTCTTCTTCTGTATCTGCAAAATATTCATCATAACGAAGATCGGTTATTTTCCCTGAATCTTTTAACGTAATAACCGTTAAACGTCCAGAAAGCCCCTCCCCAAAATCTTCTGTTAGACTTGTATAATGTTCTTTTGAAGGTTCTTTGATTTCCTTGGCTAAAGCCCTAGCAGCAGGAAGATAACCATTATTAGCGCTATTGGATTGACCTTTGGCTGTCTGGAATGCGCCATCTAGACGATTTTCAGCAACCATTTGATTTTCTAGAAAAGTCATCGTATTAACAACGGTCACTAACGATTGATCAGTTCGGGCGTTGTTCGCTTGAAAATTTGCATAGCCGGATAAACGTTTTGTCACTCCTGCCCATTCTTCAGAATAATAGTTTTTAGGTCCACGTTCATCAAATTCTACTAACTGAATTTGTTGATCCTTAACAACGACATCAATTAAAGCCGTATAGCCGCCATCAAACACGACTTCATGATGATAATAATCCCCTTGAACTTCCCCGATTTCTGGACGACCTGACCAATACATCTTCTGAGCTTTTTCTTCTGGACTAATTCCTGATTGTCCATTATTAGCTTCTACTGTAGCGCCAGAAACAGCATCAACTTCAAAGGTATGTCCATTACGCTCATAACTCACTTTGGCAGCACTCTCCTTCGGTTGATCATTCGTGTTTGTCTGCTCCTCCTGCTTTACAGAAGTGGCATTAGTGGCTGCCGAGGCACCACTCGTTACTTGGACTGCTTCTGCTTCAGTACTTTCTTTCATTTTTTCAGTTCGTTGATCTGGTTGGCACCCCATTAAAATAATCATTGAACAAAATAACCCGACAACTATCTTTTTAGTTTTCATTTTTCCTCCTTTTAAAACTCATTGAATTACCATTTAATTTTAATATAAGTAGAATGAAAAGTATAGCTAAGAAATCGTTTTTTCTTCATACGGCGATAAACTTAACTGTCCAGATAAATACTCACCTAAATAGATTTCCTGTAATCTTTGGAATCCTTGTTCTTGGATTTGCGTTAATAGCCAGTGCTCATCTTTTTTGATTAACTCTAGGACATCCATGTTGGCTTGACCGTCCACAATAATCGGATAACGAATACTTTCATCGCCATATTCGACGATTGTTAATTGACCATTTTGTTCTAAAACCGCCCGTTTAACAAGCTGGACTTCATAAATGCCATTTGCTCGTAATTTAAACATTAGATCATTTGCAGAAATACCATTTTTCAAACATTCCTTCACCACAACCTGTCCATCCTTGATTAAAGTAATGGGTTTACCATCCACAATTTGCTTCACATAGCGATTGTGTTCTTTTGCAAATTTTAAAATTAAGACTAATAATGTCCACAAAATTAACACTAATACAAATTGGAGCACCGTAATTGAATCATTATAAATAACACCACCAATAATGCCCCCCAATACATAGTTTTGCACTTGGTCCATAGCCGATGTGGGCGCCAAATTGCCTTTTCCCATCAAATTAATTTGGACAATTAAACAAATAATACCTAAAGCAAATTTAATAATAATTGGACTATAAAACTGCATTAATTTTCCCTCACTTTACTTTATGATTTCAATCGTTGGTGTTAATAAATACGTTTCTTGTAATGTATAAGACTGCTGATCCGTACTTAAACTCATTTTATAAAAGACTTCGTCAATTTTAACTATGGTTCCGTCAGCCAATTGTGTACCATTGACATAAACTTTTTCTGGAGAAACCTTTTTTTCCTGTGCCACTTGTTCGACAAAATGTACCATTTGTGAAGATTGTGAATGCTGATTTTGGTTCAGTTGATAATTGGAATATTGAACCCCTAAAACAAATAATAATGATAAAAAAATAATAATACTTAATTCACGATATTTCGTTTGAATTTGATGTCGCACATAAAAACTAAACACAATGACTAGCCCGATTAACAAAGCAAAAATAAAAAAATACTTTAAGTAATCATTTAAATTAGATTGGCTTTTTAAATACTCGATGCCATAAAAATTCATGTTCTTGTCCACTCCTTGATAGGTTCGTTATAGTAAGTATTCTATCTCAAAAAAAACAATCACGCCTACTTTAATACCTTATAACAAGAAAAAGCCCAGCGCAATCATCTTGAGAATGACTGCGCCGAGCTTCAATCTTCTAAAGATTCAGCTACTGATTGATTACAAATTAATTTTACATCAAACTTTTCAGTTCAACATCTGGATATTTATCCGCAAACCAGCGTTCCGCAAATTGGTTTTCAAATTGTTAAAGTCCCTTTTTATCAGGCTTCATCATACAATAAATAATCTTAGAAAGCAATCTATTTCTGCTACAAACCAACGCAATGTTCAACCTTTGTTTTTCTCAATACACCTATTACTTCTTAATCAATAATTTTAGTAGGAAAATTGATTAGACAAGTATCACAAAACAAAAGTTGAAAATTATATGTTATTTAATGTGACTTTTCTATTCTATCAATTGTGCCTAATCCAAACTATTTAATGGATAAATCTGCGTTTTTCTTGAGGGAGTAGATTCATGAACAACATTGCTGAAGGATAGTGTTTCTGTATATATTCCAAAACACCTAAGCTTCCCTTATCTTCGGAATTTCGGAGTTCTTCTTTTATTTGAGCCATATCTACATGAATACTTCTACTTAAAAAATCCACTGCATCTGTAAATTCTTTATCTTCATGATAAGTATCATAAAAATCAGAAAGCTGTTTACATGTAACTACTTTGTCTATTGTAAGTTCTATTAAAACTTTCTTTATATTCATCTAATTTTCCTCTATGCATTATTCATGCAATCCATTTAATATTGGAATCAATTTATTATATATCTTCAATAAACAATCCAACTTTCTTATCTAAAGAATTGCCATCATTTACTTTCTCTGATAATTCATTGATAAATTCTCTTTCGTTATCTTCATTATAAAATTTCAATCCAATCAAACGAACTTCTTCATTTTCACCAATTATTTCAATATCTGAACCGTTTATTTCATATAACATCTCTTGTTTCCAAGCATCATTAGATTCTAAATGTTGTCCTTTTGGTTCAATATAGACTTGATAATTAAAAGTTTCATTTTCAAGATACAGAATAAAATCAGGCATAAACCCTCGTGGTCCATTAAATTCTGTTAGTTTCAAACGAATTCCTTTTTCATCGTTACGAATAAGGTATACTTTTTCATATTTATTTTCCAATGTTTGAACAAAAGTTCCTATCAAATCAACTAATTTCTTTTCTGTGCCATTTACAATGGCATGTGTATATACAAACCAATCTTTACCTTTCATTGAATGTGGACGGATACGCTGTGTCACTTGACCTGTCTGAACTTTAGACGAAACTACTTCATAATCCTTCAACACATCTCTAATAGGAACTGGCTTAAATATTTTCAAACCAATCTCTTTTTTATAATTTTTGCGAATTTTCTCTTCACAATACACCAAAAACTTATCAATAATTTCTAATTTTTCAGTAGCTGATAAATCAGCAATGTACTGACCCTTAGGTAAAGACACCTTTATAGAAACGCCATTAAAATACTGTGGACTATTAATCAATTCTTCTTTTGATTCAAGCAAAGGTAAATAATTTTTCAAATTAGAAAAACGGAAAAAAGGATTTCTCTGTAGAGCTTTTCTAAAGAAACGTTTATCTACATGTAAAAACTCTGATTCTCTCTGAATTACCATTTCATCATTAACGTTCCCTTGATAATCTGTTTCAACAGTTGAACCTATATATTCGGTTTCCCATTCTTTGGGAATTGTAAATTTATCTAGCGAACTATAATCTTCAGAAGTCGTTGCTCTACTTTCATTAATAAATAGGTTACCTTGCTTATAAACAGTTGTATTTTTAAAAGAATTTTTTAATTTCGTTTCAAATATTTCTACTGTTTCATCACTAGAACTAATTAGATTAACGGCATTCATTGATTTTTCAAGATTAGCTAAATAGCCTTTTTCATTAATTGTATGATAATGCAATGTTTCTAAGAAACGTAAATCACTATTCACATTATCAAACCTGCGTTGATAACTTTTCTCTCCTTTATATACAAAAGGAAAATATCTTGCTCCTCTACCAATAAGTTGTGCTTCACTATCTGTAGCGGTTCTAGTTACTCCTGCCCCTTCAGAAATTCTGACGATATCATAAAGATTTAGAACATCCCATCCCTCATTAAGCTTTGCGACTGCAAAAATAACTCGAATTGGATTATTGATATCTTCTAAACTATTCAATAGTACTGCATTATCCTCATTTAACATGTTTTTTTCGTTGGCATTTAAAATATTTCTAGCTTCAAAATTCTCCTGAATTTCTCGGATAACACTATCTAAATCTTGTTCTAAAAAATAAGAAAAAACTTTATAGAGTGTAGAATTCGATGATACTGTTGTTTTTCTCTGATTAATATATTTAGTTAAACTTTCAACAGACAAATTCTCTATGATAGCGTTAAATTCTTGTTGTTTTTGTTCAGAAATTTTAATTTTACTTGATTTAAACATGATAATAGGTTTGAAATAAGAAATACCATTTTCCCTAGCAATCAATTTTCTGTATTGACTTAATAAAAGGGCATCTTTCATTTTTTCATCATCATTTTCTGAAGATTGTAGTCTTAATACATTTTTAGAATAACCATCTGTCATAAATTCGCCTAAATCATATTTGTAAAGAATTTTATCACTATATTTTTGGGAAATATTTTTATCATCCATATTGATTGTTGCTGAAAACTCTAAGAGTTTATTATTCGTTCTTAGATATAGCATTTTGTTAATAGTATTTTCCCAAGAAGTTTCTTGCTCTTTTTCTTTCTTTGTGGAAGCATTAAAATGATGGGCTTCATCACCTAATATGACAATATCTTCCTCTTCTAAACTCTCTAAAGAAATACCATTTTCTTTGGGTTTATTTAATTCTCCATGAATCTTTTGAATAGTAGTCAACTTTAGATAAATTGTGTTTTTATCTTTAACAACAGGAAAATTGTCCACTGCTTGAATCATAATTTGTTCGCCATCAATAAAAATGCCATTAGAATTAAACAAATACTTATTTGATTGTGTGTTTAACATATTTTCTTGCGTTTTCTTTATAATCGCATCAGTATTTACAAGGAAAATAAAGTTCTGATAATTGAATTCTTTATATAAATACAACATCAAACTCGCCATCACCATCGTTTTCCCAGAACCAGTAGCCATATTAAAAAGTAAATGTTTTCTTTGAAAACCTGCATCACTAATGCCTGCAAGCAAGCTATTGTCTTGCATAAACTGAAATCTTCTAAAGGCTTCTTCTTGATAAGGACGAAGTTCATCTCTTAGATTAGTTTTAACATATTCTGGAACTTCATGGGTATTCATTGCATAAGTGATGGTTCTCATTTCTCTATCTAACCATTCATATAAGCGTTCTTTTGCCATAACTATTTCTCCTCATTGTTATAAAAGCTATGATTAAAGGCTTTGTCATCATCAGAAATGATAACATTTTTATCTTCAATCTCTGAATAAGGTACATATAATTGATTCTTATCTAATGCTTTTTTGAAAATTTCTTTTTGTTCGTTAAAAGTTAGGTCATTGAAAGTAACAGAACCTTCTTTTTCATCATGTTCTTTTAATAATTCATTAACTAGTTTTTCTTTATCTAATTGGAAATTTAAATCAGCATTGTTATCTAATTCATCCCATAAATTAGATAGTTCTTCTTTAGTTGATGCTTGGTCAATTTTGTTCATATATAATTGATTTAATTCCATCAATTCAGCATAAATAAATGAATCTCCACCTTGCCAATTTACATCTTTAGAAATTCCGCCTTGTTCGCCTTCAATTACTTTTTGAAGCCTTGGAACAGAAACTGTATTGATATAATCCATTTGTTCAATACCAATAAATCTTCTATTCATTTTCATAGCAACAGCAGCTGTTGTTCCAGACCCCATATGAAAATCTAACACTAAATCATTAACATCTGACCCTATTTCGATGATATCCTTAATCAAATTCTCAGGTTTAGGAAAACTGAATACCTTACCATCAAACAATTTTTGTAACTCTTCAGTCCCTCGTCTGTTAGAATATTTTGCATCTTGCCACACTGTTCTTGGAATTTGTTTCTTTGGACGCATCTTTTGTGCAATCCGATAAGTACCATCAGTTTTCAGCTGTCCTACTAACTCTGTATTCCCAAATTCTCTAACCTTATTTTTCCCCCATCTCCATACAAACTGTGTTCCATCAGTTTGAGATACAGGAGGGAAAACTTCAATAATATGAATATCATCTTTATCACAAGAAACACTTCTATAGCCATTATCATCAGCAACAGTTGACAGGTACATTGGATAGTATAAGTTGGGACGATTTTTTTTGTTAAAAGCAGAATTACTGTTAAATAAAGGATGTAAATAATAATTACTAATAGAATCACTTAATTTGAATTTTTCTTCTGTTACACTCAAAGCATTAGTTTTTGTGTTTTCTGAACTTTTTCCATAAACATGAATATAATCATGAGTCTGGGCAAATGCTCCATAATCTCTGCCATTTGGAGTCGATGTATTTATTATAGTTCCTAAATATGAATCCTTAAATATTGAATCCATCAATACTTTGAGTTCAGCAAATTCATTTCTATCAACACTAACAAAAATTACTCCCTCTTCAGATAACAATTCCTTAGCTATCAATAATCTATTCTTCATAAATGTCAACCATGTAGAATGATTGAATCTATCATTATATTTAAAGGAATCATTACCAGTATTATAGGGTGGGTCAATATAAATACATTTCACTTTTCCTGCATATCTTTCCTTCAGAGAATGTAAAGCTAATAAGTTATTTCCCTTGATAATTAAATTATCTTCATCACTGAAAGAATCAACTGTATGTTCTCCGTCAGCATCATATTTTTTTACATTCACAAATGCCTTCGGTGCTAAAAGAGTATCTATTTCATCTCTTGCAATGATTTCATTATAAAAAACTTCTTCTTTTCCAGTATCTTCTTTCGTCATACCACCTTTTAAGACACAGTCTTTATAAGGAAAATCTAGCACGACATCAGTATTATATTGAAGATATTTCCCCTCACTTGATAGTCCAATCGTATTTGAATATTTAGTATAGCTATCTGCCCAATAGTCTTTGTATCGTAAAATATCAATAAATTCTTGCACTTTAAAAATAACGACATCTCCAGCTTTTATCGAATAATTCTCTCTAATTTTCTGATTTTTCAATAATGCTGAAATTAAAAGTGCATCATAATTTTTCAAATCATCAATAACGATTGGTCTTTGTAGCTCTTCACCGTTCCAATACTGCGGGAACTCTTTTAAAATATCTTTAATTTGTTGCATTAATCGAGTATCCATTTTTCAGCTCCTAAATTTATTTTTGTCTATTTCATTATATCAAGCAGCGTACTATAAGTCATGAAAAAATAAAAAAGTCCTATAATTAGGACTTTAGTATAATTAATAATATCCGAAAAAATCTATCTCTCTACTACTTCATCAAGCGTTTTACCTTGATTATTCTTCCATACTTTCCAACCATTATACGACCCTTTCCCTATAATATCCGCCCCAGTAGATGGTGCAGTAAATGTATAATCTTTTAGAAAATAACCATTTTCATCAATAGTCCCAGATAAAATCAATTGATTTAATAAGTTTTGTCTTCTAAATCCCTTATTCGGTTCTAATGATGTTATTTCTGACCCCTTTAAAACAGTCATTCCATCTTTAGAATATATTGCTCTAGCATCTGAACCACGAGCATTTAAATAAAACACTTCTTCTTGGTCTGATAAATTATTACTAGAAACAACGGGAATAAATAATGGATACCCTGAAAATGTTAATAATGTGGAAATTGAATGAAAAACGTCTTCTAAATCAGCTTTTCTTGCTTCTGAAACATATGATTGTGTAGGAATGCTTTGCGTCAATTTGTATCTTTCTGCCTCTAACGCTTTCTGATAACAATAATTTTCCAAGTATTTTATATCTGCTTTATTTAATTGGTTTGCTTCACTGTTTGTTGTAAAAATGATAGCTACTGTCCAATTTGGCTTATTTTTCAAATGTCGGATTAAACGTTCGGATACATCTTCACTTTCTCCTATGTAGACCTCACTTTCTCCATTCGCTTGAAGATACCCTTCCTCTTCAAATAAAAAATACAAGCCATTATAATTTAATTCTTCTCGTAATGATATGGCTTCTTTTATTTCATCACGAGGAATCAGAATAGATTGAACTGTTCTGGTTGGAATATGACTGATTTGAATACTTCTAGTATCACCACTTGGAAAATAAGTTTGAATTGTAAATGGATTATCCTTCATACAGACTCCTTCCAAAAGATAAATATTTTATTGCTATTTTACCATACATCAATGATGATTATAGAATTTATTTTCAAGAAATTAATTGATGTATAAATATCACTATTTTTTTATATTTGAAAATAAAGAAAATAAATTTTAACTATTTAAAGCAACTGAATAGTTTCTCAATTCACGTAAAAACATTTTTATTTATCTAAATTTTTTTATAGACTTTTTTAATCCACTCTTTCTTTAATCGAGTAGTAACACCTTGTGGAACAATATTTTTAGAGTGTTCCTTTAAATCAAAATAAAAAATATCTGTCTTTGTTTCCCAATTCTCAAAATGATTCAAGTGCCAATGCCAATCAATTAAATCAGACCATAAGAAATTTTTATATAGTAACTTGTTAGGTACTTCAAAACAAAATACATTATGTTTATCAAAATCAATATACTTCCAAGGAACGTGTTTCATTTCAAAATAAACCCAAATTAAACACCTATCTAAAGGTAAATTAGTTCTATCAGAATAATGTTTTCCCATCCAACTATAAACATCATCTACCCACTCTAAAGTATCTTTATCCCAATCACATTTTTGTGGCATAATATAGCCTTCTTTATCTACAAAGCACAAAAAATCTTTTGATTGGACTGTATATATCTTCACTAAATATCTCTCCTTATATAGTTTTTTATGATAATTGGATATATTTTATCAAGTATATTCCTTTCATATATGCAAAAATTCACTTTATACTAAAAACAAATTTATTATACATGGAAAATTCAAAACTGAAATACTCCTATTTCTATCTCTAAATTTTAGATAAAAATCACTTAAAAAATGCCCCCTTTAAAACCCAGTAAAATCAAGGGTTTTCTCTTTGTTGACAAAATTAATGGATTATCGTTATATCAATGTTTTAAAGCACTATTTTTCAAAAAACACCTCTCAGACGACACGAAGAAAAATTTGTGGGTAATTCTACGCTTAAAGTTATCTGAAAGGTGTTTTTTGTATCGAAGATTTACCTAAACTATGCTTAAACGTTTATATATCAATTTTTACATATAATTTTTCAAATTCTAAAACTGGTACAAGTAAAATTTTTATCTTGCCGTCAGATTATGATTTAAAATAATATCCACAAAGTCATTTTACTATTTAAAAGTTCAAAAATATTTTATAGATTTCTACAATCGATTCTATGCTGCTTATTTTGCGTTCTAAGACGTTTTAAATTTTTACGTATAATTTTATCGAAAATAATTTTCAACGCTCTTTAGAGATAACACAGGCTATTTAAAGCACATTACGAGTTATTTTATTATTTAGAAACTCCATTGCTTCATTTTATATACTATTATGTATATCCTTGTTAGATAGAGGTTCATATAGATTTTTCAAGTACTTTTATTTAGTAAAACAAAAAGAAATAAACATAGAATTTTGTTATATATAAAAATACATAATCACTAATAGAGAGTAAATTTTAGCTATTTTACTAAACCTAGACAGTGCTTTTAAGTAAGCAAGATGAATCTTGCTGTCACCATAAAATATAAATACTGATATATCAACGTTTTACAGCTATTTACATCACACAATTATCAAGTGTAAATAAGTTTTTGCGTAAAGATATGTGTGAAAACAGATAGTTTACCCCTAGTTTTATTGACTTTTATTAACCTAAACGTTTTGAAGAATAAGTATAATAAAATTTTTTACACAATTTTTAGAAAAAACATTCAAATTTATCAGGAAAAAAGGGGCAAAATTAAGTGTAGCGTTTTATAACAATAGAATAGAATATCTATATATATTATTATAAAACGTTTTAGTCAATAAAGGTTAGATTTTATGGGGACTTTCTTTATGTATCATATTAGTTTTCATGTAATTAATCTATTGACAATAAGTAATTATCTGATAATTACTATTTAAAATATAAAAAAACAGGTACGAATTCCTACCTGTTTCATTAATACCTATTCTCTTCTAAATAATATTACTTTAGGTGAATACTTCTCAACAATACCTAAATCTCTGTATAAATCCTTGGTTAATCGTTCTCTACTAATATCATATTTATTATAAATATCAGCTCTAATCTTCTCGAATCTTTTTTTAGTATCCATCAGTTTCATTCTCCTATTTTTAGCTAATTTGGAAATAAGTTCTGATTCAAAAATGTATCCTTTAGTTTCTAATTCTGTTACAAGAATTTTTACAGCTGCTTTTTCTAACGCAACACTTGATTTAGGTAAATTCTTATTCTGTTTGCTCATGGTTATTAGCCCTTTTTCTTCTAATGGGGTATATGCTTGGGGGAAATCACGCTTTGCTTTTTCTTCCCCAAACAGTCTATAAACCAATTCATAACCTAATCCAGAAATCGTTACTCTATTTTGAACCATTTTTTCAGCTATTGCTTGGGCATTTTGAATATCTATAGTCGGAATATAAACATTACTAGTTCTAATTTGTTCTGAATCCTTTTTTTGTTTATCTATCAAATCATCAAATATACCTTTAGGAATCTTATTAGTTTCAACTTTATGGATTAGTTCTGTAACAGTGACAACATTTAAAATATTCCACATTTTTCCTTCTGAAATATTATATCCTAAATTATCTTTCACTAATTTTGTATAGGACTTTATCGAGAGAAAATTCATATATTTTACTTCCCCTGTTTGTTTATCAACATAAGTATAATCAAATATTAAATCTAATAGAATACTAATTTCTCTTCTATATCTACTTAGATACGTGTTCAGTTCTGGAAAGTTTAAATTTAATGTATTTTTTTCTAATGCTTTCTGAAGTTCCAGAGCATTAAGCCTTGCTTCACCTATTTCACTATTCCAAGATATGTTACTATTGGTAATATTTATTAAAACTTCCACAATTTTTGTATATGAATTAAGTCCTAATAGTTTTCCAACAACTCTAATAATATCCCCTTGAAAAGGTGAAGTTTTACTGAAACATTTATATAAGTAAATATCATACTCCGTATTTAAAAATACACTTGCACTAGGATTTTCTTCTTCATGAAAAATATCCATAAATGGATTTCCTTCTGGTAATTCCAATAATTCTCGCATATCTAAAGATTTAAAATAGTTTCCTGCTACAATACCATCAGGAAAATCTCCTGCAAAATTATTCCCTAGCTTCTCTTTCACAATATCAAATCTACCTAATTTTAATAATTCATAATTCGGTATTGAATCATCAATCATTTCACCACTTATAGCTTTGACCTCTTTAGAAATATCTGTATTTCTTACCTCTGCTAATTTTGTAGTATCTAACCGATTAACCCAATCAATTACTTCATAACCACTATTACTTCCAAAAAATAACCTACTGGTTTGTCCCACACTGCTGTCTGCTTGCGGATATTTTTTAAATAATTCTTGATATATATGTTCTATTTCATAATTTTCAGTTACTAATTTATCTAAATGAAAAACCACTCTAAATTTATCGACTTGTGAATTTCTATCACTAAATGTGCGATAGATAAAGCAGGCATTGTCTAACATAAATGTATCTGCTTCTAAATCTTCAATCGTATAGATATTATTCATATCTTTATTATCAAAATCAAGCATAACTAATTCTTGTCCGATAATTGCTGTTTGTTTAGATAATTTATGTTCTGTTAATTCTGCTAACACTGCTGTTTTTCCATTAATAGCAATTTCTTCAGCAAATTCTTCCATAGAAATATCCACTAATTCTTCTAAAATAGTTGCTGAAATAGCTTTAACTAGAATAGCTTTAGGTTTTTCTTTATTTTCAATACTACTTAAATATAACCGCATAATCCGCCTCCTCTAAATCCAATAATTTTCCATATTTTAACACCAGATACTTTTCCAACAAAATCGTCTTTTCTTCACTCAAACCTCTTTTATTTTTTCTAAAATTATGTAAGTTTTGGGCGTGAATGCCTATTGCTTTAGCAATCATCGTCATTTTTACATAATAACCTTTATCTAATACCATCAACCATTCTTTTATTTTTTCCTGAACTTGCTCTAAATCTTCATGTTTAGCTATTTCTTTTTTCATGCAATACTCCTCCATATAAAATTAAATTATTAATCACGGATGGACCTTACCATCTTTTAAAACCAAAGTAAAGAAAATCTATCGTTTATTTTCAGATAAAAACCAATCTTTTATTCTAATTACTTTAGAAAGAACCAAACTAATTAAAAGCATTGATTTATCAACGTTTTATTTAATTATTCTCAATTCTATATACAAAAAAACACTTCAAATTGAACATGAAGTGGATAATTCCCCACAAAAATTTTTTCACGTTCAATTTAAGGTGTTTTTTGAAAAATAGAGCTTTAAAAGCTTTATATAATAACAATCTATTAATTTTGTCAATAATATAAAAACCCCTATAAAATCAAGGTTTTAAAGGGGTCATTTTTTAAGTGGTTTTTGGCAATATTTTTGAAAAAATTTCTAATAAAAAAGAGACATGATTTTACTCATATCTCTTCTAACAATTCTGTATTCATTTTATCCATATGCTTATTCCACAATTCTACAACTAAATCATCAGAAAATATTACTTGCTCTTGTTCAAGCTCTGATAATTTTTCAAATTCAACATAAAGTTCATTTGACAAATTATTTATCACAATTTTAGGTATCGTCACATTTGCATTGACAAAAGTTCGCTTTATCCTATGTTGAACATATTTTTTCTTGGCTAACTCATTCATTGACTTTCAACACGCCTAAACTTTCATTTGCTTCTTCTCGATAACTTGCTAGATTATCATTAGTTAGCTGTGATATATAAATATATTCTGTTTCTTCTAATATATTCCCTTTTTCATCAATAATGCTATACTTCCCATCTTCAGATTCTGTCATTGCTGATAATCCATTGTCGTTATATTGTTGAATAGTATGGGCAAATGGTTCTTTGATAATTTCACCAGTATTTACGTTTATTAGTCCATACTTGTCCTCTTTTTCTAGTTTATAAGGAGCAATTCCATTGATGTTCGGTTTCTTAATTTCAAAGGCAAACGGTTCTTTAATAATTGTTCCATCAGATGAAATAATCCCTTTTTTTCTTGGTGTAAAATCAATACTAGATGGGGTCGAGACATCAGGTGTTACTTTTTCATTTAAATCTTCAAAAACATAGTTTTCTGCTTCACCAATATCTCCTAAAAATTCGCCGTCACCAATTGGTGTTTCAATGCCATAGTCAACAAATTTAACAATTTCTATATTTGATGGATAATTGTAACTCGTACCAGAATTCAAGTCATAAAACGTCCAAATCGCAGGGTCATCAACTAAACCACTTGTATACTGTCTGATAAATAGACGATTTTTATCGTTTATATTTGTTGCTGTATCTAATTTGACTGTATTGATTGTTTTAGTGGCTATATCTTTTTCACCACTACGGTTATCACCACTGTCTTTCAATTTTGCATCATAAATCTGAACAGAAGTATCATTACCTGTCTTGCTATCATTCATTTGGTCAAGTAGTGTGAAATAGCCATTTTTATTTATATCGCCTGACATACTACCATAAGCCGTATAAAACCCTTTTTCTCTATAATCATTTGCTAAATAATCTACAGTAACTCTTGAAGAAAAACGATAGGGAATTATTCCATATTTCCCAGAAGTTAGTGTATTAAGAGATGTAGGATTATCAACTGTTCGTTCTCCTAACCGAATCCCTTTCAAATCACCATTTTCATCTAAATAAGTAGAATAAATTTCATATTCATCTTCTATTGGAACTTCTTTTCCTAAAATTACATCCATTTCAGTTTTCAATGAATGGGCAAGTTCATCTCTTTTCATATCAGCATTTAAAATAGAATTTTTTTCATTTAATGATGTATCGTAAATTGTCCAATTATACGAACTTTCATCTCCAGTTTGACCGATTACTAGTTCATTTTGAACATAAATCGTATCGTAATCTGTCGCTGTTTTTGATTGAATAATTGATTCTTTTTCTTTAGTATGGGTTATTGATTCTACTGTGGATGATTGGATAGCCGCTTCACTATCCTTAGTATTTTGCACTTTCCCACACGCACCTAACATACTAAATGATAACAAGCCAATACTTGCCATTTTTACCCATTTTTTCATTCTATTCACCTCTTCTGTTATCTTTTATTAAATAAACTAATTAAAAGTAAAATTCCTCCAATAAATAAAAAAGAAATAAACAAGTGTCGGAAAATAAAATCTAATACGTGTATCAGAATTGTAATAGCAATCACTAATAATACTATCCATCCAATGCATCCACATCCTTTTTCCTTCTCGTCAGGTACTTCTATCATTTCCTGAAAAATACGTCCACCTTTAAGTGCCATTTTTTCAACCCTTTCTGACTATTATACGATGTAAAAATCCAAGGTTTTTTCTGCATAAAAAAAGACCAATCTATCAATCTTCAAAACATTGATACACTCGTCTTTGTCTGTCAGTTATTTTTTTAATAAATTATCGGTAAAAAACCTTGGTTTTGTACCGATTAATTGCCCTGTTATACTACTAAATTTTATCGTTTGTCCATTAAAATAGCAAGTACTATTTTCTTGACAAACCTTCACTTTTAGCTAAATTATAGACCGTTTTCACACTAACACCACATTTTTCAGCAATTTCATTTAGTGACAATTCTTTATTCTGATATAACTTTAAAACTTTCTTTTTCGTGTTATTTTTTACTTTAGGTCTCCCAAGTTTCTTGTTTGAATTCGCTAAGGCTTCTTTTGTTCGGATACTGATATTTTCTGCTTCAAATTCTGCAATAGCCGCTAAAACGGTAAAAAATAGTCTTCCGGTCGCTGTTTTCGTGTCTACACTCTCTTGAATGCTTTTCAGATGAATACCTTTTGCATTTAATTCTGACATTAGATTCACTAACTGCTTGCTAGACCTACTTAAACGAGCTAAATTATAGATAAGTAAAGTATCTCCTGTATCTAAATTTTCTAACGCTTTTTCAAGCTCTGTTCGCTTCTCTTTTCTTCCACTTACTTTTTCAGAATAAATAATATCTGGTTTATACCGCTCTAACGCCTTTTTCTGGACTTCTAATCCTAAATCTTGTGAGCTAGTACTTGTTCTGATATATCCAATGACTTTATTTGTCATCCTGCAAAACCTCCCTTCTTTCTTTATTTTAATTGTTTATTTTCCATACAAAAATACCCTAGTATCACATAAAAAATGGATACTAGAGCAAATTAGGGATTTTCTATCATATAGAGGGAATACAATTATCCAATATTGTATCTATTTATATGACAATGGTGTATTTCATCAAGGTATACATTTATTATTGCATCAAAAATAACAAATGTCCAGCGAATTAATCCTCCTTTACTTTTCTATTATTTCCCTTTAAACACTTTATTATTCTAACAAAAACGCTTTTTTACAGAAATTATCCTGTTCTATAAAATTGATTTCTGATAGGTACTTGCTATAATTTATACTACAATAAAATAACAAGAAGGAGGTCATTTTTTATGACAAATGGAACAAGTCAAGGACTATTTATAGTTGTTGCAATAATTATATTTGGTATTTTTATAGCTATTAGTTATTTATTATTTAGAAATACTTTAAAACCCAGCTTATCGACAATATATTGTGATTCTTTTGAACAAATAGATGAGAACACCAATCTATTAGATACTAATAATAGTAAATGTATGAGAAAATTTAACAATTCTTTTGAAGTTAAAGGTTATTTTAATATTTGGTTTAAAGGAGCGAATTGGGGACCTATCATTTGGACACCAGATAATACAGAAATAAGAACAATTAAACTAAGCCAAGCATCAAATGGAATACCTACAATAGAGAATGGATATGTTCTTGTTGATAGTATTTCCGACATTAATGTTGCTGTAAAACAAGATGCTATTGATAAAGGATTTGGAACAAACAAGACACGTGAAGCATATATAAGTATTAACGGAGAAAAAGAAATATACTTAGGTAAAGCGAATTCTTCAAATGTAAGCTGGGGAACAAATAAAGGATTAAAACTAAAAATCGGTGAAGTAAATACAATTAAAATGAAATACATCAATATTCATGGTGGAAAAACAGTATATACTTTACAGGTAATAATACTCAATTAATACTTGATTTCTCTCTAATAATTTTATTAGAGAGTTTTTTTGTCAACAATTTTAAAGACATGATTCAAATTTCCATCATCTATTTTAAGATGATATAATGAAGGGGTGAAGTAGGGTTAGGATACTTATGGATTTGGGATACTCTTGTGGGATACTTTTAGGAATTGAACACTCTTTTTTATTAAATTACCACCCCTTCATAAACCCTACATTCATAAAAATTATAGGCTACATAATCCCTTCACAAACCCTACATAAAGCATTTTTTAATAAAAGCAGATGAGAACTTTTTGAGAACTTTCATGAGAACTTTTATAAAACTACAGGAAATTTGAAAGGATTTTGAAAAAATTGAATGGAAACCTCCGTGAATTTTTTCTAACTGGCTGCTCCTTACAATTATCCTAATTTTCTACTAACTTACAATCAGCAAATTGAATGGATAGTTTTAAAGGATAGTTTAGAGAATAAACAATTAAGTTTATTAAATATAATATATTATCAATTATACAAAATTACTATTGGAGGGAGTGAACATGACAACACAATTTGTAAACAAACGAGCAATTGACACAGAAGAATTATTTCAATTAATTGACAACTCAGATGGCATCTATGAATCCACCCTACTGAAAATGCTTCAGTGCAATCGAATCAGTTTAGAAAGTCGATTAAAAACCCTTGAAAAAAACAAAATGATTACGAAACAAAAATTGGGAAAATATTTCTTTTATACGAACCATTTTGATTCTAAGAATTTAAGCCTATTAGATAGTCAAGCCAACATTATTCAAAAGCTTGTTGACTATGCTATGTTTACTGAAACTATTCAAATTATCACAAAAGATAACAACTATAAGGAAGTTTATCTTTCAGCTTATGTCACAGGCAAAATTAACTTCAAAACGAACGAACAATTAAAACAAATTGCAAATGTGCGATACAATCAATTAATTTCCAAAGAAGACATGAATTGGTATTTAGAATTTCTAAAAAATATACTAACTAAATTTCCAGTCAAAATTTCAAGTATTACTAATAAACTTGACTCTCATTATCATACAAATTCTTTAGATGCGGTTGAAATTCTATCTATTCCCAATATCGAATATATTCCTATACTGGAAGCAAAACTCGATGATTTTTCTTATAAAAAAATCGCTGGAAATACTGACTATATTCGCGATGATATCTTACTCTACATTGAATCTGAAAATAGAATTTGTTATTTTGATAAAATTCAAAATAGGCAATATGAACTAAAACGAATTAGCTCAATAATGGACTTCTTTTATGTTCTAGCTAAGAATTCAAAATCTAAGGATACGTTTTACTTTTCTTCAAATACAAATGAATTAGATACTGCACATCAACTTTATAATAAAAGCCAACAGAATAAAAAGAAATTTAATACTGTTCAGCTAAAAAAGAACAAACAAAAAGCACAATCTTAAAGACTGTGCTTTTTACTATTTAAACTAAAGGATTAAACTTATCTAAACTTGCTCGAATTTCTTCCTCTTCTAATCCAATATACCGAATCGTGATTGCTTGACTACTATGATTTAGTATTTTCATCAGCGTAGGAATATCCCTGAACTGTCGGTAGTATTTATATCCGAATGTTTTCCGCATCGTGTGCGTGCCAATATAATCTAATTCAAGGGTGTCTGCGACTCTTTGCAAGACTTTATAGTATTGATGGGTTCCTAACGGTTTAGAATGGTCAGAAGGTCTATAAAATAACCAATTAGATTGTCCATCATGATAAGAATTTAAATAATCAATTATTAAACTAGTCAAATTGGATAGATTTAATTCTCTTTGTTTATTTGTCTTTTTCTCGACAATGACTGTAGTAGTCTTATTTTGAACATCAGACACTTTTAAATTCAAAATATCAGAAATTCGTAAACCTGTATAAATACCAATGACAAAAATCAGATGGTCTCTTTTTCCATGTTTTCCTTTTTTCAATTCCGTTAAAAAATCTAACATCACTTGTTTATCTTTTATAGGTTTTACATTAATAATATTTCGTGTCATTTTACCTCCTCCTATGCTGTTTTAAAGGGATACTTTTACATTGAATAATAATTAAAGTATCCTTTTCAACTTTGTGGTCAATTTCGATGTTGATAAATCAACATCTTCAAGGGATACTAATTACAAAAGTATCCATCACATGGACCTTTATAGCATCATAAATAACGGAGAGCAAATTTGTAGAACAAAAAAGAGTAGCTATTAGAGCTACTCTATATAAATATTCCCCAGTATATAGTCAATCATAAACTTATATTGGTTTTTAATATCAAAATCAGCTGATTTTATATTAATAAATCTTACATTTGTTGTCTTTAATAACTCGTCTTTTTCTTCCCTATCTCCATTAATCATTACATAATAGTTTGTGCAATACCCTTTATTAGACTCACAAATTTTTCCAAATTCATCACTAAAGTATGTGTCATTCATAGAAAATCCTAAAAACAACATAGAATGCTTGTTTATCAGACCAGACAGTATTCTTTTTTTATCCTCAGAATCATATAAATTAGCATAATCTTCATTAGTAACTACCATTGAATCATAGTTTTTGATAGAACCATGTATATGGAATATATATTGTGTTTCATCCAAAGATTCAAATCCTTGGAATGAAGAAATATCCCTTGATTCTTCATATCCTAAACTTAGCAACTGACTAGTCTTTTCCAACAAATCATCATAATTAGTTGTAATTATATATTCTGCATCCAATTTTAATACATCAGGTATTATTGAATTTAATAAAACTTCATTCTTAATACGTTTATTAACTGCAGGGAATACTAATTCTTTTTTCAAATCTTTATCATTGCAAATTAAAGGATGTGCTTCCTTTATCACATTTATAATCTTATCAACATTTTTAGATTCATACTGTAAATCAAAGTAAGGTTTATAATCATCAGATATCTTATCTCTAGCTTTTTTAAAAAGCTCTAACCATAATGGTAACCCGACACTTTTACTTATACCTGAACCAACAAACGGAATTACTCTGTCAATATTTTTTTGTATATCTTCCATCACAATTTTAGAATCTGAATCAAAATACTTTTCAAATAATTGAATATTATATGCAGAGAGTTCACTCAAATAGCTTGGTGAATATAGTTCAAAATATTCGTGTTCTAGAACTTTATTTCCACATATTTCACACTTTTTTTCTAACAATTCAGCATCATAAATTTCATCATCACATTCATATGAGATTTTTCTTTTAAGCATTTTTTGTTCCAATAATTTATTGAAAAATACTGCCGAATCCTCATCTTTCATATATTTTTTTAACAATTCCAAATAATGTTTTTCTCTAAAATAATTATCTCCATGTAAAGCTATCATGTTCAAGGACTTATTCCATTCCCCATTAGTCATACATAGCTTTTCTAATTTCTCTCTCAATATGTTCTGTCATCCCTCTATTTTTATTTTTCGTATTTTTTAAAGTTAAAGAAAAAAGCTCCTCAGTAATTTTAATTGTTGTTTGACTAACCTCCAATTCTGAATGTTTATCAAAAAAATCTGCATCAAACCAAGCTAACGTAAATTCATCTAGTTCTCCCGCAATTTCTATATCAGTATTTAAACTATAAAAAATTGATTCAAACGTTAAAGGGAATTTTCTACCTCTTGTTGTTGCTCTCCCACGAGCTAATTGTTGTCCTCTGAAACTAATCTTAGTCGGATAACACACTGCACCCGCTTCTTTCGCTTTTCTAATCAAATCACTTTCACTATACCCTGTTGTAATATACTCTCCTAAATAATTAGAAAAAATTCGTTTCATTAACATTTCAGTTTTCTCACTGTTTAGCTTTACTTTGCTATTCTTTTTATTCATTTCCTTATATATTTTCTTAATCTGTCTTTTTAAAACAGGAGATAAAGCATCATTTAAATCTTCAGAATAATCTCCTATCATTAAGTTATTCATCTTATTACAAAAATCAAACATCTTAGCTCTATTTATATAACAATCTTCCTTATGTGACATGAAACTACAAGAAAAAAAAGAATTTATTAAGTCTCTTATGCGTTTAAAAAAAGTAGCACCTGAAGATATATAGACCTTATTATCATTTATAATATTAAAACTTCCAGTTTTTCCATTAACATAAAACGTAGCATACCTTGTTTTTCTATCTAAATATATGATACAGACTCTTAATGATGTATTTCCATCCTTTTCTAAAAATTTTACACTTGCCATTATATTAACACTATTTTCATCATATTCTATAACAGGGAAATACAGTTCATTTATATTTTTTGAAGTAATTCTATCTATAAGATTATATCCTGATTCCGAAAAATCTTCATGATAATTTGTAGGAGTATTTTTTAAACTATAAAACGAGGAAATATTATTGATTCCAGACTTAATATCTTCATCAGTTATATGTCCAGAAACTTTCTCGAAAAAAATATTACTACAATTAAATCTTATATTTTCTAAGATAAGTCTATTTAAATCTATTACTGATAACAATCTATTTTCTAGTATGTAAAAAAATATATCATGTAATGTTTTCAAATCATCAAATAAACTAATATCTATAGTTTTTCCGTTTTGTTCAATAGTTTCTAATAAAACTTGTTTTAATTCATCTTCGTGAATTACATTTTTATAAGATGAAGCACGATAATCAATACTCTGGTTACTCACTTCAAAAACTTCCTCCATATTAATTAGCCCCTTACTATATATGATATTCTTAATTTGATTATATCACATGCTATTGAAAAACTCTTTGATACTATGTAATTTAAATCACACTAGTAAAAATTCTAAATAAATTTAATTTCAAGTATTAAACATTGTAATAAAAATGCGGTAAGACACTCGGAAAGCTATAATCTATTAAATACGCAGGTTGATTCGTTCTAATAAGTAGCATTCAACAATTTTTAATTTGAATTCAAAACCATACTTTTCCATAAAAATAACGACCTAAAAAAGTTAAACAAAAACTAACTTTTTTAGGTCGTTTCATTTCCTACTTATATTAAATCATTAAATTATCAAAATCTAACAAATCTTCATCAGCTACTGCAGTGCTTTCTTTAACAGTTTTTTTATCTGGAACTGTTGCTTCAGTAGTTTCAGTTCCTTCATCATCTTTTTTGAATTGGTTATTACCTTTCGCAATTTCTAATACTTTACGAGCGAAGTCAACATATTTTTGAGTTAGATATTTTTCTTTTAATTCGTTGAAGTATGCACCATTATCTCCCATGTATGCTTGGTATTCGTCATTAGTAAACTCTTGCAAGTTTGTATGAGATTTTTCCCAAGTCAAGTTAGATTTTTCAATCAATTCAGCAGATTTAGCTAATACTACATCAATAAACACTTGTGTGATTACTCATTTTTCAGTAAATATTGCACGAATTTCTAATTCTGTTACTGAGTTTATTTTTTTTGTTTTAATTGGGAAGTCCAATTAAAAGTCTAAGAAATTTATTTTAACTTATTAACTAGTTGCATCAGTGAATGAATCACCTCAAATTCATCAAAGTACTCGTTTTAATAGACTTCTCAATAAAATCTTCGCTACTTAACGTTTGAACATATCTTTGAGTCATTTCAATTGAACTATGCCCCATATTTAAACTTAACGTATAAATATCTAATCCGTTCCGTAATTGCATACTTGCATAAGTATGTCTTAGCGTATGCCCCGAAAAACGGACACAATCTCTTATATCAATTTGCTTCTTTATTTCTTGCATAATCTGCCAAATACTTTTTTCATTCAATTTTTTACCTAGATTACTGACAATAAAAGGATTTCCTTCTAACAAACCATATTTTCTTTTCTTAATTCGTTGATATTTTATTATGTCTTTTTTGAGAATTGGACTGACAGCGACTGCTCTATCCTTATTATTTTTTGATTTTCTAATAATGATTTGATTATTCATAATATCTTCATCTCGTATCTCGCAAACTTCGCTAATTCTCAACCCACATTCAATCATCAACATCAATATCACAACATTTCTTTGTGCTATATGTTTGTATGGGTGTTTTTTAGCAACTGTCAGCATTTGTTTAATTTCATAATCATTCAAAGGATAGATTACTTTTCTTTGTTCTTTTAATCTTTCAATATCAACAAACGGATTATAATCAATATATTTTTCAATTAACATATAGTCAAATAACTTCTTTAATCTGCTAACACTGACATTGATTGTCGATGCTTGCATTTCTTTTTCTTGCATATCTATTATCCAACTTTTTATATGTTTCTTTTCAAGCTGTAACGGTTCAACATTTATTGATTTGAAAAAATTTGCTGTGTTTCTCAATTTTGATTTATAATTTTTGATTGTTATTTTTGAAAAACCTCTCACTGTAATATCCATACAAAATTCTAAAATAATATCCTCCCAGTTCATGAAAAAAAGTCCCTTCTTATCAAATTTTGATAAAAAAGGACTTCTTGCAAACCAACGCATCTTAGTAGATTTTTGCTAAAGATGCGAGCTTCAATCTTCTAAAGATTCAGCTACTGATTGATTACAAATTAATTTTACATCAAACTTTTCAGTTCAACATCTGGATATTTATCCGCAAACCAGCGTTCCGCAAATTGGTTTTCAAATAAGAACAATGGTTGATCGAAACGGTCCCGTGCCAAAATGTTTCGACTAGAGCTCATGCGTTCATCTAAATCTTCTGGATTAATCCAGCGGGCAATTTTAGAACCCATTGGCGTCATTACCACTTCAGCATTGTATTCATTAGACATTCGGTATTGGAAAACTTCAAACTGCAATTGACCTACGGCGCCAATGATATATTCTTCCGTTAAATATGTTTTGTATAATTGAATGGCTCCTTCTTGAACCAGTTGGTAAATTCCTTTATGGAAAGATTTTTGTTTCATTACGTTTTTGGCAGTCACTTTCATGAATAATTCAGGGGTAAATGACGGCAACTCTTCGTATTGAACATTCATTTTCCCTTCATACAAAGTATCGCCAATTTGGTAATTTCCTGTGTCATACACACCGATAATATCGCCTGCAACAGCTTCTGTGACGTTTTCGCGGGCATCCGCCATAAATTGTGTCACGTTACTTAATTTGACTTTTTTGCCTGTTCTACCTAAAGTCACGTCCATGCCTCTTTCAAAAACACCTGAACAAATTCGAACAAAGGCAATTCGATCACGATGGGCTGGGTTCATATTCGCTTGAATTTTAAAGACAAAGCCTGAAAATTCTTTTTCGTAAGGACTTACTTCGCCACCCTCTTCTGTTTTATGCGCATGTGGCGCAGGCGCAAATTGTAAGAAGGTTTCTAAAAATGTTTGAACCCCAAAGTTTGTCAAAGCAGAACCGAAGAAGACTGGCGTTTGATCACCACGAGCGATTTTTTCCTCGCTAAATTCATCGCCTGCTTCTACCAATAACTCAACATCTTCCAACACTTGTTGATAAACGCTGTTATTGTGCAATGGTAAATCGCTTGGGATATCGCCATCTTTTAAAGGAATAAAACGCTCCCCACCATTATTTTCTGGACGATATAATTCCACACGTTCATTATAAATATCGTATAGACCTTCTAGGCCTTTTCCCATACCAATTGGCCAGTTCATTGGGTAAGATTCAATATCCAATAGTTCTTCCAATTCTTCTAAAAGTTCCAATGGTTCCCGTCCGTCACGGTCCAATTTGTTAATAAAAGTAAAAATTGGAATACCACGTTTTTTAACAACTTGAAAAAGTTTTTTCGTTTGTGCTTCAATCCCTTTGGCACTGTCAATAACCATCACAGCACTATCCACGGCCATTAAGGTCCGATACGTATCCTCTGAGAAATCCTCATGCCCTGGGGTGTCCAAGATATTAATCCGTTTGTCTTGATAGTCAAATTGCATCACAGAACTCGTTACCGAAATTCCCCGTTGTTTTTCAATTTCCATCCAGTCAGATTTGGCAAAGTTCCCTGTTTTTTTCCCTTTGACTGTTCCAGCTTGGCGGATGGCGCCCCCAAATAATAATAATTGTTCAGTAATCGTTGTTTTCCCAGCATCCGGATGGGAAATAATCGCAAACGTACGGCGACTATCGACTGCTTCTTTTTGATTGATCGTCATAAAAATCTCCTTATCACTTGTGATGTTTATTTATTTATTTTCTTCAGCATAATTTTTGATTAACCTTTGCTAGTATATCATGTCAAGCCTTGAGAATAAAGAGCTGCTGTTGGCTGTTTTTTAAAAGGAAAACCTGCGACATTAGTCAAAACGACTGATGTCACAGGTTATTTTTAACGTCTTGGTTCGTCATCTTCCATTTCTTTACGGAAAAAACGACGATTTTCTTCTGGTTCTTCATCGACAGTTTCTTCATCGTAGAAATGAACGCGTAAGACTAGCAAACGTGTGCCTTCCATTTCTTCAGCAGTTAACTTAATATTGCCCACTTCAAAAGAAGGTTTTTCCCCTTCATCAGGAATGGTTCCTAATGCTGTAATTAAGTAACCTGCCATTGTATCAACATCGCTCATGTGTAAATCTGTTTCAAATACTTCATTAAATTCGTCAATTAACATGCGTCCTTGAACCAAATATTCATTGTCAGCCACTTGTGTATATAAATTTTCTACTTCATCTGTTTCATCGTCAATTTCACCAACGATTTCTTCTAGTAAATCTTCTAGTGTTGCTAAACCGACAACACCGCCATATTCATCTAGTAAAATCGCCATTTGGTTTTGTGTTCGTTTTAACTCATAAAGTAAATCATCAATAAAAATGGTTTCTGGGACAAATAATGGTTCTTGGATAATCGCGCCTAATTCAATGTTTTCAAAGCCTAAATTACGTGCAGCTTTTAGTAACGTTTTGGTATGTAAAATACCAACAATTTTATCTTTGTCTTCACTATAAACAGGAATCCGAGAATAATTTTCTCCTAAAATTAAATTGATGTTTTCTTGGACATCATCTTGGATGTCAACCATGAATGCGTCTGTCCGAGGAACCATTACTTCTCGTGCCACTTTTGTATCTAATGAAAAGACACCTTGTAGCATTTCTAGTTCTTCGTTTTCCAAAACACCTTCTGTTTCAAGCATGTAGCGCATTTCATCTCGTGTCATCTTCGAATCGGCATCATCGAAAGTCATTGGTGTGATTTTGGATAATAAATCGGTCGAAGCCGATAGCAACCAAACGAAGGGACGCGCGATAACTCCTAAAAAGCGGACTGCACCAGAAGTCAATTGAGCGACTTCTTCTGATTTATTCATAGCAATTCGTTTAGGGTATAATTCACCAAATACAATAGAAACGTACGTTAACAATGCTAAGATAATGATACTGGCAAGACTCTTAGCTGCGGCGCCGCCACCTAATACAGGGGCCAAACGACTAGATAAAGTCTCTGCTAATGAAGCACCAGATAGGATATTAACCAAAGTAATCCCTACTTGGATTGTGGATAAAAAGTTATTGGGGTCTTGCAATACCTTAAGCAATTTTTGAGCTTTTGCGTCGCCGTCTTCCGCTTTTTGTTCCACACGATTCTTGTTAACAGATACGACTGCAATTTCCGCCGCTGCCAAAAAGGCATTGATAAACGTCAACACGACTAATAATAGAAGTTGCGCAATTAGCGACTGACTCTCAGGGTCAGCATTATTCATAATGTTCTCTCTCTCCTTAATTGTTGATAATTCCGAGGCTGTACTTTCGTACTCTTTTAACGTTCTTCCTCTTTTTATGGTTAGGCTTAGAAACAGACACAATCAGTATTATGACAGGTTATTTTCTATCCTAATCCATAAAATCATAGCACGAAAGATTAGCGGATTCAATCATTAACCGTTATTTTCTTTCGTATTTGTTTCATTCCCTAAAAGAACGGCATTGGTAACTTTTTCACTACGACCCGCTTTGACCATATCAATAACATAGTAGATAATGGTCCGGCAGATTGCGTAAAATGGGACACCGAGGAAAATACCTAGCAAACCTGCTAAATTTCCTGCTACCAATAAAATTAAAATAATCGTTAATGGATGGATTTTTAGAGATTTTCCGATAACGTTTGGATAAATAATATTTCCGTCCAATTGTTGAACCACTAGCACCACTAAACAACATAAGGCTGCTTTGACGGGTTCATTAAAGATGGTCACTAAGACAGCGGGCGCTAATCCTAGATAAGGGCCTAAATAGGGAATCAAATTCGTAAAGCCGGCAATGACACCAAATAAAAAGGCATAACGAACGCCAAGCAATGAATACCCAATAATCGTAAATGTACCGACAAATAAACATTCAATCGCTTGTCCACTAATATAACTGGATAAGGTTTGGTTCAATTGTCCTAAAAGATCCACAATATCATCTTTTCTTTTCTCAGGTAAAAAGCGTTGAATCGCTGGTACTAGCTTATCTCCATCTTTTAACATATAAAATAAAATAAATGGCGCAGTGACCAAAACAATGGTGGTTGACGCCACCGTTGATACGATTGAACCTAAGCTACTTGATAAACTACTTAAAAATTGTTGGATAATATTTGCATAAGAAATATCCATTTTTTCAATATAGCTTGTTAAATCAATTTGTTTAAAAATAGGTAACTCCGCAATCTCATAAATCCAGGTCTCCACTTGTTTAAAGAAATCCGGCATACTTGATGCTAAACTAGCTAGCTGATCTGCCAACTTAGGGATAATTGTTAATAAGATCAGAACTAATGCGATGATTAGTAATAAAAATACCAGTAAGACGGCATAAATTCGTTTCATTTTCGTCTTCATTAGTAGATTGACCACAGGATTTAGTAAATAATACAAAAAGCCTGCTACTAAGACTGGGGCAAACAACGTTGAAAAGAATGTCCCAATCGGTGCAAATAAGAAATTAATTTTCGAAGCAATAAATAATAGCATGGCCACGACAAGTAATTCAACTGACCAGAAAAATAATTTCGATTCTTTAAATCGATTAATCACAGCGGCTCCTCCTTTATTTTTATTCAATTGTTGCTGTTTTATTTTATCACACCTTCCCCCCTCAGTCATTGAGAATACTTCATTGCTAGAACTTTTTCGTGGTATAATAAAATAGAAACAGATTCTGAACTTGGGGGTTTTTCTATGCATGTAGCTCAAACAAAAGATACCATGAGTGATCTTTATTTAGATGCTGTCCGGCTTCGTCAACGCGTATTCGTAGCGGAACAAGGGGTACCAGAAGAGATGGAAATCGATGAATATGAAGCACGTTGTATTCACTTTGTTTTGTACACGGATCATGTAGCTGTCGCAACTTGTCGCTTGCTTCCACTAGAAAATGGCGTTATGAAATTACAACGAATGGCCGTTGAAAAAGCTTACCGTGGCGCCGACTATGGACGAATGATTATGGAAGCGGCGGAAAATTTTGCCAAAGAACAAGGCTACCACAAGATTACTCTAGGAGCACAAGTCACCGCTGTAGGCTTCTATGAACGTTTAGGTTATCAAAAAACAGGAGCACCTTTTATGGATGCTGGCATTGAACACTACGAAATGAATAAAGAACTATAACACCAATTAAATCGGAAAATTTAGAGCTTGGAGCATTAGCCATTTTGGCTAATGCTCCAAGCTCCTTTTGTGGGCTGTTTACATCGGCTATTTTTTTGATAGCTGTTGATAACGTTGATACCAGATATCTACATATTCGGGCGAGAAGGGGCCTTTTTCGTTATTAATCCAATCCACTAAAGTCTTGACATTTTCTTTTAAAATGAAGTCAATATCTTCTGGATAATCCATTAGTTTGCTATGAAATTCATATTCATCAACGTCTAGTAAACGTTTTTCACCATCTGGAAAAACCTTGATATCTAAATCATAATCAATATACTTCAACGCTTCGTCATCTAAAACATATGGCGAAGCCAGATTGCAGTAATACGAAACCCCCTTTTCTCTAATCATTGCTATTATATTGAACCAATATTTCTTGTGAAAATAAACAATGGCTGGTTCACGAGTCACCCACCGACGTCCGTCGGATTCCGTTACTAACGTGTGATCGTTCACACCAATTAAAGAATACTCGCTCGTTTTTAGTACCATCGTATCACGCCACGTTCGATGTAAATGTCCGTCATGTTTATAACTCTGAATGGTTACAAACTCGCCTTCTTTAGGAATTCCCATAATACCCCAACTTTCCCCAAATAAAGTAAGGCAATGTTACTTTTTGGGTGTTCATACATCGATATCGAAATAATTATATCATATCTTTTGAGTTTGCGTACATTGAGTTCACTTAAAGAAGACGATTTCTGAAAAAATTTAATTCAGATGACCAAATAGTTTAAATTCAGTATATATTTTCAGCTTAATTACTGGATTTTTTCAAAGACTGATACTGCGCTCTCTCTTAAAACCTGATTCAATTCTTCAACATTTGTTTTACCAGTTGTTTCAAGCCACGCAACGGCTGCTTCAGAACCTTGTTGAACAAATGGAAGCACGCCGTCTGCCCAAGTTGCGCGACCACATAAGACTCCATTAAACGAGGAACCTGCTTTTTTTGCAAATTTCAATGTTTCCTGAAACATCGTAGCACTAACCCCTGCACTCAAGAAAATAAATGGAAGTTGTGTTGCTTCACTTTGCATGTTGAAAAAGGCCTGCGCTTCATCTTGGCTATAAAGACTTTCAGTGCCAAAACCTTCTACAAAATTCATGTTCACAGGGACTTCTACTTTTAAAACATCAACATTATAGCGATCCTTTGAAAATTCTTTCATCGCTTCAATTACTTTGTGCGGTTTTACTTTAGCGTATTCTTTTGAAGCACTATCCGAATTGTTTGCATCATAAGAGACAATTTCTAAAAAGAATGGAATTTCTTCGGCTAAACATTCTGAACCAATCCGTTCTATATAAGCTTTCTTTCGTTCATTGATTGCTTCACTTTCGTCAACATCGTAGTAAAGTAAAAATTTACACGCGTCTGCGCCCGCTTCTTTTAAACGCTTAACCGACCAAACATCAAGACTATCGGGTAACCGTCCTGGTGTCGAAGCATCGTAGCCCGTTTTTTCATACGCAAGTAACAAACCTGAAGTCTGTGCTCGATTTTCAGCAGCAGCTAGGCCATATTCTGGATCCAGCAAAATTGCTGAAGTCTCTGGTGTTAAGCAACGAGATACTAATACTTTAAAGTCACTGATTTCTTGAGCAGTCACCTCTTTGTATTTTCCCATCATGCGTTTTAAGGCCCCACGTTGATCAATGGCTAGTGCTCCAATAATCCCTTGATCATCTACCAGATTTTCTAAATGTTTACGTTTTTGTTCACTAATTTTTTTCATTCTGTTCCCTCTCCTAATTGATTATTTAGTAACGTAGCAATTTCAGCTGGCGAACTTGCTTGTTTCAGTCCAGAAGTAACTTCTTCTCTTAATAGGAGGCGCGCAACGGAAGAGAGTAATTTCAAATGTGTCGTGCCAGCTTCGGCATCTGGAATAAACAGCGCAATCACAAACTCCGTTAATTGGTTGTCAAGGCTCTGCCACTCAACACCTTGGTCCAAGGTAACGATGATAATGGCCGCTTGTTGAATCGTTGCTGCTTTTGCATGAGGTATCGCAAATCCATTCATCATCCCCGTTGTTCCTTCTTGTTCTCGCTCGTTCAGTTTATCGAAAACTTCCTGTGCGTCCTGAGCAACTTCCAATTCTGTTGATTTTTTTGCTAAAAAGTGAAAAACATCCTCTTGCGTTTGTAACTGTTGATTTAAAAAAATATGATTTTCTTTAATAAAAGCCATTCCATCCACTCCTAATTCCTGTTATTTCATTTTTTTGATAACGATTGCTCTTGTTTGGCGATTCTACTTTTTTGTACAAAACCTAGCAATAAGCCACCTACCAATGAACCAGCTAAAATTGCCAAAACCCATTGAACAGCGTGAGTAACAACCGGTAAAACAAGAAATCCTCCATGAGGTGCTGGCACTTGTACCCCAAACATATACGTTAGGACTGCCGCAATTGAAGATCCGAGCATCATAATTGGTAAAACCTTCAAGGGGTCTTTTGCCGCAAACGGAATAGCGCCTTCTGTAATATGTGTGGAGCCTAAAATAAAGTTCACTAGCCCCGCATTGCGTTCATTTGTGTCAAAGTATTTTCCAAAGAATAATGTAGCAAAGCCTGTAATTAAAGGTGGCGCTATGCAGGCAGCAGAAACTCCTGCCATAAAAGAAGTATTTCCTTGAGCTAAGAGTGCCGTCCCAGTAACATAGGCCGCTTTATTAACTGGACCTCCCATATCAAAGGCACACATACAACCCACAATTATTCCTAAAACCAACGGACTGGAGTTTTGGAAACTAGCTAAAAAGCTCATCATTCCTTCGTTAACAGCTTTCATCGGATCTGCTAGTAAAGACATAGTGATACCAATAACTGCAACACCAATGACTGGATAAAGGAAAATTGCTTTTAAACCATCTAATGATTTAGGCAAACCTTTAAATACTCTTTGTAATAAAAGAATGAAATACCCAGCAAGGAAACCAGATAATATCCCTCCTAAAAAGCCAGTACCACCAGTGTTAGCAATCAAACCACCGACAAAGCCCACAACCAAACCAGGTCGTTTGGCAATCCCCTCTGCGATATACGCAGATAAGATTGGCACCATCATGCCCATTGAGGCATCACCAATACTTTTTAACATAGCAGCGGTAGCATTATACTGACTACTTTCTGGATCAAATGAATAAATACCCCAAATAGCAAAAGAAAGAGCAATTAAAACGCCGCCTGCTACTACAAACGGCAACATGTGAGAGACGCCATTCATTAAGTTTTTATAAATACTATGTCCAACATTTCCTGAAGAAATTTGTGTTTCCTGTTCAAGTTCATCCACTGCTTGGTTTTCGGCCGCAATCGATCCTTTTCCTGCGAGCGCTTCTTCAATTAAGCGATCTGCTTCTTTAATCCCCACACTGACAGGGACATCAATAATTCGTTTCCCAGCAAAACGTTCTGCTTGAACGTCTTTGTCGGCGGCAATAATGACTGCCTCCGCTCCTTGGATTTCTGCAGGTGTTAACTCGTTTTCTATACCAATCTGACCATGTGTTTCAACCTTAATCGTAATACCTTTACGTTTCGCAGCTTGTTCCAATGCCTCCTGTGCCATATACGTGTGCGCTATTCCCGTCGGACAACCTGTAGCAGCTATTAATTGATACGTAGCCATCTGTTTATTCCTCCTCTTGAATCTTTATTTGTTGCTCTAACTCCTGAACATCTGAAAAATCTGTCAATCCTTTGCGAAATGCTGTTGAACTACCTGCTGCAATACTTCTTTTTAAATTTTTTTCCAATGAAAGTCCTTGATGCCAGCCAGCTAAAAAGGTACCTAACATTGCATCCCCTGAACAAGCTGTATTTACAACCATTCCAGTTGGTGAATTACCTGAAAGAACCTTTTCATTGTTCATAAATAAAGCCCCTTCACTACCTAAAGAAAGTAAAATATTTTTGGCTCCCCGCTTCAGTAATTCTTGTCCGTAAAAAATGTAATCGTCCTTAGTCTGCACTTCTGTATGAAACCATTCTTGAAGTTCTTCTTCATTTGGTTTCAATAAAAATGGTTGATAAGACAAACAATCTAAAATTTCTTCATAACTACTGTCTAAAATTAAGAACACCTGCTTTTCAAAACAAATTCGGCTAATTTCAATCAAAATACTTGGTGAAACCCCTTGTGGTAAACTTCCTGATACGCACAAATAATCCCCTTTACGTAACTCTGAAATTTTTTTCAAAAAACGTTGTACATGTTCTTCAGATAATTTGGGTCCCTTATTGACTAATTTGTATTCCTTTTGATCTTGGATAACTTTTGTAAACACATTAATTCTCGTTGTGCCAGCGACTTCGATAAAATCAGTGGTTATCTCTTTTTCTTTTAAATAATCCTCGACATAGTTCCCAGTGAAACCAGCTTTGACTCCCAAAGCGGTATTATCAATCCCTAACATCTTTAAAATTAGGGAAACATTGACTCCTTTCCCGTTTGCTTGAATATCATCTTCCTTCGTGCGATTCACGACAAAAGGAACTAGCTCTTCTGTTTCGATAAATAAATCAATGGCTAAATTTAATGTACATGTATAAATAGTCACTGTAGTTCCTCCTTTCTCCTCTTTATTATGTCTCAAAATACCATGTAAAGGTTTTCATTCTTTCGCAAAAATATAGAAAACATTTACAATTTCATAATTTCTCTAGCTTTTTTATTTTTTTTCATTAAAAATAGGCTTATAAATGTTTTTTTAGTGAAAGAAAGAAGGGCTGGTCATTATGGAACAAAAATTGAGTGAGTCAGAGCAATATCTCTGGCATTTTATCGAAACACATATTTTAGAAATCCCTGATTATTCCATTGTAAAATTAAGCGAACGAGCCAACGTATCAACTGCGACGATTGTAAGAACCATGAAAAAGAAAGGCTATGAAGGTTTCACATCCTTCAAGCATCACTTGAAAGATAAAGAAAACCAAAATATAAATTTTTCAGCATTAGAAAAAGTAGACCGAGGAATTCGGACGGCCATTTTAAAGAATGAAGAAGAAGTAACTCGCACGATTAACATGATTGAAATTGGTAATATCGAAGATGCGATCCAAAAAATCAAAGCTTCTCGACGGATTATTATCTTTGCTAGAGGTTTTTCAGAATTAATTGCTCAGGAAATGATGGTTAAGTTTCAATTGGCTGGCAAATACTGTGAACTGCATACGGACCCAGAAATTATTAAAAATATTAGTAAAAAGTTATCAAAAAAAGATGTGGCTCTTTTTGTTTCTTTAAACGGAGAAACCCAAGAATTAGTTGTCGCTGGTAAAAACTGTTACGACTCAGAAATTGGGACTATCCTTTTAACTGCAAGCAAACACTCTAGTTTAATGAAATACATTGAAATTCCGTTCGTAGGCTTCAAATCAGAAGGCTCCTTTTTCCCCGATTATGAAGTGCGTTCACGGTTACCATTATCCATTCTGGCAAGAATTTTATTGGACGCCTATGCTTTAAGAACGACAACTTAGGCTTTCTTAAATAATAAAAAACAAGCATTCCTTCACTTAAAATAAAGGAATGCTTGTTTTTATTTTGCAACAAAACGTGCTTCTACTCGATAAATTCGTTGACCACGACTAGAAAATTTTTCTTCGTATTCTGTCATAATGTTGCCTTCAAACTCGCTATTATGCAAATCTAGCCATACACGTTCAATAATCATGCCATATTTAGAAAAGCTACTTAATGAGTATTCGAAGAGCCCTTGATTATCCGTTTTAAAATGAATTTCTCCATTTGGTTTTAAGATAATTTCATCTGTCGCTAAAAAGTTTTTATACGTTAAACGACGTTTTTCATGTTTTTTCTTTGGCCAAGGATCTGAAAAATTTAAATAGATTAAATCTACTTCATTTTCAGCAAAATATTCTGTTAATGCTTCGCCGTCTACTCGCAATAACTGTAGATTAGGTAACGGCTCGGCCACTAGCTTATCTAATGCAATCGATAAAATACTTAATTGCATATCGATACCAATATAATTAATTTCAGGATGTGCTTTAGCCATTTCATAAATAAAACGACCTTTACCTGAACCAATTTCAATGTGGATGGGATGATTATTGCCAAAACGTTCTTGCCATTTCCCTTGCCATTTTTCAGGACCTTCTACCACATATTGTGGATATTTTGCCATATATTCTGCTGCTCCGGGTCTATTTCTTACACGCATCTTTAAAATTCCTTTCTTTTAAAAACAGACTGGTGAAATTCGCCAGCCTGTGTGGATGTTAAATGAATTAGTTTAACTACTAAACATTCGTTTTAATTGTAAAATTTCTGCAGTCATTGCTCTTCTTTCGCCCTCTTGGTGATGACGAACAATCTCTTGTAAAAAGCTAAATAAACCATACCAATAAATTCGTTGAACCGTACTTTCATTCGGGATTAAACCATAAGATAGTAACCATTGATTCCAACCGGAACGAGGGACATAATGACTCAAAATCATTCCTAAATCTACCGCTGGGTCCGCGACCATCACAGAATCCCAATCTACTAAATAGAGATAATTATTCGAGACTAACCAATTCCGATGATTCACATCGCCGTGGACAGCTACATAACTAGTTTCTGGATATTCTGGTAAATGATTATATAAATAAGTGATTACTTCTTTTAAATAACTGTTTCGTTTTAATTCTTTAGGTAGTTGACGCTTATACTCTTTCAACATTGTTAGCGGGGTACAAACTTCGCCACCAATTTTTTTCAACATGTCTTTCAGCAAATTGGAATGATGCAATTGGTATAACACGTCAATCACGTCATTGCGTTTGCCAATTTCGTCCGCATGTAACAAACGTCCTTCCAGCCATTCTTGGGCTGTTAGTACGTCGCCATTCGCTGTCCGCTTTGTCCAAATCATCTTCGGGGCTAACCCTTCTTTAGACAATGCTGCAAGAAGTGGAGAAGTGTTTCGTTTAATGAACACTTTCTCTGTTTCTTTTATTCCCATGTATGTTTGACCAGTTGCGCCCTTTATCGGCTGCAGACGCCAGTCTTTATCCAACTGAAATTCCATGGAAATTATCTCCTATCTCAACACAATTTTATTGCAATTTTTACAGCAATTACCATTTTAGTCGCCAAACCTTGCTTCGTCAAGCTTCTATGTGGTTCTTTTGTAAATTTTGCTAGGTTTTCTCATCTTTATAACTTATTCAAGCGCATTGGAACATACATTTTAGTGAAAATCACAACTTCTACAATTAAGGCACCCAGAATGATCAAGCTATTTTGCAAACTGCCTAAACGAAGGCAGACAATCCCACCAAAAATAATGGCCGCAACAGATAATGCGCCGCTAATTAACCGGCGAATCGCTGCTTGTTTTTTTTCTATTGAAATTGGATATAGCTGTGTCATCACCATATAATCAAATTGCGTGTACATGGGAATCAACTGGAACCCGATTAAATAGACAAACAATAAAGCAACTACCAACGCAATCCAGAATTCTTGTAAAAAGAAGAGTAGCACGCCACCAACCAAAATCAAACGAAACAATAAGCCGCTATATTCGCTACCTCGTAAAAAGCTCCGAATGAATAAGTAAGCATACGTGTTCTCAGATGTTTTTTTGACTACTCCGAGGAGAGGATCTAAGTATTTACGGCGTTTCACTGTACTACTCACTTCAGGAATATCTGTAAACAGCTGAATGAATTTATAAATTCTATGCATTCTGTTTTGTTCTTTTTGGATCATTTTTTCCCAATCCAAGAAACTCTGTTTCATCTTATTTTGCCAAATACTCGATAAACAAACGGCCAGAATGATGCCACCAATCACACCAACCCAAGGCGTCCAGTAAATAGCTCCCGTCATAATCAAGAGACTACTGATCAACCAAACAAACCACCAACTACGGTAAGTGGTTGACGAAAGATGATAGAGCCCATAGTTTTGTAAACTAAGATGTGTATAAATCATACAAACTAGCATGACCAAAAATAAAAAGAAGGTTTGAAACGACCAACCTGTTGTGACTACAATCAACGGCATCAATAGGCCACTTCCTAGAAAGCTGACCACAATCGGTAAAAGTAAAGAGTAGCGCAGCGCTCGTTTCAGATAAGCAGCGAATTGTTTTTCTTTTGGTAATAAAAACACCTTGTCTGGCTCTTCTGTCAAAGTGGCCAACTTACCAACTTGAATAAGTAGCAGCCAGCCCAACAGAATTAACGGTCTGCCCCAAACAAAATCACGAGGTAATTCTTTTAACAACTGGGAATAGTACAGACCTAATCCGCCTAATAAAAACATACAGACTAAAACAAAATGATCATTTAAAATATAGCGTAAGTACTTGGACATTTTTTTGAAATGCCGTGACAAACGTTGACTAAAAAATTCGCCCATGTTACCCCACCTTTTCTTCCTTCGTCAAGGCAAGATAAATATCATCTAAAGAAGACTCTGGTAAATTAAATTCTGCACGTAATTCAGCCATTGTACCGTTTGCCCGTAATTTCCCTTCGTGTAGCACCACAAAACGATCACAATATTTTTCAGCTGTTGCTAAAATATGCGTGGACATTAAAATCGCTGCCCCTTGCTTACGCATCGTATCCATTAATTCTAATAAAGCATGAATTGCTAAAGGATCTAAGCCTAGAAAAGGTTCATCAATAATATATAAACTCGGTTCAATTAAGAATGCACAAAGTACCATAACTTTTTGTTTCATGCCTTTTGAAAAATTAGCAGGAAACCATTCCAATTTATTGTCTAAACGGAACGTTTTTAGTAATGGTTCTGCTCGTTTGAACGCTTCTTCTAATGGAATATCATAAGCCAAGGCCGTTACTTCGATATGCTCTTTCAATGTTAATTCTTCATATAAAGAAGGTGTTTCCGGAATATACCCGATTTTTTTACGATATTCTTCAGGGGCTTGTTGCAATGTTTCCCCGTCAATCATAATTTTGCCTTTTTGCGGCGTAAGTAACCCAATAATATTTTTGATGGTGGTACTTTTCCCCGCACCATTCAAGCCGATTAAACCAACCATTTCACCAGACTTGACGTCAAAATTAATATCTTTTAAGACAGGAATATGGCCGTAACCTCCTGTTAAATGTTCAATTGTTAAGCTCATTTCTTTTGCCTCCAACCTTTTCTCTCTACCATTATTAAACCCTAAGCGAACCAAGAATTCAAAAATTACTCCCTTAATTAAATGGATTTTTTTCTTTCTCTTATTATACACGAAATGAAACGAACTTTTTAGCGAACTCACGTACTTTTTCATCCACAGAGAAATCAACTTGTGGTAAAGTAAAGGAAAGAACCTAGAGAAAAGAGGAATTTTTCATGAATGATTGTATTTTTTGTAAAATTATCAACGGCGAAATCCCAAGTTATAAAGTCTATGAAGACGAGAAAGTCTACGCGTTTTTAGACATTACACAAGTGACCAAAGGGCATACCTTAATGATTCCAAAACAACACGTTGCTGATATTTTTGAATATAATGACGTTTTAGCAAGCGACGTCTTTGCTCGTATTCCTAAAGTAGCACGAGCATTAGAAAAAGCTTTTCCAGAAATGGAAGGATTAAACATTTTAAATAACAATAAGGAAGTGGCTTATCAATCCGTTTTCCATTCCCACGTTCATTTGATTCCCCGTTATTCAAAAGAAGATGATTTCTCTATTCATTTTGGCAACCATCAAGAGGACTATTCCGCCGAAGCGATGCAAGAAATTGCTGAGACCATTGCAAAGCAGGTGAACTAAATGAAAAAATTTATTAAAGGTCTCTTTTTTGGTGCAGCTGCTGGTACCATTGGCGGCTTGTTGGCTGCTCCAAGAAGCGGGAAAGAAACACGCCAACATTTAATCAATGAGCTAGAGGACTATCGTTCACTGAAAAATCAAGTCACGAATGACTGGGATCAGGTGCAACGAAATTTGGCAGTTGTCGAAGAAAACGTTCCTCTGGCAACTGAATTTTCAAAAGACCTGCAACAAGAAATCACTGATTTCAAATTCCAAGCGGAACCTCGGATTGCTCAAATTAAAGAACAAATTGCTAAAATCACGGCTGAATTACCTGACACACAAACCAACAAGCAAAAGTAAAGTCTTTTATGTTAATTATTTCTTTTGTTATTAAAAAAATAAAAAGTGTGACGTAAATACGAATTTTGTTTGAAACTATGCCTGAGACTCTTTCTTTTTCAAAATAAGGTATGGTATAGTTATAACAGAAATAAAACTAAAAAAAACAGGAGTGCATAAGAGAATGAAGAAAAAACTAATCTTAGCTGCAGCGGGCGCAATGGCCGTTTTTAGTTTAGCAGCGTGTTCAAGCGGTTCAAAAGATATCGCAACAATGAAAGGTTCAACAATTACTGTTGATGATTTTTATAACCAAATTAAAGAACAAAGCACTAGCCAACAAGCGTTTAGCCAAATGGTTATTTATAAAGTCTTTGAAGAAAAATATGGCGACAAAGTAACTGACAAAGATATTCAAAAAAACTTTGACGAAGCCAAAGAACAAGTAGAAGCACAAGGTGGAAAGTTCTCTGATGCATTAAAACAAGCTGGTTTAACTGAAAAAACATTCAAGAAACAGTTAAAACAAAGAGCAGCCTATGATGCAGGCCTAAAAGCCCACTTAAAAATTACAGATGAAGACTTAAAAACAGCTTGGGCAAGTTTCCATCCAGAAGTAGAAGCACAAATTATCCAAGTTGCTTCAGAAGATGATGCCAAAGCTGTCAAGAAAGAAATCACTGACGGCGGCGATTTCACAAAAATTGCTAAAGAAAAATCAACAGATGCTGCTACGAAAAAAGATGGCGGTAAAATTAAATTTGATTCACAAGCAACAACTGTTCCTGCCGAAGTTAAAGAAGCTGCCTTCAAATTAAAAGATGGCGAAGTGTCAGAACCAATTGCTGCAACAAATATGCAAACCTACCAAACAACCTACTATGTAGTGAAAATGACGAAAAACAAAGCAAAAGGCAATGACATGAAACCTTATGAAAAAGAGATCAAGAAAATTGCTGAAGAAACAAAATTAGCCGATCAAACATTTGTTTCGAAAGTCATTAGTGACGAATTAAAAGCGGCCAATGTGAAAATTAAAGATGATGCCTTCAAGAACGCTTTAGCAGGCTACATGCAAACTGAATCTTCAAGCGCTTCTTCAGAGAAAAAAGAATCAAAATCAAGTGATTCTAAAACAAGCGATACCAAAACAAGCGACTCTGAAAAAGCAACAGATTCTTCAAGCAAAACAACAGAATCTTCTTCTAAATAAGCATAAAAAAGAGAGTGGTCGATTGACCACTCCCTTTTTTATTTATCTTTTGGAACATAGAAACTGCGGTTATCTAAACCAAAGATTCGTTCCGTATACTCCCCAGGCTGTGTTTGACGAATTGCCCCTAGCATCATTTGAATGGACGCATCCATGGTATCAATTTGATGTAAGATTTCCGCTTCCATAATTCTTGGTCGCACAGGTGAGCCATATTCCAACAATCCATGGTGGGCTAAGACCATGTGCCGAAGAACGACAACGTCTTCTTCTCGATCATCAATTTTCAAAGCCAAACACGCCTTGGTAATTTCCTCATCCACCAAAACTAAATGACCAATTAAGTTCCCTGCCACCGTATATTCTGTCGTAATAGCGCCAGATAACTCTAAAACTTTTCCTAAGTCATGTAAAATAATCCCCGCGTATAATAGTGACGTGTTAATTTCAGGATATTCCTTAGCAATTGCTTTGCCTAGGCGCAACATTGAGACAGTGTGGTAAGCTAAGCCATTCGCAAAAGCATGATGGTTCCGTTTGGCTGCAGGAAATTCATAAAATTCTTGTTGGTATTTCGTCATGAGATAGCGCACAATACGATTCCAATGAGCATTGGTAATCTCAAAAATCACTTGATTGATTTCCTCGACCATCTCTTCTTTTTTCAAAGGCGCTCGTTCCATATATAAACTTGGCTGGCTTGGTTCCTCTGCTGTCGCTAAACGCATGTGTAAAATTTTTACTTGGGGTTTATTTTGATAAACTTCTCGTTTCCCATTCAGTAAAACAACGTTCCCCGCAGTAAATCGTGTAATTTCATCCTCAGAGGCGTCCCAATATTTTCCGTCAATCGTGCCAGATGTGTCTTGAAAGGTAAAGGCAATAAACTTTTTCCCATTTTTAGCTACACGTACATCGGCATTTTTAATTAGAACAAATGATTCAAAAAGTTCTTCTACTGTTAATTCACGTAATTTTTTCACTTGACGCTTCCTCCTTCTAACGCAATTACTCTTTGTTGTAAGTCCTGATAATAGCTTACCATTTCTTGGTCAGAAGAAAAACAAATGACTTGCTGTTTTTGACCAAATTTAGTAAATAATTCAGCTAATTGGGCTTTTCTTTGATGATCATAGTGTAACCAGCCATCATCAATGATAATTGGACAAATCAGTTGCTCGCCTTGGACTGCTAAAAAGGCAAAACGAACAGCCATCATCAATTGATCTTTAGTGCCAGTTGATAATTCATGTAAATAAAACATTTCTTGTTCTTTCGTCACCGCAACTAGTTGACCTTCGGCTACTTGGATTGATTGATAACGCTGATTTGTTAAAAGTGCAAAGTAGCTTGATGCATACTGTAATAAGCTGGGCAATTGTTGTTCCGAAAGCTCTGTTAATAGGTCCATTAGCAGTTGTCCCGCTAGTTGATACCCAGACCAACGTTGAGCTAGTTCTTTGATTTCCGCTTTTAAAATTGCTTGTCGTTGATACAACTCATCTAAGGTACCATCCGTCATTAATTGTTGTTTTTCATAAATCAGCGCTTGATACTGTTCTTGTATTTTATTTAACTGACTTTCTTCCAGTGCTTGTTGCTGCGCCAGTTGTAAAGAACGGTCTTTTAACGCTGCTTCTGTTACCGCTTCTGGAAACAGATTGCCTAATTGTGTCGCTAATTCTTGCCCACGACCAACTTGAGCTTGCTGAGTGGTCAGCTGTTGAATCCTACTTGGAACATCAGCGATTGATAGAATCCGATAACGAATTAGTAAAGGCTGAATTCGTGTTAATGCTTCTTGCTGTTTAGTTTTCAACTCTCGTAACTGCTGTTTGAGATAGCCATCTGCTTGATACTCCTGAGCAAAGCGAACCTTCTCCATTTCTTCAGCAAATCCTTCTAAAAAGTGTAACTTTTCGGAAAGGCTCTTTCCTTGCAAGGGTAAATGCGTCATCAATGGGAAGATTTGTTCTTCAAATACTTGGCGTTTTTGTTGATTTTCCTTCAATTGACTCATGAGTTCTTCATTTGTTTGAACAAGCAATAAATAGCGCGTAATCAATTCCCGCTGATTCATTAAAGTATCAATTTGTTGCATTTTTCCTAATTGATGGACTTGGGCTTGCTCCGCTACTGCTTGTTCAAGTTGTTCCACTTGCAGTTGTGCCTCACGTTCTTGATTCAGCGCCTGTTGGAACTGTTCATTTAAATAATCTAGTTGCGAAAGTTTTGTCTGCCACTCTTCTTTCACTTCATCAGAGGAAACTTCTTTTCTAGTGGCGTAGCTAAGCACTTCTTTCGCGATAAAACTAACTCCCACGAGAACTAGGCCCCATTTTAAAGGGCTTGGCAAAAAGAAACCGAGTAATGCAAGGATACTTCCTAGCAATAACCAAAGTGGTTGACTTGTTTTCTGCGCTTTTTGGGCACGCGTCGCTTCACCAAAAAATGCGGCATGCGCTTTTTCAAAATCCGTTAACTGGTCTTCCAGATTTTCAATTTGAGAAGTCAAGAATGCTTTCTGTTCTTGTCCTTTTTGAAGAGCTTGCGTATACGCAACTTGTTGTTGGCGCCACTTTTGAACGGTTTCGTTGTCATAAAAAAGCTGTGGTGGTCGTTCAGGCGACCATGACCATTCGTTCTCTAAAAGGACCATTTCTTGACGATTTTGCTCAAAGGTTTGGGTCATCCATTCCGATTCCGTCATCAATTGTTGCATATCATAGCGTTGATTCAACAATTGTTGAATCAATGCTTCTTGTTCTAGGTAAAAAGCATAGCCTTCTGGAACATCGAGCGCTTCTGACTGAAGAGATAACTCTTTGGTCAAACGTTGTCGTTCTTTGTCTAGGTACATATATTCTTGAAAGGTTTCTTCTAATTGAACTTGGTCTTCTTTTACTAAAACAACGTTCTCTGTTTCTTCAGGTAGTGACTGCCATTCTTCGTACAAGGGAAAGTGACGTTGCTGTTCCGCAACCTGTAACAAGTCCTGTTGCGTTTCTTTTAATTGCTGTTGCAGTGTCACTTGCTGTTGTTCTGTTTCGCGAATCGTTTCTTCTAATTGTTGAAAAGTTTGTTGCTGCGCTTCTTTCTCTTGAATTTGCTCTTTTAGTTCTTGATAAGCCGCCAACTTCTGATTGAGTAATGGCTGCTGTCCTTTACCTTTAAAGATTTTTTGTGCTTCTTTAAAGTACGTATTTCGGTAAGTCAAAAGTTGTTGACTACCAGAAACACCAATGGCTAACAAGGATGTTTGCAGTTCCTCTTCTGTCAACTTGTCACTCGTAATTAATTGTTCTTGTTGGAAAGTAAAAACCTCTTGAAATAACTTTTTCGTTAGCGGATGTAACATTTGCTGTAAGGTTTTTTCATCCCCCATTTGTTGTTGATAATAAATGATTGCTTGCCCTTTATTTTTTTCTTTAAAACGCTCGACTTGAACTTCCCCAAACACAGGATGTGCCAACCACAAACGACCACCATACGAGCCACCATTTTTAGGTGCGTAATCGCGTTTTCTTTTGCCCTTTGTGGGAAAACCAAACAGCATTGCTTGAATGAATTGATACAATGTGGACTTGCCAACTTCATTTGCGCCGTACAGCAATTGATTACCAGATTCAAATGTAATTTTCTGTTGTTGCCATTTTCCAAAGCCCACAATCTCTACTGCAAGTAATTTCATAGTGGGTCCTCCTGAATAGTAAAGTCTTCATTAATTTGCTCATGTGCTAGGCGCAAGCTCTCTAATCGCCACTGCTCATCCATTGAAAAAATTCCAGCAAATTCTGGATAACGTAACAATTCCTTGGTGGTATCTTCAAAAATAACTGGATCTAAGTATGTTTTTTCTAATGCCGTTAATAAGTTGGGACTAGCGGATAAATAGATCGGTTCTTTCGTTGGTTCCTCTGCTTGCAATATTAGGCGATAAACAAAAAAATCACCTTGCGTTTTTTGTAAAAGCTGCTGCTGTAAGTAGCTTAATAGTTCACCATTGACAATGGCTTGCACCACGGTCACATCCAAATGTTGCGTTTCTTTCAGTGTCAACGCCATCAATTGCTGTTGCTGATGCGCATGCCACTTCGTCAGCAAACTGGTTTCAAGATAAGACAAAACGCTTTGGGTGTCACGACATTGCGCAAGAGATACTTCTTCATTCGTCCAATCTATTTCTGCGACTTTTTCAAATTGAACAGTCGCTTGATTTTGGGAAAGTGTGACCACTGCAACCCCTTGTAAAGACTGTTCTTTTTTCGTGTGTCCTTGAGGTGTTCCAGGATAAACAATTAGCGGTTGTTCACTAACAATTTGCGGCTGATGAATGTGGCCCAATGCCCAATAATTATAGCCAGTGGCTTTTAAATCCTTCCATGTAAACGGAGCATAATTTTGTTGCGCTTTCCGACTGGTGTCTCCATGATAAATCCCAATATGAATATCAGATTCTGCTTGTTTGATAGGAAATTCTAGTGCTTTATTTTCATCAATCCAGGGATGCTCATAACTAAACCCTGAAACAGCCACTTGTTCGCCCGCTTTCGTTTCAAAATACAGTGTCTCAACCATTTCTTTTTCAAATAAAAAAACATTGTCTGGAAAAGAAAACCAATAGCGGTCTTTTTTATAGTAATCATGATTCCCAAATGTTAGAATCACAGGGATTTCTGCTTGTTTCAACTGTTCTAATGCAGCCATCAATTGGGCTTGCATTGAAATAGAGGTCTGACTTTGATGAAACGTATCTCCTGCAAAAATAACCAAGTCCACCGCTTCTCGAATGGCAACTGTTACGATATTCATTAACAATTGTTGATTAGCTTCTCTTAAGCGCTTCGCTAAGGCTGTCGGGATCCCAGTTAACCCTTCAAAAGACCGATCCATGTGTAAATCAGCTGTATGCAATAGTTTCATCGTTTCCCCTCCTTTTCTCCTCCCTTTATCATATCATTTTCTGCCAGCTTGGTCAGTAAAAACATACGAAAATTTGTTCGTTTTTTTATTTTCAGTAAAAGAAAAACTCTGACAAATTGTCTTATAGACAACTTGTCAGAGTTCAATTACGTAAATTAATCGTTATACATATCACGCACAGGAGTCATGATAATTCGGTTTAAATCATTGACAACTAAGCTAAACGCTTGTTCTTTTTGCATTAATTCGTTGATAACTGCTGTTTCTTGCACTTTCGTTGCAATGCTTTGTGCTTTTTCAGCATCTTCATCCGTGAATTCTTCGCCGCGCATTTGTTTTTCTTGAAGTCCTTGTTGGAATCCTTGGAATTCTTTAAACAATGTGTAAGCTGCTTCGTCTGCTTTTACTTCTTCATACGCTGCTTGTAATGCTTTAAATTCGTCTAACTCACGTAGTTCACGTTCAATCTGATTGGCTGTATCATAAATGTTACTCAATGGAATCCCTCTTTTCTCAATAGTTTCATCTTTATTGTACCATTTCTCTTAGGTTTTCCCAACTAATTTCCTAATAAGCCTCCGAAAATTCCTTCAATCTTGTCTTTGACTTTTTTCGCGCCGTCTTTAATTTGTCCCCCAACTTCATTCAATGTATCTCCGAAATTGCTAGCGCCGTCTTGAACAGAATTTCCAAAGTCTTTCAAGTTATCCCGCCAATTAGAATTGGCACCACCAGTTAAACTATCGTTGCTATCAACAACTTTCCCACCTGTGGCATAAGCATCCGCGACAGGAAATTGTGCTTGTTTGACTTGTGGCAAGATGCCACTGGCTTGACTGTTGAACACCTGTGAGGCATACGTAGCGCTACTGCCTTCCAAATAATGGGTTTTACTGGTTTCTTGGAAGCCTAACCAAGTAGCAATGACAACTTCTGGTGTATAACCAATCACCCACTGATCGTTCGTTTTACTACTATCGAAGTTGGTTTCTGTCGTACCTGTTTTACCAGCCATTACGTAGCCTGCTGGTTGTGCGTTGACCCCGCTCCCAGAACTAAAGACCCCTAGTAACATACTTGTAATCCCGTCTGCAACATCTTTGGTAATGACTTGTTCTTTCTTGACTTTAGTATTATCAACTACAATTGCGCCAGTTGAGTCGACGATTTTTGTAATTAAATGCGTTTCAGTTTTATAGCCTTCATTGGCAAAGGCACTATAAGCTCCCGCCATAGTTAGTGGCGAAACACCCGTTTGTAATCCCCCAAGTGCTAAACCATAATATCGATCTTTTTCTGATAATGGAATGCCAAATTTCTCTGTTTTTTCATAGCCTTTATCTAAACCAATTTGATGTAATAACCACACCGCTGGTAAATTTAAGCTTTCTCCTAAGGCTTGATACATAGGAACTTCTCCACTGTACGTGCGGCTATAGTTTTGCGCTGGATAATAATCTTGTGGTTTATCTTCTAAAACAGAGTCTGGTTTATAGCCAGCCTCTAAAGCTGGTGTATAGACAGAAATTGGTTTTAAGGACGAGCCTGGTGAACGTTTTGTTTGCGTTGCAAAGTTAAAGCCTCGATAAACGTGTTCCCCTCGACCGCCCACCAGCGCTTGCACGCCGCCGGTTTTCGGATCAATGGCTACAGAGCCACTTTGAACCATGGCACCATCTTCTGCATTGGGTGGAAATAGTGCATCATTTTTATAAGTTGCATCCATCGCATCTTGATATTTTTGATTTAAAGACGTGTAAATCTTGTAGCCTTTATTTAAAATATCTTCTTCTTTAAATTTATAACGATTGACCGCTTCATCAATTACCGCATCAAAATAATATGGATATTTGTAACTATTTTCGTCGCCAACATAGGTGTCATTTAATAGACTCGCTAAGTTAACACTCGCTTCTTGATTGGCTTCTTCTTGAGATAGTTTTTTATTGTCGACCATTAGTTGTAAAACGGTATTCCGTCGCGCTGTGGCATTGTCAATGTAATCAATTGGGTTATAAATTCCTGGCCCTTTTAACATGCCCGCTAGCGTTGCGGCTTCCCCCACTGTAACTTGGGACGCATCCACGCCAAAGTATTTACGAGCTGCATCTTGCACGCCCCAGACACCATTACCAAAATAAGAATTATTTAAATACATTGCCAAGATATCTTTTTTCGAATATTTCTTTTCGATTTCAATCGCTAAGAATAATTCTCTGGCTTTCCTATCTAACGTTTGCTCTTGCGTTAAGTAAGCATTTTTGGCTAATTGCTGCGTAATTGTACTTCCGCCACCACCGCCACCGATTTTCCCAAAGGTCAATTTTCCAACAACCGCACGGGCAATCCCTTTGATGGAATACCCTTTATGTTGATAAAACCCGCGATCTTCAGTTGAAATAACCGCATCTTGAATATAAGGAGAAATATTATCCAGTTCCACAAAAGTCCCTTTTTGCCCGAATAATTTTCCGACTTCCTCTCCTGATTCATCATAAACACGTGTTGATTCACTTAGCCCCGATTTTAGGGTCTCAACGTTTGCGGACTTGGCTAAGTAAAATAAATAAATACTGGCACCTAAAGCGACTACCAAACCAATTAACAAGAAAATTTTATTGATTTGATACTTTTTCCAAATCCGCTTTCTGGCTTGATGGAATTGTATTAAATAAGGCTTTATCCACGTCCAAAAATGACGTAATCCGACACCGACTTTACTAAAAAATTGTTTAAGATTGTCCATAGTACTCCCTCTATTTACGTTTCTTGGCTAAGTCTACCATATTCTTGTGGGTACGACCTAGGTCTAAAGCATGAAAAATTCTTGAAAAACAATTTCAATGATCTTTTCGCTGTAGCAAAGGAAATGTGGCCTTCGCTAGAGGTAAATAATTGCTTACGTTTAGAAACGAGTCTTTATTTAGCCTCTATTCTATCATGCTTTTCTTCGTTTTTTATGTAAATTTGTTTAAGAATCTCTCAAGGAACTGCCTTTCTAACAAATTTCAGCTTTTTTTCCGTTCTGACTTGACCTTTTGAGTAGCTTTGTTACACTAAATAGCGAATCAGTGAAAGGTGGGATTTGGTGGAATATTCAATGAGATTACCTGAAAATTTTTCAACAATGACTGTAAAAGAACTATTAGAAAATGAGTGGCTAGTCCCTCGAAAAGTGCGCCATTTTTTACGCACGCGAAAAAATGTCAAAATCAACGGAGAAACAGCTGCTTTTCATTTTCCAGTCCAAGCTGGCGATTGTGTCACCTTAACGTTTGAAGAAACCGATTATGTGCGTCCCACTATTCATTTGGGGGAAGCAACGCGTGTGAAGGTTTTATATGAAGACGAACATTTAATGATTGTAAATAAACCTTATGGCATTAAAACCCATCCAAATCAGCCACAGGAAACAGACACCTTGTTAAATCATGTTGCTGCCTATTTAGCTGAGAAAAATCAGGTCCCTTATGTCGTTCATCGATTAGATAAAGAAACCAGTGGTGCGATTGTCTTTGCTAAAAATCCTTTTGTCTTACCTATTTTAGGGCGTTTATTAGAAACAAAACAAATTTACCGTCAATATCAAGCGATTGTAGCTGGTCACTTTAACCAAAAAGAACAGACAATCAATCAGCCGATTGGTCGTGATCGACATGATCGCCGGAAACGACGGATTGATCCTCAAAAAGGGGATTCAGCGATTACACATGTCCAAGTGGTCCAAGCTCTTTCTAACAATCAAACCGCAGTTACCTGTGTTTTAGAAACAGGTCGGACGCACCAAATTCGGGTCCATTTAGCTAGCGAAGGGCATCCAATTATTGGTGATCCGTTATACAACCCAAAATCGCAGGCAGCTCGTTTAATGCTCCATGCTTCACAACTTCATTTACTCCATCCGTTTACAAAAAAACAAATCGTTGTGACTGCAGCGCCTGGCCTATGGTAAAAAAACAGAAGAAATCGGACGGTAACCGCCGATTTCTTCTGTTTTTTTATTTTACCGCACATTCACTGCTGAGAACGGCATATCTGCGTTTGCTCAGTGTCTTGGTGTTAAACAGTTCCTGAGCTAACTCTCAGCCTTAATCATTTGTAGCCACTCTTTTTGTAAAATTCCGTAATTGTAGATATCCAGCCATTGGCCATCTTGAAATAACGCTTCTCTATCAATTCCTTCTTTTTTGAAGCCTACTTTTTCATAAACATGAATCGCTTTTTGATTGTTACTATTGACAGCTAATCTGATTTTGTGCAAGCCCAATTCATAAAAAGCAAATTTACAAATTAAAGACACCGCCTCAAAGCCATATCCTTGACCACGTTGCTCTTTTTGTAAAATAGCAATCCCTAAATTGGCCCCTCTATTTTTCAACTGTACATCAGACAACGAGACCCAACCAATAAATTTCTCTGTCGTATTTTCTAAAATAGCAAATAGAAATCGATCATCTTCTCCTTTATTAATCGTGAAATCTTTCCATTCTTCAAGCCCCCACGGATGTAAAGCATCCCAGCTCAAATGCCGAAGCAATTCATTATCCCATTGCTGTTTTGCAATATGTTCGATATATTCTTCTCTAAAATGAGAAAAGCCAATGTGTTTTCCTTTTAAGACATTTTCCATAAGAACACCTTTAATTTCCTAAATTATTTTCTATTTGCTGACTATCTATTTCCTCGTATTTTTGTAAAAAAGTGGCAATTTTTCCGATGACACACGCATTTTTATCGCTTTGGTCATTCTCTACCTGAAGAACAAGCAACGGTTCATGCAGACTTAAGCGTAGCAAAAACCACCCACTGCCATATTGACCAGACACGTTTCCCCGAACACCTTCTTGGTTTTCACGGTCCACAGCAAAGTCTGCTTGATTTTCTACAAACAATTCAAAGTCTCGCAAGACTTGTTGCCCATAACAAGTCACATCCTCCGCAGTAATTTTGAAGCGAAATTCGTTGGTTTCTGCCGGTTGCTTCAATGTAGCAATCAGATCACCTAACGTTTGATTGTTTTGTTTCAATTCTGGTAACAACATTAAAATTTTTGCCACGACATATGCACCATCATCCAGATTGTAGTTTTCTTGAAACGCTGCATGACCACTGGTTTCAATGGCTAACGGCGTCTGAAAGCCCCCATGATTCAATTCAATCATTTTATTAATGACATTTCGGTAACCAGAAATATAACGAATCTGTTGGCCGCCTTTTTCTTCAATAAACGTTTTTAAATGACTTGAGGTTGGCGAATTTGTCACAATATAACTACCAGGCGCTTCTTTTAAAACAATTGCCGCTAAAACAGCAATTAAATTATTTCGGTTTAGTACCTCACCTGATTGGTCCACTACGGCCGAACGATCTACATCTGTATCAAAAATAATGCCCAAATCTGCCTGATTAGCTAAAACAGCTGTTTGAATACTTTTCATTGCTTCAGAATTATCTGGATTAGGTACATGATTAGGAAAATGCCCATCTGGTTCTAAAAACTGTGATCCCGTCGTATCAGCGCCCAAAACTTGAAGAACCTGCTCCGCAAAGAAGCCCCCAGCCCCATTACCCGCATCAACGATAATTCTAAAGCCCTGTAAAGGTTTCTCTTCTGGCGAATGAATTCCTTGGCGAATTTTTGCCACCAAATGCTCCGCATAAATTGGCAGTAACTCTTGCTTCATCAGTGTGCCATTTTCATTGGCTGTCAGCGGATCAGTATGAGATAAAATATACCGAATATCTTCTTTCTCTGCTCCACCTTCTGCTGTGAAGAACTTCAAGCCATTAAAGTAGTAAGGCAAATGGCTAGCTGTGATCATAATCGCTGCATCACATTGAAGCGTTGGAAATTGAGTAGCCATAAACATAGCAGGCGTCGTAGCTAAACCAACGTCAATCACCTGAATACCTAATGAAAGAAACGTATCTACTAATGCTTGCTTAATCGGCTCCGCCGTTAGACGACTATCATGTCCGATTGCAATTGTCAGGCGCTGTTGTGCCTTTCGTGGCAGCTGTTTTTTATCCTGTAACCAACGAACCACGCCCACCGCAATCTCGGCTACTGCTGTTGCGGTTAATGTTGCAGTTTGCTCTTCCGTATCCAAAGCAATTCCCCGAATATCCGAACCATTTTGTAGCGCTTTCAATTCTACCAAGAAAAAAACTCCCTTCTATTGATGCTTTCAATTTTAAAAAATCATATTTTCGATGCGTTCGATAAAGTGTTCCGCATCCTCTTCTGAACGTGTAATCACAATAATTGTATCCGCACCAGCCACTGTACCAGCCACTTCTGGATAAGCTACTTCATCTAAAAAGTTACTCACCACATCGGCATTTCCCATCTCTGTATGCAAGATGACAATAAATTGTACTCGCTCCATTCGAACAACTGAATCTTTTACTGATTCTCGTAATTTCTCTTCACTGCTTGTGCCTTGTGCTTGAGAAAAAATTGCATATTTGACACGACCATCTGCACCATGTGTTTTAACAATACTCATTTCACGGATATCTCTTGAAACAGTCGCTTGAGTGGCTCGGACGCCAAGTTCTTCCAAACGAGTGATTAATTCATCTTGTGTTTCAATTTCTTGTTGCATAATTAATTGTTTAATCAAACGTTGACGTTCTGCTTTTTTCATATAGACCACTCCTCTCCATTCATTTCTTTTATTATATCCAAAAATGAGTAAAAATACAGGTACTTTTCACATTAAACTCTTTATTTATCTGAAAAAGACTGGATAAATGTTTATATACCAGTCTTTTTCAGTAAAAAATACTTATTTAAGAAGATTCTTTTCTTTTAAATAGTCTTTCGCCACTATGCTAGGATCTTGCCCCTCCACATTGACTTGATAATTCATCTCACTCATTTCTTCTTCGCTAATTTTTCCTGCCAATTTATTCAATATTTCTGCTAATTCTGGATATTTTTCCAACGTTGCTGTTTTAATAAGTGGTGCTCCTTGATAAGGTGGAAATAGTGCTTGATCATCTTCTAACGTTACTAAATCGTATTGTTTCAATTCACTATCCGTTGAATAGGCATCAATCACATTTACCTCACCATTATTAATCGCTTGATAGCGTAATGCCGGTTCCATCGATTGGACATTCAGATTTAAATGATATTTTTCTTGTAATCCCTTATAACCATCTTGCCGATCAATAAATTCTAACGTAAAACCTGCTTTCAACTGATTGCTGATTTTCTGTAAATCACTAATCGTTTTTAATTGATGCGCTTTTGCAAATGAGCGCTTAACTGCGACGGCATACGTATTTTCATAGCGCATCGGTTTCAACAAAGTAAGGTTTTCTTGCTTTTTCAAGCCAGCGCGTGCCGCTTCATAGACTACTTGAGGTTGATTGTCTAGCTGAGGAGGATTTTTTAAAAAGGTTTCGATCACTGTTCCTGTAAATTCCGGATAAAGATCGATTTCATCTGATTTCAAGGCATTATATAAAAAAGTAGTCTTGCCAAAGTTTGGCTTTAACGTCACCTGAATGTCGCTATTTTCTTCAATTAAGGCTTTATACATATTAATAATAATATCTGGTTCCGCTCCTAATTTGCCAGCAATTGTCAGCTGTTTTTCCTTTGAAGAAGTTTGTTGATTCCAGAAAAATGAACCACCTAACAAAAGGCCTAAAATAGTACCGCCAATGATTAGTCGCCGCCCATTCGCTTTTTCCAACCAATGAATTCCATAATTAAATAAGACTGCTAGTGCAGCTGATGAAAGAGCTCCAATAAAAATCAACGATAAATTATTTCGATCAATTCCTAATAAAATGAAGGTCCCTAAACCGCCTGCTCCAATTAACGCCGCCAATGTGGCCGTACCAATAATTAAAACGGTAGCCGTTCGAATCCCAGAAATAATAAATGGTAACGCCATTTGTAACTCAAACTTAAACAGTTTTTCTTTTTTACTCATCCCAAATGCTTCTGCGGCTTCTTCTAACGAAGGATCAATTTCCGTCAAACCAGTATAGGTGTTTTGTAAAATTGGGAATAAGGCATAAATCACTAGCGCAACAATTGCCGGTGGTCGACCAATACCAATTAACGGAATCAGTAAGCCTAGCAAGGCTAAAGAAGGGATGGTTTGGAAAATCCCAGTCACTTGTAACAGACTTTCCGCTAACTTACGATGACTCGTTAAATAAATGGCTAAAGGAATTGCAATCAACGCAGCGAATAATAACGAGATAAAGGACAATTGCATATGCTCGATTAACGCTTGCAGATATTCTTCTTTTCGAGCGAAAAAAGTTTCAATCAGTGCTTGCATCTACTGTCCCTCGCTTTCCAACAGCTGTTCCATAAAACGAGTAATCGTTTTTGAGGTGATACACCCTAAAACTTGTTGTTTTTCTACTAAATTTGCTTTCTCTTGCGCATTAATGAGTTGGACAATCTCTTTTAAATTGGTTTCCATGAAAACAGTTGGCACTGGCTCAATCGTCTCATCTGCGGCTTCTAAAAATGCAGTCAAGTCAGCGCCACAATAGTTCGCTAGTTCTGGCGAAGATTGTTTGAAAAATTGACCGACAAAATTATTTTTCGGATGTTTTTGAATGGCTTCTGGCGTATCGACTTGAATAATTTTGCCAGCGTCCATAATACAGATGCGCTCCCCTAACAGTAAAGCTTCATTCATATCATGGGTCACAAAAACAATGGTACTCGCTAATTCCTGATGAAGTTCTTTCACCAAACGTTGAAGATGATGTCTTGAAATCGGATCTAGCGCGCTAAAAGGTTCATCCATTAAAATCACTTCTGGTTCGGCTGCAATGGCGCGTAAAATCCCGATACGTTGTTGTTCGCCTCCTGAAAGCGCTGCTGGCTTACGATGCAGATATTCCTCAGGATCCAGCTGAACTTTTTTCAATAGTTCAATGGTTCGCTCTCTGCGTTGCTCTTTGGGCCATTTTTTCATTTCAGGAATCAACTCAATATTTTCCGCCACGGTTAAGTTAGGAAATAAGGCAATTTGCTGAAGAACATAGCCAATTTTTAGTCGTAATTCACGTAAAGGGTAGTTGGTTACCGCTTGTTCATTGAGAGCCACTTCACCTGTCGTTGGCTCAATGAGCCGATTAATCATTTTCAAAGTCGTCGTTTTTCCACTACCACTCGGCCCTACTAATACAAAAAATTCGCCTTGTTGGATTGTTAAATTCACATCGGACAAAACGGCATTTTCTTGATATACTTTTGAAACATTTTGAAATTTTATCATTTATTTTCACCGCATCTTTCACTTCTTAATAAACAAAATCTTTGGAGGATCGTCACTCTTTCAGTATAATTTAAGACTAACATCCTGCCTAATTTTTTGTTTTAAGCGCAAGTATGTGGGGGCTCATTTAACAGCTGCCGGTTCGTATCTACAATTATCTACTCAATGAATGGAAAAATTGTCCTCTTCTGCCTTAAACAAAAGTGAACTGTTTTCTACTAAAAGGAGTGATCGTTATGGAAAACGACAAGCGAATTTATAAATGGGACAACGTGAAACTTTTTTTAATTTTCTTAGTGATTTTTGGGCATATTTTAGATCGTGAAGCTTCTCCTTCACGACTCATGGAAACGATCAACTTTTGGATCTATTCATTCCATATGCCAGCCTTTATTTTTGTCTCTGGACTCTTTAGTAAACATGCAATTAAACAACGAAAATATCTACGCTTACTTTCCTTTGTTTGGCTTTATCTCTTAGCGAAGTTGTTGATTACGCTTGCTAATTTCGCCTTTGCAAATAAAATGAATTTTGATTTACTGAACGAAACAGGCGTTCCTTGGTACTTACTTTCCTTAGCAAGTTTCTACTTAATTACCATCTTTCTTCAGCGCGTTCAGCCGAAAATCATGTTGCCAATCATCATTGTTATCGGCTGCGCCTCAGGCTATTTACCTGTGGAAGGTTTCTTGTCTTTAGGACGGACTCTGGGCTTCTTCCCTTTCTTTTATTGTGGCTACTTAATGGATATTCAAAAGCTACAAACCTTTTTAGATCATCGCAAAGTCAAATGGGCAGCGATAGGCGTAATTTTAAGCTCCTTTTTATTTGTAAATAGTCAATGGTCATTGGCAACGAAATTTTGGGGCTTCTTAACTGGTTGGGCTTCCTACGCTGAAATTAGTCCGGCCTTTGAATACAGTAGTTTCATTCAGCTGTTCTTTTACGTTGCTGCAGCATTGGTGTCTCTTTCTTGGTTTGCATTATTGCCGAAACGAAAGTTACCTTTAAGCGCCCTCGGAAAAGATACCCTCTACCCTTATCTCTTGCATATGCCCTTAATTATTCTGTTGGAAAGTGGTTTGCAATTAGACACACTCTTTAAAGAATGGTTTACTTTCCGAATCCTGGCACTTTTCTTCTTAGCCCTCTTCATTTTAGCTATTACGAATATGCCTGTGGTGAAACGGGGAGCGGATTATCTTTTTAATCCACAATCAATAATGATTCCCAAGAAAATATACAAATAAAGAGCATAGGAAATTAATCCGCTTTCTATGTTTCATGAATCTCATTAAGCATCTTTAACCACATTGAAAGTTCTATCTTTCAATGTGGTTAACTTGACTTTAATTGGGGCCTCAGTTTTACTTTTTTGTATCATCAAATAGTACAACAAAAGCATGAAATATTAATAAAACAGGGAGTGTCATTTTCAATAAATTGGGGATTAATTCTTGATTTATAGATAATCGTATTCTCTATTCGTAAAGTAATAAATAACGTGACTCTAAAATTAAATAATTTCGTAATCGCATCACTTGCTTTAGCAAAGCTTCAATTTATTACTTATATTTTTTATATAATAACCATATTTATACATATTAACGATATTTTTACATCAATCAAATCGTATCTGCGAAAACTAAACAACATGACTCTAAAACATATGTAAATCATAATGAGCATTTACATTGGTTTTGGTACCATTCTAAACAACATGACTCTAAAACCCACGCTCCGGCAATTTCCCGACAACTGATGTTTTGGTACCATTCTAAACAACATGACTCTAAAACACCATTGACAACAATATTCTTTTGTTGCACGTTTTGGTACCATTCTAAACAACATGACTCTAAAACCGTACTAAAGGTCATGTAATCTTACCAATCGTTTTGGTACCATTCTAAACAACATGACTCTAAAACATTTCACCTTCTGTTTTAGAAGCTGCTTTAGTTTTGGTACCATTCTAAACAACATGACTCTAAAACCAACAATTTCCACCATACGTTTTTTCTCGCGTTTTGGTACCATTCTAAACAACATGACTCTAAAACGCATATCAAGCGCACTACTTAAATGAAAACGTTTTGGTACCATTCTAAACAACATGACTCTAAAACCTATAATGCCTGTGAGTAGCGTGTGTGTGCGTTTTGGTACCATTCTAAACAACATGACTCTAAAACCCCGTCTGTAATACACGTAACAACAAGCCAGTTTTGGTACCATTCTAAACAACATGACTCTAAAACAGAAAACTATACTCATATTTTTAAAGGTGTGTTTTGGTACCATTCTAAACAACATGACTCTAAAACGATAACTTAGAAAAGATGCAGGATGTTTTTGTTTTGGTACCATTCTAAACAACATGACTCTAAAACCTCGGAGAATTATTTTTTTCCAAAGTTCCGTACTCGCATCACTTATCCATAGCTAGATTTCAGTTTAGAATGAACCACTAATCAGTAACAATTTAAGCTTTTTCATAACTCAAATAAAAGTTTTCGTCCAAAATATATTGGAATCTGTTCTGGACCACCCTTTGTTCTAAAAACAGGACATCCACATTATTTAAAGAGATATATTCTACCACTTGTTGCACTTCATCCTCTGTCAAATACGTACACGCATTAATAAAAATCAATAATTTTTTCTTTGATAAATAACGATGTACTTGTGTAATTTCCATAACTTTTTCAAAAATCGTATCACTCGTTGTTTCGATTTTGATTCCAAGAGCTTTGAAAAGTTCCTGCACAGTGATGCCATCTTCTTCCAAATCCATTTCATGTTCCAACAATTCATAGCCAATTAATTGACTAATTGTTCCAGTTAACTTCTCAATCATTGATTTGACTTCTGGTTTATCATTTAATTGTGCTTCTAAATCCCCATAGATTAATTTCAGCGTGGCAGCCGAATTAACGTCATAGCCTAAAATATCCGTAACAACAAATAATTCCGTTGGTTTCAGCCCTTTTTGTTGCGCATCAAATAGTTTTAACTCATTTTCCCCATCATATTGATAAATTAACTTCACTAGATGGGCAAAGGTTTGAACGTCTTTAATCGTTAAAAAGGTGGCTTTTTCAATTTCAATGGGTTCTTCCAATAAAGAAAAATTAACTCTCATCTATTCTTCTCCTAAAAAGACAATCCGTTCATCTGAATTAGCAACTCGATTGTCTTGTTCTCCATGCAAATAAATCATTCGAGAAAATTGTTTTTCTGTTACATTTAATAGTGTAATTAGTCCTCTTTGCGGATTATTCTGCTTTAAGCGAGCCAACATTGCTTTATTAGCAGTATCATTCAACAAAATTTTGCTGTAAATCGAAAATTGATGCATAATAAATCCTTCATTAATCAAAAATTTCCGGAACTTCCGATACGCTTTCCGGTCACTGGCTGTGTCCGTTGGCATATCAAACATTAATAATAGACGCATATATCGATAACTCATATCCCAAACTCTGGAACTCCTTCCTCCTCTTGATTCAGAACTTTTACTACATGTTTTGTATAATCGGTAGCAATATTGGTTAAAAACATTTGTTTTTTCTTGTACATATACGTATTCATAAACAAAGCAAATAACTTACGTTTCATTATCGGAAATGCTTCTTTTCTATTCTCATAAATGATTTGATCTACCAATGGACGAAAAGGCTCCATAAGATCACTTGCTAAGTTAAAGTCATTAAATTGGTTGGCATGTTTTAGTCCTAGTTGTGTAAAACAACCTGTCTGGACTAACTCTCGAGCAAAAATACTTAATAACAACGTATAACCATAATTTAAACCAGCATTAATGTCATTTTCTTGTTCACGTGTAAAATCATTGCCGAAGAGAGTATTAAAATAACTTCGAGCTGCATGACCTTCTCGATTGGCTGGATCAAACAGACGTAATTCAGCGCGCATAGCTAACAAAGCAGCAGCCTTTTGACCATAGTCTCGTTGCGCTAAGTGTAAACTCTGATTGGTGATTTTTTGTGCAATGATCGCTGTCCAAACTTGACCTTTTCGTTCTTCCGTCCAAGCCAACTGGCGTGTCAATTGCAAGCTACTATCATGCCGTCCATAAAAGGGCAAAATTTTACCAATTGGCAAACGCTTATCATCGCAAAATAACACTAATATTTTTTCATCAATTAATCGTTTTAATAGCATCGTGGTTAACGAAATGTCCGTTGTTTCCAACAACAAAACATCAATCTCAGACAAATGAATTAATTCTTGGTGATCAATTGCTTTAAAAACAAGATGATTGTTTTTATAGGATAATTTTGAATGCTTGTTAACCACTACCGTTCGCCAGCCCATCTAGTCGACAACCTTTCTGCGTGTTTCATACAGTCCCGTAGTCGATTGGTAAATGATAGTGGCATCAAAAATTTCTTTGATTGACGTGTAGCGTGCTCGCTCAATGTCTTTTTGGAAAAATTTAAACGTACTTGGTGCGCCCATCGCATTAAACTGCATAAGTTGGATAAAGGATGCCGCAATCTCTTTCACATCTGCTGTTTGATTTGCTTCAAAAAGTTTCACAATTTGCTGGACTTTTGACTTGGCTAATGTATGCACTTCAGCAAAGTCAACCACTCTCTCTAAAATCTCTTGAAATTCTGGTTGATGTTGTTCTACATAAGTCAAACTTTCTGATTGATTTGGTAACAAACATTGTTTCGCATGGTACAGTAATGTAAGTAAATGTTCAGGTAAAACCATCTGGTTCCCTTTTTGTGCTTCTTTAGCGCTGGCTAATAAGCGCCGGCGTCCCTCTGGAAATTCATACAGTGTATACTTAGGCAATTTCATTAATACACGAGGCCGTAGGAAGCCTTTCTCCTCTAAAAAAAGAATAGGATTTTGTTCAAACCTTGTTTTTTCCATAATCGTAATGCCCAGTATCTCCTGTTTAATAAGAGGTTTTTTACCTTTTTCATGCGTGAATAGCACTGTATAAGCAACTATAGGACTATCAAAACCGCCATATTTTTGGGGATCCAAACCATTTTTGACAGGAATCAATTTATTCGATGGTCCTTTGGGTTTAATCGACTCTTTTGAAAAACCGCCTTTTTGCACTTCTACTTTTTTGACAATATTCATTTGATGGTAATTTAATTCTTTTTTGATAGTTTTTAAATAACTGTTACTCCAAAGAATTTCGCCATCCTTCGTGAACCGTGGTTCATCTTCCGTGAAAAAGCGCAGCAAATTTGTATAAATTATAGCCTTCGCCGTGGCTTTATTTTCTTTAAAGGTCTGGAACTTAGGATATTCTCCGTAAACAAATTCTGGTGCTAAATTAGGATAAACTTTTAATAACGTGGTTGCGACCACACAGTTTAAATAAGCATCTTGTCCATGGTGATAATCATTCACTTCACGAACTTTATACAAGCCAAAAATCGAACGAAATTGGCTCGTTAAACTAGCTTTCAAGGTGATGATTTGGACTTTTTTCTCTTTTGAATTAGCATTGTAGCGTTGATCTAAGATCCCTGCAACATTTTTGGTAATTTGACGAGTTTCTACTAATTGTCGTTGGATAAAATGCGCTTTGTCTTCGAGAGTCAAGCCACCTTGCTCCCCCTTGGTCAGACGTTGGAATTTCCGTTGACTAATTAAGCCAGCAGCATATAATTTCTCCCAATAAGCTTTCATATCCTTAACAACTTCCTTGCTAGGTACATCATCGGATTTCCCTCGATTTTCAGTAGAGCCCACTAAAACTAGGTTATCCAATGAATCGTCTTTCATAAAGCTTTGTGGGATAATATGATCAATATCATAGTGAGATAAACGATGAAGCGATAATTCATCTCCCGTGTACATATCTTTACCATTTTGCATATAGTAAAGGAAAAGACGGGTATCTCGTAACTGTTCATTAGTCGTTGGTTGTTCTTTTAATAAATTGCTGCCGATTTCGGCCATTGCTTTTTCAACTATTTTCAAGCGTTGGATGGATCTTCTCTTGCCAGTGCTAGTCGTTTGATTTTCACGTGCCATTTCGACAACAATCCGCTTGGGCGCATAACCCATAATCGCGACTAGTTCATCGACAATTTTTAAACTTTGATAAATTCCTTTTTTTATTGCTGGACTACCAGCTAATTCATTGACAGTTTCACTTAATGTTTCTTCATGTTCACTGGACTGTGCTTTTTGAATAGCATTTTTAAAAGATAATTGTGAATCATTAATCAGTTGCATAAAATTGCGATTATAGTGTTTTGAGACCCCGTCATCTTTAATTAAATAGCCCAAAATTGTTTTACCCGATTCTTTATCGTAGATACCATTGATTAATTTCTTCGACAATCTTCCCCAGCCAGTGTAGTGCTTGCGTTCTAATTTTTTTAGTACTTCTGCTGAGAACTGCCCTTTGAATGTGGAAAGTTGCGTCCGAATTCGTTGCCGATCTTCAAAAATAGTTAAAATTTTTATGATATCTTCCAATTTTTCGGCATTATCTGGGTGGTCTAATTCTGCTCTTGTCAAACCACATTTCAGTAAATCCTGATACGTGCTAAAACTAGCATTAAATTGGTCTTCTTCAAGTCCACTAAGCGTGACAATCTCCGTATTATATTCGTTTCGATAGAATTGAATTATATCCTTTTTCTTAACTTTTCGACGCGTCTTAAACAGATAATCAAAGATTTTTTCTTTTTCCTTACCTGAAAAATTGGCTTTGATTCCTCGATCATCCGTATAAGAAATCTTGGTCAATTCATTAAATACCATAAACTTTTCATATAACAAACTATGTTTCGGTAAAACTTTTTCAGAAGGTAAATACGTATCAAAATTGGTCATTCGTTCAATAAAGGCTGTCGCTGATTGGTCCAAATCAACGGTTTCTTGAAGGTTCCAAGGACGAATTGGTTCCTCACTTTGACGTTTTAACCAAGCGAAGGTACTTGCATCTCCTTTTGATAATGGTCCGACATAATAAGGAATTCGAAATGTAACCAGTTGTTCAATTTTTTCTTGATTTTCTTTTAAAAATGGATAATAGGCCGCTTGACGATGAATGATTGCTTGTAACTCAGCCAAATGAATTTGATGAGGAATCACCCCATTATCAAAGGTCCGTTGCTTTCTTAAAAAGTTTTCTTGAGCAATTTTTTCTAAAAAATATTCTGCTCCAGCAATATCTTGAATGATTTTCTTAACATACTGGTAAAATTTAAGCTGTGAAACCTTACCTGCGTGTGCAATGTAGCCTGCATAGCCGTCTTTCTGTTCATTTTTAAAGAGATTATCATATTCGTCTGGACAATTTTCACGAATAAATCGTTTGAATTTTTTTAAATCTTCTTGGTGTTCTGTAAAACGGACAATCATGCTAGAAGATAATTTCGCGTGACTTTTTTTATCCGAATCTGCTAAAATCGTTGATAATTCAACTGCATCGTACACATTTTTAGCAGCTAAAAACACGTCACTATATTCATCCCCAACCTTTGCTAAAATGCCTTCTAAATCTTCTTCATAGCTTTCACTAGCGTAGGTTATTTTGGCTTCTTCTTCCAAACCAAAAACTTTTTTAAAGTCAGCTTTATTCCCTACCATTAGCTTTAAGAACTGACCAAATAAGCCATTAGCTTTTTCTTGAGGAAATTGTTGTAAGACTTTTTCAGATTTTTTAGTCCGAGAAGCTTTTTCAGTCAACTCTTCCTCAATCAAGACAGATTCAGGTAATGGCGCACTAACTAAGCGACTCTCTCCATTCACAAAGGTTTGGTTATAAATGATCATAAATTGTTGAAATTGTTCTTTAACAGAAATATTTTCTGTACTTAATTTTCCTTCAATTAAAAAATGTCCACGATATTTGACAATATGTGCCAACGCCAAATAAATTAGTCGTAAATCTGCTTGCTCAGATGAATCTGCTAATTTTTTGCGTAAATGGTAGATTGTCGGATACGTTTCATGGTAAGCTACTTCATCTTCCAACTTAGCAAAAATCGGATGTCTGTGCCACTTCTTATCTTCAGGCACTAAAAAACTCTCTTGTAAACGAGCAAAAAAGTTTTCATCCAAATCTGTCATCGCTTCTTCAAAAAAAGCTTGTAAGTAGCGTAAACGATTCCGTCGACGACTAATTCTTCGTCGTGCTGTTCTTTTTAATCGGCGATCTTCGGCTGTATGCCCTTCTTCAAATAAACGCACACCCCAAAAATTTTTCTTGATTTTCTTTTTTTCAGTGTTTCCATAAATAGGCATTTTTTTCTTCACCAACTGATAGTCTTCTGTCATAACTGCCCAGCCGACAGAATTAGTCCCTATATCCAGACCAATAACGTAGTCTTTCTTCATTTTATTTCCACTCCTTTTTTTAAATTACTACTTGAATGATTTTTATTCTATGCTATAATTTAGTTAAGTTCTTTTGGGACTATTCTAAACAACATAGCAAGTTAAAATAAGGTTTTAACCGTAATCAACTGTAAAGTGGCGCTGTTTCGGCGCTTTTTTTGTTTACAACCAGAAAGTAATCGCTTTCAAATTAATCAAACTGAATACCGCTACTTAAAGTTTACCATTCTTATTTTCTTAAAAAAAGGGGTATTTATAGTTTTTGTAAACTAATAGAATTATATACATAACAAAAATAACATTATCTATTTAAGAATCTCTTACCTTAATTTCTTTACTTTCCTTAAAATAACGAATCTATATTTATTGTATGGTAATATCTTTTACTATTTGTTGATGTTGTCAAACTTTACATGGCAAAAAAGGCAAAACACAGTGCGTGGTTAACTGTGTTTTGCCTTTTTAATTACGACTATTGAAACAATCCTTTAATTTTATCAAACAAACCATCGGTCGTTGTATCAGCTAACATCGCTGTAATTTTATGATAGTGTTCGCCTAATTCATCTTTATGTTCTTCAATGAATTGTTGCGCATGTTCCACGTTGCCTTCTCCAATTAAATCTTTTGCTTTTTGAACTAATTCTTCTACGTTCATCTTCACACGTCCTTTGATTAAATAGTTAACAATAAGTGTTTCACTCATTGCCTTTTCTCCTATTTATCGTATCGTGGGATCCTTTGATTTGCAAGAAATTTTCAGTAAATTGACGGTTCTGATTTTGGGTTTTTAAAAGGCAAAAATTGCAAAAAAAAGCTGTTTTCGAAAATCGAAAACAGCTTTTTTACTTTACTTCGCTAAACGATAAATCGCATCTGCATAAATAGCAGCTGCTCGGAATAAGTCATCTAATTCCATAAATTCGTTGGCTTGGTGCATTGTGTCTGTGTAGCCAGGGAACATTGCGCCATAGGCAACACCACGTTTTAATAAGCGGCCATAAGTACCGCCACCAATGATTTGTTCTTGGCCTTTTTCGCCTGTATGGTCTTCGTAAACTTGTAGTAACGTTGCCACCAATGGATCATCAACTGGTACATAATGCGGTTCTTGGTTGCGATCTCCTTGTGTTGCAGTGACCGTTTCACCGACTGTTGCTTGAACTTTTGCTTGTAATTCTTCTGCTGAAGTTCCTTTTGGATAGCGGAAGTTTAATGTTACTAAGCTATTTTCAGGATTTTCTGGATCAAAGTTAACAATCCCAGCGTTCATTGTCAATTTACCCATTTTTTCGTCTTCAAAAGCCACACCTAATTTTTCGCCATAAAAATCTTCATGGATAAATTCAGCAATGGTATTAATAAAGCTGTATGCGCCTTCTGCAAAGCTGTAATCATTTAAGAAAGTTGCCAAGAAAGTCGCTGCGTTAATTCCAGATTGTGGGCTAGCACCGTGAGCACCTTTACCAACTACATGGAAAGTCACTGTTTTATCTGAAAGTTCTGCGTTACCTGAAATTTTTGCTTCTTGTTTGATGAATGTTTCAAAGCTAGCAGCTAGTGAAGCCGCTTCGTCTGCTGAAGCAGCCGTTACAACAGCATCTGCTGTTCCCGGAACCATGTTTTCACGTAAGCCAGATTTGAAGCTTTCTAATTTATAATCAGCACCGTTACCGCCTCGGAAAGTTAAACGAATAGTCACATTTCCTTTTTCCCCATTGATAATTGGGAACTCAGCATCTGGTGAGAAACCAAAATCTGGCGCTTCTTCATGTTGGAAATAGTAATCCATATCGCCCCAGCCGCTTTCTTCGTCACTTCCTACTACGAAACGGATTTTTTTAGACACGGGTAAGCCTAATTCTTTGATAATTTTCATTGCGTAATAAGCAGCCATACTTGGGCCTTTATCATCGCTTGCACCACGTGCATAAATTTTGCCATCTTTAATGACTGGTTCATAAGGATCTGTTTCCCAACCATCACCAGCAGGAACAACGTCCATATGACCAAAAATCCCTAACGTTTCGTCGCCTTCACCATATTCAATGTGTCCAGCGTAATTGTCGACATTTTTCACCGTAAAGCCATCACGTTCACCATACGCTAACATGTGTTTTAAGCCAGCAACTGGCCCAGGTCCAAAGGGCGCTTCAGGTGTTGCTTGTGCATCATCACGTTCACTGTTGATCCGTAATAAGTTTTGTAAATCTTCTAATAAGTCGTCTTTACGTGCTTCGACTTCTTTTGTCCAATCAATTGTCATTTGTTGTCACTCCTATTCATAAAGTTCTACATAGTCAATCATACCATTTTATGCAGAAAAAGAAAGAAACCCGACACTATTTTTCGAGAAATTTTTTATCTTTTCCACAGAAAGGGCTGGGTTTTTGTTTATTTTAATTGAGGTATGATTGTTTAGGTTGTAGTTGTTGCAATTCGGCTTCTGTTAAGGGCCGATATTCCCCTAATTCTAACGTTTCATCCAACCATAGTTCGCCCATTCGTAATCGTTTTAAATACGTCACAGGTTTGCCTACAGTGGCTAACATCCGTTTGACTTGATGGAATTCCCCCTCTTGAATCACTAAACGGACTACGGAAGTCCCTTCTTCCTCATTGATCGTCTCAATGACTAAACGACTTGGTTTAACCATTTCTCCATCTTTCAAGGCAAATCCTTGCGCAAACAGTTGACAATCTTCCGCTGTCACAAGTCCCTCAACTTCAGCTAAATATTCTTTATCCACATGCTTTTTGGGTGATAATAATTGATGCGCTAACTGGCCATCATTTGTTAATAGAAGCAAGCCTTCAGTATCTTTATCCAAGCGACCAACTGGGAACAAGTCGGCACGATAATCCTGATCAGTTAACAAGTCAATTACCGTTTCATCTCGCTGATCTTCCGTCGCAGAAATGACACCTTGTGGTTTATGCAACATGTAATAAAAGAATTTCTGATACGTAAGAATTTCTCCCATCAAGGCAATTTGATCTGTTTCTTCATTTACTTGTGTTTTGGCTTCTTTTACGACGTCACCATTCACCGTAACGACTTTTTTCTTTAACAATTGTTTGATTTCTTTACGACTACCGATACCAACATCGGCTAAAAATTTATCTAAACGCATCGTCATTCCTCTTTCCTTTAAAAAAATAGCTTGGGACATAAATCGAATCGATCGATGTCTCAAGCCTTGTCTCTTAAGAGAATCTGCTGAAAAGAGTTCAATCAGCTATTATTTAATATTGAATTTTGCACGTAATTTTGCGGCATTTTTCCCTAATAAACGATCAGCTAAGCGAATCTTCAAGACCGAATAGCCATAAAAAGCGCCTCCTGCAGCAGCCACAATTACAACGATAATGAAGGCTTGGAAACGTCTAGTTGGATCTAAAAATAGATACAAGAACTGACGGAAAATCAAAGCGATAATCATCATGATGACTGTAATACAGAACATTAACAATGTTCGCCGTAAGGTTAATTTGTAATTAAAACGTGTCACTTGACGAATTCTTCTTAGAATCAATACGCAAGAAACCGTAAAGCCAATCATCGTTGCTAATAACGGACCGTAAACTTCAAATAAACGGATTGCGGGGAATTGCACGATTAATTTCACTGCTAAACCAATTCCTAAATAACGCATTGCGTCACGATTTTCATACATCCCCATCAACATATTTGACACTAACATATACAAGCCCAAGAATAAACTAGCGTAACAAGCTTGCACTAATAAAGAAGTGCCTAAAGCATCTGGCATGTAAAAAACAGTGTATAGTGGTTGCGCTAAAACAATCATACCGAATGTTGCTGGCAACATTACAAACACAAAAAGTTGTAAATTATTACTAATCAAACGCGCTAACTCACGGTGATTTTTTAAGGTGACCGCTTCTGTAATCAACGGTAATCCAGTAGCCGAAATCGAAGTCGCTAAAGCCACGACAATCATGGTTAATTTGTCCGGATTAGCATTAAAAATACCGAAAAGCTCTCGTAATTGGGTATCTGAATAATCCGTAAACAAACGCATAAAGTTTGAGAAAGTAAACTGATCGACAAGTTTAAAGACCGTCACTCCTGAGCCAACTACGATAAAAGGAATCGCCTCTTTAAAAGTTTCAATCAATAACTCTTTTGGGGCAATCTCATGTTCATTGGCGCTGTGTTCTTCTAAATAATCAAATAATGGTTTTTGTTTGTACATGTAATAACCTAAAACCGCAAAACTTGCGAGCATCCCAATAAATGCCGCAAAAGTGGCTTGAGTCACCGCCGTAACGTAATTACCTTCAAAGACTTTCATGATAATAAAGGCGGTTAATAACATGTAAAAAACTCGTGCTACTTGTTCAACAATTTGTGATAAAGCAAAGGGCATCATTTCTTGATTTCCTTGGAAATAACCGCGAATGACACTCATGCTTGGGAAAACTAAAACGGCTAAACTTAATGAACGCATTGTTGGAACTAATTCAGGACCTCCGCCAGACAAAGCTGCTAATGCCGGAGATGCCAAATACATCACAATAGCAAAAACCACACCTAAGCCACCCATTAGTTGTAAGGCACGATAAAAAAGCTGTCGACTAATTTTATATTCGTTCAATGAATTATAATGCGAGGTCTGCTTGGCAATCGCACCTGGAATTCCGGCGGTAGAGATCATTAGGAATAAGGCATAAATCGTATACCCCATTGAAAACAAACTGTTCGCTTCGTTTCCGTGCTCGCCCATCCAAGCGTACCAGGGGATGATGTAAATCGCCCCTAACATGCGGGAGATAATATTACTAGCTGTCATCCAAGCTGAGCCTTTGACCATTTTTTCTTGGTTCGTCAGGATTGGTTGATCAACTGAATTTGGTTGATTGATCATTTTGTCCTCCAATATTCTTTGAGTATGCTTTCTTTATTTTAATTGTTCATCTTGGGATATGCAACGACTTTCTCGAAGAATTATCCTATTTTAACATTTCTCATGGATTTTCTCACGCTAACGAGATGGTTTTTTTAAAAGAAAAATAATGCTATAATGACATCAGTTTTGAAATTTCGTTGAAACGTTTGGAGGCAAAAAAAGTGACGATTTCATTATTCGCAATTCGCGATTGCTTAGAAAAAGAAGATTTATTAAAAGAATTTATTTCACCAGAAGGCTGGCACTTGACTCTTTCCGACACGTTAGGTCAACGAGAAGTAACGGCTCTTTCTTACGATTCGAGAGACGTAACAGCAGAAACACTCTTTTTTTGTAAAGGATTAAACTTTAAAGAAATCTATTTAGAAAATGCTGTAAAAGACGGCCTAGAAATCTATGTTTCTGAGGTGCCTTATGAGGTTCCGGCGCAACTAGGAATTATCGTGACTGACATTAAAAAAGCAATGGCTGTGTTAAGCATGGCTTTTTATGATTATCCACAAAATAAATTAAAACTGATTGGCTTTACTGGAACCAAAGGTAAAACAACAGCAGCTTATTTCACCAAATATATTTTAGATGTTGCTACACAACAAAAAACAGCTTTGCTTTCTACCATGAATTCGACATTAGATGGCAAAACATTCTTTAAATCTGCCTTGACTACACCCGAATCTTTGGACTTGTATCGAATGATGGCAACCGCTGTTGCTAACGGGATGACTCATTTTATTATGGAAGTTTCTTCCCAAGCCTACAAAACTAATCGTGTCTACAAGTTATTTTTTGATGTCGGCATTTTTTTAAACATTACACCCGACCATATCAGTCCAATTGAACATCCAACCTTTGACGATTACTTTTATTGCAAACGTCAATTGATTACACATTCTAAAGTCATTGTGTTGAATCACGAAGCTGATTATTTTCCATTACTTAAAGAAACTGCACAACAGCAAAAAGTCCCAGCCATTGTCTATGGCAGTCAGCCGGCTCCAGAAGTTGACTATTCATTCGCTGTTTCTTCAGAGGATTCCTTACGTTTTATCGTTGAAAGTCCTGCAGATGCGTTAGGATTAGCCGGCTCTTATCACCTTCGTTTAGGTGGTGATTTTAACAAAGGTAATGCGTTAAGTGCGGCGATTGCTAGTGTCCTTGTGGGAGCTTCAAAAGAAGAGTGTCAACAAGGAATCGCAGCAACCACCGTCCCTGGCCGGATGGAATCTTTAACGAATACCAACGGTGCAACCGTCTATGTTGATTACGCTCATAATTATGACAGTTTGAAGAATCTTTTAACCTTTGTCCGTGAAGAACATCCTGACGGCCGCTTAATTGTTCTTGTCGGTAGCACGGGAGACAAAGCGATTTCTCGCCGCAAAGACTTTGGTAGGGTTCTTTCTGAATTGGCTGATGTTGCAGTCCTAACAACCGATGACCCAGCCAGTGAAGATCCAGCAAAAATTTGCCAAGAAATTCAAGCCCATATTACTAAAGAAATGCCTGTTTACACCGTTTTAGATCGTGGCGAAGCAATTGCTCACGCATTATCTTTAAGCACAACGGCTGATGATGCGATTGTCTTAGCTGGTAAAGGCGCCGACCTTTATCAAAAAGTAAACGGCGTAGATGAACCTTACGCAGGAGACTTTGCCCTTGCGAAAATGATTATTGACAAATAATTTTTTAGAAGCATAAGGATTATCACTTACTATCTCAGTATGATCCATTCTTATGCTTCTATTTTTTATTCTTTGTGTGTGAACATTTGCTATAATAATTCTAACTAAAAATAAAGGAGAATTTATTCATGGATATTTGGAAAAAAATGTATGAATACGCAAAGAAAGAATACCATCCTCAAGAAGTAACACCATTTATTTACACACACCATGTCGTCTGTGCCCTAGAGGCAGAAGATGGACAATTATTTACCGGCTTTTGTTTTGAAAGCTGTTGTGGTGTTCTAGATTTATGTGCAGAACGAGTTGCCGCTTTGAATATGTATGCCGATAGTGGACAGACAGTGATTAAACGAATTATTACTTTTCGGGACGATGTTCCTAATGGAATTTCTGGTATGCCTTGTGGTGCTTGTAGAGAATTATTGCTCCAGCTTTCTCCTAAAAATGCTGATACAGAAATCTTAGTTGATTATCAAAAACGAGAAATAGTTCGGTTAAAAGAGTTAATGCCTAAGTGGTGGGGTTGGTCACGTTATACTAATGACTAAAGAATAAAATTAGCTATTTCAAGATAATAAGATGTTAATTTTGTAGTCCTCTCTATTATCAATTACTGGCATTCATTTTTAGTTACACACAAGAAAAAAACAAGCTGCAACCACTTATTAGCAAAGGTTGCAGCTTGTTTTTTAAAGAACTTCTTTTATTTTCGTTACTTCTTCTTCTGATAAGCCATGACCGCCATCCACTAGTAAAAAGTCGACTGGAAAATGTTTCTTTAATTGATTAGCTAAAGAAAGAACTTGTCCCGGAATACTCAACTCATCCTGAGCCCCTGTTGTGACAATCACTTTTGTCGCAAACTCACCAGATACATATTGATAGCCTAAATTGCTTGGATGCAGTAAAATAACAGTGTTAGCAATAGTTGGGTTCTTTTCTAACAGGCCTAAAATAAAATTGGCACCGTTAGAGTACCCTATAAAAATAACTTCATCGTATAACTTTTGCGGTTGCCAAACTTCTTCTAGAAACGCCGTCACTCGCTCATCAAAGTTAGCACGAGGTAATGCTCCATTGACTAATGGCGCAAAAAAGCGTCGCTGTTCGCCTACACCTTCTGTCCCTAAGTAACTTAGAACACTCGCTTCTGGGTAAAGGGTTGCGATGGTGGTTAATAATTGATATTCATTGCCACCAGTACCATGGAAAGCGACAACTAATTGATTAGGTTTCGACCCTTTTTGAAAAAATTGTTTCATTTAATAAACCTCCAAGAAAGGAATTTTACTATGTATGCACAAATTCATCACATCTCTATTTTAAATCGATTGATAAAGCCTACATTTGACTTCTATCATAATACACTGGGATTAAAATTACTAATGAAAACGATCAACCAAGATGACCACACCATGTATCACTTGTTTTTCTCAGATAATGAGCAACGAACAGGTACCGAATTAACTTTTTTTGAATTGAATGATGGCCAAGATCAATCCTTTGGGACAAATACGATTGAACGAACTATTTTAAAAGTACCAACGCGCGCCTCTTTGGATTTTTGGGCAGAACGTCTTGAGCAAGCGGGTATCTGCCACTATGGTGTGGAAACATTTAACCAACACCCAATTTTGCGTTTTGAAGCGCCCGATAATACACAAATGGCGCTTGTTCCGTTACGTGAATTTGAAAATGCGGAAGATTATTTTCCAGCTGAGCATGCTGAAATTCCAGTAGAACATGCAATTTTAGGCATTGATGCAATTCAATTACGCGTCCAATATGCCGCAGCTACCAAACAACCTTTAGTGGATTATTTACATTGGCATGAAAAAGAAACAGTGCCTTTTTTTGAAACTGCGCATGAAGTAACCGTTCTGGAAAATCATCATCCACAGTTTTATCAAGAGGTGCACATCATTGATGACCGTACCAATCCGCTTGCCATTGAAGGAATTGGTGGCGTTCATCACGTCGCCTTTGGGGTGGAAGATACGCAAGAATTAACGCAAGTTGATAGCCTATTAGAGGAAAAGAATTTTACAAACTCAGGAATTAAAGACCGCGAATTTTTCAAATCATTGTATTTTAGAGAACCGAACCACTTGTTATTTGAAGTAGCCACACAAAAAGGCCTGCTAGATGCCGAAGCCTATGAAAATCAAAGTTCAAACTTTGATGAAATCCCCCTTTATTTGCCTCACTTTTTGGCAGATCAAAGAGAACGAATCGAAGCGATTTTAGCACAACAACGCCATGAGTAAACAAAAATAGCGGTTCTAACCGCTATTTTTGTTTTTTAATATCCTATTATTGCCCTTTTTTGAAAAAAAGGAGTACACTAATAGTAGATGAACTGCGCAAGGAGGTGAGTACATGTTATCTAAGGAAGAAGTTCTACACTTATTGAACGAAGCAAAAAAAGAAGTCGATCGTTTAGAAACAAACCGCCAAGAAGATTTAGGTAATTCAATCAACTATATTGAAAATGAATTACAGCTCCAACGTGTCTTATCTCAAGTGGAAGCTTATGAAAAAGTACTTGGTTAATTGATTACGTATTAAATGAGAGAGGAGCAACCAGATTCAGGTGAATGAATCTGGTTGCTCCTCTCTCATTTTTTACTAGACTAATTCGTAAGCAAGTTCTCGTGCAATAATTTTTGCGGTTGTTTCAGCGATTTCTCCAGTAAAGCCAATGCATTGTTCCATATGTTCAGGTGAACCCATCGTCATTTTACTTGTCAAAATACTGCAGCAAACCACTCGATGCTTTTGTCGAAAACTTTGATGCAATTCGTTGGCTAAAGCCATCGTTTTATTTACTTGTTCTCCTTTGGCTTCTGTCCGACCAAAAAAGTAGCCCAGACACATAACCCCGCCTGAAAGAGCACCACAAATACACTTCGCTCCTCCAACACCTACAGGAAACCCAGAAGCCATGGCCACAGCTTCAATGGGAATCTCCGCATCGAAGTGTTGCCGAATGGTCGCCACAATCGCTTCCGAGCAATAAAAATCACCGTTACGATAATAGGCTTCCGCTTCTTCCCTGATTGCTTGTAAACAAATTCTCTTTTTCAAAATGCCCTCCATTCTGTACCCGCTTTCATTTTATGAATAAAAGGATGCCAAGCATCCCTTTATTTTATAGATTTTCTGCAGAGGTAAATACTTCTGACACATCATCATCGTCTTCTAACTTGTCAACCAAGCGCTCTAATTGCGCTTTTTGTTCATCGTTCAAGGTTAGTAAGGTTTGCGGAACCATTGTTAATTCAGCTTGTGCTAATGAATAACCTGCTTGTTCTAAAGCATCGCGAACCGCTGTAAAATCTTCTGGTACTGTGTAAATTTCAAATACTTCTGGTGATGTTTCTAAATCCTCGCCGCCTGCTTCCAAAACGACTTCTAGCATGTCGTCTTCCTCAATTGCATGATCTTCTCTCTTAATGACAATATAGCCTTTACGATCAAACATATAATTCACCGAACCCGTTTCACCTAAAGAGCCACCATTTCGAGTAAACGCGACGCGAACATTGGTGGCCGTTCGGTTGCGGTTATCTGTTAGTGCATGAACTAAAACTGCCACGCCACCTGGCCCGTATCCTTCATAAGTTACCTCGTCATAATGTTCCCCTTCACCAGCACTACTGGCTTTTTTTATGGCGCGAGCAATATTATCATTGGGCATATTGGCTGACTTAGCTTTATCGACTGCTAAACGTAAAGCAGGATTCATTGCGGGGTCAGGGCCACCTGCTTTTGCCGCCATATAGATTTCCCTTGAAACTTTTTGGAAAATTTTCCCACGTTTGGCATCTTGCGCATTTTTACGCCCTTGAATGTTGCTCCATTTGCTGTGTCCTGACATCCTTGATTCCTCCTGACTTTTCGTTACTATTCTCCTTTATTCTACTCTTCTTTTCAGTTAGGAACAAGCGCTACCAAAAAAAGACCCTCGCTTATCCATCTTTCTGACGAATAAACGAAGCTCTTCTAAATTAGCGTCTTCTTTTTTTATTTTTCTTCAAACCATGAACCACCAAACAAATAACGATGGCTGTCAAAGCACCCATGGCATCCAACATAACATCTTGAAAAAGAGGGGTCCTTCCGCCTGTGATCATTTGATGAAATTCATCTAAACCTGCATAGCCAGTAGCAGCTAGCCAGGAAACAACAGCTGTTAAAAACAGACCTTTGATTCTTGGCACTAATCCAATAAACCAACTACCACCTAATAGAAAATACGTACCAAAATGGGCTCCCTTACGAATAAAAAATTCAACAAATTTACTATAACCACTAGCTTGAATGCTCACTTCACTGCCAGCATATTGAAAAGAAATGTTTTTTAATTGTTCTTCAAAAGGATGACTGCCCAGAAGTTTATCTAAAAGACCAACTTGTGATTGCTGTTCATACGTCTGTGATGAACTGAAAAATAAAATGGCCATAATAACAAACGCAATGACTAAATATAAATTACTATCTTTCAAATAATTTTTCATATAATCCTCTTTTCTTGGTTTCAAGTTGCCCCGTATCTGCCACGGAAAATTCTTTTTTATTATAGTCGGTTTCGAGGGAAAAAGAAACAACTTCTCTTAGGTCTTATGATATACTGAAAAGAAAAAAATGAAAGAAGGATTGGATATGACCTATTCTATTACATGGGATTTAGACAGTATTTTCCCCAATGGGAGCGAGTCCAAAGAACTTAGCCAACGAATGACTCAATTAACCGAACAGACAAAAGAGTACCATCAATTAATCACAGAATGGACACCAGAAAGTGCCCAAGGCAAAGAACAATTTGCTGAAATCTTAACGTTACAAGGGAAAATCTCAAATGGCTTTTCACAATGTAATAGTTTTTTAACTGCTTTAATTTCTGCTAATACTAATGATACCAAGGCCAAAATTTTATCAGGCGATTTATACAATCTGTTGCCAGCGATTCAATTAGCTGAAACCATTTTTACTAAAAAAATCACCGAGATTTCAGCAGAACATTGGCAAGCCCTGTTAGCCGAAGAACCGTTCAAAACAATGGCTTTTCGCTTAAATGAATTACGCCGTGATGGAAAAAAACTGCTTTCCGAACAAGAAGAAAATATCATCAATACGCTTTCTCTAGATGGTTTAAATGCTTGGAGTACACATTACGATACGATTGTTGCTTCCATTGTGATTCCTTTTGAAGAAAAAGATGGCTCTGTGACAGAACTATCTGCAGGCCAAGCCTTTAACCGCATGATGGGAGATCCTGATAAAAAGGTTCGTCAACGTTTGTTTACAGCCTGGGAGAAAGCTTGGAGTGGCAAAGCTTCAATTTTAGCAGACACCCTAAATCACTTGGATGGGTTCCGTTTATCTGATTACAAATTGCATGGCACTACAGATTATTTAGAAAATCCCTTAAACTATAATCGAATGAGTCAAGAAACATTAACGGTTATGTGGGAAACCATCCAAAAAAATAAACAACCATTCGTCGACTTTCTAACGCGCAAAGCGCAATTATTCGGTAAAGAAAAAATGGATTGGCAAGACCAAGATGCGCCAATTATTTTAGGTGATTTAGAAGAAAAAACGTATTCCTTTGATCAAGCCGCTGCCTTTATTTTAGAAAATTTCCGTAAATTCAGTCCAAAAATGGCTGATTTTGCCCAAATGGCTTTTGAAAAAAGTTGGATTGAAGCTGAAGATCGTCCAGGCAAACGTCCTGGGGGTTATTGTACAGAATTACCTGAAACACAAGAGTCGCGTATTTTCATGACCTTTGGCAATTCAATCAACGAAGTAGCTACTTTAGCCCATGAATTAGGTCACGCTTTCCATAGTAGCGTGATGTGGGATTTACCTTCATTGAATCGAGAGTATGCCATGAACGTAGCAGAAACAGCTAGTACCTTTGCAGAATTGATTGTTGCTGACGCTACCTTAAAAGAGGCCAAATCAGACGTTGAAAAGATTAACCTTTTAGACACAAAAATGCAAAATGCCATTGCCATGTTTATGAACATTCATGCACGTTTTATCTTTGAAAATAATTTTTATCAAGCGCGCCAAAAAGGTTTAGTAGCGGAAGAAGATATTACTGAATTAATGTTAGCGGCGCAAAAAGAAAGCTACAAAGATAGTCTTGGCAGTTATCATCCTCATTTCTGGGCGAGCAAATTGCACTTCTTTATTGATGATGTGCCTTTCTATAATTTCCCATATACTTTTGGCTATCTATTCAGCATGGGTATCTATGCGTATGCCAATCAACAAGGCAGCTCTTTTGAAGACCAATACATTGCGTTATTAAGAGACACTGCTTCGATGACAAGCGAAGAATTAGCGAAAAAACATTTAAATGTTGACTTAACAAAACCTGATTTCTGGCAAGCCGGCATTGATCAAGTCCTAAAAGATGTGGAACAATTCATGACTTTAACTGAAAACTATGTAAACTAAGCAAAAAAGAAGCAGTAACCAACATCAGGTTACTGTTTCTCTTTTTTTCAAATAGTTTCGATACGCAAGGTAGCCCACAAGCATTAGTCCAAACGTAACAAATTCAACCACAGGCATGGCTAACCAAACACCGGTTAATCCTAGTAATTTCACCAAAATAAATAAAACTGGCACAATTAAAAAGAACCCACGCAAAGAGGAAATCATTAGCGCCATTTTCGGTTTACGAACTGCCGAAAAGTAATAAATCCCCATAAAATTCAATCCTGTAAACAAGAAGGAAATCGCATATAAGCGGATGGCTGTCCTAGCAATTTGCGCCAACTGGTCGTTCCCTTCGCTATTAAAGACCTCAATAATTTGTCCCGTAAACACTTGACTGATTAAAAAAAACAGGAAGCCGGCAACCAAGTACGTAATAAAGCTAAGTTTAACAAATTTACGCAACACCTTCGTTTCCCCTAAACCATAGTATCGGCTGAGTAATGGTTGCGCCCCTTGCCCAATCCCTGTAAAAATGGCAATCACAATAATATTGAGATTGGCAACAATTGCATAAGCTGAAATCGCCACATGACCAACTAAGTTTAACAAAACAATATTAAATAAAAACATGACAAAGGCCGAAGAAAATTCATTTAAAAAGGAAGAAAAACCAATCGACATAATTTCTCGCACATCCTGAAATTTCACTTTAAACTTTTCAAAACGTAAAACTCGTTGCGGCGACCACTTATGCAACGTAATCAGGATTAAGCTTGTTAAAGGTGACATCACCGTTGCAATGGCCGCACCTGCCATGCCCCACCCAAATTGATAAATAAAGACATAGTCCAAAATAATATTGACAATTCCCCCACTGACAAAAGCAATCGTTGCCAAACGAGGATTATGGTCATTTCTTAAAAAAGTAATCAGGCAATTGTTTAAAATAAATAATAATGAACAGCTAAGGTAAATCATATAATATTCCTTTGCCAAACCAAACAAGACACCGGTCCCCTGAAGTCCCCGAATAATTTGATCGGAAAAAATCAAGCTCACTAAAGTAAAGAGACTCCCTATAACGAAAACTAACCCAATCGTTAAACTAATATACTGATTGGCTTTTTTGATTTCTTTTTGCGCAACCGTGGTCGAAAACAACGTAGCGCCGCCAACGCCAAACATCCAACCTAATCCATTAATAATATTAACGAGTGGTAAGACAATGTTAAGCCCCGCCAACGCCTCGGTGCCGATCCCATTTGCAATGAAAAATGTGTCCGCCAAAATAAAAATTGATTGCGCCGCCATACTTAAAATTCCTAACAGAACATTTTTATAAAACAACGCAGTAAAATGGTTTTGCTGTGTTTGCTCCATACCCAAATCTCCTTCTAACAAAAAAAGGACTCATTCTTTTTGCTTCAAGGCTTACGCAAAAATCAGAATCCTTCAATTATTCAACCCAGCGATTAAATAATCTGTCTATTTATTGATACTTCTAGGGTAGCATTCTCTCTTCGAAAAAACAACCATCCTTCTATTTTTCTCATTTTAAACTTTCTTAAGCAGTTGCAGTTGTTTTTGAACCACTTGCCAATCTTCTTTCACGACTTCTTTTAAACGATAATTATAAAAGACAGCCGCTGGATGGAAGAGTGGAATGATTTGATAGGTTTTCTGCGTCCAATGATAGTTTTGTGATTGCTCATCAAATGTTTGAATGGGCGACTGAATGACCGTTCCGTGCACTGCAGTGATTGTTGGCTTTGGTCCTAAAAGTCGTTGCAACCCAATATTCCCCAGTGTCAAAATTAGTTCAGGTTGGCAAACAGCGATTTCCCAATCAAGCAAAGGCGCAAAAATTTTGATTTCTTCTTTGGTTGGCGTTCGATTAGGAAATTTGGTTACTCTTTCTCCCGTTTTTGCAATCTGCTTCGTTTTCACAGAAAAAGGTCGACTCCTAACCGCACTGGTGATATACACCGTTTCACGACTTAAGCCAACTTGTTGTAATTGTTCCATCAACAATTGACCTGAACGCCCTATAAATGGTACGTTTTCTTTAATTTCTTCTTTTCCAGGGGCTTCCCCAATCAGCATCACTTTTGGCTGTTGCGGGCCTTGCCCTTCCACAAAACCTTCTAATGGTAAGTCTTTCGCTTTAGCTAAAACTGCTTTTTTCAGATGTTCAGGATAGTGCATTTACCATCACGCCTCTCTTCTGGTGTTCTTCCTTCGCTATATTGATTATAAATAGGACCCAAAAGAAACTCAAAAAAAGGGACCTACTCATTTAGGAGCTGGTTTTTCTACACACAAAGCTTTGTCTTTAGCTAGATAAAAAGGCCGTAAGTAACCAACTAAATTAGACATTGGTAAAACCTCCGATGGTAAATCGATCTTTAATGTCTCCTTTAAATAGGCTTTGCGTGTCGCAATCCGTTGCCACATGTCTGGATAAGTTTGCTGAATCTCTTTTTGCAGTGTTTCATCAGCCAAAGCCACACATTCTTCTGCACTCACCCCTGTATAACCAGGTACAGAAGGAATAATATCCACTTGAAAGAGCATGCCACTTTCCAAGCGAATGGCTGAATCTGGATAAATAGGCGACGACATCCATTCATCATCCGAAACTAAATGCCCAGGATTCAAATGCCAGTGATAGATTTCTTTTGGTAACTGTTCTTCAATCGCTTGGTACATTTCTCGCCCTAACAGTCCGATTCGAATGGTTTCAAGCCAGTGAACGACAGCTTGAAAATAGGGTTTTGCTACGCGCTCTAAATAATCACGTTGCGCTTCTGGCAATTGCTGCTCGTTTTCAATAACAAAACCTGTTCGGCTAGACAAGCCGCCTTTGTAGCCTGTAGTTAATGATAAGGCATCACCTAACTGAATTTCTTTGGCAGTCGGATACATGTTTGCATATTCAAAACGTTGACCAGTTGCCGCAATGGTTACTACCGTCGGCGTTTGACCTTCATCATTTAACAAAGCCCCAATGTCCGTTTCACGCTGTCCTATTTCAATTGCATTTAAGGCCTTTAACATACTGCGAGAAGCCAAATTCGCCCCATATTCATAGTGCGCCAATTCGTTAGCATTATTTGTTGCGCGAGCCCCCTTTGCTCCAATCAATAAGTGGGTCCCATTTAGTAAACGAGCTTCTTTCGGCAGCGCTTTTTTCAGTGCTTCGACAATAAAATGTGGCACATCAAACATAGTAGCAGGTTCTTGCTGTTGTGTCGTAAACATTTTCCACCCAACGATACCTATTTTTTGAGCAGTTTCATCGAGAAGCGTTTCAAAAATCTGCGACAACTTTTGTTCCCCAGCCATTGGTTGATTAGGTAGTGAAAAAGCTGGATAATGAATTAAATCGGCTGAGATGCGGGCATGTTGGCACAGTTTTAAATTTTCATTACCTAAAATAAGTGTCGCCGCACCATCCTTATTTAACACAAGAAGTCCTTCTTCAAACCTCGGAATAAAGCCAGTTAAGTATTCAAAATTACTGCCATGCTCTTTGTCTGCATAGAAGACCAATTGATCGAATTTTTCTGTTTCCATTCGTTGTAATACTTTCTGCTTACGCGCCATCATCGTTTCATTCGTCAAATACGTTGGAAAAACATTCTCAAAAACAGTAGGTTCAGCAATATGTGTATAATTAATTTTTCGCTTCATTATTATCCTCCATTATTCATCTGCGACAATCAACGTTACGCCTGCTTGCGCTAATTGCTCACAGAATTTTTCATCAGGTCGTGTATCTGTCACTAAACAATCAATTTCTGTTAATTCGCAAATTTTAAATAAACCCGTTTTGTTTAATTTCGTTTGGTCTGCTAAGGCAATGACTTGTTTGCCTTGTTGAATCATTCGCCGTTTGACTTGACCTTCTTCTTCTGTGTGAATAAATAATCCTTGTTCAGATAACGCAAACACACCTAATAATGTATAGTCGGGGGCAAATTCCCCAACCTTAGCGACTGTTTCTGCCCCAAACAAAAAGAGTTGTTGTTTATGCAGTTGCCCAGGTAATACTGTAATTTTTGTCTGATCCATTTGCGCTAGAAGTAGCGCATGACTGAGAGAGTTCGTGATCGCGTGAATCGGACTATTTTCCATCGCTCGAATAGCTGCTTCCACCGTGGTTGATGAATCAAAAAAAATGGACGCTTGTTTGGGAATATTTGCCCAAACTTTTTGGGCAATCGCTTGTTTTTTCTCTGGATGCTTCATTATTCGTTGAGCATAATCGTAAATAGTTGCTTCAGACTGAACTGAGATAGCGCCACCGTGCGTTCTCTTTAAATGTCCTTCCTTTTCTAAACGAATTAAATCTCGCCGAATAGTATCTTTTGAAACGGAGACTTGCTCCGCTAACGCTTCCATGGAAATACTTTTTTGTTCATTCACTATTTTTTGAATCTTGGCTAAACGTTCTTCAATCAACATGCTTCCTCACCTCTTCTAAGTAAAGATAGCACCTTTTGCATCATTTTGCAAATAAATGCAAAACAATGCAAAAAAAGACAAAAAAACTAGTCCTTCATTTTCTAACGAAGGGCTAGTTTGAGAGTGGTTTTAATAGGTAAATTGAATAATCATGCCGCTAGGATCTTCTAACGCAAGTAAATGATCTTTGGCAATAAAATGTAACTTTGCTTCTTCCGCATTGGCTTGGACTATCTCTAAATCTGCCGCAGTTGGTAAACGGAAGGTGTAATTTTCTAAGCCAAATTGATTTTCTTGAATCGTTGGCAGCTGTTTGCCGCTCCATGTATTTGTCCCAATATGATGATGGTACTGACCCGCTGCAAAAAACTTCGCTTGTTGACCAAAGTTAGACTTTAAGCCAAACCCTAAGTTTTTATAGAACGTTTCAGTGGCATCTAAATCGGCCACTTTCAAATGAATGTGCCCAATTTTAGAACCTTCGGAAATTCCTAGCCAGTGACCGTCAGCTTCTGCAGCTAAACTATCACCGTCTAATTCTTCTGTCACACCGATAATTTCACCATTTGGACGAATATCCCAGACTTCTTCTGGTTTATCCCAATAAATTTCGATGCCATTATTTTCTGGATCACTTAAGTAAAGGGCTTCACTATAGCCATGATCTGCTGCGCCAATTTGCACATTTTCCTGCAAAAGCCACAGCAACATATTGCCTAAATCTTTGCGGGTTGGTAGCAGGAAAGCAATATGGTACAAGCCAGTGGTACCCTGATTTTCTTCCCCAGCTGTTAGTTCTTTTAAGACAAGAATTGCATCGTTGGTGCCTTGTGGCGCTAGCCAAGCACGTCCCTCTCCTTGTTTTAAAAGTTTTAAGCCAATTGTTTTCGTATAAAAGTTTACCATTTTATCTAAATCAGCCACTTTCAAAGTGACTTGTTGAATCCCAATATTACTTGGTAATGCTTGAACCATTTGCTTTCACTCCTTTCCTCTTCGTTTTACTAAAGCAATGATTTAGTTGAATTCTTTAAAACGAGCACTATCTTCCATGTATTCTTTTTCGCCAGCTGGCGCTTCAATGGAACCAATAACCATTTGTGCACGTAAATTCCAGTTTGCAGGAATTGACCATTCTGCAGCAACCGCTTCGTCAATGACTGGGTTGTAGTGTTGTAAGTTTGCGCCGATATTTTCTTGCGCTAAGGCAGTCCAAACGTTCGCTTGTGTTAAACCAGTTGCTTGTTCAGACCAAACAGGGAAGTTATCCGCATATAATGGAAAGCTATCTTGTAAGTTTTTCACGATATCTGTATCTTCAAAGAATAAAATTGTGCCCGCACCAGCTGCAAAACCTTGTAATTTAGCTTGTGTGTTTGGAAATGCTTCTGCTGGAGTTAATGGTTTTAAGGCATCTTCAGTCATTGCCCATAATTTTTTGTGAGCATCGCCGAATAAGAACACAACACGTTGTGTTTGAGAGTTAAAAGCTGTTGGACTTTCTCTAACAACTTCTTTTACTAAAGCAGTTACTTCTTCTTTTGAAATTGGTAAGTTTTCTCCTAAAGCATAGATTGAACGACGGTTTTTCATCATTTCAGTAAATTTTGACATAATATGTTCATCCTTTCGAATTTCCTCAGTAAATTCATTTAATTTTGTTTACATGCTTACTATACTACCTTACTAAAAGTAAGTAAAGCTTTTTGTCTTACTTTTTGTAAGTTTTTTTATTTTTTAGTGAAAAACCTTATTCTACCAAAGAAAAAACAACCAGCTTTTTTCTAAGAAAAAGAAAAATCTGGTTGTCGATTAATAAATGTAGAAGTCAATTGAATCGTTTTCGGCCGTTTTTCTTGAAATAAGTGTGTGGCTTTTTCCCCTAATTCCATTAATGGATGACAGATTGTTGAAAAATTTAAAATTTCACTTAATAAAGTTTGCTCCTGTCCCACTAAAAAGAGTGGTCTTTCAATAACGGCTTGAATCCCTGCAGCAATTTCATCACCGTTGGTCACAACCGCTTGGAGCGTTGGATCTTGCCCACAGTGACGTCCTACTTCACACCCATCTTCATAGGTTAAACAGTCCTTAAATAACCGATTTTCAGGAATCGCTCCATAAATTTCCTGATATGCGTCAACTAAATAGCGTGCGCTTGTACTTTTTTCTGGTGCACGGTTAATCGTAATTGCCACTTCACTACATCCTTGTTGTTTCAATGCTTGGAAGACCCGCCGATAAACGGTTAAACGATCGATATAGATACTAGCATAACTAGGGTCTTCTATTTTTTCACAAAAAACAACTTGCTCTTTATACGGAGCAAACACACTTAAAGGATTTGCCTTTGACAAAACAATCATGCCATCAAACGCACCCGTGGCCATTTTTTCCAAGTAACTTTTTTCAACTTCTTTATCATAATCCGTTGGTAACAAACTGACCATCATCCCTTGCTGAAATGCTTGGTGGATAATCCCACTTAAAATAGCATCAAAATAAGGTTGATTCGTATAAGGAACCATGACACCTAATGTATTACTTTTCCCAAAGCTAAGATTTCTCGCTAATATATTGGGCTTATAGCCCAACTCATCGATAATTGCTTGGATTTTCAGTCGTTTTTCTTCAGAAACATACGGATGATGATTAATCACACGCGAAACAGTCGTGACTGAAGATCCTGAAAGGCGCGCAATTTCTCGAATTGTTGTCATACTTTCACCCCATTACTTTACAAAATTGAGTTAAATAAGGCACAATCCCTGTCCCGTAATCAACAAAACGATAAAAGGTCTCCTGCCAAGCAAAAGAAATTTCCTGAATATCCTCCTGCTGTGTCAAGTGCCACTCCGTTATCTGATGGTACGGAATTTCTTGATGCCAAATCTTATAGTATTTTTTGGGACTATTTAACTGCAGACTTTTGGCCGTCGTAGTCACCGAGACAAAATAGTAATCCATACCAAGTCTATCGCTTATCTCCACTATAACATTCATTTTCATGCCCTCCAATATTTTGATACACCTAGCTTACCTTATGAAACGCGTACCAGAGCAAGAGGAAAAATAAAAAAAGTGAGACCATGTTATACTAGATGTATCATATAAAAGCAAAGGATGAGTGCAATGGAAACTGTTACAGTAGCAACAAAAAGCGACTTACTAACAAATTTGAACAAGCAAACAGATGAAATCATTATCTCGGGGGCACTTGCACAAGAAATTTACCACTTAAAAAAACAACAATTAACCGAAACGGAAGAAATGGGCTTTTTAGTGGGCAGCCAAGGTGCTGGCTCATTTTTAACCTATTTAATCGAGAAGTTATCCTATATAAATTCGGCGCTATCGCCAGAAGAACAAAAAATTGAACATGCGATTTTGCGTTTGTATGTTATTAAAAAATTAACTCCAGAAACTACTTTATTACGTCTAAAACAGTTAGATTATTAAAATTTTATTTAATCAAGATAGACCAATTCCCCGCGTACAACGAGTCCCTTTCATTAATCACTTGATATAATTACCTTTATTCAAGTTCCCACCATTGTCATTATCGATTAACCAATGGTATATTAGAAGTAACAGATAAGTCATTTTATTTGAAAAAGTGTTTGGGAAATGTTTGGGGAGGAATGTTTATGTGTCAACCGCAGGAAAAAAAGAAAGAAATTTCTGTTGCTAAGTTACGTTATCGTTTTGAAGTACCAATGATTATCATTGGTTTTGTTTTATTGTTTTTAGCATTGGGGTTAGTTGCCTTATTGATATTGAGTGATTTGCCGATTCCTGACTGGTTATTAATTGTCTTAATTGCACCAATTGCGCCAGTCATTGCTTTTTTTACCATTCGTTATATGTACATGGATACTGCTTCTAACGGAGTGGAAATTACAGAAAATCAGTTACCAGAAATTTATTCCTTGTATATTGATTTGGCAAAAGAAATGGGCTTTGGCACTAAAAAATTAAGGATGCCACGTCTTTATTTAATCAACGGGAATGGTGTCTTAAACGCTTTTGCGGCAAAATGCTCTTTACACAGACGCTATGTTGTCATTCACAGTGATTTGTTGGACATCGCGTACAATACAGGCGATTTTTCGCTGATTCGCTTTATTTTGGCACACGAGCTAGGACACCATAAATGTGGGCACACTAATTTATGGCGGCTAATGTTATCCATTATTTTGAAACCAGTTGCGTTAGATAAAAGTTTTACAAGAACGCAAGAATATACCGCTGATCGCGCAGGTTTATACTACGCAGAAGAAGGTGCTTTAAGCATGATTTATTTATTTTCAGGAAAATATATGGGCAGTCGTGTGGATTTAGAAGAATACTTTCACAGTATTGATTTACATGATGATACCATCTGGCTTAAATTGAGTAACTTCTTATCCGATCATCCTGTTGGCTTCCGTCGAATGCAAACATTGAAAAAAGCCAAAGATACTGGCAATTGGGACGTTCATGGAAAATTTTTCTAGCAAGAGCCAACCATCATTAAATAAACGTGCTGGGACAAAAGATTCTTTAACTTTTGTCCCAGCACGTTTATTAATCCACCAATAAATGAACAAATTCTTCTTTGGTGATATTTACAAAGTAGTCTTCAAAGTTAAACGCTGCTAATGCTTGCCAAATTGATGAATACTGATAGTCCACACCTAATAAAGCTGCAACGATTTCCGCTGTTTCTTTTTTGGCAAAGTAATCACCATAAATCGTTAACTCAATTATTTTACCTTTTTCAACAGTCAAACGTGCATCCACGATGCCACCTTTAAACTTTTCTTCTTTTTTGATCGTAAATTTAGGCGCTTCACCAAAAATCCAAGCTTCATTGCCATACACTTCAGCGACCAATTTCCTAATTTCCTGTTGATCTGCTTTGGTTAGGACATATTCTTTCTCCGCAATTTCAGTTAGAGATTCGACATCAAAGAGCTCCATCAGTAAACGATTGCGAAATTCCTCAATGGTTAATTGTTGATATTTTTCGTCTAAGTACGGCCGTAAATTGGTTACGCGTCCCCGAACAGATTTTGTCCCTTTTGATTCAATTTTTTTCTTAGAAACAGTTAAAACACGTTGAACTTCTGCCAAATCAACATCATACATCAAGGTACCATGAGTATACATCTTCCCCTTTTTTGTATACATGGCATTGCCAGAAAATTTTTTCCCATCAATTAATAAATCATTGCGACCGCTAATCTCGGCCCCCGTTGCGCCCATTTTATGTAATGCTTCAATAATTGGTTTAGTGAACGCTTTAAAATCCCCAAAAGCTTGGTGTCCTTCCTGAACAACAAAACTAAAGCTGACATTCCCGAGATCATCATAAACAGCACCACCGCCCGATAAACGGCGAGTAATAACGATTCCCTTCTCTCTAGCATAAGCTAAGTCAATTTCTTCATAAGCATTTTGATTTCGGCCTAAAATAACACAGGGTTTCTGAATATAGAACAACACTACGGGCTCTTCAAAAGAGAGAGTGTTTAATAGATAATCTTCCGTTGCTAAATTTTCACGAATATCTCGTGACTGCATTACGACATAACGCATAAGGTCGCCCCACTTCTTTTTCTTCTAGTGTATCACTTTCTTTCAAAATTGGTTCACTAAACGTCTTCTCTGGCCATTCTCAAAAGAGGATGATCAACAAAAAAAGAACGTGGGACAACAATCACTTTGGATGTTTGTTCCACGCTCAAAATCTAATAAACAGCAGTTACAGAACTGTTTAGCTTTTTAATCTAACCAAGTTACTACTTCTGAAACATCTCGTCGGACTGTTTCAAAGCCGGGTGTTTGAGCTTTGCCAATCGGAATAATCAGTCCGTTCACTAAATGATCCTCAATATTAAATAACTTGCGAACAGCTTCTGTTTCAAAACCAGACATCGCCACAGTATCATAGCCTCGATCTTTTGCAGAAAGCATCAGCTGCATCGCAACTAAGCCTTGGTCTAACATTAGCCACTCTCTTTTTTGTTCTTCGCTAACATCATAGTACCAAGAAACATTTTCATTAATTCCTTGACGAATTTCTTCCGTCATCGTTCCTTGTGCGACAGCTTTAGCACTGATTTCATCTGCATTGGCCACTGTATAAGCAGTCAAATCACCTAATAAAATAATCACCGCCGCTGCCCCTTTAACTGCTGGTTGTTGCATCGAAACTTCGTAAAGGGCCTCTTTTTGTTCTTTTTCTGTGACAATTAAAAAACGCCATGAATTTAAATTGGTACTATTTGGCGCGAACATCGCTTCCTCAATTATGGCCATTAATTCCTCTTTAGGAATCTCAACATCTGGCATAAAATCCCGAACTGAGCGGCGGCTGCGAACAACATCTTGATACATCATATTTCTTCTTCCTTCCTCTTGCCTTACTTGACATAGTTATTATTACTCACTATGATGGAGAAAAAAAGTACGCACTTTTTATTCACCTAGGAAGAAAAAAGTAACCATTACGTGTCACAAGGAGAAACTATGACAACTGATAAACAAACCAGTATCAACTTAGCCCTTTCCACCATTAACGGCAAATGGAAATTATCATTAATGGATGAATTATTCCAAGGAACCAAGCGCAACGGTGAATTGATGCGTGCGCTCGACGGAATCACTCAGCGCGTCCTGACAGATCGCTTGAGAGAAATGGAAAAAGATGGCCTAGTCCATCGAGAATCCTTTAACGAACTACCCCCGCGTGTGGAATATACGCTCACTCCGGAAGGATATGCTCTTTACGATGCCCTCTCTTCACTTTGCCATTGGGGCGAAACATTTGCACAAAAAAAGGCGAGACTTAACAAATAAGTCTCGTCTTTTTTTATCTATTTTGGGTATTATGGGTAAACTTAAGATATTTTTGAAGTCCTTCTTGAATTGAATAAACGGGCGAAAAACCTAAGCCTTTCAAAGCAGAACTATCTGAAAGAGAATATTTTATATCGCCATCTCGTTCCTTTTGATAAGAAACTGGCAAAGAAAGTCCCACTAATTGGTTCATTTCTTCAATTAATTGATTAAGGGAAATGGCAACTTCGGTACCCACATTATAAACATGTCCCAACGCTTCACTTTTGGTTGCTACTAAATTTAATGCAGTTAGGACATCCTCAATGTAGATAAAGTCACGTGTTTGCTGACCATCTCCAAATATTTGAAATTGGCTCGCTTGCCCTTGTTCTAACTGGATATAATGATCCATCAAAATGGACAGGACACCAGAATAGGGTGAAGAAGGATTTTGATTGGGACCATAGACGTTAAAGAAGCGAACTGCGCTCGTGGGTACCCCGTGTAAATGGTATTCATTGAGAACATAACGTTCAGCAGCAAACTTATCAATAGCATAGGGACTCAAAGGGCAAACCATCGAAGTTTCTCTTTTAGGCAACGTTGGCTCTACACCGTAAACGGCTGCCGACGAAGCAAAAACAAAACGTTTGAGCTCTTTTTGATATTTTTTTATTGATTCCAATATTTTCAATACACTTAAAAAATTGACCTCGTGGGTCTCTAGAGGCTGTGCCACAGAACTTGCCACGCTTGCCACGGCCGCAAGATGAAAGATATACTCAAACGAATGCTTTGAAAGTACTTCGTCCAATAATTGCTGATCCGTCACACTTCCTTTAATAAAAACCAACTGCTCAGTTTGTTGCAAATTTGACACTCGCCCCATGGACAAATCATCAATCACAAAAACTTGATACTGTTGACTATAAAAATTAGCCAAATTAGAACCAATAAAGCCAGCTCCTCCAGTAATTAATAGTTTCTTCACCTCTTTGCTTCCTCTCTTTTTTTTAATTTAATTCCACTTTTTTCGTGTTATTTTCTCTTTGGAATAAAAAAATGCAATATCGAATGAACACATAACTTACAATAGCCACAGCTAATAAAAGTTCAAAAGTAGACAAAATATTTAACAGACTCGTTAGGCCTACCTTTTCTGCAAATAAAGGTTTAACTTTGACTAATGCTGTCGCAGAAATTACTAATGGGAATGTAAAGGCAGCATAACTTGGATAGAATGTCACTTGCATAATTTTATATAGATTCACTACTACAATCCCATAAATACATTGAGATAAAATTAGCAAGAAAACAACTAATGGCATATACAAATGACCACCCATTGAAATATAGCCAGCTAAACATAACGAACCTGGCGCTGTCATAATCGTCAATAAAGGAATGGTCGATTCAGGCATTTCTTTCGACTTCGTAATTCTCTTGATTAAAATTGGTAACAAGAGTAAATAAAAGAACAACGCTACCCAAAAAACAATTTTTCCCAACTCATTGATAAACAATTGAGAAGTATTAGGAATAACGCCAATGCCGACAAACGTAATAAACCAGCTTGGATAAATATGTTCCAGTTCGATTTTTGTTGGAAAAATATGCACCGCTACAAAATAAATCATTAAAATAAAATGTAAAATCACTGCGCCAATCCACAACACGTTAATCCAAACAGCATTGGTAAATATCCGATCTAAGAAAACACAGATAACCATTAAAGCCATTGTAAATGTTGGTGATACCGAAGCAATAATTGGATCATCTAAGGTGCTTAATGCATGTTTCATTGTAAAAATAATTTTTAAAATAACTAAAATCATTAAGAGACTGCCAAGTACACAATAAATGGTCCCAATTGTTGCATATCCCAAGGAATAAAGTAAATTCCCCAAAGAAACCATCCCTAAAATTAGTCCGCAAATGGGAATCGGGACTTTCCGCAAGAATTTTTTCGCACTTTCTACCATTATGTAGTCACACTCCGTCTTTATTTATTATTATTGATATTAATCAAAAGTATGTTATTATACTAAATGAAATATTTATATTTGTAAAATAAATATTTTCAATACCAACTATTAAGATAGTAAATAGAAAGAGGCGATTTTATGTTCGAATGGATCAAAACATTTATTGCTGTGTATGAAACCAAAAATTTTAGTGCGGCGGCCAAACAATTGTATATTTCTCAGCCAACTGTTTCTTTGCAAATCAAGAAATTAGAGCAACACTTTTCGATCAAGCTGTTCTATCGTAATGGAAAACAATCGGTTATTCCAACCAAAGAAGCTGATTTTTTATATCCAAAAATGCTCTCGATTATTGAAAGCTTAACTACTTCTTTTGCGCAAGCTGCAGAAAAAGAGAATTTTAAAGAAGACTGCATTATAGCCTCTTCAAATACAGTTGCTATTTATTTACTGCCAGATATTATGGAGAGTTTGGTTACCGCTTTTCCACTCATCAATTTTTCGATTCAACTGATGAATTCAAACGAAGTCGTGGATATGGTTCAAAATAATCATGCCCACATTGGACTAATTGAAAAACCCATTGAAACCAAAAATCTACACAAAGAAATTGTTTATGAAGATCAACTAGTTCTAGCAGGAGATGCCGCTTCAAAATTTTGGCTCTTAAGAGAAAAGAACTCTGGCTTACGTTTTTTCAATGAGCTTTATCTCAACGAACACAGCATCAACTTACCAATTATCGAATTAAACAACAACGAAGTCCTGTTACAATTGCTAAAAAATAACATTGGGCAATCAATTGTTTCTCGATTATCTATTTCCGATGAGATCCCTTGGCAACCAATTGATCAGTCCTTTGCTTCTCGAAAAATTTTCATTGTCCAGACCGATCACCATGCCAATACTTCCTTCTCTGAAGTTTATAACCGAATCGTTGAAAAAATTCGTGAACGACAAACCTAAAAAACAGGAGAACGACTTAGCTTTCGCTAAATCGTTTTCCTGTTTTTTTATTCATCAGTTTCCTCTACCAATTCAAATTCAAAAGGTTCTAACTCAAATAGTTGGTGTAAAATTTGCTGGGTTTCTTGGAACACTTGTTGTGGCTCTTTACACAAAAGAGTGCTTTGAATGGTCTGTTTTTTTGATTGAAAAAGAATTCTCGTTTCCTCTTCCTTGAATACAACTTGATGAGTTTCCCTTTCAAACACCGTATATTCTTCGAACATTTCCATAACTAATTTTTGACGAAACCCTTCTTTGAGTGCTAATAAAGTTACTAAATCTGCAACGGTTAGCGTTTCTAACGCAATTGTTTCATCTTCTACATGAACAAGATAATTCGTACACTTCACATTCGGACAGGCATTGCAGCCGCCATTAATCAAGTCTGAGGTAGTTGTTATTTTCACCTGTTTCATCTTAATCCTTCTTTCCTACTTTTCGAGAAAAACACAAGGGGTCTCCTCAAAAATATTCAATAAAATATGATTGACTTCTTGAAAGACTTCTTCGTGATTCCGGCATTGTTTTTCCATTACTAAACGCAGATCATTCACAACAAAAGTCAACGTCGTCGCTTGTTGGGAAACATGTATACAACGGTTGCCTTTAACAAAACATTCTGTTTGTTCTTCAATGAATGGTTCTTTTTGATAGCCATATGCTAAAGCGATACATTCCAGAATTTCGTAGATTTCTATTTTTGGAAGTTCATAGCTACAGCTACCGATAACTAGTTGAAAACGGTTCGGCTGTTTTTCATTATTGCTTGCATAATACACTGTTGTCGTTGTCATTTTGCCTCCTTATCTTCTCTATTTTCCTACTCTTATCATAACAAAAAAAGCACGCTTCCCTTATTTAAATTGTTAATAAAGACTATTACAGATTGGTATAACCACACCTAAAAAGTTCGTGATATAATTCACTAAGAAAGAAATATTACAGAAAGAAGAGATGAACGATGAAAGTATTTAACAAAAAAGTCGCAATTATTGGTACTGGTTTTGTTGGCACAAGTATTGCCTATTCCATGATCAACCAAGGGATTGCGAATGAATTAATCTTAGTTGATATTGACAAAGCCAAATCTGAAGGCGAAGCAATTGACTTATTAGATGGTGTGTCTTGGGGTCAAGAAAATGTAAACGTCTGGGCTGGCGACTATCAAGACTGCCAAGATGCCGATATCGTCGTGATTACAGCTGGCGCTAATCAAAAACCTGGGCAAAGTCGTCTAGATTTGGTTTCAATCAATGCAGAAATTATGAAAACAATTGTTAACAATATCATGAAATCTGGTTTTGATGGAATTTTAGTGATTGCCTCAAATCCTGTCGATGTACTGACTTATGTGGCTTGGCAAGCTTCTGGTTTACCTGTTTCAAGAGTAATTGGAACTGGTACAACTTTGGACACAACTCGTTTCCGCAAAGAACTGTCTCAACGTTTAGCGATTGATCCACGCAATGTTCACGGCTATATTATTGGCGAACACGGGGATTCTGAAGTGGCTGTCTGGTCTCATACCATGATTGGTACCAAACCTATTTTAGAAATTGTGGATACGACAGAGCGCTTAACTAGTGACGATTTACCAATCATTTCTGATAAAGTGAAAAATACAGCTTATGAAATTATCGATCGCAAACAAGCGACCTATTATGGGATTGGTATGAGTACTGCACGCATTGTTAAAGCCATTTTAAATAATGAACAAGCTATTTTACCTGTCTCAGCTTACTTAGATGGGCAATATGGGCAACAAGATGTATTTACAGGGATTCCTGCAGTCGTTGGCAATCAAGGTGTGACTGACATTATTGAATTGAATCTGAATGCCGCTGAAAAAGAACTCTTCCAAAAATCAGTGACACAATTAAAACAAGTGATGGCATCGTTACAACCGAACGCTTAGTAATTTTTAACTAAAAATAACACTTCAACTAAATTATTCTCTACCAAAATAGATTCTAATTCCCCTTTATCGTTCTTTTTGGTACCATGAAAGAAGAACTTCAACTAAAGCAGAAATTAGGAGGACAAAAAATGGTAATCCAAGGAGATACGTTAGAAAATAGCGCACGTCGTTTATTGCAAGAACGTGGCGTAACAATGAATGATTTAGCTGAACTTGTGTTATTTTTACAAAAAGATTATATTGATAATTTAACATTAGATACTTGTTTAGAAAGTATTGATGCAGTGTTAACAAAGCGTGAAGTACACAACGCGATTATTACAGGTGTCCAACTGGATATTCTGGCAGAAGAAAACAAGCTACTCTCACCGTTACAAGAAATTTTAACGGAAGATGAAGGGCTTTATGGCATTGATGAAATTATGGCGCTCTCCATTGTAAATGTTTATGGATCTATCGGTTTTACGAACTATGGGTATATCGACAAGGTAAAACCAGGCATTTTAAAAGAGTTAAATGCGCATGATGGCGAACATGTCCACACATTCTTGGATGATATCGTGGGCGCAATTGCGGCTGCGGCTGCCAGTCGGTTGGCTCACTCACAACCAGATTTAAGTGATATTACTAAATAAAAAACTTGCCTCTTCATTTTTATGAGAAGAGGCAAGTTTTTTATTTGCTGGACTTCTCACAAGCTTTCTACTTAACAGTAATTATTTGCCGTGTTATGTTACAGTCAAGAATAAACAGCTAAAGGAGGTTATCTAGAAATGAAAAAGTTTTTACGCGTATTTTTAATTTTTATTGGGGTATTCTTTCTTGCAAGTTGCGGTTCAAAAATAGAGACAAAAACCTTTGTAGGTTCGCCACAAGATGGGATTGATTCCACCTTAACCTATACGTACCAAGGAGATAAAGTCTTAACGCAAACGGCTAAAAACATTGTTTCTTATGACAAATTGGGGATTACAAAAGAAGAGGCAAAAACAGCGTTGGAACCCGTTTCTAAACAATACGAGGACATCAAAGGGCTTGATTACAAACTGACCTATGAGGACAAACAAGCCATCGAAAAATTGACGATTAATTATGAAAAACTTGATTATGATAAAGCAAAAAAAGTGGATGGTATCCAGATTGATGGAGATTCTTCTAAGGGAATTAGCATGAAGAAAAGCCAAGAATTGGTGGAGTCACAAGGTTATACAGAACAAAAATAATAAAAGAAAGCGTGCGACAATGGGCATTGTTGCACGCTTTCTTTTGATTATTTAAATCGATGTTGCCATCTTCACTGCCTGAATTGGGTCAAAATGATGGACAGAGTAAACGACTGTACCGGCTTGCCAAACTACTGAGTTGCGATTATAGTCAGTGGTTCCTGCCACGTTCAGTGTGATTTGACCAACGGTATTCGGTGCTGGTAATGTTTCTTGTTCCAAAATATTGACAACATTTTTCGCTAAATCATCAGGCGATTCACCATTGATATTTGAGGCCCGTACGACTAAACTCCAATTGCCTTCTTGCCAAGATAAGTAACTAGAACCTGCCGCCCCTTGTTTATAACCAGTGATATTGTAACCTAAATCTACTGGTTGACCGCCATTGTCAATGATTTGGTTCACTGCATTTTTTGCTTCGGCATCAGAGCCATATGTTTTTTTCTCAAAAGAACTAATTGGCGTTAACTGATTAACACGTGCATCATTCACTGGAATCGCTTCTTTTTCTGCATAATATAAAACACGGAAATTGTTTTGATCCGCTTGTGATGTTGTCGCTGCAGTTAAAAAGTTATTCGTTTGACTCGTTAAAATTGCCTGCGGTAAGCCTTGACCAGGAAACATGTTTGCTAGCTGGTTAAGCACTTGGTTGGCTTGGTCATCTGGATTCGCATTTTTCGCTGGTGATTGCTTCTCTGCTGAGCCATTATTTGCCGCTTCCTTCGTAGAAGAAGCTGTTGCTTTCGAATCAGCTGTTGTTGTTCCTGACGGTTTCGCATCACTAGATTTTGTTGCTGCTTTGCTACTTGATTCTTTTGTAGCAGATGCTTTTGTACTCTCGACTGTGGTACTTTCCGCAGCACTGGAACGACTATCCGTATTTTCTGTACTTTTTCCGCCGCCACATGCTGCTAAAGCAAGGGTTAAAAGAAAAGCACTAGAAATAAGCCCTATCTTTTTCATAAGAATTCCTCCTTGTTTTCCCTACCCTTATTGTACCTTAATCATGTGTATCCGTCACTTGTTTGTGTTTCGTTCTAAGTTGGTTTAAATAACAGAAAGTGGACGGTAGGATTCGAACCTACACCTCAACATTGAGCAAGAATAAACTACTGTTAGTCTCTATGAGTTTAACACCACGTTCATCCACCTATTTGATTGATCCTTTGTATCATAACTTAGAATAATTAAATTGCCTTTAAGGAGCTTCAAAGATTATATGAAGAATTGTAAAAAATCTGTGACGAAAAAACGATTGAACCAATCAGTAGATACACTGAGGTTCAATCGTAACCAATTGTTTAATTATCTGAAAAAACTCACAATTCAACGTTAGTCCCTGGTGCTTTTTTGTTTTCCCCTTGTTGTTTTTTTAAGAATATCCCCAAAATGACAGTGATAATAGGACAAAGCAATGGGAAAAAGGCATATGGTAAGTATTCTAGTGCACCAACTTTTAACGTTCCCATAATGAAGGTACCACTAACTCCCCAAGGAATTAACGAGTTGACTGCCGCCCCAGCATCTGCCAAAGTACGAGTTAAATATTTTTTATCAATACCTAAACGAGTAAATGAGGATTTAAATGTTTCCCCTGGTAAAATAATTGACAAATATTGTTCGCCAACTAGTAAGTTAATTCCCACAGAACTTAAAGCAGTTAAAGCGATTAATTTAGCTGGATTATTCACATAGCCTTTAATTTTATCAATTAAAGTAGCCACGATGTTAAACTTAATCAACAAGCCGCCCAAACCTAATGCCAAAATAATCAACGCAGCAGAACCTAACATGCTTTCAATCCCACCACGAGATAAAAGTGTATCAATACTTTGGTCCCCTGTATCTGCCACATAACCACTCATTAAGATGGTAGAAACTTTCGCTAAACTTAGGTGATGATCATTTATAAAAGCTAAGATGACCGCCACTGTAGAACCGACTAATAACGTTGGAATAGCTGGTACCTTTTTCCAAGCGAATAAGAATAAAACCGCTACTGGCAACAATGTAATCGGTGAAATCCAGAATCCTTGATGTAACGTTTGGACCATTGCATCAACCGATTGTAAATCCGCCGAGCCAGATTGATGCCCCAAGAAGATATAGCCGACAATCGAAATAATAAACGCCGGAATAACAGTGTACATCATGTTTAGTATATGTTCAAAAAGGTTCACGCCACCAATTCCAGCAGCTAAGTTTGTTGTATCAGATAACGGTGAAATGTTGTTCCCCAAAAAGGCACCTGAAACAACTGCGCCAGCTGTCATCGCATTGTCGAATCCAAGAATATGTCCAATACCTAGAAAGGCAATCCCCATAGTTGAAACAGTTGTAAAGGAGCTCCCTACTGTCACACCAACTAGTGCACAGACCACAAAAACGGTTGGTAAGAAGAACTTCACTGAGATAATTTTAAAACCATAGACCATAATTGTTGGAATCGTCCCAGATAAGATCCAAGTAGCAACTAAGACACCTATCAGCAAGAAAATAATAATCGGAATGATCCCTGGTTTAATCCCTTCCACAATGCCTTCGTGGATTTCATCCCAAGAAAATCCTTTCCATTTGCCATAAAGCAACAACAACATGAATACAAAAAGAATCGGTATGTGAGGGGTTAATTTTTGACCAATAATTAAGTACCCGAGAATCGCTAACAAGGCAATCAAAATGCCTAAACTTTCAGCGAACGAAACAGTGGGTTTCGTTGATTTCATATGAAAACCTCCTTTTATGGAAAGCGAAAACTGAAGCAATAATCGAACTTGCTTCAGTTTCCAAACGACAATTTACTATAGTCATCAGGTGAAGAGGCACTCAGCAAAATAATTGCTGGCCTTTTTATTCACCTAAATCTTCTTTTACTTCCGTTGCCCAACTTGCTTTTTTAAAGCGATTAATGATTAACGGAATCACAAACATGACAATAGTGATTAATGCAACTAAGACTGCATCAGTCACGGTTGTTGTACCTAATGTGGCGAAAATAACAATGATAACACTAAAAATTAACATTGCTGCCACTAAATAAGCTAAGCCATTACCTTTTTTACCAATTCGGTAAGGACGTAGTGTATCTGGTTGAGATTTACGTAATTTAATTAGGGAAATCGCAATCAATACATACACAATACTATAAATAATTGTTGTTGCATTTGTTAAAGTTAAGAATACAGCGTTGACATCATCCATTACCCCATAAAGTAAAGCGAATAATGAGATAACCACAGATTGTGTTAACACAACGTTACGAGAAACGCCATATTTATTTTCGCGATGGAAACCAAATTTTGGTGGCAATAAGCCATCACGAGCAACTTGAATAATTGTTTTTGATGGTCCAGTAACCCAAGCAGATAATTGTAATAACACACCTAAGAAGACCATGAAACTAAAGATATTACCAATAATTGTTGGTAAACCTAAAACGTCACAATAAAGCAAAATTGGTTGTGTAATGTTAGACAATTCCATTTTGCCATTTGGAACAATATTAGCAACAAACATTGCATTAATAACGTTTAATAAAACTAAACCAATTAATGAAATGAAAACGCCTTTTGTATAATTTTTTGTTGCATCTTTCAAACGAGGAATATAAACAGAAGACATTTCAATCCCAACAAAGATAAACGCAATCCCTGCTAGATATTTAAATGTGTCCATATTTTCTAAGTTTGGTAAAACTTTTGACCAAGAGAAGGCACCTAAATAGCCGCCAGGTGTTAAGCCTACTTTAATCATTGAAAGAAGACCTAAAACAAACATAACTAATACTGGGATGTAAACACCTAGCCAAACACCAATATTTCCGCCAACTTTCGCCATATCAAATTTCAAGTTCAAGATTGTAATAATCCAGTAAATCACTAAGATACAACCTAATACGAACCAATGATTTTCACCTAAATGAACATTACCAAATGTATTACCTAGCAAAGGGCCTAATGTAGAAGCAACCATTACCATTCCTGGGAACATTTGCACCCATAGTAACCAAGCGACAACAAAACCCCATTTGCTACCTAAGGCAGTTTTAACCCAAAGTTGAGGGCCACCTTCTTGAGGAAGCATCGTAGATAATTCACCAGATATCAATGCGATTGGACCAGCAAAGAATAAGACCGCGAAAATTGTGTAAGAAATTAATGTCCAACCAACAGCAGCAAGTGTTGGGATACTACGTACAGTTGCACACAATGCCATTGTTAAACCGATAAAAGTACCTAATTCAATTTTTTTAACTTGTTGTTTATCCAATTTTGTACACTCCTTATAAGATTTTGGATAAGGAGCATGAATGACTGTTATACGCTGAGTAAAACAGTCATTCGACTGCCTCTTACCCAGACAAAGAATTGGTTAAGAGGTTAGCCATCTGATTGATTTATCTCTTAAATAAATCAATCAGACGAACGTTCCCTCATTCGGTTACCATTTCTTTTTTCCGTTTAAGATTCAATTATTTTACGTCGTAAATTTGTTCTAATTTTTCTTGTAAAGCAGCTTGAATCTTAGGAGCGTAAACATCAAATTCTTCTTTATCGTTCATGTATGGAGTCATTACAGCAGCACGTAACACAGTTACTTTACCTGCACGGTTCCATTCTTCGTCACTAAATCCTAAGCTGTTTACAAATTTTAATGGGCTGTTGCCATAATCTGGAATAGCAAAGTCAGTATGTGAAGTAATGAATTCGTTGTTGTAAATATTTCCTTTAACGTATGATGCATAGTCATATACATCATGGTTTAATTTGTTCATTGCTACTAAATCATCGTTGCCTTTTTCTTTAAACACATAGTCAACCATGTTGAAGTCTGGATGAGTTAATGTGTGGACTTCGATTTCTTTGTCGCCAACTTTGAATGTTAAATCATTCAAGAAGTTATAGAAATGATGTGAGCCTTCAATTGAAGCACCAATTAATTTACCATAACCTGCAACGTTTAAAGGTAAAACGTGATGTGCAGCCCATACAGAAGCAGCTGTTGCACCAGCTTTTGAACCTTCAAGGATATAAGCACCTAGTAACGCAGGAATATCGGCACCTTTTTCAAATACGTAAGTTGCGAAGTAAGAAATAACGTCGCGCATACGGATATCTTGGATAACGATACCACCAGCTGAATAAGGGATATAACCCATTTTATGAGGGTCAATTGTTACTGATTCTGCTAATTCGATTGCTTTATATGCATCATACACTTCTCTTGAAATGTGTTCTTTTTTCTCTTTGAAGACACCGTATTCTTCATGAACATCTTGTAAATCTTCGTAAGGGATGAAGTTGTTGTCTTCGTCTAAGAAGATGGCACGTCCATAACCACCATAAGCAGCATCCACGTGTACATAATAGTAAATACCGTCTTTCATTAATTCATCACGTAAAGCAATAATTTTATCGATTGAGTCAACGGCACCTTCTTCAGTAGAACCAACTACACCGACAACACCTAGCACTGGAATTTGTTCTTCTGCTAAGCCACGAACGATTTTTTCTAATTCGTTGATATCCATACGGTAGTTATGGTCAACTGGTACTGGGATAACTTGATCTAAACCGATACCGATAATATCAGCAGCTTTTAACCAAGAATAGTGTTTAGTTTGTGGAACTAACCATTTACCGATTGCTTGTAAATGTTTACCTGAACGAGCTGAATGAGCTTTGATTTCATCAATTTCATCTTCAGCTGATTCTAATAAGTCCATAATTTCTTTTGTTGGCATGTTCAATAGTTCCCAATCTGATTTGCCAGCAACTAATTCTGGTTTTACTTCTTTCATAGCAAATGGTAATGATTTAATGTTACGGGCATACCATAAGCCTTCTAAGTTAGCTAAAGAACCATCAGCAACGATGTGTCCCCAACCATTTTTGTAGCTCATTAAGTGAGCAAATTCATGTCCTACTTCTTCTTCCATTTGAGAAGTTGCTGGAGAAGATTCATAGGCAACGTTGTTCCCGTTCCATAGCATTGCAAAGTTGTAAGCTAATAGAGAAGGCATTAATGTTTCTGAGTTCATATGTCCCCAATATCTACCTGCTGTATGCCATGGAACTGAATGTGTACGCATGCGAGAAGAAATTTCATTCAATACATCTTTCATATGGTTGACAGTTTTTTCGTAGCTTTCAGATGTGCGTTCTTGAGAAGAGATAACTGGCATGTCTTGTGGCATGTAGTTTTGACGCCATCCTAAATGTTCATCTACTAAGTCGATCAACAAGTCTTTATATAATTGTCCGTTTTCGGCTTTGTCCCCAATGAATAGTGCATTAAGGTTCATTTCGCCTTTTGCTAATTTTTCGTTTTTCATACGAAAATTCCTCCTTACAAATTTTAATGAATTAGATTTTGCATTCACAACTTACACCCAAACGGCTAAAGTGTAAAGAAGAAAAATAACAATGGTTATCATAGCTCTTTAATTTTATAATTTTTTCACAAGGTGTCTTGTCAGAACCATTATATAAAAAAATAAGAGTGGGATTGTGTGTACAATCCCACTCTTATTAGGTGTATTAACGGTTTCACCACTACCTGTAAGGAGAAATAGAATTTTAACTTTGATCAAATAATCACACGTCTTCTCTTCGTGAAATTATTATCAATTTCTAATCCATTACTTTTGCTAAAAAGTAATTTTTCTTCCCTTTCCGTACAACAACGAATTTTCCATCGAAATGTTGTGTTGGATCGACTGCAAAATCTAAATCGGTAACTCGGTCACCGTTAATACTTATAGCTCCTCCGCTCACATCTTCGCGAGCTTGACGTTTTGATGGTTCGATTTCTGTGTCAACTAACCAATCTACAATGTTTTTAGCATCTTTGGTAATTTCAACAGTTGGCACATGTTCTAACCCTTGCTCGATTTCCTCAATCGTTAAGTCTTTAATATTGCCTGAGAAAAGAGCTTCTGAAATTTTTTGCGCTTCTTCTAATGCTGCATCATCGTGAACAAATCGTGTCACTTCTTCAGCTAAGCGTCTTTGTGCTTCACGTTTACCTGGTTCTTTTTCAACTTTTTCAGCTAACGCATCGATTTCTTCTTTATCTAAGAAAGTAAAGAATTTCAAGTATTTGATGACATCACGATCATCTTGGTTTAACCAGAATTGGTAGAATTCAAATGGTGAGGTTTTCTTAGGATCTAACCAGATAGCGCCACCCGCTGTTTTCCCAAATTTTGTACCATCTGCTTTTAGCATTAAAGGAATGGTTAACCCGAATACTTTGGCTTCTGGTCCTTCTTTTTTACGAATCAAATCTAATCCTGCAGTGATATTGCCCCATTGATCAGCGCCACCAATTTGCAATTGAATATTATGTTTTTTATGCAATGTGTAAAAGTCAATTGATTGAAGAATTTGGTATGTGAATTCTGTAAAGGAAATGCCACTTTCTAAACGACTAGCGACAATGTCTTTTGCCAACATCGTGTTGACATTAAAGTTTTTCCCGTAATCTCTTAAAAAATCTAATAAAGATAGTTCTGATAACCAATCGTAGTTGTTCACCATTGTTACCTCAGCATCTTTACCAAATAATTTTTTCATTTGGTTTGAAAGACTGTCCACATTATGTTGCACAGCTTCCATCGTTTGTAAGACACGTTCGGTTGTTCGTCCACTTGGATCACCAATTGTTCCAGTTCCGCCACCAATTAAAATGTATGGGTGATGACCTGCTAATTGGAATCGTTTCATCATCATAAAAGGAATTAAATGTCCAATATGCATGCTATCTCCAGTTGGATCGACACCGCAATATAGCGAAATGCTCGTATTTTCTGTAAGTTCTCTTAGTCCTTCTTCGTTTGTTTGTTGATTGATTGCATCACGCCATGCTAGCTCGTCAATGATATTCATGTTATCACCCTCCATATTTATAATTATCTCTTTATAGGAAATCGTTCATTTAACGAAATAAACGATTAACACACTTGTTTTTACACGATATCCCGTGTTTATTTCTATGTATACACGGGTTCACGAAATTTTCTTTGGTCTGCCACGTATTCAAAAAAAGAATACAAAAAATCCCTAAGCCGTCAAAACGACTTAGGGACGAATTTCTCGTGGTACCACCCAAATTTATACATAGTTTAATTTATTTAAAATACTATATACCTCTTAACAAATAACGCTGTTACCCGTGCCCTGTAGGCAGAAGCTCAAGAATGTAATTCGATAAATAACGTGTACTAGTTTCCAGCGCCACTAGCTTTCTGTAACAGTGGTTATTTCTCTACTGCTTTTCTGTCATTGCTTTGTATTTAACTTGTACATGTAGCATATTCCTTTTCGTTTTTTTTGTCAACACTCTTTGCTTAATTTTTTTTACTTTTATAAAAGATGTCCCTTTTTCACAAAAATAAAATAACGAATTCAAAATAATATTTATTTGTTTTAACAGCAACTACAGATAAAAAAATAACGAAAAATTTAAAAAATATTCTTTTAAATTTTTTTGACTTTTTTTGTGATTTTCTATACTTTTATAAAATTCCCGAAGAAAAATGACGAACTTCGGATCAGAAGTTCGTCATTTTGTGAAAAACAGTTTTAAAGAATTGGTGAAAATAATCGTGAAATTTGTTGTTTAAAAATCAACCATTTTGACATGTCGCGAACAACTTTTGGAGTCATTGTTGTACATTTTTTTCGATCTTCTAAGAAAATTGCTTCTAATTGATCAATGATTTTTTTATCATATAACACAGCATTTGCTTCAAAGTTTAATTTGTAACTTCGGATATCTTGATTGGCTGAACCAACTGTGCAGACTTCATCATCCATAATCATTGTTTTCGCATGTAAGAAACCACCGTTATAAATTAAAATTTCAATATTTTCTTTCATCAATAAGCGGCCATAATACTGTGTTGCTCGATAAATAAACGGATGGTCGGGCTTATCTGGAATCATAATTTTAACATCTACTCCTGAAGCCGCAGCAACTTTTAAAGCAGCCAAGACACTATCATCAGGAACTAAATACGGCGTTTGAATCCAGACTCTTTTCTTGGCAGAAGTAATCAATTTAATAAAGGCCAATTTAATTTGTTCACGGTCACTGTTAGGACCACTGGCAATCATCTGAATGGATGTATTTGCCTCTGGCACCAATGCTTCAAGTTTAAAGAAATAATCCAATTGATACGCCACACGATTTTTCTCGGGGGAAGAGACGTTCCAATCCATTAAAAAACGCATTTGCAGTAATGAGGCTGCTGGCCCTTGAATCCGTAAATGTGTATCCCGCCAATAGCCAAACTTTTTAGTCGTTCCGGCATATTGATCGGCAACATTAAAGCCGCCAATGTAGCCTACTTTTCCGTCAATAACAACAATTTTCCGGTGATCATGATAATTCAAACGAAACTTCAAAAGTGCTTTTTGAGAAGTAATAAACGTTTGGACAAAACCACCGTTTTTTTTCAATTCATTCAAATGATGAACCTTGGTGCCCTTTGAGCCAAAGGCGTCGTAAAGCAACCGCACTTCAACCCCTTCAGCCGCCTTTTCTTCTAATAAGTTCAAAATTTTGGTGCCGATATGATCCGTTACAAAGGCATAATATTCAATATGAATAGAGTGCTGAGCTTTTTTTATGTCCGCCATCAACGCATTGAATTTTTCCGTACCATCCGTAAAAATTTCAACATCATTTTTCTTAGTCAGAGGCATCCTATTTAACGAGGAAAAAAAGTCTGTAAACTGTTGTTGCTCCTCCGTCGGCATCTTTTGACTATAAAGTTCAAAACTTTCTTCTTGGAAATTCTGAAAATTCTCTAATTCCCGTAAATCACTTTGTTGCAAATAAAATTTCTTTTTGTCGGTTAACCCTCGACCAAAGAATAAATATAAGAAAAAACCAAAAACGGGTAGAGCAATCAGTACGAGTAGCCATGCCCAAATTGCTGCTACATCTCGAGGTTTTAACAAAATGGTAATTCCCGCAATAATTGCATTAATAAAATAAATAACTGTTAAGACGCTAAGAATCAATTGTCTTCCTCCTTTATTTGTTACGTTTTAGTATACCATCAATTACGGATTTGGAATATCTTTTCTTTAGCGACTTCTGTCTCAAAAAATAAAAAGAGCCCCCATTCTAGTTAGTGATACTAGAATGAGGGGGGCTTTTTGATGTTTGTTTGAAAGTCTTTTAACTTAATTTCGTGTAAATGGACCTTTAGGAGCAATCAATTCTAAATTTGTACCATCTGGATCGGTAAAGTAAGCAACCCCTGTACCAAAACCGCTCTTCAAGCCATCTTCTTCTTGGAATGTAATCGGCTCTCCATCAGGTTCTACGCCAATCGCTCTTAAACGTGCAACAGCTGCATCAATATCTTCCACTTCGAAACACATATGCATTGCACTAATTTGTTCGTTGGAATAAGAAGCTTTTTCTGATTTTGGTTTAACATATTCTAATAAATCAATATTGATGTTTTCTAGATGCACATTGGCATACTTGATTAATGTATCATCTAACCCTTGTGTTTGGGCCATCCGTTTTCCACCAATTTCATCACGATTTGCGATTTTTGTTCCTGTTAATGCTTCATAAAACTTCACTGATTCATCCAAATTACTGACTGTAATCCCCACGTGGTTGACTACTGAAAAACCTTTAACTGCTTCACTCATTGTATCTCCTCCTAGTTAATTTTTAGAAATCAAACGTGTCTGGATCTGGTCCCACACGTAACGATTCATTCAATTGGTTGATTTGTGCCATTTCTTCTGCACTTAGTTCAAAATCAAAGACCGCTGCATTGCTAATCATCCGTTCTTTGTGGACAGATTTCACGGCTAATAAGATATCTTGTTGAATATCCCAACGTAAAATCACTTGGGCTGCTGATTTATTATGGTTCTCAGCAATCGCCAAAATGGTTTCATTAGATAATAATTGGCCTTGCATCAATGGTGACCAAGCTTGGACTTTGATATCATGTTTTTCACAGAAATTACGCACTTCTTTTTGATCCAATTTTGGATGTAGTTCCACTTGGTTAATTACCGGAACAACTTTTGCATAAGAAAGTAAATCTTCTAAATGATGAACTTGGAAGTTGCTGACACCAATTGCTTTCACTTTTCCTTCGGCGTATAAAGTTTCTAAAGCTTGCCATGATTCTTTGTAAGAATTATTTCCTGGCCAATGAATTAAATACAAATCTAAATAATCTAAACCTAAACGTTCCAAACTATCATTGAAAGCTTGAATTGTTTCATCATAGGAAATATGCGCGTTCCAAACTTTCGAGGTAACAAATAAGTCCTCACGGTTCAAACCAGTTGCCGCTAAGCCTGCTTTAATTCCCGCTCCTGTGCCAGATTCATTGCCATAGATTTGCGCTGTATCGATTAAACGATAACCATTGATAATCCCTTCTTCGACCACTTTTGCTGTCTCTTCATCTGGTATTTGGAATACCCCGAGACCCATTCCTGGAATTTTAGTGCCGTTGTTTAATGTTACTGTATCTGCTAGTGATGTAATCATTTGATTCGCTCCTTTAACGTTTTCTGATATCATCATATACCGTGCCGTACATGCTGTATAGTACGTACTTTTTCGTTTCATAGGAACCAAAAAGTGCGCTTTTTGGTAAATTCGTTTTTTTAGCCTGAAAAATTTTTAACTTTTTTTATTACCTGAACTGCCAGAAACAAAATATACTAGTTTTTTATTAGTTTTTCAGGTATCAGCAATAAAGTTACTAACTGATTTTGGTAGCTTCAATGAAGTTCCATTGATTAATTTTTCATATAGCTAAAATCTAGCCTTACTCCGAGGAACTTGCCATAGGCTTCTTTTAATGTCCAAAAAAAGAAGTTACTACATTAGTACAATTTAAAGTTGTAATTCTCTGAATATCTACTTCTAACAGATAATCTGAAATTACAATAATAAATTTGTTATAAGAATACAACACACTAAATTCTGTTTATTCCAACAAAATTTATTATTGAAGGCGTACATTTATAATACCCAGTTCAATTGCTTTAACAACTGAAGCAATTGCAGAGTTTGTTTCTAACTTTTCATTGATGGAATAAACATAGTTACGAAGAGTTCGGTCAGTAATATTCATTTTGGAAGCTATTGCTGATTGTTTTACTCCTTGCGATAAAATTCTTAATACTTCTTTTTCTCGAGGAGTAATTAGGTTGTGCTTTAAATCATGTCTACTTGTTTGAGGAAATATTTTTTTGTCTTCATAGCTTATTTTTTTCAAATTCTCAATCAAAGAGTCAACCGCTATATGTTTGTCTAAAAAGCCATTAGCTCCGATACCAATTGCTTTATCTCTATACTCTGCTAAATCAAATCCAGATAAAAAAACTAATTTTGTTTTTGTTTTTCTCAACACTTCTTCTCCCAATTCCAAGCCATTGAACATACCCATGTGAATATCCATCAAAATTATCGATGGTCGATATGTTTCAATCATTTCAAAAACCGTGATTGGATCTGAAATATATCTAAACTCTTTAACATCTGCATAGTTTTTTAAAGTCATCTCGAGACTTTTCCCAATCAATTTATGGTCATCAACTAGTAATATTTTCATATTGCTCTCCCTTCATACAAGGAATAGTGACCCAAACTTTCGTACCGCTGTTTGGACCTGGTAAAGACAACATCTTAAATGAACCATTCAGCCAATTAATGTCATTTTTTATCGAAAGTAGGCCGATGTGATCATTCGTCTGAATTAACGATTTTTCAAACTCTAAAATATTGCCAACCCCTACTCCATCGTCTTCTACTATCAACTGAATCTCAGCGTTGTCTATTTCAACTGTTACTTTTCCTATTTCAGCATCTGCGTGTTTTCCAATATTTTCATTTAACTCTTTCACGATCCGATATAGTGGAGCAATAACATGCTGTGGTATTATTTCCTCAATACTATAATCCAATATAAACTCTGTCTTCGGATATTTTTTGTTAAAATCATCAATTAATATTTGTAAGTTTTCTTTAAAAGTAAGATGGTAAAGCGTTGATGGATACGTGTTAAAGATTTCAGAACGTATGGAACTAACTAATTTTGAAAACTCCTCATTAATTAAATCCGTAACCATGACATCTCCTGACAAATTTGATATTAAAGTATGGAGTCCAATAACAGACTGGAGTATGTTATCGTGAAGATAATTAGCGTAATTTTTCTTCTCAATTTCCATACTATTAAATAGCTTGATTCTTAACAATTGACAGACCTCTATTGGATCTTTCACATAACTTTTGCTATTTAAGTGAAGTAATCTTACGGTAATTATCAAGGTTCCATGTTGTTCTACAGTTTTATGTATAGATTTCAAATCAATATCATTGTCATTGTTTTCAAAGAAAAGCCAAACTGTATATCCAGAGATTATTATGGGTATACAGGTATATTCTTTTTTTCGAAACTTAATTTTTTGTTTTTGTTTTTTTAGTGAATGAATCTCTTTTTTTAGTGAATTAAAAACTGTTTCACCTTTTTGACATAGTAAATAACACCCTTCTTTTGATTCAACAAATACAGCTAGTCTTTGGCTCGCAGTTAATTCTTCTAATTTATCGAGCAATAATTCAGATACATTATTGAGAAATTGCGAGTATGTAACTTGATCTAGTACTTCTAACTTTTCGTTATTTAAATTCCTAAAATTATTTTTTAATTGTTTTACTTTATTTGAACGTATTGCATTTATTGATAGATGAGTCAAATAACATACTAGGGCGAAAAGAATAGTCAAAATGAAACTTTTCCAGAGAACAATACCAATTACTTCTAAAATTAAGAAGAAAAATGCACTATATACTAAGATACAAAACGCTAACAGAAATTTTTCAGATAATATAATCTCTCTTTCCTTAACGAGAATATAAACTACACCAGTTGGTAAAATAGTAACTAGTATGGTAGTTTTATCCCAATCATAAAAAGATAACTCTGGGAAAAGCAGGCATATAAAATAAGATAAGTAGTACAAAAGAAAGTAGTAATGAAGTAATCAAAACTTTATATTTTAGTGCACTAAAAAAAAATTTCTTTTCTTTAATAATTGTTAAAGAATTGACAGTAATTGACGAAATCATTAACAAGATCAAAGTAGGTCCTACATAAAAATCAAGTAACAGAGCCAAATAGCTGTATAGTGAAACACAACATAGAAGAATACGATTTTTATTAAGTTTTTTCTTATCATCTATATGTATAAAGGAATACAAAAACAGATAAAGGGTTAATGGATGGCAACATAAAAGAAATAGTCCTACTAGCTTTAGAACCCATATATCCGAGTAAACCAATAACACTGTCCAACCCAAATAGAAAGTTAATGAAAAAAAAGATAATGAATATAGTTTTTGGGGGAGCTTTATATAGACAAAACTTCCTAAAAAAATGATATATATACTGCATAGTAAACTTAGGAAGCTCATTTCTTTTTCCATAAATGCTGAGTAAATAACAATATATGATATGGTAACCAACCATTTCAAACCAATTCCAACTTTCTTTCGCTTATCCACCAAGTACTTTCTCCTCGTAATATATATTTTGAGAGAATGCTTATCCCTTCATTCTATCTTATGGGCTATCCCCCAATTTTTTAATAAAAATAACGGTTTTTATTTAGATACTGTGTAACATTCCTGAATAACAAGTCTTAGAAAAAACTTACGAGAAGATGTTAGCTCTCCTTGTAGCTAGTCTGCGATAAAAAGTTTGCCTAGATCATTGGTATAGCCTCCAACAAATTAGCCGAGTCCACCTCTAGTAGAGATTAGGCTGCTATCCTAATGAGAGAAACTCAATGAATTCGAGCAAAGCTGTCGTTAAGCAACGCAATTTCGAGGTATCTTACAGTACCTATGCAAATTCCGAGTAAATAATGATAAGATCCTTTCACAGCAAACTTTTTGTCGGTTTAGATGTTAGTTCCGAGAAATTAGATGTTCGCTTTATGACAGACAATCCAACATTATCTGTGCCAAAAGAAGTATCATTTGAAAATAATTAAATTGGCGAAATCCCGAAGAAATTGCGAAAGATATTTTGACCCATTCATAGTTCTTATCGTTTAGGATAGGTTTATCAGGACTCGTAGACCTTGGCTTAAGTGTTTTTTAGCAAAAAAATACAAAGTCTAGATAAACTAATTAGGTATTTGTACAAAACCATTGATGATTTAGTCGTTATATTCCCTGAATATCAATATTTAACCAGCATTCCATGAAGCAATCCTTTTTATATCGCTGATTTACTCCCTGAAATTGATTCTTTAACCGTTTTTCCGATAAAACCAAGTTAGCGAAACATGCTGGTTTTCATTAATGACTAAATCAATTAAGTAACTCTTAATACGGAAACACACCTATAGTCAAACAAGGCAAGCGTTATCTCCACTATTATTTAGTTAAGTCTAACTAAATCCATGGAGAGATATGAGCCTAAACGCAATATGTATTATAAGAAAAACTACTAGAAAATAATCGGATATAACATATTTTTTAAGTACTTAATATATTGACAAATCTTCCCACGTTAAAAAACGCTTACATTAAATTATATAACGCTTTCTATTCGACTAAGATAATTATTCTTACTTGAAGTATAAATCAGACCGAACTTATAAAAAAATCATCACTCTAATATCTGAGTGATAAAAAGTAATGAAGATTAAAAAATGACCGGGATTTCACTAACATTCTGCGAACTAAATCATAAAACAGGAATACATAGTACATTAAGTTCTACTATATTCTATTTCTAATTCATCTGAGCAATTCAATCTAAGTCTTATTTATACTATACATATTAACACACACTGACGCTCATTACTAATTAATTTAATACTAATTAGTTGACAAATAATCTTTTTTAGTTTCATGTCTAAAGAATAGATAAAACTTTGACAAGACTATTCGTCTATTATTTTTCTATAACTTCATTTTTTTTATTTAAAAAGACAATATTAAAAGGGCCAAGAAGAACACTCCTAAGCCCTCGCAAAAATTCAAATCTCTAGCAACAAGTTACTGAACCTTTATTTGGTGTAATAACTTCTTCAATACTGTCCAAATCTTCGAAATCAAAATCATGTAAAAACATTTTTTATCCCTACTTCCTTCTTTTTTTGATATTTCATAAAAAATTAAAATATCCTAAGTTATGATTTGTCCTTCTTCCAATTTAAAAACTTGATCACAGAATCGCTCTACAGATTCATCATGTGTTACAATAATGAAAACCTTGTTTTCCATAAATGGAAGCGTTCGAATCAATTTCAAGAATGCATCTGTATTTTTTTTATCTAAATTACCTGTAGGTTCATCAGCCAAAATAATTTTAGGTTCCATTAGTAAACAACGGGCAATTGCCGTACGTTGTTGCTCACCACCAGAAATTTCATTTATATATTTTTCTTCAATCTTCTTAATTCCTAACCAATTGACTAGCTGTTCATAATTATCTGAATGATTTTCAATCTTTTCACCTTTTAAACGAAGCGAGAAAAGAATGTTTTCTTTTACATTTAGAAAGGGAATCAAATTAAAATCTTGGAAAATGAATCCAATATCATTAGTACGTAATTCAGCTAATTGATTACTATTAAATTCTGTGATGTTCTTATCCCCTATTTTCACTTCCCCTTTAGTGGGATGAATTAACCCACCAATAATGTTCAGCAAAGTAGATTTACCTGAGCCAGACGGTCCCACTAAAGCATAAATATTACCTTTCTCCAAAGTAATTGTTATACCATTTAGAACTTGCTGAGAGTGTCCATTTATTCCGTATTCCTTTTCGACAGACTTTAGTTCAATCATATTTTCACCTTCCTATTCAGATTCTTACTTCCTATTTTTTTCTTTTAAAATAACTCTAGAAATTAAAATAATCCCCAAGACAAGTATCAAATAGATAACAACTAATATTGAACATACTTGCAAGTAAGGAATATTAATGACAGGTTTGAATACAATAACTTCTTCCATCATCTTAATCCCACCTTCAGCAAATGTAAGCCCGAAAAGCCAACCTAAAACAACACCTAAAATATAGATAATAGACATTTCTATTAACATACTGATTAGCAAAGCTTTTCTTTTCATCCCCATAATTAACAATCCTTTGTATATTCTTTGTCTAGAACTAATTGAAAGAATAAACATATTTAATATGATTGCTCCACTGAAAAAGATCAGCGCATAAATAAATGCTTCAATCATTTCAGTTTGTTTAATTGCTTGATTTTTGTATTTATCTTTTAGATCACCAATATTCATTAAGTTATAATTTTCAATAGATAAATACTTTGTGAATTCTTTTATTTCTTCATCACTCAGCCGATTCAAATAGATTGTGTTGTAAATTCCTTTAACATCCTTTCCAAATAAATACTCTGTTAAAGCAGATTTGGATGTAAACACTTGTTGTAGATCCAATGGCTGATAAAAATCTTTCGGACTAATTTTTATAGATTTGTCTTTATCAAAGAAATAGTCTATGACTTGATTACGTTTGATCTTTGATTTTTCAGCTAACTGTGACGGAAATAATACATTCAAACTATCATTATTTAAATCAAAATCTTTAATATTAAACTCTTTTTCCATTTCTAACACTTGAATATTTTTGAAGTTAGAAGAAACGCCTGTCAAAATCAAAGTGTTTTCATTAGTTTCTTTTTCAATCTCCATACTTAAAGCAATCTCAAAAGTTGCATGTGGATATAAGTTCTGCAAATAAGCCTTAACTTTTTCTTCTTTGACCTCAGATAATTCATTCATCACAAGTATATGTTCAAATCTATAGGTCTCATCTACCTTTTGTACAACAGCTTCCTTGACAGAATGAAAAAAGGTTAACATTCCTACTAGAAGCATAACTGAAAAGGCCAATGTAGATATTAATGAGCTGATTCTTTTAATATTCCAGCAATTTTCTTCCACAGCAACGAACAAAGAAAGTCGGTTAAAACGGAGCGACAAAAAACGAAGAGACGCCAAGGTCCCTGCTATTAACGGATCAAAAATCAAGATTAAACCTGTAAATAGTAAAATTATTTTCATAGTTGTGTATCCACTAACAATTGAAACAATCAAAAGGATAATACCTAAAGCTAACTTAATTCTAAATAAAAATTTTTCTTTAATAGTAGATTGAGACTTAAACGTGCTGCCTTCTTTCTGTTTACTTTCTACTTCGATATTCATACTTTTTAGATTTTTTGAACCGCACCATATAAAAAATAAAATTGCAGAAACAATAACTAGTAGATAAATATAAATTGGAATATGTTCGACCTTCATGTCTTGATAATTAGACAAAAATACTCTTGAAAACACTATGCCTGTGAAAAGTCCAATAACGGCTGTAACAGAACTTAGCAGAAAGCTTTCAATACTTAAAATCTGCTGAATTTTTTTGTATTTCATACCTAACTTATATAGCAGTTGGAATTCTTTCTTTCTCCCTTGAATAACAATCGAGTATGTATTATAAATAATAAATAAAGAAAAACCTACAAGAACTCCCGTCCCTAATTGTAAAAATAATTTCATATTTTTAAAGTCTTTTTTTAATAAATAGTCTGCTAACTCATTTTCAATTCTGTAGTTTATTGTATAAATAACTCCTAAAGAAAATGTCAATAGCAGCATTGTTACAAAAAATATCAATATGATGAAAAGAAACTTACTACTATTTTTTTTTAAATTTTCTCGAATATATATCCACATATTTCTCACATCCTTCATAATGTCTTCAAAAAGATTTTAATGCTTTCTTAAAAGAAAGAAGTACTTGTATTAGACTTATAAATGCCATTACATAGACGAAAATGCTTAGTACTGTTGAACTAAATCCAAATACGTTTAGATAATTCAATGTTATACGTATAATAGAAAAAATCCCTGCAATACCAATAACATATGAAAGAATAAAATAAAGAAACAATCCAATCATTTTTTTGTTTTGAAATTTTTTTAAAATTGAGGTCTCTTTTTTTATTACTCCTGCAAGAAGCAACAATAACTGCCATCTTGTCCCTTCACTACCATATATGATTGTAAAAATATGGTATCCATCACTCGTTGATAGCGGTAATAAACTACTAAAAAGATACCCTATATTAAGAAGAGCTATATAACCAAACCACCAATTATTTGTAATGATAAATAAGCATAATGAGAAAAATATCAGTATACAGTTATTTATCATACCAAAACCTAATATCTTAACTCGTTTCCAACTATCGATCGTATACATATCTGAATAACGAATATATATCACTGGAGAAAATCCCCATTTCAAACGAATGTTTAAGCTTTTCCATCCAACATTATAGTAATTAGATGATAATAAATGACCTAATTCGTGAAAAACAAGTGATCCGCTTCCAGCAAATAAAATAACAATAATATCTACTTTAGTCACATTTAGAATTGAAAAATTTATCTGGCTTATGTAAGAATCTATTAGTTGAACTGGAAATTTAATAATAATAATTGGAAATCCAATTAACATTACAGCTATCAACAATAAATTTAAATAATATATGCCTTTAGCCACTATCTCAATTCTTTTTTGAATAGCAAATAAAGGAATTTTAAATAGTTTCCGACTATTCAACTCAAACACGATATTACTTTGACTATTTGTATTTGGGTATGTACACAAATTATGCTTACTTAATATGGTTCTCATTTTTTCGTAGCTAATCGTACTATTTTCATGTAAAAATTCTTTTACTTCTTCATTTTTTTCTTTCTTAAGCAAAGCAATATGTACAACCGAAATTACATATTCTAGCAGACATAAATGTCAACACAACAGTCCCTCTACCTGGAACTTTATCTACAGCTACATCCGAACTATTTTCCTTTTTAAATTGCTCTTGATCACTGTTTATTAAATACACCTGATTCTGCATGCTTTTCCTCCTTATATATTAGTACTCGCTTCATAAAATCATTTTAAATTTACAAATAATGAAATACCATGTATATAGTTTAAAGGAACAGGAATGTAAATTAAATAAGTAAAAGCGGAAAATTGTTATGACTCCATAGACAAATTTTTAGTAATGTTTACACTTTAAATGTTATAAAATAAAATAACAGGTAATATGAAATGCCTACAACTTTTTTAAATTATTTTGTCTAGAGATACACCTGTTCATAAAATAGCAAGGAGAAAACAAAGCGTTGCTTAACTCACACATTCTTTCACTATGGAGTCCAACCCAGTTTCCAAAAAGCTTATTATTCCCTATCGCTTTTCTTAGCGAGCGTGAACAACATATTTGTAATAGTTATCGTAATCTCAACAGAAAAACGACCTATCAAATAGGTAGATATGCAACAAAAACTGTTGTTTCTCTCAGCCTATTATTTAATATCAACCATTCAGCATGCAGGGATTCTCGCTGCTTCATACAAAAAATACAACAATCGTACCTGAACCACCTGCATAGCCGGTGGTTTTCAATACATACAAAAAAATCCAGAGGATTTTCTCCTCTGGTCTCGACAGGATTCTACAATTTCTCTTTACCAACATTATTTGACAAAGCGCAAAAAAAGAGAACGCGTACTCCGTCTTCGAAACGTCCTAAGACGCCGACAGAATACCGTTCTCGTGGGTTTGGCACCCAATGGGGGCATAGGGATTCGAACCCTAGACCCTCTGATTAAGAGTCATTAATGTCAATTTTTAAATAAAATTAATATACCTCTTTTAGTATTAAACTATCACTCTTTATCTTATGATAGGTCAATGTTTTTTTGTATTATCAGAGATATATTAACACCAAATGATATTAATTGAAAAAGGTAAGGAAAGAAAAAAATAAAGAAAAATTTGGAAAAAATATTGGCAAAAATTTTGACTAATTTATCTTAAATATAACAAAATCATGTCGATAACTTAATAATGTCGACATTTTTTATAGAAAAATAAAAAACAGGTTCTTGATATGATAAGAAACAAAAATGTTGGTTGAAAGTTGCTTTTTGGCAAACTTAATAACGACAAAAACAGCACAAGAAACAACTATTTCTCAACTTTCTACTGCCTCAAATGAAGTATTAGTACATTTTATAAGCCATCAAAGAAGAAATTGCTCCAATAGAGGAATGATGTTTAGTTCCCTTTTTCATATATTAGTTGTTTGGCATAGCCATCTCTAAACTATAAACTGTCAATTGACAAGAGTAAAATACGCTATATTTCCTTGGCAATTGGTAGGTTATGGTTTAAATTATACTCACTGAATGACTGATATACGATTAGAAACGTTTGACCAGTCACTTTAGATAATCGCTATACAACTATTATTTTATATTCCCTCTTCTGATAGTTCTTCAGCTTCATTATTTTTTTCAAAAAGCACAATATTACTTTTTCCAACTTTTACCACTGATTTGGCAAGTTCAAACGGCTCAATACCAGAATTCCGCATCATCAATCCTTAATAAACATTGTATTATGCGAATCACACTCCTTCGGTTGAAGCCACTCTGCTTTGTTGACATAACTGTAACAACCACTATCAGATATCAAATCATCACTCTGTAATTGTAGCGTAAAACTCCCTGTAGAAACATGACCATGTGAGCTTCCATACAATCCATTAAAAAGCGTAAAATAAATATCCTCTGTTTTATAAAACATTAAACCACTTGATTCACCACGAAAAAAGTTTCTCTGGCTGCAGTGTTTTCCAAGTTCTTTCTTCATATTACGATAGCTATCATATACATATCGAAAATTGACATGATCGCTATCGTTGATAGGATTCAGAACATCTTGATTATCCGCTATATAGTAGGTAGATAAGATAGGTATCTTCAATTTCGTTCGAAGATCCAATGGCAATGATATTTCAAGATATTCAGAAATCTGTAATAGATATACATACGTCATCAAAACTTCATATTGATACAATGCGCTCTGTTCCTAATGAATGCCATCTGAATAAAATTGTAAGTCAGTTGCTCAGTTAACCGGTCCCATATTAGTTTACTCTGTTCACTAGTTCTGGAAGAAATAGATCCATAGCAGCCATTCCACCAGTTACCAATACTCCCCAATTACTAAGTCTGTACTTATCGATATAGCTCCTCTCCAAATACTCGAGATGAACCAGCAAAGCGTTTCGCAACACTTTATCAATTCCCAATTGTTTATAATCAGCAATAGAAATATAAGTCAAACTCTTCAGCCAGTTCATCACTCGAATTCCAACATCAAGGGGTCGCCAAACATTCCTATTAGTAGAATTTGGTTCGCCTTCCTCTTGAATAAAATCAAGAAGCAGACTGCGCCATTTTTGTAAATAGCATTTTTCTTTTGTTAACGCGTATGCCTGTGATAAATCTAGAAGAAAACTTTGTCGACTCAACATAAAGAGCCATTCTGGGTCATCTCCAGGATATCGATTCCATGTATATTCTTTTAGAGAATACGGAATAGAACAGGCTTCCATATCCATCGCATCATTGTAAATAATCTGATCTTTTAATAGAAAATAAGTACGTTCAAAAAGTGGTTCCAAAAGTTTTGAATGTTTTTCCAAATATCCTGAAAGCCAATCTTGCTGATAAAACTTTAGTTGATAGTTTTCGATTTTTTGAAGATTCATCGTGTTCTCGCTTTCAAATTTTATTTCCGTTAACTGAAAAAATATTATGCCCATCACTCAGAAAACTTATAAATAAGGAAACAAGGTTTACTCGAAATCGAAAACCCTGCCCCTTACTACGCTCACTTACTATGCTAAAATCCCTAAGACAGAGGCTAGAATCCCAATCACAAATAAAAAAAATTAATAATTGATACGTGTTCCATTTTCTTTTCTTGATCAAATAAAAAACTAAAATAGTTAAAATGACTGGAAGCATTTTGGGCGTAATCTTATCTAAAATATCTTGAATAGCAATTACTTGTTTTTCACCAGATTCTACATTATGTGAATACTTAATGGCGATATTTGCCTTAACAAAAGAAGTAGCTAATGCCGCAATAACAGTCACTCCGACAATATTTGCTGCTGAAGAAATTTTACCAATTTTATCACTTAAGGTTTCGATCACACTCGTTCCAAGTTTAAATCCTAAATATCCCATTAATAATTTGATGACTAGCATTGAGATTAACATCGATAACCAAAAACCCATCGGAGCAAATCCCAGACCGTCCATCGCTAATCCTGCAAATATTGTTGAAAATAAGGGGGCAATCCCAAATTAAGCAATCGAGTCTCCGATTCCTGATAGGGGTCCCATAAGTGCCATCTTAATGCTGCGTGTATCTGAGACACTTTGATCATTATCATACATCGCCAACTGCATGCTGGTAATAAATGGCAACATTTGTGGATTCGTGTTATAAAATTCTAAGTTTGCGCTTGCCGTCTCTTTCAGTTTTTCTGGTTCATCTTTATAAATTTTCTTCAGCGCTGGCATTATTGTGTATAAATAGCTGACACCTTGATAAAATGTCTTCATTCTCTGTAAAATTGGAAACAATTAAAGATTTGAATACAGAAATGTATTTGTCAGACCCTTCTTCACCTAAGATTTCATATAGAGTTATTGTTTTCATTGTTCTTGTTCCTTTTATTTTTGTTATTTTTAACGCTAACTAAGAGGGAAATTCCCTCTTAGTAATAACTGCTTTCATAAACCAGTTGATTATCATAGCGGTAAAATGTATCCCAACTGCGATTACCGTATAATTTATTGGGATATAAGGCTGGATTAATTTGTTTTCTAACAATGCTGTCTTTGATTCGTGCAAGTGGATAATCGATAAATTGATTTGGTATTGGCATAGTTTCTCCACTCATAGAAGTATATGTTTTTACAGTTTGCTTTTTGATGGGGCGAAACCATGCTGTTTTTTCGGTTAATTTAATAATTTGCCAAAAAGTAACGTTGGTTTGTTCATAGCCCCAACTACTATTTTCGGCAGCAAGTTGTCTCCGAGGTGGACGACCTTTTGGGAGATTTCAATTTCTTTTTGTTTCTATTCACCTCACTTTTTTTGTTTTTGGTAGGTCATTTTCGTATAACTAAGCGTTCGTCGGCGTGCTTTGGGTTCACAACGTGTGGTAGGTGAAAACAAGGGATTGCTGTAGAAAAAGTTTTTTATGAAATGGGCAAAAAAGTTTTTTCGCCCATTGTTTTGTCCTACCATTCGTTGTAAAAACATTGTCGCCGATGATCGCTTAGATTGGGTATACGAAAGTGACCAACAAAAAAGTATTGGAATAAAAAGAAATCACACTGAAATCTCCCAAAAGGACAAGATGGTTTTAATAAAAAACTTTCTTTTAATACATTTGTTAATTTGATAATGTGATGATATAAAATAGTTTAATGAGGTGTTTATATGAAGAAAAAAGGGATTCCTTATTGTCCAAAACCTAGAAATACTTTTGAAAGGGGTTTATTTAAATATTTTGAAGGCAAAAAAGGACAAGACCTAAAAGAGGAGAATCAAAAAAAGAAGTCTAAGAAAAAAAGTGAGTACGTTTTTTAGAAAGAATAAAACTGGAACGTAAAGATTTTCAAGTAATCTGTATCCCGTATCTTTTATATTTAAAGAGGTTGTTTTTCTATAAATCGTTGTAAAGAATAACTAAGTTTTAGTATTTTTTTCACAAATATTTATATTATAATATTTCTTTTTAATAAAAAGATTGTTTTTAAGCTAATTCTTATATGTGTTTTATTGAACTAACTCTTGACAGATAATCAAAAAGAATTTATAGTTGTTACCGTAGTAGCTACTAAAAATAAAAGTGAGGATTAATCAATGGAAACGATTATTCAAATCATGAAAAAATATGATTTTTCAGAGATGGAAACAAGAGTGTATACCACCCTATTAGAAAAAGGTAATCTTACAGGATATGAAGTAAGTAAAATCTCAGGTGTGCCACGCTCGAAAGTATATAACATTTTGGAAAAACTATTAAAAAAGAATTTGATTGTCGTCAATAAATCAGAACCTAAACTTTATCATGCCATCTCGGCAAATGAGTTTTTAGAGAAATTAGAAAAAAGTGTTAAAAATGATCTTTCTTTTCTTACCAAGAATTTAGGGATGATAAAAGAAAAAGATGAAGAAGACATGCTGTGGAAAGTTGATGGCATCGAGTATGTTCTGGATAAAGCAGAGCATTTGGTGAAAAACGCAAAAGAAAGTTTGCTCATCCAAGTTTGGCATGAGAATCTCACGGATTCACTGCTAAAGGCGTTGCAGCAGGCCGAAAAAAGAGTCGATAAATTTGTACTGATTTTATTCAGTTCTACCCATGAATATGATCTTCCCTTAGAAAAGTATTACATTCATGGTTTTGAAACAGACAAACTCGCTGACTTTGGGGCAAGATGGATCAACATCGTCGCTGATGAGCAAGAAGTCGTGTTTGGCACCATTAATGAAGAACTGCAATCAACCGATGTCACTTGGACAAAAAACCACGCCATGGTCAATCTAGCAAAAGAATATGTCAAACATGATGCATATACACTAAAAGTGATTGCAGAATCTTCTGAAGAACTTAAAGCAAAATATGGTGAGGACTTTGAGGGAATCAGAAAGATTTACTAGTAGGAGGAAATTTTTATGATTCGGAATATTTTGCTGGCACTAATTGTCGCAATCAATCTATATTTTATTATTTACTTTCTAAGAGACCTTTTCAAAAACAAACAAAATTTCAAAGAAGAACCAGGGGATATGCGTCTGTTGCCCTTCACGTCATTTATCACCTTCTTTCTTTCAACATTTGGCGTTTCCGACTTTGCTATCGGAACCGTCCTTTATCCAAAGTTGAAATGGGTCAGCATGAAAAAACTACCCGGAACGTTGAATACCCAATGTGTAGTACCGGTAGCCGTCATGGCATTGTCTTATATCACTGCTATCAACGTAGGGATCAAGACATTAGCTGTTTGTATTATCTGCCAAATTATCGGTGCATATTTAGGACCAAGATTTGTCGTGAAGTTACCAGAGAAAACGATCAAACTGTTTGTCGGCATAGGATTGGTCATTGCTGCATTCTTAATTTTTATGGGACAAATGAATTGGATTCCCTCAAACGGAACAGCCAGTGAATTGTATGGCGGAAAATTAATCTTGGCAGGATTTTTACTCTTTGTCTATGGCGCATTGAACAATATCGGCATTGGTTCTTATGCGTTAACAATGGTAACTGTCTACTTGCTAGGCTTGAATCCAGTTGCAGCCTTTCCTATTATGATGGGGGCTTGTACATTCTCAGTACCGATCGGCAGTGTTCAATTCATTAAATTTGATGAATACAGCAGAAAAATCACACTTTTCACTTCAACCTTCGGTGTATTAGGGGTATTGGTCGCTGTATTCCTAGTCAAATCTTTAGATACCTATATTCTGAAATGGATCGTGATTTTGGTCTTACTATACAGTGCATATACGATGTTGAGCAGTCAATTAAAAAAAGCTACAGCAACTAATTAAGGAGCGATTCAAATGTTATTTCTTAAAAAAGAAGATATTATCAAAAGTTTTTCAATGAGAGAAGCCATCGATGCGGACAAAAAAGCATTGTCATTGTATTCAGCAGGAAAGGCAAGTGTGCCTCTTCGCACCAATATCGATGTGCCAAAAAGCAACGGACAAAGCTTATATATGCCAGCTTATGTAGAAGGTGGCGAAGGCGCGCTAGGTGTCAAAATCGTTTCCGTGTATCCTGAAAACATCAAGAAAAACTTACCAAGTGTACCAGCAACGATGATCGTATTGGATCCAGAAACGGGTATGGTATCCGCTTGTTTAGATGGTACTTATTTGACACAATTAAGAACAGGCGCTGTTCAAGGAGCAGCAACAGAACTTCTTGCAAAAGAAGATGCTAAAATCGGCGCGCTGATTGGAACCGGCGGACAAGCACAGTCACAATTAGAAGCAATGTTGACCGTTCGTAAATTAGAAGAAGTTCGGATTTTTGATATTGATTTTGAGCGTGCCAGCCAATTTGCTGAAGAAATGATGCAACAATTTTCTGTAACGATGCGCCCAACAAAAACCAATCAAGAATGCGTTGAAGGAGCAGACATCATCACAAGTGTGACCACTTCAAAACGTGCGACATTCTCTGCTGAGTGGGTCAAAAAAGGTGCGCACATCAATGGAGTCGGTGCTTACACACCGGAAATGTGTGAAATTCCACGAGAAATAATCAAAGCCGCAGATATTGTTATTTTTGATACCATGGACGGTGTTCTAAAAGAAGCTGGGGACTTCATTTCACCGCTGCAAGATGGGTATATTCAAAGAGACAGCTATCATGGGGAACTAGGCCAACTGATCAATGAAGAATTGGTCGGTCGGACAAGTGGAGAACAAATCACGATCTTCAAAACAGTTGGTTCGGCTGTATTAGATGTGGTAGTTGCGACAGAAATCGTTAAGAAAGCTAAAGAAAATAATTTGGGAAAATTGATTTATTAAATAAAAAGACCGGAAGTAAACCTTTAATTAATACATTTACAAAAAGAGAACAAAAAAGACTGTAATCAAAATGCGATTACAGCCTTTTTTTGTTTTATTTGGGAGGAGATAGATCGTGTTTATGACTGTATCGGACCATTTAAAGGTACTTGGTTTTGTCCCTTTATCCAGTAGAGGGAAGTATCAATTGTATTTGTTGGATTTACCACCCTAGCTTTTCACTGGTGATTGAAGGAACATACGATAAAAAAAGTGGTAAATATTTTTATGATTTCTATTCTATGAAACTTGATCCTAAAACAAAGAAAAGTAAGCAGCACCGGATTTATTGTACGCATGTTCCTGTAAAAGTAATGTATCGCCGTGTGAGAAATTATTTATAATTCTTACGTAAAAAACAGCAATCAAGGAACAGAACAAATGCATAATGAGGAATATCAAGTGAAATTTTTATCAGTTGTGCTCTGTGGTGTTGTGTATTGTCATTAGTTCAATGTGTATTAACAGGGAGGAAAAAGCAAATGAATTTTTTTCAAAATGTGTTTACCGATTTTGTTGGGGATTTTAAGTATTTGATTATGTTGGCGATGCTTGATGGTGCGGCCTATATTGCCTTTGAACGGAAAGCAAGCAAAGCCATTCCATTGATTCTTGTGCTGGCAGTAGCTGTTTGGTTAGTTGGAGATACGTCTGACGTATTCAATTGGATTTTGGATCGCATGCGGTCATGGGGGCGATAAAATGAGCGATATACGCAATTGGACAAAGATTTGGTATATAGAGCGAGTGTTTTATAAATTGTGGGATAGGGTCGCGTTACCTCGTCCCGTAACACAAACATTTGCGATATGGTTTGGGATTAGCTTTTTTGGGGGGATTTTTCGAATTTTTCCATTTGTTATGGAACATACGATTACTCGACAAATTTTTTGTCCGTGGTTATTTGCTTTTTTAATGACACGAAAACAATTTCAAAGTTTGTCTTCTCATATTTCTTCTCATATTTTTCATCACACTCATATTTCTTGGCTTGCTGAAAAGGGTTATCCTTTGAAAGCGATCATGGATTGAGTTGGCCATGAGGATTCTATGATAATAAATCAAATATATATACACGTAATATGATTTGTCAAATTAAGTTAGAATAAAATGCTTCTTGTACATAGCTCAAAAATATCTCAATTGGTGTTCTGTAATTCAATGATTTTCTTGGAATATGATTACGTTGATTGCTGACACTGGAA